>Ga0099823_1000003_pt1 | contig 189058 bp, 171 predicted proteins | sample CowpearedBW_FD_76831 | JGI IMG/M metagenome (GOLD analysis project Ga0099823, IMG submission 76831) | Root nodule microbial communities of legume samples collected from California, USA - Cow pea red BW | ecosystem: Host-associated > Plants > Roots > Nodule | place: USA: California | collected...
AGCTCGTGCACGTAGCGGGCCGCCGGGGAATCGGGATCAGCGAGCTCCGACTCCGCCATCAGCACCGCGCTCGCCAGCGCCAGCGCCTGCTCGCGGTCCTCGAGCGTCGGCAGCAGCCGGGGCAGGGCGGCCATCGCCTCGTCCGGCGCGAAGGTGACGATCAGCGCCTGCCGGTGCAGCAGCGTGGCCCAGTCCTCGCTGGGCGCGGCCGCCACGGCGTCCTCGGCCTCGGTGGCCATGCGGCGGTGCGCGTCCGCCAGCAGCTGGCCCAGGATCAGCCCGCGCCGCTGCACCACGCCGCGATGCGCCAGACCGGCCAGCAGGATGCGGCACACCGCGTCGGCGAAGCCGCCTTGTTCCACCTGCTCGAGCGCGACCCGGCGGCCTTCGATCTCATCGGCGGCGGCGTGCGCGGCGTTCGAGGCCTGGTCGGATTCGCGCGGCGGCAGCAGCGCGCCCAGGCCATGCGGCCCGTAGACCGCCTCGACCCAATGCACCAGCGCCGTGTCGCGCTGGTGACCGAGGCGGTCCAGCGATTCGCTGATCCAACGCGAGCCGAGCTGCTCCCACTTCAGCCACGGGTTGTCCGGCGTGACGGTCTGCCGGCGCTCGCGCGCGCTGTCGGCGGCCCGGCGGATCCACGGCGCGAGCGGATGCAGGTCGGAGAGCGCCAGATGCTGCTGCCGCAGCGGATGCATCCAGCGCAACCACTCGCCCAGCGCCTTGCTGCCGACCGCCCGCACCGCGGGCTGCAGCCAGTGGCGGTAGTGGCGCATGTTGGCCTCGGACACCTGCGCGATCGTGCTGAACAGCGCCTCGTCGCGGCGGCATTCCGGATTGAGCGCGCGCAGGTCGTCGACGCGGCGCGTCTCGAAGCTGACCGAGTAGTCGCCCGACTCCAGCGCCGCCAGCGGCGCCTCGGGATCGCGCGCGTCGATCTTCATCTCGTACAGGCCGGGCGGCAGCGCGGCGATCTGCTCCAGCGTGTCGACGATCTGTTCATGCTCGCGCCGCGCGATCGAGCCGCCCACGAAGATGCCCAGGTGCCCGATGCGCGGATGCAGCATGTAGACGATGGTGCGGCCCGCCTTGATCAGCGCCTTCTCGCTTCCCCACACATCGATGATCCAGTCCAGCGCCTGCTGCGGCGGCGTGATGTTGTCGCCCCAGGACGCGAAGATCACCATCGGCGCGGCGATGTTGCGCAGGTCCAGCCGGTAGCCTTCCATCTCCACCTCGCCGCGGGCCAGGCGGTTGCCGATGAAGAGGTTCTCGACGATGGCCTCGATCTCCTCGCCGGTCATGCGGAAGTAGCCGCCCCACCAGCGCTCGAAGTCGAGGAAGCGCTCGCGCTCGGTGTCGACGTTGGCGTAGAGGTGGTAGTACTTGTCCCACCAGGTGTTGGCCAGGTTCAGGTTCTCGAAGTTCGAGACCAGGTGGGCGCCGTCGAAGCGGTCGCCGCACAGGTCGGCCGACAGCGCCGACAGCCACGCGCCGCCGAGCGCGCCGCCTGCGTAGCGCATCGGGTTCTGCTCCGGCGAGCCGGCCCAATAGGACAGCGGCGCGCCGTTGAGCACGATCGGTCCCATCAGGTCGCTGCGTACCGCGGCCAGCGCCGCGACGGCCCAGCCGGCCTGGCAGTTGCCGATCACCGCCGGCAGGCCCGGCGACTTCGGATGGCGGCGCGCGACCTCCTCGAGGAACTGGGCCTCGGCGCGGGCGACGTCGAGCAAGGTCTGACCCTCGACCGGTTCGGGCTCGAAGGTGATGAAGTAGACCGGATGGCCGGCGCGCAGCGCGACACCGATCTCGGAGTCCGGCTTGAAGCCGCCGATGCCGGGGCCATGGCCGGCGCGCGGGTCGATGACCACGATCGGCCGCCGCGCCGGATCCACCACCGCGCCATCCGGCGGCAGGATGCGCAGCAGCGCGTAATTGCAGGGCTGCGGCAGGTCGCGGCCGTCGATCAGCAGCTCATGTTCGAACTTCAGCAGCGCGGGCTTGCCGGCGCGCAGGTGGTCGAGGAACACGTTGCCGCGTTCCCGCATCGTGTCCAGCGTCAGCAGCGCACGTTGCCAGGCATCCGTCGCGTAGCTCTGCCAGTCGTGGATCCACTCAGCCATTCGCATGCTCCAGCCCGGTCGCGGCTTGCTTTGTTGCACCGCAGCATGCATCATCGTCCGCCATCCATTGTTAAAGCCCGAGGGAGAAGCAGGGTGATGCAACCGACGCCGAGCGCCCATCCGCATTACGACCGGCTGCTCGAGGCCGTGCGGCATCTGCCGCCGCTGCGCATGGCGGTCGTGCACCCCTGCAGCGACGTGGCGCTGCTCGCGGCGACGGAGGCGGCGTCGCTCGGCCTGATCGAGCCGGTCCTGATCGGTCCGGCGGGCAAGGTCTCCGAGGCCGCCGCGTCGGCAGGCGTGGATCTGGCGCGGTACACGCTTGTCGACGTGCCCCACAGCCATGCCGCGGCCGAACTGGCCGTGACGATGGCGCTCAAGGGCAGCGTCGATGCGCTGATGAAGGGCAGCCTGCACACCGATGAACTGATGGGCGCCGTGGTCCGCCGCGAGGGCGGGCTGCGCACTGGCCGCCGCATCAGCCACTGCTTCGTGATGGACGTGCCGGGACATGCGCAGCCGCTGGTCATCTCGGACGCGGCGATCAACATCGAGCCCACGCTGGAGGAGAAGGTCGACATCGTGCAGAACGCGATCGACCTCGCGCACGCGCTGCGGCTGCCGGAAGTGCGGGTGGCGCTGCTGTCGTCGATGGAGACGGTGAACCCGAAGGTGCCGTCGACGATGGACGCGGCGGCGCTGTGCAAGATGGCCGATCGCGGCCAGATCACCGGCGCGGTGCTGGACGGGCCGCTGGCGATGGACAACGCGATCGACCCCGAGGCCGCGCGCATCAAGGGCATCGTGTCGCCGGTGGCGGGCAAGGCCAATGTGCTGATCGTGCCGGACCTGGACGCCGGCAACATGCTGGCCAAAAGTCTGAGTTTCCTGGCCCAGGCCTACGCGGCGGGGGTGGTGCTCGGCGCGAAGGTGCCGATCGTGCTGACCAGCCGGGCCGATTCGCGCGCCGCGCGGCTGGCCTCGTGCGCGCTGGCGTCGATGCTGGCGCAGGCGCGGCGGGCCGGGCTCATCAAGGCGGTGGGCTGAGGCGGGCATCCGGCTCCGCCATGAAAAAGGGGACCGCGAGGTCCCCTTCGTCATCGTCGCTGGCGCGCGGCGCATGCGCCGCGGCGATCACTCTTCCATCACTCTTCCAGTAGCGAGCGCAGCATCCAAGCGGTCTGCTCATGCACCGTCAGACGCTGGGTGAGCAGGTCGGCGGTGGGTTCGTCGCTGGCCTTGTCGACCAGGTCGAACAGCGCGCGTGCGGTGCGGGCCACGCCTTCATGGCCGTCGACCAGGATGCGGACCATGTCCAGCGCCTTGGGCGGCGTGGCGGGGGCGTCGGGCAGCGAGCTCAGCTGCGCGAACTGCGCATAGGAGCCCGGCGCCTTGTGGCCCAGCGAGCGGATGCGCTCCGCGATGGGATCGACGGCGTTCCACAACTCGGTGTATTGGCCCATGAACATCGCGTGCAGCGAGTTGAACATCGGGCCCGTCACGTTCCAGTGGAAGTTGTGGGTGGTGAGGTAGAGGGTGTAGGTGTCGGCGAGCAGCTTGGACAGGCCTTGCGCGATGGCGGCGCGATCCTTGTCGCTGATGCCGATCTGCAGGGAGGGCACGCCCTTGGCGGAGGCAGCCTTGGCGGGAGAGAGGCTCTTCTTGGCCATCGAGGGACTCCTTACGGGGGAATGAAAGTCGAAAGACGCCACGGAGACTAACCGATCGAGGGGATCGGCATCGTGACGGCGGGGCGCACGGCGAGCGCGTCTTGACGGGTGTCAGACGACGCTGTGCGTCATCCAGTCGATCAGCGTCTGCACGTTCAGCGCGGCGCCGGCGACGACCAGCAGGCCACCCAGGGCGCGTTGTCCGGATCGGAGGGTCATGTCTTGCTCGCTTCGCTTTGTAGGTGTTCAGGCCGCCGGCGGGATCTCCCGAAAGGAGGAGCTGCAGCGCGTCAAGCAACTTTAGTGGTTAGCTATGGGCGTGGCCATTTGAATAGCCTAAGCGATGCGATTGGGAAATCCAACTGGCGCCGGACGTTGAGATTGACTTCGCTACTGCCGGAAGGCGACACTCGCTGCACCACTACTCCCTTGCGGGCGCGATTTGGTTCGCCAACCTGCCCGGGACGAGAAAGCCGCTCCATTCGGGGTGGCTTTTTCACTTTTTTGGGCTCGAAATCTCTTGACCAGCATCAAGACGCCAGTGCGTGTCGGCGCCTATGTCGACGGCTACAACCTCTATTACGGACGGTTGCGAGGGAGCCCATACAAGTGGTTGGACCTGGTGGATTTGATTGAAACGCTGCTCGCCGCGCGCGACCAGAACGAAGAGCTGCTCAAACTGCATCTGTTCACGGCCTATGCACTCGCCCGCTTCTCGGGACATGGCGCTGCTTCCGTCGAGGCTCAGACCAGCTACCTGCGGGCGCTCGGTACGCGCCACGGCTTGCGATTCGAAGCGGTGTTCGGAACGCATACCTGTGACCCATCGGGGTCGCTGGTTCCGGAATATGTGCCGGGGCAGCCGTTTGATCGCCATCGTCGGGTGCGGGTCTGGCGAGTGGAGGAAAAGAAGACGGACGTCAACATGGCCGTACGGATGTACCGGGATGTCTGCCGGGGACTCTACGACCGCATCGTCGTCGTGACGAATGACAGCGATTTCGAACCGGCGCTCGAGGCCATACGCGAGGACTTTCCTGAAGTCGTGATCGGAGTCGTGATGCCGATTCGCCCGGCCATCACGGGAGCATCCAGCCATCGCCGGCCCTGCAACTCATTGGCCGCGCAGGCGCATTGGTCGCTGACATCACTCAGCGACGAGTTGCTGGCCTCGGCACAGCTTTCTCCAGTCGTCCCCACGCGCAAGAAGCCGATCCGCAAGCCGGTGCACTGGTAGTCCCCCTCAAGACAGCAGCGTCACCCCGCTGAGGTCGCAGGCGTAGACCGCGTTGCGCAGTGCCGCGACCGCCTCGTAGCGGGTGAAGGTGCGGCGCCAGGCGAGCACCACCCGCCGCGTCGGCACCGGCTCCTCGAACGGGATGTAGCGCAGGTGCGGCGGCACCTGGTCCGGCACGCTCAGCGCCGGCACCACCGTGACGCCCATCCCGGACGCCACCATGTGCTTGATCGTCTCCAGCGAACTGCCTTCGAAGCTCTTGCGGATGCCCTCCGCGTCGGTCGAAAAGCGCGCGAACTCCGGGCATACCTCCAGCACGTGGTCCCGGAAGCAGTGGCCATTGCCCAGCAGCAGCATGGTCTCGGCCTTCAGCTCTTCGGCGCTGATGCGCGTCTTCTTCGCCAGCGGATGCGAGGCCGGCACCGCCACCACGAAGGCCTCGTCGTACAGCGGCGCCTGCGCCAGGCCCGCGTCCGGGAAGGGCTCGGCCATGATCGCGCAGTCCAGCTCGCCGGTGCGCAGCATGTCCAGCAGCTTCTGCGTGAAGTTCTCCTGCAGCATCAGCGGCATGCGCGGATAGAGGTCGATGCAGTGCTTGACCAGCTCCGGCAGCAGGTAGGGCCCGATCGTGTAGATGATCCCCAGCCGCAGCGGCCCGTCCAGCGGGTCCTTGCCGCGCTTGGCGATGTCCTTGATCGCGCTGGCCTGCTCGATGACCGACTGCGCCTGGCGCACGATGTCCTCGCCCAGCGGCGTCATCGTCACCTCGCTGGCGCCGCGCTCGAAGATCTTGACGTCGAGTTCCTCCTCGAGCTTCTTGATGGCCACCGACAGCGTCGGCTGCGACACGAAGCAGGCCTCCGCGGCACGGCCAAAGTGGCGCTCGCGGGCGACGGCGACGATGTAGCGCAATTCGGTCAGGGTCATGGGAGCGGCATTGTCCTCAGAAAGCGCCTCCCGCGCACCGTCCCGGTACACTGCCGCCCCACCCCAGGGACCTCCCCGGACCTTCTTCCAGGGGATACGCATGACCGAACCGACCTCCCCCTACGCCGCCCCGCGCCCGCAGGGCACGCCCCCCGACCGCAAGCCCGTCACCCTGCAGCGTCTGCTCGACATGCACGCCGGCGGCGAGAAGATCGCCATGCTGACCGCCTATGACGCCACCTTCGCGCATGCGATGGAGGACGCGGGTGTCGACTCGATCCTGATCGGCGACTCGCTGGGCAATGTCGTGCAGGGCCTGCAGACGACGGTGCCGGTGACGCTGGAGGCGATGGTCTATCACACGGCCTGCGTGGCGCGCGCCCGCCGGCTGGCCTGGATCATCGCGGACCTGCCCTTCGGCACCTACCACGAGTCGCCGCAGGCCGCCTGGCGCAGCGCGATGCAGCTGGCGCAGGCCGGCGCGCACATGATCAAGCTCGAGGGCGGCGGCTGGACGGCCGAGACGGTCCGCTTCCTCACCGAGCGCGGCATCCCCGTCTGCGCCCATCTGGGCCTGACGCCGCAGACCGTCACCGCGCTGAGCGGCTACAAGGTCCAGGGCCGCGACGCCGAGAGCGCCGCGCAGATCAAGACCCATGCGCGCGAGCTCGTCGACGCGGGCGCCCAGATGCTGCTGCTGGAAATGGTGCCGGCCGCGCTGGCCGGCGAACTGACTCGCACGCTGGGCGTGCCGGTGATCGGCATCGGCGCCGGCGCCGAGTGCTCCGGCCAGGTGCTGGTGATGCACGACATGCTGGGCGTCGGCGCGGGCCGCAAGCCGCGTTTCGTGCGCGACTTCATGCAGGGATCGGCCTCGATCGGCGAGGCCTTCTCGCGCTATGTCGCCGACGTCAAGTCCGGCGCCTTCCCGGCGCCCGAGCACAGCTACTGATCATGAAGATCCACCACGACATCGCCGGCCTGCGCGCCGCGCTCGCGGGCGGCCGCCCGGTCGCCTTCGTGCCCACGATGGGCAACCTGCACGACGGCCACCTCGCGCTGGTGCGCCAGGCCCGCGCGGCGGTCGGCGCGGACGGCCTGGTGGTCGCCAGCATCTTTGTGAATCGGCTGCAGTTCGCGCCGCACGAGGACTTCGACCGCTACCCGCGCACGCTCGCCCGCGACGCCGAACTGCTCGAGGGCGCCAGCTGCGATCTCGTCTTCGCTCCCGACGAACGCGAGATGTACCCCGAGCCGCAAGGCTACAAGGTGCACCCGCCGGCGGAACTGGCCGACATCCTCGAAGGCCACTTCCGGCCTGGCTTCTTCATCGGCGTCTGCACGGTGGTGGCGAAGCTGTTCCAGATCGTCCAGCCCGCCGTGGCCGTCTTCGGCAAGAAGGACTACCAGCAACTGATGGTGATCCGCCGCATGGTCGATCAGCTCGCGATGCCGATCCGCATCCTGGCGGGCGAGACCGAGCGCAACGCCGATGGCCTGGCGCTGTCCTCACGCAACGGCTACCTGAGCGAGCAGCAGAAGCAGGACGCGCTGCTGCTGTCGCGCACGCTGAGGGCCGCGATCGCGCGCTGGCAATCGGGCGAGCGCGACCTGGACCGCATCGAGGCGGGCGCGATGCAGGCGCTGCGCGATGCCGGCTGGGCGCCGGACTACCTGACGCTGCGCCGCCGCCATGACCTCGGCCCGGCGCGTGAGGGCGAGCCGCTGGTGGCGCTGGCCGCGGCCCGCATCGGCCAGACCCGTCTGATCGACAACCTCGAGTTCTGAACCGCCCCAGCCTGCGAACGCGGGGGGCTCGTCCACGCCGGTACGCGAGCCGTTCCCCGCTCATCCTGCGGCCGTTTGGCCCGTGTTCATCGAGCCTGGGTGACATACGGCACCCTGTGAAGGCGGCGTTAGGGAAAGCCCCGTCTCCTGTCGTGCGCCGCGCGCACCGCCTCCACCTTTCGTGTCGGGCCGACCACGATACTTCGCGCTTCTTTGCCAGCTGACGGAGCCACAAGCTCCCAATGAGCCCATGAAGTCGACCACTTTCCTGTCTCCGTCCCTGTCCAAGCGCCGCCTGATGGCGCTGACCGCCGCGATGGGCGGCGCGCTCGCGCTGGCCGCCTGCGGCGGTGGCAACGATGACGAGGCGGCACAGCCGCCCAAGGCGAATCCCGTGACCACCGCGCCGGTGACCACCTGCAGCGCCGCCGGCGTCGCGGCGTCGAACGCCAGCGCGCTGCGTACCGTCTGCATGCTGACCAGCGATGGCGAAATCGTCGTGGAGCTCGACGGCCGCGCGCCGATCACCGTCGACAACTTCGTGAAGTACGTCAACGCCAAGTACTACGACAACACGATCTTCCACCGCGTGGTGCCGGGCTTCGTCGTGCAGGGCGGCGGCTGGACCACCGGCCTGCAGCAGAAGACGGCCGGCCAGATGGCGCCGATCAAGCTGGAGGCGGGCATTGCCGGCCTGTCCAACACGAAGTACACGATCGCGATGGCGCGGACCACGGTGCCGGATTCGGCCACCAGCGAGTTCTATTTCAACTCGGCCGACAACAGCGCCGCGCTGGACAAGACCGCGACCAGCGCGGGCTATGCCGTCTTCGGCCGCGTGATCTCGGGCCAGGCCACGATCGACAAGATCAATGCCGAACCGACCCAGCAGTGGATGGGCATCGAAACGCCGCGCACCGAAGTGCTGCTGTACTGGGCGGTCGTGCTGAAGTGAACGCGGCCCGCAGGCCGGGAGGCCACGAGCCTATGAGGCCATGAGGCCTAAGCCTAGGCCTTGAGGTACTCGGTCTTGTGGCCGAGCCAGCGCTCGACCTGCCGCTGCGCCGCGCGCGGCTGCTCGTCGAGCAGCACCGGCGCCAGTGCGCGCGCCGCGCTCAGCAGCGGCGCGTCTTCCTGCAGATCGGCAAAGCGCAGCAATTGAGCGCCGCTCTGGCGTGCGCCCATGAATTCGCCGGGCCCGCGGATGTCGAGGTCGCGCCGCGCGATCTCGAAGCCATCGGTGGTCTCGGCCATCGCGCGCAGGCGCGATTTGCCGGTGTCGGACAGCGGCCCGGTGTAGATCAGCACGCAGACGCTGGCCACCGACCCTCGCCCGACCCGCCCGCGCAGCTGGTGCAGCTGCGACAGGCCGAAGCGCTCCGCGTGCTCGATCACCATCACGCTGGCGTTGGGCACGTCGACGCCGACCTCGATGACGGTCGTCGCGACCAGCACATGCATCTGTCCGCCGCTGAACAGCGACATCACCGCCGCCTTCTCCGCCGGCGGCATGCGCCCATGGAGCAGGCCGACCATCCGGCCGGGCAGGGCCGCGCTCAGCTCGGCGTGGGTCTCGGTGGCGTTCTTGAGGTCGAGCGCCTCGGACTCTTCGATCAGCGGACAGACCCAGTAGACCTGCCGGCCGTCCTCGACGGCGGCGGCGATCTTCTCGATCACGTCGTCGCGCCGGCTGTCCGCGAACACGCGCGTCACGATGGGACTGCGGCCGGGCGGCAGCTCGTCGATCGTCGAGACGTCCAGGTCGGCGAAGTAGGTCATCGCGAGCGTGCGCGGGATGGGCGTGGCGCTCATCATCAGCAGATGCGGCTCGAGCGGCGCCGCTCCGGGACCGGCCGCGCCGGCCGCCTCGTCGGCCAGCTTCTTGCGCAGCGCCAGACGCTGGGCGACGCCGAAGCGATGCTGCTCGTCGATGATCGCCAGGCCCAGCCGGTGGAAGCGCACCTTGTCCTCGATCACCGCGTGCGTGCCGACGATCAGCGTCGCCTCCCCGGACGCGGCCGCGTCGAGCATCTTCTGCCTGGCCTTGCCCTTGACGCTGCCGGTGATCCACGCGACGCGGATCCCGAGCGGCTCCAGCCAGCCGATCAACTTGCGGAAATGCTGCTCGGCCAGGATCTCGGTCGGCGCCATCAGGGCGCACTGCCAGCCGGCATCGATCGCGATCGCCGCGGCCAGCGCCGCGACCACGGTCTTGCCGGAGCCGACGTCGCCCTGCAGCAGCCGGTGCATCGGCTGCGGGCGGGCGAGGTCGGCGGCGATCTCCTCGCCGACGCGCCGCTGGGCGCCGGTCAGCGCGAAGGGCAGGGCGCCGAGCAGCCGTTCACCGAGCCCGCCGGGCGAGCCGCGCAGCGGCGGCGCGCGCAGGTGGGCGCGCTCGCGCTGCGCGCGCTGCTGGCTGAGCTGCTGCGCGAGCAGCTCCTCGAACTTGAGGCGCTGCCAGGCGGGATGCGTGTGGTCCTCGAGCGTCGACAAGCCGGCCGACGGCGGTGGATGGTGCAGGAAGTTCAGCGCATCGCGCAGCGACGGCAGCCCTTTGGGCACGACAGCGAGCGGCAGCACCTCGTCCAGCGGCGCGCGCCGCAGCGCCGAGGCCACGGCCTTGCGCAGGTAGGCCTGCGGCAACTGCGCGCTGGTCGGATAGACCGGCGTCAGCGAGGTTGCCAGCGGCGTGTCCGCGTCGACCTTGCGGAAGTTCGGATGGACCATCTCGCGGCCGAAGAAACCGACGCGGATTTCGCCGCGCACCCGCACGCGCGCGCCGACGGCGAGCGTCTTCTGATGCGCCGGATAGAAGTGCAGGAAGCGCAGCGTGAGCAAGGCGCCCTCGTCGTCGCGCAGCTTGACCAGCAGCTGGCGGCGGCCGCGCATCTCGATGCGGCTCTCGATCACCTCGCCCTCGCACTGCAGCGTGTCGCCGTCGCGGGCGCGGTCCAACGGGGTCAGCGTGGTCTCGTCCTCATAGCGCAGCGGCAGATGCAGCGCGAGGTCGATGTCGCGCGTGAGCCCCATCTTCTCCATCGCCTTCTGCGGGGCGGACTTGGCGGCGGGCGCCTCGCCGCCCGCGCCAGCCCGTCTGGCGGGGGATGGCGGGGGCGATGGAACGGTACTGGCCTCGGACATGGGCGGGATTCTGCCTCGCGCGCTCCCCTCGTTCGGGCGAGTGGTGACGGCGTTCAGATCGCGTGAAGCTGGGGCAGAATCCGCGCGCTTCACAAGAAGACACATTTCAACAAATCGGGAGGGGAAGCTGCTGCCATAACTGCTGCCATAGCCGCTGCTGTCCAGCGCGTCGACGCGGTCGCCAGGTCTTCGGCAACACGGTGATCGTCGCGGGTTCGACCTCCGGCTACGTGTCCGGCATCTGGGCCTCCACGAACTGGATCCGCCGCACCGAGGATGGCGGAGCCACATGGCAGACCATCACGCCGCAAGGCTTGCCGGGCACCGGCCAGCGGCCGGTGCGCATCGACGCGCAGACCTGGCTGGCGACGGACTGGGACGGCGTGACGCGGATCAGCACCGACGCGATGCAGTCGTGGAAGCGCGTGGCGGGGCCGGCGGCCGACGCGGCCGCCAAGACGCTGCAGGCCTTCTGGTTCTTCGACGCCAAGCGTGGACTGGCCCTCTCCGCGGCGGGCGACCTGCTGGAGACCGGCAATGGCGGCCTGGACTGGACGGTGAAGCTGGCGGGACTGACCAGCAGCTACTACGGAGGCCGGCCGCGCTTCCAGTTCCTGGATGCGAAGAAGGGATGGCTGCAGGCGGCGGATGGGCGCATCTATCTGACCGACGACGCCGGCGCGAGCTGGGTCACGCCGCTGCAGCCGGGATCGCTGGCCATCGTCGCGTTCCACTTCGCCGACGCGGCCAACGGCTTCGCGCTGGCCTACGACGCGCAGGGCGCGCGCCAGGTCCTGTTGTCGTCGACCGACGGCGGCAAGAGCTGGACCCAGCAGTCCGTGCTGAACGGCACCTACATCGATCTGAAGTTCAGCAGCGCGCTCAAGGGCGTGCTGGCCGGCCAGGGCGGCGCGGTGGCCGTGACGGCGGACGGCGGCAAGACGATCAGCGGCCGCTTCTCGGGAACTGGCGCCGCGCTGCAGCAGTTGACCCTCAGCGACGCGGACACCTTCTGGGTGGTCGGCGATGGCGGCACGCTGATGTCCTCCAAGGACGGGGGCACGACCTGGACCCAGCAGGCTTCGGTCTCGCTGCCCACGATCGGCTTGCGGGCCGTCCGCTTCCTGACCGCGCAGCAGGGCTGGGCGGTCGGTGACAACGGCACGGTGCTGGCGACCACCGACGGCGGCGTGAGCTGGAAGAAGCAGTTCGCCGGCACGCAGAACGCGCTGACGCAGGTGCTGTTCGTCGATGCCCGCACCGGCTGGGTCGCCGGCAGCAACGGCACCTTGCTGGCCACCGGCACCGGCGGCCAGTAAGCGCGCCGCTTCGGCAGGCCGGCCCGGGTCGCGAGACCCCGGCCGGTTTTTTCATGAGCGGGCGTGACCGAATGCCGCTGCGCCGCGGTGTTTCCGTCACGGCCCCCGGGTCGGGCGGGCGCCGGATGGCCTCGCTGGCTGCTAGGCTGCGCCGAAGTTCTTCTGGACGCGCCCTCCCACCTCTTCGCCAAGCCGCCTCTGCGCCATGACCACCCGCCGTGACAGCCTCGTCTGGCTCGCTGCCGCCGCCCTTCCGGCGATGGCGGCGCTGCCGGCGCGCGCCACCGACGCGCCGCTGCGGATGGTCGCCACCGAGTTCCCGCCCTACACCGGCAGCCAACTGCCCGGCGGCGGCATCGCCTGCGAGGTCACGCGCTCCGCGCTCGCGCAGGCCGGGCGCGCGATGGCGCTGTCCTTCCGTCCCTGGGCGCGGGCGTTGCTCGAGTTCCAGCGCGGCGAGCATGACGGCGTGATCGGCGCGTGGCGCTCCGAGGAGCGCGAGCGCACGATGCGCTTTCCGCAGCCGCTGGGCATCCTGAACCAGGTCGGCTTCATGGCGCGGGCGGACCGCCGCCGCCGCGTCGACGACCTGGCCGCGCTGCGCGACCTGCGCATCGGCGTGGTCCATGGCTACGCGAATCCGCCTCGCTTCGAGGCCGCCAACCTGTCCACCGAAGGCGCCGTGGACGACCTCGCCAATCTGCGCAAGCTGCTCGCCGGCCGCGTGGACCTCGCGCTGATCGACAAGGGCGTCGGCGCCCATCTGCTGGAGACGCAGCTGCGCGAGGCGGCGGGCAAGCTGGTCTGGCTCGAGCCGGCGGTGATGGAACTGCCGCTCTACACGGTGTTCTCCAAGGGCCGGCCCGAGGGCGAGCGCTTGGCCGCCGCGTTCACGCGCGGCATCGGCGAGTTGCAGGGCAGCGGCCGGCTGGCGATGCTGCTGCAGCAGGGGGCGCGCTGGCAGTAGTGGGAAAATCGCGCCCATGTCCCGCACCTTCTCGGTGAGCGATTTCGATTTCGCTCTGCCCCCCGACCTCATCGCCCAGCATCCCGCCGCCGAACGCAGCGCCTCGCGGCTGCTCGACGGCCGGAGCGTTCCGCCCGTGGACCGCGTGTTCCGCGAACTGCCCGAACTCCTCCACCCCGGCGACCTGCTGGTGTTCAACGACACCAAGGTGATCAAGGCGCGCCTGTACGGCGCCAAGGCCAGCGGCGGCGCCGTCGAGGCGCTGGTGGAGCGCGTGCTTCCCGGCACCCGCGAGGTCTGGGCCCACATGCGCGCGAGCAAGAGTCCGAAGCCGGGCGCGGTGGTCCGGTTCGCCGACGCCTTCGACGCCGAGGTCCTGGGCCGCTGCGGCCCGGATGACGGGCTGTTCCATCTGCGCCTGTCGGGCGACCCGTTCGAGCTGCTCGAGCAGCATGGCCACGTGCCGCTGCCCCCGTACATCGAGCACGGCGACTCCGCCGACGACGTGCGCCGCTACCAGACCGTGTTCGCCCGCGAGCCCGGCGCTGTCGCGGCACCGACCGCCGCGCTGCATTTCGACGAGGCGCTGCTGGCCCGCCTGGCCGAGCGCGGCATCGGCACCGCGCACGTGACGCTGCACGTGGGCGCGGGCACCTTCCAGCCGGTGCGCGTGGAGTCGCTGGCCGAGCACAAGATGCACAGCGAGTGGTTCCAGGTCACACCCGGGACCGTCGACGCGATCGCGCGCTGCCGCGCCGCGGGCGGCCGGGTCACCGCGGTCGGCACGACGACGCTGCGCGCGCTGGAGTCGGCCGCGCTCGGCGGCGAACTGAAGGCCGGCGCCCGCGAGACCGACATCTTCATCACCCCCGGCTTCGACTTCCAGGTCGTGGACCGGCTGGTGACCAACTTCCACCTGCCCAAGAGCACGCTGATGATGCTGGTGTCGGCCTTCGCCGGCTACGAGCCCATCATGGCCCTCTACCGCCACGCGATCGCCCAGCGCTACCGCTTCTTCAGCTACGGCGATGCCATGCTGCTGGAACGCGCCCGCGGCTGAGCGCTCCGGTGTCACAACCGGGTAGGCTGCGTCGTCTTGTGAACAAGACGACTCCGGACGACGCGCCATGCCCGACATCAATGATTCCCCAGCCGCCGCTTCCGATGGCGGCCCGGCCGCGCCGGTGGCGGCCGACCAGTCCCCGGCGGCGCGCGCGCTGCGCTTCGACCGCGAGCATGCCCGCTCGCTGCGGGCGCTGGCGTACCGGATGCTGGGCTCGCGCGCCGAGGCCGAGGACCTCGTGCAGGAGGCCTGGCTGCGCTGGGCCGACGTCGACGAAACGGCGGTGCGGCATGCCGGCGCCTTTCTGTCGCGGCTGGTGACCAACCTCTGCCTGGACCGGCTGCAGTCCGCGGCGATGCGGCGCGAGCAGTACGTCGGCGTCTGGCTGCCCGAGCCGCTGGTCGACGAGGCGTCCGAATGGTCGCCGAGTCCGGAGGCGCAGGCCGAGTTCGCGCAGGACGTGTCGGTGGCCTTCATGCTGACGCTGGAACGGCTGTCGCCGCTGGAGCGCGCGGCCTTCCTGCTGCATGAGGTGTTCGAGCTGGACTTCGACGAGATCGCGCGCCGCCTGGGCCGCAGCGCCGCGGCCTGCCGCCAGCTGGCGAGCCGCGCACGCCAGCACGTCAAGGCGGACTACGCCCGCCACGAGGTCGAGGACGAGGAGCGTCAGCGTCTGTTCCAGGCCTTCATGGGCGCCTTGCAGTCCTTCGATGTCGACGGCCTGGCGAAGGTGCTGACCGATGACGCGGTGCTGCTGGCCGATGGCGGCGGCAAGGTGTCGGCGGTGCCGCGCGTGCTGGAGGGGGGCGCGCGAGTGGCCAAGGCCTTCGTCGGGTTCGCCAAGCTGCCGGCGAGCCGCGCCTGGCGGGTGCGGCCGGCGCGGATCAACGGCCTGCCCGGCTACATCGTCTACGACGCGCTCGGCGAGCCGCTGCAGACCGTCGCGCTGCGCCCGGCGGCCGAGCCGGGCCGGATCAGCGCCATCTACGTCCAGCGCAATCCCGACAAGCTGGGCCATCTGCCGCGCCTCGGTCCGCTCCCATCGGCGGGCGAGGCGCCCGGCGCCGGTGCGGCGGCGCCCGGAACCGGTCATCCGGGCGATTGACGTGCCGAAGTCACGCCGGGCCCCTGGCTTGCCCCCCGCGCACACGGGGGTGTCCGGGCGCTGGCCTCCCCCTAGCTTTAGGGACAATCGGCCGCACAAGACCACACACTGCCCGGGAAGATTCATGACGCTGTTCGCACGTACCTCGATCGCCGCCGCTGCCGCGCTGTTCAGCGGCCTGGCCGCCGCCGCCACCATCGACGGTCTGGTCAACACCGGCGCCGGCCTGTCCGCGGGCGCTGTGGACAGCCACTACTCGTTCAGCGTGATCGCGGGCGACTCGACCGGCCTGTCCGGCAGCGGCCACGTGACCGACGGCAACCAGTCGCCGTTCCCGAACTGGATGAGCAACAGCGCGTCCTCGTCGTGGCTGATCCCGACGGCGACCCAGAGCGACGTGTTCGACACCGGCTCGACCTCGGGCGTGTTCAAGTGGAAGCTGAGCTTCGACCTGACCGGCTTCGACGCCTCGAGCGCCTCCTTCAGCGGCCGCTGGGCGGCGGACAACAACGGCACGGTGCTGCTCAACGGCAATGTGATCTCGACCTTGACGCTGCAGAAGGGCTTCCTGGACTGGACCTCCTTCACCGCGACGACCGGCTTCGTGGCTGGCGTGAACACGCTGGAATTTGTGGTCAACAACATCGCGACGGCCGGTGGCAACTTCACCGGCGTGCGCGCGGAGTTCCTGAACACCAACGTCAACAAGTCGGTCGTGCTGCCGGCGGTGCCGGAACCCAAGACCTACGCGCTGATGCTGGCCGGCCTGGGCGCACTCGGCTTCCTGGCGCGCCGCCGCCGCGGCTGATCGCCCCGCGCCGATGAGAAAAAGCCGCTGAGCGATCAGCGGCTTTTTTCATTGAGAGTTCTCCCGCCGTGGCTCGGCGCCCAAATGAAAAAGCCGCCGGTAAACGGCGGCTTTCGCCGGGAACCGCGAGGGCTTACTCGTCGCCGCCGGTCAGCAGCGGGATCGAACCCTCGGAGTTCTTGCCCAGCAGGCCCGCGCGGCTGTACACGCCGAGCTTCTCGCGCGTGTCGGCGATGTCCAGGTTGCGCATGGTCAGTTGGCCGATGCGGTCGGCCGGCGAGAACGCGGCGTCTTCCACCTTCTCCATCGACAGACGTTCCGGCGCGTAGGTCAGGTTGGGGCTGACGGTGTCCATGATCGAGTAGTCGTTGCCGCGGCGCAGCTCCAGCGTCACCTCGCCGGTGATGGCGCGGGCGACCCAGCGCTGGGCGGTCTCGCGCAGCATCAGGCATTGCGGGTCGAACCAGCGGCCCTGGTACAGCAGGCGGCCGAGCTTCATGCCGTTCATGCGGTACTGCTCGATGGTGTCCTCGTTGTGGATGCCGGTGACCAGGCGCTCATAGGCGATGTGCAGCAGCGCCATGCCAGGGGCCTCGTAGATGCCGCGCGACTTGGCCTCGATGATGCGGTTCTCGATCTGGTCGCACATGCCCAGGCCGTGGCGGCCGCCGATGCGGTTGGCTTCCATGAACAGCTCGACGGCGTTCGCGAACTGCTGGCCGTTGAGCGCGACGGGGACGCCTTCCTCGAAGCGCACGGTCACCGTCTCGGCCTTGATCGCGACGTCGTCCTTCCAGAAGGCCACGCCCATGATCGGGTTGACGATGTTCATGCCCTTGTTCAGGAACTCCAGGTCCTTGGCCTCGTGGGTGGCGCCCAGCATGTTGGAGTCGGTCGAGTAGGCCTTCTCCACGCTCATCTTGTAGTCGAAGCCATTGGCGATGAGGTATTCGCTCATCTCCTTGCGGCCGCCGAGTTCATCGATGAAGGTCTGGTCCAGCCAGGGCTTGTAGATCTTGAGCGCCGGATTGGCGAGCAGGCCGTAGCGGTAGAAGCGCTCGATGTCGTTGCCCTTGAAGGTCGAGCCGTCGCCCCAGATGTTGACGCCGTCCTCGCGCATGGCCACGACCAGGGCGGTGCCGGTGACGGCGCGGCCCAGCGGGGTGGTGTTGAAGTAGGTGGCGCCGCCGCTCTTGATGTGGAACGCGCCGCACTGGATGGCGGCGATGCCTTCGGCCACGAGTTGCGCGCGGCAGTCGATCAGGCGGGCAATGTCGGCGCCATAGGCCTTGGCCTTGCGGGGGATTTCGTCGTAGTCGGACTCGTCGGGCTGGCCGAGGTTGGCGGTGTAGGCGCAGGGGATCGCGCCCTTGCTGCGCATCCAGTGCACCGCGGCGCTGGTGTCCAGGCCGCCCGAGAAGGCGATGCCGACGCGCTCGCCGGCGGGAATCTTTTGGAGGATGGTTGCGGCCACGGGCAGTCTCGCGCGGAAGTGGGAAAACAGCCGGCGATTCTAGGGTGCGCCCGGCCGGCAGGCTTCGCGGATGGGCGACACAGGGGTGGCGTGGCGCCATCCGGAGACGGCCAGCCAGCGCCTCGCCGCGTCAAAACGCTCCGCGACATAACAGCCCATTTAAGGTACGCTAGCCTCAGGAAATCAAGATAACGGCCCTTTCAAGGGCTTCAACGGCATGGACTTCAGACTGGCTTCCGCAAGACAGATCCAGGACGAGATCGGCGCCCGGCTGCGCCATCAGCGCCTGCAGCGGCGGTGGACTCAGCAGGAACTCGCCACGCGCGCCGGTATCGCCCTGAATGCCGTCAAGAACCTCGAATCCGGTGGCAATGCCACGATTTCCTCCTTGGTGAAGGTGTTGCAGGTGTTGTCCCTCATCGATGAACTCTCGGACGCGTTCAAGGCGACCGCGACGCTCAGCATCGCGGACCTTGAGCGCCTCGAACAGCCGCAGCGTCAGCGGGCCAGGAGCCGCAAGACATGAACAAGGTCGATGTGGAATGGCGGGCGTGGGGGGAGTCCTGGACGCTCGGCACGCTCGCCGAGCGAGGCCGGGTGACGCTGTTCGAGTACTGCCGCTGTTCGGCGGTTGGTTAGTCCCGCTCGGACTTGAGCCATCCGATCCGGCCCTGCCCCGACTCGCCGAGCGAGGCCATGAAGCCCTCGGCGGCCGACTCCGGCAGCCTCAGCGTGACCTCGACGAGCGCGCCATGCGCCACCTCGACCAGCTCGGCGCCCGCCTTCTCCGCCTCGCGCCGCAGCAGGCCTTCGTGCGCATAGGGCAGCGTGCAGCGCAGCGTCCGCAGCCGCACCATCGGCACCTTCTGCGCCTTCAGCAGCGCCTGCGCCACCGCGTCGGTGTAGGCCCGCACCAGTCCGCCCGCGCCCAGCTTCACACCGCCGAAGTAGCGCACCACCGTCGCCAGCACGCCGTCCAGGTCCTGGTGCCGCAGCACCTCCAGCATCGGCCGGCCGGCGGTGCCGCCGGGCTCGCCATCGTCGTTGGCGGCGGACTGGCCGCCCGCCATCAACGCCCAGCACACATGCGCCGCGCCCGGATGCGCGGCCCGCAGCTGCTCGACGCGCGCCAGCGCCGCCGCGCGGTCCGGCACGCTCTCCACGCAGCCGATGAAGCGGCTCTTCTTGATGATCAGTTCGGCGTGGACCGGAGCGGCGAGACTGGAGGGCATGGGCGCGATTGTCGCGTCCCGGTTCTCACGGGGTCTCCGACAGGTCGCCCAGGTGGCGCTTCTTGTAGGCGTCGATGGTGCCGTCGCGCAGCATCTCCTCCACCGCGCGCCGCATCAGGTCGCGGTCCGCCTGTGGGATGCGATCCCGCGACAGCGCCAGCGCGCCGATGCTGCGTTCCTGCGGCGCGTAGGACAGCGCGGTGTAGGTGCCGAACACCGGATCCGCACGCCGCGCGGTCGCCAGGCTGTGCGCGCCCAGCACGACGGCATCGCCGCGGCCGGCCTTGAAGATGCGCATCGCGGTGGTCTGGTCGGGGACCTCGTCGACGCGGCCCTGCACCCGCATCGTCGTCAGCCAGGATTCGAGCGTCGGCGTGAACGCGTAGCCGCGCACGACGATCACGCGCCGCTGGCGATCGGCGAGGAAGGCGGCCGGCGAGGTCAGCGCCGCCGCCAGCGCGGGGCGCAGCACGACGAACTGCCGCGATTCGATGTAGGGGATGAACTCGACGAGCAGCTCGCGCTCCTTGGTCTGCAGCGCGGAGACCGTCATGTCCATCTGCCCGGACGCGATCTGCGCCCAGATGCGGATGCGCGACTCGGTGCGGAGCTCGAGCTTGCAGCCGGTGCGCCGCGCGACTTCCTCCACCACGTCCTTGTCGATGCCGGCCCAGTGGCCCTGCGCGTCGCGGTAGTAGAGCGAGCTGTACTCGTAGAGCCCGACCGTGTAGGGGCCGCAGGCGTGCGCGGGCATTGCGCCCAGGCTGGCGGCAGTCGCGGCGAGAGCGGCGATCCAGGACCTCAAGGTGCTTCTCCCCGGAGTCTGCGCTCCGACATGGGGGAGAAGTCTACGTGGCCCGCGGCCCCGATAATCGCGGCCATCATGCTGAAGTTCGAACTGCTCAAGACCGAGGGCCGCGCGCGACGCGGCGTCATGACGCTCAACCACGGCGTCGTGCAGACGCCCATCTTCATGCCGGTGGGCACTTACGGCACCGTGAAGGGGGTGATGCCGCGCTCGCTCGAGGAGATGGGCGCGCAGATCATCCTGGGCAACACCTTCCACCTGTGGATGCGGCCGGGCCTGGACATCATGAAGCAGTTCGGCGGCCTGCACCGGTTCGAGAGCTGGAACAAGCCCATCCTGACGGACTCGGGCGGCTTCCAGGTCTGGTCGCTCGGCGAGATGCGCAAGATCAGCGAGGAGGGCGTGAAGTTCGCGTCCCCGGTCAATGGCGACAAGCTGTTCCTGACGCCCGAGATCTCGATGCAGATCCAGACGATCCTGAACAGCGACATCGTCATGCAATTCGACGAGTGCACGCCGTATGAGACCAAGGGCCAGCTGACGACCGAGAAGGAAGCGCGGCTGTCGATGGAGATGAGCCTGCGCTGGGCCAAGCGCTGCCAGGACGAGTTCGCGCGGCTGCAGAACCCGAACGCGCTGTTCGGCATCGTGCAGGGCGGCATGTTCGAGCAGCTGCGCGACGTGTCGCTGGCCGGGCTCAAGGACCTGGACCTGCCGGGCTACGCGATCGGCGGGCTGTCGGTCGGCGAGCCCAAGGCGGACATGCTGCGCATCCTGGACCACATCGCGCACCAACTGCCCGACAACAAGCCGCGCTACCTGATGGGCGTGGGCACGCCGGAGGACCTGGTCGAGGGCGTGCGCCAGGGCGTGGACATGTTCGACTGCGTCATGCCGACCCGCAACGCACGCAATGGCCACCTGTTCACGCGCTTCGGCGACCTGCGGCTGCGCAACGCGCGCTACAAGGCCGATGAGAGGCCGGTGGACGAGACCTGCAGCTGCTACTGCTGCGCCAACTTCAGCCGCGCCTATCTGCATCACCTGGACCGCTGCGGCGAGATGCTGGGCCCGATGCTGACCAGCGTGCACAACCTGCACTACTACCTCAACCTGATGAAGGAAGTGCGCGAGTCGCTGGACGCCGGCGACTTCGAGGGCTTCCGCACCCGCTTCCTGGCGGATCGGGCGCGCGGGATCTGAGCTTCGGAAATCCCGGGGCCGGTTTCAGAGGGCCCTAAGACGCGGCGTGTGAAGATCGCCCGATGCTGAAGCTGCTCATCGCGCCGTTTCGCTGGCTGATCCGCGTCATCCTGGCTCTCGTCATCCTCTTCGAGGAATGGGGCTGGGAGCCGCTGCAGCGGATGATGGCCGCCATCGGCCGGCTGCCCGTGCTGCGCCAGCTCGAGGCCGTCGTGAGGCGGCTGCCGCCCTACGTGGCGCTGGTGGTGTTCTTCCTGCCGGGTCTGATGCTGCTGCCGATCAAGCTGCTGGCGCTGTGGCTGATCGGCATCGGCCGGCCGGGACTGGGGCTGGCCGTCATCGTGCTGGCGAAGGTCGTCGGCACGGCGGTGGTGGCGCGGATCTTCGCGCTGACCCAGCCGGCGCTGATGCGCCTGGGCTGGTTCGCGCAGCTCTACACGCGCTGGGTCGTCTGGAAGGAAGGATTGATCGCCTGGGTCCATGCGAGCGCCGCGTGGCGCATGGCACGGGCGATCAAGCTGCGAGTCCGGCGCGTGCTGCGGCGCACGCGCCGCGCCTGATTCACGCTTTCGCTGGCTGCGCCGCCATGCCTTCCGCCTCGCCCAGCAACCCTGCCACCCGCTCGCGCAGCAGCTCCGGCGTCACGTCCTTCGCCGCGACCGGCGCGCCGGCCACGAGCCCGACGCGGCTGAACAGCCCGCGCCGGAACGGCCGCACCATCGCCTGCCCCTGCTCGACGCGCGAGAAGTACGAGCCCCACAGGTTCTGCAGCGCCATCGGCACGACCGGCAGCTCCGGGCGGCCCTCCAGCAGCTTCATCACGCCGCCCTTGAACGGCTGCAGCGTGCCGTCGCGGGTCAGCCCGCCCTCGGGGAAGATGCCCACCAGCTCGCCGTCGTCCAGCACCGCCTGCGCGGCGGCGAAGGCGGCCTCGTAGGTCGCGGCGTCCTCCTTCTGCGGCGCGATCGGGATCGCCTTGGCGAGCTTGAACATCCAGCCCAGCACCGGAATCCTGAAGATGCGATGGTCCATCAGGAAGCGGATCGGCCGCGGGCTCGCCGCCATCAGCAGCACCGCGTCGACGAAGCTCACGTGGTTGCAGACCAGCACCGCCGCGCCTTGCGACGGGATGTGGCGGTCGCCGTCCACCTTGAAGCGGTAGATCACCCGCGACAGCACGAAGGCGAAGAAGCGCAGCAGGTACTCCGGCACCACCAGGAAGATGTAGAGCGCCACCACCGCGTTGAGGATGCCCACGACGAGGAACAGCTGCGGAATCGACAGCCCCGCGCCCAGCAGCGCGCCGGCCATGAGCGAGCTGGCGATCATGAAGATCGCATTGAGGATGTTGTTCGCCGCGATGATCCGCGCGCGGTGCGAAGGCTGCGCGCGCATCTGGATCAGCGCGTACATCGGCACGCTGTAGAGCCCGGCGAACAGCGCCAGCAGGCCCAGGTCGGCCAGCACCCGCCAGTGCGCGTGCTGCGACAGGAAGGCGCCCACGCCCATCGCCGCCGACGGCGGCAGGCCGCGCGACGCGAAGAACAGGTCGATGGCGAAGACGCTCATGCCGATCGCGCCCAGCGGCACCAGGCCGATCTCCACCTGGCGGCGCGAGAGCACCTCGCACAGCAGCGAGCCCACGCCGATGCCCACCGAGAACACCATCAGCAGCAGCGAGGCGACCTGCTCGTTGCCATGCAGCACCTCCTTGGCGAAAGCCGGGAAGTTGGCCAGGAACACCGCGCCGAAGAACCACATCCACGAGATCCCCAGCAACGAGCGGAACACCGCGAGCTGGCCGTGCGCGAGCTTCAGGTTGCGCCAGGTCTCGCTGACCGGGTTCCAGTTGATGACGAGGTCGCGGTCGGTGGACGGGCTGGCGGGGATGGCCTGCGCGGTCGCGCGGCCCAGCACCGCCACGACGACGCAGGCGATCGCCACGTGCTGCGGCCCGACGATGGGCGTGGCCACCAGCAGGCCGCCGGCCAGGTTGCCCAGCAGGATCGAGACGAAGGTCCCCATCTCCACCATGCCGTTGCCGCCGGTGATCTCGTGCTCGTTCAGATGCTGCGGCAGGTAGGCGTACTTGACCGGCCCGAACAGCGTCGAGTGCAGTCCCATCAGGAACACGCAGCCGAGCAGCACCGGCACCTGGGTCGTGTAGAAGCCATAGGCGGCGAGCGCCATGATCACGATCTCCAGGCTCTTGACCAGGCGCATCAGCCGCGCCTTGTCGTACTTGTCGGCGAGCTGGCCGCTGGTGGCCGAGAACAGCACGAACGGCAGGATGAACAGCGCCCCGATCGCCAGCCCCGCCTGCGCCGGCGGCAGCCAGCTGACGTTGAGCTGGTAGGTCACCAGCACCGTGAAGGCGAACTTGAACAGGTTGTCGTTGCCCGCGCCGAGGAACTGCGTCCAGAAGAAGGGCGCGAAGCGGCGCTGGCCCAGAAGGGCGAACTGGCTGGGGTGAGGGGAGTCGCTCATGGGAGGGCTCGCTGTGGGTGTCGGGGAGGAGTGGATCAGTGGCCGGTCAGGGCCCGGCCTTCACGGACTGCGGCGCCTGGCCCAGGCCGGTGCGGGTCAGCCAGCTGAAGATGGTGTCGGCGGTCGTGGTCTCGATGTGGCCGGTGAAGCGGCGCGCGGAGGGATGGTCGTCGAAGGCGACGTTCGCCATGCCGATGCGCGCGCCCAGGCGCTTGGCGGTGTTCAGGCGCAGGTCCGACGGCTGGTAGCCCTGGCGCCTGAGCCAGTCCTGCGCCTGCGCGCGATTGAAGACCTCGCGCGGCGCGGCGCCTGCGGCCAGCGTCTCGAGCGCCCACTGGTTGCTCTGCTGGTACTCGCGCCCCCAGGCGTAGGCGACCATGCTGTACGCCGGCGTGTGCAGCGCGGCGGCGCGCGCGTTCTCGCGCAGCAGCGGCAGCAGCGACTGCTGCAGCTCCGGCTTGAGCACCGAGAAGGCCGCCTCGTAGCGGTAGGGGTTGTCCATGAAGAACTCGCCCAGGCCTTGCCGGTAGACATCGGCGAGCGCCGTGCCGCACTGGTTGAGCTTGTGCATCACGCGCCAGACGGGCCTGGCGCCGGCGCCGCTGCCGGCCGTGTCGCGGTAGACGAAGCCGACATGCGACCAACGCAACCCGTAGCCGCTCAGGTCCTGGCCGGCGCGCGCGAGCAGCACGACCTCGGCGCCGCTGCGGTCCAGCGCGGCGGCGGTGGCCTGGGCCAGGTCCATGCCGCGCTTGATCTGGTCGGGTGTGGGCGCCTTGTTCTCGCACGGCCGCCCGGCGAAGGCCGGTCCGGCCGCGAGCAGCGCGCCCAGCGCGGCCGCGGCCAGGACGGCCCGCGGCGAGGCGGGGAGAGACAGCGGGGAGGGCTTCGCCGGCATGGGGCTCAACGCGAGACGCGGTCCTTGTCGGTGACGCGCTCGTTGTAGAGCAGCGAGGCGCCGATCTCGTTGGGGATGAAGGCGATCGCCTCGCCGGCGGCGGACAGCACGTAGCCGGTGCTGATCGCGGTCACGACGACGGCGGTGCCGATCGACGTGGCGGCGCCGACGACGACCTTGCCCGAGAACTCGACGCTGATGCGCACGCCATCGGAGGCGCGCTCCAGCACCCAGACGGTGCCGCGGGCGGTGGTCTCGACCGCGACGACGACCAGCGAGGCGCCGGCGACCAGCACGGCGGACGGCGCCACGACCGAGATCGCGACCGGCACGGCCGACAGTGCGAGGCTGGCGTCGCTCGGACCGCCATGGGCGGCGGCAGGGCGGGCCGCGCCGAGCGCCAGGGCGGCGGCGGACAGGATGCTGATCAGTGCGAGACGGGAACGCATGGCGGAACTCCTGGAGGGCGCTGGCGGGTGGGGGAGGCGCCGATCCGGCGGCTCATCCGAGGGCTCATTCGGCGGCGGCGACGGCTTCGCGATGGGCCTCGCGGCGGCCTTGCAGGCGGGCTTCGGCGAGGTCGGCCTCATGGCTGTCGCGCAGCATCTTGGCCAGCGTGAAGACGTTGGAGATCAGATAGAGCCAGCAGACCAGCAGATAGGCCTTCCAGACGGGCTGGATCTCCATGCGCCACAGACCCCAGCCGGTCAGCGCCATGGCCAGGCCGAAGCCGCTCCAGACGACCAGGCCCCACATCGGCGTGTCGGAACGGGCCGACTGGTTGTCGCGGATGTACTTGGACAGCGCGAAGGCGGTGGACAGGCAGAACACATAGCCCATGACCATGAAGGCGCGGTCCAGATCAGCGCCGGGCAGCCAGGCCAGGCCGATGGCGCACAGCGCCACGCTGATGCCAAAGGAGATCCACACCTGATAGCGCCAGGCCTGGGTGTCGCGCTGGATGCGGATGTGGGGGGTGTTCATGATTGCGTTCCTCCTGAAGGGCCCTGGGGCCTGATTGAGTTGCCGGAGTCGCCGCCCCGGTATGAGGGGGTGTCCGGTGACGATGCGCGACTGTCGCCGCGATCGTCCCGGGCTCCCCCTGGAATCGCGGCGAGTATCGCCGCCCGCCTGCTCCGGTATCGATCGGTGCTACTGCCGGGGGGCGGGCAGGGGGAAATGCCGGGCGGTGGCGAACACCGTGGCGCCCAGCCGGTCCCCCTGCCATCGGGCCAGCCGCTTGAGGGCGAGATCAAACATCAGCGGGTGGTGATTCCGCAATGCCCCCAAAGGAGCGACGTGGGCCTCGTCGAGTACCCCGGCCCGGACGAGTTGCGGCAGGCGAACCAGCGGCAGCACCCCCGGCAGCGGGTAGTCCGAGCCGTGCAGCAGGCGCTCGTGCCAGTCCTGGCGGCGCAGCACGGTGCGCCAGACCTCGGGGCGGCGATTGAACTGGAACATCGCCGAGACGTCGCCCAGCAGCAGGCCCCGCCAGGCTGGTTCGTCCATCAGGCGTGCGAAGAGGTCGAAGGCCTGCGCGGGGCGCGGGCGCGGCTGGTCGAGGTCCATCGCCTGGCCGAGCGAGGCGCAGTGCGCCGCGATCACGCGCACGCCGTGGCGCAAGGGTTCGCGCAGCAGCAGGGGATTGCCGAGGTCCTGGCGGCCTGCGCCGGGGACGGCGTGTTCCTCGCCGCAATGGACGATGAGAGGAAGCCGCGAGGCGGCCAGACGGTCGTAGAACGGGCGCAGGCGCACGTCACGCAGATCGATCGCCATGCTGCTGGGCAGCCATTTGATCGCCAGCGCGCCGCCGGCGATCGCGCGGTCCAGGCGCGCCAGCGCGTCCTCGCGGTGCGGATGGATGCTCGCGACCCAGGCGAAGCGGTCGGGACGCTCGGCGGCGACGGCACGCGCGTAGGCGTCGGGGACGTGGAAGGTGGTCCAGTCGGGCCGGCGGGCGCCGGTGTCGTCAACGGCCTCGTCGAAGGCGAAGAGCAGCCAGCGCGCGCCGGCCGGGAAGGCATCGGCCAGCGCGGTGAGCCGCCGGACGTAGGCGCGGTCGACGCCACGCGAGGCGACCGCGGCGGCATCGACGCAGGCGCCGTTGAGGATCGCGTGCTTGCGGGCGACCTCCACCGGATGCCACCACTGCGACAGCGACGGCGCGATCCAGCAGCCCGAACCGGAATCGCCGGTACCGATCAGATGAGCGTGGACGTCCCAAAGCTGCGCGGGGTCGATGCCCTCCCAGATCCGTTCCAGCCAGTCCGGATCGACCCCGTCGATCGGCGGCGCCGGATGGCCGCAGGGATTGCGGAAGGAGCCGGCCTCGGCCGCGAGCGCGCTGAACAGACCCGCCGCCGCGGCGGCGCCGCAGCACAGGAGATGACGTCGTCGGAGCATGGTCGGCGCCGGTGGAAGTGGGGATGGGCGCGATGGTCGGCAGAAGCGCGCCGGATGCCGCCGTCCAGTCCGGCCGGTAGCGCCGCGCGAGCCCGGCGGTCTCGGTGGCCGCTACCGATCTGCGCTAACGTCCGCGCCCATGGCGAGCACGCAATCCCTCATCGATCTCATCAAGGCCGAATTGAAGCAGTCCGGCATCAGCTACGCGCAACTCGCCAAGGAGCTGGCGTTGTCCGAGTCCAGCGTGAAGCGCATGTTCGCGTCGGGCGGGGAGATGCCGCTGTCGCGCATCGACGAGATCTGCCGTGTGCTCAAGACCGATTTCGCCGAGCTTTCGCAGCGCCTGGCGCGATCACAGCCGCTGCGCCGCGAACTCACGCTGCAGCAGGAGCGCGAGGTGGTCGCCGACGAGAAGCTGCTGCTGACCGCCATCTGCTGCCTGAGCCAATGGAGCTTCGAGCAGATCGTCGCGACCTACCGGATGACCGAGGCCGACGTGACGCGCGCGCTCGCGCAGCTGGACCGGCTCGGGATCATCGAGCTGCGCCCGCTCAACCGCTACCGGCTGCAGGTGGCCAAGACCTTCCGCTGGCGGCCGCAGGGGCCGGTGATGGGCTTCTTCCGCGACAACGTGATGCAGGACTTCTTCGCGGGCGGCTTCGATGGCGACGCGGAACTGCTGATGCTGGTCCATGGCCAGCTCAGCCCCGGCATGGCCCGCGAACTGCGTGACCGGCTGCAGCGCGTGGCCGAGGACTTCGCGCGTCAGCACCTGCTCGATCAGAAGCTGCCGGACGAGGAGAAACGCCAGTTCACGCTCGTGATGGGCATGCGCTGCTGGCTGTTCGAGCGATTCAAGCATCTGCAGCGCCCAAAGGCCGCTGCTCGGCGAATTGATTGAAGCCTCGAGAGTCACCAACTCAAATGCTTTGCTTGGGCAAGCACCTGCTGAATGATGGTTTCCTCAGAGGAGGGCGCCGGATTTTTTGAGCTGTCCAAAGAGGATTGAGAGACTCCCGGACGCACCGTCTGAAGAGACGCACCACGAAAACTTGCGAGGTGAAAAACATTCGAAGCGATGGCATCAGTACCCACATCTGGGAAACCTGACTGCTCGAAGTTCAGGGGCAATTGCTGATCTTCGTAGGTCTTTTTATCGGACATTGTGTAGTCCCTCGGAATCGCAGTAGTTTACTGCATCGACCACCTAAGGTCAAACCGCTGTATTGGGTGGGATCTTTTCCAGATCGGCCTGGAAATGCTCAACGGCTGCGACCTCGAAAGATTGATAGTTATCCAGATATTCTGGAATCGACTTTTCCACCGGTGCCTCCTGCATCGGTATGAATTTTCCATCCTTCGTTTTTCGATCTGAACCTGCGAAGAATTGCGAGAAGCGCCTTGGGGCTACACCCTCAAAGTGCTCGAACTTCACCCGATCGGGCTTCTCCTTGTCCGTGGAAAACTCGAACGCGATGGAATCTTCGTGCAACTCCCTTGCCATGCTCTTTTCATACGGTTCAATGTAGTAAACCTTGGCTATTCCTGAAGCAACGATGTGCCTTGCGCAACTGTGGCAGGGGAACGTTGTCGTATAGAGCGTGGCGCCTTTGATTCCAGGTCCTCCCAATCGGGCAAGAGAGACGATGGCATCCATCTCCGCATGGACTGATCGGGAAAACTCGATGAGATCCTTCAGTCGAGTTTTATATAGTGACGCCAACAGTGATTCCTTTCGAGCGGAAGAAAGCCTGATCGGATCCTCGCCTTCTATGGCCTCACCCAACGCAGAATCGATTCGCTTGCCAATCTCCGAGCGAAGCGCCAGCTTATGGAAATCGTTCCAACAGTGCTGCTCCGGCTTCTTGACACAACGTGCGTCATTCTTCCCGTCGGTGGCAGAGTACAGACCGCCCCCGGCTCGTGGCACATCGTTGCACCCCGTCGCCAAGACTTCTCCGTCGGCGCCAGCAATCGCCGCGCCCACCTGACGTGATAGGCAGGCGGAACGAAGACCGGCCGCGTATGCCGCATACATCCCGTGTTCCATCGAGGTAGGGGTAATGCTTCGGTCGCCGTGAATTAGCCGAAATAATCGATCAATTCGTTCGCTATTGGTGTCCAGACCTGAGGAGAAATCATTGCGGATGAAATAGTCGGCAAGGTGAAGCGTTTTGTCCAGCCTTTGGCCGAAGTCGTCACTCTCGTTGCCGTCGATCTCAGCGAGGACTGGCGCCTCCTCCACTCGAATTGAATCATTTTGAAGCAGCGCTAGTCGCTCTTTATATGTGCGAGTAACACCAACGAGATGGAACAGATTTCGATATAGGGCGCGGAGTAGGACAACTTCTTCCGGACGCTTGACCTGATCGATGAGATACGCGACTTGACGTGGGACCGTTGGGATGTCGGGATGATTGATAGCGGAGGTTGGCGTTCGCTGTGTCCGGTCAATACGAATATGCCTTATCGCATATTCCGCAAGAATGGCTTGATTTTCAGTCCTCCGCCGAAGCTCCATTCCCGCCTCCTGAAGGCGGCGATATCGATTGAAGCGATCCGAGTGTCCGGTGAGAAGCTGTGCACCGTGAATTCGTCGCTCCTTGATTGCGCCCTCCAGGAAATCACTCAACTTGATGTGGACCACATCCGCATAGCCCAAATCCTTTAGTCGCGAGCGGGCGATATTGATGACAGCACCGATACCGCACCCAATCGGGCCGGCAAATGCCACAACCAGTTCTTTGGAGCGTCGCGATGAGAAGCGCTCCAACAATGTGGTCGAGTCGGGCGTACTTTGCCCGTCCGGCGCTACCCCGGCGGAGGCGTTCGGTTGTGCTGACATGCTCCCCCCTTCAATTCGACTTTTGTCGTGAGCTTGGAGTTTGATTGCGATTGTCAACGGAGGAAAAACACTCATGTTCCCTGAAGACAAGGGGTCACTATTCCACTTGCTCGGAGCAAGCGATACTGGCCGCAAACAGTGCAGTCAGATACCTTCACCACAGGTTTCAGGAATCAAGTGACTTGCTTGAGGGCTACCAGAACTCCCAGCGCCCGCTGTACACGACCCACAGCCCCAGCACGCCGTTCGTCACCGCGTGCGCGATGACGCCCGTCCACAGCTTGCCGGTGCGCTGGTAGAGCCACGCGTAGGCTGCGCCCGCGACGATCGCCGCCAGCCACAGCGTGTGCGCCAGCATGAACACGAAGGTCGAGATCACCAGCGCCCGCAGTCCCGCCGCGCGCGGATCGACCGTCTCGAACTGCGGGCTGGTGATCCAGCGCATCAGGAAGCCGCGCCAGAACAGCTCCTCCATCACCGGCACCAGCAGCGTCGCGCCCAGCCAGCGCACCCCGATCAGCGGCCAGTCGAGCCCGCCCTCCGGCGTCCTCGGCACGAAGCCCGCCGTCGGTTCGCCCAGCTGCATCCACGGCGCGTCCAGCGTGATCCAGAGGGCGAAGACGATCAGCCCGGTCGCGACGCTCAGGCCGGCCTCGGCGGCCGTCGGCCGGTTCTGACGCGCGAGTTCGCCATAGCCGCGCCAGAACCATGCCAGCGCGCCGCCAACGACGAGGAGGTTCAGCGCGTAGATCCAGCGAGGATCGAGACCCCACGCGTTGTGCTCCGGCAGCGCGCCGCGCAGCGCCAGCAGCAGCATGAACAGCGCGAAGGGGACGATGCGGGCCCAGGCGGCTTGACTCAATGGCATGCGGCGAATGTAGCGGCGCGGCGCGGCAGGATCATGCGGGCGGGGGCGGGACCTCGCCGCGCGCCCCCGCGAATGCGTGGCGCAGCGACTCGAGGGCGTGGCGCACCTTGGCCGGCTGCGCATCGCGCTGCGGCGTCATCGCGTACACCGGCAGTGCCGGCAGCGACCAGCCCGGCAGCAAGGGCAGCAGCCGGCCCTGCGCCTGGGATTCGTCGACGTCCTCGGCGCCCAGCATCGCCAGTCCCATGCCGGCCTCGCAGAACTGCTGCAGGCTGAGCTGGTTGTTGCTGGTCGCGCGCGGGCTCACGCGCAGGATCTCCTCGCGCCCCTCCGGTCCGGCGAGCGAGAGGCTCCGGACTCCCCCGGCATCCGAGCGCAGGAGCAGCCAGTCGTGACGCGTCAGGTCGGACATCGAGGCCGGCACGCCGCGCCGCGCCAGATAGGCCGGCGCCGCGTAGAGCCCCACCGTCTTCTGCCCGATGCGCTGCGCGACCCAGCTGCTGTCGGGCAGCCGGCCGAAGCGCACCGCCAGGTCGATGCGCTTGGCCACGAGGTCGGTGAAGCCGTCGTCGACTTCCAGGTGCAGCGTCATGCCGGGATGGGCCGCCAGCAGCGGCGCCAGCGCCGGGCCGATCTGCCGCGCCGCCCCCACCGGGGCGCTGATGCGCAGCTCGCCTTCGGGCGCGTCGCGCAGGTGATGCAGCTGGGTCTGCGCCTCGCGCGCCGCAGTCAGCATCGCCTGGCAGCCCTGCACGAAGCGCTCGCCCGCCGGCGTCAGGCTGATGCGGCGCGTCGAGCGGTGCAGCAGCGTCACGCCCATGTCGCGCTCCAGCGCGCGCAGTTGCTGGCTCACGGCGGAGGTCGTGGTCTGCAGCTGCCGCGCTGCCGCGACCAGGCTGCCCTGCTCGACCACCGTGGCCAGCACCGCCATCCGGCGCAGTTGGTCCAGCATGGGGATTGTGTAGACGATCTAAAGAATGAAGGCGGATTCTGAGGACTTCTGAGGCGATTGTGAAGTTTCTACAGTCCGTCCCATCGCGACACCCCGTCGCTTCCCTCGAAAGGATTCCCCATGAAAGTCGCCCTGATCGGACCGACCGGCTTTGTCGGCAGCGAAGTGCTCAAGGAACTGCTGGCCCGCGGCCATGACGTCGTCGCGCTGGCCCGCGATCCGGCCAAGCTGACGGCGCGCGCTGGACTGACCGTGGTGAAGGCCGATGCCAAGCGGGCCGATCAAGTGGCCGCGGCCGTCGAGGGCGCCGACGCCGTGGTCAACGCCTTCAACCCGGGCTGGTCGGTGCCGGACATCCACACCGAGTTCCTGGAAGGCACCCGCGCGATCTACGACGGCGTGAAGCGCGCCGGCGTGAAGCGCCTGATCGTCGTGGGCGGCGCCGGCAGCCTGTACGCGGCGCCGGGCGTGCAACTGGTCGACACGCCGGAATTCCCCGCCGAATGGAAGCAGGGAGCGCTCGCGGCCCGCGAGGCGCTCAACCTCATCCGCCAGGAGAGTTCGCTGGACTGGACCTTCCTGTCGCCCGCCGTGCACCTGGAGCCGGGCGAGCGCCGCGGCAGCTACCGCGTGAGCCTGGACACGCCGGTGATGGACGCCAACGGCCCCGCGCATGTGTCGACGGCGGACCTGGCGGTGGCCATCGTCGACGAACTCGAGCGGCCGCAGCACATCCGCCGCCGGTTCACCGTCGGCTACTGAGCGCGCCTCAGGCGGCCTGCTGTTCGAGCAGGTAGTTGGCGTCGTCGTACTGGCCGAGCGTGTCCACCAGCGTGGGCAGGCATTCGGCCAGCTTGTCGTGCAGCACGAAGGGCGGGTTCACGACGAACATGCCGCTGCCCATCATCCCGAAGCCGCGCTCGTCGGCCTGCGCGACGGTCAGGCGCACATGCAGCCAGCCTTTCTTGGCGGCGGACTCGGCGACGGACTTCATGCGCTGCACGAGCTGCACCGATTCGATGGTCTGCAGCTGCGGATACCAGATCGCGACGGTGCCGTCGGCGAAGCGCTGCAGGGCCTCGCGCAGGGCGGCGACGACCTTGCCGTAGTCGGCCTTGATCTCGTAGGGCGGGTCGATCAGCACGACGCCGCGGCGCGACGGCGGCGGCAGTTCCGCCTTCAGCGAGGCGAAGCCGTCCTGCAGCAGCACTTGGGTGTTGGGGCGGTCCTCGAGGTAGCTCGCGAGGATGCGGTGGTCGGTGGGATGGAGCTCGTAGGCGCGCAGGCGGTCCTGCTCGCGCATCAGGAAGCGCGCGATCGCGGGCGAGCCCGGGTACTGCTCGAGCTTGCGGCCGGGGTTGAAGTCATGCACGAGCTGGACGTAGTGCTGGAGCGGCTCGGGCAGGTCGGTGCGGGCGTAGAGGGCGGCGATGCCGCCCAGGTGCTCGGCGTTCTTCTGGGCATAGCGGCCGTCCAGGGCGTAGCCGCCGGCGCCGGCATGGGTGTCCACCACGGTGTAGGCCTTGTCCTTCTCCCCCATGTAGCGCAGGACCTCGGCCAGCACGAGGTGTTTGAGCACGTCGGCATGGTTGCCGGCGTGGAATGCGTGTCGGTAAGCGAGCATGGGCAGGACTGTAGCGCGCGCGGCGCGAGCGTCGCGAAATCGCGACGCGGGTGAAAAGCGAGCCTCCGAAATGGGCGCAGGATTTCCATCCGTTGCTGGAGATCCGCAGCAGACCGCACTCGAAGAGGCAATCATCGGTAGCGTCCAGCACATCGACATCGTGCGACTTTTCGAACTCAAGGAAGAGCGCGAAGCAAAGCAACGCGCGCTTCAGACCTGAAACGCCCCCGGCGTGTACGCAGTCCCCGCCGGGACCTCCTTCAGCGCGCACGGATGCTGGTATTGCATCGCTGGCCGCAGCGGCTGGCCGTCCACGACGCCCGCGTCCACCGCCCGCCCGAACAGGGGCGAGCCGGGCCGCAGGCGGAAGTCGTAGCGGTCCGGATCGATGAAGCTGTCCAGTTCGACGAAGTAGTTGTGATGCTGCTCGCGGTCCGGTCCGCCGGGCAGCTCGTGCTTGCCGTGCAGCAGGTTGTTGATCAGCCGCAGCTTCTGCGCCGGCTGGGCCATGCGCAGATACACGCCGCCCTGCGGCCTGCGGTCCACCAGCGTGTTGTTGATCAGGTGCAGTTCGTTGCGGCGGTTCGAGAGCCCCTCGTTGCCATAGGCGATCAGGTGGTAGTTCTCCGTCGCGGCGCTCTGCTGGATCACATTGCCCATCACCAGCGCCAGCCCGCCATTCGGGAACTCGAGCTCGAAGCTCGCGCGGCCGGTCTCGTCGGTCAGGCGGTTGTAGAAGACGTGGTTCACCGCAGCGCGCGTCTTCAGCAGGTGACCCGTCGCGCCATGATGGAAGTAGCTCGCGATCACCGTCAGCTTGCCGATCGCGCCGACATAGCAGTTGTGCGTGTGACCGTCACCCGGCGCGATCGCGCCGAAGTCGCAGGACTCGATCCGCAGCTCGATCGCCGGATCGTTGGCGGCCAGCAGTCCGTTCTCGTTGTCCTGGAAGCGGCAGTCCCGCAGCGTGAGCGAGCCGCGCTCCAGCCGGATGCCGGCGCCGTTGCGATCCGGCACGCGAGCGCCGATGAAATCGAAGCCTTCGACCGTCATCCGCTTGCCGCTGGTGACGAAGATCCCCTTGCCCTGTGCGTGCGCGCCATTGGCCAGCATCCTCGCGCGGCCGCCCACGGCGCGCAGCGTCAGGTCGTCCTGTGGCCAGACCGCGACGTCGCCCGGATAGTCTCCGGCCTGCACTTCAATGGTCATGCCGGGCTTGGCCTGCGCGGCGGCCGCGGCCAAGGTCTTCACCGGATGGTCCCGGCCGACCCGCAGCACCGCGTTCGCGGCGGAGGCCGCCGTGCCTTGGGCATTCGCGGTCGCGAGCCAAGCCGGCAGCGCCAGCGCGCTCGCACCTTGCAGCCACCGGCGCCGGCCAGCATCGTGGCGAAGGGCGTCGAGCAGGAGATCGAACGCGGAACCAGAGGACATCGGCGGGCTCCCGGGTCGTGGCGGACGGCGCGTCGCGATCGGGGACGGCGTCCCCACGCGGCCGGGCGAGTGTAGCCAAGCGCTCCGGCGGGCCGGCCCGGAGGCCGCAAGGCCCCAGCCGGCGTCGGGGCTGTCGCCAAGGCGCGGCGCCGCTGGCGATCGCTCGATAAGCTGCGCGCCATGACGACCGGCCTCCCCCCGCCGCGCCGTCGCTCCGATCACGCCATTTCCTGATTCCTGAATCGCTATGCCCAGTCTCTTCGATCCCTTGCAAGCCGGCGCCGTGTCGCTGGCCAATCGCATCGTCATGGCCCCGCTGACGCGCAACCGCTCCGTGGGCCTGGTGCCCGGACCGCTCGCCGTCGAGTACTACCGCCAGCGCGCTTCCGCCGGCCTGATCATCAGCGAGGGCGCCCAGATCACGCCGCAAGGCCAGGGCTATCTCGACACGCCGGGGATTCACTCGCCCGAGCAGATCGCGGCCTGGAAGCGGGTGACCGACGCCGTCCATGAAGCCGGCGGCAAGATCGCTGTCCAGCTGTGGCACGTCGGCCGGATCTCGCATGCCGAGTTCCAGCCCGATGGTGCCAAGCCGCAGTCATCCACCGACCGCCAGGCCAACAGCAAGACCTTCACCAAGGACGGCTTCGTCGAGGTCGCCGCGCCGCGCGCGCTGGCCGCCGAAGAGCTGCCCGGCATCGTGCAGGCTTACGCCCATGCGGCGAAGGCGGCGATGGCCGCGGGCTTCGACGCGGTCGAGGTCCACGGCGCCAACGGTTATCTGCTGGATCAGTTCCTGCGCGACAGCATCAACGACCGCACCGACGCCTATGGCGGCTCGATCGAGAACCGCGCGCGACTGCTGGTCGAGGTGATGCAGGCGATCGTCGATGCGATCGGCGCCGACCGCACCGGCCTGCGTCTGTCGCCGGTCACGCCGGTCAACGACGCGGGGCAGGACAGCAACGCCCAGGCGCTGTTCAACCATGTCGTCGAACAGCTGGCGCCGATGAAGCTGGCCTTCCTGCATGTCATCGAAGGTCACACGGGGGGGCCGCGTGACGTGGCGCCGTTCGACTACGACGCGCTGCGCCAGCGCTTCAAGGGCGTGTACATCGCCAACAACGGCTACACCCGCGAGATGGCAATCGACGCCGTCAGCAAGGGCCATGCCGACGCGGTGGCGTTCGGACGCAGCTTCATCTCGAATCCGGATCTGGTCCGCCGGTTGAAGCTCAATGCGCCGCTGCAAAAGGCCCACTCCGCCACCATGTATGGCGGCGGCGCCGAGGGCTACATCGACTACCCGGCACTGGCGGACTGAGCGGGACGCGGGCCCCGCCCCCAACCTCTGCCCCCCTCTCGGGACGAGGGAGTGAAGACCGGCGGGGCCGTAAAAGGTCAGTCCTTGCCCTTGCCCCTCGACCGGAAGATCTCCGCGATCGACACCTCGCGCGGCCCTGGCCGCACGGTGAAGGCCTGGCCGGCCGCGAGGGTGCCCGGCTGCCGCACTGCGAGGTAGAAGCCGCACCAACCGCTCTGGCTCATCATCTTCGCGGCCTTGTTGAAGCCCATCACCGCGTTGAACTTGAAGCAGGGATAGCGCGGCTCGCTGATGGCGAGCTCGCAGTCCGGGAAGACCAGCACGTCGCCGATCCAGGCGTCGGATTCGAGCAGCCCCGCGATCGACAGGTTCTCCCCCATCGCGCCCCAGGGCAGCGCGTCGTCCCAGCCCGCCACCTGCGCCTGCGCGCGCACCGTGCGCCAGAACGCGTAATGCTCCGACGGATAGGCGTAGACCGCCTTGGACAGGCCGCCGTGAACGCTCGGATCGGCCTGCTCATCGCCCTCCAGGCCAAGCGGCCGGACCTCGCACGCCCCGTCCACCGGGCGCTTGCGGATCCCCGACATCACCTCGCGCCCATCGATGCGCAGCACTTCAGCGCGGGCCGTGTTCAGACTGATCAGTTGCATCGGGCGATTCTGCCGCAGCCCTCGGCGCCTCCGGCTCCGCCCTGAACGCCGCCGGGGCGGTGTCCGCCATGCCCGTCTCGCAGCGGTTCAGCGCATTGCGCAGGTGTTCGAGCTCGCGCGCCTGCTCGCGCTCGCGCTTCAAATGCTCGAGCGCGAACGACAGGTCCCCGGCCATCTCGTCGATCAGCCCCAGCACCTGCGGATCAAAGAAGTCCGCCTCGCCCGCCAACAGGCTGAGCGCGCCAGCGACCTGGCCGCGGCAGCGCAGCGGAAAGGCGGCCATCGATTCAAGCCCCGGTGGAATCACCGGCGCGCCGGGCACGATCAGGCTGGGGTCCTGCAGCGCGCGGTTGCTGACCTGGTGCGTGCCGCTGAGGATCGCGCGCGTGGCCATCGAACTGCGCCCGAAGGGCGACTCGCGCGTCCATTGGCGCGGCGCGCCGGGCATCAGGCGATCGGCGGGGCCGTGTTCGGCGACGCGCTCGAACTGGTCGCCGTCGACGCGCACGATTGCGGCGAAGCGCGCATGACCGGTCTCGACGCAGATGCGGCAGATGCCGTCGAGCAGGCGCTGCTCGGCCTGCGGATCGTCGAAGGCCTCGGCCTCGCGGCGCACGATCAGCTGGTTGGTCTGCGACAACGCCAGGTAAAGCTGCTGCAGCCGCGTCCGCGAGTCCTGGCTGGCGCGGCGCTCCTCGTCGTAGCGGGTCCACACGGCGCTGACGACGACGCCGCACAGCCCCGCGGTCAGCAGCACGAGCAGCAGGCCCAGCCGGGCCGCGTCGTGGGCGGCCTGCTGCGCGCGCCCGGTATCGACGCGGGCCTGGCTGAGCTGGAAGGCGATCAGTTCGTCGAGCATGCGCATCGCCGCCAGGCGGCGCTGGTTGAGCTCGCGCAGCGTGTCGGGCGTGGGCGGCTGGTTGGCGGTGAGCGCGGTCCAGAGCTGCTCCAGCAGCGGTTGCGTGCGGACGATCAAGGCCGACTCCGCCGGCGCCATGCGGGTCTCGAGATAGCGGGACCAGAGCCGCCGCGTCGTGTCGGTGAGCCGGCGTCCGGCGCTGTCCATCTTGCCGGCGTCGGGCTGCTGGGCCTGGGCGATCAGCAGCGCGCCCAGGTGCTGGGCGCCGAGCGTGTGATCCAGCTCGCGCAGCAGGTCCACGGGGACGAGGCGGTCCTCGTAGAGCGACTGCGCGATCGCCGCGAGCTGCCGGGACTGCCACCATCCCAGCAGCGCCGAGGAGGCCACCAGCGCGAGGGCCAGGCCGAGGACCAGGTACAGGCGGGCGCGGACGCTGAGGCCGGTGAGGCCGGTGAGGGCGGACATGGGCGGGTGTCCTCGACGTCACGGAACTGGCGCCGAGCATAGAGGCAATCCCGATCGGCGCCAGGCGCCGGCGCGTCGGGAGTTGCCCGGGGCGCGACAGGTCTTGCCCGCCAATGAGAAAAGCCGCGGCGCTGGCGCGACGCGGCTTTCGCTCCGGGGACGCCTTGCATGCGTCCCGGCGGACTCGGCTTACTTGGCCTTGCGGCGGCGGCCGGCCAGGCCGAAGGCCAGCGCAGCGGCGCCCAGCAGGGCCACCGAGCCCGGCTCCGGGATGGCCTGGCCGGTGACCAGCGTCAGGCGGGCCGCCGGGTTGGCGCCGGAGGCGGACCACAGCGTTTCTTCACGGCTGGAGACGAACGGGTCCTGCAGCGCCGCACCGATCACGAAACGGTTCGCGCCGGCGTCGAGCAGGTCCTTCAGGGCCGCGCTGGTCAGTTGAACGGTCACCGCGGACATCGAGGCGTTCAGGCCGTTGACGACGGTCGAGCCGTACGACGCACCCGAACCAAGATCCGCGAAGGCGGCCACGCCGCCGTTGCCCGAGGTCAGGGCGTCGATCGAGCCGGTGTAATCGAACAGGCTCAGGTGCTTGTCGGTGTATGCGCCGCGATTGGCGCCGTTGCCAGCGAGGAAAGTGATCGACGCCGACAGGATGGTCTCGCCCGCGGCCACGGCCGGCAGGTTGAAGGCGTAGAAGCTGCGGTACTCGCTGCCGGTATAGAAGCCGGTGATCGTGTTGGTATTGCCCACCAGATGGGAGGCGCCGCTGTACCAGCCGTTGTAATAGGTGTTCAGCGTGACGGTGGCGGCTTGCGCGCCCAGCGCGGCGACGGACAGGGCCGCGGCGGCAGCGATGCGGGAGAGGAGGGTCATTGAATTCTGTGAAGGGAATGAATTGCGGGTCCCCTAAAAGCAGGACACGGGCCAGTCCGCGAAAAAGGAATGAAAACAAAGACTTACGAAATCGTGTCCCTGTTGCGTGGGACGTTTTGTAAAGCCGGCCGACACCTGTCGCGCACGCCATTTGCCTGGGCCGCCGCCTCGCTGATTCGGAGGATCGGCATCAAACCATTCCAGAAACGCATAACCTCGTCCACCCGTCGAGTTACGGCGTGATTACATTGGAACCATCGTTCGGCGAAGTACCAGCCATGAGGCGCGGCATTGGGTCAGCCCCGCGGTCTCCTCCTCTGTGATGCAGAGGCGGGAGCCACCGGATCGGCGCTGACCCAATTCCGCTTTTCATATCCTCAAATTGGAAATCGCCATGAACCAACCCGTAATGGAAGGCTTGCGCCTGAACGTGCCGGCTTACGTCAAGCATCAGCGCCTGATTGCCTGGGTCGCCGAGATCGCCGCCCTCACCGAGGCCAAGGACGTCTACTGGTGCGACGGCAGCCAGGCCGAGTACGACCGCCTGTGCCAGCAACTCGTCGACGCCGGCACCTTCCAGAAGCTGAACCCGGCCAAGCGCCCGGGCAGCTACCTCGCCTGGAGCGACCCCAGCGACGTCGCCCGCGTCGAGGACCGCACCTTCATCTGCACGAAGAACAAGCTCGACGCCGGTCCGACCAACAACTGGATGGAACCGGCCGAGATGCGCGCGCTGCTGCAGACCGGTGACAAGGCGCTCTTCAAGGGCGCGATGCGGGGCCGCACGCTGTATGTCGTGCCGTTCTCGATGGGCCCGATCGGCTCCCCGATCGCCCACATCGGCGTGGAGCTGTCCGACAGCCCCTATGTCGCCGTGAACATGCGCATCATGACCCGCATGGGCCGCGCGGTCCTGGACACGCTGGGCGACAACGGCGAGTTCGTCCCCTGCGTCCACACCGTCGGCGCGCCGCTCGAACCGGGCCAGGCCGACGTCAAGTGGCCCTGCAACAAGACCAAGTACATCGTCCATTACCCCGAGACCCGCGAGATCTGGTCCTACGGCTCGGGCTACGGCGGCAACGCGCTGCTGGGCAAGAAGTGCTTCGCGCTGCGCATCGCCTCGACGATGGGCCGCGATCAGGGCTGGCTGGCCGAACACATGCTGGTGCTGGGCGTCACCTCGCCCGAGGGCAAGAAGCATCACGTCGCGGCCGCCTTCCCGAGCGCCTGCGGCAAGACCAACTTCGCGATGCTGATCCCGCCGGCCGGCTTCGAGGGCTGGAAGGTCACGACCATCGGCGACGACATCGCCTGGATCAAGCCCGGCAAGGATGGCCGCCTGTACGCGATCAACCCGGAAGCGGGCTACTTCGGCGTCGCCCCCGGCACGAACCAGAAGACCAACCCGAATTGCATGGCCAGCCTCGACAAGGACGTCATCTTCACCAACGTCGCGCTGACCGACGATGGCGACGTCTGGTGGGAAGGCATGACCGACACCGCCCCGGACCACCTGATCGACTGGCAGGGCAAGGACTGGACCCCGGCCATCGCCAAGGAGACCGGCGCCAAGGCCGCTCATCCGAACGCCCGCTTCACCGTCGCCGCGACCAACAACCCGGCGCTGGATGCGGAGTGGGACAACCCGGCCGGCGTGGCGATCGACGCCTTCATCTTCGGCGGCCGCCGCTCGACGACCGTGCCGCTGGTGACCGAGGCGCGCGACTGGACCGAAGGCGTCTACATGGCCGCCACGATGGGCTCGGAAACGACCGCCGCGGCCGCCGGCCAGCAGGGCGTCGTGCGCCGCGACCCCTTCGCGATGCTGCCCTTCATGGGCTACAACATGGCCGACTACTTCCAGCACTGGCTGTCGCTGGGCGCGAAGCTGGCGGGCTCAGGCGCGAAGCTGCCGAAGATCTTTTGCGTCAACTGGTTCCGCAAGGGCGCCGACGGCAAGTTCGTGTGGCCCGGCTACGGCGAGAACATGCGCGTGCTGAAGTGGATGCTCGAGCGCGTCGACGGCCAGGGCCGGGGCGTCGAGCACGCGTTCGGCACGAGCCCGCGCTATGAGGACCTGAACTGGCAGGGTCTGGCCTTCACGCCGGAGCAGTTCAAGACCGTCACGCACATCTCCAGCGACGACTGGGCGACCGAGTTGAAGCTGCACGACGAACTGTTCGTGCAACTGGCTCAGGGCCTGCCCGCCGAACTGCCGGCCACGAAGGCCCGGATCGAGCAGCGCCTTGCCCAGGGCTGACCCCGGCATGACCCCTGCTTGATCGACACCTCCCGGCCAGCAGGGCCGGGCAGGGCCGGAAATGACAAAGCCCGCTCGAAGCGATTCGAGGCGGGCTTTTGTTTTGTGAGCCGGGAAGCGGGCAGCTTTCAGAGCCTGCGCTCACCTCCGAGCCTCACGGCCGGGTCTGTACAGCCCCCGGCCAGGTCGGCGTTCAGCCGTTGCGACGGGCGTTCGCGGCACGCAGTTCAGCGGCGAAGGAGGGCATGCTCTCTTCGTACTGGGCGGCCAGGGCCAGCAGCTCGCGCTCGGCGCGGGCCATCTTGGCGGCTTCCAGGCGGGCCTTCACGTTGGTGATGGTGCGGGCCCAGACGCGGGCACCGATGGTGGCGAACGTACCGCCGCGACGCACCGTGCGGCTCAGCGGCAGACCGAAGGTTTGAGTAGCGACGCTCATGGCGATTTCCTTTGTTGGCTTGTTCTTGGCGGCCCTTCTGGAGCCGACGGAACGAACTATAGGGTTTCCCCTAGGCATGTCGCCAATGAAAGATGAGCATCGAATGTATAAACGCTGTGCATATCATTGGGCGGAACGCGGTCCGTCCGTGAAGCGCGTCACGGCGCCGCCCGCCAAGTGCCAAGAAATGCGCAACAACCGGCCTCGACGCGCGCTGGAGGCCGTCCGCCTTTCGTGAAGAAGTGCCCGCCATGAGCTTTCGGAACCTCGACCTGAATCTGCTGAAGGTGTTCGACGCCGTGATGGCGGAGCGCTCGATGACCCGCGCGGCCGAGCGCCTGTCGATGACGCAGCCTGCGGTCAGCCATGCGCTGAAGCGGTTGCGGGAGGCGCTGGGTGAGGACCTGTTCGTGCGCCAGGCCTTCGGCATGAAACCGACCTCGCGGGCCGAAGGGCTCTGGCCGGAAGTCCGCTCGGCGCTGACGCGGCTGCGGGTGGCGCTTGATCCGGGCGACTACCAGCCGGCCGCCGAGGAATACACCTTCCGCCTGGCGATGGCCGACGCCACCGCCGCGCTGATCCTGCCGCCGCTGATGCAGCAGCTGGAGCGGCTGCGGGCGCTGGCCAATGTCCATGTGCTGCCGCTGACGACGCGCGATCCGCGCTCGCTGCTGGAACAGGGCGAGGCCGACTTCGCGCTGGGTTACTTCCCCACGGCCGTCGCGGCGCTGAAGGGGCAGGGCGACATGGCGGCGATCCGCCAGCAGCGGCTGTACGACTCGTACTACGTCTGCGTGATGCGCCGCGGCCACCCGCTGGCGGACCAGGAGCTGACGCTCGACACCTTCTGCCAGGCGCATCACCTGCTGGTGAGCTTCTCGGGCCGTCCGTACGGATTCGTCGACGAGGCCCTGGCGGCGCTCAAGCGCAGCCGCCGGATCGCGCTGACCGTCAACCAGTTCTTCACCGCGGGCCGGGTCGTGGCCCATTCCGATCTGCTCACGGTGTTGCCGCAATCCTTCATCACGGCCACCGGCTATCAGGAGTCGCTGATCTACCGCCCGCTGCCGATGTCGCTGTCGCCGGTGCACGTCGACCTGCTCTGGCATCTGCGCAACGAGGACCGCAGCGCCCAGCGCTGGATGCGCGAGCGTCTCATCGATTCGGTGGCGCAGCCGGCGGGGGCGGCGCTGGCGGGCGTCAGCGGCGACAATCGCGCCCCATGAGCATTGCCCACGACCTTTCCGACGCCGAGTTCGATGAACTCGACGATCTCCTCGCCGCCACGCCCGAGCCGCTCGAGCCGCTGGATGCTTCGATGCTGGACGGCTACCTCGCCGGCGTGCTGGTGCAGCCGCGCCTGATCCCGATCGAGGAGTGGCTGCCACCGGTCTTCGACTACGAAGGCCGCCCGCTGCCGGCCGAGGTCGATCCCGCCTGGCTGGCCCGCATCCGCGCGCTGGTGGAGCGCCGTTTCGCGTCGCTGAACCAGAGCATGCTGGAGCAGGGCTGGTTCTACCCGGTGGTGCTGGATTTGGACGCTGAAGCCGGCACGGACGCAGAGGAAGCCGCCGAAAAGGCGGAAGATGCCGTCGAAGCGGCGGCTGATGCCGCTGCCGCCGAAGGCACCGATCCGGATGCCGTGCAACTGCCCGACGATCCGATCACCCGTGCGCTGCTGCCCTGGGTGGGCGGCTTCGAATACGCCGCCGTGACCTTCCCCGACCTGCACGAGCAGGCCGACGACAACATCAATGCGCTGCTGGCGCGCCTGTACCGCCATCTGCCGGCCGAGACGCCGGAAGAGAAGGAGATCGTCGAGACGCTGAATCGCGAGCATCCGCTCAAGAACATCGATGAGGCGATCGAGGACCTGATCCTGACGGTGGTGGATCTGCAGGAGGCGACCGAGGCGGAGCGGTATCACGTCGAGCAGGTGCGCCGCGACGCGCCCAAGCTCGGCCGCAACGACCCCTGCCACTGCGGCTCGGGCAAGAAATTCAAGAACTGCCACGGCGCCGCCTGAGCGCCGACGCCCCGATGAACGCCGGCCTTCGCGCCGGCGTTTTTCATGGCCGTGTCCTCAGCCGCCCGGCGTGAAGTCGGCGGCGCTCAGTGTGGCCATGGCCGCTTCCAGGCGCGTCACGTCGCCGCCGAGCAAACGGCTGGCTTCGCGTGCGGCGGCGAGCACCGCGCGGCAGGCGGCGAACATCGCTGCCGGCGGCGCGAGCCTCACCCGCGGCCCCGAGACCGCGATCGCCCCGTGCACGCGGCCCACCGAGAACACCGGCGCCGCGACCGAGGCCGTGTCCGGTTCGCGCTCGCCATACGAGGCCGCCCAGGCGCGCGCGCGGATCGCGTCCAGGTGCTCGCGCCGGTCCTGCGAGAACGCGCACAGCACCTTGCCCGAAGCGCCCTGGTGCAGGGCGTACTGCTCGCCCACCGCCACCGCCGCGCGCACCGAGCGCGCGGGCTCCCAGCGGTAGAGCGCGATGCGGGCGTCGCCATGACGGACATAGAAGGAAGCGGTCTCGCCGGTGTCTGCGCTGAGCTGCTTGAGCAGCGGCTCGACGACCGGGCCCACCTGGAACGAGCGCTGATAGAGGGTGGCCAGGCGCAGCGGCGCTGGCCCGATCGCGTACTGGCCATCGGGCAGCTTGCGCACGAAGCCGCCGTGCTCGAGCGCGGTCAGCAGGCGCAACACCGTGCTCTTGTAGAGGCCGGTCCGCCGCGACAGTTCGGCCAGGGGCAGGCTGTCGTCATCCTGACCGAAGGCCCCCAACAGGGCGAAGGCCCGGTCGAGCACGGCGACGCCACTGCGCTCGGAGGCGTCCGCACTGCGCAACTCTGTTTCTGGCACGGGAAATCCCTTGTCTTCCGTCTCGTCGACCGCTCTAGAGTTCTATCAGACAAATCACTGTTCTACCAGATAGAACAAGCCCCGAGACGACCGATGGCTGGAACCTCCCCCCTGCACGGCGTGCGCGTCCTGGACCTGACCAACGTCCTCGCCGGTCCATTCGCTTGCCACCAACTGGCGCACCTGGGTGCCGACGTCATCAAGGTCGAGGCGCGAGGGGCCGGCGACCTCGCGCGCCAACTCGGCGCCGACACCGCGCTGAACCGGGCCCACATGGGCGTGTCCTTCCTGGCGCAGAACCCGGGCAAGCGCTCGATCACCATCGACCTCAAGCAACGCTCGGGCAAGGCGGTGTTCCGCCGGTTGGTCGCGACGGCCGATGTCGTGGTCGAGAACTTCCGGCCCGGCGTGATGCAGCGGCTGGGCGTCGGCTTCGACGCGCTGCGCGAGGACAACCCGCGGCTGGTCTATTGCGCGATCTCGGGGTTCGGCCAGGACGGGCCCTTGCGCGACCTGCCGGCCTACGACCAGATCATCCAGGGCATGTCCGGGATGATGAGCATCACCGGCGATGCGGACACCGCGCCCTGCCGCGTCGGCTATCCGGTGGCGGACACGATCGGCGGGCTGACGGCGGCGATGGCGATCTCGGCGGCGCTCGCGGACCGCCAGCGCACGGAGGCGACCTTCATCGATGTCTCGATGCTCGAGGCCGCGATGGCGACGATGGGCTGGGCGGTGTCCAACCTGCTGGTGGCCGGCCGCGAGCCGCGGCCGATGGGCAATGACAACGTGACGGCGAGTCCGTCGGGCACCTTCCGCACCGGGCAGGGGCTGCTCAACATCGCCGCGAACAAGCAGGAGCAGTTCGAGGCGCTGTGCGAGGTCGTCGGCCATCCGGAATGGCGGGCCGACGCGCGCTTCGCTGATCGCCACGCGCGGCTGAAGCACCGGGCCGAACTGAAGCATCTCCTCGAAGCGGCGATGAGCGAGGGCTCGGCCACCGAGTGGTGGCAGCGCTTCAACGCGGCCGGCGTGCCGGCGGGACCGGTGCTGTCGGTGAAGGAGGCGCTGGCGCATCCGCAGATCGCCGGGCGCGGCATGGTGGGCGGCTTCGAGGAGGTCCCGGGCGTCGGCCGGCCGATCCAGGTGGTGCGCACCGGCTTCAAGCTGGACGGGCAGGCGCCGTCGGTGGCGACACCGCCGCCGCGGCTTGGCCAGCACACCGACGAGATCCTGGAAGAGCTCGGTTACGGCGCCGGCGAGCGCGCCGCATTGAAACAGGAGCAGGCGGTATGAGCGGTCACGATCACATCGACGAGCCGGTCCACGATCAGCGCGTGCCGGACTGGTGGCGCACCTCGATCATCGAGATGTCGCCCGGGGTGATCCGGTACCGCGGCCATGCGATCGAGGACCTGATCGGGCGGGTGAGCTTCGCCCAGATGATCTGGCTGATGACGCGCGGCGAGCTGCCCGGCGCGGAGCAGGCGCGGCTGCTGGACGTGGCGCTGACGGCGGCGGTCGATCATGGGCCGCAGGCGCCGAGCATCGCGATCGCGCGCATGGCGGCCACGTGCGGCGTGGGCCTGAACAACGCGATGGCGTCGGCGCTCAACGTGCTCGGCGACGTGCATGGCGGCGCGGGCGAGCAGTGCGTCGAGATGCTGCAGTCGATCGCGGCCCGCATGGATACGGGCGCGTCGCTCGAGGAGGCATCGGCCGCGGGCCTGGATGAGGCCATCGAGCTGCGCGGCAAGTTCGTCTCGGGCTTCGGGCATCGCTTCCATCCGGTGGATCCGCGCGCGCCGCGGCTGCTCGACCTCGTCGACGAGGCGGCGGGGCTGGGCGTGGTCTCCGGGCGCTTCGCGGCGATCGGCCGCGCGGTCGAGGCCGAGTTGCAGCGCCGCAAGAACGGCCGCCGCATTCCGATGAACATTGATGGCGCGACGGCGGTCATCTATGCCGAGTTGGGATTTCCGGCGCCGCTGGCGCGCGGGCTGTTCTGTATTTCCAGATCGGTGGGCATCCTGGCGCACGCCTGGGAGCAGACGCAGCAGGGCGGCCGGAACAAGGGGCCGATGCCGCGCGAGTACCTGTGGACCTATGACGGTCCGGCGGCGAAGCGCTGAATCCCTGGGAGCGCTCAGACCTCGATGACGAGTTCCGGCCGGTAGTCCTCCTGCTCGCCCTTGTTGGCGTAGCCCAGCGGATTGGCGACCACGCGGCAGCGATGCGGGACCTCGCCGCGCGGGCCGCTCGGCGACTCGACGACGTAGTCGTGCGCGCAGTGCAGGTGGCCGTGCAGCCAGAGATCCGCGAACGGCAGCAGCTCGTCGAGCGAGTTGCAGAAGCCCGCCGTCCCCGGTGTCAGGCCGTAGCGCGGGTCGGCGCTGCGCAGGCTCGGCGCGAAGTGCGTGACGGCGACCGTCGGGCCGTCGAAGGGCTGCGCGAGCGCTTCGCGCAGCCAGGCCTGGCATTCGAGCGAAAGATCGCGCATGCCTTCGGCGAGCATGTGCTGGCCGTCGATCAGCGTCGAGTACTTGCGCAGATAGTGATTCGCCGCGCGGAAGGCCTTCTCGCGCGCGGCGAGCTGCTTGGTCGGCGTCGCTTCGCGCGCGGCCAGCGCGTCGAAATCGGCCCACAGCGTCGTGCCGATGAAACGCACGCCGCCAATGACCAAGGTCTCGCGGTCCAGCCAGTCGATGCCGAGCTCGGCACAGGTCTGCCGCAGCCGCGCCTGGGCGGTGGGGAAGTCCAGGCCGTCGTACTCGTGATTGCCCGGCACGTACAGCACTCGCGGCCATGCGGCGTCCGCGCGCTTCGGCGAGAAGCGGCCCAGGCCGAAGTCGTCGGTGACCAGCCGCGAACCCGCCTGGTACGAGCCCACGTCGCCCGCCAGCACCAGCAGATCGACGCCCGGCGCGGCAATGGTCTGGAAGTCGGTCTGGCGCTCGAGATGGAGGTCGGAGATCAGTTGCAGGCGCACGGCGAATCACGGAAGGAGCGCCGGAGAACGGCGGAAGGGGCGCGATGGGCGGCAATCGCGTCGCGCCGCGCAAGCGCGCATTGTCCAACGCCAGGCGGAAGTGCCGATCCACCGAACGGTCACCCGGCAGCGCGATCCCGGAAAGCGAAAGGCGCCCCGAAGGGCGCCTTGATCGTTCAGCCGCGGCGGCTCGCCATCCAGGACAGCGGCGAGAACACCGTCGCCGGTGGCGAGGCCTCCGACTCCAGCCCGTAATCGCTGCGGCGGAAGTCGTCGTACTCGCTGTCGTCCCCGAAGCTGGCCTCCATGCCAAACGCGGTCCCCATGTCGGCCGGCTCCGGTTCGTGAACGCCGGGCGTGTTGCGGCGGAAAAGGCGCAGGGCGGACGTGATTCGCATGATGGACCTCGTCGAAAAGCACGGGGGCTCGGATCTCGCGCCGCCGATGCCGCGCCGCGATGACAGCCACAGTTTGCGCGCCTTTACCTTCGGATAAATCCCCAGGTTGCGGGTCGCCGGGAACCGCGTTCACAAATACACACAGCTTGGGGTAAACCCGCCACAGGAGATGTGAAATAACCACGCTCCCTACTTAGGTGTGATGCCCCCCTCAAACAGGGGTGACTATGCTTCGTCCCTTCCGTAGTTTCCCTGGGCCATTGCCTTCCTCATGTCTCCTCTGATCCACAAGTCGATGACCTGGGCCATCGTCAGCACCGTGGTGCTGACCTCCGGCTGGCTGGCCAACTCCGTGCAGGACAAGCACGAACGCGGCGGCTTCCGCCTCCCGCTCGCGCAGCAGAAGGCGTCGTCGGCGCCTTCGTCCACGCCGCCGGCCCACCTGCCGCATGCACGCGTGCAGGTTGCCTCGCTCAAGCGCTGATTGAAGCGCTGACGGGCTCGCGGCGCCAAGGCTCAGCGCGCGATCAGCCCGCGATCAGCGCGTCCCGGGCGCCGCGCGCCAGCGCTTCCCCGATCTGGTCCAACAGCGCCGGCGGCGTTCCGCCCTCCGCCAGCGCGGCCGTACCGCCCGGCGCCGGCGTCTCGCCACCCAGCTTCCACTGGTGCCAGTACAGGGCGACGTCCACCTGCACCTCCGGCCGTAGCGCGACCAGCTCGCCGCTCGCCAGCAGCGGCCGCACCTGCAGCTCCGGCGCCACGCCCACCCCCCAGCCCATCCGCACCGCGTTGACGTAGCCCTCGCTCGACGGCACGTAGCGCGCGTTCAGCCGCGCCGAGCGCAGCCCCATGGCCTGCCGCACCCATTGCTGCTGGGCATCGTCCTTGCGGTTGAACACCAGGAAGGGCACCTGCGCGAAATTGGCAGCGCCCAGGCCTTGCGGAAGGGCCTGGGCGGCGAAGGCTGGGCTGGCGACGGCGATGTAGCGCATGACGCCAAGCGGCTGGGCGATGCATCCGCGCAACGCCTGAGGCACCGTCGTGACGCATCCCAGCACCTCCCCCTGGCGCAACCAGTCGTGGGTGAAGTCCTGATCGTCGACCACCAGTTCCAGTCCGAACCCCTCCCGCAATCCGCGCTGCACCAGCGGGTCGAGCGCCGGGAGCACCCAAGTGGCCAGGCTGTCCGCGTTCACCGCGATCGGCAGCCGCTCGGTCTGGGCCGCCTGCACGCCCAGCTCCCGGACCACGTCCGAGCGCAAGGCCGCGAGCTGGCGGGCATATCGCAGCAGGCGCTTGCCGGGTTCGGTCAGCCTCAGCGGCCGGGAGCGCACGACCAGCAACTGGCCCACCTGCGCCTCCAGATTGCGCAGGCGCTGAGACACGGCGCTCTGCGTGATGGCCAGCGTCTCCGCGGCGCGCTCGAAGCTGCGTTCGTCCGCCAGGGCGGCGAGGCAATCCAGGCCGGCGGCATCCAGGTCTTTCATTAGCATTCCTAATGGAGTCGCTGAGATATTAATCCCGCTTCATGGAATGAAGCGCTCTCTCCACAATCCGCCCCAGCCGCTTCCCCGGAGCGGACGGAAGCACTCGCCCCGAAAACCCTGTTTTCCGATTTCCCCCGCCCATGTCCACCCCCAGCGCGGCCCTGTTGCAAGGCTGGCTCACCGGAGCCGGCCTGATCGTCGCCATCGGCGCGCAGAACGCGCTGGTGTTGCGCCAGGGCCTGATGCGTCAGCACGTGGCGCCGGTGGTGGCGGTGTGCGCGCTGTCGGACATGCTGCTGATCTGGCTGGGCGTGTTCGGACTGGGCCGGCTGATCGCCGCCAGCCCGCTGCTGATGGAAGCCTTCCGCTGGGGCGGCGCCGCCTTCCTGCTGGCCTACGGCGCCAAGGCCGCGCTGCGCGCGATCTCCCCGAAGGCCGGCCTGCAGGCGCAGGCGGGCAGCGCGTCGCTGACGGCGGTGCTCGGCAGCACGCTGGCCATGACCTATCTGAATCCGCATGTCTACCTGGACACGGTGGTGCTGCTGGGCACCGTCGGCGCCCAGCAGCCGGCGGGCCTGCAACTGCCGTTCGCGGCGGGCGCCTCGGTGGCGTCCTGGATGTGGTTTTCGCTGCTCGGCTTCGGCGCGGCGGCGGTGGCGGCGCCGTTGCGCCGTCCGGCGGTCTGGCGCAGCATCGATGCCTTGATCGCCCTCGTGATGGCCATCCTGGGACTGCAGCTGATCCTGCGCCCGCTGGCCTGACGCCCCCTACGCGACATCGACGCGGAACCACAAGTTCACCTGGAGCTCTCCCATGAAGGTCATCGTCCTCGGCGCCGGCATCATCGGCATCCACACCGCCTGGTACCTGCTGGACCAGGGTCACGATGTCGTCGTCGTCGACCGCCAGCCCGACGCGGCGCTGGAGACCAGCTTCGCCAATGGCGCGCAGATCTCGGTCTGCTTCTGCGAGCCCTGGGCCAATGCCGGCGCGCCGTTCAAGGTCGCGAAGTGGCTGCTGAAGGACGATGCGCCGCTGCTGTTCCGCCCGCGGCTGGACCCGGCGCAGTGGCGTTGGGGCCTGTCCTTCCTGGGCCAGTGCACGACGGCCGCCTTCGAGCGCAACGTCGAGCAACTGGTGCGCCTGGGCCGCTACAGCCACGAGTCGCTGCAGGCGCTCGTCGCGGAAACGGGCATTGAGTACAACCGCCTGCAGAAGGGCATCCTGCATTTCTTCGGCAGCGAGGCCGACTTCGAAGCCGGCGCCCAGGGCGCCGAGATCATGCGCCGCCACGGCGTCGACCGCCGCGTGCTGAGCCGCGAGGAGGTGTTCGCGATCGAGCCGGCGCTGCGTTCGGCGCAGCAGGCGGTCTTCGGCGGCACCTACACGCCCAGCGACGAGTCCGGCGATGCGCGCGTCTTCACGCAGGCGCTGGCGAAGCTGGCCGAGAAGCGCGGCGCGCAGTTCCTCTGGAATCACGACATCGTGACGCTGCAGCCGCAAGGCCACGAGGTGGCGGGCGTGCAGATCCGCTCGCGGGAGACCGGCCAGACGCAATGGCTCAAGGGCGACGCCTACGTCGTGGCGCTGGCGTCCTACGCGCCGGGCCTGACCAAGCCGCTGGGCGAGCACCTCAACATCTATCCGGCCAAGGGCTACTCGGCGACGCTGCGCCTGAAGCAGCCGGAGCAGGCCAGCACCGTCAGCCTGCTGGACGACGCGCGCAAGATCGCGATCTCCCGGCTGGGCGACTTCGTCCGCATCGCCGGCACGGCCGAGCTGGTGGGCCTGGACACCAGCCTGGACACGCCGACCTCCAAGGTGCGCTGCGAGTCGCTGATCCGCCGCTATGAGGAGCTGTTCCCCGGCGTCGCCGACCTGAGCGAGCCCAACTACTGGACCGGCCTGCGCCCCAGCACGCCGACCAACGTGCCTTACATCGGACGCAGCCAGAAGGCCTCGAACCTGTGGATCAACGCCGGTCACGGCACGCTGGGCTGGACCCACGGCGCGGGCTCCGGCCGCGCGCTGGCCGAGCTGATGAGCGGCAAGCGCCCCGAGCTGGACTTCGCCTTCTACGGCGACGCGTTGCCGGCCAAGCCGGTGCGCAGCCTGCAGGCGGCTTGATTCGATTGATTCGAGGGCGATCCGCGGAATGACGCCACGGAGCCCCTGACGCCGTCATCGGCGCGGCGTTCCCCCTTTGAAGGGCGCGGCTAGAATCCGCGCCCTTTTCGCATTCACGCCGCGCCATGTCTTCCTCGTCCTCCGGCCTGCCGCGCGACTTCTGCGCCATCGACTTCGGCACCTCCAACTCGGCGGTCGCCGTGCCCGACACCGAGCGCGCCGGCGCGATGCGTCTGGTGCCGCTCGAAGGCGGCCACGTGACGATGCCGACCGCCGTCTTCTACTTCGCCGAGGGCCGCCACGACGCCGACGGCCCGCCGCGCGCGTTCGGGCGCGCGGCGCTGGCGGCCTACGTCGAAGGCACCGACGGGCGGCTGATGCGCTCGATGAAGAGCATCCTCGGCTCCAGCCTGATCGACCAGGTCACCGATGTCGGCGGCGGCAAGGGCGTGAAGTACGCGGACATGCTGGCCGGCTACCTGAAGCGGCTGCGCCGCCAGGCGGCCTCGGCCGACGGCCATGAGCCGCGCCGCGTCGTGCTGGGCCGGCCGGTCTACTTCGTCGACGGCGAGCCCGAGCGCGACGCCGCCGCGCAGGCCTCGCTGGCCGCCGCGGCGCGGGCCGTGGGCTTCGAGGACGTCCACTTCCAGTTCGAGCCGATCGCCGCGGCCTTCGACTTCGAGCAGCAGGCCGAGCGCGAGCAGCTCGTGCTGGTGGCCGACATCGGCGGCGGCACCTCCGACTTCTCGGTGGTGCGGGTGGGCCCGGACCGGCTCCAGCGCCTGGACCGGCGCGAGGACATCCTGGCCAGTCACGGCGTGCACATCGCCGGCACCGACTTCGACCGCCACATCGAGCTGACCGGCATCCTGCGCGAATTCGGCTACCGCGCCCTCGGTCCCGCCAAGCCCGGCCAGACGCCGCGCGAGGTGCCCAGCGGCGTCTACTTCGACCTCGCCACCTGGCACCTGATCAACACCTGCTACAGCCCGCAGCGCGTCATGGAGCTGCGTGGCATGAAGAGCTTCTACGGCGACCCGCGCCATCACCAGCGCCTGATGACGGTGCTGGAGGAGCGGCTCGGCCACGAACTCGCGAACCGCGCCGAGGACGCCAAGATCGAGGTCGCCGGCGGTGGCGGCTGCACGATCGACCTCGGCCTGATCGAATCCGGGCTGTCGGTCGAGTTGTCGGAGACCGCGGCGATGGACGCGCTGCGCGGCGACATCGAGCGCATCGCCCAGGCGGGCCGCGAGACGGTCGAGCGCGCGGGGCTGAAGCCGTCGGACATCGACGCGCTGTACTTCACCGGCGGCTCCACCGGACTGCGGGTGCTGGCGGACCGCATCGCCTCGGACTATCCCGAAGCGCGCGGCGTGCGCGGCGACCGCTTCGCGTCGGTGGCGACCGGTCTCGGGCTGCACGCCGCGCGTCTGTTCGCGGCGTGATCCACGCGCGCGGGAACTTCGGGTTCACCCGGAGGTCCGAGGGCGGAGCCGGGAAGAGGGCGCTGATAGATTGCCGCCTTCCTCATGTTTCCAGGCCGACACATGCCCATGTTCCGCGCTCCGTCGCCGGGCCCGCTGCTCTCGCTGCTGCCGCTGGCGCTTTCCGTTTCCGCCGCGATGGCCGCGCCAGCGGCCGATCAAGCGATCGATGAGGCGGCCGCCACGACGCCCTTGACCCCCGCCGCGTCGCTGGCGCAGGTCTATCAGCAGCCGTCGGCCGCGATCCGCGCGGTGCTCGACACGAAGGGCCTGCCGGTCTACCAGGTCTCGCCGGACCAGCGCACGCTGGCCATCGTCGGACATCGCCGCTTCCGCACGATCGCCGAGCTCGCGCGCCCGGTGCTGCGCCAGGCCGGCCTGCGCTACGACCCGGCCACCGACAGCCCGCAGCTGATCTCGGAGATCGAGTCGCTGACGCTGCGCGCCTTGCCCGGCAGCGGCGCCGGCGCGGACCCCGCCGCGGAGCGCCAGATCGCGCTGCCGGCGGGCGGCGCCTTCCATCTGCTGCGTTTCTCGCCGGACGGCAAGCGCTTCCTGCTGAACCGCCGCACCGCCACCGCGGTCGAACTGTGGGTGGGCGAGGTCGCGAGCGGCAAGCTCAAGCCGGTGCCCAAGCTGCGGCTGCACACGATGCTGGAGAACGACGTCGTGTGGCTCAGCGGCCATGAGCTGCTGACGCTGACGGTCCCTGCGGGACGCGGCCCGGCGCCGGTCTTCGCGGCGCCCTCGGGGCCGTCGATCCAGGAATCCATCGGCCGCAACTCGCCGGAGCGCACACAGCAGGACCTGCTGACCAACGCGCAGGACGCGGCCGTCTTCGCGCATCACGCGACCTCGCAGCTGGCGCGCGTCGACCTGAACACCGGCGCGGTCAAGCCGGTCGGCGAGCCGGCCATGTTCAGCCGCCTCGAGGCGCTCGGCACGGCAGGCCAGGTCCTGACGACGCGTCTGCTCGAGCCGTTCAGCTACCAGGTCGGCTGGGACGACTTCGCGACGCAGGCGGAGGTCCGCGGCGTCGACGGCAAGGTCGTGCCGGTGGGCCGCACCAGGCTCAAGGAAGGCGTGCCGGTCGAGGGCGTCATCACCGGCCCGCGCCAGTTCTTCGCGTCGCCGGGCGCGGACGGCGCGGTCTACTGGGTCGAGGCGCTCGACGGCGGCGACACGCGCGTGCCGGCCGAGCATCGCGACCGGCTGATGCGCCTGGACGCCCCGTACACCGGCGAGGCGCGCGAAGTGCATCGCGTCACGCAGCGGCTGATGAAGCTCGATTTCCTCGAGGGCGGCGAGCAGGCGCTGGTGGCTGATGTCGACGTCGCGAAGATGCGCACGTCGACCGAGCTGGTGACGCTGGCGGGCACGGCGCCCGCGCAGCGCCTGATCGAGCGCTCCCTGCGCGACCGCTACCGCGATCCCGGCACGCCGCTGGGCCGCATGCAGGCGACGGGCCGCTCGGTGATCCGCGTGGACGACGGCGCGATCTGGAACTTCGGCCTGGGCGCGAGCCCCGAAGGCGACAAGCCCTTCATCGACCGGCTCTCGCTGGCGGACAACAAGAAGACGCGCGTCTTCCAGTCCGGCGTCGGCGCGCAGGGCGGCGACGCGGCGCACTTCGAGCGCCCGCTGGCGGTGATCGATGCGTCGGGCGCGCGGGTGTTGACGGTGCGCGAGAGCGTCACCGAACCCGGCAACGTGATGCTGCGCGATGGCGCCTCGCTGGCCGGCATGAAGCCGCTGACCGACGTGAAGGACCCGACGCCGCAGCTGCGCGAGATCCAGCGCGAGTTCGTGCGCTTCAAGCGCGCCGATGGCGTGGAGCTGTCGTTCTGGCTGTACAAGCCGCCGGGCTACAAGGATGGCGAGCGCCGCCCGACCTTCGTCTGGGCCTATCCGCTCGAGTACACGGACGCCTCGACGGCGAGCCAGGTGAGCGGCTCCAGCAACCGCTTCGCGAGCTTCCCGGCCACCAGCCCGCAGATGCTGCTGCTCGATGGCTACGTGGTGCTGATGGACGCGACCATGCCGGTGGTCGGCGATCCGAAGACGGTCAACGACAGCTTCATCGCGCAGATCACGGCCAACGCGCAGGCGATCATCGACAAGGCGGTGGAACTGGGCGTCAGCGATCGCGATCACATGGTGGTGGGCGGCCACAGCTACGGCGCGTTCATGACGGCCAACCTGCTGGCCCACACCCATCTGTTCAAGGCCGGCATCGCGCGCAGCGGTGCCTACAACCGCAGCCTCACGCCGTTCGGCTTCCAGAGCGAGCGCCGCACCTACTGGGAGGCGCAGGACGTGTACCAGAAGCTCTCGCCGTTCAACTACGCGGATCGCCTGAAGGAGCCGCTGCTGCTGATCCACGGCGAGGCGGACAACAACTCCGGCACCTTCCCGATCCAGAGCGCGCGGCTGTACCAGGCGCTGGCCGGCACGGGCGGCACGGTGCGCTACGTCACGCTGCCGTTCGAGTCGCACGGCTACACGGCGCGCGAGTCCATCGGCCACACGCTGTGGGAAATGAGCGAGTGGATGAAGCGCCAGGTCGGACCCGGCGCCGCGATCCCTCAGCGCTGACGGCGGGGCGGCGGTCCGCCGCGGCGCGGACCGCCAGGGCCGCCCGGCCCGCGCGGCTTGGCCACGGGGCGCGGCCGCGAGACATCGGCCAGCAGCAGCGTCGCGCGCACCAGGCTCTCGACGGCGTCGTCGAGCTCCTCGGGCGGCTCCAGGCTCTCGATCTCCTCGAGCAGCGCGTCGGCGTCCTCGAGGTCGTCGGGGTCGAGGTGCATGTAGAGCTGCGCGAGCGGCTCGGTGAGCTGCGACTCGTCCAGGTTCATCAGCGCCGGGAACAGGTCGGCCGCGAGCGCGAAGCCGGCCACCCACGGCAGCACGGTCTCGGACGGGGACGCGTCCTCGTCGAGTTCGAAGACCCAGGGGTCGAACCATTGGCGATCGGAAATCGCCTGCTTGAGCTCGCGCTCACGGCGCTGCACGAGCTGCAGCAGCGGCTGCGCGTCGTAGCGCGCGGGGGCGGGGCGGCCCTGCTCGGCGTCGAGCACCCATCGCCACCAGTCCGAGAGCGGCACCGGCTTGGGCTGCAGGATCAGCGCGACGAGGAAGCCGTCGAGCATCGAGGCATCCAGCGGCTCCAGGGGCGCGGGGACCTCGTCGAGCAGCGACTGCAGTTCGTCGAGGTCGTCGTCGCTCCAGGCCTCGGGCGGGGCACTGGGCGCGGCCATCGCGGCCGACGGCGCGCGGCCATGCTGAGGACGCGGACCGCGCGCGGGCGCGCCGGTCTTGGCGGCGGGCGCGCGAGGCGCGGACTTCTGAGGAGGCTTGGACGCGGTCATGGGGCGCGATTATCCGGGCGGGTCCCTCGCGGGCCGCGATGTCCATTCAACGGGCGACGGACCGCGTGCCTGGGCATGTGTACGGGGATGCCTTCCGTGGGACACCGCACGAAAGTCATGGGCCGAGACCGGCGATGGCGTGCAGTTTTCCGTATTGCGGAGTGCTTCTTACACCTGCTGACCATTTTCACGGCGTATCCCACCTAGAGGGGATGCCTGCCGCTCAGGGTTCGCCCTAGAGTCCACCTCACGCCTTCCGACGGCGCGGCCCCACAGGCCCCGGCGGCAGGCACCGATCCCAACGACGTCCTTTCTAGGACTTGCAACGCCCGGTCAGCTCGCTGGTCGGGCGTCCTTTTTTGCGGGTCGGGACGCGGCCGGTGGTGCTCTTACGATGCATGCCATGCCCACGTCGCCAAGCCAAGCCCCTTTCCGATTCGACGCCGCGACGGCGGACGACGCTGAAGCCCTGGTCGCGCTGCGCATCGCCGCGATGCGCGAGAGCCTCGAGCGCATCGGCCGCTTTGATCCGCAGCGTGCGCGCGAGCGCTTCCTCTCCAGCTTCGATCCCGAGCGCACCCGCCACATCGTCGTCGACGGCCAGCGCATCGGCTTCGTCGTCACGACGCGGCAACCTGGCTGGCTGGCGCTCGATCATCTCTATATCGATCCGGGCTGGCAGGGGCGCGGCGTCGGCGCAGGCGTTCTCGCCGAGGTCTTCGGCGAAGCGCGAGCACTCGGCCTGCCGGTGCGCGTCGGCGCCCTGAAGCAGAGCGACTCCAATCGCTTCTACCAGCGGCACGGATTCGAATTGGTGGAAGAGAGCGAGTTCGACCTCTACTACGTGAGGCCCGCGGACTGAGGCCCGCCCTCAACCCTGACCGCGCCGCTCCGGCTGATCCTGATGCAGGAACACCGCGAAGGTGTCCCACGGCAGCGGTGACTGGATCTGCTTGAGGATCCGTCCCACCTCGCCGCGGTGGTATCCGTCGTGGGTCACCACGTGGAACAGCATCTCCTCGCGCGTCATCGCGCCGCGGTCGCCATCGGTGAAGGTGAATGCGACCCGCTCAGCCAGTTGCCCGGGCGTGATCGATGCGACGTACTCCAGCAGCCAGCGGTCCGAGGCCGCATGCGCCGCGCGCAGTGCCTGCGGCGTGGGCGTGTCGACGGTGTTGTTGGCCTCGTAGCCGTGAGGCTGGCCGGTGAGGTGGCCGGTGAAGATCTGGTTGACGACGAACACGTGGTTCAGCACGCGCAGCGCCAGGTGGCGCTCCTCCCCGAACCGCTCGGCATCGAGGTCTTCGATCGCCCGCAGGAACCCGTCATGGGCCCAGGCCTGGTAGCGGAACAGGGTCGACAGCATCGATGCGGTGCTCATGGGCGCTCCTTGGCAGTCGGCCCGGGATGGGCCTCGGCTGGGCGACATCATGACAGCGCCGCTTCGGACGGGCCGAAGGTCAGCCCGGCGGCACCGGCTCGTCCGGTTGAACGGCGATCACCTCGCAGCTCGCGAGCACCGTCCGCAGTTGCGCCGCGGTGAGCTCGGCGACCAGCAGCGGCCGGCCGCCGACCGGCTCGCCCGCGGCCTTCGCCGCGTCGAGCGCGCGCCGCGCGCCGGCCATCGCGGCCGGCCCCGGCTTGAGCCGCAGCAGCACCCGGGCCGGACGGTCCGGGCTGCGATCCAGCGACGCGAGCAGCGCCGCGGCGCCTTCGATGGCATCCATGGCAGGGCACTCCTCGGTGGAAGAGGACAGCGGCGCGCCCGGCGAGCCGGCCACCGCGCCGTCGCCGCCCATCAGCGCGCAGGCCGTGCCCAGCAAGGCGGCGGCGATGCATGCTGGCATGCGCAGACGCGACAGACGCGGTGACCCGGACATCATGGCTGGGCCGTCACGATGGTGCTGGTGGCCGGATTGTTGTCCAGCATCACCCAGCCCGGGCAGCTGTTGCCCGAGCAGGCCGCGCCCGTCGAGCGCCAGATGCGGCCGGTGTTGTGACGCTGGAAGAGCCCGGTGGTCGACGCCTCGATCTGCACCGTGGCGCCGTTGTTGTCCAGCATCGTCCAGCCCGGGCAGCTGTTGCCGCTGCAGACCGTGCCGGTGAAGCGCCAGATCTTCCCGTCCACATGGCGCTGGAACAGCCCGCCCACATTGGCCGCGATCTCGCGGGCCGCGGGGTTGTTGTCGAGCATCGTCCAGCCCGGGCAGCTGTTGCCCGAGCAGGCCACGCCCGTCGAGCGCCAGATCGCGCCGGTGTCATGCAGCTGGAACAGCGCGCCGCCCGCCGCCGCGAGCGCGACGGTGTGCGGGTTGTTGTCCAGCATCGTCCAGCCGGGGCAGCTGTTGCCGGAGCAGGCCACGCCCGTCGAGCGCCAGAGGCGGCCGGTGTTGTGGCGCTGATAGAGCCGCGTGCCCTCCGCGACGATGTCGACCGTGGCCGGGTTGTTGTCCAGCATCGTCCAGCCGGGGCAGCTGTTGCCCGAGCAGGCCGCGCCGGTCGAACGCCAGATCTTGCCGTCGGCATGGCGCTGGTACAGCGAGGTCCCGCCCGCCGCGATCTGCTTCGTGGCCGGATTGTTGTCGAGCATCTGCCAGCCCGGGCAGGTGTCGGCGCCGCAGCGGATGCCGGTGTAGCGCCAGACCTTGCCGTCCGCGTGCAGCTGGTACAGCGCGTTGCCGCCGGCGGCGATCGCCTTCGTGGCCGGGTTGTTGTCGAGCATCACCCAGCCCGGGCAGGCGTTGCCGCTGCAGGCCACGCCGGTGTGGGCCCAGATGCGGCCGTCGCCGTGGAGCTGGAACAGCATGCCGCTGGACAGCGCGAACGGCTGCGGCGCCAGTTGCCGCACGGCCGCCTCGATGTTGATGCGCCGCCGCGTCAGGTTGTTGCGCGCGTCGGTGATCGCCACGCCGGTCGATTGCAGCGCGCCGAGGATGTCGCCCACGTTGGCGCCGGGCACCACCGAGCGGATCGCCGCGAAGGCGCCCGTCACGTGCGGCGTCGCCATCGAGGTCCCGCTCTTGACGCCGAAGCCGCCGCCCGTCACCGACGAGTTGATGCTCGAGCCCGGGGCGAGGAGGTCGACCAGCGCCGCGCTGTTGGAGAAGCCCGAGACCACGTCGGCCTTGGTGGTCGAGCCGACGGTCACCGCGGTCGAGATGCAGCCCGGCGCGCTGACGCCGGTCGTCGAGCCGTTGTTGCCCGAGGCGATCACCGTCGCGACGCGAGCGGCCAGCAGGTCGTCGATGACGTCCTTGCGGGCGTCGCCGTCGCAGGCCGCGGCGTTGACGCCGCCGCCCAGGCTCATGTTCACCGCGACGACGTTGCGCGCGGCGCGCCGGTCCAGCACGCGCTGCAGGCCGCGGATCTGGTCCGAGGTGAAGCTCAGCGCGCAGGGCGAGGCGGTGCCGGCGTTCGCGCAGGGCGTGTTCCCCGGCGTGTCGGTGAAGCGGGAGAACACCTGCACGGCCATGATGTTGGCGTCGGGCGCCATGCCGTTGAAGGTGATGGCGCCGAAGGCGCGGCCGGCGGCGATGCCGGCCACATGCGTGCCGTGGTCGCAGCCGCTGACGGCGCAGGCCGCGCCCGAGCCGACGGCAGTGCTGCTCGAGGCGCCGCCGGGGCAGACCGAGGTCGAGTTGCTCGAGGCCGAGGTGGTCGAGAAGCAGGCCTCCTCGACGACACGGCCGTTCAGGAACGGATGGTTGCTCTGCACGCCGGTGTCGAGGATCGCCACGGCGGTGCCGGCGCCACGCGCACCCAGGGCCTGCGCCTGCGGCGCATGCACCAGCGGGCCGGAGTCGGCCAGCGTCGGCGGCACCGGCACGTCCTCGGTGAGTTCGGCCACCTCGCCGTTGGCCACGAGCGCGTCGAGCTGCGCCGCGTCCACCTCCATGACCACGAGCGAGGTGTCGGGCAGCGCCTGGACGGCCTCCGCGCCGCGCGCCCGCAGGCGCAGCGCCAGCTGGTCGCGGGCGCTGCGGATGGCCGGGGTCTCGCCGAGCGCGCGCAGCGGCTCGGCGGCCGGGCCGGTGCCAGCGGCGAGCGCCGACAGCCGCGCGATGACGCGCACCTTGCGCGGCGACTGCAGCGCCTTGGCCTTCAATGCGGCGTAGCCGCCCACGCGCAGCGCCTCGCCGGTGGGCAACTGCGCGCCGGGCACCATGTCCGGGTCCCGGCTCGGGGTTTGTGCCGCGGCGGGCGTCACGCCCAGCCACACGGCGCTCGCGCCGCCGAGAACCGCCAGGGCGGCCACGCGGCGCATCACTTTCAACGATGTCATACCTGTCTCCCGACGGCCAACAGCGACCGCCTGGGGGCCACTTTCGGCGGCCAGGCCGCGCGGAAAAACCGCTGGTCTAGGGATGCCTTCCCCCTTGGGAAGGAGGCGCAGGCCCCACGGTTAAGGGATGTTTCCCCACTGCGGGGGAGGCGGAAGGGGTTCGAACGGACGCGGAACCGGTGCGAGCAGCAATCCAAGAATCGTGCAGCATCGTGCATAAACGAGATGAAACATGCATACTGCGGCGCTTCAACCGAGGGCGACATGACGCAACCCGACCTTCCCCAAGCCCGCCGGCAGCTCATCGCCGAGCGCCTGTCGGCCGGCCAGTCCGTCGTTGCGGCGGACCTCGCCGCCGAGTTCAAGCTGTCCGAGGACGCGATCCGCCGCGACCTGCGCGCGCTGGCGGCCGATGGCCTGTGCCGCCGCGTCTATGGCGGCGCGGTGCCGGTGCAGGAGAACGATCGTCCGCTCGCGGCGCGCTTGCGCGAGGCGCCGGGACGCAAGTCGGCGCTCGCGCGGGCCGGCGCGGCGACGGTCCGGCCGGACGAGCTGGTGTTCATCGACACCGGCAGCACCAACCTGGCGCTGGTCGAGTTCCTGCCCGAGGACGCCGGACTGACCATCGCCACCAACGCGGTCGACGTCGCGGCGGCGGTGCTGCGCCGGCAGGACCTGCGGCTGCTGATGCTGGGCGGCGAGGTCGACCGCCACCTGGGCGGCTGCGTGGACGCGGCCGCGGTCGACGCGCTCTCCCGGATGCGCATCGACCGGTGCTTCGTCGGCGTCTGTTCGCTGTCGGCGGCGGACGGCGTCATGACGACGCAGTTCAGCGAGGCCGCCTTCAAACGCACGCTCATCCGGAACAGCCGCCAGGTCGTCGCGCTGCTGACCAGCGACAAGGCGCGCGCTTCGGCGCCGCACCACATCGCCGACTTCGCGATGCTCAAGACGGCCGTGATCGAGCAGGACCTCGATGCCGGCGTGGTGCGCGGCCTGCGCGAAGCCGGCGTCGACGTGATCCCCGTGGAGACGTCGGCATGAGCGCCGCCCCGCACACCCTGGCGGGCACCGAGCCCGCGATCGAGAAACCCGAGCACCGTCTCGCGGTCCGCCTGGCCTTCCTGGTGGCGGGTTTTGGCGTCGCGTGCTGGGCGCCGCTGGTGCCGTTCGCGCGGCAGCGGCTGGGCGTCGACGAAGGCGCGCTCGGCGTGCTGCTGCTGTGTCTGGGACTGGGCTCCGTCGTGGCGATGGCCGCGGCCGGCATGTTGAGCACGCGCTTCGGCACGCGGCGGGTGATCGTCTGCAGCGGATTCGGCATGGCGGCGCTGCTGCCGCTGCTGGCGGTGGCGGGCTCGCCCTGGACCCTGGGCCTGGTGCTGGCGGCATTCGGCGCGTGTTTGGGCTCGCTCGACGTGGCGATGAACATCAACGCGCTGGAGGCCGAGCGCGCGGCGGGCAAGCCGCTGATGTCCGGATTCCATGGGCTCTACAGCGTGGGTGGCTTCATCGGCGCGGCGTTCATGACGCTGTTGCTGTCGATGGACTTCGAGCCGTTGCACGCGACGCTGCTCGGCGCCGCGCTGATGGCGCTGGCGGTCGTGGTCGCCTGGCCCTACGTGCTGGAGACGGCCCGCTCGTCCGGCGGTCCGCTGTTCGTGATGCCGCGCGGCCTCGTGTGGCTGATGGCGCTGCTCGCCGCGGTGACCTTCCTCGCGGAAGGCGCGGTGCTGGACTGGAGCGCGCTGCTGCTGACCGAGGCCAAGCTCGTCGCGCCGGCTCAGGGTGGCATTGGCTTCATGCTGTTCTCGATCGCGATGACGGCGGGGCGGCTCACCGGCGATGCGGTCGTCGCGCGCCTGGGCGATCGCAGGACGCTGGTCGTCGGCGGCGTGATCGCGGTGGCCGGCGTGGCGGCGCTGCTGCTCGCGCCGGTCCGCTTGATGGCCCTGGCGGGCTTCGTGCTGATCGGCCTGGGCGCGTCCAACCTCGTGCCGGTGCTGTTCCGGCGCGCTGGCCAGCAGGCGGTGATGCCAGCCGCGTTCGCCGTCTCGGCGGTGACGACGGCCGGCTATGCGGGCGTGCTGCTCGGGCCGGCGTTGATCGGCTTCCTCGCCGCCGGGGTCGGACTGTCGACGGCGTTCTGGCTGCTGGCCGCGCTGCTCGCGCTCGTGCCCGTGAGCGCGGCGAAGGTCACGCGCTGAGCCGTCTCAGTAGCCGCCGTCCATCACCCCCTTGAGATGTTCCACCAGCCGCCTCACCCCCTGCGGGGTGTGGCTGCTCCAGGGGTGGATCGCATAGATCGCATCGCCGAAGAAACCCACCGGGCGCCACTCCGGCAGCACCTCGACGAGGCGGCCTTCGCGCACCGCCTCGCCGGCGCTGAAGTCCGGCAGCAGCGCGATGCCGACGCCCGACAGCGCGGCATCTCGCAGCACTTCGCTGTTGCTCGCGCGGAAGAGACCCTGCACCGGCACGCGGATGCGCTCGGGCGTGCCGCCGCCCGCGCCGCGTTCGAAGAACCATTGCGCCGGTCCGGGCCGCAGATAGGGCAGGCAGCGGTGCTGCGCCAGTTCCGCGGGATGCCGCGGCACGCCCGCCCGCGCCAGGTAGGCCGGACTGGCCGTCAGCAGCGCGCGTGACGCGCAGAGCTTGAACGCCACATGGGTCTCGGGCGGCGCGCTCGTGTGCCGGATCGCGAGGTCGAAGCCTTCCTGCGCCAGCGGCACGAGCCGGTCGGACAGATCGAGTTCGATGCGCAGTTCCGGATAGCGCTCGAAGAACGCGGGCAGCGCCGGCGCCACATGCTGCCGACCCAGCGCCACCGGCGCCGTCACGCGCAGCAGGCCGCGCGGCGTGCCGGCCGCCTCGCGGGCTTCGCTCAGGCTGCGGCTGAGCAGGGCCAGACCGGGCTCGGCCTGTTCGACAAGGCGCAATCCCGCCTCGCTCAGCCGCACCGAACGCGTCGTCCGCTGGACCAGCTGCTGGTCGAGGTGGCGCTCCAGGTCCGCCACGCGCTGGCTGACGGCGGCCTTGGAGAGCCCCAGCCGCTGCGCCGCTTTCGTGAAGCTGCCCAGCCGCGCGACCGCGATCAGCGCCTGCAACTGCGACCACAGCAGTTCATCGCGGGCTTCGGCCTTCAAGGGCGAAGGGGAGGCCGAGGGCGAGGGCGAAGGTGGGAGCGATGACGGGGGGAGGGCGGGGTGTCGCGAGGTCATGACTGTTCAGTCTATCGAACAATGTGGTTGCCGATCTGGTCTAGGCAGGGGGAGGGGGGATGCCTAGACTCGTCCGCATCCCACAGAAGCAGGAGACCGACGTGACCCAGACCGCCCCCGCCGCTTTCACCGACCGCGCCGACATCCCCCATTTCATTGCCGGCGAGCGTCGCGCGGCCACGTCGGGAAGGAGCCAGGCGGTCTTCAATCCCGCCACGGGCGAGGTCGCGCGCCAGCTCCAGCTGGGCAACGCGGCCGATGTCGAGGCCGCGGTCGCCGCGGCGCGCGCCGCCTTCCCGGCCTGGGCCGATGCGCCGCCGCTGCGCCGCGCGCGGGTGATGTTCAAGTTCCTGGAGCTGCTGAACCAGCACCGCGACCGCCTCGCCGCGATGATCACCGCCGAGCATGGCAAGGTCTTCACCGACGCCCAGGGCGAAGTGGCGCGAGGCATCGACGTCGTCGAATTCGCGTGCGGCGTGCCGCAGTTGCTCAAGGGCGACTTCACCGAGCAGGTCTCCACCGGCATCGACAACTGGACCACGCGCCAGCCGCTGGGCGTCGTGGCGGGGATCACGCCGTTCAACTTCCCCTTCATGGTCCCGATGTGGATGGCCCCGATCGCCATCGCCACCGGCAATGCCTTCATCCTCAAGCCCAGCGAGCGCGACCCGTCGCCGAGTCTCGTCATCGCCGAGCTGTTCAAGGAGGCCGGGCTGCCGGATGGCGTCTTCCAGGTGGTGCAGGGCGACAAGCAGGTCGTGGACGCGCTGCTGCACCATCCGGACGTGCGCGCGTTGAGCTTCGTGGGCTCCACGCCGATCGCGCAGTACATCTACGAGACCGGCGCCAGGCAGGGCAAGCGCGTGCAGGCGCTGGGCGGCGCGAAGAACCACATGGTCGTCATGCCCGATGCGGACATCGATCAGGCCGTCGACGCGCTGATCGGCGCGGCCTACGGCTCGGCGGGCGAGCGCTGCATGGCGATCTCGGTCGCGGTGCTGGTCGGCGACATCGCGGACCGCATCGTGCCGCGGCTGGCCGAGCGCGCGAAGGCGCTCAAGATCAAGAACGGCATGGCGCTCGATGCCGAGATGGGCCCGATCGTCACGCACGAGGCGCGCGACCGCATCGAAGCGGCGATCGCCACCGGGGTCGAAGAGGGCGCGGCGCTGGTGGTCGACGGGCGCGGCCATCAGGTGGAGGGACTGCCGGGCGGCTTCTTCACCGGCGGCACGCTGTTCGACCACGTGCAGCCGTCGATGCGCCTGTACAAGGAGGAGATCTTCGGCCCGGTGCTGGCCTGCGTGCGGGTCAAGGACTTCGGCGAGGCGCTGGACCTGGTCAACGCGCATGAGTTCGGCAACGGCGTGGCGTGCTTCACCAGCGATGGCAATGTGGCGCGCGAGTTCGCGCGGCGCGTGCAGGTGGGGATGGTCGGCATCAACGTGCCGATCCCGGTGCCGATGGCCTGGCATGGCTTCGGAGGCTGGAAGAAGAGCCTCTTTGGCGACATGCACGCTTATGGCGAGGAGGGCGTGCGCTTCTACACCAAGCAGAAGAGCGTCATGCAGCGCTGGCCGGCGAGCATCGCCAAGGGCGCGGAGTTCGTGATGCCCACCAGCAAGTAAGAGGCGGCGAGCGCCGCGTGATCGGCTAACCTAGCCGGATGTTTCCGAGCGGCGCCCCTTCCTCCGAACCCCTCTCCCGCGAGTCCTTCGACGGCGTGCCGCTGGGCGAGCTGCTCGAGCGCGCGCGTTTCGCGCAGCAGGAAGCCCGGCTGGACGATGGCCTGGCGCTCGCCGATGCGATCTGGCATCGCGCGGATGCCGAGGGCTACATCAACGAGCAGGCCGAGGCCGGCCGCCTGCGCAGCTTCTTCCGCCTGCGCCGCGGCGATCTGCGCGGCATGCTCGACGCCGGCGAGCGCGCGCTGCGCCTGATGCGCCCGCTCGGCGCCAGTGCCGCGACCTGCGAGCTGCTGCGCTGGATGAGCCTGGCGGCCTGCGAGCTCGGCGCCTACGAGCAAGGACTGGCCTGCGCGCACGAGGCGCTGAAGCTGGCCGGCGAACTCGGCGACCTGCGCCTGCACGCGATCGCGCTGAATGGCCTGGGCGCCTGTTTCGAGCGCATGGGCGATCCCTGGCAGGCCGAGCGCCTGATGACCGAAGCCGCCGGCCTGCTGCGCACGAACGCCTCGCCCTATGAGCGCGTCGTCACGCTGACCAACCTGTGCACCGTCGCGCTCGGCGCCTATCACCTGCAGCGCGACGGCGCCGCCCCTGAGCAGGCGGCGCGGACGCTGGAACGCGCGCTCGAGCTCGCACGCGAGGCCCGGCCCCATTCACTGGCGCTGGGCGACCGCTACGGCATCGCGCTGACCGCCTCCAACTTCGGCGAGGTGCTGCTGCTGATGGGCCGCCTCGACGAAGCCGAGCCGCTGCTCATCGAAGCCCGCGAGGCGAGCGAGCGCGCCGGCTTCCGGCTGCTCGACTGGCGCCTGCGCTGCATGCTCGCCGAACTGCAGCTCGCGCGCGGCCAGGCCAGCGCCGCCTGGCAGCAGCTGCAATCGCTCCAGGCCGAGACGGAGGGCGATGCCGATGCCCCGGGCCCGCCGCCGCTGGTCCTGCGTCAGCGTCTTCACCACGCCAGCCATCGCGGGGCGAAGGCGCTGGCGTTGCTCGGTCCCTCGCTGCACCACCTCGAGCAGGCCCGCACCCTTGAGCGCCGCCGGGCCGTCTCGCAGTTGATGGCGCAATCGCAATATTTCGTCTCGCGGATGGAGGCCGAGTTCGCCGGCGATCCGGCGAATGCCGCCACGCGCGACGCGTCCGAGTTCAAGGACCCGCTGACCGGCCTGGGCAACCGCCGCTGTCTCGAGGCGCGCCTGCCGCCGCTGCTGCGCGCGGCCGAGCAGGACGCCAAGCCACTCACCGTCGCGCTCATCGATGCCGACGGCCTGCGCAACATCAACGAGCGCCATGGCCACGAGATCGGCGATCGCGTGCTGCAAGAGCTGGCCCAGCTGCTGCGCGAGAACACGCGCGGCTCCGATCTGCTGCTGCGCTGGAGCGGCGAGGAGTTCCTGGTCGTCTTCCCCGACACCATCGCCGACCGCGCCTTCGAAGTCTGCGAGCGCATTCGCGCCAGCGTCTCGGTGCATCCCTGGAGCGAACTGGCCGCGGGCCTGGATGTGACGCTGAGCATGGGCCTGGCCAGCGCTCCCCCCTATGCCACCGATCTGTTGATCGCGCGCGCCAACGCCGCCGTCGAGCGCGCCAAGCACCTGGGCCGCAACCGCGTCGCCCTGGCCTGAAGACCGCACACGGGGACAGGTTTTGCCTGCGGCCCGCCCGCGTCTGTTTCTACAATGAGAAGAGTTCTCATCTGGCCGGTAAACCCGCGCCATTGAGCCTCGCGCCAGCCTGATTCCCATGCTCCTCCGCGCCCCGCGACCTTGGTCGCGCGCGTCGCGCGATGCCGGAGCCGGACCCGCAAGCCCCTTCCTCTCCACCTCCCTTCGGGGCCGGTGCGCTTGCGCACGCCGGTACGCGGGTTCCTGCCCGCTCGCTGCTGTCCAGTCATGTCCCGCTGCTCTGCTCCCACTCCCCTCGCGGCCGCGCTGCTGATCTCGTCCTGCGCGGCCGCCGCGCAAGCCGTGCCGGTGTCCTCGGCCGACACTGCCCTGTCTGCTGAAGCCGCTGAAGCCCCGGAAAGCGCTGAAAACGCCGATGCGGTCGCCGGTGCGGCCCGCTCTGGCGGGCGCACCGCGCTCGATCGCGTGACCATCAGCGCCGCGCGCAAGAAGCTCGAGGGCGCGAGCACGCGCCTGCCGCTGACCGCGCGCGAGACGCCGCAGTCGATGAGTTCGCTCGACGCCGGCCGGCTCGAGAACGAGACACTGATCAGCATCAACGACGTGATGCAGCACATCACCGGCGTGAACGTGTCCTTCTATGACACCCAGCGCCCGCTGTACTTCGCGCGCGGTTTCCAGATCACCGACTTCCAGATCGACGGCGTGCCCACCTACAGCGGCAGCACGCAGCAGGAGTTCGACACGATCTTCTATTCGCGCATCGACGTCGTGCGCGGCGCCAACGGCCTGACGACCGGCGCGGGCATGCCGTCGGCGACGGTGAACATGATCCGCAAGCGGCCGGAGAAGGTCTTCTCCGCCTACGGCGGCATCGTGATGGGCTCGGACGACTTCCATCGGCTGGAGGCCGACGTCAACACGCCGCTGACCCGCGATGGACGCGTGCGCGCGCGGCTGATCGCGTCGGCACAAGAGAAGGACGGCTTTCGCAAACGCCACAGCGAATCGAAGACCGCCGTCATGGCCGCGGTCGAAGCCGACCTGAGCGCGAGCACCACGCTGACGCTGGGCTATCAGAACCAGAACAACGTGCCCAAGGGGCCGATCTGGGGCACGATCCCGCGCTTCGCGTCGGACGGCTCGCTGGCCGGCCTGCCGCGCGACACCAGCTTCTCGCCGCCGTGGACGCGCTGGTCGCGCTACAACGAGACCTTCTACGGGCTGATCGAGCACAAGCTCGGCGACGACTGGACGCTCAAGGCCATCGCCAATCACAGCGAGGGCAACACCTTCAGCCTGCGCACCTATGGCAGCGGCTATCCCGATCCGGTCACCGGCGCGGGTCTGAAGTTGCTGGCGGCGGTGGGCAAGAGCTGGGAGAAGCGCGACAGCCTCGACCTCTACGCCTCGGGCACGGTCCAGCTCTTCGGGCGCCGGCATGACCTGGTCATCGGCGCCAATGGCGTGAAGACGACCACGACCACGCCGACGCTGAGCTCGATCGCCAACTGGAGCTACGACATTCCGGACATCCGCAGCTGGGACGGCAATGCGCCGGCGCCGAGCTACCGCGCCACCGGTGCGATGCGCGTGGCCGTCACCGAGCAGAGCGGCGTCTTCGCGATGGGCCGCTGGAAGGTGCTGGACGCGCTGTCCGTCATCACCGGCGCGCGGCTGAGCTACTGGAAGACGGGCACCGACAACTTCGACACCACCGGCAAGTTCACGGGCAGGAACGGCGCTTACAAGGTCACGGACGAGGTCTCTCCCTACTTCGGCGTCGTCTACGACCTGAGCGAATCGCTCTCGCTCTACGCGAGCCATACCGACCTGTTCAAGCCGCAGAGCAACAAGGACAGGAATGACAACCTGCTCGCGCCGGTGCGCGGCAGCAACACCGAGCTCGGCCTCAAGGGAGAGTTCTTCGACAAGCAGCTGGCGGTGTCGGCCGCGGTCTTCGAGGCGAAGCAGGACAACTACGCCGTGCGCGACCTGTCCCTGCCCGACGACTTCCGTCTGCCCGACGGCAGCTATCCCTACATCGGCGTGGATGGGACCAGGACCAAGGGCTTCGAGCTCGACGTGGCGGGCCAGATCGCGCGCGGCTGGACGGTGAATGCCGGCTATGCCAACACGCGCATCACGCGCAATGCCGCGGACTTGATCTACGCCAACCTGCCGCGCCACACGGTGCAACTCAGCACCAGCTACCGGCTGCCGGGCACGTGGGAAAAGCTGACGCTGGGCGGCGGCCTGAACTACCAGAGCACGGTGCGCGGTTTCGGCATCTCGCATCCGGTGCTGGGCACGACGACGGTGACGCAAGGCGGCTTCGTGCTGCTGAACCTGCACGCCAACTACCAGCTCAACGATCGCTTCAGTCTGGGCGTCTCGATTCGCAACGCGCTCGACAAGACCTATTGGGCCAACCTCGACTATCCCAACTACGGCGACCCGCGCAGCGTGATGCTGAGCGTGCGGGGCCGCTTCTGACCATGACGAGGAACGCCGCCACGGCAAAGACCGTAGCCGCGACAGCGGGCGTGCCCTGGCGTTATCGCGCCGCGGTGGCCTCGCGCGCACTGGCCGCGCTTGGCGGCGGCTACGCGCTGGCGTCGGCGCTGGCGGCCGCGATCGCGGTGCATGGCCAGCCAGTGCTGTCCGGCCACCGCGCCGAGGCGGCCATCACTGGCGTGATGCTGGGCTTCATCGCCTATGCCGCCGCCTTCATGACGGCTTTCGCCGCGCGCAGCGCGTGGCGCGCCTGGGCCTGGGTGCTCGGGCCGGCGCTGCTGCTCGGCGCGAGCGTGCTGCTGCCGCGCTGGCTCGGATGAGCCCGTGCACCGATCGTCATCAACCTCCACGATCCCCATGAGAACCGACGGCGCGCGCGAAGGCTTCCGGCAGGCGATGGCCTGGCTTCACACCTGGACCGGGCTGGTGCTCGGATGGGTGCTGTTCGCCATCTTCCTGGCCGGCACCTTCGCGTTCTTCAAGCAGGAGCTGAACCTGTGGAGCCGGCCCGAGCTGCACGCGCTGCCGCCGGCCGGGCCGTTGACCGCCGCGCAGCTGGCGCAGGCGGAGCGCAGCTTGAACGCGCTCGCGCCATCGGCCGCAGGCTGGCGCTTCACCGCGCAGGACGAGCGCCGGCCGCAGGCCTCGGCCTTCTATCGGGAGCCGCCGGCCAAGCCGGGCGAGCGCGCGCGCTTCGTGCAGCGCTGGTTCGATCCGGCGACCGGCGAGGCGGTCGCCACGCGCGACACCTTCGGCGCGGGCGAGTTCTTCTACCGCTTCCACTTCGAGCTGCGCTCAGCGCAGCAGAGCCGGTGGATCCTGGAAGGCCGGTGGGCGGTCGGGCTGGCGACGCTGCTGATGCTGGTCGCGCTGCTGACCGGCATCGTCACGCACCGGCGCATCTTCAAGGACTTCTTCGTCTTCCGGCCGAAGGCCAAGGCGGCGCAGCGCGCGTGGCTGGACGCGCACAACATCTGCGGCGTGCTGGCGCTGCCGTTCTACCTGGTCATCACCTTCAGCGGGCTGATGACGATGCACAGCCAGTACCTGCCGGCCGGCATTGCGGCCGCCTATGGCGCGAAGACCGGCGAATACTTCGGCGAACTGAGCGGTGATGGCGTGCCGCGATCGCGCGGACGCGAGGCGGAGATGGCCGCGCCGTTGCCGCTGCTCGGCGAGGCCGGCTGGAGCGCGCTGCTGCGCGATGCGCGCCGGCATCTGCCCGGTGGCCGCATCGAGGCGATCGGCCTGCAGCGCGAGGGCGCACGTGCCGTGGTGGAGATCGTGCCCCACGATGGCGACCGGCTGCAGTACCGCGGACCGCGGCTGTTCTACGACGCCACCTCGCTGCAGCTGATCCGCCGCGCGGACAACGGCCGGCCGGCGGCGAAGACCTATGGCGTGCTCTACGGCCTGCATGTCGCGCGTTTCGCGGATCCGCCGCTGCGCTTCGTGCTCGTGGGCCTGGGACTCCTGGGCACCGCGATGATCGCGACCGGGCTGGTGCTGTGGAGCGTCAAGCGACGTGCCGACGCGGAGCGCCGCAAGGCCGCCCCCGGCGCGGGGCACAAGCTGGTGGAGGCGCTGAACATCGGCGCGATCGCGGGTCTGCCGATCGCGATGGCGGCTTTCTGTCATGCGACGCGCTGGCTCCCGCTGGAGATGACCGAGCGGCCCGACGCCGAGATCAAGATCTTCTATGGCGTGCTGGCCTTGGGTTTCCTCGCTGCGGCGCTCGGGGCGCGCTGGCGGCACCTGTTCGCGGCCGGCGCGCTGGGCTGGGCGGCGCTGCCGGTGATGGACGCCCTTGGCGGCTGGCCTTTCTGGCAGGCCGGACCCGCGGTGCAGGCGGTCAACGCGGGCTTCGCCGTGGTGGCGATGCTGCTGGCCGTGCTCGCCTGGAAGTGCAAGCCGGGCGCGCCGCCGTTGTCGATGAAGAAGGCCGTAGCACCGCCCGAGGCGCTCGCCGCCGCGAGCGCGGAGGGCGCGCCATGAGCTTGCTGCATCCGCTGCTCTGCAGCTTCACGGCGTTCGCCGCGCTGTGCCTCGCGATGGAGCGGCACCACGAGGAGGCACTCGATCACGCGCCCAGTCCGCGCCGCGTGAAGCGTCTGCGCGCGGTGGCGGTCGCCGCGTTCATCGTGTCGTGGTGGACCGTCTTGCCGCGGCCGGACCCTGGCATCGCCTGGACCATGTGGACGGCCCAACTGACGGCCGGCGCGATCGCCGTCGCCGTGCTGGCCACGTGGTGGCCCAGGCGCCTGCCCGCCGCGGCGATGGCCGCCGGCGCGGCGGCGGTGATGCTGATGCCGCTGCTGCCGTGGTCCGGCGCGCCGGCTGGTTGATTCACCGCGCCGGTTCCAGCTCCACCGCCTGCACGACGTTGCGCCCCTGCGCCTTCGCGCGGTAGAGCGCCTGGTCCGCGCGGCGCATCACCTCGGTGGCGCTCTCGTCCTGCCGCGACGACTCCGCGATGCCGAAACTGGCCGTCAGCGGCCAGTCCCGCCCGTCCCATGCGAACGGATGGGCCGCCAGCAGCGCGCGCATCCGCTCAGCCACCAGCGCCGCGCCGGCGATGCCGGTATGGGGCAGCAGCACGCAGAACTCTTCGCCGCCCAGACGCGCAAGCCGGTCCACCTCGCGCAGGCAAGGGCGCACCACCGTGACCATCGCCTTCAGCGCCGCATCGCCCGCCGCATGGCCCAGCGTGTCGTTGAGCTGCTTGAAGTGGTCCATGTCCAGCAGCACCAGCGCGTAGCCGTGGCCGCGCATCTGGCGCGAATGCTCCGCCTCGATGGCCTCGGACAGCGCGCGCCGGTTCAGCGCGTCGGTGAGCGGATCGCGCTCGGTCAGGCGGCGGATCTCCAGCACCAGCTTCATCAGCAACAGGAACGCGATCCAGCCATTGATCAGCAGCGCCAGCACCAGCGAGGCCCACAGCCACGCGATGTTGAAGGCGCTGGCGACGTCGATGTCGGCGGTGCTGCCGGGCGCGAGCAGCGCCTCGGCCGGCCGCGCGAGCAACAGCAGGCCCACCACCGCCAGCGGCGAAGCCAGCACCAGCGCGGCGCGCGCGTTCAAGCCGCGCGCACGCAGCAGCCGCCAGGCATCGAGCGTCGATCGCATTGCCAGCGCGCTCATCGCGCCGTAGAGCAGCAGCTTGTGCGGCAGCGTGTCCGGGCCGCCGGTGAAGCGCGCGCTCAGGACGCCGATGGCGACGGTCATCGCCAGCACCAGGCGCCAGGGCGCCGGACGTTCGCCGACCAGCGGCACCGCCAGCCGGATCAGTCCAAAGCCCGCCAGCGACAGCAGGTCCGACCACCAGTAATGCAGCGCCAGCGTCAGCCCGAGCGCGTCATGCAGCAGGAAGGAGGCGCCCAGCATCGCGTTCGCGCCGGCGACGCTGGCGCAGGCCCAGGGTGACTCGCGCAGCCCGGCGGCGATCATCAGCCACACCAGCGTGGCGACGCCGAACACCGCGACCAGCGCGGCGATCAGCGAGACCGGATCGGCGGCGTGCGGCATCAGCGGCGACATCACGCGAGCTCCGCTTCATCGACGGCGCGCAGGACGCGGTTGCGCCCGCGCGCCTTGGCCGCGTACATCGCCTCGTCGGCACGGGCCAGCGCGCCGCGGCCATGCGCGTCACCGGCGCGCATCGTCGCGACGCCGAAGCTCGCGCTGATCGGCCACAGCTTGTCGCCCCAGGCCAGCGGCTGGGCCTGCAGCAGCTGGCGCAGACGCTCGGCGACCCGCATCGCGCCGTCCGGGTCGGTGTCGGGCAGCAGCACCGCGAACTCCTCGCCGCCGAGACGGCCGAAGCAGTCGTTGTCGCGCAGCGTCTCGCCGAGCACGCGCGCCAGGTGCTGCAGCGCGGCGTCGCCGCCGGCATGACCGAGCTCGTCGTTGATGCGCTTGAAGTGGTCGACATCCAGCACCAGCACCGCGTGGCCGCGGCCGCGCTCGGCCTGGGCCTGCAGGCGGGCGAGGTGTTCCTCGAAGGCGCGCCGGTTGAGCACCCCGGTCAGCGCGTCACGGCGCGTGAGGTGACGCACGCGGGCGATCAGGCGCTGCATCACCAGCGCGACCAGGCCGGTGGCGATGGTGAGGTCGACGACCAGCCGGAGCAGCGCCAGCGGCGCGTTGGCGGCCAGGCCGGCGAGATCGAGGCCGGCCGGCATCCAGCCGAGCAGGCCGCCGGCGCGCCAGAAGCATCCGGACGCCAGCACGAGGTAGGGCAGCACCACCACGCTGGTGAGACCGGCGCGGAAGCCGGCGCCCGCGGCCACGTCCCAGGCGGCCATCAGCGCGAGCACGCCGCCCGCGAGGTTGGAGACGGCGCGCGCGGTGGACAAGTCCGGATCGCCGGCGGTCGCCGCGGTGGCCAGCAGCCCGGCCGCCGCCACCGCGGCGATGTCCCAGGCGCGGTAACGCACTCGCATCAGCGCGCGCACGCCGGCCGCCAGCAGGGCCGCGGACAGCACGTCCAGCGGCAGCGCGACGAGCCGTTCCATCGCAGCGGGCAGCGCCGGCCACCAGGCCAGCGCGAGCAGCCCGTGATAGGCCGAGATGCGCCGCGCCGCGCGTGGCGCGATGCGCAGCACCTGGCCCAGCGCCAGCCAGACGACGCAGGCGATCGCGTCGATGACGGCGATCACCATCAGCAAGGTGGCGGCGTCGAGGGGCGGCATGTGGACCCTTTTCCCTAGGCGGTCGAGGGCACCTCACCGTGCCCGCGTTCATGGCCGCGCCGGGATGACGCCGCCCCCTGTCCAGGGGCAATCCCCGTGCGGGGACCTCAGCGGCGCTCGACCAGGATCGGCGTCAGCGCCATCGCCGAGCGCACGCGGTCGGCGGCCGCGCGGGCATCCTCGCGGCTGGTGAACGGACCGGCCTGCAGGCGGTGCAGGTTCTTGTCCTTGAAGATCGTCAGCATCGGCGCGATCTCCTCCATGCCGCGGGTGAACTGCTCGCGCAGCTGCTCGGCGCCCTCCAGGCGCGAGAACGCGCCGAACTGCAGCCAGAAGCCCTGCGCCGCGGCGATCTTCAGCGCCGGCACCGGCGCGGCCGGATCCGCCGCGGCGATCGCGCCGGCGGTGGCGGCGGCCATCGCGTCGGCCTTCGATTGACCGGGCGGCGGCAGGTCGCTGCCGGGCGGCAGCGCGGTGATGGGAATGGGCTTGAGGGCGGCGTCGGCGCTGGCCGTGGTGGCCGCGGTGGCCGGGACAGGCGCGGGGGCGATGGTTACCGGCGCCGGCACCGGCACCTGCGCGGCCACCGGCGTCGCCGGCGGGCGCAGCTGGGCCGTGGTCGTCACGTCGGGGGCGCCGCTGGGGGTCGCGGCGGCGTAGACGGGGGTCTCGGCCGGCACCTTGGGATCGGGCGAGAGCGTGTCGCGGTCGCGCGTCCAGGCGCCGGTGCGGATGTCTTCGTAAGTGATGCGCTCGATCTCGACCGGCGCGACGCCGTTGAGCACATCCAGCTTGAGCGCGGCGGTGTAGCTCAGGTCGATGATGCGGCCCTTGTGGAAGGGGCCGCGGTCGTTGATGCGGACGATGACCTCGCGGCCGTTCTTCGGGTTGCGCACGCGCGCGTAGCTCGGGATCGGCATGGTCGCGTGCGCCGCCGTCATCGCGTACATGTTGTAGACCTCGCCGCTGGAGGTCGGCTTGCCGTGGAACTTGCGTCCATACCAGGACGCCAGGCCCTTCTGGACCAGCGGCTTGTCATCGGCCAGCGGCTCGTAGCGCTCGCCCAGGACTTCATAGGGCTTGTTGGGACCGCCCTTGCGGATGGATTCCAGGCGGGGAACGGCGTCGGGGACTTTCTTCAGGTCGGGCGGAATGACGGCATCGGGGCCGTCCTTGTCGGGCCAGGAGGAGGACTTGGGGCCGCCGGAGGGGCTCCGGCTGGGGGTGGGACCGCGGCTGGCGCAGGCGGCCAGGATCAGGGCACACGTCAGGACGGCCAGGCGCTGGCCGGCGGGGCGGGCTTCAAACATGGGCGCAACCCTAGCAATGCGGCGTGGTTTTGCCAAGGTTATGCTCCGCGCTCCCCTCCTTCCTTTCACGATCGTTGCGATCGTTACGTCCGCACCGTCATGAGCACCTACATCTTCCCTCCCGCGCCGCAGGCCGCCGTGGCCGTGCGCGGCACCGACGCCCGCTATGCCGTCAGCCGCATCTTCTGCGTCGGCCGCAACTACGCCGCCCACGCGCGCGAGATGGGCAGCGACCCGGACCGCGAGCCGCCGTTCTACTTCACCAAGCCGGCCAGCGCGCTGGCGCCGTCGGGCGGCACGATCCCGTACGCGCCGGGCACGAAGAATCTGCATTACGAGATGGAGCTGGTGGTGGCGATCGGCAAGCCGGTGTTCAAGGCCACGCCGGAGCAGGCCGCCGAGGCGGTCTGGGGCTATGCCGCCGGGCTGGACATGACGCGCCGGGACCTGCAGAACGAGGCCAAGGCGATCGGCCGGCCTTGGGACCTGGGCAAGGGCTTCGAGCACTCGGCGGTGATCACCGAGCTGGTGCCGCGCGCCGAGCTGGGCGAGCTCGCCAAGGGCGCGATCACGCTGTCGGTGAATGGTGTCGAGAAACAGCGCGGTGACCTGTCGGACATGATCTGGAGCATTCCGGAGCTGGTGGCCAACCTGTCGCAGTACTACCACCTGGAGCCGGGCGACCTGATCTACACGGGCACGCCGGAGGGCGTGGGCCCGGTGAAGCCGGGCGATCAGCTGCTGGGCGTGATCGAGGGCTTCGGCGAGCTGACGGTCACGATCGGCGAGGCCGAGTAAGCGAGGCGGCGCCGGCATGTTCGATCACAACGAGACCCTGGACGAGGCCCGCGCGCGCAACATCCGCGACGCGCTGTTCGAGGACATCGGCATCAGCGACTGGACCGCGCGGCTGGTGCCGGCGGAGCGGCGCGTGACGGCGCATGTGCGCGTGCGCGAGGCCGCGGTGCTGTGCGGGCGCGACTGGTTCGAGGGCGTGTTCCTGGCGCTGGACGGCTCGGCGCGGATCGACTGGCTGTATGACGAGGGTGCCGACATGGCGCCGGACACGCGGGTGTGCCGGATCGAGGCCGATGGCCGCGCGCTGCTCTCGGCGGAGCGTCCGGCGCTGAACTTCCTGCAGCTGCTCTCGGGCACGGCGACGGTGACGCGCGCGCATGCGCGGGCGATCGAAGGCGCGAGTCCGAATCCGCGTGGCTGCGCGGTGCTGGACACGCGCAAGACGCTGCCGGGGCTGCGGCTGGCGCAGAAGTACGCGGTGCGCGTGGGCGGCGGGGCGAATCAGCGGCTGGCGCTGTACGACGGCATCCTGATCAAGGAGAACCACATCGCCGCGGCGGGCGGGGTCACGCAGGCGCTGAAGCAGGCGCAGGCGCTGGACGCCGGGGTGACGATCCAAGTGGAGGTCGAGACCCTCGAGCAGTTGCGCGAAGCGCTGGCGGCCGGCGCGGTCAGCGTGCTGCTGGACAACTTCAGCGAGCCGATGATGCGCGAGGCGGTGGCGATCACTGGCGGCAAGGCGCTGCTGGAGGTGTCGGGCGGCGTGGCGATCGACCAGCTGCGCTGGATCGCGGCGACGGGCGTGGACCGCATCTCGGTCGGACGCCTGACCAAGGACGCCAAGGCGGTTGACTACTCGATGCGGGTCGACGGCTGACGCCGACTTCTTCGTCAGCGATCCCTGCAATTCGGCGCCATATCTGGCGCCGAACTTCTTTCTGACACTGACCTCCTTCTCTCTTCGAAGGAGTCAGCAGAGATGGAAGCAAGCAATGACGATCGGGTGCCGGACGGAAATGCCAAAGCCATTCGAGACATTCTGAGCCGATGGACGGCCGGTAAGGCCATGCGAATCCTGAATGAGGTCGAAAGCCGGCTCCGACTCATGGCGGAACTGCGGGACAAGCTCCGCGTCGTGGGCGTCAAGGAGGTCCAGGAGCTTCAGCCGCTTTTTGAGCGTGGGCTTTGGATGCTCGGGCCACAGTTTGAATCGGTCCAGTTCACCGCGAACTGCGGAATGACAAGCGTGATCCGGGACCTGCTGGGTTGCCCCGAAGGACAGGGCTCGCGCCGCCGGCCTGACTTGGTGGTGCTTCCCGACAGCAGCCTGGGTTTCTATAGCTGTTCATCCTTTGACGACACCTACGAGGCGGATGGCATTGACCACGTGGTGGTGATTGAACTCAAGACGACGGGGCGCACGATTGATGGCCGGGACCGGGAGCAGGTCTGGAACTACATCAAGGAGTTGGAGCAGTCCGGTCACCTCAAAGCGAATACGCGTGTGGATGGCTACATCCTCGGCAGCAAGATCGCGCAGGGCGAGAACCGGTTCACCGTGTACAGCCCCACGATCAGGATCCGACCCATGCTGTATGCCACCGTCCTGACGAGGGCGGAGGGGCGACTGCTCAATCTGTACAGGGACATCAAGGACCCGCCGTTTCTCGGGGAGCCAGAGTCGCACATGACGCCCTGGCCGTTTGACGTCGAAGCCGAGGCGGCGTGATGCCGGGAAAAGCAGGCGCACGCGGGCACCGGGATGGTGCCTGTCACGCCAGTCTTGTGCGCAAGGCTGGTGCGCCGATGCTCGCCAGACTTGCATACAAGACGGGTGCACCTGTGGCACACGTCCGGCCTTTCGTTGGCACGGAAGCTGCAAGGCCCCGTGCATGGGATCGACCGCCACCGACATCAGCCAACGCATCATCGAAGCGGTGCTGGCGCAGAAGCTGGCTCCCGGCACGCGGCTGGGAGAGCAGCAACTCGCCATGCTCTTCGACTGCAGCCGCACCATCGTCCGGGAGGCGCTGACGCGGCTGGCCGCGCGCGGCATCGTGACGGTCAGCGCGCGCCGTGGCTGGTATCTGATCGAGCCCTCGCTGGACGAGGCGCGCGAGGCCTTCGAGGCCCGCCGCGTGATCGAGCTGGGCCTGATCCGCGGCTGCCGCCCGCTCGACAAGCCCGCGATCACCCGCCTGAAGAAACACCTCGCGCAGGAAAAGGCCGCGCTGCGCGGCGACGACGTGGGCGCGCGCAGCTTCCTGCTCGGCGATTTCCATGTCTGCCTCGCGGAATGCCTGGGCAACAGCCTGCTCGCCGACACGCTGCGCGACTACACCGCGCGCACCACGCTGATCGCGATGCTCTACCAGTCGTCCCACGAGGCGGCGCAGTCCTGCCAGGAACACGTCGCCATCGTCGCGGCGCTCGAGCGCGGCGACGCCGCGCGCGCCGAGGCGCTGATGGCCGAGCACCTGGCCAGCGTGCAGTCCGGCCTTCAACTCGAGACCCCCGCCGGCGATCCGCTGCATCAGCTGCGCCAGGCGCTCACGCCCGTGACGCCGCCCGCGTCCGCGTCGGCATCGGCGCCGCCATCAGCGCCCTCATCGCGGCGCACCCGCGCCCTGCGCACCCGCGACGCGGACCCCACCGATTCCCCCCCTGCCGCCTACCTTGGAGCCTTGCTATGAGCCATGCCGTCCGTTCCTCCGTCCGCGCGCTGCTGCCGCGCCGCCTGCTGCTCGCCGCGGGTCTGGGCCTGCTCGCGCTGGGCGCCCAGGCGCAGACCGCGCTCGACACGATCACCAAGTCCAAGACCATCAAGATCGCCATCCCCACCGACTACCCGCCCTATGGCTTCGTCGGTCCGGACATGAAGCCGCAGGGGCTGGACGTCGCAATGGCCGAGCTGATCGCGGCCAAGCTCGGCGTGAAGGTGGAACTGGTGCCGGTCACCAGCGCCAACCGCATTCCCTATCTGCAGACGAAGAAGGCCGATCTGGTCATCTCGACGCTGGGCAAGAACCCGGAGCGCGAGAAGGTCATCGCCTTCAGCGCCGCCTACGCGCCGTTCTACCAGGCGGTCTTCGCGCCGAAGAGCCTGTCGATCAAGAGCTTCGCCGACCTGGCGGGCAAGTCCGTCGCGGTGACCCGCGGCGCGATGGAGGACCAGGAGCTCGCCAAGGTCGCGCCGCCGACGCTGGAGTTCAAGCGCTTCGAGGACAACAACGCGACCATCGCCGCGTTCGCCGCCGGCCAGACCCAGGTGCTTGCGACCAGCGCGGCGGTGGCCGGCAATCTGATGCAGCGCCAGCCCGGCCTGAACGTCGAATACAAGCTGCTGCTCAAGGACAGCCCCTGCTTCGTCGGCGTCGCCAAGGGCGAGGACGCGCTGCTGGCCAAGGTGAACGCGATCATCGCGGCGGCCAAGCAGGCCGGCGAGCTCGAGGCGCTGTCGAAGAAGTGGCTGGGCCGCGGCGCCGGCGATCTGCCGCTGTGAGCCGGCGATGATCGAGTTCGACTTCAGCGCCGTCCTGGCTGAATGGCCGCTGCTGCTGCGCGGCCTGGCGTGGACCGTCGGGCTGACGCTGGTCGCGGTGCCGCTGGGCCTGCTGATCGCGACGCTCGGCGCATGGGCGCGCGCCTGCGGCCCCGCCGCGCTGCGCCGCGCGGTCGGCGTCTATGTCGAACTGCTGCGCAACACGCCCTTCATCGTGCAGCTGTTCTTCGTCTTCTTCGGTCTGCCGTCGCTGGGCGTGAAGCTCTCGCCGGTGACCGCGTCGATGATCGCGATGACGCTCAACCTCGGCGCCTACGGCACCGAGATCCTGCGCGCCGGCATCCAGGCCGCGCCGCGCGGGCAATGGGAGGCGGCGCAGAGCCTGGCGCTGGGGCCGGTGCAGGTCTTCACCCGCGTGATCCTGCCGCCCGCGTTCAAGCGGGTGTGGCCGGCGATGACCAGCCAGATCGTGATCGTGATGCTGGGCTCGGCGGTGTGCGGGCAGATCTCCACCGAGGAGCTCAGCTACGCCGCCAACCTGATCCACAGCCGCAACTTCCGCGCCTTCGAGGCGACCTTCGTCGCGCTGGCGATCTACCTCGCGCTGACGCTGGTGCTGCGGCGCTTCCTGCTGTGGGCCGGGCCCAAGTGGTTCTTCGGAGGAGCGCCGCGTGGTTGAGTTCACCCTCTGGGACATCCTGCGCAATCTCGCGCTCGCGCTGCGCTGGACGGTGGCGCTGTCGCTGATCGCGTTCATCGGCGGCGGGCTGGTCGGCGGCGCGCTGCTGTGCCTGCGCCTGGCCTTGGGCCGCAAGACCGGACGGCTGATCGCCACCTACGTCGGCCTCTTCCAGGGCACGCCGCTGCTGATGCAGCTGTTCCTGGCGTACTTCGGCCTGGCGCTGCTGGGCATCGAGGTCTCGGCCTGGACGGCCGCGGCACTCGCCCTGACGCTCTACACGAGCGCCTATCTGGTCGAGATCTGGCGCGGTTGCGTCGAGGCCGTGCCGCGCGGTCAATGGGAAGCCGCGCGCAGCCTGGCGATGAGCTTTGGCGAGCAACTGCGCCACGTCATCCTGCCGCAGGCGATGCGTCTGGCGATCGCGCCGACGGTCGGCTTCCTGGTGCAGGTCATCAAGGGGACGGCGCTGGCCTCGGTGATCGGCTTCGTCGAGCTGACCAAGGCCGGCGGCATGATCGCCAACGCGAGCTTCCAGCCCTTCCTCGTCTTCGGCTGCGTGGCGCTGTTCTATTTCGCCCTGTGCTTCCCCGTGAGCCTGATCGCCCAACATCTGGAAAGGAAGCCGCATGGCCGCGCTGCCTGATATCACCGATTCGCAGACCCCGGCTGTGCCTCGCGTGCCGATCGTGCGCATCACCGCGCTGCGCAAGTCCTATGGTGACAACGAGGTGCTCAAGGGCATTGACCTGGACGTGATGCGGGGCGAGGTGATCGCGCTGATCGGCAAGAGCGGATCGGGCAAGAGCACCCTGCTGCGCTGCATCAACGGGCTGGAACAGTTCCAGGACGGCTCGCTGACGGTGGCCGGCAAGCCGCTGCTGCACGAGAGCGCGATGGCGATGCGCGCGCTGCGGCAGCAGGTCGGGATGATCTTCCAGAGCTTCAATCTGTTCCCTCACCTGAGCGTGGGCCGCAACGTGATGCTGGCGCCGACGCTGGTGAAGCAACGCACCGCCAAGGAGGCCGCCGAGCAGGCGAGGGCGCTGCTGGCGCGGGTGGGTCTGGCGGAGAAGTTCGATGCGATGCCCGATCAACTGAGCGGCGGCCAGCAGCAGCGCGTGGCGATCGCGCGGGCGCTGGCGATGGAGCCGCAGGTGCTGCTGTGCGACGAGATCACGTCGGCGCTCGATCCGGAGCTGGTCGGCGAGGTGCTGCGCGTCGTCGAGTCGCTGGCGGACGAGGGCATGACGCTGCTGATGGTCACGCACGAGATGAACTTCGCGCGCAAGGTCGCGGACCGGGTGATCTTCATGCATCAGGGCCGCGTGCATGAGATGGGCGCGCCAGCGGAGATCTTCGGGTCGCCGCGGACGGCGGAGTTGAGGCAGTTCCTGAAGTCGCTGGATGACTGATGGCGAGAGCGGTATCGCGGCTTAGACTCCTCCGCACTTCACGAGGAGCCCCGCCATGCCGAACCGCCGCACGATCCTCCGATCCACGCTCGCGCTTTCATCGGGCGCGTTGACGGGCTCCGCCATCGCCGCGCCGGCCGACGAGACGCCTCACGCCGCTGACGCGTCCAACCCGGTCCGCGATGCCGAGATCGCCTTCGCCGCCACGCTCGCGCGGCGCGACTTCAAGGCCTTCGCGGAGTTCGTCGCCGAGGATGCCGTCTTCATCGGCGGGGGCAAGCCGCAGCGCGGCCGCGCCGCGGTGCTCGCCAGCTGGAAACGCTTCTTCGACGGCCCGGAGGCGCCGTTCTCGTGGGCGCCGGATCTCGTCGAGGTGCTGCCCAATGGCCAGCTCGGCTACAGCACCGGCCCGGTCCACGTGAAGGGCAAGCTCGTCGCGCGCTTCGCGTCCACGTGGCGGCGCGATCCCGATGGGCGCTGGCGCGTCGTCTTCGACAACGGCAGCGACGTCTGCGATTGCAAGGAGTAGCTCAGGTGAGCACTTCGAGCGGACTGCAGCGATCATGCGTCCCCTCTACAGGTCCTACGGTCTATGGCGCCTGAAGGGCTTCCAGGAGAGCGCCGCGGAAAGCCCTGAAACTCGTGGAGCGGCATTCATCGATCTGCAGGCGGCTCCCGAGGCGGCGGGCAGTGTCGATCTTGGGAAGACCTTCCTTGAAGTAGCCATGGTGTTGAAGCACCCGTTCAAATGCCTCCCATGTGCCTCCAAGGATTGCGTCGGGATCTCGGAATCCCTGGCGTTGAGGAACATTGGGTGATACGCGTGGAAACTCCGCGCGCACCGCCGCCCAGTCTCCGAAGTACCAAGCCTCCAGTTCTTCGACTGCAATGCGATGCACGATCTGCCACGCGGCATCCCCTGGGGCGCTGGACGGAGTCCGAAGGCCTGCGCGTGTCGCAATCTCGTCGAGGCTGCGTTCCAGCGCGTCGCAATCATCATCGTCGCGATCCACGATCACAAATAGCCGCCAGTCCTCCGGAAGCCACTGAGCGTATGCCCTCAATCGCGCTTCGAGCTTGCCGATGAGATCTGTCTTGCCTTGAAAGGCATGCACTTCAAAGCTTGTTCTCCTCGGCAGAACCCGAGGGAGGAACGACTGAAGAAACGCCTCCATCGAGGGCTCCTCGACGAGGAGCACGATATGGCTTGTCGGCATCTTCAGCGCCTCGCGATCAGCGGGCGAATGGGTGCGCCTTGATTCACCAGCGGGTCTCCGAGACCGAGCTGCCCCTCCATCCAGAGATGTCCCAGGAGCGCACCTTGTTCCATGAACTCGGCCACGCCGGGCAGATCCGAAGCGCGCTGCACCTGCGTATAGCCGTGATCGTCACGCCAAAGCACTCGGACTTCCTCCGCGCGCAGACTATTCAAGAAGAACGGCGAATGAGTTGTCACGAGGAGCTGTGTCGAGTTCACGGCCGTTCGGCACTCCTCCGCCAGTTCAGGCAGCAGGCGCGGATGCAGATAGTTTTCAGGCTCTTCGATACCAATGAAAGGCGGCGGTGTGGGATCGTGGAGGAGCAACAGGTACGCAAGCATTTTTAGCGTGCCGTCCGAGGCAAAGCGGGCCAGCACCGGATGGCTGAATGGTGCGTCCTTGATCTGCAAAAGCAGGCGGCCGTCAGGCATCGTCTCCGCCAGGACGCGCTCGATTCGGGGGACTCTTCGGCGCAGCACCTCAAAGACCTGCTCCAAGCGCGCGGAATGCAGTTCCCCCAGATACTGAATCACGTTGGCCAGGTTGTCGCCGGTACGCGTCAAGCGCTCTTGGGGGCCAGCCTCTGGTTGCCCTCGCGCACTGTCGGCCGAGAGGTAGGAGACGTACCACCCCGTGATGAACTCGCGCAAGGCTGCGACGCGCGGATGTTCAGCAAACTGACCCAAGGCGTTGACTGCGAGCAAGTCAGGCGACTTGAGCGGCGTCTCAACTCGCCGATCCTGCTCGTCTGGCTGCTCACCACTGGTGGCGCGGCCCTGCCCCAGCCGGTAGTCGAGAAACCTGAACGGCTGGCCGTGGCTTCCCCGCTTCCAACGCAACCACTCTTCGACCACCACCGGCGCGCCTGCCTGCTCGTCAACGGCCAGGTGATACGTGATCAGCGGAAAGTTGGGCTCTCGATACTTGATCTCGATAACGATCGGGCCGTCGCTGCCGCGGGTCTTGAGTTCTTTTGCCCGGCCGCGCTTGTCCCAAGCCCGACGCAATCCCAGTTCAAAACACTCCGCGAGAAACGCGAACACGTCGAACACGGTGGACTTGCCGCTGCCATTGGGACCGAGCAGTACGGTAAATGGCGTCAGGTCCTTGAGCTCGACGTCCCTCAGCGCTCTGAAGTTCTGGACCTTCAAATACTCAATGCGAGCGGGTGCGCGCGGACGGAGCCTTGTCCCGGCTGTGGCTTTGGTTGCGGGCATCGTGGTTCGGACTCTTCGATCTGACGGAGGCGCCAGAAATCAAAGCGTCAAGTCTAGAGCCATCTCCCCGGGGCCGGACAGAAGCCGCCGTGCTGTTGGACGACGCGCTAGACGCGAATCGTCCGGCTCACGCGAACCAGTCCTCGTCCGGCAGTTGCTCGAACACCCGCTTCAAGCCCGCGCCCCAGCCCTGGCTGATCGTCGTGAAGTAGGGATCGTCCTTGGTGATCCGGTGCGGCTGCGCCGGCGCGAAACTGTCCGTCTTGTAGAGCAGCATGTCGATCGGCAACCCCACCGACAGGTTGCTGCGGATCGTCGAGTCGAACGAGATCAACGCGCATTTCGTCGCCTCCGCCAGCGAGCTGTCGAAGTCGATGACGCGGTCGATGATGGGCTTGCCGTATTTCGATTCGCCGATCTGCAGGTAAGGCGTGTCTTCCGTCGCCTCGATGAAGTTGCCCTGCGGATAAACGTGGAAGATGCGCGGCGCCTCGCCCCGGATCTGCCCGCCCACGATGAAGTTGGCACCGAAGTCCACGCCCTGGTTCAACTGGTCGTTGCCCTCGCTGTCCCGCGACACCACTTCCTTCAGCGTGCGTCCCAGCAGCTCCGCGACGTCGTACATCGACGTCAGCTTCATCAGGTGCCGGCCCTCGCCCAGGGCGCGCTGGCGCAGCAGGCTCACCACGCTCTGCGTCGTCGCCAGGTTGCCCGCGTTGAGCAGCGTGATCAGGCGCTCGCCCGGCTGCTCGAAGACATTCATCTTGCGGAAGGTCGCGATGTGGTCCACGCCCGCATTGGTGCGGGAATCCGACGCGAACAGCAGGCCGGCACGCAGCCGCATGGCAACACAGTAAGTCATGGGGCGGGAGCGTAGCCGATCAATCCCGCGCCGTGCGCGCCCTGCGCCGCGTCATTGCTGGTCCCCCGTGCCGGGTTTCACGAGCACTTCCGCCCGCATCGTTTCCAGCCCGCCGCCTGTTCGTACGCCGCGCACCGGACAGGCGTCCAGGTAGTCCGCGCCGATGGCCAGCTTCACGTGCCTGCCATCGGCCAGGCACTGGTTGCTGATGTCGTAGCCCAGCCAGCCGCCCGCCATGCCGTGCGCGGGGGCCCGGCCTTGCGCGGCATCGGGCAGCCGCACTTCCGCCCAGGCATGGCTCGCCACATGCTCGAAATCGGTCGCCAGATAGCCCGACACATAGCGCGCCGGCAGGCCCAGCAGCCGGGCGCAGCAGACGAAGACCTGCGCGTGGTCCTGGCAGACGCCGCGGCCGGTCTGGAAGGCCTCGGCCGCCGGCGTGGCCGCGTCGGTGTAGCCCTTCAGATAGGGCATGCGCTCACCGATCGCCGCCATCAGCGACAGCAGCGCCTCATGCGCGTCGGCCTTGGCCGCGTCCGCGAAGCCGGCGGCGAACTGCCGCAGCGCCTCGTCCGCGCGCGTCAGCGCGCTGTCGCGCAGGAACAGCGGCGCGGGCAGCTCGTCTTCCGGGTCGGGCGACGGCGGCGCGTCGCCGGTGTCCACCTCGCCGATGGCGCGCAGCACGATCTCCCGGCCCGGTCCGTCCAGGCTCAGCACATGCATCGTGTTGCCGAACGCATCCTTGCAGGCGCTGGCGGGTGCCGGCAGTTCCAGCCGCCATTGCAGCAGCTGGAACCCACGCCCTGGCCGCGGCGTCAGCCGCAGGTACTGCGTGCTGCGCGCCACCGGCGCGTCGTAGTCGTAGACGGTCTCGTGCGAAATGTGCAGATGCATGGCCCGGTCTCCTGGATCTTCATGTCGCGGTCGGACGCCGCGTTCATTGCGCCTCGAAGTAGGCCTGCTGGATGTCCAGGCCCAGCCGCGCCGAGTCCTGCAGGAAGCCCGTGAGCCACGGGTGCAGCCCTTGTTCGAGGATCTCGTCCACGGCGGCGTACTCGAGCCGCAGCGCCAGCCGTCCCGCGCTCTGTTTGGCGGTGCGGCCGGCGTCCTCGGCGCCGCCGCGCGCCTCGATCTGCGGCAGGATCGCACGAATCTCGTCGCAGCAGGCGCGCAGCGAGCGCGGCACGTCGGGCCGCAGGATCAGCAGCTCCGTCACGCGCCGGCCGTTCAGGCTGTCGCGATAGGCCGCGTGATACGCCTCGAAGGCCGACAGCGAGCGCAGCAGCGCGTTCCACGCGTAGAAGTCGGGGGCGCTCTCGCTCGGCGCGTCGACGGGCGCGAGCGTGTCCACCGCCGGCGCGATCAGCTGCGACTTCACGTCCAGCAGCCGCGCGGTGTTGTCGGCGCGCTCGACGAAAGTGCCCAGCCGGATGAAGCAGTAGGCGTCGTTGCGCTGCAGCGTGCCGTAGGTCGCGCCGCGGAACAGGTGCGACCGCTCCTTCACCCAGTCGAAGAAGGACGAGGGCTCGGCCACGCCCTTGCGCGCCAGCGCCCGGGCCTCCAGCCAACTGGTATTGATGGCTTCCCACATCTCTGCGGTGATCTGGCCGCGCACCGCATGCGCGTTCTCGCGCGCCTGCCGGATGCACGACAGCACCGATGCCGGGTTCTCCAGGTCCGTGCCCATGAAGCGGAACAGCTGCTCGGCGCTCAGACGCGGATGGCGCGCCTGATAGGCCTCGAGCGTGCCGGTCACCGCGAGCGGCGCGGCCAGCTCCGTCGCGGCGCCGCGCGACTGCGGCAGCAGCGACAGCGAATGCGTCACGTCGAGCATGCGCACGAGGTTCTCGGCGCGCTCCAGATAGCGGCTCATCCAGTAGAGCTGGGAGGCGGTGCGGCTCAGCATGTCGAGCCTCCCGCCGGGCCGTCCCCAAGGGAGGCGGGCGCCCCCCCGGGGGGCAGCGAACGAAGTGAGCGTGGGGGCTTCATGTTCTCTCCAGGATCCAGGTGTCCTTGGTGCCGCCACCTTGGGACGAATTCACCACCAGCGAGCCCGCCTTCAGCGCCACGCGCGTCAGGCCGCCGGCCACCATGTTGACCTCGCGCCCGGAGAGCACGAAGGGCCGCAGGTCGATGTGGCGCGGCGCGATGCCGCGCTCCACGAAGGTCGGACAGCTCGACAGACACAGCGTCGGCTGCGCGATGTAGTTGGCCGGATTGGCCTTGACGCGCTCCTTGAAGTCGGCCACCTCGGCCGCCGTCGACGCCGGCCCCACCAGCATCCCGTAGCCGCCCGCGCCATGGACCTCCTTCACCACCAGGTCGGCCATGTGGTTCAGCACGTGGTCCAGGTCCTCGGGCTTGCGGCACTGCCAGGTCGGCACGTTGTGCAGGATGGGCTCCTCGCCCAGGTAGAAGCGGATCATGTCCGGCACGTACGGATAGATGGACTTGTCGTCCGCCACGCCGGTGCCGATCGCGTTGGCCAGCACCACGTGCCCCTGCTTGTAGACCGACAGCAGCCCCGGCACGCCCAGCATGGAATCGGCCCGGAAGGCCAGTGGATCGAGGAAGGCGTCGTCGATGCGGCGGTAGATGACGTCCACGCGCTTGGGGCCGACGGTGGTGCGCATGAAGACGAAGCCGTCCTTGACGAACAGGTCCTGCCCCTCGACCAGCTCCACGCCCATCTGCTGCGCGAGGAAGGCGTGCTCGAAGTAGGCCGAGTTGAACGGCCCCGGCGTCAGCACGACCACCGTCGGGTTGTCCGCGAGGCTGGCCTGGCGCAGCGTGTTGAGCAGCAGCGCCGGGTAATGCGCGACCGGCGCGATCGCGTAGGTCGCGAACAGCTCCGGGAAGAGCCGCATCATCATCTTGCGGTTCTCCAGCATGTAGCTCACGCCGGAGGGCACGCGCAGGTTGTCCTCCAGCACGTAATAGCCGCCGTCGGCATGGCGGATCAGGTCCACGCCGGTGATGTGGGCGTAGATGCCCAGCGGCAGGTCCAGCCCCTGCATCGCGGGCTGGTACTGCGCGTTGGCGAAGACCTGCTCGGCGGGAATCAGCCCGGCCTTCACGATCTCATGGCCGTGGTAGATGTCCCACAGGAAGCGGTTGAGCGCGGTGACGCGCTGGCGCAGGCCGCGTTCCAGCATCCGCCAGTCCTCGGCGGGGACGATGCGCGGCACGGTGTCGAAGGGGATCAGCCGCTCGGCGCCGGCCTCGTCGCCATAGACGGCGAAGGTGATGCCGACCTTGTGGAAGAGCAGATCGGCCTCGGCCCGCTTCTTGGCCAGCGCCTCGGGCGTGCGCGCATGGAGCCAGTCCGCGAAGGCCTGGTAGCTGGGCCGGATCGCGCCGCTTTGCAGCAGCATCTCGTCATAGTGGCCGGCGGGCGGCAGGGTCAGCGCATGCATGGGGTCTCCAGGGATGGACCGCCTCCGGGCGGCGGCCCGGCGGGGCAGGTTGCAAGGCCCGTGCCCAGCCCGGCGCGTCGCGCGGGCCGGCATGGACGCCAGCTTGACCGCTTTTGGTGCGTCTGCAAAGGCCGCCCCGGGGTGGTGCGCCCACAGGCTCCGTCATCGCCCGCTGCTGGTGCAGTGGCACTATCCCGCGTTGCGGGCGCGCTCCGCTCTCGCTACAACTGCCGTCAATGCCTCAAGACACCCCGGGCTCCCCACCCGCGTCCCCCGCCGCCGACGCTTCCCCGCCGGCCCCGGGCGCCGCCACCGCCGCCGACTTCATCCCGCCGCGCGGCTCGCGGGCCTCGCTGGGCCGCTGGCTCACCGCGCTGGTGTTCGCCGCGGTGGCGGTGGCGGTGGCGATCTCGGTGCTGCTGATCGAGAACTTCGCCCGCGCCCATGCCGAGCGCCGCGCGGTCGAGTCCTTGCGCCAGGTCGCGGTGGACTTCCGCGACGCGCTGGACCGCGGCATGGCGCAGCAGTTCAAGGAGGTGCGCGTGCTGGCCCAGCTGGAGCCGTTCCGAGATTTCCGCGATCCGGAGTCGATGCGCCGCGCGCTGGACCAGGTGCAGATCGGTTTCGACCATTTCGCCTGGCTGGGCGTGACCGACGCGCAGGGCAAGGTGCTGGCGTCGGCGGGCGGGCTGCTGGCCGGCGTGGATGTGTCCAAGCGGCCCTGGTGGCAGGGCGCGAAGAACGGCCAGCCCTTCGTCGGCGACGTCCATGCGGCGCTGCTGCTGGAGAAGCTGCTGCCGCGCCGCAGCGAGCCGTGGCGCTTCGTCGATTTCGCGGTGCCGCTGCTGGACGACGGCGGCCAGCTGCGCGGCGTCTTCGGGGCGCATCTCAGCTGGGGCTGGGCGCGGCAGATCAAGAGCGAGCTGATCGACGCGACGATGGCCTCGCACAAGGCCGACGCGCTGGTGCTGGGCAAGGATGGCGCGGTGATCCTCGGCCCCACGGAGCTCGAAGGCAGGAAGATGACGCTCGGCGCGGAGAGCGGCCAGGGCCTGCGGCATCACGCGCTGGACGGCGTGGACTACTTCGCGGTGAGCGTGCCCAGCCACGGCTATGGCGTCTATCCGGGCCTGGGCTGGACGGTGCTGGTCCGGCAGCCGGTCGAGGTGGCGCTGGCGGACTACTTCGAGCTGCGCCGCCAGATCATCCTGTGCGCGGTGCTGCTGCTGGCGGCCGCGGTGCCGGTGAGCTGGTGGCTGGCGCGGCGCATGAGCCGTCCGCTGAATGCGTTGTCCGAGGCCATCTCGCATCGCCGCCACCTCAGCGAGGACGCGCTGCCCGACGTCGGCGGCTACCGCGAGGCGGCGGTGCTGTCGCAGGCGCTGAACGACCTGGCGCGGCGTCAGGCCGAGCAGGACCGCTCGCTGGCGCAGCTCAATGCGTCGCTGGAGCTGCGGGTGCAGGCGCGCACGCTGGAGCTGCATGACGCGATGCTGCGCCAGGAGGCGAGCGAGCAGCGCCTGCGCATGATCGCGGACAACCTGCCGGTGCTGATCTCCTACATCGACGCGCAGGAGCGGCTGCGCTTCCTCAACGCGACCTTCCGCAGCTGGATGGGCATGGCGCCCGAGGAGGCGCTGGGCCGGCCGCTGATCGACGTGATCGGGCCGGTGCTGCACGCGCAGCGGCTGCCCTATCTGAAGGGCGCGCTGGCGGGCGTGCGGCAGCGCTTCGAGACCCGCTCCGAGGCCAACGGCGTGGTGCGCGACATGCTGACCGAGTACGTGCCCGATCTGCAGCCCGACGGCAGCGTGGCGGGCGTCTACACGCTGGCGACCGACATCACCGCGTTCAAGCAGGTCGAGCGCGAGCTGGACCAGCTCAGCCGGGTGGACCCGCTGACCGGGCTGCCGAACCGGCGCCAGTTCGAGTCGCGCCTGTCCGAGTCGCTGGCCCGCGCGCGGCGCAGCCAGAAGACGATGGCGCTGATGTTCCTGGACCTGGACCACTTCAAGCAGATCAACGACGCGCTGGGCCATGCGGCCGGCGACGCGGTGCTGCGGGCCTTCGCAGACCGGGTGCGGGGCGCGGTCCGGGAGACCGATCAGCTCTGCCGCCTGGCGGGCGACGAGTTCGTGCTGATCCTGGAGAACCTGAATGCGCCGGAGGAGGCGGGCGGCGTCGCGGGCAAGGTGCTCGACGCGGTGAAGGCGCCGCTGACGCTGCAGGGCCAGGAGGTGGCGATGTCCACCAGCATCGGCATCGCCTGCCACGACGGCGGCCTGGAGGGCGAGGTCGCGCTGCTGGGCCGCGCCGACGACGCGCTCTACGCCGCCAAGGCGGCGGGGCGCGGCTGCTGGAAGCTGGCGGACTGAGGGCGGATATATTGCGACCCTTCCTTCGCCGCTCCGGCCAAAGAGAGAGGGCCCCGCTTTGCCTTGCACCCGTCCGATGAGCATCGCCCGCCGCGCCGCGGTGCCGAGGTTCGCGCTGAGGTTCGCGCTGAGGTTCGCGTTGACGTGCGCGCTGACGTGCGCGCTGATGGCCGCCGGCCCCGCGCGAGCCGCGGACGTGACCGTCTCCGCCGCTGCGAGCCTGACCAACGCCTTCAAGGAGCTGGCCCCGGCCTTCGAGGCGGCTCACCCCGGCACGAGGCTGCTGTTCAACTTCGCCGCCTCGGACGCGCTGCTGGCGCAGATCGTCAAGGGCGCGCCGGTCGATGTGTTCGCGTCGGCGGACCAGGAGACGATGGACAGGGCTCAGCAGCAGAAGTTGCTGGTGGACGGCACGCGGCGCAATTTCGTGCGCAATGCGCTGGTCGTCATCACGCCGGCCGAGCAGGGCGTCGCGCTGAAGTCGCTGAGCGACCTGCAGCAGGTGGCGGTCAAGCGCGTCGCCATCGGCAAGCCCGAGGGCGTGCCCGCCGGCCGCTACGCCAAGGGGGCGCTCGAGAAGGCGGGCCTGTGGCAGGCGGTCGAGCCCAAGGCGGTGTTCGCGCAGAACGTGCGCCAGGCGCTGGACTACGTCGCTCGAGGCGAGACCGAGGCTGGCTTCGTCTACGCGACCGATGCCCTCGTCATGAAGGACAAGGTCCGCGTGCTGTTCCGCGTGCCGACCGAGACGCCGATCTCGTATCCGATCGCCGTCACCCCTGGCGGATCGAATGCCGCCGGCGGCCGCCAGTTCCTGGACTTCGTCGCGTCGGCGGCGGGTCAGGCCGTGCTGGCGAAGCACGGCTTCGAGCAGCCCTGAGATCAGGGGAGCGGCGCCGCACGTGGAACCGGCCTGGGTCGCGCTGGCGCTGTCGCTGAAGGTCGCGGGCTGGGCCACCGCGCTCAATCTGGTGCTGGGCGTGGCGGCCGGTTTCGCGCTGGCGCGCCTGCGCTTTCCGGGGCGGGAGCTGCTGGACGCGGTGTTGACGCTGCCGATGGTGCTGCCGCCGACGGTGCTGGGGTACTACCTGCTGGTGGTGATCGGCAAGCGCGGCTGGCTCGGCGCGTGGCTGTGGGACCGCTTCGGCATCAATCTGATCTTCACGTGGCAGGGGGCGGTGATCGCGGCGACCATCGTCGCGTTTCCGCTGGTGATGAGGTCGGCACGCGCGGCCTTCGAGGGGGTGGACCCGCAGCTCGAGCGCGCCGCGCGCGTGCTGGGTCTGGGCGAATGGGCGCTGTTCTTCCGCGTCACGCTGCCGATGGCCTGGCGCGGCGTGCTGGCGGGCGTGCTGCTGGCCTTCGCGCGCGCGCTGGGCGAGTTCGGCGCGACGCTGATGGTGGCGGGCAGCATCCCTGGCAAGACGCAGACGCTGTCCGTCGCGGTCTACGAGGCGGTGCAGGCGGGTCAGGACGACACCGCCAATCTGCTGGTGCTGATCGTCTCGGTGACCTGCGTCGTGGTGCTGCTGGCGGCTGGGCGGCTGGCCGGGCCGAGGTCCGTGCGATGAGCTTCGAGGTCCGCATCCGCAAGCGTGTCGAGGGCGGCGGGCGCCGCTTCGAGCTGTCGGTCGCTTTCGCCACCGATGCGCGGCGCACGGTGGTGCATGGGCCGTCGGGGGCGGGCAAGAGCCTGACGCTGCAGGCGATCGCCGGTCTGCTGAAGCCGGACGAGGGCACGATCCGTATCGACGGCAAGCCGGTGTTCGACAGCGCGTCGCGCATCGACGTGCCGGCGCGGCAGCGTGGGCTGGGCTATCTCTTCCAGGACTACGCGCTGTTCCCGCAGCTGACGGTACGGCAGAACATTGCATTCGCGCTGAAGCGGGGCTGGCTGAACCCGTCGCGCCACGATGGTGGCGAGGCGGTGGACCGATGGATCCAGGCCTTCGAACTGGAGCGGGTGGCGCAGCAGCGGCCGCACCAGCTGTCGGGCGGCCAGCGCCAGCGCACGGCGCTGGCGCGCGCGCTCGTCAACGAGCCGCGCGCGCTGCTGCTCGACGAGCCGTTCTCGGCGCTCGACCCCGAGCTGCGCGGCCGTATGCGGACCGAGCTCGACATGCTGCTCGAGCGGGTCGGCATTCCGATGCTGATGATTTCCCACGACCCCGAGGACGTGGCGCGATTCGGGGATAGAAGGATTCTGCTGCGCGATGGGACCGTGCACGCGGAATCTTGAATCGATTTCCGCCAGCGCCTTCAGGAGGAATCAGCCACCCGATGGGTGGCTGACTTCTTTTCGGTGGATGGCGAATGAATTGGCACCCACACGAAATATCCGACTCACCCCACCGATTGGTGTCACGGAACTGCTGAAAATAGGTGGGGTCGAGAGGCTGTATTCAATAAAGCGATCGCTTTCAATCTCTGGTCCTCACACCTGAGAGGGGGTTTTCTCTGTGCGCCGCTGGAGCGAAGAATTGGCGGTCCACAGGCCCTCTCGATTCAAAAGTTGAATGAACGGATTCGCCCGCATTCGCTGGTCTTCCATCGCCGGGGCGGTTTTCTTCTCGGCTTTCGTCCTGGCCCTTTCCCGCTTCTGGGTTCCTGAAGAAATTCGGCAGGTGCTGAAAGCCGCTTTACTAGCCCTCACCGCAGCCGTGCTGGTGTCCCGTTACGCCGTGGGATTTCAAGGCGGTGTCGCGCGCTTTCAAGCGTCCCGCGCGTCGTCTCGGGGCTGGATTTGGAGCGCGATGTCGATTCAACCGGTCGAGGTCTTTGGCGCGCAGCGTTTCGTGGCAACGCTCGTCCTTGGATTCCTGCGGCAACTGGCCGGGCGAGCGGCGCCGGAACCGCCTCATGGCGAGGCATTCCGCTATTGGCGAACCAGCACCTACCCTGCCGCGGCCGTCGTGCTGGCAATCTGTCTCGTGATCGAACTGCCCGTCGGAGCCCTTCTGATGAAGGGACTCGGCATGGCCGAGGCCAAGCGCGAGTTGCTGCATGAGGCGCTGCTCGTGCTGACCACATGGGTCTTCGTGCTAGGCATCGGGGACAGGTACTGGCTGAAGGCCGGCGCGCACGTGCTCGATGCGGCCCACCTGCATCTGCAGCTCGGCGCTCGCGTGCGCGGTGCGGTCCCGTTGCGGCTTGTGACGGGAGCCCTCGTGCAGCCTCGAAGAGCGAAAGGGCGTTCATCACTCGGCAAGGAACGCATCCTGGAAGTGAGTCCGCTTGATTCGCCGAATCTGCGCCTGCTCCTCGCGCCCGAGGCCCTCTCGAACGTCCGGGTGCGGGGCGCCCCGGTCCCGGACCCCGTCGAGGTCCTGGATCTGCGCGTCGACGAGCCCGAGCGGATGTTCGCAGCGCTGGCCGCTCGCGGCGTACCGGCCGGCGCCAGCCGCTCCTGACGCTGGTTGTCGCCCGCACCCCGAGAATGGGGCGTCAAGGAGGGCGACGACATGCGGGACAGCAGCGCGGATCAGGTCAGCCATTGCGACCTCGTCATGAAGGGCGGCGTCACCAGCGGCGTGATCTATCCCAGGCTGGTGGCCGGGCTGTCCGCACGCTACGAGTTCAAGAACATCGGCGGCACCTCGGCCGGTGCGATCGCCGCGGGCGCCAGCGCCGCCGCGGAGTACGGACGCCAGCGCGGCCATGCCGGCGCCTTCGACATGCTGGCGAAGCTGCCGGAGGAACTCGGCGCCGATGTGCCGCGGGGCAGGCGTTCATCAGGGCGCAGCCGGCTGCTCACGCTGTTTCAACCCGTGCCCGCGCTGCGGCGGCATTTCGAGGTGCTCACGCGCGCGCTCGGCAAGCCGCCGGCCGAGGCGGCGGCGGCCGTCATCGGCGGCATGGCCGCGATGCACTGGCCGGCCGGGCTCGCGATCGCGGCGATCGGCGTGCTGCTGTTGCTGCCATCGGCGCGTCTGCTCGCGCCCGAGGCCGGCCTCGCGCCCTGGCAGGTCGCGGCCACCGTGGCAGGCATGGCCTTGACGGCCGCCCTCGTCGCGGCGGCCGCAGTCGCGACAGCGGCCGTGCTCTTCGCGCGCGGGCTGCTCAGAGGCCTCAAGGACAACGGCTATGGCCTGTGTAGCGGCCTGACCCAGCGCGCGCAGGCGGAGCAGGGCGGCCAGACGGCGCTCACCGATTGGCTGCATGGCTACTTCAACGCGCTGGCGGGCAAGAGCATCGACGGCCCGCCGCTGAGCTTCGGCGATCTGTGGGGGCCCGACCCGACCACCCGGCGCATCAACCTCGAGGTGATGACCAGCGCCGTCAGCCAGCACATGGTCTACAGCATCCCGTTCCGGCCCGGGACGCCGATGTTCTATTACGACCCGATCGAATGGGCCGCGCTCTTCCCGCCCGCCGTGATGACGGCGCTCGCGGCCCCGTTCCCGGGCGAGGGCGACGGCCCGGCGATCGTCAGCGCGCAGGGCAGGGCGCTGAAGCCGCTGCCCAGGCATGGCGAGCTGCCGGTGGTCGTCGCGATCCGGATGAGCCTCAGCTTCCCGATCCTGTTGTCGGCGGTGCCGCTGTACGCGGTGGACTGGTCGCGTACCGGGAACCAGGCCATCCAGGCCGCCTTCCGCGCCGCCACCACGGCCGGCGAGCGCCGCGCGCTGAGCCTGCGCGCAACGCGCATCTGGTTCTCCGACGGCGGCATCGGCAGCAACATGCCGCTGCACATGTTCGACGCGATGCTGCCGCGTCATCCGACCTTCGCCGTCAACCTGAAGCCGCCGCATCCCGACCACGCCATCCGGCGCGATGCGCCCGGCAACGACGGCGGCCGCCTCTATCTGGCCGAGGACGACCGCGGCGGCCGCCTGCGCTACTGGCCCGAGCCCGACCTCGTCGCCGGCTGGGAGCAGCGCGGCGCCGCCGCCAGCGAGAAGACGCCGCTGGCCGGACTCGCCGGATTCCTGCGCAGCATCGTCGGCACGATGCAGAACTGGCGCGACGAGATCCAGTTCCCCACGCCCGCCTTCCGCGATCGCATCGTCCAGATCAGCTTGAAGCCGGACGAGGGCGGATTGAACCTGTCGATGGCGGCGGGCACGATCTCGACGCTCGCCGATGCCGGCGCGATGGCGGCGCAGCGCCTGATCGCGCGCTTCCATCCGGCCGGCGCGCAGGCCGGCGCGGGCTGGGAAAGCCATCGCCGCGCGCGGCTCACGACTTTCCTGGGCGTGATGCAGCCGGCGACGGCGACGGCGGCGCTCGCGCCGGCAACTGGCACGGCCGCCGCGGCCGACTGGCTGATGCTGCTCGACGACGACACGCGCTATGAGCGCTCCTCGGCGATGCGGGACGAAGCGACGCGCTTTCTCACCGGCCTCTTCGCCATCGGCGCGGCGACGCCGCTGAAGCAGGCCGGGCAGGCGCGGACGCTGGACGTCGGGTCGCTCAAGCCGATTCCCGAGCTGCGCTTCGTGCCTCGGATCTGAAGATGGCGTGAGGGCCGCGTGAGCGCGGCGGCAGGCGGGAACGCCGATTTCATCGGCCTTTCACCCGTTCTTGATTCCCCTTACAGCCCGATACGGGTGGGCCGGAAAACGGGTCAACGCAGACCCGGCGGGACCGTTGGCAAGACATGGCCATCTCTTTCACGAAGCCCATGCCTCACACCCTCCGCATGACCGCGCTCGCCGCGGCCGCCCTTGCCGCGCTGCTCACGGGCTGCGCCCAGCCGCGCCACACCGTCGTCAACGCCGATGTCGAATACCGCAGCGCGCCGGTCTGGGTCCCGCCCCCGCCGCCGCCCGCACCGGTCGTCAGCGTCTATGTCGAGCCGCCGCTGGTTCAGCCCGAACCCGTGTTCGTCGACGTCGCGCCGCCGCCGATGCTGGTCGAGGTGCCGCCGCCGCAGCCCTATCCGGGCGCCGTCTGGACCGGCGGCTACTGGGGCTGGCAAGGCCGCTGGGTATGGTGCGCGGGCCGCTGGAGCTCGCCGCCGCGGCCGGACTACGTCTGGGTCCAACCCTATTACGAGCACCGCGACGGGGCGGTCGTGTTCGTGTCCGGCTTCTGGGCCGCGCATGGCGTGGCCTTCGTGCCGCCGCCCCCGAGCCTGCACCTGTCGGTCGAGATCGCCATCGGCGGCGGCGCCCGGCCGGTCGGCCCGATGGGCGTGTTCGTGCCGCCGCCGCCCGGATCGCGCGCCGGCCTGATCGTGCCGGCGCCGATCGGCACGCCGCCCGCGGTGGTCGTCAGCGCGCCGCCGGTCACCAACATCGGCATGCGCATCCAGCACAACAACACGACGATCAACAACGTTGATTCGCACAACACGACCATCAACAACGTCGACGTGCACAACACGACGAACGTCGCCAACGTCCACAACGTCACCAACAACGTGACCAACAACGTGACCAACAACGTCACGAACATCACCAACGTGACGATCGTCGCGCCCGCCGGGGCGACCGCGAACGGCAAGCCCTTCCAGGGCAACGTGCCGGCGGCGGCGCACCTGGCCGCGGCGATGCCGGCCGTCGTCCATGCCCAGGCACCCGTGCCCGCGAGCGCGACGCCGATTCCCGCCTACACGCCGGGACACCCCGCCGCCTTGCCGGCGGCGCAGATGACTCGCGTCCAGGGCGGACCGCCTCAGCCCGCGATGACACCGCCGCAGCGGCCAGCACCGGACATGGCGCGGGAACAGGCCCGAGAGCAGCAGGCGCGTGATCAACAAATGCGTGATCAACAGGTGCGCGATCAACAGACGCGCGACCAGCAGGCGCGAGATCAGCAGGCGCGAGATCAGCAGGCGCGAGATCAGCAGGCGCGAGATCAGCAGGCGCGAGATCAGCGGATGCACGAGCAGCAGATGCATGAGCAACAGATGCATGAGCAGCAAGCCCGTGAGCAGCAGCTGCGCGATCAGCAGGCGCATGAGCAGCAAGCGCGCGAGCAGGCGCGCCAGCAACAGTTCCGGGATCAGCAAGCGCGGGATCAGCAGGCCCGTGACCAGCAAGCCCGCGAACAGGCTGCGCAGGAGCGGGCTCGCGCCGCGGCGGCCGAGCGCCCGCATGGCCGCGACCCGCGCGACGAACGCGAGGCCCAGCATCAGCGCGAGGAACGTCAGGCTCAGCAAGGCCGGGAGGGTGCCGCGCCCCCGCGCCGTCCGGCCAGCGCCGCCCAGGCGCACCCCGGCCACCGCCCCGACGAGCGCAAGCCCGACGAACGCCGCGAGGAGGAAAAGGAGCGCGAACGCGCCCGCCAGCCGCAGCAGTGAGGCGGGCCGCCGCGGGCACCGCTTCCGAGGGGGCGGTGCTGGCGGCGAGCCGGAGGCCGTGACAACATCCTCGGACGCGCTGGGGCTCGATCTCCCTTCGGGCCCGCGCCCGAGGAGACACAACCATGAAGTCCAATCTGTCCGCCCGAGGGTCCATCGGACGGCGCCTGGCGCTCGTGCAGGCTGGGGTGCTGGTGATCGCGCTGATCGGATCGGCGCTGGGGTACTGGGGCTTGAGCCGCGTCGCGGCGCGCACCGCCGCGATGTACGACGACGCCATCGTCACCGAGCGCGTCGCCTCCGACTGGTTCCGCAACGTGTTCAACGGCGTCACGCGCACGACCGCCATCGCCGTCAGCGCGGACCCGGCCCTCGCGACCTTCTTCGCGCCGGCTGCCGCCGAGTCGACGAAGATCTCCACCGAGCTGCAGGAGAAGCTCGACAAGCTGCTGACCACGCCCGAAGAGCGCGCGCAGTTCGATCGGATCGCGGCGCTGCGCAAGAACTACCTGACGCTGCGCGACAGCATCACCGAAGCGAAGAAGCAGGGCGACATGGCGCGCGCCAGGCAGATCTTCGACGAGCGCTTCCAGGCCGCGGCGCAGGACTACAAGGAGGGCATCCGCCAGGTCGTGCAGCAGCAGCGCGACCAGCTGGACGCGGTGATGAAGTCGCTCGCGGAGACCAATCAGCGCGCGCGCGTCGCGCTGGTGGTCTTCGGTCTCGTGGCGCTGGTGGCGGGCGGCGCGCTGGCGCTGTGGCTGACGCGCTCGATCACCCGGCCGCTGGGCCAGGCCGCGGAGGTGGCCGATGCGATCGCGCGCTTCGACCTGACGGCGCGCATCCAGGGCGGCGGCAACGACGAGACGGGGCAGTTGCTGCGTTCGCTGGACACGATGCAGGGCGCGCTGCTGCAGCTCATCGGCGAGGTGCGCGGCTCCACGGACAGCATCGGCACGGCCAGCGCGGAGATCGCCAGCGGCAACATGGACCTGTCGGCCCGGACCGAGCAGACGGCGTCCAACCTGCAGCAGGCGGCGGCCTCGCTGACGCAGCTCACCGGCACGGTGCGCCAGACCGCGGACGCGGCGCTGACGGCGAACCAGCTGGCGAGCTCGGCGGCGGAGACCGCGCAGCGCGGCGGCACGGTGATGGGCCAGGTGGTGGCGACGATGGGCGAGATCAGCGACAGCTCGCGGCGCATCGCGGACATCATCGGCGTGATCGACGGGATCGCCTTCCAGACCAACATCCTGGCGCTGAACGCGGCGGTCGAAGCCGCGCGGGCGGGCGAGCAGGGGCGCGGTTTCGCCGTGGTGGCGGGGGAGGTGCGCTCGCTGGCGCAGCGCAGCGCGGCGGCGGCCAAGGAGATCAAGGGGCTGATCGCGACGAGCGTGGACCGGGTGGAATCCGGCTCGCGGCTGGTGAGCGATGCCGGCACGACGATGACGGACATCGTCACCAGCGTGCAGCGGGTGACGGACATCATTGCCGAGATCCGGGCGGCGTCGCAGGAGCAGAGCGACGGCATCAACCAGGTCAACGCGGCGGTGGGGCACCTGGACCAGATGACGCAGCAGAACGCCGCGCTGGTCGAGCAGGCGGCCTCGGCGGCGGAGAGCCTCAAGGACCAGTCGCAGCGGCTGTCGGCGGCGATCGCGGTGTTCAGGTTGGCTTGAGGCCGGCGTTTCCCCTTTGGGCAGCCGCGCCCATTCAGTAGGAGTAAGGGAGCGCGAGCCCGCTCGCGCGGGCCGTATCGAAGAGCTGACCTGCGAGCTGGTAGTCGGTCGGGTCACGGGCATCGCTCTGCGCGATGAATTCGTAGTCGTTGTCCTCCGCGTCCCGATAGAAGAATGTGAATTGCGTGCAGGAGTCGCGCGCGTTCATGGCGTACAGGAGCTTGGCGGAGAAGTCGGGCCCGGTGCAGAAGACGGCGTCGTAGTAGTCGTATCGCCATACCAGCTCGCCGGACTCCGTCCGCTGGGTGAGTTGGGACACGAAGCGTCGAATCTTTTCAGGAAACATCGGAGGCAGTCCTTCTGAGCTTGGTCGTCGATTGCATTGCCGGGCGCCAACGTCAAGGCGTGGCTGCGCGAACGGGGTGAGGCACTCTAGGCATATGGCCTCGCGCATCAATCGCACAAATGACGGCATTCGAATGAGCGAATCTGCGATTTCTCTCCCCCAACGGAGGGCTCCGCGGTGGTCCCCCTGGGCGCGCCGACATGAACCGCAGATGAACAGCGCCGGTGTTGCGGCCAGGCTTTCTAGAATCGCGCCGCATGTACCGACTCCGCCTGACGCTGGCCCTGGCCGCCATGCTGGCGCTGGTCTGCGCGCAGGCGGCCTTCGTCCATTGGGGCGCCATCCGCGTCGACAGCTATGCCGCCCACAGCCGCCTGACCAGCGACCTGCTCTCCGAGCTGCTCGACCTGTCCGCCAACAAGCAGCGCCTGCGCAACTGGGCCGCCCAGCAGGTCATGGGCGCCGGCGCCCAGGACGCCACGCGCGAACGCCTGCTCGACGCCATGGACGCCAGCGCCCGGCGGCTGGCGCAGATGTCGCGGCGCCACCTCGAGTCCTGGCAGGAGATCTCCGCGCGCGATGGCGGCGCCATCCCCGACGGGGTCACACGCCTGGTCGACATCAGCGATCTGCTCGGCGCCCACATCGCGCAGCTGCGCAGCCAGCTGCGCCAGCTCCAGCCCCATGCCGACGGCACCGGCTTCGACGCGGTCTGGCGCGAACTCAACCAGGTCTTCGACATGGCCCACGGCCGCGATCTGCGCGACCTGCTCAATGGCGCCATCGAGGGCCAGCGCCGCGCCGTGCCCATCGCCCGCGCGGCCACCGAGGACGGCATCCGCCGCCTGCGCCTGAGAGCGGTGGTGATGGTGGGCCTGACCTTCGTGCTGGCCACCGGCCTGTACCTGCACCTGAGCCGGCGGCTCAAGCGGCCGCTCGACGCGCTGCTCGAAGGCACCCAGGCGCTGCAGGCCGGACGGCTCGAACATCGCATCCCCGTCCGGTCGAGCGACGAGTTCGGCCGCGTCGCCGCGCACTTCAACGCGATGGCGCACGAGCTCCAGCTGCATCGCGAGGCCGCCGAGGCGGTGCGCCGTCAACTCGAGGAACAAGTGCGCGCGCGCACCCATGAACTCGAGGAGGCGCATCAGCGGCTGCAGCGGCTCGACCAGCGCCGGCGGCAGCTCTTCGCCGACCTGGGCCATGAACTGCGCACGCCGGCCACCGTGATCCGCGGCGAGGCCGACATCGCGCTGCGCGCCGCCGCGCTGCCGGCGCAGGACTACCGGCTCGCGCTTGGCCGCATCGTCTCGGCGGTGAAGCAGCTCACCGGGCTCGTCGACGACCTGATGCTGGTCGCGCGGGCCGAAGCCGATGAGCTCGACATCGCGCCGCAGCGCGTCGCGCTCGCCACGCTGATGGAGGAGGCGATCGCGCAGGCCCAGACCCTGGCCGCCACCCATCGGCAGCGGATCGAGGCGGCCCCCATTCCCGACGGCCTGGAGATCCACGCCGATCCGATCCGCCTGCGCCAGGCGCTGCTCATCGTCATCGACAACGCGATCCGCTACTCGCGCCCGCAGGGCACCGTGCGCGTGGCCTGGGACCTGCGCGGCGACGACATCGCGCTGAGCGTGCGTGACGAAGGCATCGGCATCGCGCCGGAGGAGATCAGCCAGGTCTTCGAGCGCTTCGTCCGCGGCGAGCGCGCGCGCCGGCACCGCGCCGACGGCACCGGCATCGGCCTGTCCATCGCCAAGGCGATCCTCGACGCGCATGGCGGCCACATCGAGATCGACAGCCGCGTCGACATCGGCACCACCGTGCGCCTGCTGCTGCCGTTCTCCCAGCCCGCCTGACACTTCGCCCCCCGACCTCCACGTCGTTCCGAGCTCCCCCAATGAACCGACACCTGCTCGTCATCGAGGACGATCCCCGCATCGCCGACTTCCTCTCGCGCGGCCTGACCGCCGAGGGCTTCACGGTGGAGGTCGCCGCGACCGGCCCCGACGGCCTCGCGCGCGTGCGCGGCGGGGACCACGGGCTGGTCATCCTCGACCTGATGCTGCCGGGGCTCAACGGCCTGGACCTGTGCCAGACCGTGCGCGCCGAGGGCTGTCACGTGCCCATCCTGATGCTGACCGCGATGGACAGCACCGGCGACAAGGTCCGCGGCCTGCGCCTGGGCGCCGACGACTACCTGACCAAGCCCTTCGACTTCGAGGAACTGCTGGCCCGCATCGTCGCGCTGCAGCGGCGCGGCCGCGAGCAGCGCGTCGAGGCGGCCACGCTCCAGGTCGCGGACCTGGTGCTCGACCGCGAACGGATGCAGGCCAGCCGCGCCGGGCGGCCGCTGACGCTGACCGCCAAGGAACTCGCTTTCCTGGAGCTGCTGATGAGCGCGCCCGGCCGGCTCTTCAGCCGCGAGCGCATCCTGTCCAACGTCTGGGGCGTCAACGTCGATCCGCTGACCAACATCGTCGACGTCTACGTGCGCCGGCTGCGCGCCAAGATCGACGAGGGGCACGGCCTGCCCCTGCTCAAGACGGTGCGGGGACTGGGCTACCGGCTCGACGACGCTCCGGCTTGACCGGCTTGACCTGACGCCGGCGGCGCTGTTCATCCTCGGTTCATCTGACGCTCATCGGCAGTTCATCACGTTCGACGCGCCGGTTCATGCGCGCTTTCCAGAATCGATCACACACAAGAAGCACCTCTTGTGCGGCGCCCTCAGGCGCCTTCGTCAACGATTGAACTGGAACCCGACCATGACTGCTTCCGTCCGCTCCGGCGAACTCTCCACCACCATCGGCCGCCGCGCCCTCGGTGGCGCGCTGGCCGCGATCGCCCTTGCCGCCGCCGCGCCGGCCTTCGCGCAGGACCGCGTCGCCGCGGGCCCTGCGCAGTGCGCGGCCGCGGACAGGGCGCAGATCGCCGCGCTCTTCGACCGCTGGAACGCGTCGCTCGCGACCAAGGATCCGGACAAGGTCGTCGCCAACTACGCCGCGGACGCGGTGCTGCTGCCCACGGTCACCAACGAGCCGCGCACCTCGCCCGCCGAGATCCGCGACTACTTCGTCAAGTTCCTGAAGAACAGCCCGCAAGGCACCATCGACAAGCGCACGATCAAGCTGGGCTGCAACGTCGCGCAGGACGTCGGCACCTACACCTTCCGCTTCGACAACGGCAACGTGGTCAAGGCGCGCTACACCTACGTGTACGAATGGAAGAACGGCCAGTGGCTGATCGCCCATCACCACTCCTCGGCGATGCCCGAGTCGAAGTGACGTCCCGCCATTGACGGCGGCCGGTGGGGACCCAGGTCCTCATCGCCGCCGAGGCTGGAAAGACAGAAGCCGGTTGCCACACGCGTGACAACCGGCTTCTCTGTGTTCTTGGTGCGACCGGCAAGAATCGAACTTGCGACTAGGCCTTCGGAGGGCCCAATGATATCCACTTCACCACGGTCGCCATGGGAAGCGCGCATTCTAGCCTCGTTCTGAGCCGCGTCGCCAAAACACCTCGCGATCGGGCGCCGCTTGGGCCCCGCGTGGGCGCCGCGGGTCGCGCGGGGGACAGGTCTCGACCTTGACGAAAGCCCCAGGGTGGGGCGTCAGGGGGCTGGCTATACTGCGCCGATTTGCTGTTCCCCGGTCCGGTTTCCGGAGGGCCCGGCGCCATGCGGCGGGCCCGGAGACACGGACTCGCTTCTGCCGTATTCGATTCGATCCACGAGGAATTCATGAGCGGAACCCAGGACCACGCCAACGCCCAGGACACGCACGCCGACGGTCATGACGCCCACGAGGGCCCGATCAAGACCCCCAAGCAACTGATCGCCGCGGTCTTCTTCGCGTTCGTGATCCCGATCGTGATCATCGTGATGCTCGCGAACTACGTCTCCAGCGAGATCAAGCCCGCCGCCGGCTCCACCGGCCTGGAAGAAGAGGCTGTCGCGGCCCGCATCCAGCGCGTGGGCGCCATCGAGCTCAAGGACCTGTCCAACCCCGCGTCGATGAAGACCGGCGAGCAGGTCTTCCAGGCGCAGTGCTCGGCCTGCCACGCCACCGGCGCCGCGGGTGCCCCCAAGCTCGGCGACCACGACGCCTGGGGCCCGCGCGTGAAGAGCGGCTTCGACGCGCTGGTGCATTCGGCGCTGAAGGGCAAGGGCAACATGGGCCCTCAGGGCGGCGGCGACTTCTCCGACTTCGAGATCTCCCGCGCCGTGGTCTACATGGCCAACCAGGGCGGCGCCAAGTTCGACGAGCCGAAGGCGCCTGCCGCCGCGGCCTCCGGCGCCGAGGCCGGTGCCTCGGCGGCCTCGCAGTAAGCGGAGTCCCCCGAACCAAGAAAGCCGACCCGAGGGTCGGCTTTTTCATGCCCGGCGGCGGGCGCGGCGAGCGCCCGCGCGGGGTCAGGGCTTGCCGCCCTCGCCCCCGCCCTCGCCGTGGCCGCCCTTCGGATCGAGCGGCGCCAGCACCACCCCGTGCCGGGCGACCAGTTCGGCGTGCGTCGCCTTGGACATCGTCCAGCGCCCCGCCTCGAGCGCGTCCGCCGCCGGACCCATGTCCTGCGTGTGCACCAGGCCCAGGCCCAGGTCGGTCTCGAGGAACAGCCGGTCCGCCTCGTCCAGCACCGCGCCGTCGACGCGCGCCTCACGGCCGGTATGGCTCAGCACCCGGCCGTCCGGCTGCAGGCGCCAGATCCAGGGCGCCGCCTCGAGTTGCACGTAGACCCGCTGCGGCCCGTTCTGGAAGAACCAGGCGCCCTGGCCGTCGACGCCGTAATTGCGGTCGATGAAGCCGATCAGCTTGTCGTGCACGATGCGGCTGCCCTTCACGGCCGGGAACGGGCCTGCGGCCTGGATGCGCTCGTCGCGCATGTACCAGTCGCCGCGCGCGTCCAGCGCCAGCCAGCCGTAGCAATGCGGCACGTTGGGCCACTTCTTCAGCGCCGCTTCGACGATCGCATCCATCGCGTCTCCCGTTTGCTCGTCCGCGCGGCTCAGAGCCGCTTCGCCAGCCAGTCGGTGACCCGCTGCGGCATCGTCCGCACATGGCCCGGAGGCCGGCCCGACGGGAAGCCGACATGGCCGCCCTCGCGCGGCTGCCACAGCGTGACGTGCGCGCCGACATGGCCCTGCTCCGGCAGGCTGCGTGCCGGCACGAACGGGTCGTTGCGCGCGTTCAGCACCAGCGCCGGCACGCGGATCCGCGCCAGGTGCGGCTTGGCCGAAGCCCGCAGCCAGTAATCGTCGACGTCCCGGAAGCCGTGCAGCGGGCCGGTGAACAGGTTGTCGAACTCATGCAGATTGCGCACGCGGCGCATCCGTTCGCCGTCGAACAGGCCCGGATGCTGCGCGAGCTTGCTCATCGCCTTGGGGATCATCGTGCGCAGGAACATGCGCGTGTAGACCAGCCCGTTGAAGCCCTTGCCGATCGCATGGCCGGCGGCGGTGAGGTCCACCGGCGAGCAGATCGAGCACACCGCCTTCACCGTCTTTCCGGCCTCCTCGCCGGCCTCCTGGGCCCAGCGCAGCAGCGCGTTGCCGCCCAGCGAGACGCCCGCGGCCACCATCGGCCCGCGATGCGACGCGCGCAGTCGCTCGAGCATCCAGCCGATCTCCACGTAATCGCCGGAGTGGTACGCGCGCGGCGCCAGGTTGAGCTCGCCCGAGCAGCCGCGGAAGTAGGGCATCGCGAAGGCCCAGCCGCGTTGCCGTGCGACCGCGGCGAAGGCCTGCACGTACTGGCTCTCGACCGAGCCTTCCAGGCCATGGAACAGCACCAGCAGCGGACGCTCCGCCGGCGGGCCGCCGGGCGCCGCAGTGGCCGGTTCGATCAGGTGCTCGACGTCGACGAAGTCGCCGTCCGGCGTCTGCCAGCGTTCGCGGCGGAATTGCGGCGGCGGACCTTCGTAGCGCCGCGCGAACAGCGCGGGCCAGATCGTCTGGGCATGGCCTCCGGGCAACCAGGGAGGCGCCTGGTACTGCATGAACGGACCTCTCAGTGCAGGGTGGTCGGGGCGCCGACGGACACGATCGACAACTCCTGCTTCACGTCCTGCGACGTGCCCGGGCTCGCGTGGTGGGCCACCAGGCGCCAGCCCAGCGCGGTCTTCAGGTAGACATTGGTGGCGACCACCCAGGCGCTCTGCGTGCCGTCCTCGTCGGTGAACTCGACGCGCTCCAGCACCTGATGGATCGCGGTCTCGCCGGCGACCAGCTTGCGCTGGCACTCCGGGTGCACCGGCACCGATCCGCGCGCGAAGATCTCCTCGAAGCTCGCCCGGATCGCCGCCGCGCCGACCACGCGCGGTCCGCCCGGATGCACGCAGCAGACCTCGTCCTCGTCGCCCCAGACGGCCATCAGCCGCTCCAGGTCGCCGGCCTGCAAGGCCTCGTAGAACTGCGCTTCGGTGTCCTCGGGGGAGGCCAGCAACAGGGCGGTCTGAGGCTTGCGCACCATGGGCAGTTCCTTGTTCAGCGGGCCGCGGCGCCGGCGTTCAGTGGCCGGAGGGCAGGGCCTCGCCAGCCTTGAGCTTGTAGAGCGTGCCGCAGTAGGGGCAGGCGCCCTCGCCGGCGTGGCTCAGGTCGATGTAGACGCGCGGGTGGTTGCTCCACAGCGGCATCCTGGGGTTGGGGCAGAAGACGACGCCAGGACCTTGCAGGTCCTGCGCGGTGACTTCGACGGTGGCCTTGGGCGTGGTGGTGTTGGCGCTCATGATCTTGTTCTGGAAGGCTTGCGGGAAATGCTGGCGGCTGCGGGCCGGTCCGCTCAGACCGGTGTCAGCCAGTGGGCGTACTTGGGATTGCGGCCGCCCACGATGTCGAAGAAGGCCGCCTGGATCTTCTCGGTGATCGGGCCTCGGCTGCCGATGCCGATCTCCAGGCGGTCGAGCTCGCGGATCGGCGTGACCTCGGCGGCGGTGCCGGTGAAGAAGGCCTCGTCGGCGATGTAGACCTCGTCGCGGGTGATGCGCTTCTCGACCAGCTTCAGGCCCAGGTCCTCGCAGATCGCGAAGATGGTGTTGCGGGTGATGCCGTTGAGCGCGCCGGCCGACAGGTCCGGCGTGTACACGACGCTGTTCTTGACGATGAAGAGGTTCTCGCCCGCGCCCTCGGAGACGAAGCCCGAGGCGTCCAGCAGCAGCGCCTCGTCGTAGCCGTCCTCGGTGGCTTCCATGTTGGCCAGGATCGAGTTGGTGTAGTTGGACACCGTCTTGGCCTGCGTCATCGTGATGTTGACGTGGTGGCGCGTGTAGCTCGAGGTCTTGACGCGGATGCCGCGCTTGAGGCCTTCCTCGCCGAGGTAGGCGCCCCAGGCCCAGGCGGCGACCATCAGATGGACCTTGTTGCCCTTGGGGCTGACGCCCAGCTTTTCGCTGCCGATCCAGGTCAGCGGGCGCAGGTAGCAGCTGGCGAGCTGGTTCTCGCGCACGACGGCCTTCTGCGCTTCCTCGACCTGCTCGATCGAGAACGGCAGCTTCATGCGCAGGATCTTGGCGCTGTTGAACAGGCGCTCGGTGTGCTCGCGCAGCCGGAAGATGGCCGTGCCGGCGGGGGTCTGATAGGCCCGCACGCCCTCGAAGGCGCCGCAGCCGTAGTGCAGCGTGTGGGTGAGGACGTGGATCTTGGCGTCGCGCCAGTCCACCAGCTCGCCGTCCATCCAGATCTTGCCGTCGCGATCGTCCAGAGACATGGGTCTTCCTTTGAGGCCAAGGCGGGTCGCGGAGGCGCCCCGTGCTGCGAAGTCGCGGATTTTATGCGGCCGGGGTGTCGGCGGGGGAGGGCGCCGGCGCGGGCTGGGCGCGGATCAGCGTCCAGCGCGCGACCACGCCGCGCGCCATGACCACGTCGACGGCGTCGCCGCCGGCATCGGTCCAGCGGTAGGTGTCGGTGTCGACCTTCACGCCCAGCGAGCGGCACATGCGGATCAGGTCGATCAGCTTCATGCCCGCCTGCAGCTTGGACTGCAGCATCACGGCGCTGGCGACATGGCCCAGCGGCGAGTTCTGCGCTGTGCGCATCACGCGCATCAGCTGCGAGAACTGCAGCAGCAGGAAGAAGACGACACAGGACAGGCCCAGGATCGCGCCCTTCCAGCCGAAGAAGAAGGTCCCGGCGGCGATGGCGGCGAGGGCGAGGACGATGCCGGCGAGGCGGTTCATGCGGGGGAACTCCGAAGGGGGAAGGATGGGGGCGGGAACGGCGGGAGGTTCCGGGCAGCGGAATCGGCGCCGCCCGAGGGAGCGATTGTCCTCACATCCCGCGCAGGATCTCGATGGCGTCCTCGATGCGCGCGACGGCGTGGACCTTCAGGCCCTCGATCGGCTTCTTCGGCGCGTTGGCCTGGGGCACCACGGCCACGGAGAAGCCCAGCTTGGCCGCCTCCTTGAGCCGTTCCTGGCCGCGCGGCGCGGGGCGCACCTCGCCGGCCAGGCCGACCTCGCCGAAGGCGATGAAGCCCTTGGGCAGCGGCTTGCCGCGCAGCGAGCTCTGGATCGCCAGCAGCACCGCCAGGTCGGCGGCCGGCTCGCTGATGCGCACGCCGCCGACGGCGTTGACGAACACGTCCTGGTCCATCGTCGCCACGCCGGCATGGCGGTGCAGCACGGCCAGCAGCATCGCCAGGCGGTCGCGCTCCAGGCCGACGGACAGCCGGCGCGGGCTCGGCCCGCCGCCGTCGACCAGCGCCTGCAGCTCCACCAGCATCGGGCGCGTGCCCTCCAGCGTCACCAGCACGCAGGAGCCGGGCACCGGGTCGCCGTGCGTGGACAGGAAGATCGCGCTCGGATTGGTGACGCCCTTCAGCCCCTTCTCGGTCATGGCGAAGACGCCGATCTCGTTGACCGCGCCGAAGCGGTTCTTGATCGCGCGCACCAGGCGGTAGCTGCTGTGGGTGTCGCCCTCGAAGTACAGGACGGTGTCGACGATGTGCTCCAGCACCCGCGGCCCGGCCAGCGCGCCCTCCTTGGTCACGTGGCCGACCAGCACCATCGCGCAGCCGCTGGCCTTGGCGGTGCGGGTGAGCTGGGCGGCGCATTCGCGCACCTGCGCGACCGAGCCGGGCGCCGAGGACAGCTGCTCGGAGTAGAGCGTCTGGATCGAGTCGATGACGCAGAAGTCGGGCCGCTCGGCCTCCAGGGTGGCGAGGATCTTCTCCAGGCCGATCTCTGCGAGCACGCGCACCTGCGAGCCGTCCAGGCCCAGCCGGCGCGCGCGCATGGCGACCTGGGCGCCGGACTCCTCGCCGGTGACGTACAGCACCTTCATCTGCTTGGACAGCGCCTCGACCGCCTGCAGCAGCAGCGTCGATTTGCCGATGCCCGGATCGCCGCCGATCAGCACCACGCCGCCGGTGACGATGCCGCCGCCCAGCACGCGGTCCAGCTCCTCCAGCGAGGTGGGAGTGCGGTCGAAGTCGCGGGCCTCGATCTCGGAGAGCGTCGCGACCGGCTGGCTGCGGGCCAGCGCCTGGTAGCGGTTCTTGCCGCCGGTGGACTCGGCGGCGGTCTCGACCAGGGTGTTCCAGGCGCCGCAGGAGGGGCAGCGGCCCAGCCACTTGGCGCTGGTGGCGCCGCATTCGGAGCAGACGTAATGGGATTTCGGAGCAGCCATGGGGCGGGATTGTCGCCGCCCGCGCTGTGGACAACCCTGTTGAGAAGCCTGTGAATGCGCTGTGCGCCGGCTGTGCAGGGGCTGTGCAGGGCCTGTGGGCGGTCAGTGGGAAACCCGCCGCCCGGCCCACAGCCCCGCGAAGGTGAGCGCCGCGTTCACCAGCAGCAGTTCCAGGCCCATCCGGTACCCGCCGAAGAGGGCCGCCTGATGGGTGTCGACGATCCAGCACAGCGCGGGCGCGGCCAGCGCGACCCCGGGCAGCACGCCGGGGCGCAGCGTGCGCGTGGTCAGGATGCCGAAGGCGAACAGGCCCAGCAGCGGTCCATAGGTGTAGCCGGCGAGCTTGAGGATGAGGGTGACCATGCTCGGGTCGTCGAGCCAGCGGAAGCCCAGCGTCAACAGCAGGAACAGCGCGGCGTAGCCCAGGTGCACCGCCTGGCGGACCCGGCGCTGGCGCGCTTCATCCCAGTGTCGTTCCTGCAGGCCGATCAGGTCGATGCAAGTGCTGGAGGTCAGCGCGGTGATGGCGCCATCGGCGCTGGGGAAGAGCGCCGAGATCAGCGCCACGACGAAGATCAACTGCACCCAGGCCGGGAGGTGATCCATGACGACGGCTGGGAAGAGGCGGTCGCCCTGCGCGGCGAGGCCCTGCTGGCGCGCGTAGATCGTCAGCAGGCCGCCCAGGAACAGGAACAGCAGCACGACGGCAGTCATCAGCATGGCCATCACCATCATGTTCTTCTGGGCGTCGGCCAGGCGCCTGACCGAGATGTTCTTCTGCATCATCTCCTGGTCCAGACCGGTCATCGCGATGGCGATGGCGGCGCCGGCGAGCAACTGCTTGGCCCAGTGCGAGGCGCTCATCGGGTCGGTGACGAAGACCTCGGCCAGGCCGGCCGCGCGCATCGCCTGCCAGCCGCCGGCCAGGTCCAGGCCCAGCGCATGGAGCAGGAAGACCACGCAGATCACCAGCCCGCCGAGCATGCCGGTGGTCTGGAGGGTGTCGGTCCAGACGATGGTCTTGACGCCCCCTTCGAGGGTGTAGAGCAGGATCATCGCCAGCACCAGGCAGGCGCTGAGCCAGAACGGCATGCCGAACTGCGCCAGCACCAGGTCCTGCAGGATGCGCACGACCAGGTAGAGGCGGGCCGTGGCGCCGAGGGTGCGGGACAAAATGAAGAAGCCGGCGCCGGTGCGGTGAGCGGCCAGGCCCAGGCGCGTGCCGAGGTAGCGGTAGATCGAGCGGAGCTGGAGCCGGTAGTACAGCGGCAGCAGCACGAAGGCGACGACCGCGTAGCCGGCGAGCTGCCCCAGCATGATCTGGAAATAGCTGAAGGCGCCGGCGCCGACCGAGCCCGGCACGCTGATGAAGGTCACCCCGGACAGCGAGGTGCCGATCATCCCGAAGGCGACCAGGCCCCAATGGCTGCTGCGGTTGCCGATGAAGAAGCTGTCGTTGTCGGCGCGGCGCGAGGTCCGCCAGGCCACCGCGAGCAGCAGCGCGAAGTAGGCGGCGACGACGGCGAGCAGGACGGGGGCGGACATGGCGCGCGATTATTGAAGCGCCGCGGCGGCGGCCGCATTCCGAATGCGTCGCAGGACATAACCGCGTTAACCCTGACCTTCGACGACGCCGGGACGGCGTGCTACAACCTCGGCTCCTTCAAGGAGTCGATCATGGAGTTGTCAGTCTGGCTGGGATTTTTCGCGGCCTCCTGGGCCATCAGCCTGTCCCCGGGCGCGGGTGCCATCGCGGCGATGAGCGCCGGACTGAATCACGGCTTCAAGCGCGGCTACTTCATGACGATCGGGCTGATCCTGGGCATCCTGACCCAGATCCTGTTCGTGGGCGCCGGACTGGGCGCGCTGATCGCGGCATCGGAGCGGGCCTTCGCGGTGGTCAAGTGGGCGGGCGTGGCCTACCTGGTGTATCTGGGCATCCAGCAATGGCGCTCGCCGGCCAAGCCGCTGGTGGCGGAGCAGGCCGAGGGCAAGCCGACCTCGCGCCGTGACCTGGTGCTGCGCGGCTGGGGCATCAACGCGGTGAACCCGAAGGGCACCGTCTTCCTGCTGGCGGTGGTGCCGCAGTTCCTGAACCTGCATGAAAGCCTGACGCCGCAGTACGCGGTGATCGGCGCGACGCTGGCCTTCACCGACGCGGTCGTGATGGCCGGCTACACGGTGCTGGCCGCGCGCGTGCTGCGGGCGCTGCGTTCGCAGGCCCATCTGAAGGCGATGAACCGGGTGTTCGGCTCGCTGTTCGTCGCGGCCGGCGCGCTGCTGGCGACCTTCAAGAAGGCCGCCAACTGAGCGCGGCGGCTTTTCTTCCTCATCCGGCAGGCCGCCCGCGAGGCGGCCTGTTTGTTTTCTCCGGTTCCTGCGTGCCTCGAGGCCGGGGCGACCGATACAGAGTTCCTGCGCATGCCCACGCTTTCCGATCGCTGGCTGTTCCTGGGTCCGACCCTGATCTGGGCCAGCACCTGGCACGTCATCCTGTACCAGCTGGCCTCCGGCGTGCCGGTGCTGAATTCGGTGGGCTGGCGCTTCGGGCTGGCGGCGCTGATGCTGGCGGCGTTCGCGCGCTGGCAGAAGCTGTCGCTGAAGCTGCCGCTGCCGGCGCATGGCCTGATGCTGGCGGCGGGCATCGTCCAGTACAGCGGCAACTACTTCGCGGTCTACGAGGCCGAACGCCACATCCCGAGCGGGCTGGTGGCGGTGCTGTTCTGCCTGATGGTGTTCGGCAACGCGCTGTCGGGGCGGATCTTCTTCGCGCAGCGGGTGACGGGCCGCTTCCTGGCGGCGTCGGTGGGCGCGGTGGCGGGCGTGGTGATGATCTTCTGGCCGGAGATCGCGTCGACGGGCGCGCGCCCGACGGCGGGTTACGGGCTGGCGATCGGTCTGGCGGCGGTGCTGGCGGCCTGCATCGGCAACGTGCTGACGCTGACGCTGACCCGCCGCGGACTGCCGCTGGTGCCGGTGCTGGCGTGGAGCATGGGGTACGGATCGGTGTTCCTGCTGTCGGCGTCGCTGGCGACGGGACAGGGCCTGAACTTCGCGTGGACGGCGCCGTACGTGTTGAGCCTGCTGTACCTGGCGGTGCTGGGCTCGGTGGTGGCGTTCGTCCTGTACTTCAAGCTGGCGCAGCGCCAGGGGACGGCCCGCGCGGCGCTGACCGGCGTCGTGATCCCGGTGATCGCGCTGGGCATCTCGGCGATCTTCGAAGGCTGGCGGCCGACGGCGCTGGCGCTCGCCGGCATGGTGCTGTGCCTGGGCAGCATCCACGCGGCGACGCGGCCGCAGCGCTGAGCGAGGCGCTCACCCCTCCTGACGCCAAGCTGACGGCTTCCGATCTGCTGGAAGAGATCAGGACTTGAGGGCTCCGGCCGCCGCTGCCTACTTCCTCCAGCCGATCTCCGCCGCCGTGCGCGGACCGATGACCGTCTCCCCCAGCCCCGCCGGGATCCGGAGCGCGCCATCCCGGACCGGAATCCGGCCCGCCATCAGCTCGGCCGCCGCCTGCGGATGGCGCGGCTCGCGGTCGGGCTCCGCATAACCGTCGGGAAAGACGGGCGCCAGCGTCGCCGGGTCGTATTTGTCCGTCGCGCCGAAGGTGTGCAGCGCTTCGTGCGCGATCACCACCTCGTTCTGCGCCTGCTGGGCCCGGGACGCGAACAGGTGCACCATCCCCAGCCGGCCCTTCTCCAGCCCGATCGAATGCGGCAGCGCGCCGGCGAAGTCGGGCGGGTGGTAGATCAGGAAGAGCTTCACGTCCGGCACCGGCGAACTGGGCGGCGTCTCGCGCCAGGCCCACCAGCGTATCCGCAGACTCCACGAGATCGCCGCCAGCGGCCCGCCGTCGCGGGGCGCCGGAGGTGGGGCCGCCAGCACCCGACGGCCCAGCACGATACGGATCGGCTCCGGCAGCGGCAGCCCATAACGCCCCGCCTGCTCCTGGAAGTAAGGCGCCAGGTGCGCGAAGGCCGCATCGTCCAGGCGCTCCAGATAGGCCGCCGTCGCGGCATCGCCGGCGGCGTTGATCGGATACAGCGTCACCACCTGCGGCCGCTTCCACGATTGCGCCTGCCAGCGGCTCAGCAGCGTCGAGCCCGCCACCGTGATCAGGATCCCCAGCAGCACCAGGATGCGGATCGCCTTGAACATGTCCTCTCCCTCACTCGACGCGGACCTTGCCGCGTCCCGCCTTGATGTCGCCGCGCTGGCTCTTGGCCTCCAGCCGGCGCTTCTGCGAGCCGTGGGTCGGCTTCGTTGCGCGGCGCGCCTTCGGCGTGTGCGCCACGCTCCGCGCCAGCGCGATCAGCCGCGCAACCGCGTCAGCCCGGTTCTGCTCCTGGCTGCGTGACTCCTGCGCCTTGATCACCACGATGCCCTCGGCCGTGATGCGCTGGTCGGCGAGCGCGAGCAGCCGCTCCTTGATCACCGCCGGCAGCGTCGAACGCCGGACGTCGAAGCGCAGATGCACCGCGCTGCTGACCTTGTTGACGTTCTGCCCGCCTGGACCGCTGGCGCGGATCGCGGTGATCTCGAGCTCCCAGTCGGCCGGCGTCCAGTCCAGCTGCATGGCGCCGCCGGCGGCCGGGCCTCAGCCCAGCGTCTCGACGTGCACCGGCACGCGCCGGGCCAAAGCGCACATCAGCTCGTAGCCGATCGTGCCGGCGGGTCTGGCCACCTCATCGATCGACAGCACCGAGCCATGCGGGCCCTGGCCCCAGAGCGTGACCTCGCTGCCGACGCCCTCGGCGGGCAGGCCGGTCAGGTCGACCGCGAGCATGTCCATCGACACGCGTCCGACCGTCGAGCTCCGCTGGCCGCCGACCAGCACGGGCGTGCCGTGCGGCGCATGGCGGGGATAGCCGTCCGCGTAGCCGCAGGCCACCGTGCCGATGCGCATCGGCCCCGGCGCGATGAAGCTGCTGCCGTAGCCGACGCTGTCCCCGGCCTGCAGGTGCTGCACCGCCAGCACCTTGGCGCGCAGCGTCATCGTCGGCTTCAGGTCCCAATGGGCGATGTCGTGCTCTGGGAAATCCGGCGAGCTGCCGTAGGTCATGATCCCCGAGCGCACCCAGTCGGCGCGCACCGCCGGGTCCTGGCTGTGGCGCAGGATGGCGGCGCTGTTGCTCAGCGTGCGCGCGCCCGGCAGGTCGGCGGTCGCCTCCTTGAAGACGGCCGTCTGGTGCGCGATGCCGCGCGGGCCGTCGGCGTCGGAGAAATGCGTCATCAGCGAGATCTCGTCCACCTGCGGCAGCGCGTTCAGGCGGGTCCAGGCGCTGCGGAACGCGGTCGGCGTGAAGCCGAGCCGGTTCATGCCGCTGTTGAGCTTCAGGAACACGCGATGCGGCTCATGGGTCTTGTGCATCGCCAGCCAGTCGATCTGCTGCTCGTGGTGCACCGCGTGCCAGAGCTTGAGCCGCGAGCACAGCTCCAGGTCGCGCGGCTCGAAGCAGCCCTCCAGCAGCAGGATCGGACCGCGCCAGCCAAGGTCGCGCACCCGCTGGGCCTCGTCCAGGTCCAGCATCGCGAAGCCGTCTGCGCTGCGCAGCGCGTCGAAGGCGCGCTCGATGCCATGCCCGTAGGCATTGGCCTTGACCACGGCGAACACCTGCGCGTCGGGGGCGAGCTCGCGGGCTCGGGCGATGTTGTGGGCCAGCGCGGGCTGATGGATGAGGGCTTCGATCGGACGGGGCATGGGCGGCATTGTGCCGCGCCCGGAACCCGGGCTCCGCCCCCTGGCGGCGCGACGCGGCGCTGTCCCGTCAAGCTCTGTTACGAAAACGCCCGCGTGCTATAAACCCGCCGCAGCGCTGCCTTCCCCATCCCGTGGACCCAGCGTGATCACCGCAGTTCCAGGTATGCCGGGTCGATGAAAAAAGGCTTTTACACCATCATGTCAGCGCAGTTCTTCAGCTCGCTGGCTGATAACGCGCTGTTCGTCGCCGCCGTGGAACTGCTCCGCACGAGCGGGGCCGCCGAATGGCAGCGCGCCGCGCTGGTGCCGATGTTCGCGCTGTTCTACGTCGTGCTCGCGCCCTTCGTCGGCGCCTTCGCCGACGCGGTGCCCAAGGGCAAGGTCATGTTCATCTCCAACACCATCAAGGTGCTGGGCTGCCTGAGCATGCTGGTGGGCGTCCATCCGCTGATCGCGTACGCGATCGTGGGCCTGGGCGCCGCCGCCTATTCGCCGGCCAAGTACGGCATCCTCACCGAGCTGCTGCCGCCGTCGCAGTTGGTCAAGGCCAACGGCTGGATCGAGGGCCTGACCATCGCCTCCATCATCCTGGGCGCGGTCTTCGGCGGTCAGCTGATCGGGGAGAAGGCGTCGGCGGTGCTGCTGGCGATCGACATTCCCTTCATCGACACCGGCATCGACACGCCCCCCGAAGCGGCCATCGCGTTCATGGTGGTGCTGTACTTCATCGCGGCGCTCTTCAATCTGAGGATTCCGCGCACGGACTCGCCGCTGCAGCCGATCGCGCACAACGCGACCGACCTGGTGCGGGAGTTCGCCGCCTGCAATTCGCGGCTGTGGCAGGACAAGCTGGGGCAGATCTCACTGGGCATGACGACGCTGTTCTGGGGCGTGTCGGGCAACATGCGCTACATCGTGTTCGCGTGGGCCGCCGCGGCCCTGGGCTACGGCACGACGCAGGCCTCGGCGCTGGCCGGGGTGGTGGCGATCGGCACGGCGGTGGGGGCGGTGGTGGCGTCGGCGGTGGTGCGGCTGGACAAGGCCACCAGCGTCATCCCGCTGGGCATCGGCATGGGCCTGCTGATGCTGGTGCTGAACTTCATCGACAACCTGTGGCTGGCGATTCCGTTCCTGATCCTGCTGGGCGGGATTGGCGGCTACCTGGTGGTGCCGATGAACGCGCTGCTGCAGCATCGCGGGCACAACCTGATGGGCGCGGGCCGGTCGATCGCGGTGCAGAACTTCAACGAGCAGGCCTGCATCCTGGGCCTGGGCGCGCTGTACACGATGCTGACGCGCTTCGGCACCTCGGCGTTCGGCTCGATCACGATCTTCGGATTGCTGGTCGCGGGGATCATGTGGGTGGTGGGCCGCTGGCACCAGCACAACAAGCGCGAGCACACCGAGGAACTCGAGCGCCTGCTGGCGATCGCGCGCAGCGACAAGCACTGACCGGCGAGGGCCGCTGGCTGGCAGCCCCTGGCCCCTGGCTCCTGGCTGATGGCGGTCGACGGACGGCTCAGCGCCGCGCGCGGCCCTTGCCCGAAGGCGGCGTCTCCGCGGCCAGGCCGCCGGTCGTGAGGACCTGTTCGATGTGCTCCGACCACGCGCGGCCGATCTTCAGGCAGCCGCTGTGGTTGAGGTGGATCTCGTTGTGCCAGTCGCCGCTGATGCCGCTGGCGCCGGGCGCTGCCGCGGCCAGCGGCACGGCGGTCGAGTCGAACACGAACAGCCCCGGGAACTGCTCCTTGTCCGCCATCAGCGACTTCAGCAACTGCGCCAGGTGCATGACCATCAGCCGGCTCACGGCGGCCCAGTCGGCGGCCGGAATGGCATAGGCCTTCAGCGCCGGATACAGCCAGGGCCCATGGCCCGCGTCCTCGGCGCCGGCCGGGCGCGGCATCGGCACCGCATAGCAGTGCATGAACACCGGCTTGCCTGCCGACGGCCCCTGGTCCCGCAGCGTCAGCAGGTGCCGCAGGTTGGCCTTCAGATACTCCGCATACGTGGCCCAGCCGGGCTCCGAGAAATAGCGCCCCACCCCTGCGGAGGGCGCCCCCCATTCCGTCTGCCGGCGCAGCAGGCGCAGATGCAGCGGCACCTCCTGGCCATCGAGCTGGGTCGGTGTCTGAGCGGCCTTGATCAGGTCGTTGCCGCCCACGGACAGCAGGATCCCGTCCCACACCGGCGCGTCCGGCGCGGTCAGCAGGCGCACGAAGTCCGGTGCGGATTCCAGCTCGACCACCTTGGACAGGCTTTCGCGCTGCCCGGCGCAGTTGATGGCGACGGCGGGCTTGGACAGCACCAGTTCCTGGAGCAGGTTCGCATGCGCGCTGAGCTTGGCCTGGGCGGTGGAGAACCAGGAGTCCCCTTGGGCCAACAGGCGCCATTGATAGCTCTGCAGATCGGGCCCGGCGGGGGACTGCAGATCTTCGGGGGCGAAACAGGCCAGGTGATCCAAGAGAAGCTCTCCCTAGTTTGGTGGACGGGTCACACGCGACAGGGTAGGCCGCGTGCATGACAGGCGCACGGCGCCCCGATTGGAGGACAGGGTCAGTCCTTGCGCCATGCTACAAACCCTGGGCATTGTTGGCCGGTCCGGCGGCCGGCTCCAAGCCCCGTCCCCGAGACTGTTGCGCCCGCCCCACCGCCCGTCCCTTCCCGCTGTCCCCCGTCTGTCCCCCGTCTCCGAATGCCGATCCTCGCGCTGATGCTCAATGCCACCATCTGGGGCCTGTCCTGGTGGCCGTTCCGTCAATTCGAGGGGGCCGGCATGCACCCCCTCTGGACCACGGTGATCATGTACGCGCTGTCCTGGATCGTGGTGATGGCCAGCCAGCGCGGCGCGGCGTCCGAATGGCTGCGTTCCCCCGGCCTGTGGGTCGTGACGCTGGCCGCGGGCATGACCAATACCGCCTTCAACTGGGGCGTGTCCACCGGCGACGTGGTGCGGGTGGTGCTGCTCTTCTATCTGATGCCGCTGTGGGCGGTGCTGCTGGCGCGGCTGATCCTGGGCGAGCCGCTGACCGCGATGGCCGGGCTGCGGATCGCGCTGGCGCTGGGCGGCGCGCTGGCCGTGCTGGCGCCCGAGGGCGGTGGCTGGCCGCTGCCTTCGAGCCTGCCCGACGCGCTGGGCCTGGCCGGCGGGATGACCTTCGCCTTCAACAACGTGATGCTGCGCCGCGAGGCCGCCCGCAGCCCCGGGGCGCGGGCGCTGGCGATGTTCAGCGGCGGCGTGCTGGTGGCCAGCCTGTCCGCGACGGCCATGGCCGGCGGCGGCCTGGCCCCTTGGCCTTCGCTGCCGGGCGCGCTGTGGCTGCTGCCGCTGGCGGGGATGGCGCTGCTGTTCTTCGTCTCCAACCTGTCGCTGCAATACGGGGCGGCGCGGCTGCCGGCCAACGTGACGGCGGTGGTCATGCTGACCGAGGTGCCGGTGGCGGCCATCTCGGCGCTGCTGCTGGGCGGCGGGGCCTTGGACGGCAAGACCGCGGCCGGCGGCGCGGCCATCCTGGCCGCGGCGATGCTCGCGGCCCTGGAGCGCCACCGCGCCTGACGGGGCCCGCCGCGCTAGGATGCACCGGTCCGGCCATGATGCCGCCCCACACCCCGAGGAGGTCCCCCATGAGCGCCAATGGCAAGACTGCCTTCGACTTCGACGCCGTCAGCATCGCTGGCGAGCCCGTCGCGCTGTCCCAGTACCGCGGCCGCGTGCTGCTGATCGTCAACACCGCCAGCGAATGCGGCTTCACGCCGCAGTTCAAGGGCCTGGAGGAGCTGTGGCGCGACTACCAGGCGCGGGGGCTGGTGGTCGTCGGCTTTCCGAGCAATGAATTCGGCGGCCAGGATCCCGGCAGCAACGACGAGATCGCCTCGTTCTGCCAGCTCAACTATGGCGTCAGCTTTCCGATGATGGGCAAGGTCAAGGTCAACGGCGGCGAGGCGCATCCGCTGTGGCAGTGGCTCAAGGGCGAGAAGCCCGGCATCCTGGGCACGCAGGCGATCAAGTGGAACTTCACCAAGTTCCTGGTCGGCCGCGACGGACAGGTGCTCAAGCGCTTCGCGCCGAACGACTCCCCGGAGTCGATCCGCGGCGAGATCGAAGCCGCCCTGGCGCCCTGATTCAAGGCTTGACCGAACTGGCAGGCCCGGAGCCGCCGTCCGTGGAAGACAGACCGCCCGGCACGACCTGCAGCTCATTGAAGACGGCCTCGACATCGTCGAGCTGCTTCACCAGCGCTTCCAGAGCCGCCGCGTCCTGGGCGCTTCGCACGCAGCCCTGCAGCCAGATCCAGCGCCGTTGACCGAGCGCCCAGACGCTGGTCGTCGCGTCGAAGCGGCCGTCGGCGGCGACGGCCTTCTGCACGCGCGGCATGATTTCCTTGTCGTACAGATAGGCGTTGGGCAGACGGCAACGGCCGCTCTGGAAGCAACTGGTGCCGCGCTCGATGCGGCCGTGCGCCTGGGCCTTGGCTTGCGCCTCGGTGAGCAGCGGACCCGGCGGCGCCGGACACACCGACGGCGGGATCGCCGAGGTCAACTGGACGAAGGGATCGTCGAAGACGTTGCGGCGGGTGTCGTCGCCGAGCGCCGGGACGCTTGCCAGGCCCAGGACCAGCGCGATGCTCCCGGGCCTGCGGCGCCAGGCCGCTGCCGGGCGCCGGGCACGCGTGGCGGGCAGGACGGGGGCGAGTGTCGATCGCATGAGCGCGAGCGTGCCTCAACGCGCGTCCGTCCGCCAGGGGCCGCCCCCGAGAGGCTGCGGCGTTCAGCCCACGGCGGTCAGCTTGACCAGCCGCAGCGGCGCGCCGAGCAGCGTCGGCGCCTGCGCCTCGAAAGCGCGGAAATGCGGCGTGGCGCGGTGCGCCTCCAAGGCCGCCTCGTCGTCGAAGGCCTCATGCATTTCGAAGGTGCCGGGCTCGTCGATCCGCTCGAACAGCCGGTAGTCGCGGCAGCCAGGCTCCTGGCGCGTCGGCGCGAGCAGGCCGCGGAGCGCCTCGCGCAGGCGGTCGCCCTGGCCGGGCGCGGCGACGAGCACGGCGGTCATCGTCAGCAAAGAGGAAGAGGCCGAGGCCGAAGCCGGGGTGGCGGAGGAAGCGGGGGTCATCGGAGATCCATCGGTGAAGGGGAGGGTCCAGATGCTAGGCAGTCAGGGTCTGCCCCGACAGGCCCTCGCACGCGAAACACTTTCAACGCGGACGCGAGAACCGCGCTGTGGATACGATCGACGCGCGCTTCGCTCCTGGACGGAGCGACCTGCCCTTCGACAAGAACACCTGGAGATTCGACGATGCCCGCTTCGATGGCCATGACCGCCTCCTTTCCCCGGCTGCGCCGCGCGGCCCTCGCGCTGGCCGCGATGACGGCGCTCGGCGCGCAGGCGCAGACGCTGCCCGAGCTGCAGGCGCTCGCCGCCAAGGAGCAGCCCGCGCTGATGAAGACGCTGCAGCAACTGGTGGAGATCGAGTCGGGCAGCTCCGACCGCCAGGGCCTGGACCGCATCGCCGCCGTGATCGCGCAGCGGCTGCGCGACCTGGGCGGCGAGGTCCAGCTGATCGATCCCGACAAGACGATCTCGGCCCCGTCCTCGGACGCGGGCGACGGCCCGGCCAAGGTCGGCCAGATGGTCAAGGCCAGCTTCAAGGGCGGCTCGGCCAGCGGCAAGCGGCTGCTGCTGATCGCGCACATGGACACGGTCTACCAGCGCGGCGGTCTGAAGCAGCAGCCGTTCCGCGTCGACGGCAACCGCGCCTACGGCCTGGGCATCGCCGATGACAAGCAGGGAGTCGCCACGATCCTGCACGCGCTGGCGATGCTCCAGGCGACGGGCTTCAAGGACTACGCCGGCATCACCGTGCTGATCAACGGCGACGAGGAGATCGGCTCGCCCGGCTCGCACGCGACCATCGCGCAACTGGGCGGCGAGCATGACGCGGTGCTGTCCTTCGAAGGCGGTGGCGGTCCCACCGTGCCGGACACGCTGCGGCTGGCCACCAGCGGGATCGCGTCGGTAGACCTGAAGGTCAAGGGGCGCTCGTCCCACGCGGGGGCGGCGCCGGAGAAGGGCGTCAACGCGCTGGAGGAGATGTCCTTCCAGATCCTGCAGCTGCGCGATCTGTCCGATCCGAAGCACGGCAAGCAGCTGCACTGGACGATGGCCAAGGCGGGCTCGGTGCGCAACGCGATTCCGGCCGACGCGGTGGCCCAGGGCGATGCCCGCGCCGATCGCATGGCCGACTTCGACGGCATGGAGGCCGAGCTGCGCCAGCGCATCCAGAAGAAGCTGCTGCCCGAGTCCGAGGTGACGCTGAGCTTCCACCGCGGCCGCCCGCCGCTGCAAGCGAGCGACGCGTCGCGCGCGCTCGGCGCCAAGGTCAAGGCGCTGGCCGAGGAACAGAAGCTGGAGCTGGTCGTGCGCGACCGGCCCACCGGTGGCGGCACCGACGCGGCCTATGCGGCGCAGTCGGGCAAGGCGCCGGTGATCGAGGGCCTGGGCGTGCGCGGCTACGGCGCCCACAGCAGCGACAGCGAGTACGTCGTCGTCGACGCGATCGCGCCCAAGCTGGTGCTGGTCACGCGGCTGCTGATGGCGATCGGCAGCGGCAAGGCGCTCTGAGCGGACGCGCCGCGCCATGAAGCAGGCGGCCTCGCGGGCCGCCTGCTTCGTTGAGGCTGTGTCCGTGGCGCGGGACCGCTCAGGCCTTCGGATACAGGACCATCTGCGTGCAGCGGAACAGCGCGATCGTCTTGCCGCCGTGGGTGACGGTGGCGTCCCAGACCTGCGTCGTGCGGCCCATGTGGACGGCGACGGCGGTGCATTCGATGACACCGTCACGCGCGGTGCCCAGGTGGTTGGACTTGAGCTCGACGGTGGTGAAGTTGCTGGCGCCCTCGGGCAGCGAGGCGATGCAGCCGTAGCCGCAGCAGGTGTCGGCCAGCGTCACCACGCTGCCGGCGTGCAGGTAGCCGTTGGGGGCCATCACCTGCTGGCGCACCGGCAGCCGCGCGAAGACGCGGCCCTTCTCCACCTCGACGATCTCGATGCCCATGTGGCCGGGCAGGCAGGCGGCGCCGCGCGCGTTGAAGTCGGTGATCATGTGATTCTGTGGGGCGGTAATGCGAAGCCCGCATTGTCCACGCGCCTGTACCGGTGCGCCGGTGCGGGCGCTGTTCCGGTGGCGGCGGGGCCGGCTGACGATAATGGCCGCCAGCCGATTGACTGTCCTCCGTGGAGTTCCAACATGTTCCAGCACGTCGATGCCTATCCGGGCGATCCCATCCTCAGCCTGAACGAAGCCTTCCAGAAGGATCCGCGCACGCAGAAGATCAACCTGTCGATCGGCATCTACTTCGACGACGACGGCCGCATCCCGATGCTGGATTCGGTGCGCAAGGCCGAGCTGGCCGTGGTGGAGCAGGCGGGCGCGCGGCCCTATCTGCCGATGGAGGGCGCCGCCAACTTCCGCGCCGAGGTGCAGAAGCTGCTGTTCGGCGCCGACAGCGAGGCGCTCAAGAGCGGCCGGGTCGCGACCATCCAGGGCGTGGGCTCGTCGGGCGGCCTGAAGGTCGGCGCCGACTTCATCAAGCGCTACTTCCCCGAGAGCGCGATCTACCTGAGCGATCCGACCTGGGACAACCACCGCGCGGTCTTCGAGGGTTCCGGGCTGGAGTGCCGGAGCTATCCGTACTACGACGCGAAGACCGGCGGCCTGCGCTTCGACGCGATGCTGCAGGCGCTGTCCGAGGCGCCGGCGCGCAGCGTGGTGCTGCTGCACGCTTGCTGCCACAACCCGACGGGCGTGGACCTGACGCAGTCGCAGTGGGACGCGCTGATCCCGGTGCTGAAGGAGCGTGAGCTGATCGCCTTCCTGGACCTGGCGTACCAGGGCTACGGCGACGGCCTGGAGCAGGACACCTTTGCGATCCGCGCGCTGGCGGCGGCGGGGCTGAGCTTCTTCGTCGCGAACAGTTTCTCCAAGAACATGAGCCTGTATGGCGAGCGCTGCGGCGCGCTGTCCGTGGTGTGTCCGGACGCGGCGCAGGCGGCCAACGTGCTGGGGCAGCTGAAGTTCACGATCCGCCGCAACTACTCGAACCCGCCGATGCATGGCGGCCAGGTCGTGGCCAAGGTGCTGGGCGACCCGGCGCTGCGTGCGCTGTGGGAGGGCGAGGTCGAGGAGATGCGCGAGCGCATCCTGGCGATGCGCAACGCGCTGTTCGAGGTGATCACGGCGAAGGTGCCGGGCCGCAACTTCGACTACTTCCTGACGCAGCGCGGGATGTTCAGCTACACGGGACTGACGCCGGAACAGGTGGACCGGCTGCGCGAGGAATTCGGCGTGTACATCCTGCGCTCGGGCCGGATGTGCGTCGCGGGCCTGAACACCCGCAACGTCGAGGCCACCGCGAACGCGATGGCGGCCGTGCTGGCCTGACGGACCGCGGCTTCGCCGGAATCCCTCTTCATCCCCGCGCTTCGCGCCATCCGCTCGCCCCTTCCGTCGCCTCTTTGGGGGGAGCGTCAGTCTCGCTGGCACCGCGTTTGCGTGCATTCAACAGGGTTATGGGTGGCGGCCTCGCTTTCATTGGCTGAGGCTGCCGCGAATCCGTACCCTGCCGGACCATTCAAGAATGAATTTGTCCGGATGAAGCAGCTTGTCGTGATCGGGGGTGGCGTGGTGGGTGTGACCACTGCCTGGGCCCTGGCGGAGGCGGGGCATCGGGTGACCCTGGTGGAGCGCGAAGCCGAGCTCGCGACCGGCGCGAGCCGCGCCAATGGCGGCCAGCTCAGCTATCGCTACGTGTCGCCGCTCGCCGATGCCGGCGTGCCGCTGAAGGCGCTGCGCTGGCTGCTGGATCCGCAGGGTCCACTGCGCTTCAAGCCTGACGGAACCGCGGCGCAGTGGCGCTGGCTGGCGGCCTTCCTGGCGCATTGCCGGGGACCGGTGAACCGCCGCACCACCGAGCGCCTGCTCGAGCTGGGCGCCTTCAGCCAGCAGTGCTTCGGCGAGCTGCAGCGGCAGGCGCGGCTCGATGCCATCGAGCTGCGCACGCCCGGCAAGCTGGTCGTCTACCGCAAGCCCGGGGAATTCGCCCGCGTCGCGTCGCGCACGGCGGCCGGTGGCCCGGAGCGGGCGCTCGACCGCGACGCATGCGTGGCGCTGGAGCCGTCGCTGGCCGATGGCGGGGCGGACTGGCTGGCCGGCGGCATCTTCACCGCGGGCGAGTCGGTGGCGGACTGCCACGCGCTGAGCGTCCAGCTCGGCGAGCGTCTGGCGCAGCATCCGAATTTCCAGGGACGCGTCCGCGCGCACGCCACCGGCTTTGCCGTCCATGGCGACCGCGTGGCCGCGGTGAAGACGGACCAGGGCGAACTCGGCGCGGACGGCGTCGTGCTCGCGGCCGGGTTGCAGAGCGCGGCGCTCGCGGCGCTCGTGGACGTGCGGCTGCCGCTTTATCCGCTCAAGGGCTACAGCCTGTCGGCGCCGATCCATGGCGTGCACCGCCCGCCGACCGTCAGCGTGACCGACTTCGAGCGCAAGACGCTGTACGCCCGCATCGGCGGTCAGTTGCGCGTGGCGGCGATGGTCGACCTGGTCGGCGAGGACACGCGCATCGATCCGGCACGCCTGGCAGCGCTGCAGCGCAACGTGCGCGAAACCTTCCCGAAGGCCGCCGACTACGACCAAGCCGTGCCCTGGGCTGGTCTGCGTCCCGCGACGCCGAGCGGCGCGCCCATGCTCGGCGGCACGCCGCTGCGCGGGCTGTGGCTGAATGTGGGCCATGGCGCCCTCGGATTCACCTTCTCGTTCGGCTCCGCCCGCATCGTGGCGGACCTCGTCTCCGGCAAGCCCAGCCCGATCGCGCTCGACGGGCTGGCGCTGCGCGCGGCCTGAGGCGCCGCGATGAAGGCGCCTCAGGCCGCTGCATCCCAGGTCCGGCGCGAGCCGTTGACGGCGGCTTCGCTCGGCGAAGCGCTGCGGCAGGCGGTGCTCGCGCAGGACTTCGGCGCGACACCGGACTCGCAGGACGGTGGACGGCCGGTGCGGCATTTCCCAAGCCTGGATCTCGCGGTGGTCGCGTTCCCGGATCACGGCGCGCCCGTCGCCGCGAACGTGCTGTTCTCGCGCGAGCATCCGGCCGGCCTGATCGCCGATATCGCTGAGGGATTCGGCCCGATCCGCAACATCCGGTTCCTCGCGGATCAACGTGATGGCGACGGCCATTCGATCGCTTGGCGGCCGGACTCGGACTGGTCGGCGATGGACTGGGTGCCGCTCGCCGGTGGCGAAGAGGCCGCGCGCGTGGTCGCTCCCTATCCGGCGTCGCTGCTGAAGCTGATGCTGCTGGTCGGCGTGGGGCGGCTGGTCGATCAAGGGCGTGCCGGCTGGTGGCAGCCGCTGAGCTACGGCGGACGCGAGCGCGTGGTGGCCGACTGGGCCTCGGACATGGTGACGTGGAGCAGCAACGAGGCGACCTCCGCGCTCGTGACGCTGATGCATGCGGCCGGAGCGATCCGCCGCGAGGGCGGCCCCGGCGATGGGAGCGAGCTGCGCAACGAGTTGCACGCGCTGTTCGCGGCGCTCGGCCTGACCACGCTGCGGCTGGCCAACACGACGGCGGAAGGCGGCTGGGGCAACGGGTCGGGATCGGGCGTGGGGCAGATCCAGATGACCGCCTGGGACACGGTGCGGCTGCTGTGGTGGCTGGACCCGCTGGCGCCGCGCGCGCCCTGGCTGCGGCCGGGCGCGCCGCGGTTGTCGCCGGAGAGCCGCAATCACGCGATGCAGGCCTTGCAGGACCAGGCGCTGCACGAGGTGCTGTCGAGCGGCGCGCTCGGCGGCGTTCCGGGCTGGGTGCCGGGACTGCCGGCGCGCCTGCCGGGCCGGTGGCTGCAGCCCGACGGGTCGCTGCGGGCGGGCGAGGTGTCGCTGCCGGGCGACCTGCGGCGCTTCGCGGCGGGCGGCGAAGTCTGGTTCGCGCACAAGACCGGCAACACCGAGAACTACGCGTCCGATGCCGGCATCGTGCGCGGCATCCTGCCGCGCCGCCGCCATTACCTGATCGCGCTGTTGACCAGCCTCGGGTCGCGCTACGCTCCCGATCCCCGCTGCCCGACGACGTGGCGCATCCCGGCGCTCGGCGCCGCGATCGACGCGCGGATGGCGGCGTGGCTCGAGGCCTGAGCGCGAGCGCGGGCGCATTCATCGAACCGGATCCGGTGCTTCGAGCGCCGCCACATGTCATGGCCGACCCAGGTGTCCTTCTGCCTCCGCTGCCCCAGCACGCCTGCCTCGGCGTGATCGCGCCCGCAGGCCCGCCCCGGGCGGGCACGCTGGAGCAGGTCGTGCCGATGATCGAGCGCCTGGGCTTTCGCGCGAAGGTGTTTCCCGGTTGCGCGGGACCGGCGTTCCTCGGTCATCTGGCGGCGGACGATGAGCGAAGGCTGGCCGACCTGCATCAGGCGCTGGCCGATCCGGGTGTCGACGCGGTGATCGCGCTGCGAGGCGGCTACGGCTGCATGCGGTTGCTGGATCGCGTTGATCGTGAACTGCTGAGCCGCTGCCCGAAGCCGCTGATCGGCTACAGCGACCTGACGGCGTTGATCGCGCTGCGGCAGCAGCTCGGTCTGGCGAGCTGGCATGCGCCGATGCCGGCGTCGGACTGGTGCAAGGGGGACTCGGGATGGGCCGATGCCATCGCGCTCGCGCAGCGCCTGCGGCAGGGGCTGCGGGAAGGGGAGCTTCTCGGGCCGGCGCTCGCGCCGCATCCGCTGAATCGCGGGACAGCGCCTGTTCGCGGTGTGCTGACGGGGGGCAACCTTGCAGTGCTCGTGGCGCTGCTGGGAACGCCGTTCGCGCCGGACCTGCGGGGCTCGGTGCTGTTCCTCGAGGATGTCGGGGAGGATCCCTACAAGATCGACCGCCTGCTGTGCCAACTGCGCCTGGGCGGAGGACTCGACGAACTGGCGGGCGTGCTGGTGGGCAGCTTCAGCGATGCGGAATCGCCGGATGAGGTGCTGGCCGATTACTTCGGCGGGCTCGGCGTGCCGGTGCTCGCCGGCTGGCCAAGCGGCCATACGTCGCCGAACCTGCCGCTGCCGATCGGCGTTGCGGTGACGCTGGATCCAGTGGCGAGGACGCTCAGCGTGTGAGCGCGCCCTGAGAGCCCAAAGGCGCGCAGGTCGGCTCCTCGATGTCGTAGCCCAACCAGAGATAGAGGCGGGGCCCCATGGCCGGCGCGGACGGATTGACCACGTGCACGCCTTCGCGACTCGTGCACAGGTCCGCAGAGATCATCGAACCCTGGGCGTCTGTCACGTCGAGGCGCGTGCCGTGGCCGCGCACGCGAAGCTGCGCACCGATCGCGGCGATGCCGATGAAAGCCGTGTGGGGCCAGTCCTTCGGCATCGTGCCCAAATGACTGATGAGCGCCTGGTCGGTGGCCTTGTCGATGGCGATCACGCCGTCCTCCTGTGCCGGTTGCAACTCGGAGACCTTGAGCCGCCGGCAGCAAAGGGTGCTGTCGCCGGGACCAGCGACCTGCGTCCAGATCGTGGCGTCGCGCTTCAAGGGTGCCGATGAATACAGCCGCAACTCGCCTTTGGCGTTCATGCGGACGATCGCGAAGTCGGCCGCCCCGGGGGCGGCGCATGCACTGGCGCACAGCGCCAGCCATAGGAAAAGCAATCTAGTGACCATCGTCGGACCACATGCCGAGGAGCCCAACTGCGTTGAAGGATCACTCTATCGGCTGCGGCACGCCTTGGAACGAGTGACCTTTGTCATCAGAAGAGCTTGTCCTCCTGCCCCCATCGGAGGGACGACTTCAGGGCGACGACTTGGAACGCAAAGCCTGGCACTCTTCTCGATCGCAAAGATGCGAGGAGGTCGACATGGCTCGCGCCGTCTATCTGGTCCCCGGCTTTCAAAAGTGGAGGCGCAAGCAGGGCATGCGCAGACGGTGATCTCTGCCGTGCCGTGGCTGAAATGGAACGCGGCCTGATCGATGCAGATCTTGGTAGTGGACTCTTCAAGAAGCGGATCGCACGATCCGGCGCCGGCAAACGCGATGGCTCTCGCGTGATCGTCGCCCATCGACCGGGCGCACCGTGGTTCTTCATCGAAGGCTATGCGAAGAACGTCCTCGCCAACATCGACGGCGCGCGGATGCAGGGATGCAAGGAAGCGAATGCGCTCTTGGAAGAGATGCATGGAGACCAGTTGGCGTGGGCTACCAGTTCCGGAATATTGAAGGAGGTGATCTGTGATGCGTAAGCGCAAGTACGACTCGATTGACCGCATGGTGAAGACCGGGCGGGCCTTGCATGCCTGCGGGTGTGCCAGCGATGAACGAATGCAACGCCTGGCCTGGTGCGGCATTGCACCGCCAGCACCGCTGACGCCCGACGAGGTCCGGGCCATCCGCGAGGAGGCGGACCTCAGCCTCTATGTCTTCGCGAACATGCTCAGCACGACAGCGCGGCTGCTGCGCCGCTATGAGCAAGGGCTGGATCGACCGACCGGTCCACTCCTGCGCTTCCTGCACACGATCCGGGAACAGGGCGTGAAGCGCGTCTTCCCCTTGACCTCGGCCGCACTGGGCGGCAAGCCGTAAAAAAGCCCGCCGGTTCCCCGGCGGGCTTTCGTGTGTCCGGGCCCGCCGCGAGAGTCGGCAGGCCATCGGGGCAATCAGAAGAACTTGTAGTCGACGCCCAGCGTGAACGAGCGGCCGCGCGGATCCGCCACGCGCGGCTCCCACGAACTGCCCGAGCCGGTGTTGCTGTCGTAGCTGTTGGCGAACGGCGGGTCCTGATCAAAGATGTTCTTGATGCCCGCCGTGATCGTCAGATTCTTGATCCCGCTGTACGCCACGCTCACGTGGTGCAGGTAGTACGGCTTCACCCAGGGATCGAACAGCGGCGCCGACGCATTGCCGTTCGCCACGCCCGGCGGCACGTAGCCGTAGTAGCCCGTCGCATAGGTCTGCCGCAGCGACCACGCCCAGTCCCCATACGAGTAGGTGATGTACGCGTTGTGCTTCCAGCGCAGCCCCAGCTCGCTCGAGCGCGTGAACTGCCCCACCTCGCTCGGACCGAAGGGCACGTTGTCCAGCAGCTTGGACTTCTTCTCCAGCAGGTAGGTGCCGTCCAGCCCCGCCGTCAGGCGGCCGCCATTGAGCGCCGTGCTGCCGCGCATCGACAGCTCCAGGCCGCGCGTGCGCGTCTCGCCGGTGTTGATCCAGCGCGTGTCCACGATCCGCAGCGCGCCGCCCGGGTCACGGATGAAGGCCTGCGGGAACAGCTGGTAGTTGTTCAGGATCTGCGACAGCGTCAGGCTCTGGATCTGGCCGTCACGCCGGATGTCCCACAGGTCCACGCTCATGCTGTAGTCCGGCGAGGGCTGCCACACGAAGCCGATGTTGGACATCTTCGACTCCTCCGGACGCAGGTCGGTGCGGCCGCCGAAGAGCGTGTCGAAGGTGATCGCCTGGCAGCCCGGCGCGTTGCTCACCACATTGCCAGGGCAGGTCGCCGGATCCGGCACGCCAGCGCCCGTGTATGGCGACTGCGTTACGCCGTTGAACAGCTGGTTGAAGGTCGGCACCCGGAAACCGGTGCTGTAGGAGCCGCGCAGCACCAGGCTCTGGAAGGGCTGGTAGCGGATCGAGGCCTTCGGGTTGGTCGTGCTGCCGAAGCCGGTGTACTTGTCATAGCGCACCGACAGGTTCAGGTCCAGGTTCTTCAGCACCGGGATGATGGTCTCGCCGAAGATCGCGCCGACCTTGCGCTTCACGCCGCTCAGCGCGTTGATGTTGTCGAACGGCGCGTTGTACACCCACGTGTTGATGTCGTTGGTGTTGACCGTCGTGTTGCCGTCGAAGTTGTACTTCTCGATCCGGTAGTTGGCGCCCAGCGCCACCATCACGTCGCCCGCCGGCAGCTTGAAGGCCGGGCCCGAGACCGTGGCGTCGAACTCGTCCGTCGTGTACTTGCCCCCGTACAGCTTGGTGCCGGCCGCCGAGATCGCATCCAGCGCCGCCAGCGCCGCCGGCGTCTGCGACTCGCCCGCCAGCAGGAACGGATTCAGCACGCCGGTGTTGATCAGGTTGGCCAGGCCGACGTAATTCTGATAGCCGCCGCCCAGCGTCGAGGTGCTCTTGCTGAAGGCGTGCGAGGCGCCCGCCTTGTAATCCCAGTCCTTCATGAACGGCAGCGGCCCGTCCATGCTCACCAGGTAGCGGCCGGTGTCGGTGTCGGTGCCGATGTCGCGCTGGCCGCATTCCATGCAGCGCCAGCGGAAGGTCATCGGCAGGCCCTGGTTGGCGGCCAGCGACGGGAATTGCTTCACCAGCGCATCGAACACGCGCTGGTAGCCCGCGCCGGTGGACGGATAGGCCAGGTCGGCGAACGGGTTGCGCGTGGTCGTGCCATTGGGCAGGCCGATGGTCGAGGTCGACGCGGCGCTGCTGATCTGGTTCGGCGAGAAGAACTTGGTCGACTCCGACTTGCCCAGCAGCACCTCGCCGGTCAGCATGTGCTCGCCCAGCTTGAGTTGGCCGCGCGTGACCAGGTTGGTGTTGCGCACCGGCTGCTGGATCACGGCGGCGCGGCCGGTGTCCCAGGCACAGCCGAACTGGTTGGCCGGCGAGGCGGAGGCCGAGTTCCAGAGCTTCTCCGCGTAGGCGTCCATGCCCGGCTGCGAGGCGCAGCCGGCCTGGCCCGGCAGGTCCAGGATGTTGACGTTGCCGATCGTGGCGCCGTTGTACAGCGGGCCGGTGTTGGCCGGCGAGCCGGGGCGGCTCAGCACGTTGCGGATCGTCGTGCCGGTGGTGGTGGGCAGGAACAGCGTCGCGAATGGCGTGCCGCGCGTGTCGGGCGAGAGGCCGCGCGCGGGCTGGAAGCTGTTGACGAAGTCGCGCTGCGAGCCGTCCAGGCGCTTGTTGTCGGTCACCGAGACCACGGCCAGCAGGTTGAAGCCGTCCTTCTCGATGTTGCCCACGCCGCCGGTCAGCGAGGCGCGGTAGATGTTCCCGCCGCCATGCTCGGTCACGTCGGTGAAGGCGCTGGCCTGCAGGCCCTGGTAGTCCTTGCGCAGGATGAAGTTGATGACGCCGCCGACGGCGTCCGTGCCGTAGGTCGACGAGGCGCCATCCTTGAGCACCTCCACGCGCTCGATCGCGGCCATCGGGATCTGGTTCAGGTCGACGACGCCGCCGTTGAGGCCGTGCGCCGCGATGCGCCGGCCGTTGAGCAGGATCAGGGTCGCGTTCGCGCCCTGCAGGCGGAGGTTGGCGGAGGTCGCGCCGTTGTTGCCGCGCGCCTGGCCCGAGACCACGTCCGCGTTGGAGGCCAGGTTGTCCAGGCCGTTGCCGTTGGCGGAGAGCGTCGCGATCAGCTGCTCGGCCGAGACGATGCCCTGGCGGTCCAGGTCCTTGCGCGAGATCGTCTGGATCGGCAGCGCGCCCTCGTCCTGGATGCGCTTGATGCTCGAGCCGGTGATCTCCACGCGCTCGATCTTCTGGACTTCCTGCGACCACGCCGCCGCGTGGCTGCCGAGTCCGACGATGACGAGACAGCGGGCAAGTTGATTCAGTTTCACGACCTTCTCCTTGTTGACCGGACCGGCGCATCGCGCGCCGCCAACGACCGGGGGCGGCGCTGCGTCACCGCCCGTCACCGGCTTGTTGCGAGCTGTGAATGATCTTCAAGCACGAGGCTCGGGCCCCGTCCTAGGAACGTCACTCATTTGTTGCATCCGTCCCGATGAATGCTTGTCGCGCGCGTATAACCTGTGGGAATGCAACGGGGCCGGGACTATACAGTCGCCCCTCATGCGATCGATCTCCGCCCTCGTCCTCCTGAGCGCCGCGCTCGCCGCCACCGGCTGCGCGAGCCTGCGCGACACGCCCCCCGCGCCCGTGGAGCAGGCGCTCCGGCAAGCCGGCGTGCCGGCCTCCTCGATGGCCGTCGTGGCCTTCCCGATGGACGCGCCGGGGAGCGGATGGCGGATGAACGCGGACCGGCCGATGGCGCCGGCCTCGACGATGAAGACCATCACCGCGGTGGTCGCGCTGGACCGGCTCGGGCCGAACAGCCGCGGGCAGACGCAGCTGCTGGCCGCGGGCGAGATCCGCGACGGCCGCCTGGAGGGGCCGCTGGTGCTCAAGGGCGGCGGGGATGCCGACCTCGACTGGGGCGCGCTGTGGATGATGCTGCGCGAGGTCCGCGAGCGCCATGGCGTGCGCGAGCTGGCGGGCGGGATCGTCGTTGATCGCGGGCTGTTCCAGCCGGCGCGGCCGGAGATCGGCGCGCCGCGCTTCGACGAGCAGGCGGAGTTCCCCTACAACGTGATTCCCGACGCGCTGCATCTGAACGGCAGCCTGCTGCAGTTCGACCTCGCGTCCGATGAGCGCGGCGTGACGGCGCGGCCTTTCCCGCAGTTCGGCGCGCTGGCGGTCGACACGAGCGGGATGCGGCTCAACGACAAGCCCTGCAAGGACTGGGACGACGGCTGGATGCCGTCGCGCTTCGAGGTGCTGCCGCGCGGCGCGGCGCGGGTCACGCTGGCGGGGGAGTTCCCGCGCGGGTGCCAGGCCGTGCAGGCGCTCAACGTGCTGGACCGGCAGTGGGAGACCGCGCAGGCGCTGCGGCAGTTGTGGGGATCGCTGGGGGGGACGCTGAGCGGGGAGGTGCGCGAGGGCCCGGCGCCGCAGGGGGCGAGGGTGCTCGCGCAGCATCGGGACCGGCCGTTGGCGGAGTTGCTGCGGCCCATCATGAAGGCGTCGGACAACGCGCTGGCGCGGCTGCTCTTCTTGAGACTGGGCGCTTCAGCCGCGCAGCCGGGCGAGGACACGCAGCAGGCCGCGGCGCGCGTGGTGCGCGAGTGGTTCGCAGCGCAGCGGCTGGACGCGGCCGGGCTGGTGCTGGAGAACGGCGCGGGCCTGTCACGCGTGGAGCGGGCGACGGCCAGCCAGCTCGCGGGGCTGCTGCAGGCGTCGGCGAAGGGGCCGCATGGGCCGGAGCTGCTGCCCACGCTGCCCGTGGCGGGCGTCGACGGGACGCTGGCGCGAAGATTCAAGGGCAGCGCGGCCGAAGGGCGGGCCCGCATGAAGACGGGCACGCTGCGGGATGTCGTGGCGCTCGCGGGCTTCGTGCCGGACGCCAGTGGCAAGACCTGGATCGTGGTCGCCGTCGTCAACGACGAGCAGGCCATGAAGGCGCGGCCCGCGATCGACGCGCTGGTCGATTGGGTCGCCAGCCACTGAGATCTTCAGCTCACCGCGGGCGACAGCAGCCTGATCGTTCCCGCGCTCGCGTCCATCTCGGCGAGCTGCCCGACCGGCACGGTGAACTTCTTCTTGATGTGTCCAATCATTGCCCCCCGGTACACCGGCACTTTCAGCGGCAGGAAGTAGTCGTCGAAGACCTCATCCAGCGTCAGCACGCCAAAGCCCCCGTTGCCCGGGCCGCAGTTGGTGAACTTGCCCAGCACCACGCCCGCCACCTGATCGAGCGCGCCGCTCAACCGCAGCGTCGACAGCAGCCGGTCGACGCTGTAGATGTACTCGTTGATCTCCTCCAGGAACAGGATCGCGCCGCGCGTATCCGGGAAGTACGGCGAGCCCGCCAGCGAGCACAGCACCGCGAGGTTCCCGCCGATCAGCGGCCCGCGCGCCACGCCCGCGCGCAGCGTGCTGATGCGGTCCTCGCGCGGGACCAGGTTGTCGCCGCGCTCGCTCGGCGGGTTCTGCATCAGCTGCGCCTGCCCCTCCATCGCGACGGCCCGGAACTGCTGTACCGAGAACTCGTTCCACTCCGATCCCGCCACCGGGCAGTGAAACGTGATCAGCCCCGTCTGCAGATGGATCGCATTGACCAGGCTGGTCAGGTCCGAGAAGCCGCCGAAGAACTTCGGCTTGCGCCGGATCAGCGCGTAGTCGAGCTTGTCGACGATGCGGTTGCTGCCCGAGCCCCCGGTCATCGCAAGAATGCCGTCCACGCCGTCATCGGCGAAGAAGTCGTTGATGTCACCGGCCCTCTGCGCATCGGTGCCGCCGAACTGGCCGTAGCGGCTGCGCAGATGGGCGCCGGGCTTGACCTTGAAGCCGAGCGCCTGCAGCGACTCGATGGCGATCTCCAGCGGCTCGCGCTCGAACGTGGCGTTGGCCGGGCTCACCAGGCCGATGGTGTCGCCGGGCCTGAGCCGGCGGGCCCGCAGCGCCGCGGGCGCGCCGGACTGCGCCTGCGCGGGCAGCGCCGCGGCCAGTGCTGAGGCCGCCGCGGTGGCGGCGCCGGTGAGGATCTGTCGACGGGAGGCAGTCATGGGCATTCAGACGGGGGGGTGTTCACAGCACCAGCGGCAGACTGCGGCGGACCTGTTCGCGGTCGCCGAAGTCGAAGTGCCACCACTCGGTGCTGATGGTCTGGAATCCGGCCTGGCGCATCGCCGCCCGCAGCCAGCCGCGATGCGTCAGCTGCGCGGCGGTCAGCCCGCCGCCAGCCAGCTGCTCGGCTTCGAACTCCGGATGCGACGCGGGCGTCATCTCGTCGAAGCCGGTGCCCATGTCGAGCTCGCGGCCCTCCGCGTCCAGCAGCGTCACGTCGACCGCCATGCCGAAGGAATGGATCGAGCGCCGCGCCGGATGGGCCAGGTACTTCGTCAGCGGCGTCCCTTCGAGCTCCTTCCACAGCGCTTCCTGGACCCGCTGCGGCCGCAGCGCGTCCAGCACAGCCAGCGTGACGCCGGGGCAGTGCCGCGCGAGATGGCTGGCGGCCACCTCGAGCGCGGCCGCCGCCTCGCGGCGCAGGAAGCCGCAGTCCAGTCCGCCGTAGACGTTGCGGCCGACGAAGTTGTCCGGCGTCGCGTAGCGCAGGTCCACCGCGATGCCGGGGATCGTGAGCAGCGAGCGGAATTCGGGATGCGCGGCGATCTCCTCACAGGGGATGGGTGCGGGCGGCGAGGGCTCGATGGGAAGAACGGAATCGGCGTCCGGAGTCATGGCGGGAGCAGTGGCGGAGGGCCGGTGCCGCGGGGCGCGTCAGCCGAGGCTCTCCAGGTTGGCGCGGGCCGCGTCCCGCAGATAGCCCACCAGCCGGCGCGCCGCCTGCGCCAGCGGCGCGCTGGCGGAGGTCAGCAGGTAGAGCTGGATGGTCATCGACGGCGCCAGCGGGCGGACCTTGACGCGGGCGCGGTCCGCCGACGCGGCGGTGAAGGGATCGACCACGGTCATGCCGACGCCGGCCTCGACCAGCGCTCTGGCGAGCTGGTAGGTCTGCACGGTGATGCGGCTGTCGAGATGACGGCCTTCGGCCTCGCTGGCGTTGTGCAGCAGGTGGCCCAGCGGATCGTCCTCGGCCATCGCGATCAGCTCGGACTGGATCTCCTCCAGCGGAAGCGGACCGCTGCCCTGCGCCTCGGGGCTGGTCATCGGGCACAGCGCCATCATCGAGCCGCTGGCCAGCACCTCGGCCTTGATGCCGGGATGGCGCGGGTCGTGCAGGCTCAGCGCGAGGTCGGCCTCGCCCAGCAGCAGCGCCGAGACGATCTCGCGCGTGTGGTTGGTGCTGAGCTGGCAGCGGCTGCGCGGGAAGGCTTGCGCCCAATGCGTCATCGCGGCCGGAATCACCGCCGCGCCCAGCGTCGGCGTGGCCATCAGGCGCAGCGATTCGGACTCGCCGCTGCGCAGGTTGGCGGCCAGGCGGCGGATCGCCACCAGGTCGCGGTTGAGCTTGTCGATCTCGACGAACAGCCGCTGCGCCTCGGGCGTCGGATAGAGCTTGCCGCGCACGCGGTCGAACAGCGGCATGCCCAGCTGCAGCTCACAGTGCTGCAGCACCTTCGTCACGGCCGGCTGCGAGATGTGCAGCAACTGCGCGGCGCCGCTGATCGTGCCGGCCTGCATGATCGCGTGGAAGACCTCGATGTGACGAAGCCTCATGTCAGCCCCCCGTCTGGCGAATGCGCCGCCCGGCCCCCGAGGGGGGCCAGGCCCGGCTTGGCGCGGCCCGGCGCTCGGGCCGGCGCGCTGAGAAGAGGAGCAGGCTTATTCACGGTAGACGTTCTCGAAGACAACCCCTCCGTTCGGCTGCATCTTGAAGCCGCGCAGCTCCTTGCTGGTGGGGATGTAGACCGTCGAGTGTGCCATCGTGATCCACGGGCGCTCGCGCTTGAAGATCTCCTGGGCCTTCTCGTAGAGCGCGATCCGCCGCGCCTGGTCGGGCGTGGCGCGGGCCGCGTCGATCAGGCGCTCGAACTCCGGGTTGCAGAACTTGACGCCGGACTTGTTGGTCGCACAGCTGAGGTTGGGCGTCAGGAAGTCGTCGGCATCGCCGCTCTCGCCGGACCAGCCGCTCATGTAGACCGAGTGCTCGCCGGCGTTGGCGCGCTTGAGGTACTCGCCCCATTCGTAGGTGCGGATCTGCGCGCGCACGCCGATGCGGGCCCAGTCCTGCTGGATCAACTGCGCCATCAACTGGCCGTTGGGATTGGTCGGGCGCGTGACGGGCAGCGCCCACAGGTCGATGTCCAGGCCGTTCGGGAAGCCCGCCTGCTGGAGGAGCGCCTTGGCGCGCTCGGGGTTGTACTCGTTCTTCAGCGCGCGGTTGTAGCCGGGAATCGCGGGCGGGAACGGGTTGACGGCCTGCATTGCGTCGCCGCGCGGGAACAGCGCGCGGAAGATCGCGTCGCGGTCGATCGAGATGTCCAGCGCCTCGCGCACGAGGCGGTTGTCCGTCGGCGGCTTGCGCAGGTTGAAGGACAGGTAGGAGATGTTGAGCGCCTGGATCTTCTCGAGCCGGATGCGGTCGGGATGGCGGTCGATCGCGGCGACGTCGATGTCGCGCAGCGGCGAGGTGATCTGGCATTCGCCGGCGAGCAGCTTCTGCACGCGCACCGGCGCCTCGCGGCTGATGGTGAAGATCAGCTTGCGCGTCTTCTGCGGCTCGCCCCAGTAGTCGGGGTTGGCCTCCATGCGCACGACGTCGTCCTTGGCATAGCTGCGGAAGCGATAGGGGCCGGTGCCGATCGGCAGCCGGTTGATCTGCGCGGCCTCGCCCTCGCGCAGCAGCCGGGCGCCGTACTCGGCCGACTGGATGCCGGCGAAGGCCATTGCGAACCAGGTGACGAAGGTGACGTTGGGCTGGCTCAGCGTGAAGCGGACGGTGCGGTCGTCGAGCTTCTCCATCTTCGCGATCGCCTTGGCCAGGCCCAGGTTCTGCGGATAGACGAAGTTGGCCGGAAAGGCCTGGTTGAACGGATGCGCGCGATCGAGGAAGCGGCCGAAGGTGAACAGCACGTCGTCGGCGTTGAAGGGGCGCGTCGGCGTGAACCAGGGGCGGGTGTGGAAGCGGACGTTCTCGCGCAGCGTGAAGGTGAAGACGCGGGCGTCGGGGGAGATGGTCCAGGACGTCGCGAGGGCGGGCTGCAACGCGGTGCCGCCGCGCTCGAAGCGGACCAGGCCCTGGAACATCTGGTTGTTGACGTTGTTGGTGCTGGCGGAGTCCCACAGCCCGGGATCGAAGCCCTCGGGGCTGGCGTCGGTGCAATAGATGAGCGGCTTGGGCGCGGCCGGTCCGGCCGCGTGGACGGCGGGCAGCGCCGCAAGGAGCAGCGCAGCCAGTGAGAGGGGGAGGGGAGGGCGCATCGGAACCTCAGATCACATCACACGCGACCAGCCGCCCGTCGATCTCGCGCAGCTCCGGGCGCTGCTGCGCGCAGCGCGGGATCGCCATCGGGCAGCGCTGATGGAAGGCGCACCCCGTCGGCGGCTTGAGCGGGCTGGGCAGCTCGCCGTGGATGCGGATGCGCTCGCGCCGGTCGGCCGGGCGCAGCGCCGGCGTCGCGCTGATCAGCGCCTGCGTGTACGGATGCAGCGGCCGCGCGAAGATCCGGCGCTTGTCGCCGTGCTCCACCACGCGGCCCAGGTACATCACCATCACCTCGTCCGCCACGTGTTCCACCACCGCCAGGTTGTGCGAGATGAACACGTAGCCCGTCCCGAACTCCTCCTGCAGATCCATGAAGAGATTCAGGATCTGCGCCTGGATCGACAGATCCAGCGCCGAGGTCGGCTCGTCCGCGACCACGATGCCGGGCTGCATGATCATCGCCCGCGCGATCGCGATGCGCTGGCGCTGTCCACCCGAGAACATGTGCGGGTAGCGCTGCAGATGCTCCTGACGCAGCCCCACCTTCGCCGCCAGCGCCTCGATGCGCTCGCGCCGCTCCGCGCGGCCCAGCGCCGTGTTGATCACCAGGGGCTCCGCCAGCGTCGACGCGATCGTCTTGCGCGGATTGAGCGCCGCGTACGGGTTCTGGAACACCATCTGCACCTCGCGCCGCAGCGCCTTGCGCGCGAGCGCGTCGGCGGCATCGCGGCCGTGGATCAGCAGCTCGCCCGAGGTCGGCGTCTCGATCAGCGTCAACGCCCGCGCCAGCGTCGACTTGCCGCAGCCCGACTCGCCCACCACCGCCAGCGTCCGGCCCGGCGCCAGCGAAAAGCTCACCCCATCCAGCGCGCGCACCGTCGCCTTCGGCGCGAACCAGCCGCGGCTGACGTGGTAGTGCCGCGCCAGATCGCGCGCCTGCAGCAGCGGAGCGCTCATGCCACGGTCTCCTCGATCAGCGGAAAGAAGCAGCGCACGCCCTCGACCACCTCCGGCCGCTGCGCGCGGCAGCGCTCCTGCGCCCGCGGACAGCGCGGCGAGAACAGGCACCCCGCCGGCCGGTCCAGCGCGCCCGGCACGATCCCCGGCAGCGCCTGCAGACGGCGCGCGCCGCGGTTGTGCTCGGGGATCGCGGCCATCAGCGCGGCCGTGTACGGATGCGAGGGATGCTCGAAGACATCGGGCAGCGCGCCGGTCTCCACCACCTGCCCCGCGTACATGACCGCCACGCGCTGCGCCATTTCCGCCACCACCGCCAGGTCGTGCGTGATCATCACCAGCGCCATGCCCTGCTCGCGCTGCAGACGCAGCAGCAGATCCATGATCTGGGCCTGGATGGTCACGTCGAGCGCCGTCGTCGGCTCATCCGCGATCAGCAGCTTCGGCGCGCAGGCAATCGCCAGCGCGATCATCACCCGCTGGTTCATCCCGCCCGACAGCTCGTGCGGATAAGCCTTCAGCCGGCTCGCCGCATCCGGGATCTCGACCTGCTGCAGCAATTCCAGCGCCCGCTGCCGCGCCGCCGCGCCCCGCAGGCCCAGGTGCGTGCGCAGCACCTCCTCGATCTGATGGCCGACGGTGTAGCTGGGATTGAGGCTCGCCAGCGCGTCCTGGAACACCATCGCGATGTCCTTGCCGATCAGCCGCCGCCGCCGCGCGGGCGGCAGCGTCAGCAGGTCGTGGCCGTCGAAGCGCAGCGCCGCGGCGCTCACCTGGCCCGGCGGGTCGATGAGCCCCATCAGCGCCATCATGCTGACCGACTTGCCGGACCCCGACTCGCCGACGATGCCCAGCACCTCGCCGGGCGCGACGTCCAGGTCCACGCCGTCCACCGCCGGGAACGCGCCGAAGCGCACGCGCAGGTCGCGGATCTCCAGCATCACGAGACCCTCTTCAGGCGCGGGTCGAGCGCGTCGCGCAGGCCGTCGCCCATCAGGTTGACGCTCAGCACCGAGACCAGGATCGCCAGCCCCGGCAGCGTCACCACCCACGGCGCGCGGACGATGTAGTCGCGCGCCGACGACAGCATCGTGCCCCACTCCGCCATCGGCGCCTGCACCCCCAGGCCGAGGAAGCCCAGACCGGCCGCTTCCAGGATCGCCGCCGAGAAGCTCAGCGACGCATTGACGATCAGCGGCGCCACGCAGTTCGGCAGCACCGCCGAGAACATCAGCCGCCAGGTCGACGCGCCGGCCACGCGGCTCGCGGTGACGTAGTCCTTGCCGAGCTCCGCCAGCGCGGCGGCGCGCGTGAGCCGGACGTACTCCGGCAGACTGCCGACGGCGATCGCGATCACCGTGTTCATCAGTCCGGGGCCGAGCACCGTGATCACGCAGATCGCCAGCAGCAGCCCGGGCAGCGCCAGCATCACGTCCATCACCCGCATCACGACCGGCGCCAGCAGGCGCTGATGGAAGGCGGCCAGCAGGCCCAGCAGCACGCCGGGAATCAGCGAGAGCAGCACCGACGCCAGCCCGATGCCCAGCGAGACGCGCGCTCCATGCAGCAGCCGTGAAAGCAGGTCGCGGCCGAGTTCATCCGTGCCGAGCAGAAAGCGCGGCAGGCCGCCGTCCATCCACACCGGCGGCGTCAGCATGTGCTGGCGAAACTGCTGCACCGGGTCGTGCGGCGCGATCCACGGCGCCAGCAGCGCCGCCAGCGCCAGCAGCGTGAAGACGATCAGCGCGGCGAGCGCGCCGCGATTGGCCGAGAAACCGCGCCAGAACTCGGCCAGCGGTCCCGGCGGCGTGGAGGAGAGGGGCAGGGCGCTCATGTCGTGCTCATCCCTGCTTGCGGATGCGCGGGTTGACCACGCCGTACAGCAGGTCCACCAGCAGGTTGACCGCGATGAAGGTGCAGGCCGAGATCAGGATCCCCGCCTGCACCACCGGATAGTCGCGGCGCGCGATCGCGTCGATCAGCCATTTGCCGATCCCGGGCCAGCTGAAGATGGTCTCGGTCAGCACGGCGCCCGCGAGCAGGCTGCCGACCTTCAACCCGATCACCGTGATCACCGGGATCAGCGCGTTGCGCAGGCCGTGCACCAGCACCACGCGCGCCGGCGACAGCCCGCGCGCGCGGGCGCTGCGCATGTAGTCCTCGCGCAGCACCTCGAGCAGGCTGGAGCGCGTCATGCGCGCGATCACCGCCGTCGTGCTGGTGCCCAGCACCAGCGCCGGCAGCAGCAGGTGGCGCAGCGCCGAGCGCCAGGCGCCGGCCTCGTCATGCAGCGCCGCGTCGACCAGCATGAAGCCGGTGACGCGCTGCACGTCGTACTCGACCGCGATGCGGCCCGACACGGGCGTCCAGCCCAGTCCGACCGAGAAGAACATGATGAGGATCAGCCCCCACCAGAACACCGGCATCGAGTAACCCACCGTGGCCACGCCCATCACGCCCTGGTCCAGCAGCGAGCCGCGGCGCAGCGCGGCGCCGGTGCCCAGCGCCATGCCGAGCACGATCGCCAGCAGCAGCGCGAACAGCGCCAGCTCCGCCGTCGCGGGGAAGAGCGCGAGGAACTCGTGCGAGACCGGCTCGTGCGAGACCAGCGAGCGGCCCAGGTCGCCGTGCAGCAGACCGCCGACGTAGTCCGCGTACTGCCGCCACAGCGGCTGGTCCAGCCCCAGCTCGTGCATCAGCCGCGCATGGGTCGCGTCATCGAGGGCGCGCTCGCCCATCATGATCGCGATCGGGTCGCCCGGCACCAGCCGGATCAGGCCGAAGGCGACCAGCGTCACGCCGATCAGCGTCGGCAGCAGCGCGGCCAGGCGGCGGAGCAGGAAGTTCAGCAAGGCGGTCGCGGGGCGAAAGGGCTCAGAACTCCGAGCGCGGCTGATCGTCGGCCGGCAGCGGGGTCTTGGTCTTCATGCCGCCGGGCGAGGTCACGACATCCAGCAGCGCGGCGGTCTCGGCATCCATGTCGCCGGAGAAGTTGGCCGGGCGGTACTTCATCTGGAAGGTGCTGATGACCTCGCGGGTGGCGACGTCGAACACGCCGGTGCGGGGGGTCTGGTAGCCGACCTTGCTCAGCCGGTCCTGGAACCAGTCGACCTCGGGCACTGGGCCGACCTGGTAGATCGCCGTCTTGATCTCCACCTGCGTCGGGTCCGGCCAGGGGATCAGGCCGGCGTCGGCGAAGCGCTTCCACGGGAACTCCGGACCCGGATCCTGCTTGCGGCCCGGGGCGATGTCGTTGTGGCCCAGGATGCGGTCGGAGCGAATGCCGTGGCGCGCGACGATCTCCTGGCTCAGCCGGATCACGTCGTCCATCTGCGCCTTCGGATAGGGCGCGTAGACGCGGCCCATCGGCGTTTCGGTGAAGCCGGGGTTCACGATCTCGATGCCGATCGAGGCCGAGTTCAGGTTGGTCGCGCCGGCCCAGTAGCTGACGCCGGCGTGCCAGGCGCGGCGGTTCTCGTCGACGAGCTGGTAGACCTTGGACGGGTTGTCCTGCACCAGGTAGTGGGCCGACACCTTGCCGCCGGTGGTCAGCACCTTCATCGACTTGTCGAAGTCGAGCACCGTGTAGTGCAGGATCAGGTACTGCGCGCGGCTGTCCTGATTCTGCGAGACATGCGAACGGTCGATCTGCAGCGTGGGAGAGGCGCAGGCGGCCAGCAGCGAGGCGGCGGCGAGGGTCAGGAGCTTGGTCTTCATGAGGCGAGGGCGGCGCGCCGGGCGGCGGCCAGGGCGGTGTCGGGTTGATGAACGGCCAGGGGCAGGTCTTGCGGCAGCGCGGCCCGCAGGCCGGATTCGATCGCGGGGTGCAATTGCAGCACACGGCCCGAGGCCGTGACCGGACGCACCCCCAGCCGGCGCGCGAGCGCCAGCGGCAGGCGGGCCAGTTCGTGGCCCGCCCGGCGCAGCAGTGTCAGTGCGTCGGCATCGTCCTCGCGCGCCGCGCGTGCGACGGCCAGCGCCAGGCGGCCGATCGCGCCGCGCCGGGACGCGTTGTCGCCGCCGTACATGAAGGCGCGCGTGACCGGCCAGTCACTGCCGCCGAGTTCGTCGAAGAGATGGCGGGCCAGGGCCGAGGCGGACCAGGCACCGGGGTGTTCGTCCTCGCGCCGCCAGACCAGCGCGAGCGCTTCGCGCGCGATCCACTGGCCGCCGCCTTCGTCGCCCAGCAGCGGACCGCGGCCGCCGGCGCGGTGCAGGGTGCCGTCCTCGTCGATGAAGGCGGCGATGGCGCCGGTGCCGGCGTAGACGAGGTAGCCCTCGCCCGGGCGGTAGAGCGCGTGCCAGGCCTGGGCGATGTCGCTGTCGCAATGGATTTGCGACGGCGCCAGGCCCAGCTGCTGCGCGAGCAGCGCGCGCAGCTGGCGGCCGGCGGGTCCGTCGGGTTCGCCCAGACCGGTGATGCCGGCCTGCAGGCCGCGCAGCGCGCCAGGCGCCGCATGCGCGAGCACGGCGTCGGCCAGCGACTGCAGGGTCTGAGCCAGCAGCACGCGGCCGGCGCCGCTGTCCAGCAGCAGCGCGCTGAAGCCGCCGACCTCGCCGCGCGCGACCTGGGTGCCGTCCGGACGGGCCAGCGCCCAGCGCGTCTGGGTGCCGCCGGCGTCCAGCCCGAGCCCCAACCCCGTCCCGGCGCGCGCAGTCCCGGCCCGGTGGGGCGCTCGGGCATCGGCGAGGGGGGAGGGAAAGGGACTCATGTCTGGGGCGGCCTGGCGCGCGGAGCTTACGGGCCGCGTCGCGCGCCCGCCATTGTCAATGCGCGGGGCGGGTATGAGTCTGGGTCATGGCCTGCGAAGCGCCCATGAAAAACGGGCTCCCGAAGGAGCCCGTGACAGTCGCTGGAAGGACCGGCCGCGAGGGCCGGCCGATCCCGTCAGGGTCAGAACTCGTAGGCGGCCGTCACCTGGATGGCCCACTGCGATTCACCCTTGACCTGGCGGATGGCCAGGTTGTCGTTGATCGCGTTGGCGTTGGTGCGGTACATGTAGTTGCCGTCCTTGTCGATGCCGGCGAAGTTCACGAAGCTGCGGCGGTTGCCGCCGGCCGATTGGAATGTCACCTCGTCGATGCGGCCCCACTTCTTGTTGAGCAGGTTGCCGATGTTCAGGATGTCGAACGTGACCTTGCCCTTGTGCTGCGGGAAGAAGCCCGGGACTTCCTGGCTGACGCGCAGGTCGAAGCTGTTCACGAACTGCGAGAACGAGCTGTTGCGCGGCACCACGGAGCCCTTGTACTTCGACAGGCCCGGGGTGTTGTCGACGATGTTCCAGAACGCCGCCTCGTCCGCCGGAGTGACGAACTTGACGCCCGCCGCGCCACGCGAGGCGGGGATGTACAGCAGGTCGTTGCCGGCCACGCCGTCGCCGTTCATGTCGTTCAGGTAGGTCCAGCTGTAGGGCTTGCCCTTGCGGCCTTCCCAGAACAGGCCCACGGTCGTCTTCAGGTTGCTGATGAACGCCTTCTGCCAGGTCACGTTGGCCGTGACGCGGTCGCGGATCATGTACGCCGAGTTGGCGGCCACGTTCTCGTTCGGGTTGAAGACGGCGCGCGAGTTGAAGTTGGAGTTGGCCACCGACGAGGTCAGCGGGCTCACTTCCGACGCTTCCGTGTACGTGTAGGCGACGCCGAAGCCGAAGCCGTCACGCGCCGGACGCTGGAACGACAGGGTGATGGCGTTGCCGTCGCCCTTCTTCGTCTTCGTGGCCAGCGTCACGTTGTTGAAGCTGGCGTTGGACAGCGCGCGCGAACGGCCGCCGGAGCAGGCACCGGAAGTGCTCAGGCTGCCGTTGGTGTTGGTCCAGCAGTTCGGGTCGTAGCTCTGCGGCGTGTAGTACAGCGAGCGGCCATCGGGACCGGTCTTGGTCGGATCGCCCAGGTTCAGGTGCTGGTAGTAGATGCCGGTGTTGACCTTCGTATAGACCCACTCGACACCGAAGTTCATGCCGAAGAACGGCAGCTCGGCGTCATACGCCAGGTTCATCTTCCACACCGACGGCTGGCCCAGGCCCTTCTGGATGAAGTCGACGTTGGCGGCCGGCGTCGCGCCTGGCAGGATCGGCTGGCCGTTCGGATCCGCGCTGAACACGCCCGAGGCATTGCCGTCGCAGGAGTTCAGGCCCGCGGCGCCGCAACCGACGATCCGCGTGGCCATGCCGGTGTTGGAGTACGGGTTGGTCAGCCAGACCGAGGCCGCGGCGCCCTGGAACAGGCCCGCACCGCCGCGGATCTGCTTCTTGTGGCCGCTTCGGTTGTCCAGCGCGTAGTTGAAGCCGAAGCGCGGCTGGAACAGGTTCTCGCCGTCGACGGTCGTTGAATTGTCCAGACCGAAGCCGCCCGTGGCGCGGGCGACGGTGCTGGCGCCGGTCACGGCGCCCGCCACGACCGGGGCGGCGGCCGCGGCGTTGTAGGTCGGCTTGTCGCCGGTGCTCAACTGGTCGACACGGAAGCCCGCGGTGATGTTCAGGTCCTTGGACACATTCCAGGTGTCCTGCAGGAACAGCCCGGCCTGCGTCAGCGTCCACTGCGCGATACCGTTGTCCAGCGTGCCGCCGGCCACCGGCACCTGCACCTGGTACGACGACGGGCGTCCGCGGCGGAAGTTCTCCAGCACCGCCGCCTGCACCTGCGCCGCGGAGGCGCTGTTGCAGTTGATGCTGCCGAAGCTGTAGCCCCAGCTTTCGGGCCGGTTGGTCTTCGGGTCGGCCGGCACCGTGGTCTCGCAACCGAAGGTGTAGTTGCCATTCACGTTCTGGAAGAACGCGTTGAAGATCTTGTTGCGCTGCAGGTCGCCGCCGAACTTGACTTCGTGGTCGCCCTTGACCCAGGTCGCGCCCAGGTAGGCGTCGATGGTCTTGGTGTCCAGCACGTTGTACTGGCGGCTCTGCTCGGTGCCGAAGTTGACGAAGCGGTTGCCAGTGCTCGAACCCGCCGGCGCGCCGTCAGGCAGCGCACCATTGAACCGGATGCCCACTGCAGGCAGGTTGCTGTTGTTCTGCGGAACGCTGTTGTAGTCGCGGTTCGAGATCTTCAGCTCGGTCGAGAAGTCCGGCGTCCAGTCGGCGAACCACTGGCCGACGACCGTGTCGATCTTCTTCTTCTGCTGCCACCACTGCGAGGTCATCTGCAGGCCGGTGGCGCTGTAGCCGCTGAAGCTGCCGTTGTTGGTGTCGGACTGCTCGGTGCGGGCCACGCGCAGGCTGGCGCGGTGCTTGTCGCTGATGTTCCAGTCGATCTTGGCCAGGTAGTCCTTGACCGTCAGCTGCGACTGGCCCATCACCGAGCCGGTGTCGATGCCGTACACATCCTTGGCGGTCTTCGTGATCGCGTCGAGCTGGCCCTGCGAGATCGCGTTGTTGGTCAGCGAGCTGCCGATCGGGCCGAATTCCGGCTGCGCGCGGTTGCTCTTGAGCTCTTCATAGTTGACGAAGAAGAACAGCTTGTCCTTCAGGATCGGGCCGCCCAGGGTGAAGCCCTTCGTGTCTTCCTTGAAGGGCAGGAAGTCGGTGTAGCGCTGGTTGCCGCGGTCGAAGCGCTTGCCCACCATGTCGTCGTTGCGATAGACGTAGTAGACGCTGCCCTTGAACTCGTTGGTGCCCGACTTGGTGACGGCGTTGATGTTGGCGCCGGTGTACCCCTTCTGGGTCACGTCGTAGTTGGACAGGTTGACCTGCACCGACTGGATCGCGTCGATCGAGATCGGCTGCTTGGCGGTCGGCAGGTTGTTGGCTTCCAGGCCGAAGCTGTCGTTGATCGCGACGCCGTCGATGGTGATCGAGTTGTAGCGCGAGTTCTGGCCCATCGCCGAGATCTCGCCGCGCTCCTTGTCGGTCTGCGCCAGGCGCGGATCGTTGCGGGCGTAGTCCTGCAGGTTGCGCGCGATCGACGCGTAGGCGTCCAGTTCAGCACGGTTGATCTGCGTGCCCGAGCCCATCGTCGAGTTGTTGAACTTGGCCGCCGTGGAGCTGCCCGAGGTCACGACGGTCTCGAGCTGCGTCGACGTCTTGCCCAGTTGCACGTCCAGGTTGAGCGTCTCGGCCAGAGCCAGATAGACGTTCTCGCTGACGTCGCGGTCGCCGCCCTTGGTGACGGTGACGACGTACGGGCCGCCCACGCGCAGGCCGCGCGCGTTGTAGCGGCCGTCGGCGTCGGTGGTCTGCGTGTTCGAGGAGCCGGACTCCTTGTGCAGGATCACCACCGTGGCGCCCGCCACGGGCTTGCCGTCAGCGCCCACCACCCGGCCGCCGATGGCCGAGGTGGTGTTCTGCGCCAGTACCGGCGCGGCCGCCACGATGGCGACCGCGGCGGCAAGCGCCGTGCGCGAAAAACCCAACCAATCCTTCTGATTCATTCCTGTGCTCCTGTGCGACGTCAGACCGAAACCTGTTCCCAAGGCGTCTGAAAACGTTCCGCAAACGTTTTCCGCTACCGGCTTCCACGCAATCCGATGCGTTTGCCGGCGACGCGCGCCCTCGTGTTGTTGTTGCGACGGGCGCGCTCCTTGGCGCGCCATCTCCGCTTATGAAGCAAAAAGCCTACCAGTCGAAACATGCCGCATCAATGCGGCAATATCGGGAGACCTCTCGCTTTCGCCGCGGTGTCAATGCGCCATTCGGGCCCTTTTCCGGGGCCGAGGCGGCGCAGCGTTCACCGCGTCTGCGCCGCAGTCTGGTGAGCCAATGTTGAGGAGCTGTGACAAGTGTTCACTGGCGTTGACGGTTGCTGCACGAGCGCAACACGAGCCAGAAACGGACGCGCCTGGGAAGCGGCACAGGCACGGGAAGCGTGCGTCGGCGATGACTCGAAGCTGCCTGGAATCGAGGGTTTTCCCTGGGCGTGAGCACCGCACGCGGCCAGGGTCAGTCGTTGCGCCGAATCGACAGAATGCGCCGCTGGTTCAGGCCACGAACGTTGCGCGCGGGCCTTCCTCGCCGATGGCATTGAGCGCCGACAGCACCAGCGTTTCGCCCGCCGCTGTCGCGGGCAGGCGTCCGTCCGGCGGCAGCGCGTCGAAGCGCCAGACTCCGCCGGGCGCGCGCCGCCAGAGCGCGAATCTCGCCGCTGGCGCGCCGCTCACCGTGGCGCGCAGCACGCCATCCGCTTCCCTGGCGAGCGCCACAGGCCCGCAGGCGGGCGCCGTCAGCCAGGGCGTCGCGGGCGGCAACGCCGCCTGGGCGTAGACGCCCGCTCGCAGCGCGTCCGCGATGCCGCGGCGGTTCTTCAACAGCGCGACCATGCTGAAGTGCAGATGGCCGAGGGTGGCCGGCGCACTGCGCATCACCTCGACCTGCGCGGGAATCTCGTCCAGCGGCCAGCCCTCCGCGTCGTTGCCCGCCTTGCTGGTGAAGAGCCCCGGCCAGACATGGCGGCCCAGCGGATTGACGCCCTGCCAGGCGCGCATCAGTGGCTCGAAGGCCTGCGCCTTCTGCGCGCGTGGCCAATACAGCTGCGGTGCGAGGTAATCCAGCCAGCCCTCGGCGAGCCAGTGCTCGACATGGGCATAGAGCTTGTCGTACTGCGAGAACCCGGTGATCCCCGCCGGCCGCAGATCCGGCCGCGGCAGTCCGAAGGGGCTGATGCCGACCCGCGCGGCGGGCCGCAGTTCCCGGACCAGCTCATACATCCGCCGCACCAGTTGATCGACGTTGTCGCGCCGCCAGTCGGCGCGCGCCAGCGTGCCGCCGCCACGCAGGTAGCGTTGCCAACTGGGTTCGTCGGGGAAATCGAGGTCCTGCTTGGCCGCGTCCTGGACCGGATACGGATAAAAGTAGTCGTCGATGTGCAGGCCGTCGAATTCGTAGCGCGTCAGCAGATCCCGGCAGACGGCCAGCGTGTGCTCGGCGGCGGCGGGCTCGCCGGGATCGATCCAGAGCTGGTCGCCGTACTTGCGCACCCACTCCGGCCGCGCGCGGCTCACGTGCGACGGCGCTGCAGCCGAGCGGCTGCCGCTCTGTTTCGCGCGATAGGGATTGATCCAGGCATGCAGCTCGAGGCCGCGCGCATGCGCCTGCTCGATCCAGACCGCCAGCGGGTCGTAGTCCGGACCCTGGCCTTGGACGCCGGACAGGTACTCGCTCCACGGCTCCAGCGTCGAGCGGTAGAGCGCGTCGGCGCTGGTGCGCACCTGCAGCACGATCGCATTGAGGCGCAGCGCGCTCGCGCTGTCGAGCAGGGCGTGAATCTCGGCGATCTGCGCCGCGTCACTCAGGCCGCGACGGCTCGGCCAGTCGATGTTGGCGACGGTGGCGACCCAGGCGGCGCGGAACTCGCGCGGCGCCGGCGGCGGCCCGTCGCCACCGGCGGTGCCGGGCTGCGCGGGCAGGCTCTGAGCGGGCCGTGTCGAGCAGCCCGCCAGCGTGCCGCCGAAGGTTCCCATCACCGGCGCGGCCAGGGCCGCGGTCATCCACTGTCGTCGTCGCATCGAAGCTCACCTGGCGGGGCCGCGCGGCCCGCTCACACCTTCACGATCCAGCCGCGCCGCCACAGGCCCCACGCGATGCCATAGAACGCCGCCACGAAGCCGGCGGCGAACAGCAGCGACGCGAAGCGCGGATCCACCGGCAGCGCGCGCAGCGGCGCGTAGAGCCAGGCCTTGAGCGTGACGCCTTCGGCCACGTGGACCAGTCCGAGCACGCGGGCGGCCAAGCCCGACAGCACGAACAGGAACAGCGCGTTCATGCCGAATACCACCAGCGGATGCAAGCGCCGCGCCATCGCGTCGCGCATCCGCGGCAGCGGCGCGGCATCGAGCAGCCAGTAGAACACGCCGAACACCAGGCAGCCCCAGCCGGTCGTGAGGAAAACGAAGGCGGGGGTCCAGAGATTCTTGTTGATTGGCAGCGTCCAGGCGTCGAGGACCTGGGCGATCCATAGGCAGGCAAGGCCCGCCACCATGAACCAGGTGGCCTTCTCGCCGGGATCGCGTCCCGGTCGCGCGAGCCACCGCCCCGCGAGCAGCCCCGCGACCTGGCTGGCCAGCGCCGGGATCGTGCTCAGCAGGCCCTCGGGGTCCCAGGTCTTGCTACTGGCCCACAGATGGCCGGAGAGCAGCGCGCGATCCAGCCAGGCGCCCACGTCCTCGCCCGGCTGCAGCGAGCCGCGATGCCAGACACCCTGGGCGTCGGGGACGGCGACCATCGTCTGGATCAGGCCATAGCCGAGCAGCAAGCCGATGAACCACGTCAGCTGGCCGCGCCATCCGCACCAGAGCGCGATCGGCGCGGCCAGGATCGTGATCAGCCCGAGGCGCTGCAGCACGCCGGGAATGCGGACCGTCCCGAGATTGAAATGAGGAAACAGGTTCAGCAGCAGCCCGATCAGCACGATCGTCGCGCCGCGCCGCCACAGGTGACGCAGCAGCGCGCCGCGATCATCCGCCTGGCCGCGCCGAGCCAGGCTGAAGCTCATCGAGATCCCGCTGATGAAGACGAAGAACGGGAAGATCCAGTCGGTGAAGGTCCAGCCGTGCCATGGCGCGTGCTCGAGCGGCGCATAGAGCGCGGACCAGTCGCCCGGGTTGTTGACGAGCAGCATCGACGCGATCGCGAAACCGCGGAAGGCATCGAGCGCGAGCAGCCGCTCGCCGCCGGCGCATGGGGCGCTCATGGCGCCGCTTTCCGGCCGAAGCCGTCGGGGATGCGGATGAGCGCGGTCATGACCAGCGACGGGATGGTGGCGATCAGCACCCACGCGAAGAAATGCAGGTAGCCGAGGTGGTCCTGCAGCCAGCCGCTCCACATGCCGGGCAGCATCATGCCCAGGGCCATGAAGCCGGTGCAGATCGCGTAATGGGCGGTCTTGTGCGGGCCCTCGGCGACCAGGACCATGTACATCAGGTAGGCGGTGAAGCCCAGGCCGTAGCCGAACTGCTCGACGGCCAGCGCGGCGCTGACGATCGCCAGGCTGCCCGGATGCGACCACGCCATCGCGAGGAAGACCGCATTGGGCACATGCATCGCGAGCACCAGCGGCCAGAGCGCCCGTTTCAGGCCCACGCGCGAGATGATCCAGCCCCCCAGCAGCCCGCCGCAGGTCAGCGCGAGCAGCCCGATCGTGCCGTAGGCCAGGCCGACCTCCTTGTTGCTCAGCGCCAGGCCGCCCTTGGCGACGCTGTCGAGCAGGAAGGGCGTCGCGAGCTTCAGCAACTGCGCTTCCGGGAACCGGTACAGCAGCAGGAAGCCGAGCGTCACGGCCAGGCCCGGCTTGCGGAAGAACTCGAGAAAGATCTCGAGGAACATGCGCGGATGGCGCTGGCCGCGCGGCACCGGCGCATCGATCGCGGGACGCGGCAATCGCCACCAGTGATAGGCCGCGAGCGCCAGGAAAATCCCCGCCAGCAAGGCCATCACGCCCTGCCACGCCAGCGCCCAGCTGCCGCCGCGGTCGTGCCACTCGCCGGCGAGCCACACCAGCCCGCCCTGCCCGCCGATGTTGGCGACGCGATAGAACGTCGAGCGCACGCCGACGAAGGCGGCCTGCTCATGCTTTTCCAGCGCGAGCAGATAAAGCCCGTCGGTGGCGATGTCATGCGACGCTGAAGCGAAGGCCATCAGCCAGAACACCGCCAGCGAGAGCTGGAAGAAGCGATCCATCGGCAGCGTCAGCGCCACCATCGCGAGCGCCGCACCGACGGCGAACTGCAGCGTGACGATCCACAGCCGCTTGGTGCCCAGCATCTCGACCAGCGGCGACCACAGCGGCTTGATGACCCAGGGCAGGTAGAGCGAGCTGGTGTAGAGCGCGATGTCGGTGTTCGAGATCTCCAGGTTCTTGTACATGATGACCGAGAGCGTCATCACGACCACGTAGGGCATGCCTTGCGCGAAATAGAGCGTGGGTACCCAGGCCCACGGCCCGCGGGCAGCGGAGGAAACGGAAGAGGCGTGCATGGCCCTCAGTGTCGGTGCAAACGCGGGGGCGGCCGCATCGGGGAATGCAGCGCTTGCGGGCGTGCCGGTGGCGCGCGCGCAGATCAGCGATCGGCGAGCGCGCGCCGCACGCTGCCCGCATGGCGCGCCAGCAACGCCTGCGCGCCCTCGGCGTCGAGCTGGCGCAGCAGCATCACCACCGCGGTCTTCACGCTGAAGCCGCTGCGGCCCAGCGCCTCGCGCGCGGCGGCTTCGTCGGCGCCGGCGGCCCGCATCGTCAGCGCCACCGCGCGGCGCACCAGCTTCGCGTTGGTCGCCTTCATGTCCACCATCAGATTGCCGTGGACCTTGTGCAGCCGCACCATCAGCGCGCTCGAAAAACTGTTCAACGCGATCTTCTGCGCCGTGCCCGCCTTCAGCCGCGTGCTTCCGGAAATCACCTCGGCACCGGTGTCCAGCAGGATGGGATGCGCGCTCGCGGCCAGCACCGCGGCACCCGGGTTGTTGGCCAGCGCGATCGTCAGGCAACCCGACGCCCGGCCCGCCGCCAGCGCGCCCAGCACATAGGGCGTCTGGCCAGAGGCCGCGATGCCGATCAGCACGTCGTCGCGCGTGGGGCGGAGCGCCTCGATGTCGCAGCGGCCCTGCGCCTCGTCATCCTCCGCGCCCTCGACGGCAACGAACATCGCGCCCTCGCCACCCGCCAGCACCGCCACGGCACGCTCGCGCGGCCACGAGAAGGTCGGCACCAACTCGACACTGTCCAGGACACCCAACCGGCCGGAAGTGCCCGCGCCCGCATACAGCAGGCGACCACCCGCCACGATACGCGGCAAGGCCGCCTCCACCGCGGCCGCCAACGCCGGCGCCACCGCGCGAACCGCCTCCACCGCGACCCGCTGGTCATCGATGAAAACCTCCATCAGACGGACACTGTCGTACAAATCCAGATCCGGGTGATGCTCGCTCGGGGATTCGGTGTTCAGAGACTGCGGAGAATCAGGCATGGTGCGGCCTACTCTAGTGGCCGCGACGAAGCACTGCCAATGAAACGGCGCGGGAACGCCATAACTGGGGGTGATCGCATGGGCTCTGGCAAGGACTGCCACCTCCAGCGTGCAGGCCCGACCAGGGCATGAGGCCTCGCGTCCGCGAACCTCACGCCCTGTTCGAGCCTCACCGGCGGCCAAGCGTGCGGGCCTCGGCTTCGAGCACGGACTGGATGACCTCAGCCAAAGCGACTGGCGTGGGAGAGGCGTCGAGCTCGACCAGCACCATGTAGCCACGGTCCCGGCCCTGCGCCGTGAAGGCCTGCAGCAGTGCAATCTGGTCGCTGTGCACCAGCACGCCCTCCGGCGACCAGTACTCCATCGCCACCAGGCAACCGTCCGACGGCGTGCCCGGATAGAAACGGCTGCCCGCGTAGTAACGCGGGTCGATCGTGCTGCCGTGCATCAACATCTCGTCACGGCCGGCACGGCCCGCCAGCCACGCCTCCTGCAGCGGCGCGTAATCCCGCCACGAGACCGGCAGCAGCGCGCGGTAACGGTCCAGCGTCCAGGCCGGCTCGTCAGCACCCGCCGCGCGCTGCTCGTATTCGGCGACGCTCGCCTCGCCCGGCACTTTCGTGTGCAGATACGGCGTCGGCCCGATCCAGATGTTGGTCGCGGCCCGGCCCGCCCCCTGGATCGTGAACAGCCCCTGCGGCGTGTTGCCCAGCGTGATCGTGCCAGGCAGGCCACTGCTCGAGAGCGCCAACTGCTCGACGTTGAAGAGGCCGCCGTCGGCGCGACGCACGAAACGGCCATCAGCCTGCCGCACCAGCGCCAGCCCCATCTGCTGACGGCCAGGACGCTGGAAGCTGAAGATCACCGGATAACCGGGACGGATCGCCAGCAGATCCGCCAGCGGCGGCCGCGCCGGCTGCGGCACGCCCTGCGCCGCGCTCACCGCCATCGCGAGCGCCTGCAGCCGCGGCTCGTCGCGTTCGCGCTGCGCGAGCTGCGACTGGATCAGCGCCAGATCGGCCGGCTGGCGCGACTGCATCAACGCATAGGCGGCGATGGCGAACTCGCGCGGCGTGGCGAGCTGCGGCAGCAGCGGGCGCAGCAGCGGCGCGGCGTCGAAGGCATAGAGCGTGTAGGCCGCGGTCAGCAGCGGCCGCTGGATGTCCGCCGGTTGGGCGCCAAGCCCCGGCAGCGCGGCGAGCAGCGCCGGTCGGGCGCTGTCGATCTCCGTCCGGTAATGGGCGACCAGACGCAGCGCCTGAGCGAGCTCGCGCAGGGCCGCGGCGTCCTGCGGAGCGGCCAGCGCCTGCGCCGAGGCGGCGCGGATGCGCGCCCGGTCGATGTCGAGCCGCTCCTGCGCCTGCGCGGCGCTGCCGACCGTCGAGCGGAACTGCTCCGGCCTCAAGGCCTGCAGCGCGGCCGGGCTGAACGGACCGGCGGGCGTCGACGCCGGCGCCGGTGCGGGTTTGGGCAGTTGAGCGCAGGCCGCGAGCAGCAACGGCGCGGTGAGCGCCATCCAGCGGGGCCAGGGCTTGCCCGCCAGAGAGAGGGCCGGGGCGAGGCGTGGAAGCGAGAGCGGCAGCATGGCGAGCGATTCTAGGGATCGCGTGCGGCAAGTCTTCCCGACACGGGGGGCTGGCAGCCGGGCACGTTGATTGCACAGCCGTCCGACCGAAGGAGGGTGTGTGCGGAAGTTGTGGATCCGGGAACTGCGTCATCGATTCGCGATGACCATGACCTTGCTGACGGCCTTGCTGGCGGCGCTGATCGCGGCGATGCCGGCCGACGCGTCGGCCCAGGCCGAGTCACGCGCGCAGGACTGCGCCGCGATCGCCGACAACACGGCGCGGCTGGCCTGCTACGACCGGCTGCATGGCCGCGCGCCGGACATCGCGCCGGACATCGCGCCGCCGTCGGTCGCCGCGCAGGCGCCGGTGCAGCCGGTGCCCGCGGCGCTGCCGGTGGCGGCGGCGGCCAGCATGCCGGGCCAGGATCCCTGCTCGCGCCTGCCCGAGGCGTCCGGCGGCGCGCGCAATTTCCTGGGCTCGACGCTGTCGGAGCGCTGGGAGCTGTCCTGCCGCGACCAGCTGCCGCGCTTCCTGCCGCGGCCGTACAAGCCCGTCTATCTGCTGCCGGTGTCATGGACCTCGCGGAGCAACCGCTCGCCGGCGCGTTCGTCGGAGACGCCCGACAACGGGCTGGTCGACGCGCTCGATCTCGACAAGAACGAGGCCAAGTTCCAGATCAGCCTGAAGTCGAAGATCTGGTCCCTGGACGACCATGGCTCGCTGTCGGTATGGGGCGCGTACACGCAAAGCTCGCGCTGGCAGGTCTACAACGGCCGGGTGTCGCGGCCGTTTCGCGAGACCAACTACGAGCCCGAGCTGATCGTGACGCACGGCAGCGACGTGACCCTGCCCTTCGGGTGGAAGGCGAGCCTGGTGGGCCTGAGCTTCAATCACCAGTCCAATGGCCGGGCGGCGCCGCTGTCGCGCAGCTGGAACCGGCTGATCGGCGAGCTGAGCCTGGAACGCGGCGAGACCACCGTCAGCCTGCGCCCCTGGTGGCGGATCCTGAACACCGGCAACGACGACAACCCGCATATCCAGGACTATGTCGGCCGCGGCGAGCTGCTGGTGACGCAGAAACTGGGGCGCCACGTGCTGGCGCTGACGGCGCGGCACAGCCTGCGCTTCGGCGATCGCTCGCGCGGCTCGGCGCAGCTGGAGTGGGCCTTCCCGATCGGCGGCGGCCTGCATGGCTATCTGCAGCTGTTCAGCGGCTATGGCGAAAGCCTGATCGACTACAACTTCCGCGAATCGCGCGTGGGGCTGGGCGTGTCAGTCGTGGAGTGGCGGTGAGGCGGTGAGGCCGTGAGCGCTCGCCGCGCCGGATGGACCGCCGTCCATCCGTCACGGCGATCCGGACTTCCGTCACGGGACTTGACCGCTGCGGCTTCAACGCCGGCCGATTCGATGAATATGGCGCACCTGACGCGGGACGGCCCCATCGCCAGCCGGGGGCGGCTCGACTAGGCTGCGCGCATGTCCGCTTTCATCGATACCTGCGTGATCTGGGTGGTGGGATACCGCCTGGACGGGCGCGACCGCCAGTGGGTTCGCGCGCTGCCGCCCTGCGCGCAGGCGCAGGTGCGCGCGCTGCTGCTCGAGGAGCTCGACGAGCTCTACGGCGAGCGCGCCGAACTGGTCTCGCTGCGCGCCGCCGCCGATTCGGAGCGCGGCGCCTTCCTCGCGGGCGGCCTGCCGATGTGTCCGGTCGCCGCGTCCGGCGGCGAAACCCCGCGCCCCTGAGCGCCGCGCCCGAAGCCTGAGCTGCCGCGCCGCGGTGGCGGCGAAACCACAGACGCGGACGTCTTCGCCCGCCGGTCCCGGTTTCATCGCGGTTACGTCCCCCGGCGCGAAAGCGCCACGAGAGAATCCCGCGCTCATGTCCACCGTTGTCATCGGTGGGCCGCGACCTCCCGCCGCCGCACCATGTCGTCCCCTTCTTCGCTGCCGACGCCGTCCCCACGCCTGTTCTCGCTGGCCTGGCCCCTCTTCCTGGAGCTCTGCCTGGGCATCGCCGTCGGCGTGATCGGGACGATGCTGGCGGCGCGGATCTCCGATCCGGCCGGCGCCGCGTTCGCGCTGGCGAATCAGCTGGCGGCGACGCTCTTCATCCTGTTCCGCATCATCGGCGCGGGCATCAGCGTGGTGATCACGCAGGCGCTTGGCGGCGGCCGGCGCGCGGTGGCCGACGCGACCGCGCGCGCCGCACTGGGCGCCAGCAGTTGGCTGGGCGGCATCACCGCGCTGATGGCGCTGCTCTTCGCCGGTCCGCTGCTGCGGCTGATGAATGCGCCGGCCGAGGTGCTGCCCCTGTCGCAGCCCTTCCTGATGGCGCTGGCGCCGGCCCTGATGCTCGACGCCTGGAATGCCTCCATGGCCAGCGTGATGCGGGCCCACCTGCGCAGCCGCGACACGCTGATGGTGCTGGTGGCCATGCAGGTGGCGCAGCTGCTGCTGTCGCTGACGCTGATGCCGCGCCTGGGGTTGCCGGGCTTCGCGCTGGCGCTGGCGATGAGCCGGGCCTTCGGTCTGGGACTGCACCTGTGGCTGTGGCGCGCCCGGCTCGACCTGCGTCCGAGGGCCTCGGACTGGTGGCGGCTGCCGCGCTCGGAACTGGCGGCGGTGCTGCACATCGGGCTGCCCGGCGCGGCGGAGAACATCGCGTACCGGCTCGCCTACATGGTGAGCGTGGCGGTGGCGGGGCACCTGGGCGCGTCGGCGCTGGCGGCGCACAGCTACACCTCGCAGCTGATGTACTTCGTGCTGCTGCCCGGGCTGGCGACCGGCTTCGCGGCGGAGATCGTCGTCGGCCACCTCATCGGCGCCGGTCAGCTGCACGAGGCCCACCGGCTGGTGCGCCGGGCGCTGGCGCGCGGGCTCGCGATCAGCGTGGCGGTGGCCGGCGCGGCGGCCCTCGCGGCGCCGTGGCTGCTGACGATGTTCACGCGCGACCAGACCATCCTCGCGAGCGCCGCCGTGCTGATGTGGATCACGGTGATCCTGGAGCCGGGACGGACCTTCAACCTGGTCGTCATCAACGCGCTGCGCGCGGCCGGCGATGCCAAGTACCCGGTGATGGTGGGCGCGGGCTCGATGCTGGTGGTGCTGGCCGGCGGCAGCTGGCTGCTCGGCGAGGTGCTGGGCCTGGGCCTCGTCGGCCTGTGGATCGCCTATGCCGCCGACGAGTGGATCCGCGGCCTGCTGATGTGGCGCCGCTGGGCGCGCCTGGGCTGGGTGCCGCAGGCGCGGGCGGTGCATCGGCGTCTGCGCCTGGCGGCACGCGGACACTGAGTTCACGCGGCGTCCCCGCTCGCCTTGTCGGGCGATTTGACAGTTCCGTGCACCTGCCTCGGCGGCCACCGAAAAACTTCAATCCCTATCAGCACTTGCCGATCTGGCCCGAGGCTTGCTCGCTTCGTCTGGCCGCACGCGCGCAGACGCGCCGGCAGCGAGCAGGGGGGTGACGAGTAACTCCGCGGCAGCGTGCCCGCATGGCCGTCATGCCTGGCGGAGAGGAGGGGACTGCCATGCCTGTGCTTGCCTCGCTCATCCTTGCCGCCGCGACGGCTTCTCCCGGCTCCCCCGCTTCGGCACCGCCGTGCTCGCCGGCGCTGCCGTCGCAGTTGCGCTCGGACCAGGCGCCCACGCAGGCGCTGGACCGCTACACCGACCTGAACCCCGCCGTCCGGGACGCACTCGCGCGCCGCATCGCGCAACTGCGCGTGGACGATCTGGTGATGCTCGGACGCGATGGCGTGCACGGTCAGTACCGCTATGAGGACGACATCCGCCACGCGTTGATCGGTGGTCAGCTTTGTGACCGCCTCGACCTGTCGTCGTGGAAACCGGCCGCGGAAGCCAGTGCTCTTGTGTTCTGCGAAGGTGACACCTGCGTCGCGATGACCGTCGAGGGACGCATGCTCGCGCGCCTGGCGCGGCGCAAGCCCGACGCCTTCGATGCGCTCGCGCAGGCGCTGCGCATCCGGCCCGGCGGACCACAGTCGGAAATCATGCTGCCGCCCCCCGCCGCCGGCACCGCCAATGGCTGGGCGCGCCAGCGCCTGCTGATCCAGACCCGCGCGGGCCTGGATGACAAGGCGCTCGCCAAGATCCTCGCTCCGCATGGCGGGAAGGCGCGCCGGCTCGGGCGCACGCAACTGGCCGTCGTGGACCTGCCGGCCAATGCCTCCGAGACCGCCGTCGCGATGCTGCTCGCGCGCCATCCGCAGCTGAAGTCGGCCGAGCTCGACATGCGTGTCTCGCCCGCGATGTCGCCCAACGATCCCTACATGGGCAGCGAGTGGCACCTCGCGCGCATCAACGCGCCGCAGGCCTGGGACACCGCGCAGGGCGCGGGCATCAAGATCGCGATCCTGGATACCGGCGTCGACGGCACGCATCCCGACCTCGCGGGGCACCTCGTCGCGGGTTGGAACTTCTATGACGGCAATGCCGATACCAGCGACGTCAACGGCCATGGCACCGCGGTGGCGGGCGCCGCGGCGGCTGCGTTGAACAATGGCGTCGGCGTCGCCTCCGTCGCCGGGCAGGCGCAGCTGATGCCGGTGCGCATCGCCGATCCCAACGCCTACGCCTACTGGAGCACCGTGGCGCAGGGCCTGAGCTGGGCCGCCGATCAGGGCGCCCGCGTGGCCAACATCAGCTACAGCGGCGTCGTGGGCAGCAGCACCGTGCAGAGCGCCGCCGACTACATGCGCAGCAAGGGCGGACTGGTGGTCGTGGCGGCCGGCAACAACGGCATCGACGAAGGCATCACCCCGACGGCCAGCATGATCCCGGTCTCCGCCACCGACGAGACAGACAACAAGACCAGCTGGTCCAGCTATGGCAGCTTCGTCGCGCTGTCCGCGCCCGGCCAGAACATCTGGACCACGCAGCGCGGCGGCAGCTATGGGGCCTGGTGGGGCACCTCGCTGGCGAGCCCCGTCGTCGCGGGCGCCGTCGCGCTGCTGATGTCGGCGCGGCCGTCGCTGAGCATCAGCGCGATCCAGAACGCGTTGTTCACGACGGCGGTCGACCTCGGCGCCGCGGGGCGCGATCCGTACTACGGTTGGGGCCGCTTGAACGCGGGCGCGGCCATGCAGGCGGTGCTGGCCACACCGGCGCCCGACACGCAGGCGCCCGCCGTGGCGGTCAATGCGCCGCTGGCCAGCGCGATCGTCAGCGGGCTGGTCGCCTTCGACGTGTCCGCGAACGACAACGTGGGCGTGACCCGCGTGGACCTGCGCGTCAACGGCAACGTGGTGGCGTCCGATACCTCGCCGCCCTATGGCTTCAGCTGGGATTCGACCCGCATGGGCAACGGGCCGGTGACGATCTCCGCCACGGCCGTCGACGCCGCCGGCAACAGCGGGACCAGCGCGTCCGTGACGCTGAACGTGTCCAACGCGGTGCTGGCCGATAGCGAGGCGCCGGTGATCGCCATCACGCGTCCCGCCACCAACACGCGGGTCACCGGCAACAACGTGACGATCACCACCAGCGCCAGCGACAACGCCGGCACGGCCGGGCTGCAGCAGACGATCTACATCGATGGCGCGGTGGTGGCCTCGGGCACCGGGGCAAGCCTGAGCTACACGTGGAACCTGAAGAAGGCGTCCAACGGCGCGCACACCATCCAGGCGGTCGCGCGCGATGCGGCCGGCAACATGTCGACCGCGACGAGCGCCGTCACCAAGTGAGCAGGCGCCGGGCGGCGGCGCGGCCCGCCGTCCCGGTGACCGGAGCGTGGGTCAGAGCTTGGGAATGCGGATCCGGCTGATCATCAGCGAGCCCGAGATCGCGAACAGCAGCACCAGCGGATGCAGCGTGAAGCCGCCCAGCTTGACGCTGCCGAACCAGATCGCCTCGCCGATCGCGCCTTGCCAGGCCGCGATCCACAGCACGATGACCAGCAGCAGCGAGGTCGGAATCGGCGTGCCCTCGAAGTAGGCGACCTTGTCGCTGCCGCCGGAGAGGGACTCGGCGGTGATGTTGTAGCGGGCCAGGCGCGAGACGCCGCAGGCGACGAAGAAGCCCAGCACGATGCGGTCCCACAGGCCCTGCATGCCGCAGCCGTAGGCGATGACCGCCGGCGCGACGCCGAACGAGATCACGTCGGCCAACGAGTCCAGCTCGCGCCCCATCGCGGAGCTCTTCTGGCGCCACCGCGCGATGCGGCCGTCCAGCACGTCGAAGACCAGCGCGGCGGGGATCAGGGCGCAGGCGTAATAGAGGTGCAGCGTCAGCCCGGTCTGCAGGAAGGTCATCACGGAAAACAGCGCGCCGACGCCGCAGAAGGCGTTGCCCAGGGTGAACCAGTCCGCCAGATGGAACTCGCGGATCATGGAGAAAGGCTTGGGTCGGTTCATGGGGAGCGAGCATAAGCGAAGGCTCCTGGCTCTGCGGCAATGGCCGCGCCCGCCCCGCCGGGTCCACTGCGTTGTCCCCCTGCGTTGTTCCCCTCTGCCCCTTCAGGAGGAGAGGGCGTCCATCAGGGGGTGTCGACCTTCGGAACTTCGGGGGAGGCCGTCATCCGCGTCCACGCCTTGCGCAAGAGATGCCGCGCCAGCAGCCCGAATGGCATCCGCAGCCAATGGGAGCGCACATAGAGCGCCGCCTCCGCGAGCTCATGCCCCGGCAGCCGGCAGCTGTCGTGCGCCGGCCGGAGCGCGCGCCGGTAACACGCATCCAGCAGCCGCAACGCGAGCGTGCCCGGCGGCGGTCCGAGTTCCTCCAGCAGCGCGTCCGGCCACGGCGTATCCAGCAGCATCCGCGTGTACCTCAGCGCCAGCCACAGCGGACGCGTCAGACCGATGCGCCGCGCCCGCGCCGTCAATCTCGGCCAGAAGCCGTCGATCGCACCGAACTCGCGCAGCAGCGCGTCCAGATCGAACAGGTCCCGCAGCCCGTTGGGCAACTCACCCTCATGGAACAGATGCGCGGCGCTGTGCAGGAGCATGTCCTCGGGCGGCAGCTCGAACACGCCCGGAAATCCCGGCAAGGCCCGCGGCGCATCGAACAGCGCCCGGCTGTCCAGCGGCGTGCGCGCCGTCGGCGGCAGCAACGCATGGTGCAGATCCAGCGAGGTGCCGCGCCGCTTGTGATGCAGCGGCGGCAGTTCATGCATCCAGTCGCGGTAGTAGCGCTGGTCGTAGGCGTCCAGCCCCTCGTCGAAGTCCCACCCATGGACCAGCAGCGTGGTCTCGCAGCGCGGCAGCTGTTCGAGGGGGATCAGCAGATCGATGTCGCTGAACATCCGGCCCGGCGCCGGCGCGTGGCCGCCGAGCACATAGGCCGCGCCCTTGAGCAGGATCAGCGGCCCGGGCAGCTCGGCCAGCGTCCGGCGCAGCAGGTCGACCTCCCGGCGCAGCATCTGTGCCTGCCGCCGCGACAGCAGCAGCGCCGCACGCAGATGCGGACGCACCGGCTCGGGCAGGCTGTCGAGCCAGCCGCCGCGTTCCATCTGCTCGGCCAGCTTGCCGGCGAGGTTGGAACGCCGCGCCTGGCGCAGCAGCAAGTCCCAGTCGGTCAGGCTCAGGCCAACGGCCACCGCGGGCTGCAGCAGCACCCGGACCAGCAGCGGGCGGCGGCGCTCGGCGCTCATCGCGCGTGCTCCGGCAAGGGATCCGGCGCCGAAGCGGGGGCGGCCTGGGCGAGCCGGTCGAAATGGGTCAGCGCCTCGTCAAGGCGGCTGTATTCGAAGCGGTAGCAGCCGCAGCTCCCGACGAGCCGGCCCAGCGCCTGGAACCCGGCCTGGCCGTGCACGTCGTAGTTGAACGACTGCTCCGCGAGCCCCATGAAGGCCTGGGCGCGCTCGATCGGCATCAGCGCGGCGGGCGACTCGGCGCGCCAGGCCGGCAGCACGACCCAGGCCGGACGCGCCGGCGTCAGGCGCGCCTGGATCGACGCCTGCGGCGCGCGCACCAGCGCGACGGTGCCCTTCGAGGTGTTCGGCATCGAGGCGCTGAAGACCGCCTCCGGCGCGAAGGCCCGGATCAGCGGGATCGAGGCGTTCTTGAGATTGATCGGCCGCGCCATGCCGTGCACCAGGCCGGTCGTCATGTCGAGCAGGCCGAGTTCGTCGGACAGCAGCCGCCAGCCGCGATGCGCCAGCGCGGCGCACAGTGTGCTCTTGCCCGAGCCGGGAGGCGCCGGCATCAGCAGTGCGCGGCCGCCGCGCTCGAGCACGGCCGCATGGATCAGCAGGTATTGATGGGCGTGCGCGGCGATGCACCAGTTGATGCCCCACTCGAGCATCGTCAGCGCCTGCGCGGCCGGCAGCGGGGTGAACGAGCGCTGGCCGTCGAACCAGAACTCGGCGCGGCCCTGCAGCCGGCTCAGCCAGTGCGAACTGCGCAGCACGGCGACGTGGAAGTCGACGAAGTCGTTCTCGCCGGCGAGTTCGAAGTCGCGATACATCGCCGCGACATCGGCCACCAGATGCGGAATGTCGGACCGCACGCGCACGGTGAACGGCGAGAGCCTGAGCGTCAGGCCGCCGCCTCGCATCCGGGCCCGCAGCCCCTCGATGCCGATGTCCTGCAGCTTCAAGCGCTGGGCTCCTGCGCCGGGTCCTCGCTCAACAGGTGGATCTCGGCCAGCCGGCGCAGGTGCAGGTCGAGGATCTCGGACAGCGCCTCGGGCGAGGGCGGCTCGTCCCAGTCGACCTCGCGTGCGAGCCGTTGCGTCAGCTGATCGCGATCAAGCGGACCATCGGCCAGCCATTCGGCCAGTTGCGCACCGAGCGCGGCGATCAGGTGGGTGTCCCCGCTCTCGGGGTCGAAATAGACAGCGTGCTGTTCGCCTTCCCAGGCGAGCAGCACGTCATTCAGCGATTGCCTGCAGTGCCAGGCCGGTCCAGCCATCAGACGGACACGAGCCAGTTGCCGTACAGGTAGTTCCGGAAGTCGGTCGCCGTCCAGGCTGCGCCGGTCGAGTTGGCCGGCTTGAAGACGTCGGGGCCTTGCGACGCCATTTGCACCAGCATGTCCTGGCCCGTCGACGACACGACGCACTGCGCGACGTTGTTGCCGGCGAACAGCGTGTTCAGCCGGGCCACCAGCATCATCGTGCCGTAGCCGCCCGGATCATTCTTCAGCAGATCGGACACCTTGGCCGTGCTGCTGACGGTCTTCAAGCCGCCCGGATACACCTTGGCCACCGTCAGGCTGTTGCGCGCATAGGCCAGGCTCTTGCCCGCGTACCAGGTGTTGATGACCAGGGTCCACGGCGCGGTGCCACCGCGCACCGACGAGCGTCCGGAGTTGTTGTTCCAGTTGGTGATGGTCCAGCACTCGGTGTTGTTGATCACCGCCTGGTCAGCGCGGGCCTGCACACTGGCGCCGCCATTGCGCAGAACCGCCGAACCCCAGGCCGAGGTCGTGTTGCAGTGCCAGGCCATCGCCGGACGGCTGGCCAGCGTCAGACCGACCGGCACCACGCCCGCCTGGATGAAGCGGCGGCGGCGCTGCGAGACGACGGATCCAGCGGCGGGCGCCAGCGTGGCCGAAGACTGCGGGGTGGTGTCGCTGCTGTGGTCCATATGCTCAGCTTTCGTGGTGCACGCGCCCCGGAAAGGGCGGACGCTCAAGCGGATCGGCGCTCCCGTCCGACCTGCCAGCGCAGTGTTTCATACAAGCCCTCACCCGGATACCCCGCCGAACCCCTTGAACGGGTGGCGTGCGGTGTCCGCCATTCGACGGATAAGTCAGCGCCGGCTTACGATGAAGCCGTTGATCCATCTCGCTCAGAACGGGCATGACCGTCGGCCGGTGCGTCGCGCTGAGCTGAACGCGCCATGCCCGCAGCCCCTGTTCCGGCGACAGCGCCGGACCGCGTCAGTCCAGTTCGTCGTGCACCACGTCACGGTCGTCGCTGGCCAACTGGCCGCCTCCGCCGCTGCGATGTGGCGCCGGCGCGCCGCCGGGCGCCTCGTCCAGATCTTCCTCGACCAGGAAACCACCGCTCTGGTGCGCCCACAGCTTCGCGTACAGGCCACCCTGCGCCAGTAGCGAGGCATGGTCGCCCTGCTCGACGATGCGGCCCTGGTCCATCACGATCAGCCGGTCCATCGCCGCGATGGTCGACAGCCGGTGCGCGATCGCCACCACCGTCTTGCCCTCCATCAGCCGGTACAGGCTGCGCTGGATCGCGGCCTCCACCTCGGAGTCCAGCGCGCTGGTCGCCTCGTCGAGCAGCAGGATGGGCGCGTCCTTCAGCATCACGCGGGCGATGGCGATGCGCTGGCGCTGCCCGCCGGACAGCTTCACGCCGCGCTCGCCCACGTGGGCGTCGTAGCCCTGACGCCCCTTCGGGTCGGTCAGACCTTCGATGAAGTCCTGCGCCTCCGCACGCTCGGCTGCGGCCCGCATCTCGGCCTCGGTCGCGTCGGGGCGGCCGTACATCAGGTTGTCCCGCACCGAGCGATGCAGCAGCGAGGTGTCCTGCGTGACCATCCCCACCTGGCGTCTCAGGCTGTCCTGCGTCACCGTCGCGATGTCCTGGCCGTCGATGAGCACGCGGCCCTTGTCGATGTCATAGAAGCGCAGCAGCAGATTCACCAGCGTCGATTTGCCGGCGCCCGAGCGCCCGACCACGCCGATCTTCTCGCCGGGCCGGATCGTCAGCGTCAGGTCGTGCAGCACCGTCTTGCGGCCGCCGTAGCTGAAGTCAACATGCTCGAAGCGCACTTCGCCGCGAGTGACGTCCAGCGCCGTCGCGCCGGCGGCGTCCTGGATCGCGATCGGGCGCGACAGCGTCGTGATGCCGTCCTGCACGGTGCCGATGTTCTCGAACAGGCTGGCCATCTCCCACATGATCCAGTGCGAGATGCCATTGAGCCGCAGCGCCATCGCGGTGGCCGCGGCGACCGCGCCGATGCCGACCTGCCCCTGCGTCCACAGCCATACCGTCATGCCCGCGGTGGCGGCGATCAGGCCCATCGACAGCGCGTGGTTGACGATCTCGAAGGCGCTGATCAGCCGCATCTGGCGGTAGGCCGTTCCCAGGAAGTCCTGCATCGCGCCGCGCGCGAAGCCGGCCTCGCGGTTCGAATGCGAGAACAGCTTGACGGTGCTGATGTTGGTGTAGGCGTCGGTGACGCGGCCGGTCATCAGGCTGCGCGCATCGGCCTGCGCGGCGGCGGCCTTGCCCAGCCGCGGCACGAAGACGACCAGCGCGACCAGGTAGCAGGCCAGCCAGCCCAGGAACGGGATCAGCAGCGTCGTGTCGAAGCTGCCGACGACGCCCAGCATCGTCACGAAGTAGATCGTGATGAAGACCAGGATGTCGGTGACGATCAGCCAGCACTCGCGCACCGCCAGCGCGGTCTGCATCAGCTTGGCCGAGACGCGGCCGGCGAACTCGTCCTGATAGAAGCTCATGCTCTGCGCGAGCAGGTGCCGGTGGAAGTTCCAGCGCAGCCGCATCGGGAAGTTGCTGGACAGGCCCTGATATTTGCTCATCGCCTGCAGCGCGATCAGCAGCGGGCTGGCCAGCAGGATGCCGCCCAGCAGCAGCAGCTTGTCCTGCTGCGTCGACCACCACTGGGATGGCGGCACCTGGCTGAGCCAGTCCACGACCGAGCCCAGCATCGAGAACAGCAGCGCCTCGAAGGCGCCGATGGCGGCCGTCAGGACGACCAGCACCAGCACCAGCTTGCGCATGCCGCGAGAGCCGGCCCACACGAACGCGAAGAAGCCCTTGGGCGGCTGCGGGGCCGGGCTTTGCGGAAAAGGGTCGACGAGTTTTTCGAACCAGCCAAACACGGCGGTCTCCCTGTCATTTCTGCGAGACCGGCCAGCCTACCGCAGCCATTTGTCAGGCGCATCCCACCCCCGCTTCGGTGGCGGGTGGATGCGCTGAACGGGGGGATTCGCCGTACGGCTGGCTGACGCCGTCCCCCTTTGGGCCTGCTTGCCTTATTGCGCTGGCAGCGGCAGCAGCTTGCCTTGCGCCTGGCGGGGCGCCGGGATGTGCAGGATCGCGCTCAGCGTCGGCGCGAGGTCGACCATCTCGACACGCTGCTCGATGCGGCCCTGGCCGACCCAGCCCGGGCCCCAGGTCAGCAGCGGCACGTGGGTGTCGGCTTCGTAGGGGCTGCCATGGGTGGTGCCGGTCATGCGGGAGCTGAACATCCAGCCAGGCTTGGGCACGACTTGCAGCGGCGCGGCGATGCCGGGATACCAGGACTTGCGCATCTGCTCGAGGTAGGGGGTGGCGGTGTCGGTGCCCGCGAGCTGGGCGCGCGTGAACGCGGCCTGCACGCCATCGACCTGCTCGACCAGCGCCTTCGCGGCGGCGTAGATGTCGTCGGCCTGGAGGCCCTTGGCCCGGATGGCCGCCTCGTCGAAGATCAGTCCGGTGCCCGACAGGCCGACCACCCAGCGGCCCTCCCCGAACTGCTTCGCCAGCCCCGCGTTGACGAAGCCCACCGCTTGCGCGGGATTGATCCGGCCAGCGTCGCGGCCTTGCGACTTCGCCCATTCAGGGGTGTCGGTGAAGCCGTGGTCGGCGGTCAGCACGGCGATGTAGTTGTCAGGCCCGACCTTGGCGTCGAGGTACTTGAACCAGGCCTGCAGGGAGGCGTCCAGATGCAGGAAGTGGTCGTGCGACAGGCGCGACTCCGGGCCGAAGGCGTGGTTGATGTAGTCGTGGCTGGTCAAGCTCACCGACAGGATGTCGGTCTGGTCGTCGGTGCCGAGCTGCTCGCCCTCGATCGCGGCGCGGGCGAAGTCCAGCGTCAGTTCATCGCCGAACGGCGAGGGCAGGATGTTGCCGTAGAAGCGCGGTCCGGGGCCGTCCATGCCGGCGCCGAGCACGGCCGGGAGTCTGTTGCCGTTGCCGCTGTTGGCCTGCCAGGGCTGGCCGTCCGGCGCGCTGCGGGCGTAGGCGGCCTCGGGCAGCATCGGCGCCCAGGTCTTGCCGAAGAACCGGTCGGCCGGCTTGGCCGCGTTGAAGGCGTCGACCCAGGCCGGATGCTTGTCCATGTAATAGGTGGACGACGCGAACTGGCCGGTCCCGCTCATGAACATGTAGGCGGTGCCCTTGTGGCCGGCCGGCAGGATCGCGCCGCGGTCCTTGCCGGAGATGCCGATCACCTTGGACCCCGGCCGGAGGGTGCGCAGCACGTCGCCCACCGTTTCGACCTTGTAGTTCCTGGGGCTGGTGCCGGCCAGCGGCTCGGTCTTGTTGCCGATGTACTGGTAGCGCGGATCGGCGGTGTTGTACTCCGGCTCGCCGGTCATCGGATCGCGCCACTCGTTGCCGATGATGCCGCTGCGCTGCGGATAGGCGCCGCTCAGCATGATCGAGTGGCCGGCGGCGGTGACCGTGTAGCCGTGGCCGTAGTAGGCGTTGGCAAACCAGGCGCCGCGGTCGAGGAAGCGCTTGAAGCCGTCCGGCTGCAACTGGTCGCGGTAGCCCAGCACCTGCCGGATCGGCAGGCCGTCGATCACCATGAAGACCACCAGTCTCGGCGGATTCTTCGCCGCGAGGGGGCCGGGACTTGCCTGGGCGGAGGCGGTGGGCGCCGCGGCCGGCGTGGAAGCAGGGGCGGAAGGGGGGGCGGAACTGCAGGCGGCCAGCGCGGCCAGGACGGGGGCCAGCAGCCAGGTGCGACGGGTCAGGGTCATGGCGGATCGGGCTTCGGGCGAAGCCGAATGAAGGAAGTGTGACAGTGGAGTATCCGTGGCCGCCAAGCCGCTCGGGACGGAAAAAAGGCCGGTCACCACACGGTGACCGGCCTCTTTCGCTTTCTGGTTGGATCGCTTGACGCGCTCCCCTCCTGTTATTGAGCGCGATTGTGCGGGCCGCAGGCAATGCGCATGCCCGGGTTTGCCCTTGGCGGTGCGCGGACAGTGAGAACTCCTCCTCAAGTGGGAGATGTTTTCGAGGAGAGTGATGCGCCGATGCGACGCTCAGGCCCCCAGCGCCTCGTCGAGGACCTCGATCCAGTGGCGTACCGGCGTGCCGGTGCCCGATTGCAGGTGCTGGATGCAGCCGATGTTGGCGGAGACGATCGTGTCCGCGGCGAGCGGACCCAGCGCCTGGAGCTTGCGATCCCGCAACTGCTTGGACAGCACGGGTTGCAGCACGGAATACGTGCCGGCGGAGCCGCAGCACAGGTGGCTTTCGGCAGGCGCGACGTCAATCTCGAACCCGAGTTCGCGCATGAGCCCTTCGACGCCACCGCGCAGCTGCTGGCCGTGCTGCAGCGTGCAGGGCGGGTGGTAGGCGAGCTTGGGCCGCGGTCCGGACGCGGCCTGTCCAAGGCGCGAGCGCAGCGTCCCGGCCAGCGCCGGGAGGAACTCGCTCAGGTCGCGGGTCAGCGCGGAAACCCGGGCGGCCTTGTCGGCGTAGTCCGGATCGTGGGCCAGCAGGCGGCCGTAGTCCTTGACCTGGACCCCGCAGCCGGACGCGTTCATGACGAGGGCCTCGACCTCGCCGCCATGGCCGTCGACCATCGGCCACCAGGCGTCGATGTTGCGCCGGGCGTCGTCGAGCCCGCCATGATGGTCGTTCAAGTGGGCGCGGATCGCGCCGCAGCAACCGGCTTCATCGGCGACCAGCGTCTGCACGCCGGCGGCGTCCAGCACCCTGGCGGTGGCCGCGTTGATGTTGGGCATCATGGCCGGCTGCACGCAGCCGAGCAGCATCAGCACCTTGCGCGGATGCTCGCGCCGCGGCCACTGGAACGCGCGGGCGTCCGGGCGTGGCGGGACCTTGTCCTTCAGCGCGGCGGGGACCAGCGGCCGCATCGCCTGGCCCAGCCGCAGCGCCGGCGTGAACAGGGGCGAGGTCAGCCCCTCCTTGAGCAGCCAGCGCTTGAGGCGCTCCTCGCGCGGGCGTTCGACCTTGGCCTCGACGACCTGGCGGCCGATCTCCACGAGCTGGCCGTACTGGACGCCGGACGGACAGGTGCTTTCGCAGTTGCGGCAGGTCAGGCAGCGGTCCAGGTGCTGCTGGGTCGCGGCGGTTGGCGGCGCGCCTTCGAGCACCTGCTTGATCAGATAGATCCGTCCGCGCGGGCCATCGAGCTCGTCACCCAGCAGCTGGTAGGTCGGGCAGGTCGCCGTGCAGAAGCCGCAATGGACGCAGCGGCGCAGGATCGCCTCTGCGGCGCTGCCTTCCGGGGTGCCTTGGAACTCGGGAGCCAAGTGGGTTTGCATTGTGCGGGCGGGGGGCTGGCGGGTGACGTCGTCGACCGGGTCAGAGATCCGGATAGAGCCGGCCCGGATTGAAGATCCCCGCCGGATCGAACTGGCGCTTGAGCTCGCGGTGGATCCGCGTCAGCTGCGGCCCCAGCGGCGAAAACGCCCCGGCCGATTTGTCGCTCGCGTAGAACAGCGTCGCATGGCCGCCCGCTGCGGCGACGACCTCCCGCAGCTGCGCCGGCGCCATCGGCGTCACGACCCAGCGCTGCGCGCCGCCCCATTCGACCAGTTGTTCGCCGTGCAGCGACATCGCCGGCGAGGTCGCCGGGACCGCGATGCGCCACAGCGCCGCGCCCCCTTGCACCGCCCGCCGGGCGCCGAGGAAGAACTCGTCGCTCTGGTCGCGCAGGCCTTGCCAGAACGGCGCCGCCATCGCCTCGGGAATCACGTCGCCGCCCAGGCGCCGCTTCGCGGCCGCCACCGCCGCCGCGGCGCCCGACAGCCGCACCACCAGCGCGCCGTCCCACCAGGCCGTGGCGGAAATCGGCAGCGGCTGCCCGCCCCAGCGGTTCATCCGCACGAGCGCCTCGTCCAGGCCGGACTCGAAGCGCAAGGTCGCGGTGGCCGCCGGGAGCGGCAGCACCTTCAGCGTCACCTGCGCGATGAAACCCAGCACGCCCAGCGCGCCCGCCATCAGCCGCGATACGTCGTAGCCGGCCACGTTCTTCATCACCGTGCCGCCGAAATGCAGCAGTTCGCCACCGCCATTGAGCATCGACAAGCCCAGCACGTGGTCGCGCACCGCGCCCGCCGTCGCGCGCGCCGGCCCGGAGAGCCCGGTCGCCACCATGCCGCCGATCGTCCCCGTCCCGCCCGAGGCCGCGCCGACAAAGCGCGGCGGCTCGAACGCCAGGTGTTGCCCATGCCCGGCCAGCAGCGCCTCGACCTCCGCCAGCGGCGTGCCCGCCAGCGCGGTGAGATAGAGCTCGCTCGGTTCATAGGCCAGCACGCCGCTCAGTCCTGCCGTGGACAGCACCGGCAATGGCCCTTCGGCGCCCGGCGGCGTCAGGGGGCCGCCATAGAAGTCCTTGCTGCCATGGCCGGCAATGCGCAGCGGCCCGCCTTGCCGGATCCGGTCCTGGATCGCCCGCAACGCCGCGGTCTGCCCGGCGTCGAGCGCCGGCGCCGCCGTCACCGCCGCGTGTCCGAAATCCCCTGCTCGCACCGTCATCAGAATCGCTCCAGATCAGGGAAGGGCAGCGCCCCGCGCTTCACATGCATGCGGCCGTACTCGGCGCATCGCTGCAGCGTCGGAATCACCTTCCCGGGGTTCAGCAGCCCCTGCGGGTCGAAGGCCCGCTTCAAGGCCAGCATCTGTTCGCGCTCCTCCGGCGAGAACTGCACGCACATGCTGTTGAGTTTCTCCACCCCGACACCGTGCTCCCCCGTCACCGTGCCGCCCATCGCGACGCTGGTCTCCAGGATGTCCGCGCCGAAGCGCTCGCAGCGGTGCAGCTGGTCAGGGTCATTGGCGTCGAACAGGATCAGCGGATGCAGGTTGCCGTCGCCGGCATGGAAGACGTTGGCGCAGCGCAGCGCGTACTTCTTCTCCATCTCCTGGATCGCCAGCAGGATGTCGGCGAGCCGCTTGCGCGGGATGGTCGAATCCATGCACATGTAGTCCGGACTGATCCGCCCCGAGGCCGGGAACGCGTTCTTGCGCCCGCTCCAGAAGCGCAGCCGCTGGGCTTCGGTCTCGCTGACCTCCAGCCGCGTCGCGCCGCTGGCGCGCAGCACCTCGCTCATGCGGCCGATCTCCTCCTCGACCTCCTCCGGCGTGCCGTCGCTCTCGCACAGCAGGATGGCCTCGGCCTCGAGGTCGTAGCCGGCATGGACGAAGTCCTCGACCGCCGCCGTCATCGGCTTGTCCATCATCTCCAGCCCGGCCGGGATGATGCCGGCCGCGATGATCGCGGCCACCGCGTCGCCGGCGCGGCGCAGGTCGTCGAAGCTGGCCATGATGCAGCGCGCCAGCTGCGGCTTGGGCGTCAGCTTGACGACGACCTCGGTCACCACCGCCAGCATGCCCTCGCTGCCGATCACGACGCTCAGCAGGTCGAGCCCGGCCGCGTCGAGCGCTTCGGAGCCGAATTCCACCGGCTCCCCGTCGACGGTGAAACCGCGCACCTTCAGCACGTTGTGCAGCGTCAGGCCGTACTTCAGGCAGTGCACGCCGCCGGAGTTCTCGGCGACGTTGCCGCCGATCGTGCAGGCGATCTGGCTGCTCGGATCGGGCGCGTAGTAGAGGCCGTGCGCGGCGGCCGCTTCGGAAATCGCCAGGTTGCGCACGCCGCACTGGACCCGCGCGGTGCGCGCCAGCGGATCGATGGACAGGATCCGGTTGAACTTGGCCAGCGCCAGCGTCAGCCCTTCCGCATGCGGCATCGCGCCGCCTGACAGGCCGGTGCCAGCGCCGCGCGCCACGACCGGCATGCCCAGTCCATGACAGGCCTTGAGCACGCCGGCCACCTGGGCCTCGGTCTCCGGCAGCGCGACGGCCAGCGGGCGTTCGCGATAGGCGGTGAGGCCGTCGCATTCATAGGGGCGGGTCTGCTCGTCCTGCCACAGCAGCGCGTGCGGCGGCAGCACCGACCCGAGCGCCTGGACCAGCGCCGCGCGGCGTGCGGCGCGGAAGGCCGACAGCGCCGCCGCCTGGTCGCCGGGCGGCGGGTGGGTCGAGGGGAGGACGGCGGTCATGGCGTCGAACTGTAGCCCCGCGCGTTGACTCCAACCTGAACCCGGGCCTGAACCCGGGCCTGAACTCGGGCCTGAACCCGGGCGGCGTCGGCGCGGGAGGCGCGGCGGCGGCGCGGGGCGGCCATTCAGCGCGAGCCGGGAAGCGGCCACCACAGGGCCTTGCGATCCAGCGGCGTGGCCGGAGGCAGCAGCGGATTGCGCAGCCGCAGCACGCGGCGCTGGTCGATGCGGTGGCGCCTGACCAGATCGCCGAAGAGCTGCCGGGACAGGCGCTCGAACGTGCCGTCCACGACCAGCGCCTCCATGCCGCGGGCCAGGTCCGCCGCCAGCCGCGGCCGCCCGGGACGCACGAACATGTAGAGCGCGGCCGGGTAGTACAGCAGCAGGTGGGGATCGATGACCAGGTCCTGGTCGGCAAAGCTGGCGAGTTCGGCGTCGATCTCGAAGATCGAGCGTGGGAAGTAGTCGAAGCGGCCCTGCGACAGCATCTGGAACAGGCCCTGGTAATGCGTGCTGACCTGCACCGGCAGGCCGTTGGCGCGCAGCACGGCGGTGTCGGGCCAGTCGTGCATCTGGCCGGCGATCAGCGTCGCCAGGCCGCGCAGGTCGCGCACCGCGCCCAGCCGGTCACGCTCGGCGGCCCGCATCAGGCACAGCCGCCAGCCGATCAGCCCGCGGTCCAGCGGGACCCGGACCGGCAGCAGCGTCTGCTCGCGCTGCGGGTCGGTCATGGTCCAGAACACGTCGATGCCGGGCTCGTTGCTCGCCATCTCCAGCAGCGCGCGGCTCTGCACCATCTCCGATTGCGTCTGGATCAGCGCGTAGCGCGTGCCGCTGCGCTGCAGCGCCGCGTGCAGCAGGCTGATGAAGTAGTCCACCTGCTTGTCCTGCTGCGGCAGGTGGCGCGGGAAGACGACGGTGGCGGGCTCGGGCGCCAGGCCAGGCGAGGGCGCGGAAGCGGCCGGCTGGCGGGCCGCCCGCGCCGCGCCCGGCAGCGACACGCCGAGCGTGGCGGCCGCGGCCGCGTGCAGCAGGTCGCGCCGCTCCGCCATCAGGAGTCCAGGAACACGGTCAGCACGCCGGTGTAGCCATGGAGCCGGGCATGGGCGATCTCGCCATTGGCGAAGAAGCCGGCCAGCGGGACCTCGCCCAGCGCGTGCTGCACCCATTGCAGCTCGGCCGACGGCGCGCCGAAGTGCGGCCCGCCGCGTCCGATGCAGCTGAAGTACAGCGCGCCGGCCATGCGGGCGCCGCGTTCCTCGGCCTCGGCGCGGATCTCGGTGCAGATGCGCACCAGATCGCGCCGCGCCGCGTCGGGATGACGCTCGCAGAAGCTCAATAGTTCGCCTTCGCGCACCTGCTCCGCGACGGCGACGCCGCGCCGCGCCGGATCCAGACCCACGAGATGGCGCACGCGCACCTCGGGGCCGTACTCGCGCCGGGCGCCTGGCTCGTCATTCAGGCCGGCCAGCGTGCGCCGGAACAGCGGCATCGCCTGACGCAGCGCGCCGGACTCGCCGGTATAGGCGGGCAGCTTCAGGTCCTCCAGCAGCGCATCGAGCGCCGGCTGGCCGTCGAGCCCGGTGACCAGCGGTCCGTCGCAGGCGGTGACGCGGCGCTCGCGGCCCAGCGGCTGGCAGCCCTGGCTGACGCGCGAGATCCAGCGCACCTGCGGACCGAGCGCCAGGCCCGACAGGCCGCCCTCGAACACGCCGTCGGCGATCTGGACGGCATCGCTGCCGCCGCTGACCAGGCCGCCGAAGAGATAGCCGCTGCTGCAACGCTGGGACAGCTCGCCGATGAGCTCCTGCAGGTCGGGCGCGGCGCCGTCGGCGTGCAGCAGCAGGCTGCGGGCGTCGCCATCGGCGGGCAGCGGCTGGCGGCCGGAGAACACCCGCCACTGCTCGCGCGGCAGGTCGGACAGCATGACGACCAGGGCCGGTTCGTCGAAGTACTCGACGCCGCTGGCGCTGACCGCGAGCGCCGAGGCGCCGACCCAGCCGCAGCCGGGCCATCGCAACCGGACTTCGTCCAGCAGCGCCTGGGCCTGCGCCGCGTAGGGATGGGTCAGGTAGAGGAAGCCCAGCGTCGGCGCCATGTCGCCGCGCTGCGCGTCCAGCTGCGCGCCGACGAGCGCCAGCGCCATGTGGGGATCGGGATGGGTGGCGTGAGCCTGGAGGAAGCGAGGCATGTACGGCCCTCGAGCGGCAACGGCGCGAGGCTCAGGAAGTCTTGCGTCTGGCGGGTGCCTTGCGGGCCGCGGCGGGTTTGGCGGCGGGCGCCGCAGGGGAGGTGGCCGCCGGTTTGGCGGCACGTGCCGTGGCCGTCTTGGCGTTGGACTTGGCGGGGGATTTGGCAGAGGACTTGGCGGTGGTCCTGGTCGAGGCCCGCGTGGCCTCCTTGGCGCCGGCCGGTGCGGCTGGGGCCGCAGGCCTCACCGCGGCCGCGGCGCTGGTCGCGGCCGAGGTGGCCGCCGCCGCGGTGCTCTGAGCGGTCTTCATCGCATTGGCCGCGACCTGCGTGAATTGCTGCGTGAGGGCGTTCCACCACTGCATCGGGTCGGCGCCGGCCGGGCTCCTGGGCGCGGCCTTGCCGGAAGCCTCGGGGGCGTCGGCCTTGGTGGCGGCCTCCGGCCCTGGTTCTGCCGCCGCGGGCGCGGGGGCCTTGACCGGTTTCGGCTCCGGCTCCGGCTCGCGGGCCGGCGCTGGCGTGGCGGCCGTCGCGGGCCGGGCGCCGGCCATCGGCGTCTTCAGCACTTCCTTGAGGTCGGCCATCGGCACGTTCATCGCATGCAGCGTGGACAGCGTCATCCGCTGCACTTCCAGGGCCTGGATCGTCGCGGCCAGCATGCGGGCGTTCTGTTCGAGCCAGAACTGCACCGTGCGCAGCTCGTCGATGCGCTTGTCGAGTTCCTGCGGGTCCAGCGTCGGCGCGACCCACTGGTTGAAGCCCGGGATGGCCGCGCCGGCGTTCTTCATCAACCCTTGCAGGAAGTCGAAGCCGGGAACGAATCTGCTGAAGTCGGTGTCCGCCATGGTGTCTCCTCGGTCGCCCGGCCGGTCCGGCGCGGCGCTGGGCTCGATCCTACGTCCGGGCGGGGACCGGTTCAGGTCGGGATGTGGTTCAGGTCGGCCCAGCCGCTCCACAGGATCTGGATGCCGATGCACAGCAGCACGAAGGCCATCAGCCGCATCATGACCAGCGTGCCGATCTCGCCCATGCGCATCAGCAGCCGGCCGCCGTTGCGGTAGACGAGATAGACCACGGCGGCGGTGAACGCCGCGCCGATCGCCGCGATGCCGGCGCCCATCACGTACGGGATCGGCGAGCGCGGGATCTGCGCGCCCAGCGCGATCGCCGCGGCGATGCAGCCGGGCCCGGTCGTCAGCGGGAAGGTGATCGGGAAGAAGCTTCTGCGGACGATCTCGCTCTCGCTGATGTCGCTGGGCGAGGCGTGCACGACGGCGGTCTGGACGTCGTCGGTCTCGTTGCGGGTCAGCATGGTCCAGGCGCTGTAGGCGACCAGCAGGCCGCCGCCCACGCGCACCACCGGCAGCGAGATGCCGAACAGGTCCAGCACATAGGTGCCCACCAGCAGCGACACCATGATCACCACCCAGCCGTTGATCGCGACCTGGCGCGACAGCCGCTTGAGGACCTTGTCGTCGCCGCCGGCCGCGCCGATGACGATGGGGGCGACGCCCACCGGGTTGATGATGGGCAGCAGCGTCAGCGGCACCAGGAACAGCGATTGGAGAAAGGACGGCAGGGGGTCCAAGATGCAGGGCTCCGCGGGAGGGATCAGAGGGAAAGAGGGCGCCGAAGCGGTAGCGGCTCAGTGTGCCGCAACTCGGTCACCGCGATCCGGATCTCGGCATCAGGGTTACCTCGAAGCCACGCGCCTGGAGCAGCGCGGGCAGCGACTGCGGACCGGTCATGTGCATGGCGCCCACGGCCACGAGCAGCGACTGGCCGCGCTGATGCAGTTCGGAGATCCGGTCGGCGAGGGCCGGATTGCGGCCGTCGTTGATCCGCTGCAGCGCGGCGCGGTCGGCGGCGTCGGTCACGCAGTCGCACCAGTCCGCATAACGGTTCAGCCGCGCGAGGTCGCCGCGGTCGTAGACGCCGACCATCGCGTCCAGCGTGCGCAGCAGCGCCTTTGGACGTTCGAGCTGGCGCAGGTTCGAGTGCAGTTCATGCCGCGCGGCCTCGGGGTCGGCGGGCAGCAGCGCCTCGAGCTGGCCCTGCAGCGTCTCCAGCGCGAGCACCGGCAGGCCGCGATCGCGGGCCCACTGGCTCAGCAGGATCTCCTGGCCGTAGCGCACGTCCAGTCCCAGCGATCGGGCGCGCAGCAGCATGTAGGTGCTGGTCTGCAGCAGCGGGTGCATCGCCGCGAGCGCCTGCGGCTCCAGGCATACAGCGGCGGCCTGGGCGTCGAGCCGCTTGCGCAGCGCGGGCTCCAGCGGCAGGTCCGGCATCGGCGGCATCTTCCACGCGTCGCGGTCCAGCGGATCGAGTTCCAGCGCGACGGCGTCGACCTCGTCCAGCGCCCGCTTCAGGCGCGGTCCGGGCGCGGCCCAGGCGGGACGGCCGACATGCAGGCTCGCATAGAGGTAAGAGGTGCGGCCATCGCGGCGAAGGGTCCACATCAGGCCGCGGTCCTTGGCTTGCGCGGCCAGCCGCGCGGCGGGCAGCGGCGCTGGCTCGGCGGGGCAGTTGGCCTTCGGCGCCGAGGCGGCCGCGGGAGGAGTGGCGGGAGGAGCGGCGGAAGCGGCTTGCGCCGCGGCGCCGAGCAGCAGCGCGAGCGTCAACGGCAGGAGCATTGCCCGGCGCGCCACATGGCGCAGTCGCGCGAGCCATCGGAAGAGAAGCGGAATCAGCATGGCCGGCACGATGCCATAGAACATGGCGGGCGCGCGGGGGTAAGACGGGGCGAGCGCTGCGGGGTCAGGCCTCGCCGGCGCGGAAGCCCATCGGCCGGCGCTGCCGGACCTCCGGCTTCACCCGATGTTCAGCCTCGAGCAGCGTCATGAACTCGTCCGGCGACAGGGCCTCGCCCAGGATCTCGGCCTGCTGCCGCACCGCGGCGAAGTCGCCCAGCGTCAACTGGTCCAACAGGCCCAGCCGGTCCGCGTGTCCAGCCGAGGGCGGCGTGCCGAGCTCGCGCTCGAACATCGCCAGCCGCTGGTCCGGCCGCAGCGGCTTGAAGCGGATCTTGAAGCCGAACCGGCGCAACGCCGCCTCGTCGAGGTCGTCGAACGCGTTGGTCGTGCAGATGAACAGCCCGGCGAAGCGCTCCATGCCCGCCAGCATCTCGTTGACCTCGCTCACCTCGTAATGCCGCTCCGCCATGCGGCGGCTGCGCAGGAAGCTGTCGGCCTCGTCGAGCAGCAGCACCGCGCCCTCGGCGGCGGCGGCCTCGAACATGCGTGCCATGTGCTGCTCGGTCTCGCCGACGTACTTGGACATCAGGTCACTGGCCAGCCGCACCATCAGCGGCCGTTGCAGCTCCGACGCGATGTGCTCGGCCAGCGCGGTCTTGCCGCTGCCCGGCGGCCCGTGGAAGCACAGCGTGCCCATGCCGCGGCGTCGCAGCGCCTCGATCAGCCGGGGCAGCGGGAAGCGGCATTCGCAATGGATCAGGTCCAGCGAGTAGCGCGGCGCCATCGGGCGCGCCTTCGGCGCCGCGTCGCCCTGACCGAGCGCCTTGTCGGCATGCAGCAACTGCCGGCTGACGAGGCGTTCGTTCTCGGCGGCATCGGGCGCGGCGCCGTCCGGTGACCGCGCCGCGGCCAGACGCGCGAACCGCACCGCGGTGCGCACCTGCGCCGGCGTGAGGCCGCGGCGTTCGGACAGCCGCTCGGCGAAACCCTCCGGCACCGCCAGCTCCTCCAGCGCCTTGCGCACCAGGCCCAGCCGCGCGCCGGGCGGCGGCGAGGTCAGCTCGAGGTGGTACTGGAAGCGCCGCCGGAAGGCCGGATCGATGTGCTCGATGCGGTTGGTGATCCACAGCACCGGCACCGGATTGCTCTCCAGGATCTGGTTGACCCAGGCCTTGCCGTTGACCGCCATCGGCGCCGGCATCTCGAGCGCCGCGTCCAGCCGCGCCATCAGGTGCGCGGCGTCGCCGCTCAGGTGCGGGAAGACGTCCTCGACTTCGTCGAACAGCAGCGCCACGTCGCGGCTCGCCTTCAGGAAGACCTGGCTGATCTGCAGCGAGCGGTAGCGGTCCCGGCCGCTCAGCGCGTTGCCGTCGCGATCGGCGTATTCGACCTCGTAGAGCGTCAGGCCGGCCTCGCGCGCGGCGACCTTGGCCAGCTCCGTCTTGCCGGTGCCGGGCGGGCCATAGACCAGCACGTTGACGCCGTGCTGCCCCTGCGCGACCGCGTTGCGCAGCAGCGTCGCGAGGATGCCCAGGTCCTCGGCGATGAAGTCGAAATCGGCACGCTGCAGCGGGCTCGGCGCCACCGGGCGCGTGAACACCGCCATCAGATCCTGCGGGCCGTCGTAGGCGCGCATCAGCACCGGCGGGAGCTGCTCGCTGACCTTCATCAGGTCGGACAGGTCGGTGATGTTGTGCTCGGCGATCAGGTTCTCGATCATGCCCACGCGCTCCAGCCGCGAGCCCGCGCGCAGCGCCTCGGCGATCTCGTGCGCATCGACGCCGGCCACTTCCGCGATCGCGGCGAAGGCCTCCTGCGCGGTGTTCACCTTGAACTCGACCAGCGCGCCGCGCAGCTCGCGCTGATAGCGCGCCAGCGTGCCGTAGAGCAGCAGCGCGCGCTCCGCGGCATTGAGCTGCAGCAGGCGGCCCAGCACGTCGATGTTCTGCTCGACCAGCGTGGACTGGCTCTGCAGCTGGCGCTCGAGCGCCTCGCAGGTGCAGGACAGCAGCGCCAGCAGGTCCTTGGGCGCGTCCTTGATGTATTCGTCGAGGTAGAAGAACAGCGTGGCCTCGGCGAACGGACCGCGCCAGACGCCGTGGCGGGCGAGGAAGGCAGTGTCGCCGAGCCGTTCATGCCCGGCCCACAGCGCGTGCCCCTGGCAGCGCCGCGCGAGATAGGCGCGCAGCCGCGCCAGCACGGCGGGAGGCCAGACGAGGTGGCGGGCAGTGAGGGCCAGCAGGCCGCTGAGGTCGCGGCGCGGATTGAAGCGGTTGGCGTGGCGGACCGTCAGCGTCAGCACGAAGTGCGAGCACATGCGATCCAGCACCGGGCTTTCGGACAGCCCCGGGGACAGCAGCGGTGCGGGCGCGCGCTTGGCCATGGGTCGATCGGATGCGGGCTCCGGGCGAGCGGTGACGACATGGCCCCGGACCCGGGCGCCGCCTGCCGCGCGGTCCAGGGCGGTGCGCGGCCGCACGATCTTGGCGCAGCGGCAGGCTCAGGACAAGCCCCGAGCCTCGCCGGGCTCAATGCATGATGACGGGTTGTTGTCCCAGGTTCGCGTATTGCGCGATGAAGGCGTCGAGGTCATCGACGTCGGGACCTTGCTCGATCAGCGCCTCGACGCCTTCCTGGAAGGTCTGGGCGAGCGCGCCCTCGATGAAGATTTCCTTGCGGGTGAACTTGTCGACGATCTCGAAGCCATCGCGCTGCAGCGCGGGCAGGTGGACGCGATCGGCCTGGGCGGCATGCGCGGCATCGCCGGGGGACAGGTCGACCGGCACATCGAACTGGACGACGATGTAGCTCGGTGAGTCGTAGAGCATGTGCATGAAGGACTCCTTTGCTGAGGAGTTATGGCCTGACGCGATGGATTCAAGCCCATCGCTCCCAACCAGGCCATGACCCCATGGTGGCAGAACTTGCCGGACCGGGTGCGCGAGGGCCCATGCATTTGTGGTGCCAAGCGCACAGGGTTTCACGGATTCACGAATCGTCACGCGCGCGCACACTGCCGTCACCGATCCGGCACGCGCGCGGGACCTTGCCGTCATTCCAGCAAGCGGAGCGCCCACTGCTCGTCGTCGTCCAGGCTGAAACGCAGTTCAACCGGCAGGAATCCGCGCTGGCCGTCCAGCCAGGCCGACCACTGCAGGGCCGCCTGGCCTGCCCCGCGAGACCAGTCCCGCCGCAGCAGCCAACGGTCGCCATCGCGCGCGATCACCTCGAAATCCCAGTCGTGCACGCCGGCCGGACCGGCGACCGGTATGCGCAGCCGCAGTCCGGGATGAGGCGCGGGCTCGGCCGCCATCATCGCGGCGAGCTGCAGCCACCACGACAGCCGGTCCTGCGTGCCCGCCGGCATCGCCACGGCACGGCCGCCTACGAGCAGACGCGGCGGGCCGGCATCGCGGTCGAAGATCAGCAGCTCCCGTTCGCGGCCCCGCCGCGTCACGCGATGCCGTTCTGGCTGCAAGCCTTGCGCGCCGGCGCGGCCTTCGCTGTGCCAGACGGGGAGTTCGCGATCACCGGCGCGGCGCTCCAGGCTCAGTTCATAGCGGCCGTCCTCGATGCGGAAACTCAGCGCGGCTTGGCCCGCTTGACCGTCGATGACGAACGCGTAGGCGAGGGCGCCTTCACCGCGCAGCGGCAGCGCGAGCAGCGCGGGCACGGGCCGGGCCTCGGGCGGGGACGTGGGGGGAGGCCGGGACAGGGCGTCGCCGAGGGCGACGGCGCCGGACCGCGGCTCGCGCGCGGGGCGCGTGTCCGGCTTCGATCCGCGCGGCTTTGGCGCGGGCTCGGCGACAGGCGGGGGCGGTGCCTCGGCCAGGCGCGCGAGCACCGCCGGCGCCTGCACCGCGCGCGGTGCCGGGCGGGGCAGGAGCGCTCCCAAGGCGGCCGCGTGCAGCGCCAGCGCGCCGGCCAGCGCCAGCGAGAGCGTGGCCCGGTCCTGAGGCGACAATGCCGCCACCGCTCGCCCGACGAATGACTGTCCGATCACAACAATGAAACTCGCTACCTACCGCGACGGGTCCCGCGACGGCCAACTGGTGGTCGTGTCGCGCGACCTGAGCCAGGCATGCTATGCCAACGGCATCGCGACGCGCCTGCAGCAGGTGCTCGACGACTGGAACTTCATGGCGCCGCAGCTGGAGGCGCTGTCGCAGCAGCTCAACCAGGGGCGCGCCCGGCACGCATTCGCCTTCGATCCGAAGCAGTGCGCGGCGCCGTTGCCGCGGCTGGCCGGCTGGATCGCCGGCGAGGCCTATCCCGACCAGGGCAAGGCCCTGCGCGAGCGCGGCCTGGCCTGGCCGGAGCGCCTGAGCGCGCCGCTGCTGCGGGCCGGTGGCGCGGAGGCGCTGCTCGGCCCCACCGAGCCGCTGGACCTGCGCGCGCCCGGCCTCGAGCCGGAGGCGCAGCTCGCCGTGCTGACCGGCGACCTGGCGCAGGGCGCGGTGCCGTCGCAGGCGCTGGAATCGGTCCGCCTGCTGATGCTGGTGAGCGACTGGGTGCTGCGGCCCGTGCAGCAGGAGGAACTCGCCCAGGGCTGGCCCGCGCTGCACAGCCGGCCCGCGCTGCAGTTCGCGCCGGTGGCGCTGACCCCGGACGAATTGCCCGGTGCCTGGTACCTGGGCCGCGCGGCGCTGCAGCTGCAGTTCATGCGCAATGGGCGCAAGCAGGCGGTGGTCGACGCCAAGACCGGCATGCAATGGTCCTTCGGTGACCTGCTCGCCGAGGCGGCCCGCAACCGGCCGCTGCGCGCCGGGACGCTCGTTGGCGCGGGATCGCCCCTGATCGGCAAGGCGATCGTGCTCGAGGCCGGTGACAGCCTGCGCATCGAGTTCAAGCTCGGCGACGGCCCGGGCCCCTTCGGCGCCATCGACATGGACCTCGCGGAATCAGCCGGCTCTGCCGAGGATGCCGAACCTGTAGACGATGCCGCCGCGGCGGCCCCCCATGAAGGAGATCTCGATGAACCTGCTTCGACGTGAGCTGATCGCGCTGCTGGGCGCGGGCTGCGCCTCGCCCTGGGCGATGGCCTTCAGCCTGAGCGAAGGCGATGCCGCCTCGGGCGTGCGCGCGGCGCTGGAGCGCGGCGCCCAGGCGGCGCTGACCAACCTTGGACGCACCGATGGCTTCCTCGGCAATCCGCAGGTGCGCATCGAGCTGCCCGGCGCGCTGAAGGACGCCGCGCGGCTGCTGCGCAGCACCGGCCAGGGCCGGCGCATCGACGAACTGGTGACCTCGATGAACCGCGCCGCCGAGCAGGCGATGCCCGAAGCCCGCCAGTTGCTGGTCAGCACCGTGCGCAACATCAGCGTCGAGGACGCGGTGCGCGTCGTGCGCGGCGGCGACAACGCGGTGACGCAGTTCTTCGAAGAGAAGACCCGCGAGCCGCTGACGGTGAAGTTCCTGCCGATCGTGACCCGGGCGACCGAGCGCCAGTCGCTCAGCGAGAAGTACAACGCCGTGGCCGGCAAGGCGATGGGCCTCGGCCTGATCCGCAAGGAGGACGCCAACCTGCAGTCCTACGTCACCGGCAAGGCGCTGGACGGGCTCTATTTCATGATCGGCCAGGAGGAGAAGAAGATCCGCCAGGATCCGGTCGGCACCGGCAGCGCGATCCTGAAGAAGGTCTTTGGCGGATGAGAAGGCTGGGGCCGGTCGCGACTTTTTACAATCGCTCCCCATGAACGCCCCGACTTCCGTCCGTCCCGCCATCGCCTACACCCGCGGCGCCGCCTTGCCCGGCATCCTGGCGCAACGCATCGCCGTGCTGGATGGCGCGATGGGCACGATGATCCAGCGCTACAAGCTGACCGAGGCCGACTTCCGCGGCACCCGCTTCGCCGATCACCCCAAGGACCTGAAGGGCAACAACGACCTGCTGGTGCTGACCAAGCCCGAGGTCATCGGCGAAATCCACCGGCAGTACCTGGAAGCCGGTGCCGACATCATCGAGACCAACACCTTCGGCACGACCACCGTCGCGCAGGAGGACTACGGCCTGGAGGCCTACGCCTACGAGATGAACGTCGCGGCCGCGCGGCTGGCCCGCCAGGCCTGCGACGCCTTCAGCACGCCGGACAAGCCGCGCTTCGCGGCGGGCGCGCTCGGCCCGACGCCGCGCACCGCCTCGATCAGCCCCGACGTCAACGACCCCGGCGCCCGCAACATCGATTTCGACACGCTGCGCGCGGCCTACTACGAGCAGGCCAAGGCGATGCTGGAGGGCGGCGTCGACCTGTTCCTGATCGAGACCATCTTCGACACGCTGAACGCCAAGGCGGCGATCTTCGCCGTCGACGAGCTGATGGAGGACACCGGCGAGCGCCTGCCGGTGATCATCTCGGGCACGGTGACCGACGCGTCGGGCCGCATCCTGTCGGGCCAGACGGTGACTGCGTTCTGGCACTCGGTGCGGCATGCGCGGCCGCTGGCGATCGGCCTGAACTGCGCGCTGGGCGCGGCGCTGATGCGGCCCTACATCGAGGAACTCTCGAAGGCGGCCGACGACACCCCGATCTCCTGCTACCCCAACGCCGGCCTGCCCAACCCGATGAGCGAGACCGGCTTCGACGAGACGCAGGACGTGACCGGCCGGCTGGTGGGCGAGTTCGCCGCGGCCGGCTTCCTGAACATCGCCGGCGGCTGCTGCGGCACGACGCCGGATCACATCCGCGCGATCGCGCAGAAGGTCTCGGGTTACCGGCCGCGCCGCTGGGGCAACCGGCTGTTCAGCGACCTGATCACTGAAGACGCCTGACCCCTCCCGCTCCCTCGCCCGCTGGCGGGAGCGGGCAGGAGGGTCAGCGGCCAGGGCAGTTCGGCTCAATAGAGCTTGAGCATCGCGTCCATGTGGATGCGCAGGCGGATCTCGTGCGGCGCGAGGCTGGCCGTGATGGCCTGAGCCGGCAGCCGCGTGTCGCGCAGCACCGGCACCGTCAGCGGCGTGCCGCTGCGGCCCACCAGCGCCGCCACCAGCGGCTCGTTGGCGCTGTGGCCGCGCTTGAGCACCATGCCCTGCTCGCCGCTCGCCAGCTGCGCCAGCGAGCCCGGCGGATAAAGGCCGACTGCCTTGATCAGCGCGACCCCCGCCTCGTCGGGCTGCTGGCGTTCATCGAGATAGACGGCCCGCGCCGCCTGGCCGGCGGACAGCGCCCGGCGGCTGCGCCGCGGGCTCAGCCGCGCGCCGTAGACGTCGATACGGCGCAGCAGACGCGCCATCAGTTCGCCGTCGGAGCGTCCCGCGAGCGGCCCCGGGCCGGCGTCGTGATGCAGGCGCACGGCGGCGAGCCAGCCCTCATCGTCGACGCCGATCTCGCGCAGCGTCGCCGCCGCCCGGTCGCCGTGCCCGGCCAGGGCCTCGCGCTGCGCCGGGCCCAGCGCCTGGGGCCGCAGCGCGTGCTGGTCCTGCTCGGCACCGCTGTCCAGGTTCATCGTCAGCGCCGCGAGCCCCAGCGTGCGCCGCCGGCTTTCGCTCCAGCCGAGCTGGCGCGTCGTCATCTCCGCCAGCACCAGCGACAGCAGCGCGTGGCGCGCGCTGTAGTGCAGCGGCTCCTGGGCGGCGTCATGGACCAGCACCGCCAGCGCCGCGTCGGGCTGCTGCGTCAAGCGCGCCAGCACCGTGTCCAGCAACTGCGTCAGGCGCAGCAGGAAGTCGGGCCGCCGCGGATCGCGCAGCACCTGTTGCGCATGCCATTGCAGATCGGCCCAGACGGCCGCGTGCGCGGGGCCCGCCTGCGACGGCAGGGGCATCGGGCGGGTGGGCTTGTAGTCGGCCTTGGCGCCGGCCAGCGCCGACAGCGGCGCGCCCTGCAGCATCATCGTGTCGAGCTTGTGGGCCAGCGCCCGCTGGTACTCGCGCGTCTCGTGCGCCTGCACCCAGGGGCCGCGCGCGAGCAGCTCACGCACCTGCGGCGTATCGGGCAGCGGATGCCCGGAGGCGAACAGCAGATGTCCCGCCGCGTCGCGCAGCGAGAACGTCAGCACCTGTCCCACGCGCAGGCTGTGTGGAGGAAGTTGGACCAGGTCCACGCCGTCTTCCCGTTCGTTGTCGTTTGGGCGCGAGCATAGGCGCGCACGTCGCGCGGCCGGGCAATGCGGCACGAACAAAGCCGGGCCCAACCGGTAGAATGCACGCCGTTTCCGCCCTCGACAATGCCGCGTTCGCGGCGTCGACGGGGCGAAGGTTTCCGAGGAGCGTTGCGACAGGTCCCGTCATCCGGGTGCCCGCCAGGCTCGGAACGGCGCGCCAGATCCCGCGGCGCGCCCAACAACGGCGCTCACCGTCCCGCTTGCCGCGGGGTTGCGGTGAGTTGCGCGGCCCCGTCTCTCGTTTCCGATTCGAAGAGTTCGCCGCCATGTCCGCCACCCCTTCAGACGACGTCTCCGCCCCTTCCGCGCCGGCCGTGCCGCCGATGAAGCTTTCCGGCCTGGAGCCGGTGAACATCGGCGCCGGCACGCTGTTCGTCAACGTCGGCGAGCGCACCAACGTCACCGGCTCGAAGGCCTTCGCGCGGATGATCCTGAATGGCGATTTCGAACAGGCGCTGAGCGTCGCCCGCCAGCAGGTCGAGAACGGCGCCCAGGTCATCGACATCAACATGGACGAGGCCATGCTGGACAGCAAGGCTGCGATGGTGCGCTTCCTCAACCTGATCGCCTCCGAGCCCGAGATCGCGCGCGTGCCGATCATGATCGACTCGTCCAAGTGGGAGGTGATCGAGGCCGGGCTCAAGTGCATCCAGGGCAAGGGCATCGTCAACTCGATCTCGCTGAAGGAGGGCGAGGCCGAGTTCCGGCGCCAGGCCAAGCTGATCCGCCGCTACGGCGCCGCGGCGGTGGTGATGGCCTTCGACGAGACCGGCCAGGCCGACACCTACCAGCGCAAGATCGAGATCTGCGAGCGCGCCTACCGGCTGCTGGTCGATGAGATCGGCTTCCCGCCCGAGGACATCATCTTCGACCCCAACATCTTCGCGATCGCCACCGGCATCGAGGAGCACAACAACTACGCGGTCGACTTCATCGAGGCCACGCGCTGGATCAAGCGGCACCTGCCCGGCGCCAAGGTCAGCGGCGGCGTGTCCAACGTGTCCTTCAGCTTCCGCGGCAACGAGCCGGTGCGCGAGGCCATCCACACGGTCTTCCTGTACCACGCGATCCAGGCCGGCATGGACATGGGCATCGTCAACGCCGGCATGGTCGGCGTCTATGACGAGATCCCCGCCGACCTGCGCGAGCGTGTCGAGGACGTGGTGCTGAACCGCCGCGAGGACTCGACCGAGCGGCTGCTCGAGGTGGCCGAGTCGGTCAAGGGTGCGGCCAAGGACGACAGCGCCAAGCTGGCCTGGCGCGCGGGCGACGTCGACGCGCGGCTGTCGCATGCGCTGATCCATGGGATCACCGATTTCATCGTCGAGGACACCGAGGAAGCCTGGCAGGGCATCCGCGCCAAGGGCGGCCGGCCGCTGCACGTGATCGAGGGCCCGCTGATGGCTGGCATGAACGTGGTCGGCGATCTGTTCGGCGCGGGCAAGATGTTCCTGCCGCAGGTGGTCAAGAGCGCGCGGGTGATGAAGTCCGCGGTGGCCCACCTGGTGCCCTACATCGAGGAGGAGAAGCGCCAGCTCGCTGCCGTTGGTGCTGACGTCCGGTCCAAGGGCAAGATCGTCATCGCCACGGTGAAGGGCGACGTGCACGACATCGGCAAGAACATCGTCACCGTGGTCCTGCAGTGCAACAACTTCGAGGTCGTGAACATGGGCGTGATGGTCCCGTGCCAGGACATCCTCGCCAAGGCCAAGGTCGAAGGCGCCGACATCATCGGGCTCTCCGGCCTGATCACGCCCAGCCTCGAGGAGATGCAGCACGTCGCCTCGGAGATGCAGCGCGACGACTACTTCCGCGTGAAGAAGATTCCGCTGCTGATCGGCGGCGCCACGACCAGCCGCGTGCACACGGCGGTCAAGATCTCGCCGCATTACGAAGGGCCGGTGGTCTACGTGCCCGACGCGTCGCGCTCGGTGGGCGTGTGCTCGGACCTGCTGTCCGACGAACGCGCCACGCGCTTCATCGACGAGCTGAAGTCGGATTACGAGCAGGTCCGCCAGCTCCACGCCAACAAGAAGCAGACGCCGCTGGTGACGCTGGCGCAGGCGCGCCAGAACAAGGCGCGCGCCGATTTCACGACCTACACCCCGCCGGTGCCGCGCTTCATCGGCCGGCGCCAGTTCCGCAACTACGATCTGGCCGAACTGGCCCAGTGCATCGACTGGGGCCCGTTCTTCCAGACCTGGGACCTGGCGGGGCCGTTCCCGGCCATCCTCAAGGACGAGATCGTCGGCACCGAGGCGCAGCGCGTCTTCAGCGACGGCAAGCGCATGCTGCAGCGGCTGATCGAAGGCCGCTGGCTGACCGCCAACGGTGTGATGGGGCTGTTCCCCGCCGCGCAGGTCAATGACGACGACATCGAGATCTACAGCGACGAATCGCGCTCCGAGGTGCTGATGACCTGGCGCGGGCTGCGCATGCAGTCGGAGCGTCCGGTGGTGGACGGCGTGCGCCGCCCCAACCGGGCGCTGGCCGATTACATCGCCGCCAAGGGCACGGTGCCGGACTACATCGGGCTGTTCGCGGTCACCGCGGGCCTGGGCGTGGAGAAGAAGGAGCAGCAGTTCATCGCCGACCTGGACGACTATTCCGCGATCATGCTGAAGGCGCTGGCCGACCGCCTGGCGGAGGCCTTCGCCGAGCGCCTGCACCAGCGGGTGCGCCAGGAGTTCTGGGGCTACGCGCAGGACGAGGCGCTCAGCAACGAGCAGCTCATCGCCGAGGCCTACCGCGGCATCCGTCCGGCACCGGGCTATCCGGCCTGTCCGGACCATCTGGTCAAGCGCGATCTCTTCCGCGTGCTGCAAGCGCAGGATATCGGCATGGCGCTGACTGAGGGCATGGCGATGACGCCGGCGGCCAGCGTCAGCGGCTTCTACTTCTCGCATCCGGAGGCGTCGTACTTCAACGTCGGCCGCATCGGCGACGACCAGGTCGCCGACTGGGCGGCGCGCATGGCGCTCGATCAGGCGGAGGCGCAGCGGGCGCTGGCCCCGCTGCTGGGCTGACGGCGCTTTTGGAAGTGAGGCCGCGGCGCAACGAAAAGCGCGCGACGCGGCCTTGTCCTACAGGGTTTGTTTCAGCCCTTTACAAACGGAACAGGAACGGTGAAGCCGCCACTTGTAACAGCGTGGCATTCTTCGTTCATCCCTCGGAGTAGGGGTAAACCATAAGAGGTGAATCATGGCGTTGAGTACCAATCACAAGATCGCGGCGGGTGCCGTTGGGGCGGCCGTGCTGGTCGTGGCGGCTTTCTTCGCGGGGCGGCATCAGTCCGCGCCGTCGATGCCCGAGGGCCCGGTCGCTGCGGTGAATGACCCGCAGCAATCCGCGGACGAGGCCCGCGCGGCACGCCGCTCCGCCGAGGACTCGATGTCCCGCTCGTCGCAGGAGCGCCGGGCGAATGACTCGCACCGTGCTTCGCAGCAGCCAGCGCGTGACAGTGGCTCGAGCGGCTACGCGGAGAACAACGGCCAGGCTGGCTCGGCGCAAGCGGACTCGCGCCTGTGCGCCTCGTGCGCGACGGTGCTGTCGGTCCGGACCGAGGCCCGTGAAGGGCAGGGCACCGGCATCGGCGTGGTGGGCGGCGCGGTGGTGGGCGGTCTGCTGGGCAGCGCGATCGGTGGCGGCACCGGCAAGAAGATCGCCACGGTGGGTGGCGCGGTCGCCGGCGGTTATGCCGGCAA
>Ga0099823_1000005_pt1 | contig 139631 bp, 122 predicted proteins | sample CowpearedBW_FD_76831 | JGI IMG/M metagenome (GOLD analysis project Ga0099823, IMG submission 76831) | Root nodule microbial communities of legume samples collected from California, USA - Cow pea red BW | ecosystem: Host-associated > Plants > Roots > Nodule | place: USA: California | collected...
TGAGCGATGACGCACGCACGCCGCCACGCCCGGTGACCTGACCTCTCCTGAAAGCCCACCATGCTGCGCGCCTCCAGCGGCTATTTCTCCGGCGATCCTCCTCCGCCGAAGCCGATGCCGTCGTGGATGTCGGAGCCCGTGCGGGAACGCGCGGGGTGGGCGGTCCAAGGTCTGGCCCTGGGCCTGGCTGGCGCGCTGCTGGCGTGGCCGGCGGCGACCTTCGTCATGAAGCAGCTGCGGCCGCCGCCGCCGGTCGTGGCGAAACATGTGTCCCCTTCTCCGGTCCAACCGGTCGCCCAAGCCCCCGCGCCAGTGCCGCGGTCCGGCAAGGCCGATTTCGGGAAGGCCAAGATTTCCAAGCAGGCCCGCCAGCTCGCGCAGTGGGTGATGGCGGGTTGGGATCACAACGGGCGTCCGTTCGCGATCCTCGACAAGCGCCAGGCGCAGGTCCTGGTGTTCAGCCCCGACGGCAAGCTGCAGGCGACCACGCCGGTGCTGCTGGGCTACGCGGCCGGTGACGACAGCGTTGCGGGCATCGGCCTGCGGCCGATCGCGCAGGTGCGCCCGTCCGAGCGCACCACCCCGGCCGGACGTTTCGTCGCGCAGCCGGGCAAGAACGCCGGTCATGAGGACGTGCTGTGGGTCGACTACGACGCCGCCGTCTCGATGCACCGCGTGCGCGCGACCAATCCGGCGGAGCACCGGCTGGAGCGCCTCGCGTCGCCGACGCCCAAGGACAACCGCATCAGCTACGGCTGCATCAACATGCCTGTGAAGTTCTTCGAACAGACCCTGTGGCCGACCTTCGGCAAGCGCGGCGGCATCGTCTACGTGCTGCCGGAGAAGAAGTCGCTGGAGCAGGTCTTCGCCGACCAGATGCGCCGCGCCCAGGCCGGCCCGACCACCTGACGCGCGGTTCATGACCGCGCCCCGCTGCTCCCGGCACGCCCTCGCCGCCGCGATCGCCCTCGCGCTCGGCGCGGGGCTCGTCCCGTCCGCCCATGCCCAGGTCAGCCGCGCGACCGTGCGCGGCCTCGTCACCGCGCCGGCGGGCACGCAGGCGGGCGGCCTCACGGTCACCGCGACCAACACCGCCACCGGCGCGCGCTATCGCACCGCGACGCGAGCCGATGGCCGCTATGCGCTGGTCGGCATCGCGCCGGGAGACTACCTGGTGCGCGTGCTCGGCGCCGACGGCGCGCCGATCAAGACCGAGCGCATCACGCTGTCCGTCGGCGAGAGCGCCGCGCTCGACCTCTCGGCCGCCCCTTCGACCGCCGGCGATCCGGTGCAGTTGAGCCGCGTGACCGTCGAGGGCACCTCGATCCGCCAGGGGGTGAAGGACTCGCAGGTGGGCACGGTGGTGTCGCAGCGGATGATCGAGGCGCTGCCGCAGAACACCCGCAACTTCCTGAGCGCCGCGGACCTCGCGCCCGGCGTGGCCTTCTCCAGCGATGCCAGCGGGCTGAGCCGCGTGCAGTCGGGTGCGCAGGACTTCGACCACCTGAACGTGTTCATCGATGGCGTGGGCCAGAAGAACAACATCCTGCGCGGCGGGCTGAGCGGGCAGGACAACTCGCGCGGCAATCCGTTCCCGCAGTCGGCGATCTCCGAATACAAGGTGCTGACGCAGAACTACAAGGCCGAGTTCGATCAGGTCAGCAGCGCGGCGATCACGGCGGTGACGAAGTCCGGCAGCAATGAATTCCACGGCGAGGCCTATGCCGACCGCACTGGCACCAACTGGCGCGCGATGAACTCGCTCGAGAAGGAGCGCGAGGCGCAGGGCGTGCCGCGGCCGTCCTCGCAGAAGTACGAGTACGGCGGCAGCGTCGGCGGGCCGATCGTCAAGGACAAGCTGCATTTCTTCGTCGCGTACGACGGCAAGCGGATCGAGGACTCGCGCCAGATCGCCGGCCAGAACTTCGAGAAGCTGCCGAGTGCCGGCATCGTGCCGGACCTGCTGGCGCGGCGCGGCAGCCAGGTCGATCCGTTCCACGAGGACCTGCTGTTCGGCAAGCTCGACGCGCAGCTCAACGACGAGCACAAGCTGACGCTGAGCGCGCGGCTGCGGCGCGAGACCGACCGCATCGCCGAGGACCGCAACCTCTCGCTGCCGGGCAACGACAAGCAGCGCCGCAACGACGAGACGCGCGTCGACCTGAAGCACGAGTGGTCGCGCGGCGACTGGCTCAGCGAAGCGCGCATCGGCTACGAGGACTATGTGTGGAATCCGCGTTCGGCGGCGAATGCGCCGCTGATCCGCTACAAGGTCTCGACCTCGACGCCGCAGGCGCTGACGGCCTCGCAGGACGTGATCCTGGACGGCGGCTCGCCGGACGCGCAGCGACGGCAGCAGCGCGGCAGCTTTCTGTCCGAGGAACTGACCTTCACCGGCGCGGATGGCCATGTGATCAAGGGCGGCGTCAAGCTCAAGGACATGCGCTACGACCTGAGCGGCACGGCCAGCTCGGTCGATCGCGTCGAGGTGCTGATCGACACCGTCACCGGCCTGCCCTACTGGGACGGCACGAACTGCACGGGCACCACCGTCTCCAACAACGGCACCAGCAGCGACCAGTGCAAGATCACGCGCGCCGAGGCGCCGGCGGTGGCGAATTTCAAGAACCGGCAATGGGGCCTTTATCTGCAAGACGACTGGAGCGTCACCGACAAGCTGGAGCTCAACCTCGGCGTCCGCTGGGACTACGAGGACAACATGCTCAACAACCGCTACGCGACGCCGGCCGACCGCGTGGCCGCGCTGCTGGCGCCGGACGTCACTCGCTACGGCGTCGCGCCGGCGGCCGGGCAGACCTACGCGCAGTCGCTCGCCAAGGGCGGCATCGACGTCTCGCAGTACATCAGCGACGGCCACTCGCGTCAGGCGTTCAAGAACGCCTTCGCGCCGCGGCTGGGCTTTTCCTACGATGTCTTCGGCGATCGCAAGTCGGTGGTCTTCGGCGGCTATGGCCGCAGCTATGACCGCACGATGGCGAATCACGCGCTCGACGAGCTGCAGAAGAACCAGGCGCCCGGCGGCGAGATCTGGCTGATCCGCAACGACCTCAAGATGCCCTACGCGGACCAGTTCAGCCTCGGGCTGCGGCAGGCGCTGACGCCGAGCTGGAACGGCGAGATCGCGATCAGCCGCGTCGAAGCGAAGAACCAGTTCGTCTGGTTCAGCGGCAACCGCGATCCCAATGGCGGCTTCGCGCAGCAGTCGGCGATCGATCCGCTCTGGGGCGGGCCGGATCGCTACGGGCAACTGGTGCTGGGGGATTCGATCGGCAGGACGCGGACCGATTCGGTGTTCGTGAAGGCGGACAAGCCCTACACCGAGGCTTCGGGCTGGACCGCGACGCTGGCCTACACCTACAGCGACGCGAAGACGACGAATCTCCAGTGGAGCAACGACACCTTCGACTGGACGTATGGGCGCAGCGGCCGTGGCTGGAATCCGAGCACGCTGGTGGACCGGCACCGGCTGGTGGGCGCGTTCATGACGGACAAGCTGCTGCCGTGGGGGCTGACGTTCTCGGCCAAGGGGACTTATGCGAGCGGCTTCCCGAGGCGCTTGACCAACTGCGTCGGCGGCACGCCGCAATGCTTCCTGCAGGAAGGGGATGCGCCGAGCTTCCGTCAAGTCGACATCAGCATCGGCAAGCGCTTCAAGATGGGCATCCATCAGGTCGCGCTGCGGCTGGACGTGCTGAATGTGTTCGGCGTCGACAACTACAACGGCTTCGACGACTGGATCGGCACCGCGCCGGCGGCCGGCCAGCCGGCGAACCGGCTCGGCGGCGACAACCTCAATCTGGACAAGCCCAACAACGCCCGCGGCGACAACCGCGCGCTGCGGGTGGTGATGAACTACAAGTTCTGAGGGACGGGGCGGGTTGCCGCCGGTGGTGACGAACGGCCCGATCCATCGCACGACGTATGCTGAGCCGCTTCAAACACCGATCGCCGCCAGCCATGTCCACTGCCCTGCTGATCATCGACCTCCAACGCGTGCTGTGCCAGGGCGACTACGCCTGCCATGACATCGACGCCGTGATCGGCCGCGTCAACGGCTTGATCGCGCGAGCGCGCGAGACGGACACACCGATCATCTTCGTCCAGCACGAGGAAGAGGCCTGGGAGCCGATGCGCCATGGCAGCGAAGGCTGGCAACTCGACGACCGCCTGCATGCGCGGCCTGAGGACCGGCGGGTCTTCAAAACCTCGCCGGACTCGTTCCACAAGACGGACCTGGATGGCGTGCTCAAGGGCCTGGGCGTCGACCACCTGGTGATTTGCGGGGCGCAGAGCGACTTCTGCGTCGACACCACCACGCGCCGCGCGCTGAGCTCAGGCTATGCGGTCACGCTGGTCGAGGACGGCCACACGACGATCGCCAATGGGGATCTGACCGCGCCGCAGATCATCGATCACCACACGCTGATCCTGCGCAACCTCAACAGCTTCGGGCCAGCGATGGCCGCGCAGAAGGCGGCGGAGATCCGCTTCGCGTGATCCGCCGCCGCCGGGCGACGGCCTAACGCCGCAACGCTTTCGCCGCCGCCAGCTCCGACAGCGTCGCATCGCACTGCTCGATGCTGCCGATGCAGTCCAGCCCGCGCGTCTCGACCTCGCCCATCAAGCTCAGCCACGCGTTCAGGCCTTCCAGCGTCACCTTCGTGCGGGAGGTCCGGCTCCAGCCGCGCTCCGCCAGCTGGCCCAGGTAGATCCACGTCTGCCGCCGCGACAGCCCCGACAACTGCCCGATGCTCGCCTGCGACACCGGCAGCGCCAGGCTGTTGCCCAGCGTCCCCGGCCGCGGCGTGCTGCTCAGTGCCGCCGCCAGCGTCGCCAGCACGCTGATCAGCCGTTGGAAGCCATTCCCGGCCAGCCGCATCGTGATCTGGTCCTGCAGCCGCGTCGCCGTCGCCGCATACAGCTCACCCGTCGCCGCGTCGCGCAGCGCCGCGTGCGGATCCTTCATCCGCGGCAGCGGAATGTGGATCGTCGTCACGTCCACCAGCGCCGTCACGTCGTAACGCGCCGCCAGCTTGCCCAGCGGCGAATCCGCCCCGATCACGTCCCCCAGCCACAGGGCCGCCACCGCCACGCGCGTGTCCGCCGCGACCTTCGCCGCCAGGTACGCCGCCCCGCCGCTGATCGCGATCCATTCGGCCAGCGGGCTGCCGGCCTCGATGATCTTCTGGCCGCGCCGATACGTCCGGACCTGACCATCGGCCAGCCAGTCGTCGTTCGTCGTCTCCGGCCCGCCGCTGTGCGGCGCTCGCGTCCCTCTCGTGTTCATGCTCGTTCTGGATGAAGTCCGCCGGACAAGGCTCCGCCCTCCGCGCGACGCGCGGAAGTTCGCAAGGCCTGACGGCGAATCGTGGGTTTATAGAAGCGGACCGCCCGCACCGATCGGTCGATAAGGGCCGTGGCGCCGGTCCGGTTTGCGCATTGACCGCGCGGCGATCACCAGATCGACAGGCTCCTCGCCAGCACGCGCTGCAACCAGCTGCGCGACGAGGCCTCCGATACATCCCCCTGCGCGACGCTCTCCAGGCTCGCGTTCACCACGTCTCGCGACGCCACGACATTCCCGGGGCGGATGTCGCGCGGATTGACGATCCCCGAGAACCGCAGCGTGTTCACGCCCTGGTTCAGGCCCACGTTGCGCTCCCCCGCCACCAGCAGGTTGCCGTTGGGAAGCACATTGATCACGCTCACCGCCACCTGCGTGACGAAACTGTTGTCCGTCTCCGTCGTGCCGCTGCCCTTGAACGAGTCGCTGCCCGACGCCGTCGCGTCCACGTTGAGCAGCCGCTCCACCGCGCCGACGTTGCTCTTGCCGCCCGGCCCATGCACCGCGAGCTTGTTGTCGCGCGCCGTGTCGGTCTTCTGCTTCTGGCTCGCCTTCAAGGTCTCCTGGATGTCGACCTTCAGCGTGTCGCCGATCGCGCTGGGGCGTTTCTCGCCCGAGAACAGCGAGGCCGGCGCCATGCCCGGCTGATAGATCGCGCCGTTGTTGGGCCGCTCGATGTACATCGGCGCCTGCGGCGGCGCGACCAGCATCGGACCCGGCACCGTCGGCGGCGCGCTCGAACAGGCGCCAAGCAGCGCCGCGACGATCGCCGCCCCGCTGGCTCGGACAGCGCCCGGCCAGTGGCGGGCGCACGGAGTCGTAGCCATCACATTCCTCCCCTTCAGCTCTGGAAGCCGGTGACCAGCGCCTTCACGACCGGCGCGATCTTGTTGCGTGTCCCGGCCCAGCGGGCCAGGCCGAAGTTCTCGTCGGCGACGTAGCTGCTGCTCGACAACAGCGTGCCGTCGGCACGATGCAGGCTCAGCGACGCGGCGCTGAGATTGGCGCGGTAGTTGCTCGCCATCGGCGGTACGCCCCATTCGATGGTGGCGACGTAGCGCAGCCACACGCCGCATTGCTGCAGCCCGGTGCCGGCCTCGTACACGCGGCTCTCCACGCCCTGACCCTTGAGCTCCGCCTGCAGCGCGGGGACGAAGTCCTCCAGCGGCGCATTGCGGTTGAATTCGATGCACACCTCGCGCACCGGCGCGTCGCCGTGATGCACGGTGTTGCTCGCCTTGGCCGGCGCGCTCGTGGCCAGCGCCGTCGAGGTCGCGGTCCCCGCGCCCTTCACCAGTTCCCACGCGGGGATCGGGCTCAGGACGCTGCAGCCGGCCAGCGGCGCGAGCACAGTGAGGATCAGGACCAGAGGCGCGCGCATCGCCAGTCCCTCACACCAGTTCGTCGAGCACGGCGCCGCCGCCCAGCGCAGCCATCACGCCGTAGCCGACGACGTTGCCGACCACATGGCCGACCGCGCCGGCGGCGTCGCCGACGACCTCGGTGACGGTGCCCGCCACCGTGCCGACCGCACCCGCCGCGTCGCCGGCCAGCGCCTGCAATCCCTTGGCGCTGATCGTGGCCGTCACGCCGAGCACCGGTCCGAGCGTCAGCCCGGGCGCTCCGCCGCGCGAGGCGCCGGACGACGACAGGCTGACCGCGGCGGCGCGGCCGCCTTCATGCGCCCCGTCGGAGGAGGTTGCGAGACTGGCCAGGCCGGAGAGGAAGGGCACGCTGCTCAAGGCGGACTCCCGGTCAGGCGCGGGCGGCCAGGGAGGCCGTGTCCAGCGACAGCGTGGACGGCGTGAGCGCGGCGGCGCTCACCGCGGCCGGCGTGGCCATCGGCGCCGTCGCCGCGGAGGCCGGCGCACCGGCCTTCGCGTCGTTCAGCATCCTGGAGAAATCGGGCGGACCATTCCTGGCGCCGTTGGCGCCGTTGGCGCCTTTGGCGGCGCTGGCAGGCGCCGGGGCGCCGGCGTGGGTGGCCGGCGACGGAGAAGCGGAGGACTTGACGTGCATGGCGAAGCGCTCTCGTTCGTTGGGGTGAACGGATTCTTCGCCGCGAGGGGGACGCCGCATGCCGCGATGAACGCGACGAAGCCGGCGGTCGTCAGGAACTCGGTGTCGTGCATCACCGAGCGGAAAGACTGGGCGGTGCAGGCACCGCAATTCCGATTCAAGTTGGCGCAGCCGCGGCCGCACGGACTCCGCCCGGGGCGCTCAGCGCGCGGCCGGATGGCCCTGACGGGCCATGGCTTCCGTCCACTCGTCCCAGGTCGACTCGGTGACCTCCAGACCCTCCAGCGCGGGCGGCTCCTCGATGGGCCAGCCCGAGGGGCTGAACGGGATGCGCCGCTGCAGCAGCACCTCGGTCTGGTGCAGGATGTGCTGCATCACCGAGTGGAAGGGATGACCGGGTTCTCCGGCCGGGGTCGCGAATCGTTGTCGCATGAGCCTCTCCTGACGAACCCCCACTATCGGCGGGGGCCGTTGCAAGTGCCATCCCACCATAGGGTGGACCCGGGGGGATGCCAGGGGGGATCAGGACGAAAGGCGCCGAGCAGCAGCCGAGCGGTCGCCCCCCGTCAGATCACCTGACGCAGCAGCGCGTACAGCGCGATCGCGCCGCTGCCCACGGCACAGGCGGTCTTGACCGAACGATTGGCGACGAAAGCGCCGATCAGGCTGCAGACCAGGATGGCGGCAAGGAGATAGTTGGTTTTCATGGGCCGCGATTGTGGCGGCCCCCTGACGGGTGTCCGGCGAAGTCCGCGGCGCGGATCAGACAGTCACGGGCGCGGGGCGGTTGATCTCCACGGTGACGTGAACAAGTTCCTCGTGGATCGAGAGCAGCCGGCGGACCTCGTCGGGCCGCGCCTCGGGACTGTCCGTGACCAGCGAGACGATGCACGCGTACTGCGCCCTGCCGACGCGCCACACATGCAGGTCGGCGATCGCCACCGGCCACGGCGCGGCGGCCACGGCCTCGCGGATCTCCTGGACGACCGGCGCGTCCATCTCGGCGTCCAGCAGCACGCGGCCGGTGTCGCGCAGCAGACCCCGCGCCCACACCACCACCAGCACCGCGCCGGCGATGCCCATGACCGGATCCAGCCAGTCCGCGCCCCACAGCCGCCCGCCAAGCAGCGCGACGATCGCCAGCACCGACGTCGCCGCGTCGGCCAGCACATGCAGATAGGCGGCGCGGAGATTCAGATCGTGGTGGCCGTCGCCATGAACGTCGCCATGTCCGCCGCCGTGGTCATGGGAGCGATCGTGGCCGTGGCCGTGTCCATGGTCATGGCCGTGGTGATGACCGTGGTGGTGTCCGTGATGCGGCTCCCCGCGCAGCAGCCAGGCGCAGGCGAGGTTCACCAGCAGGCCGAGCGCCGCCACCGCGATGGCCTGGTCGTAGTGGATGGGTGTCGGCGCGATCAGCCGCTCGACCGACTGCCACAACATCAGGCCCGCGACACCGACCAGCAGCAGCGCGCTGCTGAAGCCGCCGAGCACCTCGATCTTCCAGGTGCCGAAGGCGAAGCGGCCATCCTTCGCCCAGCGCCGCGCGGCCGCATAGGCCAGCAGCGACACGCCCAGCGCCACCGCGTGCGAGCTCATGTGCCAGCCATCGGCCAGCAGTGCCATGGAATTGAAGACGTAACCGCCGGCGATCTCCGCGACCATCATCGCCACCGTCAGCAGCACCGCCCAGCGGGTGTTGCGGGCGGCGAGCGGATTGCCCTCGTCGAAGACATGGGTGTGCTGCCAGGGCGCAGCGGAGAGCGAAGAGGACATGAAGGGAAGCGCGAAAAAAAGGCGGCATGAGGATACCGCCGCCACGGCATGGCGCGCCCCGCCGCCGCGCCGTACACCCTCCAGCCACCACGGTAGACTCCGCCGCACGGTCAATGGAACATGGGATCTCAGGGTGGACATGGAGGAGCGACAGCCCTTGCGGGTCGTGGTGCTCGGTGGCTCGGCGGGCAGCATCGATGCGCTCGGGACCGTCCTCGGTGCGCTACCGAACACGCCGGGATTCGCCGTCCTGGTGATCACCCACCTCGATCCCACCGAGGAAACCCGCCTCCCCGAGGTGCTGCAGGACCGCACCACGCTGCCGGTCGAGCGGCTCGAGCACCTCGTCAAGATCCAGGAGAACCGCGTCTACGTGATGCCGGAGAACGCCGGCGTCATCGCGCTGGACGGCCATTTCCGGCTGACGCGCCGCCAGCCCGGGCTGCATCTGCCGATCGACGCCTGTCTGGCGTCGATGGCGCAGGACCCGGATGTCGACGCGGCCGTCGTGATCCTGTCGGGGACCGGCCAGGACGGCGCGGCCGGGCTGGTCGACCTGAAGGCGTCCGGCGGACTGGCGATCGCGCAGGCCCCGGCCACCGCCGCCCATGACGGCATGCCGGTGGCGGCCATCGACACCGGTCTGATCGACGAAGTCCTCCCGCCCGCCGAGATCGCCCAGGCGCTGGTGCGCCGCTTCGGCCGGCCGCATGGCGAGCAGGGGATCCCCGGCTCCGCCAGCGCGGCCCAGGACGTGGACGCGCTCGAGACCGCGCTGGCGATCGTGCAGCAGAAGGCTGGCGTGAACCTGGGCTACGTCAAGGACGTCAACCTGCGGCGCCGCTTCCTGCGCCGCGTGCTGCTGCAGAAGGACCGCGACGTCGCCGCCTATCTCCAGTTCCTGCGCTCCGATCCCCACGAAGCCGCCGCGCTGCGCGACGACGTGCTGATCGGCGTGACCGCGTTCTTCCGCGACGCGGAGTTCGTCAACGTGCTGCGCCAGGTGGTGCTGCCCAAGCTGCTGGCGCTGCGCCACGACCCGATCCGGATCTGGGTGCCGGCCTGCTCGACCGGCGAGGAGGTCTACACCATCGCGATGCTGCTCAAGGAGGCGATGCACGCCGAGGGCATCGACCGCCGCGTGCAGATCTTCGGCACCGACATCAACGAGGCCGCGATCGAGACCGCCCGCGCCGGCCGCTACAGCGCCGCCGCGCTGGAGAACGTGCCGCAGGCCTTTCGCGACTCGGCCTTCCTGCCGAGCTCGGGCGCCTACCTGGTCGCCAAGGACCTGCGCGAGATGTGCGTGTTCGCGCGGCACAACCTGCTGACGCACGCGCCGTTCTCCGGCATGGGCCTGATCAGTTGCCGCAACATGCTGATCTACCTGCGCAAGGAAGCGCAGCAGCATGTCTTCGAAGTGCTGCACTACGCCTGCCGCAACGATGGCTTCATGCTGCTGGGCCGCGCCGAGGCGGCCTCGGCGGCCGATGGCTTCGAGCACGCCGGCGCTCCCCACCTGTACCGCAAGCTGCCCAACGCGCGCCGCCAGCGGCCGCTGTTCCCGATCGACGCGCTGCGCCCCTGGGCCAGCGACAGCGACACGCCGCGCGCGACGCAGCCGCCGCCGCCCGACCTGGTCAGCGAGGCCGCCAACCGCGTGGCGCTCGCGCGCTACGTGCCGCCGGGCTTCGTCGTCAACGAGAACGGCGACGTCGTGCAGTTCCGCGGCGACGTCGCCGCCTTCATCGCGCCGGCCAGCGGCGAGGCCACGCTGGCGCTCCCGCGGCTGCTGCATGCCGAGCTCAACGTGCCGGTGCGCACCGCGCTGATCGAGGCCAAGCGCACCGCGCAGCCGGTGCGCCGCGAGCGCGTGGCCTTCAACGAGCGCCGCTACGCGCTCGAGGTCCTACCGCTGGAGACCGGCGAGGCGCTGCAGCACTTCCTGGTGACCCTGTCGGCGCAGCCGGACGAAGCCGCCGAGGCGGCCGCCGCGCTGTCCACGCCGCCGTTCGCACCGGGCGGCGCCCGTGCGCGGGTCGACGAACTCGAACGCACCGTCACGACGCTGTCCGACGAGCTCGAAGCCACGCAGGCGCAGCTGCGCACGCTGGTCATCGAATTCGAATCGGCCAACGAGGAGCTGCGCACCGCCAACGAGGAGATGCTCAGCACCAACGAGGAACTGCAGAGCGCGAACGAGGAGTTGCAGAGCGCGAAGCAGGAACTCGAGTCCGCCAACCAGGAGCTGATCTCGCTGAACGAGGAGCTCAAGTCGCGCAACGACGAGCTGGACCTGGCCAACGACGACCTGAGCAACCTGGTGGAGGGCATCCCGCTGCCGGTGGTGCTGCTCGATCGCCAGATGCGGCTGCGTCACGCGTCGCCGCAGGCGGCGCCGCTGTTCGGACTGACGCCGGAGACCCTGGGGCAGGTGATCGGGCAGCCGGTGGGCCAGGTCGGCGCGCGTTTCGCGATCGGGCATCTGGAGCAACTGGTGCAGGCGGCGGTGCAAGGGCTGTCCGCCGTCGAGCACGAACACCAGGACAGCGAAGGCCGCTGGTGGCTGATCAACGTGCGGGCCTACCGCACCGCCGACGACCGCATCGACGGCGCGGTGATCGCCTTCCAGGACATCCATGCGCTGCGCGGCGCGCTGGAATCGGCGCAGCACGCGCGCGACGACGCGCAGCGCGCCAACACCGCCAAGGACGACTTCCTGGGCATGGTGTCGCATGAGCTGCGCGCGCCGCTGAACGTGATCTCGGGCTGGGCCTCGGTGCTGAGGCAGGCGCAGGAACGCCACGCGCTCGGCGAAGCCACCGCCACGCGCGCGATCTCGACGATCCTGAAGCACTGCCAGGCGCAGGCCCAGTTGATCGACGACCTGCTGGACGTGTCGCGCATCGCCTCCGGCCACCTGGCGCTGGAGCCGCGGCCGCTGGACCTGTCGGCCTGCGTGCGCGCCGTGGTCGAGAGCCTGCAGCCGACCGCCGAGGCCAGGGGCCTGGCGCTGACCGGCACCGGGCTGCAGCAGCCGCATCGCATCCAGGGCGACGCGCGCCGGGTGCAGCAGATCGTCTCCAACCTGATCGGCAACGCGCTGAAGTTCACGCCGCGCGGGGGCCGGGTGTCGGTGTCGCTGAGCCGCATCGGACCGACCGTGGAACTGGCCGTGGTCGACACCGGCATCGGTGTCGCGCTGGAGATGCTGCCGCGGCTGTTCGACCGCTTCACGCAGGCCGACATCACCCGCACGCGCGAGTACGGCGGCCTCGGACTGGGCCTGTCCATCGTGCGCCATCTCGTGCTGGCCCATGGCGGCACCGTGACCGCGCACAGCGAGGGCGAGGGGCGCGGCACGCGGCTGACGGTGCGCTTCCCGGCGGTGGAACTGGTCTCGGACGCGCCGGAATCGCCGCCGCGCGAAAGCACCGGCTTGACCCTGGACGGCCTGCGTGTGCTGCTGGTCGACGACGACACCCATGCGCTCGAGGCGCTGGGCGAGCTGCTGGAGCTGGCGGGTGCGCAGGTGAGGACCGCCGGCTCGGCCGACGAGGGCTGGGCGGCCGCCACCGACACGGCGCACGAACCGCCGCAGGCGCTGGTGAGCGATGTGGCGATGCCAGGGGCGGATGGCTATTCGCTGGTCCGGCGGCTGCGCGAGCGCGAGCGCGCGGACGGCGGCGGATCGCGGCTTTACGTGGTCGCGCTGACGGGCCTGGCGACGCTGCAGGACCGCGACGCGGCGATCGCCGCCGGCTTCGACGACCACCTGGCCAAGCCGGTGGACGTCGACCTGCTCATCGAGAAGCTGATCGCCGCGCGGCCGCGCTGAACGGGGCGCGGCGGCTGGCGTGTCAGTCCGCCGCGGCGGCGGCCTGCGCGACCACGGCCGGCACGATGATGCTGCCGCGGCGCGCGCGCTTGATCTCGTACATCCGGGCGTCGGCGAGCTGCAGCGCCTCCTCGGCGCTGACGCGCGACGGATCGAGCGCGACCACGCCGACGCTGGCACCGGCGTACTGCAGCAGATGGCCGTCCAGATCGAAGCGGCCGACGCTGGCGAGCGCCGCGCGCTGCTCCAGCGTGCGGGCCGCCTGAACCGGCTCGCCGCGGTCGATCAACGGCCCCTCCGAAGGCGGCAGGCCGTCCAGGCTCACGCCCGGACCGACGACGACGAACTCGTCGCCGCCCATGCGCGCCAGCATGTCCGAGCCGCGCAGCTCGAGCATCAGGCGATGGGCCGTCTCGCGCAGGAACAGATCGCCGCGATGGTGGCCCAGCTGATCATTCACCGACTTGAAACCATCCAGATCGATGCAGCCCAGCAGCACGCAGTTTCCATCGCGCGAGGCGCGCTGCAGCTGCCGCTGCAATTCGTCGAAGAGCGCGCGGCGGTTGGGCAGCCCGGTCAGCGCGTCGGTCAGGGCATAGGTGGCGAGCTGCTCATTGGCGGCGCGCAGGTCGTCCATCAGGCGCTCGCGCTGCAGGAATTGCGACACCAGCGTCGAAAACAGCCTCAGCAGCGATTCCGCATCCGGCGCGATCGCGCGGCGCTGGGCACTCGCGGCGCACAAGGTGCCGAGCAGCTCGCCGCCATCATCGCGCACCGGGGTGCTCACATAGGTCTGGATCCCGAGCCGCCGCGCCGCCTCCGAATCGCCCCAGCACGCGCCCACGTCCTCGGTGGCCATGCGCCCCTCGTCGAGCGCACGCTTGCACAGCGTGTCGGACCACGCCACCGTCAGGCCCTCGGGAATCACCATCGTCCCCGCGTTGCGCGCCAGCAGCACATGCTGCTCGCCGGCCCGCAGGTCGATCGTTGTCAGATAGGTGGACTCCAGGCCGGTGACCGCCCCCAGCATCTCCAGCAGCGGACGGGTGAGCTGTTCAAGGTTCCGGGCAGCGGGGACGGTCGAGGTCAGTCGGGCAAGCAGGGCATCCAAGATCGAAACCGGGCAGTAGGAAGATCGGAAGAAGAATTTCGCGATGTTGTCACAACTGAGAACCCACGGCGGACACCGTCCGTCCCGGCACCGCTGCCGTCCGCCGGATCCCCTCGCAGGCAGGACCCGGGCGCCGGATTTGCCGCGCAGGTATCAACGCTTGCGCGACAACCCACGGAGTCCCCTCATGCAACGCGAAGGACAGTACCGCGGCGTCACCTACCGCGTCGACGCCCAGCCCGCTCCAGGCGATACCTACATCGGCCACTACCAGTTGCTCGACGCCGGACGCCGACGCAGCGACACCACCGATCACGCCTTCCTCGGGGGAGGATCGGCAGCCAACGATGCGTTCGGGGCCCAGCTCGAGCCGCCCGGGGATGAGCAGGCCCCACAGGCGGGGATCGAAGACGTCGTCCACCCGCCGGTCGGACACGCCTGGGCAACGGAGAACGAAGCCCTCACCTATGCGACCGAGGCAGCCTGCCACGCGATCGAGATCATGCAGCTCGGCCGGCCTCAGGCGCAGGGGCGCGGGAGCGGGTCCAGTTGGCGCAGGACGGATTCGTTGGGGCAGTGAGGGAGACCGCCTCCGACTGCGCAAGGCCAGGCGCGGGCTCTCCACGACGCGAGGGGGCTCCCTCCAGGACCCCCTCGCATCATTCCGGCCCCACCCGCATCCGCTGACCGCGGGCCTTGGCGCGTCTTGGCGGGCCTTGGCGGACGCGGGCGCGCTTGGCGGACTGGCTTGGCGGGCTCCCTTCAGGCTTCGCCCAGGGCGCGGGCGACAAGCTCCACCTGCTCCAGCTGGTGGATGGCGTGCGAGGAAGTAGCACCCGATCCGTTGGCGCGACGTGCGACGCAGCGCAATTGCACTTGGCGCGGCAGCAGGCCGTCCATGTGCTCGCGGATGAAAGTCCATGCGCCCTGCTGGCGATGCTCCTCCTGCACCCACGTGATCTCGACCAGCGCCGGGTAACGCGCCAGCAGGGCAACGATCTCGTCCTCCGGGAAGGGGTAGAACTGCTCGATGCGGGCGATCGCCAAGTCCGCCCGCGCGACCGAGTGCCGCCCTCGGTCCAGGTCGTAATAGACCTTGCCGCTGCACAGCAGCAGGCGCTCGACCTGCCGCGGCAGCTTGATGCCGGCATCGTCGATCACCGGCTGGAAGCGGCCGTGCGTCAGATCCTCGATCGCTGCATGCGAGGCCTTCTCCCAATACAGCGTGCCCTTGGGCGACATCACGATCAGCGGCTTGCGCAAGGTGTCGAAAGCCTGCCGCCGCAGCAGATGGAACCACTGCGCCGCCGTGGACGGACAGGCCACGCGCATGTTGTCCTCGCCGCAGAGCTGCAGGAACCGGCTCAGGTAGCCACTCGAATGATCCGGACCGATGCCCTCGTTGCCATGCGGCAGCAGCACCGTCAGCGAGGAGGTGTCACCCCACTTCTCCTCGCCCGAGCTGATGTACTGGTCGACGAAGACCTGCGCCCCATTCACGAAATCCCCGAACTGGGCCTCCCACACGGTCAGCGTCCGCTGGGCACCGACGCTGTAGCCGTACTCGAATCCCAGCACCGCCTCCTCCGACAGCGGTGAGTTGAAGATGTCGAAACGGCCCGCCGGCACGCGCCCGTCCGCGGCCCCACCGCCGCTTTCGCCGCTTTCGCCGCCGTCCTGCGCGATCTGGCGCAGCGGGACGAAGTCCCGCGGCCCGCCGTCGCCGTCCGCGGCCTGCGAGGTCCACACCGCCTGCCGGTGCAGGAAGGTGCCGCGCCGCACGTCCATGCCCGAGATGCGCAGGTTCAGCCCGCCGCGCAGGATGGTGGCGTAGGCGAGGTTCTCGGCGAAGCACCAGTCGGCAGCCAGCGGCGGCTCGTCCAGACCCGCCATGCGGCGCCAGTGATCCGCGAGGGTGCGCACCATGGCGTGCGGCTCGAAGCCCTCGGGCCAGCGCACCATCGGCTCGACCAGCGCCCGCAGCGCCGCGGCGTCCAGCGGCGGCACTTCGCCGGGGCGGCGCAGCGGGGCCGGCGATTCGTCCTCCTCCGGCATGGCCGGATCGGCGAAGGCCTGGTGCGCCCGCACGCGGCCGTGCGTGACGTGCGAGGCCATGTCGGTGTCCGGCGGAACGACGCCATCGGCGCGCAGCGCGGCCGCGTAGCGGTCGACGATGGTGGGATGGCTCTGCATCAGCGCGTGGATGCGCGGCCGCGTCAGCGCCGGGACGTCGCTCTCCGAATGCCCCAGCCGCCGGTAGCCGATGAGGTCGATGACGATGTCCGAGCCGAAGCGCGCGCGCCACGCCATCGCGATGGCGGCGGCGCGCAGCGCCTGTTCCGGCTCGTCGGCGTTCACGCGCAGCACCGGCGCGTCGACCATGCGCGTGACGTCGGTGCAGTACTGCGCCGGCCAGGCGCTCATGGGGTTGGGCTCGGTGAAGCCGACCTGGTTGTTGATGATCACGTGCACCGTGCCGCCCACGGTGTAGCCCGGCTTGCCGCCCAGCATCAGCGTCTCCATGACGACGCCCTGCCCCGCGAAGGCCGCGTCGCCATGCAGCATCAGCGGCAGCACGAGGCGGCGGCCGTCCTGGTCGGCATGCGCGCGGCTGAGCGCGTCCTGGCAGGCGCGCGCCAGGCCGGTGAGGACCGGATGCACGCTCTGCAGGTGCGACGGGTTGTGCGCCAGCGTCAGCGTGACGCGGCCGCGCGGCGTGTCCAGTTCGCGCTCGCCGCCAAGGTGGTAGACGAGGTCGGTGTGCAGCTCGGGATGCGGCGACTTGGGATCGAAGTAGTCCAGCACCCGCGCCGGCGCGAAGCCCATCAGGTTCACCAGCACGTTGACCCGGCCGCGGTGCGGCATGCCCAGGAAGATGCGCCGCACGCCCAGGCCGGCGGCCTCCTCGCACAACGCGTCCAGCAGCGGGATCAGGGTCTCGTTGCCCTGCAGCGAGAAGCGCTTGGCATGCGGGAAGGCCTGCGCGACATGCTCTTCCCAGCCCTGCGCGCGGATCAGCCGCTCGAGCAGCGCCAGGCGCCCCGCCGCGCCACCGGCGCCCGGGGGCGCGGCCTCCATCTCGTGGAAGAGCCACTCGCGCCGCGCGGCATCGCGCACGGCGCTGGCGTCAAGCGCGAGTCCGCCGCAGTAGATCGATTTCAGCGCGCGATCCAGGTCGGCGACGGTGCGCGCGCTCCACAGCGGCGTGCCCGCCGGCGAGAGCCAGTCGCCCGGCTGCAGGCCGAAGCGCTGCGGGTCGAGCAGCGTCGGATCGGCCGGCCGCGAGACGCCCAGCGGATCGAGCCGCGCGCAGCGGTGGCCGTCACGGCGGTGCGCCTCGATGAAGGCGAGCACCTCCGGCCGCCAGCGGGCGCCGCCATCGCCGGCGGCCGCCGGGGCGCCCGCGCGGGCGGATGACGAAGGGGATGAAGGGGAAGGGGTTGATGGGGGCGTCGCGACGCCCGCCTGGATCCTGTCGTTCATGAGGGTCGCTCCCTGGTGAGTCGACGTGAAGGCGCGGCCGCCGGCGGGCTAGAGCACGAAGGCCCGCACCGCGTTGTTGAGATGGGCGGCTTCGTCCTCGAGGGCCTTGGCCGAGGCAGTGCTCTGCTCGACCATGGCGGCGTTCTTCTGGGTGGTGTCGTCCATCTGCATGATGGCGGCGTTGACCTGCTCGATGCCCAGGCTCTGCTCGCGGCTGGAGACGCTGATCTCGGCGACGACACCGCTGACGCGCTGGATGCCGGAGACGACCTGCGACATGGTCGCGCCCGCCTGCTCGACCAGCCGGCTGCCGGCGCCGACCTGCTCGGTGGAGGCGACGATCAGGCCTTTGATCTCCTTGGCCGCGCTGGCCGAGCGCTGCGCCAGCGCCCGCACCTCCGAGGCGACGACCGCGAAGCCGCGTCCGTGCTCGCCGGCGCGCGCGGCCTCGACCGCGGCGTTCAGCGCCAGGATGTTGGTCTGGAAGGCGATGCCGTGATGGTGCCGATGATCTCGCCGATGCGCTGCGAGGAGGCGGAGATGGAGTTCATCGTCGCCACGACCTCGCCCACCGCCTGGCCGCCCTGGCTGGCGACCTCCGACGCGGAGGCGGCGCTGGCGTTGGCCTGGTCGGCGTTGTCGGCGCTCAGGCGCACGGCCGCGGTCAGCTGCTCCATCGCGGACGCGGTCTGCTGCAGCGCGCTGGCCTGGGCCTCGGTGCGGGCGGAGAGGTCGGCATTGCCCTGCGCCACCTCGCGCGCGGCGGCGGAGATGGTGTCGGCGCCCTGCCGGACTTCGGAGACGATGCGGTGCAGGCTGCGCACCATGTGCTGCAGCGCGGCGATGAGGCGGCCGATCTCGTCGCTGCTCTGGGGCAGCTCGCGCGGCGTGAGGTCGCCGCGGGCGACGTCCTCCGCCAGCCCGATCGCGCCCAGGATGCGCTGCGTGATCGAGCGCGTGATGCTGAAGGCCGTCGCGACCCCGAGCACCACCGCGATCGCGGCGACGATGCCCATCCACAGCTTGGAGCGGCGCGCGTCATCCTTGGCGCGGGCGACGTCATCGGCCATCGCGCGCGCCTGGTAGTCGACCATCTTGTCGATCAGCGCGTAGTAGCGGACCTGCAGCGTCGCCATGTCGCCCTGGTAGACGGCCATGGCCTGCTCGCGCTGGCCGGCGGCGATCAGATCGAAGAGCTTGCGCACGGCGGCGCCGTACGCCTTCCGCGCCTCGGACTGCTCGGCGAAGATGGCCTTGCCCTCGTCGGTGTGGAGCAGCTTCTCGAACTTGGCGAAGTTCTCGGTGTTGGCGGCGCGGACGGCGGCGTACTCGTCCATGTAGCGCTTGACCTGCGCCGGATCGGTGGCCATGAGCAGCCGGCCGATGACGATGACGCCCTGGTCGCCGACATTCTTGATGTCGTCGCTGATCGAGATCTGCGCGTAGCGATCGTCGACCAGGCGGTCCATGGTGTCGCTGGTGCGGTTGAGCACCGAGACGGCCACGGTCAGCACCAGCAGCAGGAGCAGGATGACAACGGCGAACGCGGCGGCGAGGCGCGTGCCGATCTTGAAGTTGGACAGCGTCGGCATGTTCTTTTCCCCCTGGGGGCCCACGATCAGTCCTGGCAGCGGGGCAAGGCGCGGGCCGGGTGAAAGTCCACCGGACCCATGGGCGCCGCGGCGTGGGCAAACGTGGTGCCCACGGGCCGGCGGCCCGCGTCATTGCCGGCGCCAGCGTCTCAGGAAGGCCCGGCGCGGCGGCCGTGCCCGAGGAAGATCCGCTGCGTCCGCGCGTTCGGGCGCGCGGCCCGGCACGCGGCTTGGCACACGGGGCAACGCGCGGGATTGCTCACGCTTGTTCCGCAAAGGTGGCGATGTACTGGCGCGCCACGCGGTCGGCATGGTCGACGGCCTCGTCGGGGGACGCGAACTCGTCCTCGAGGTCATGCCAGGACGTGCCGAGCTGGCCGTCCTCCTCCCCCTTGACGACGAATCGCCCTCGCCACGGCCCGGCGTCCTGCCCGAGCGCGTCGAGGACATAGGTGCGGCCTTTGTGCTGGCGGACGGTCTGCGAAGTCGGCATGGTCGGCAACGGACGGACGGACGGACGCTGGAAGCCGGGTCGATGCGCGCGGGGAGGAAAGGCGCGCACGGACACGGGTGACGCGATGACCGTGGTTGTACACCGTCGCCCGGTTCACGGGAAAGAAATTCCTTGCATCCCGCATGAACACGGGGTGCGGGACGTCCGCCAGCGCCGGGGGGCCGCGGCGATCCTTCCGCTCAGGCGGTGATGCTCAGGCGGTGACGTCCAGGATGCGCGGCGTCCCGCCGGCGCGCTCGATATGGCTGGACAGCATCGGCCCGAGCGAGACCTGCACCTTCAGATCCGGGAAATCCGCCGCGGTGTAGGTGCCCCGCGAGTACGCCGGCGTCTGCACGCGGCTGACCGGCGGCGCCTCCTGGCCGAGCGGGTGCCGGCCATAGGTGACGTCGGCGCTGTCGCGGGCGCGCATCTCCTTGAGCGGCCCTTCCGTCCCGATGAACGGAGACAGCTTCAGCACCACGGACGGCGGCGGGCCCTCCAGCATCTCCTGCTGGACCTTGGCGCGGTACTGCTGCAACGGACTGACATCGAACGGCGACGTCCTGAGCGGCGTCGCCTGTACTTCGGAAAACTTCAAATCGCCCCGGCGGCGACCGCGCTCGATGGCCGGTCGCCACCCTCCCTCATGACGCTGATGTAGTGATGACGGACGGCCCCTGCGCGGCGGCGCTTGAATCAGCGCTCAAGTCCGGGGCCATCCCGGCCGAAATTGTCCGGGGCCGAGGCGCAAAGCCCGCGCCGGATCGGCCCCGCCCGGACGTCAATCGCCCCGCCGAGCAGGCGCGTCGCGCGGGCGCCGCAGTTCCGTTCGTGGCACGGCCGGATCTGGTCGAAGGGCGCAAGACCCGGCCCGCTCTTGAAAAGGCGGCGGGTCGCGCGCATCTTCAGGACTTCGCAGCCTGGCTGCCGCGGCGCTTCATCCCATGACCCTGCTCGTGCTCGCGCTGATCGCGGCGCTGATCTGCTTCTGGCTGCTGAGCCAGCCCTGGCGGCAGGCGCGCCGCCGCGCCGCGCTGCGGGCGAAGGCCTTCCCCGCCGCGTGGCGCGCGATCCTGCGCCGCAACGTGCCCCAGGTGGCGCGGCTGCCGGCCGACCTGCAGCTCAAACTCAAGCGCCAGATGCAGGTGTTCCTGGCGGAGAAGACCTTCATCGGCTGCGCCGGCCAGGTCATCACCGACGAGGTGCGCGTGACCGTCGCCGCGCTGGCCTCGCTGCCGCTGCTGGGCCGGGCGCGCGGCTACTACCCCAAGCTGCACACGGTGCTGGTCTATCCCGGCGCCTTCATCGTCGACCGCGTCCGCCATCAAGGGCCGCTGCAGATGCAGCAGCGCCAGGTGCTGAGCGGCGAATCCTGGGGCGAGGGCCAGGTCGTGCTGTCCTGGGACGACGTGCTGCGCGACGCGTCGCAGCCGGAACTCGGCCACAACGTCGCGGTGCACGAGTTCGCCCATCAGCTCGATCAGGTCAAGGGCGTGGCCAACGGCGCGCCGTGGCTGGGCAACCGGGCGCGGCAGGCGCGCTGGGCGGCGGTGATGCAGCAGAGCTTCGACCTGCTGCGGGCGCGTCTGGCGGCGGGCGAGGCCGATCCGCTGGGCGACTACGCGGCCACCGAGCCGGCGGAGTTCTTCGCCGTGGCGAGCGAGCGCTTCTTCGGCCAGCCCTGGGCGCTGGCGCAGGCGCATCCAGCGCTGTACGCGGAGCTGAGACGGTTCTACGAGGTCGATCCGATGCTCTGGGCCTGAGCGGGCCAGCCTCTCAGGCGACCCTCAAGGACTCGTCAAGACCGCGTCAAAAACCCATTTCGGCGAGCAGCGCGTCGACGTCGTCCTGCTGCAGCGCCTTGTCCGGCGTCTGCACGCCGGCAAGCTGTTCCTGGGCGGCGGCGGCCGGCGGCTCATGCGCGGCGAGCAATTGCGCCAGCGGCTCCTCGGCGGGCCGCAGCATGCCCAGCACCTTGTTGATGACCTGGCCCGACAGGTCCTGGAAGTCCTGGGCCATCATGATTTCGGTCTGCAGCCCGCGGACCCGGTCCGCGAAACCGGCGGCCCCGGCGGCGTAGGCCGCGCACAGCCGCATCATGGCCCGCGCCCGTTCGACGCTCAGGTCCGGCGCCGCCGCCAGCCGCTGCAGCGACTCCGACAACTCCTGCCCCTGACGCCGCACCGCTTCCGCGTCGTCCTGCGCCGCCTCGACGATGCCCAGCACCTTGCTGGCCGCCTGGTCGGTCATGCGCTTGACGTAATCCAGCCGCTCGCAGGCGTCCGGGAGCTCCTGGGACAGCTTGTGCAGCGCCTGGTGCTCGGTGGCCGTGAGTGGGGTGTCGGGCTTGGACATGGTGTCGGAGTGCAGCTCGCGAGAGTCCCGAAATCTTAATTCTGCAACTGCTGTAACCAACGGAAAGGGGGTTGGGCACCCGTGCATTTTTGGTGGGGAGCACTGCATTTAAGTGATGGATCGGCGCGGTCGCCTGTAGCCTTCAACCCGTCCGTCTTTCGGACCGTCCTTGCTGCCGTCTGTCCTGGCAAAGCGATCCGTCACATGAACATGGCCACCACCCGTCCCTCGCCCGGTTATCACCGCGCTCCCTCGCGGTCTGGTTCGACCCCGCCGTCCCGCGGCGAGGGCGCGAGCTTCGCCGCCGCGCCGCGCGCGCAGACGGCGGCGCCACCGTCCGCGCTGCGCGACGTGAGCGACATCATGGTCGGCGTGGCGCTGATGCTGGGCGTGCTGTTCGCGCTGCTGATGCTGACGCTGTACACGCGCGACTCAATGGCCGTGGGCAAGGCGCTGCAGGAGCAGGGTCAGGCGCGCGGCACGCTGGTGTGCAAGGACGGCAAGATCGCCCGCGGCGACGGCTCGCTGCCGGATCGCATCGTCGAGGACGGCGTGTTCGTGTGCACCGATTGGCGCACGCTGCAGGCAATCGAGCAGGAAGAGGCCGAGCGCGGGATGCGCAAGTACTGACAGGACCGAGGACACGCCCTCAGGACCAGAGGTCCAGCGGCGGCTCGTGCGTCATGCCGCGCAGCAGGTCGCTGCGCGAGAGAAAACCGATCGGATGGCCGTTGTCGTCACCAACCGGCAAGCCAGGCAGTCCCAGGTCCAGCAGCAACTGCGCCGCTTCGCGCAAAGGCGTGTCCGGCTGCGCCACCGGCACCGGCGTCCACATCACGTCATCCACCGGCGCGGCCAGGCGGCGCGCGATGACCATCATCTCGGCGACCTCGTCGAGATCGTCCGCCAAGCCCCGCGTGAGATCGCCACGCGACACCAGACCGCGCACCTCCCCCATCGGACCAAGCACCGGCGCCTGCGCCACCCCGGCACGCGACATCATCCGCATCGCGCTCCGCAGCGGAGCACCCGACATCACACTGATCAACTTCCGGCTCATCAGCTGATGCACCTGCGTGAGCACCTGGCGCTGCGTGTCGCCAGCGTAAGCCGCCAGCGCCTCATGCGCGACATAGGCCGACGGACCCGTCATGCCGCCACCGCCCCCTCCGCCGCCCTGGCTCACGCCCGCAAGCACGACCGACGACGGCGTCAGATCGCCCTGGCGCGCCACCGGCGCCACCGCGCGCGTGCGGGCGACAGCCTGCACCGGGGCGAGGTCTCGGACCTGCTCCAGGCCACCCGTCAGGATCTTTCCGGAAGTGCCGTAGACGGAAAACATGCCGGGGAGGATGGCATGCGGGAACAGCGGGGGCCATTGAGGAGAACGCCTAACTCCGGAGGGCCAAGCGCGGGCTCTCCACGACGCGAGGGGGCTCCCTCCAGGACCCCCTCGCATCATTCCGGCCCCACACGCACTCGCTGCCACCCCTCCAAGACGGCCGGCGTGGTGCGGTCAGGGGACGGGATAAGCGGTCTCGTACTTGACCTCGCGCAGCACCACGTTGCTGCGCACGCTCGCCACCCCCGGAACCCTGAACACCTTGCTCTGCAGGAACTGGTCGTACGCCTTCATGTCGGGCGCGACGATCTTCAGCACGTAATCCGCCTCGCCAGTGATGGCCTGGCATTCGACGATCTCCGGACTGCCCGCCACCATCGCCTCGAAAGCATCGACCGCCCCTTCGGTATGGCGCACCAGGCTCACGTTGGCCAGCACGCAGATCGACAAGCCCAGCTGCTCACGGTCCACCAGCGCCACCTGGCGGCGGATGACCCCCCGCTCCTCCAGCTCCTTGATCCGGCGCCAGACCGGCGTCGCCGACAACCCCACCTTGTCCGCCAGCTGCTGCGTGCTCTGGCGCGCATCGGCCTGGAGCGCCTCCAGGATCAAACGCGTCGCACGATCGAAACGTTCATTTTCCATAGACGCCTTCGGTGAGTTGAATTCACTCCAATCGCTGGCGCTGGCGAGCGAACGAAGCAAGAAATCGCGCATTGTCTCGTAAAGAATCCCCCCTCTCAGACCATAAGAACCCGCGTCGCCACGGCGGGTCGGAGACAGCCATGTCCGAAGCCACTCCCTCGCTGCGTCCCTACCAGCTCTCCGACAACCTGGCCGCCAGCACCGGCCAGGTGTTCCTGACCGGCACGCAGGCACTGGTCCGCCTGCTGCTGATGCAGAAGGCCCAGGACGAGCGTCAGGGCCTGAAGACCGCCGGCTTCGTCAGCGGCTATCGCGGCAGCCCGCTCGGCATGGTCGACCAGCAGCTGTGGAAGGCGAAGAAGTTCCTCGAGAAGGCCCAGGTCAACTTCCTGCCCGCGATCAACGAAGACCTCGCCGCCACCGCCTGCCTGGGCGTGCAGCGCGTGGCGCTCGATCCCAAGCGCACCGTCGATGGCGTCTTCGCGATGTGGTACGGCAAGGGCCCCGGCGTGGACCGATCCGGCGACGCGCTCAAGCACGGCAACGTCTACGGCAGCGCGAAACAGGGCGGCGTGCTCGTCGTCTGCGGCGACGACCATGGCTGCGTGTCCTCCTCGACCCCGCATCAGAGCGACCTCGCGCTGCAGGCCTGGTCGATGCCGCTGGTGCATCCCGGCAACGTGGCCGAGTATCTGGAGTTCGGTCTCTACGGCTGGGCGCTGTCGCGCTTCTCGGGCGCGTGGGTCGGGTTCAAGGCGATCTCGGAAGTGGTCGAGTCAGGCATGACCGTCGACCTGGACGCGGTGCCGCTGGACTTCGAGCTGCCCGTCGACCACACGCCGCCGACGAATCTGCACATCCGCTCGGTGGATCTGCCGTCGCTGGAGCTGGAGTCGCGCCTGGCGCACAAGATCGACGCGGTGCTGGCCTTCGCGAAGATCAATTCGATCGACAAGCACATCGTGGTGAGCCCGCGCGCGTCGCTGGGCATCGTGACCGTGGGCAAGGCGCATTACGACTTCATGGAAGTGCTGCGCCGTCTGGACCTGGACCCCAACGCGCTGGCCGCGGCCGGCGTGCGGGTCTACAAGGTCGGCCTCGTGTACCCGCTGGAGCCGACGCGCATCCGCGAGTTCGCGCAGGGCCTGACCGACATGCTGGTGATCGAGGAGAAGGCCCCAGTCGTCGAGCGCCAGATCAAGGAGCTGCTCTATCACCTGCCCGACGCGCAGCGTCCGCGCGTGGTCGGCAAGTCCGATGAACACGGGGCGGCGGTGCTGAGCGCGCTCGGCGAGCTGCGGCCGTCGCGCATCATGCCGACCGTCGCGGACTGGCTGGCGCGGCTGAATCCGGCGCTGGACCGCCGCCATCTGGTCGTCGATTTCCTGACGCCCTGCCTGCTGTCCAACAGCGCCGACGCGGTGCGCCGCCAGCCCTATTTCTGCTCGGGCTGCCCGCACAACACCTCGACGAAGCTGCCCGAGGGCTCGCGCGCGCTCGCTGGCATCGGCTGCCACTTCATGGCGAGCTGGATGGAGCGCGGCACGTCCGGCCTGATCCAGATGGGCGCCGAGGGCGTGGACTGGGCGGCCCACTCGCGCTTCACGACCGAGAAGCATGTCTTCCAGAACCTGGGCGACGGCACTTACTACCACTCGGGCTATCTGGCGATCCGGCAGGCCATCGCGGCCAAGGCCAACATCACCTACAAGATCCTCTACAACGACGCGGTGGCGATGACCGGCGGGCAGCCGGTCGACGGCCAGACCTCGGTGCCGCAGATCGCGCGCCAGGTCGAGGCCGAGGGCGTGAAGCGCCTGGTCGTGGTCTCGGACGAGATCGGCAAGTACGACGGCCATCACGGCCTGTTCCCCGCCGGCACGACGTTCCACGATCGCAGCGAGCTCGACGCGGTGCAGCGCGAGCTGCGCGAGATCCAGGGCGTGACGGTGCTGATCTACGACCAGACCTGCGCCGCCGAGAAGCGCCGCCGCCGCAAGAAGGGCGAGTTCCCCGACCCGGACAAGCGCATCTTCATCAACGAGTCGGTCTGCGAGGGCTGCGGCGACTGTGGCCAGGCGAGCAACTGCCTGTCGGTGGTGCCGGTGGAGACCGACTTCGGCCGCAAGCGCGCGATCGAGCAGAGCAGCTGCAACAAGGACTTCAGCTGCGTGAACGGTTTCTGCCCGAGCTTCGTGTCGGTGCATGGCGCCAAGCTGAAGAAGCGCGCCGGCGCGGCCTTCGGGCCCGCGGACCTGGCGCGCGAGATCGCCGCGATCCAGCCGCCCGCGGCCTGGGCGTGGACCGGCCCGTTCGACATGCTGGTCACCGGCGTCGGCGGCACCGGCGTGGTGACGGTGGGCGCGCTGGTGACGATGGCCGCGCACCTGGAGGGCAAGCAGAGCTCGGTGCTGGACTTCATGGGCTTCGCGCAGAAGGGCGGCGCGGTGCTGTCCTTCGTGCGCGTGGCGCCGACGCAGGACCTGCTGAACCAGGTCCGCATCGACACGCAGCAGGCCGACGTGCTGCTGGCCTGCGACATGGTCGTGGGCGCGAGCGCCGATGCGCTGGCGACGGTGAAGGCCGGCCGCACGGTGATCCTGGCCAACACGCATGAGCTGCCGACCGCCGCCTTCGTCCGCAACCCGGATGCGAGCCTGCAGGCCGACTCGCTGCTGGCCAAGATGCGCCACGCCGTCGGCGAGGGCCAGGGCCAGGGCCTGCTGGCCAGCATCGACGCGCAGGACATCGCGCAGCGTCTGATGGGCGACACCATGCCCAGCAACATCGTGATGCTGGGCGCGTGCTGGCAACGCGGCCTGGTGCCGGTGTCCTTCGAAGCGCTGATGCGCGCGATCGAGCTCAACGGCGTGGCGGTGGAGAACAACAAGACGGCGTTCTCGCTGGGCCGTCTGGCGATCGCCGCGCCCGAGGCGCTGCGGCGGCTGGCCGGCGAGCAGAGCGGCGCGGCCGTGCAGTGGTTCAACTTCGACCAGCTCGACGACAAGGACGGCCAGCCCGGCCTGATCTCGCGCCGCAAGGCCTTCCTGACCGAGTACCAGGACGCCGCCTACGCGTCGCGCTATGAGGCGCTGGTGCAACGCGTTCGCGCGGCCGAAGCGGCGCTGGGCGACGCCGGCAAGGGTCTGCGCCTGACCAAGGCGGTGGCGCGCTATTACGCGAAGCTGCTGGCGATCAAGGACGAGTACGAGGTCGCGCGCCTGTACACCGACGGCAAGTTCGAGGCCGCGCTGAAGGCGCAGTTCGAGGACTGGGATCACCTCAGCTTCCACATGGCCCCGCCGCTGATCGCCAAGCCCGGCGCCGACGGCCGCGCGAAGAAGGTCGAGCTGGGCTCGTGGACCTTCAAGGCGCTGAAGACGCTGGCCAAGTTCAAGGGCCTGCGCGGCGGCGCGCTGGACCTCTTCGGCAAGACCGAGGAACGCCGCATCGAGCGCCAACTGATCCGCGACTACGAAGCCCTCGTCGATGAGCTGCTCGCCGGCCTGAGCGCGGAGAAGCTGGACATTGCGATCAAGCTCGCCCGGCTGCCGGAAGGCATCCGCGGTTACGGCCACGTGAAGCTGGCCAACGTCGTGACCGTGCGCGCGCAGTGGAAGGATCTGCTCGACCGCTTCCACGGCCGCGCGGTCGAGGCGCCCATCGCCGTCGTGCCGCTGGCGAAGGCGCCCGAACGCGTGAAGGGCGTGGCCGAGCTGTGAGCGCCTGATCCTCTCGCGCCTCCGCGCGGGGGCTGCAAGTGTGAAGTAGCGCAAAGGGCGCAAGCACCGCTGGACACCGTTGACGCGCGGGCGGCATGCTTGCCCCATGCCACGGTCCCCGCTCCCGCCTCCCCTGCCCCTTCCCTTGCGCCGGCGCACGCTGCTGCTCGGCGCGACCGCGTCGGCGGCGCTGGCCGCCTGCGGCGGCATGGCGACGGCGCCCGACGTGCCGATGGATGCGGCGCAGCGCCTGCGCGCCGCCAATCGCATCGGCTGGGGCGCGACGCAGGCGCAACTCGATGAGATCGAGCGCCTGGGCTGGGGCCGCTACGTCGAGCGCCAGTTGACGTCAGACCCGAAGGCCCCGCTGCCCGCGCCGATCCAGACCCGCATCGACGCGATGGGCATCAGCCAAGGCGACGTCGCGATGCGCGTGTGGGCGGCCGAAGCGTTCCGCCGCAATGGCGACAAGGGCGCGTCCGAAGAAGAGCGGGCCGCCGCGCGCAAGGCCTATCAGGACGCGCAAGGCCTGGCGGCGCGCGAGACCGGCGAGCGCCAGCTGATGCGCGAGCTGTACTCGGAGCAGCAACTGCTCGAGCACCTGTCGTGGTTCTGGTTCAACCACTTCAACGTGCACCAGGGCAAGCGCGACATCCGGCTGATGCTCTCGGACTACCAGGACCGCGCGCTGCGGCCGAACGCGCTCGGCTCGTTCCGCCGGATGCTGGGCGCGGTGGCCCGCCATCCGGCGATGCTGCGCTATCTCGACAACGACCAGAACGCCGTCCGCGCGATCAACGAGAACTACGCGCGCGAGCTGCTGGAGCTGCACACGATGGGCGTGGACGGCGGCTACTCGCAGCGCGACGTGCAGGAACTGGCACGGGTGCTGACGGGCCTGGGCGTTCGCATCGATCCGGACCCGGCCAAGGTCGCGCCGAAGTTCGAGCGCCTCTATCGGCGCGACGGGCTGTTCGAGTTCCACCCGGCGCGTCACGACTTCGGCGACAAGCAGCTGCTCGGCCACACGATCAAGGGCCGCGGCGTGGAGGAGCTCGACGAGGTGCTGGACCTGCTCGTGGCGCAGCCGGCGACCGCGCGCTTCGTGAGCCGCAAGCTGGCGGTGTTCTTCCTCAGCGATCAACCGCCGCCAGCCACCGTCGACGCGATGAGCGCCGCCTTCCTGCGCACGAAGGGCGACATCCCGGCGACGCTGCGGCCGCTGCTGTTCTCGCCGCAGTTCGCGTCGGCCGAGCCGCCGAAGTTCAAGGACCCGCATCACTACCTGCTGTCCAGCCTGCGCGCCGGCTTCGAGCAGCGTGAGCTGCAGAACGCGCAGCCGCTGCAGAACTGGCTCAGACGGCTGGGACAGGGCCTCTACGACAAGCAGACGCCGGACGGTTATCCGATGACGGCGGACGCGTGGAACAGCCCGGGGCAGATGACGCAGCGCTTCGAGATCGCGCGCCAGATCGGCGGCGGCGCGGTGGCGCTGTACCGGCCCGACGGCACGAACACGCCGGTGCCGATGCCCGACCTGCAGCCGCTGCGCGCGCGCCTGGAGCCCACGCTGGCGGCCGCGACGCGCGGCGCGCTGGCGCAGACGAACTCGCCGCAGCAATGGCTGACCCTGCTGCTGTCCAGTCCCGACTTCATGTACCGCTGACCATGCAAAGACGTTCTCTTGTGCAAGCCTTCGCGGCGGCGCCGCTCGCACTGTCGGGCGCGCGGCTGTTCGCGGCCGGCGCGGACCGGCCGCGCTTCCTGCTGGTGTTCCTGCGCGGCGGCTACGACGCGGCGAACCTGCTGGTCCCCATCGGCAGCAGCTTCTATTACGAGCAGCGCCCGCGCATCGCGATCGCGCGTCCCTCGGCGTCCCACGCCGCCGCGGCGCTGCCCTTGAACGCGGACTGGGGCCTGCACCCGGCGCTGCGCAACAACCTGTTCCCGCTGGCGCAGGCCGGGCAGGCGCGCTTCATCCCGTTCGCCGGGACCGAGGACCTGTCGCGCAGCCATTTCGAGACGCAGGACAGCATCGAGCTCGGCCAGCCGGTCGGCGGCTCGCGCGACTACAACTCGGGCTTTCTGAACCGCCTCGCGAGCGAGCTCGACGCGCAGCAGGCGCTGTCGTTCACCGACCAGTTGCCGATCGCCTTCCGCGGTCCGGCCCGCATCGCCAACGCGGGCCTGCGCGAGACCGCGCGTCCGGCGGTCGATGCGAAGAGCCGCGCCCTGATCGCCAGCATGTACCAGGGCCAGCCGCTGGGCTCGGCGGTGCAGGAGGGCCTGGCGCTGCGCGAGGAACTGGCGCGCGATCTGTCGCCGGACAAGATGAAGGCCATGACCGACGCGGCCGGCCGCAACGCGATCCCGGCCAAGGGCTTCGAACTGGAGGCGCGCCGCATCGCGACGCTGATGCGCGGCCGCTTCAGCCTGGGCTTCATCGATGTCGGCGGCTGGGACACGCACGTCAACCAGGGCGGCGCGACCGGCCAGCTCGCCAGCCGTTTCGAGGAACTCGGGCGCGGGCTGGCGGCCATCGCCGATGAACTCGGCCCCGACCTCTGGCGCCAGACCACCGTGATGGTGATCAGCGAGTTCGGCCGCACTTTCCGCGAGAACGGCAACCGCGGCACCGACCATGGCCACGGCAGCGTGTACTGGCTGCTCGGCGGCGGGCTGGCCAGCGGCGCGCCGGTCGCCGGCGACCAGATCGCGCTGACGGCGGGCTCGCTGTTCCAGAACCGCGACTACCCGGTGCTGAACGACTACCGCGCGGTGCTCGGCGGCCTGTGGCAGCGCCAGTTCGGCTGTCCGGCGAGGCGCTCGCGCGCGTGTTTCCGGCCGTGCGGCCCAAGGACTTGCGCCTGGTCTGAGGTTTGCCGGGAGGCAAAGCCCCCAGGCCGCACAAGCGCTTGCGCGGCAACTTTGCAGATGAGAGAAGTTCTCATCTACTCTGGTCATGGTCATTCGTTTGACCCCTGAGCCGGACCGTCGAGCCTGCCTGCAACGAAAGCCTCCTGATGAACAAGCCAACCCGCATCGAACGCGACTCCATGGGCGAGGTCGCCGTCCCGGTCGACGCGCTGTACGGCGCGCAGACGCAGCGCGCGGTCGAGAACTTCGCGATCAGCCGCCAGCCCATGCCCGAGCGCTTCGTGCGCGCGCTGGTGCTGCAGAAGGCCGCGGCGGCGCGCGCCAACATCGCGCTGGAGCAGTTGCCGCCCGACATCGGCCAGGCGATCGAGCGCGCGGCGACGCAGCTGCTGCAGGACCCGGACCTGATGAATCACTTCCCGGTGGAGATCTTCCAGACCGGCTCGGGCACCAGCTCGAACATGAATGCCAACGAGGTGATCGCCACCGTGGCGACGCGGCTGATCGGCAGCGGCGCGGCCAATCCGCTGACAGTCAGCCCGAACGACCACGTCAACGCGGGCCAGAGCAGCAATGACTCGATCCCGACCGTGCTGCACATCAGCGCGGCGCAGGCGCTCAATGGCGAGCTGCTGCCGTCGCTGGACCTGCTGGTCCAGACGCTGCAGGACAAGATCAAGAGCGACGGCCATCACGTCAAGACGGGCCGCACCCACCTGATGGACGCGATGCCGCTGCGGCTGGGGCAGGAGCTGGGCGGCTGGTGCGCGCAGATCGACGCGCGGCGCGCGCAGCTGCGGGCGCTGCTGCCCTCGGTGTGCGAGCTGGCGCAGGGCGGCACGGCGGTGGGCACCGGCATCAATGCGCATCCCGACTTCGCGGCACGCTTCTGCGAGGAGCTGTCCTCGCTCACCGGCCTGAGCTTCCGGCCGGCGCCGGACTTCTTCGCGGCGCTGTCGGCGCAGGACACGGCGGTGGCGCTGTCGGGCGCGCTCAAGGGCCTGGCGGTGGCGCTGATGAAGATCGCCAACGACCTGCGCTGGATGAACTCGGGCCCGCTGGCGGGCCTGGCGGAGATCGAGCTGCACGCGTTGCAGCCGGGCTCGTCGATCATGCCGGGCAAGGTGAATCCGGTGATCCCGGAGGCGGTGACCATGGTCTGCGCGCAGGTCATCGGCCACGACGCGGCAATCACGGTGGCGGGGCAGTCGGGCAATTTCCAGCTCAACGTGATGCTGCCGCTGATCGCGGCCAATCTGCTGGACAGCCTGGCGCTGCTGGCGGCGGCCGCGAAGGCGCTGGCGGAACAGGCGATCCGCGACTTCAAGGTCAACACCGAGGGGCTGCAGCACGCGCTGGCGCGCAACCCGATCCTGGTGACGGCGCTGAACCGGGAGATCGGCTATCTGAAGGCGGCCGCGATCGCCAAGCGCGCCTATGCGGAGAAGCGGCCCATCGTCGACGTGGCCGAGGAGATGACCGAGTTCGACCGGGCGGCGCTGCTGCAGATGCTGGATCCGTCGAAGCTCACCGATGGCGGACTCTGACGCGATCGCCGCGGCGGACCGGGTGCTGGCGCGGCGCCAGCGGCTGCGCCAGGCGGCCGGGTTCGCGATCCTGCTGATCGGCGCGGCGCTGCTGCTGCGCGAGGGCTGGCTGTGGATGCGGCCGGGCACGGGCACGGGCTCGGGTCAGGGGCGATCGGTGATCGTGATGGCGCTGGAGGCGGGCCTGCTCGCCGCGGCGGCGACCGCCTTCGGCACGCTGCCGGCGCTGGGCACGCACCGGCTGTCGGCGCGCGGCCAGGATGCGCTGATGGGTTTCGGCGCCGGGGTGATGCTGGCGGCGTGTTCGTTCTCGCTGATCGTGCCGGGCCTGGAGGCGGCGCGCGCCCACGCGACGGCGACGGGCGCGACGGCGACGGGCGCGGCGGCTCAGGTCGCGCTGGCGGTGCTGCTGGGCGCGTGGGCGCTGATGGCGCTGGACCGCTGGCTGCCGCACGAGCACTTCATCAAGGGCCGCGAGGGCATGGACCCGACACGGCTGCGGCGCACGACGCTGTTCGTGATCGCGGTCACGCTGCACAACCTGCCGGAGGGGCTGGCGATGGGCGTGGCCTTCGCCGCGAACGATCCGCTCGCGGCGGCCAGCCTCAGCCTGGCCATCGCGATCCAGGATCTGCCCGAGGGTTTCGTCATCGCGGTGGCGCTGATGGGGGTGGGCTATTCGAGACGCAAGGCGCTGCTGCTGGGCGCGGCCTCGGGGCTGGTCGAGCCGGTGGGCGCGGTGCTGGGGGCCTGGGTGGTGTCGGCCTGGCCGCTGCTGCTGCCCTGGGGCCTGGGCTTCGCGGCGGGGGCGATGCTGTTCGTCATCAGCCACGAGATCATTCCCGAGTCGCATCGCAAGGGCCATGAGCGCTGGGCGACGCAGGGGCTGATGCTGGGGTTCGCGCTGATGATGGTGCTGGACACGGCGCTGGGCTGAACCGGCGCCATGCCCGGATCAGCCGCGCAGCGCCTGCGTCTGCCAGAAGGTCCGCGCCTCCTCCAGCGAGCCGTTGAAGGTGTCCCGGTCGACCGGGCCGAGGCCGGGCATCTCATGCGGACCGGGGCCCCGCGTGCCATCGGTGTACTGCAGGAAGGTCCAGCGCTCCCAGATGTCGCTCAGCCAACCGAAGTCCGACGAATAGAACGCCTGCCACAGCGGGCAGCGGCCGATGTCGCCCAGCGGGTGGCCCGCCGACAGGGCGCCGAGCATCCAGTAGCCGCCGTAGAGCACGGGATAGACGCCGGTGCGCTCGTGGAACCCTGCGATCAGGGCCACGAGCTGATCCTGCGCCATGGTCCCCTGCGACACCAGCGGATTGGGCTCCCAGTCGATGCAGGGCAGCACGCCGTCGCGGCCCGATGCCGTCAGCGTGCCCAGGAACAGGTCGAGCTGCCGGTCCACCGGCTCGGCGGTGCAGAAGTGGTAGGCGCCGAACAGCAGACCCAGCGATCGCGCCTGGCTGGCGCGCTCGGCGTAGGCGGGATCGACGAAGGACACGCCCTGCGTGGCCTTGTGCATCAGGCCGGCCAGCCCCGCATCGCGCGCGGCCGCGAGGTCGACGCTGGGGTTGTGGTGGCTCAGGTCGACGAAGGCGTTGAGGCCGGGAACGGTGCTCATGCGCCGCACCCGCCTGACTGAACGGCCAATGCCGGACTCGCGCCCAGCGTCAAGGTGGCCGGCGTGTTCAGCGGCAGCGGCCGGTTGACCGGCCCGTGGCCGAAGAGCTTGTCGGCCCGCAGCACGGGGATGCCCCGCGGGTCGAGCGCGCCGGCGAAGCGGCGCTGGAGATAGTCGAACTGGGTCTGCACCAGCGGTGGATTCGGTTTCCCGCCGGTCTGCACCCAGTCGCCGAACATCACTGCGCTCGCCTCGATGATCAGTGGGGAGTAGAGGAAGCCATCCAACAGCCGCGACAGCTCGCCGGGTCCGTTGGCGACCGACTCGATGAACACCACGGCGCCGCGCGTGTCGGGCGTGAAGTCGATGCTGCCCTTGAGCGCGGACAGCAGCAGGCTGTTGCCGCCGATCACCCGGAGCCCCTCCAGCACTTCGGGTCGCGAGGCGGCCGCGTTGAGCGCGGCCAGCGGGTAGGTGGGCACCGGACATTGCCCGCGCAGCACCGCCAGCATCTCGACGATGGGATCGCGATTCCATCCCGGACCGATGTCGCCGTTGGCGCCCAGCTCGATGCCGTGCAGCGTGGGCCAGCCCCAGCTGTGATTGAAGAACACGTGCAGCGCGGTGACGTCGCTGTATCCCAGAACGGGCTTGGGCCGTGCCGGCTTGCGCATGGCCTGCAACAGCGGCATCAGCTCCGAGGCCCAGCCGCCGCCCATGATGGCCCACACGGCCCGGGAGTCCGAGGCATGGAGCGCCTGCTCGATGAAGGCGACGCGCCGTTCGGCGGTGTTGGCGGCGAGCAGCGGCTCGGTGGGATCGATCAGGCCATCGGGGATGCGGACCTTCAGGTCGGTGCCCGCGAAGTAGGCGCGGATCGCGGCGATGGTGGCCTCGGGATCGGGCGGTGGCGAGGAGGGGGCGATGACGTCGATGGTGTCGCCGGGTTGCAGGAAGACCCAGGTCGGGGGAGCGGCGGAAGTGGCGGTCATGGGTGAGCTCGGACCGTGATGGAAGACGCGGTCAGTGCCCGGGCGCGAAGCGGGGTTCCGGCGCGGTGCCGGGGAGCGGGAGCGGAGGCCGGGCGCGCCGATCGACGACACGCGCAACCCGTCACGCGGAGTCCCCGGTTGATGGGCTCGCTGGCGCGCACCGGCCGCCGTTGCCCGTCACCATCGGGGTTCACACGCGATGCGCGGTCGGCAGGCCGGCCGCGCCCTCCGCCTCGTCGATGTCTTCCTGGAAGTCGCAGGTCCCCATGAAATCGGTGCTGTTTCCCGCCCTCCGTGCCACGTTCGCCAGCGCGTTGCTCCTGTCCGGCCTGGTGGCTCAGGCTGCCGGACTGACACCGCTGGAACAGCGCTGGATCGCCGGCATGACACCAGTGCTGCAGCACGCCAAGGGCGAGGGCATGCCGGTGGACATCGTGGTGCAGCCGCAGGACGCGCCGGAAGCCGCGCCGCTGGCGCTGGGGTTCCGGGACGGCCGCTGCAAGCTGGTGCTGAGCCTGCGCGGCAATCCGGAAGGCGAGGCCACGATGCAGCGCCTGCCGGCGGGACTGGAGGACGGTGCGCTGGAACTGATGGCCGCGCACGAGCTGGGTCACTGCCGCCGCTACCTGGAGGGCGCGTGGTTCAACCTGCCGGCGGGATTCACGGCGGCTCCGGCCCCGGAGGGTTTGAGCGCGGATCTGCAGCGCGCGTTTCTCTCGATGAAGTCGACGCGGCGCGAGGAAGGTTATGGCGACCTCGTGGCGCTGAGCTGGACGGCGCAGCGTCACCCGGCGCAATACGCCGCGCTGCATGCGTGGCTGAGCGCGGAACGCGGGCGTGACCTGCTGCCGGGCAGCCACCACGACACCTTGACGTGGCTCAAGCTGGCTCGAGATCCGAAAGCGCTGGGAAGCGCGCCCTCGATGTTCGACGCCGCGCTGCCGGTCTGGCAAAGCGGGCTGAACGCCGAGGAGGAATGAGCCGGCTCCGACTCATTCATTTGAACGACTGAAGGCGGGCGCCTTCCACCGATATCGGTGGGTGAACTGGCGGATATTTGTTAGGCAAATATCCCAGAACATGCACGGCGAATTCATTCCTAGACTGGTCTGGTTTTCTCGACAGTTCAGGAATGGCAATGAAGATCCTCGCTACGGTTTTGACGGCGTTCATGGTGATGAATGCCCAAGCGGCGACAGAAAAACCTGCATACACCCCCGCGCCGAATCCTCACGTGCATCTCAGTGGAGATGCCTTGGTCGTCCGCGACGCCATCCTGACCGAACAACTGGTCAACGAAGCGCTCTCGCTGCTTGATGCCAATCCATCCATTGAAAGGCTCTGGCTGATCGACGTGCCGGGCGGCATTGGCGTTTCGGGTGCGCGGCTGGCGTGGCGCGCTCAGGAAATGGATGTCTTCGTCGCCGGGGGCTGTTATTCCGCCTGTGCCGACGTCGCTCTCTCCGGCCGAACGCTGAACGCGGTTCCCTGGAAAGGGAAACTCATGTCCGCGCTGATCATTCATGGCGCCTTCACATTCCATGGTGAATGGCTGACCCGCTCGGCCAACAATCTGACCCGCTATGCGGAAAGGCTGGAGCCCATCAGCCGCAAGGATATTGATATAGCTGTGTCGTTCCCATATCCCACGGGGGCCGGGCTTTTCATTTTCACGGATGGTTCAGTGCGTGCGGCCCAAGGCGAGACGGTACTGCTCTGCGAGTATTTCCCGAGCAGGTGTCGACCCATCGAGGTGTCGCTGAAGCAGATCCGGATCTCGACCTCGGAGCTGCCCGTTCCTGCGGCGCTTGCGCCTGTTTTCAACTCGGATTGAAATGAGGAACGGAGGCGCATTGCGCTTTTCTACAGTGCAACATTTTCTCGTCACAGTCGCCCTGGTCTTCCCTGGACTCCTTTCTTCAGCGAAGGACATTGGCAAGCAGGAGTGGAAAAAGCCGCTCTGTTTCGGCACGACCAACACGTCCGAAAGTATTGTCATCCCCATCGCCCACAATCGGGATACTTCCAGCGACGCATCGATCATTCACGCAATCGCGACCAATGCGAGATCTGCGCCCAAGATCTGGCTTGAGACCGCTCCAAAAAAGGACGAAGAGCCGTTCTCTTCTCCAATATGGGATTTCCCCGTGGAATGGAAAGAGAGAATTCATGACAAATTCATAAGCGCGGGAGTGTTGAGCTTTTACTCGTTTTCAAGAGAACACCTCGCAATACTCACACCAGATGACTTGCTAACCATATCGTCAGACTACTGCGCTCGGATGATATCTTCCGGGAACTGGGGCGAACGCAACATCGCGAATGCCGCCAAAATAGCCGGCCTTGAGGTGGCATATCTTGAGTCAGCGGAGCAACAGCACCTCGTATATTCAGAATCAAGCGGGCAAGACAAAGCGGAAATGGCTTGGGCATTCCTAACCAACTGCGGTGCCTTCAATGCATCGGCCAAAGCTCTACTCGCCAGTCTGAATGACTCCAGTTCGCTCACATCGGCCCTGGAGGCGTATGAGCGAGCCATGCGCCAAATTGGCGCAAAACTACTCGTCAACGACGCAGCCCGACGGCGGGATGCGCACCTCAAGGCGGAGTTGATGGCGGCGCTTCATTCTCCCGGAGTGAATGTGGTCTTCGTCGGCGCGTCGCATCTGCCAACGAATCTCGTTCGGTCGTCAGGCCCTGGGGAAACATGCAAAAGGTGAGCGGCCCGTTCCCGCAACGCTCGCGCTTGTAGTCACCTCAGATTGAACGTCCTCAACATCGAGAACCCCAGCGTCGCGCGGCTCTGAGCGAGCATCACCAGCACGCCTTCCGGCGTCACGCCGAGCCACCGACGAGCACGGCTTCCACCGCGCCGCCGCAGCCGGACAAGGCCATCACTGCCATCACTGCCAGCTCAGCCGCGCGAGCCCCCGCCATCGCGGCCCGTCGCCGCGGCATCGTCATCCCCATGAGCTTCCCCTGATCAACGCGCCACCCGATCCGCCTCGCAGGGGCCAGGTCTTGTGCTCGGCGCGCGCGGAGCCTAATTGCGGGAGTTGAGGCCGGCAACCCGCCTGAAGGGGGGCGGGGTAAACGCCGATGCAACGGGCTGCAAACGCCACCCATACACATCCATCACACGACCCAAACGCCACATGCGTTTCGCCCTCGACTTCAGCGCGAAACGCCGGAAAACCCCTTTCGGCGCGTGCCACACTGCCGGCCGGCGTGAGGCCCCCCGGGCCTCCCTTCCCCGCCTCCACCACCCACGAAGCACCATGACCCTGCACGCCCGCGCGCTGTCCGCCGCCCTGTCGATCGGCCTTCTGTCGTCCGCCTTGTCCGCATCCGCGGCGCCGCCGCACTGGACCTACACCGGCAGCGAGGGCGCCGCCCACTGGAGCGAGATCGACGCGTCCTTCGCCCAATGCGCGCTCGGCCATCAACAGAGCCCGATCGACATCACCCGGACGGTGAAGACCGCCCTGCCCCAGCTCGTCTTCCATTACGGCAGCGCCACGCCAACGATCTGGAACAACGGCCACACCGTGCAGGTGAACCTGCCACCCGGCAACACGCTGCAAGTCGGGGACCAGACCTATGAGCTGCTGCAGTTCCACTTCCACACGCCCAGCGAGGAACGCATCCAGGGCAAGTCACAGCCGATGGTCGTCCACTTCGTCCACAAGACCGCCGCGGGTGAACTGGGCGTGGTGGCGGTGCTGATCAAGGCAGGCCGGGCCAACCCGGCGCTGTCGCCGGTCTTCGAGCACCTGCCGCGCAAGGGCGAGAAGATCACCGTGGACGAGCTGTCGCTCGACCTGGCCGCGCTGCTGCCGGCATCGCTGGGCTACTACGACTTCGCCGGCTCGCTCACGACGCCGCCCTGCTCCGAAGGCGTGCACTGGATGGTGCTGAAGACGCCGACGACGCTCTCGAGCCAGCAGCTCGGCGCGTTCCGCAAGCTGATCGGCAGCAATGCGCGTCCCGTGCAGGCGCTCAACGGCCGCGAGGTGAAGGAAAGCGAGTGAGACGGCGCCGGCCCGCTCGGGCCGGCCCGTTCACGCCGCCTCAGCCCAGCGCGCGCCCGATCAGGATCTTCTGCACTTCCGAGGTGCCTTCGTAGATCTGCGTGACGCGCACGTCGCGGTAGATGCGCTCGACCGGGAAGTCGCTGACGTAGCCGTAGCCGCCGTGGATCTGGATCGCCGCCGAGCAGACCCGCTCGGCCATCTCGCTGGCGAAGAGCTTGGCCATCGCCGCCTCCTTCAAGCAGGGCTGGCCGGCGTCCTTCAGCGACGCCGCATGCCAGATCAGCTGGCGCGCCGCCTCGATCTGCGTGGCCATGTCGGCCAGTTTGTGCTGCATCGCCTGGTGCTCGAAGATCGGCACGCCGAAGGCGACCCGCTCCTTGCTGTAGCGCAGCGCCGCCTCGAAGGCCGCGCGCGCCATGCCCACCGACTGCGACGCGATGCCGATGCGCCCGCCCTCCAGCCCCGACAGCGCGATCTTGAGCCCCTGCCCTTCCTCGCCCAGCCGGTTGGCGGCCGGCACGCGGCAGTGCTCGAACAGGATCTGCGCCGTGTCGCTGGCGTGCTGGCCCATCTTGTCCTCGACGCGCGCCACCACGTAGCCCGGCGTCGACGTCGGCACCAGGAAGGCCGAGATGCCCTTCTTGCCGGCCGCCTTGTCCGTCACCGCCATCACGATCGCGACGTCACCGTTCTTCCCGCTGGTGATGAACTGCTTGACGCCGTTCAGGACGTAGTCGTCGCCATCGCGCACGGCGGTCGTCTTCAGCCCGCCGGCCTCCGAGCCCACATGCGGCTCGGTCAGGCAGAACGCGCCCAGCATGTCGCCGCGCGCCAGCGGCTTGAGGAAGCGCTCCTTCTGATCCTCGTTGCCGAAGGCCATCAGGATGCTGCACACCGGGCAGTTGTTGACGCTGACCACCGTCGACGTCGCGCCGTCGCCAGCGCCGATCTCCTCCAGGATGATCGCCAGCGCCAGGTAGTCCAGGCCCGCGCCGTCGTACTCGTGCGGCACGGCCACGCCGTAGCAGCCGAGCTCGGCCAGGCCCTTGAGCTCCGCGGCGGGGAAATGATGGGACTTGTCCCACTCGGCCGCCTTCGGCGCGATCTGGTCCTGCACGTAGGCGCGAACGGCATCCTGCACGGCGCGGTGGTCTTCGGAAAGGATCATGCGATCACCAGGGCAGCGCGCTGCCGTCGTAGTTGAAGAAGCCGCCGTTGTCGCCGGCCTTGAGGCCGTCGAGCACGCCGCGCAGGCTGGAGGCGCTGGTGGCCACGTCGATGTCGGCCTCCTGGCCGCCCATGTCGGTCTTGACCCAGCCCGGATGCAGGCTGACGCACACCGCGCGGCCGTCCAGCGACAGCGCCAGGTCCTTCATCACCGAGTTCACCGCCGCCTTGGACGCGCGGTAGACCCAGCCCGCCGAGTTCGCCCGCAGCGTCAGCGATCCCATCCGCGAGGACAGGATGCCGATGCGCGCGTCCGGCGCCAGCGCGTCCAGCAGCTGCGGCAGCACCCGCATCGGACCCAGCACGTTGGTGTGCATGACGGCGTCGAAGTCCGCCTGGCTCGGCGGCTGCAGGCCGATGGTCTTGGGCCCGTACAGGCCCGCCACGTACATGACGCGGTTGAACTGGTAGCCGTCGAGCTGCCAGGCCAGGCCCGCGATGCTGATCACGTCCGACACGTCGAGCTTGATCGCCGTCGCGCCCAGCGCGCGCAGCTTGTCGAGGCTGGCATCGTCGCGCGCCGTGGCGACCACCGTGTCGCCCAGCGCGCGATGCTGCTTCACCAGCTCCAGGCCGATGCCGCGCGACGCGCCGATGATGAGGACTTGCGCCATCAATTCACGCCCTTCAGATCAGCTCGACGCCGACGGCCGTCGCTTCGCCGCCGCCGATGCACAGCGCCGCGACGCCACGCTTGAGGCCGCGATGCTTGAGCGCGCCCAGCAGCGTCACCAGGATGCGCGCGCCCGAGGCGCCGATCGGATGGCCCAGCGCCACGGCGCCGCCGTTGACGTTGACGATCTCGTGCGGCAGCTTGAACTCGGCCATCGCGGCCATCGTGACGGCGGCGAAGGCTTCGTTGACTTCCCACAGGTCGACGCTCTTGGCGTCCCACTGGTTCTTCGCCAGCAGCTTCTGGATCGCGCCGACCGGCGCGGTCGTGAACCACTCCGGCGCATTGGCGTGCACCGCCGTGCCCACGATGCGCGCCACCGGCGTCACGCCCAGCTTGCGCGCGGTCGACTCACGCATCAGCACCATCGCGGCGGCGCCGTCGGAGATCGACGACGAGGTCGCGGCCGTGATCGAGCCGTCCTTCTTGAACGCCGGCTTGAGCGACGGAATCTTGTCCAGCTTGGCCTTGAACGGCTGCTCGTCGCGCGAGATCACGGTCTCGCCGCCCTTGCCGGCGAGCGTCACCGGCGCCATCTCCCAGCTGAAGCTGCCATCCTCGTTGGCGCGCTTGCTGCGCTCGGTCGAGGCGATCGCGAACTGGTCCTGCGCCTCGCGCGTGAAGGCGTACTTGTCGACGCACTGCTCGGCGAAGACACCCATCGCCTTGCCGCGCTCGTACGCGTCCTCCAGGCCGTCCAGCGCCATGTGGTCATACATCTGCGCGGCGCCGTACTTCACGCCCTTGCGCGCGAACATCAGATGCGGCGCGTTGGTCATGGACTCCATGCCGCCGGCGATCATGACGTCGGCGCTTTCGGCCTTGAGCGTGTCGTGCGCGAACATGACCGCGCGCATGCCGGCGCCGCACATCTTGGACAGCGTGACCGCGCCCACCGACTGCGGCAGCCCCGCCTTCAGCACCGCCTGGCGGGCCGGCGCCTGGCCCTGACCGGCCATCAGGCAGTTGCCCATCAGGGCTTCGCTGATCGAGTCGGCCGGCACGCCGGCGCGCTCGACGGCCGCCTTGATCGCGACAGCGCCCAGCTCCCATGCGGCCAGGCCGGCGAAGTCGCCCAGCAGGCCGCCGATCGGCGTGCGCGCGGCGGAAACGATGACGATGGAATCGGACATGGGGGTCTCCTTCAAGGGAATCGGTGCGGCCCCGCGGGCCGCGGCGGATCAGTGGATGGGAAGCTCCCGGTCCTGCGGCTCCGGCACCTTCAGGGCCGGCGCCACGCCGTGGACGTGGAAGCGCTTGTGCGGGTCGTAAGGGAAGACATCCTCGACATGGCCCGCCAGGATGCGCTCCTTGTGGGTCTGCCAGAACGCCGGATCGAGCAGGTCGGCGTGATGCGCCAGGAAGACGTCGCGCACGCCGGGATGGCCGAGCAGGAAGGGGCCGAAGGTCTCGGGGAACACGTCCAGCTTGTTGACGGGATACCAGACCTCGCCGGACAGCTCCTCCTCCTCGTTGCGCGGCGCGGGCACCTTGCGGAAGTTGCAGTCGGTGAGATATTCGATCTCGTCGTAGTCGTAGAACACGACCTTGCCGTGGCGCGTCACGCCGAAGTTCTTCCACAGCATGTCGCCCGGGAAGATGTTGGCCGCCACCAGGTCCTTGATCGCGTTGCCGTACTCCACCACCGCATGCGCCAGCTGCGCGGGAGACGCCTCCTGCAGGTAGATGTTGAGCGGCACCATGCGGCGCTCGATGTACAGGTGCTTGATGACCAGGTCCTCGCCGGACTCCTCCAGCAGCGACGGGCAGAAGTGCTTGAGCTCGGCTACCAGCTCGTCCTCGAAGCGGTGGCGCGGAAAGGCCACGCGCGTGTACTCCAGCGTGTCGGCCATGCGCCCGACGCGATCGTGCTGCTTGACCAGCAGGTACTTGGCCTGGATCTGCTCGCGCGTCGTGTCCTTCTGCGGCGGATAGAAGTCCTTGATGACCTTGAAGACGAAGGGATACGACGGCAGGTCGAAGACCAGCATCACCATGCCCTTGATGCCGGGCGCGATGCGGAACTTGTCGCTGCTGTGGCGCAGGTGGTTGAGGAAGTCGCGGTAGAACAGGTTCTTGCCCTGCTTCTGCAGCCCCAGCGCCGAATAGATCTCCGAGCGCGGCTTGCGCGGCATCAGCGAGCGCAGGAACTGCACGTAGGCGCTCGGAACCTCCATGTCCACGAGGAAGTAGGCGCGCGCGAAACTGAACAGCATCTGCAGTTCGTCCTCGCCGAACAGCGCCGCGTCGATGTAGAGCCGGCGCCGCGCCGGCGACGCATCGACCTCGCCGTCAGGCCGCTCCTTGTGCAGGATGGGCAACGCGAACGGGGTCTCGGTGAAGCCGTTGATGATCTTGCCGACGATGTACGCGCCCTTGTTCCGATAGAACAGCGAGGACAGCACCTGCACCTGGAAGTTGGTGCGCCAGCGGAAGGCCCCGAGTTGCTCGCCCACCGCCTTCAGCACCAGGTCGATGTCGCGCTCCAGGTCCTCGAACTCCACCGCCAACTGGAAGTTCCACACGATGCGCAGGAAGGTGTCGCGCAGCGTGTCCTGCGAGGGGTAGTAGCAGCGATAGGTCGACTGCGCGCCGGGCTGGTCGTTCTCGATGTACTCGGTCGAGATCGCCGGCCGGACGAAGATGAACTCGTTGTGGAAGTAGCTGTGGTGCAGGATGCGCGTGGTGACCGAGTTGAAGAAGGTCTCGGCCAGCTCCGGGCGCAGATGCTTGGTCAGCAGGCCGATGTAGTGCAGCTTGACCTGCTGCCAGACCTCGCTGGGCAGCGCGCTGGTGGTGTAGCGCTCCTCCAGCAGCGCGACGGCTTCGTCGACGCGCAGGTCGTAGAACTCGATGCGCTCGCGCTGCGCGCGCTGCTGGCCCTGCCAGTCCGCCTGCTCGAAGCGCTGCTTGGCGGTCGCCGAGGCGGCGCGGAAGAGCCGGTAATGCTTGTCGAAGCCCTCGAGCATCGTCTGCGCGATCTCGAACGCGCGCGGATCGGTGAGCTCGTGGGGAAACATCGCCGCACTCATCCGCGCCCCTCCCGCGCCCGGGCTCAGCGGCCCATGGCCGCCTCGTAGCGGCGGTGCAGCGCCTCCAGGGCGCGGCGGTAGGCGGGACCGACGTCGTCCGGACCCGCGGCGGTGACGCTCAGGTCCTTCAGCAGACCGTTGTGCAGGCCGTAGACCCAGCCATGCACCGCCACCGACTGGCCGCGCGCCCAGGCATCCTGGACCACCGTCGTCTGGCAGGCGTTGCGGGCCTGCTCCAGCACGTTGAGCTCGCACAGCGCGTTGACGCGCTGCTCGGGATTGAGCTGGTCCAACCATTCCTGGTGGTGGTTGCGCACGTCCTGCACATGGCGCAGCCAGTTGTCCACCAGGCCCACGCGCAGGTCTTCGAGCGCGGCGCGCACGCCGCCGCAGTTGCTGTGGCCCACGATGATGATGTGCCGCACCTGCAGCTGGTCGACCGCGAACTGCATGACCGACAGGCAGTTCAGGTCGGAGTGCACCACGACGTTGGCGACGTTGCGATGCACGAACAGCTCGCCCGGCAGCAGGCCGACCAGCTCGTTGGCCGGCACGCGGCTGTCGGCGCAGCCGATCCACAGATACTGCGGCGTCTGCTGCTTCAGCAGGCGAGAGAAGAAACCGGGACTGCGTTCCTCGGTCTCGGTGGCCCAGCGCTGGTTGTTGTCCAGCAACCCGTCGATGTGGTCGTTCGTGCTCATGGGGCGGGATTGTCGCGGTTGCGCAGCGTCAGCGGATGTCAGAACCGCGAAGGCCTCACATCGTTTCGGCGAAGAGCTCGCGCCCGATCAGCATGCGGCGGATCTCGGAAGTACCCGCCCCAATTTCGTAGAGCTTCGCGTCACGCCAGAGTCGGCCGAGCGGATATTCGTTGATGTAGCCATTGCCGCCGAAGATCTGGATGCCCTCGCCGGCCATCCAGGTGGCCTTCTCGGCGCACCACAGGATGACGGAGGCGCAATCCTTGCGGACCTGACGCACATGCGATCCATCCAGCGCGTCGAGGTTCTTGCCCACCGTGTAGCAGAACGCGCGCGCGGCCTGCAGCACCGTGTACATGTCGGCGACCTTGCCCTGGATCAGCTGGAATTCGCCGATGGACTGGCCGAACTGCTTGCGGTCGTGGATGTAGGGGACGACGTTGTCCATCACCGCCTGCATGATGCCGATCGGGCCGGCGGCCAGCACGGCGCGCTCGTAGTCCAGGCCCGACATCAGCACCTTGGTGCCACCGCCGACCTGGCCCAGGACGTTCTCCGCCGGGACCTCGACGTCCTGGAACACCAGCTCGCCGGTGTGGCTGCCGCGCATGCCGAGCTTGTCCAGCTTCTGCGCGATCGAGAAACCCTTCATGCCCTTCTCGATCAGGAAGGCGGTCATGCCGCGGGCGCCGAGTTCGGGCTCGGTCTTGGCGTAGACGACCAGCGTGTCCGCGTCGGGACCGTTGGTGATCCACATCTTGGTGCCGTTCAGGACGTAGTAGCCGCCCTTGTCCTCGGCGCGCAGCTTCATCGACACGACGTCGGAGCCGGCGCCCGGCTCGCTCATCGCGAGCGCGCCGACGTGCTCGCCGCTGATCAGCTTGGGCAGGTATTTCTTCTTCTGGGCGTCGCTGCCGTTGCGCTTGATCTGGTTGACGCACAGGTTGCTGTGGGCACCGTAGCTCAGACCCACCGAGGCGCTGGCGCGGCTGATCTCCTCCATCGCCACCATGTGGGCCAGGTAGCCCATCGCGGCGCCGCCGTATTCCTCGGGCACCGTGATGCCCAGGACGCCCAGCTCGCCCATCTTGCGCCACAGGTCCATCGGGAACTGGTCGCTGCGGTCGATCTCGGCCGCGCGGGGAGCGATCTCGGCTTGGGCGAATTCGCGCACCGCATCGCGCAGCGCGTCGATGTCCTCGCCGAGTTGGAAGTTCAGACCGGGCAGGTTCATGGGCTTGTCTCCTCGACCACCTCCGCGCGCCGCCCTGACCGGGCGCCGCACTGGGCAATTCGTACTTACGTTTACGTAAACGTCAATTGTAGAGCAGGTCCGTACCGTTTCGGCTATTGCATAAATGCGTAAGGTTCAGTCCGGGTGGCGGCCCGGCCCGCCGCCGATCAGGACCGCCCGTCGTCGCCGAGGCCCTCGTCCTGGTCCTCGTCGGCCTCTTCCTCGTCGTCACCGTCGTCGGCGGCGTACGCGTCGCGCGTGCCGCGCTTGCTCTCCACCCGGCGCGCTTCCTTCTCCGCCTCCTTGGCCGCCTCAGCAGCCTCGGCCGCGGCAGTCCACTCGGCGAATTCGCCCGGTGTCTCCAGCGTGATCCGTCCCAGCTGCCCCTGGCGCAGGTCGTACAGCAGGATCTCGGCCGCCTTCTGCATGTTGATCCGCCCGCCCGGCAGCACCGCACCACGCCGCTTGCCGATCAGCGCCAGCACCTCACCATCGAGCAACGACGCATCCGGCTCCAGCTGATACCGGCCCTTGAGCGCCTGCGGATAGTGCCGGCGCAGATACCCCAGCAGATCCAGCGCCACCACCTCCTCCTCGAACGCATTGCGCCCAACCGCACCACTGGCCGCCAGGTTGATGCCCGCCTCCGGCACACGGATCTTGGGCCACAGCATGCCCGGCGTGTCAAACAGATAGACACCCTTGTCGAGCAGGATCTTCTGCTCGATCTTCGTGATGCCCGGCTCGTCACCCGTGGCAGCAGCGCGCTTGCCCACAATGGTGTTGATCAGCGTCGACTTGCCCACGTTGGGAATGCCACAGATCAACACCCGCAGCGGCTTGTCCAGCCCCCCACGCGTCGGCGCCAGCGCACGGCACTCCGCCGCCATCAGCTTCGCCAGACCCGGCTGACCCTGATGAATCGCCACTGCATGCGTGTTGGGCTGCGCCCGGTAGAACGCCAGCCACTCCACCGTGCGCGCCGGATCCGCCAGATCCTGCTTGTTGAGCAGCTTCAGCGCCGGCCGGCCCTGCGTCAGCTGCGCAATCAACGGATTGGCACTGCTCGCAGGCACGCGCGCATCGAGCATCTCGATGACCACGTCAATCCCGCTCTTCATGCGCTCGCGGATCGCGCCCCGGGTCTTGTGCATGTGCCCGGGAAACCATTGAATCGCCATGGGGCGGGATTGTCGGTGATCGGGAGGGGGGCTTTCCACCTGCGATCTCTCAGCGCTTGGCCGCCAGGGCGCGGGGCCCCGGCGGCAAGCGCCGAAACCCCGCGCCCTGCCGTCCCCGAACGACCGAGGACCCACCACAGTTCGAGGACCGCGGAGGGACGGGAATGCCCTCGTTCAATGGCCTTGATGGCCGTGGCCATCGGGCTTGCGGACGCGCAGGGGCTCGGAGGAAGAGGCCGGCGCGGCCTTCGGCGAGGGGCTTGGAGCGGGCGCGCTGGGCGCGCCGTCAGGCGTGGCGACGCGGCGGGCGACCGTGCCGGCCGCGGCAGCGAACCAGCCCGGATCGCTGTAGTCGCCAGGCTTCTGGTCCTTGCGGACCTTGAGCACGCTGAACATGCCGCCCATCTCCAGCGGGCCGTGCGGCCCCTGCCCCGACATCATCGGCGCCGTGTTCTCGGGCAGCGGCATCTCCATCTCGCCCATGTCGGCCATGCCGCGCTCGCCCATCGCCATGTAGTCCGGAATGACCTTGTTGATGCGCGCCGCGAGCCCGCGATGATCGACGCCGATCAGCGTGTCGACCTGGTGCCCCATCGCGTTCATCGTGTGATGGCTCTTGTGGCAGTGGAGCGCCCAGTCGCCAGGCTCGTCCGCGATGAACTCGACCTGCCGCATCTGCCCGACCGCGACGTCGGTGGTGACCTCGGGCCAGCGCGCCGCCTTCGGCACCGGGCCGCCATCGGTGCCGGTGACCTCGAACTCATGCCCGTGCAGATGGATCGGGTGATTCGTCATCGTGAGGTTGCCGACACGGATCCGCACCCGGTCGCCCTGGCGCACGTTGAGCGAGTCGATGCCGGGAAAGACGCGGCTGTTCCAGGCCCACAGATTGAAATCGGTCATCGTCATCATGCGCGGCGTGTAGCTGCCGGGATCGATGTCGAAGCTCGAGAGCAGGAAGCAGAAGTCACGCTGCACCTCGGCGATGTGCGGGTGCCGGCCCTTCGGATGGGTGACCCAGAAGCCCATCATGCCCATGGCCATCTGCGTCATCTCGTCCGCATGCGGGTGGTACATGAAAGTGCCGGGACGGCGCGCGACGAACTCGTAGACGAAGGTCTCGCCCGGTTTGATCGCCGGCTGCGTCAGGCCCGACACGCCGTCCATGCCATTGGGCAGACGCTGGCCGTGCCAGTGGACGCTGGTGTGCTCGGGCAGGCGGTTGGTGACGTAGATGCGGACGCGGTCGCCTTCGACCACTTCGATGGTGGGACCGGGCGACTGGCCGTTGTAGCCCCACAGGTGCGCGGTGCAGCCGGGCGCGAGCTCGCGCAGGACCGGCTCGGCGACGAGGTGGAACTCCTTGACGCCATCGCGCATGCGCCAGGGCAGCGTCCAGCCGTTGAGGGTGACGACCGGGTTGTAGGGCCGGCCATCGGGAGGCGCCAGCGGCGGCGCGGTGTCGGCGTTGTCGCGCTGGGCGGGCTCGGGCAGCGCCGCCATCGCCGCGCGCGAGACGCTGCTCGCATTGACCGCGCCAGCGGCGCCGAGCGCCGCGCCAGCCGCGACCTGCGCGAAGAGGTGTCGTCGGGAAATCATGGGCAATCCTTTCGGGCCGCGCTCAATGCGCGGCGCCGCCAGCGGCTTCGAGCGAAGCGGCGGCAGTCGATGAAGCGGGAGAGTTGGCGGCGGAAGTGGCGCCGGCGCCGGACTCGCGCAGCGGGCCGAGCAGGCTCTGCGACAGCGCCGATTCGGCGAGCCAGTAGTCGCGCTGCGCGTTCAGCGCGGCGGACACCGCGCGAGCCTGGTCGCGCGCATCGGCGAGCAGTTCCATCACGCCGACCAGCATGCCGTTGTAGCGCAGCAGGGTCTCGTCGGAGACCTGCCGGGCCAGCGGCAGCAGCTCGTCGTGATGACGCCGCGCGATGCGCCAGGCCGCTTCGGCCTGGGCGCGCGCGACGCGCACTTCGGAGCGCGCGTCGATCGCGATCTGCGCGGCGCGCTCCAGCGATTGACCGTAGGCCTCGCGCGCGCCGGCGACGCGCGCCTGACCCCAATCGAACAGCGGCAGCTCGACGCTGAGGTCGACGCCGCGCTGGGTCGGCGCCTCGTTGCTGCTGTTGCGCTGCACGCCCAGCTGCAGCACGTTGACCCGCCCGGTCTGGCGCGTCAGGCCAAGCTGCGCGGCGAGCTGTCCCGACTCGCGCTTCGCGGCCAGGATGTCGAGCCGCTGCGCGACCGCCTGACGCTCGAGGTCGTCCGCGGCGCGGAACTCGGCCGGCACTTCGGGCAGGCGCTGGGGCAGCTTCAGCGCGGCGACGTCGTCGCCCCACAGGCCGATCGCGCGGATCAGCGCCTCGCGATCACGCACGGCGGCGAGCCGCGCCTGCTCCATCGCGAGTTGCGCCTCAGCGAGCACGGCGCGCTCGCGCGCCAGCCGCAGCGCGCTGACATTGCCCGACTGGCGCATCCGCGCGGCGAGCTCGGCCCCGGCCGAGGCGGAGTCAAGCACGGTCTGCGCCTGCGTCAACTGCTCCTGCGAGGCGACGGCCTGCACCCAGCCGCGGCGCGCTTGGCCGGCGACGTCGAGCAGTTGCTGCGCGACGCGCGCCTGCTCCCGTTCCAGCGCTCGCGCGCCGGCTTCCTGGCGCGCGCCGCGGCCGAGCAGGGCCAGCAGGTTGAACTCGAGGCCGCGTTCGATCTCGCGCTCATCGCCGCGGACCAGGCGGCCGATGTTCAGCACGGGGTTGGGCCAGAGCAGCGTCTGCACGCGCTCGGCTTCCGCCATGCCAAGCCCGCGCAGCGCCGCCTGCAGGCCGCGATGGTTCAGCAGCGCGAGCTGCACCGCGCCCTGCGCGTCCAGCGGCTGCGCGAGCAAGGCCTCGGAGCGCGCGCGGGCGGCGGCGCGCTGGTCGTCGTCTCGCTGCAGCGGCAGGTCGGCGCCGAGCCAGTCGCGGCTCTTCTGCTGAACCGGCGCGGCGGCCCGCTCCGGTGACAGCGAGGCGCAGGCCGACAGCATCAGCGCGAGCAGCAGCGGCACCGCCACCCGCCCGGACTTCTTCAAGGAGGACATGGTGGACTCCTCAGTGCTGGTGATGGCCGGCAGCCGGCGCCGAGGGCGGGGCCGAGGCTGAGCGTTCGCGGGCCAGCGCGCGCCAGCCGCCGGCTTCCAGGACGCGGCGGTTGGCCGCGCGCCAGTCACCGACGCCGGGATCGGCGACGGCCGCACTGGACGGCTTCGCAGGCGCGGGCGGGAGTGGCGCGCGGGAACCCAGGCGCGCGTCGGCGGGATCCGGCGGCGCGGCGGCGATCGCGCCGCTACCCGCCATCAGGACGAGCGCGAGCGCGGAAATGAATCGAGAAGACATGGCTTCCTCGCAAAGGAACAGGAACGGGATCGGCGCCGAGGCGCCTCGTTCAGGCGCGGGCGCGGATCGGCACGAACGGCCGCCCGTCGAGGACGAGCGCGCCGGCGTTCAGGCGAGGAAGGCTTTGGGTGGCCGCTCGAGCGGCTGGGGGGACTGCTCCGGCGCGCCGACGGCGCCGAGCGCGGGAGCGGCGTCACGCAGGTCCTGCGCGGCGACGGTCAGCGGCGCGATGGGCATCGCGGCGCCAAGGCAGCACTGCAGGCAGATGCCGCAGTGGTGGTGATCCTGGGCGGCGCCATCGCCGCCATCGTCATGTGGCGGCGCGGAGTCCATCGACATCGCGCCGTGGTCCGTGCCGTCCATGCCCATCGCGGCCATGTCCTGGCAATCGCTGGGCATCGTCATCACGGTGGACACCGAGTGCGACGACATCAGCGCCATGCCGATCCCCATCGTCGCCGCCAGCGCGCCCTGCAGCGGCAGGGTCAGGCTGAGCAGCGCGAGCACCAGCCAGCGGCTCCAGAGGAGCCGGCGCGGCGTGGACGCGATCGGGCGGGACATGGGGACGGAGTGTAGGTCAGGCCAGCGCCGCGAAGGCGTCCCGGGTGAGGTTCTCCGGTGCGCCGGCTTCGCGGCATGCGACATCGTCCTCGATGCGCACGCCGCCGAAGGCGCTCAGGTGCTTCACCAGCGCCCAGTCGACGCTGGCCGCCGCCGGCGTGGCGCGCAGCTTCTCCAGCAGCATGGGGATGAAGTACAGGCCAGGCTCGATCGTGACCACCATGCCGGGCTGCAGCACGCGCGTCAGGCGCAGGTAGGGATGGCCCTGCGGCTTGGCGATCGTGCCGCCGTCCTCGCCGGCCATGAAGCCGCCGATGTCGTGGACCTGCAGGCCCAGCAGATGGCCGATGCCGTGCGGCAGGAAGGCCGAGGTCACGCCTTGCGCGAGCATCGCCTCCTCGTCCATCTTCACGATGCCCAGTTGACGCAGCACGCCGGCGATCTCGCGATGCGAGGCCAGATGGATGTCGCGGTAGTCGACGCCCGCCCGCACCTGATCGACCAGGCGCAGCTGCGCGGCGTCCATCGCGTCGATCAGCGCCTGGAAGGCCGCGTCGCCGTTGCCAGTGGTGCGCGTGATGTCCGAGGCATAGCCGCAGCTGTGCGCGCCCGCGTCGACCAGCAGCGACAGCGATTGCGCCGGCGCCCGTTCGTCCTGGTACTGGTAATGCAGCACCGCGGCGTGCTCGTTCAGCGCGACGATGTTGCCGTACGGAAGGTCGCGCTCGGCCAAGCCGCAGGACTCGAGGTAGGCGCGGTGGATGCCCGCCTCCGACAGACCGTCGCGGAACGCGCGCTGCGACGCCAGATGCGCCTTCGCGCCCAGCGCCGACGCCTCGCGCAAGCGCAGCAGCTCATAGCCGGTCTTGACCGCGCGGGCGTAGTGCAGCGGGTTCAGCACCTCGGGCGGGTTGTTCGGGATGATGTCGCCCAGCGCCGCGTCAGCCTCGCCGACGATGGCCAGGTTCCCCGGCAACTGCAGATAGGGCAGCGCCTCCTCTGCCTTGCGCACGACGATCAGCTCGAAATGCTCGACCCAGAAGCCGCTCGGCGCCTCGGGCGGCACGTGCCAGTAGTCCTCCGGCTGGACGTAGACCAGCCGCGGCTTGTGGCCCGGGCGGATCACCAGCCAGCTGTCCGGATGACGGACCAGCGGCACCCACAGCTTGAAGTGGGGATTGGGCTGGAAGACGTAGGGCCGGTCGTCGAGGAAGGCGAACTTCTCGATGCCCGAGGCGATCAGCAGCGCATCGAAGCCGCCGCGCCGCAGCGCGTGCTCGGTGCGGCGCTGCTGCTCCGCCAGGTGGGCTTCGTACAGCGTGTGAAGGGCGTTCGGATCGGCAGCCGTGATTCGCGGGGAATTCATGCGCGGGGATTCTCCCAGACGACACCCATCTCGGTCAGCATCGCGTCCAGCCGCACGTCGCTGGGCTGGGCGGTAAGCGTCGGTTGGAAGCCGTGGCTGAAGCCCACACCCACCACCACCGGCCGCGGCTGGATCTGCGCGATGGTGCGCAGCATGAAGCCGCCGCCGTAGCCCATGCGGATGCCGCCCGGCCCGTAGCCCAGGCAGGGCAGCAGCAGCAGTTGCGGGTCGAAGGACTCGGTGTCCTTGGGCTTGGTGATGCCGGTCGCGTCCTCTTCCATCGGACAGCCGGGGTACCACACGTGGAAGCGCAGGCGCCCTTCCTCACGATCGACGACCGGCAGCCCGATGCGGCGGTTGGCGTCGACCTCGCTCCAGCGGAACAGCGCCGGCAGCGGATCGAACTCGCCCTTGATCGGCCAGTAGGCCGCGATGCGCAGTTCCTTGCGCCCCACCAGCCAGACGCGCAGCACGCTCTGCACGATGTCGGCCAGCTCGAGCCGGCCCGGCAGGTCCAGCCGTTCGCGGATCAGGCGCTCGCGCAGCGCCTGGCGGTCTTCGGAGATCGGCAGCTTGTCGTTCGGATCCATCCGGCCCTTTCGCGTCGCCCAGCGGGACCGACGGGCCCCGGGAGCGGCGATTGTGGCCGCGCCGCGAACGCGGCGCTAGAGTCGCCGCCATGACACGAGGCACCACCACGACAGGAACCGCCCGCCGCGTCACCGGCGCGGGCAGCGACTTCGCCAATCACTGCATGGAGTTGCTCGCGCCGCTGGGGCCGGTGCTGGCGCGGCGGATGTTCGGGGGATTCGGGCTCTACGTGGACGGCCTGTTCGTCGCCATCATCAGCCGCGACGAGCTCTATCTGAAGGCGGACGCGGCGAGCCTGGCGCGCTACGTCGACGCCGGCTGCGAGCCGTTCCGGTATGCGAAGTCCGGCAAGGACGGCCAGCAGGAGGTCGCCAGCCTGAATTACTTCCGGCCGCCGGAGGAGACGCTGGAGTCGCCCGCGCTGATGCTGCCCTGGGGGCGCCTGGCGATGGAGGCGGCCTTGCGTTCCGCGAACGCGAAACCCAAGGCCAGCACCGCGAAGAAGAGGGCCGGCACCACCGCCGAGCCCAGCACGGAGAAGAAAGTGAAGCCGGTCAAGGCCGCTGCTCCGGTCAAGCGTTCGCCAGGCGCTGGCCGAACAGGCCGAACGAAGGCCGGCGGGTGACGCGGGGATGGCGGGTGGCGCAGGCCTGCGGCGGCACCAGCAGCTGGAAGCGGGCGGTCGGCCAGGCTTCGACGACGAGCTGGGCGCCGCTGTCGACTTCCAGCGTCTCGCCGGCGCTCAGCCAGAAATCCTGCGCCGGCAGCGCCAGGTCACCGCGCTGCGTCACCCAGACCCGGCCCTCGAGCACGTGCAGCTCGCGCCGGCCCGGGCCGATCGGCAGGCTCATCGCCTCGCCCTCGGACAACGCCCATGCGGCGTCGTCGCGGCTGACCTGGATTGATGACTTTTGCATGACGTTCATGATCGGCTCCCGGTCCAGCGGGCGGTCCGCGCACTTGCGGCCTTCCTTCGTGGACATGGTGCAATCCTAGGGTTGACCCGCAGTCCGGTCCAATGAGTGTTCGGGCGTCGATTGATACCATTCGCGCATGAATCCCGGTCGTCACCGCCCACTCGCCATCGGTCCGCTGCGCGCCTTCGAGGCGGTCGCCCGCCGACTGAGCTTCAGCGCCGCGGCGGAGGAACTGTTCCTGACCCAGTCGGCGGTCAGCCGCCAGATCCGGGCGCTGGAGGAGGAGCTCGGCGCGACGCTGTTCCTGCGGGGGACGCGCCATGTCGAGCTCGCACCGGACGGGAAGCTGCTGCTGTCGGTGGTGGAGCCGATGCTGGAGCGGCTCGACGGGATGGTGCGCCAGATCCGCTCGACCCGCGGCCGGCGCGTGGTCAACGTGACGACGTTCGCCTCCTTCGCTTCGCTGTGGCTGATTCCGAGGCTGGAGGCCTTCCATCGCGAGCACCCGGACATGGACATCCGCGTGTCGGCACTGGATCAGCTCGTGGAGATGGATGACAGCGAGTTCGACCTGGCGCTGCGTTACGCCGCGCCGAACCGCGTGCCGCCGACGGCGCAGCGCATGTTCGGCGAGATGCTGACGCCGGTGGTGAACCCGTGGGTGGCGGCGCAGGCCAGGGACGGCCAGGCGCCGCCGCTGAGCCAGGCGAGCGACCTGCGGCAGTACACGCTGGCGGAGGAGGATGATCAGCGGCCCAGCGGCATCTTCCTGAGCTGGCGGCGGTGGCTGTCGCTGCACGGCGCGCCGGAACTGCAGCCGCGGCGCTGGATGTACCTGAACTTCACGTACCAGCAGATCCAGGCGGCGGTGTCCGGGCAGGCGGTGGCGCTCGCGCGGCTGCCGCTGGTCTACGAGGCGCTGCAGCGCGGGGAACTGGTCGAGCCCTTCGGGCTGGAGGGGCGGACGGACTGTCCGACGGTGTATTGGCTGGTGCTGTCGCCGCAGGGGCGGGCACGGCCGGAGGTGGTGGAGTTCGCGCAGTGGATCGCCGAGCAGGCGGCGCTCACGCGGCAGGCGATCGGGGAGCCGGACCCGCCGGTGGACGAGCGCTCAGGCTGAGCCGCCAACTCGCTCGTCCGCCCGGCTGGCTCAAGGCGCGACGAGTTCTCGCTCGGTCAGCACCACGGTCATCGCCTGGTCGTGCGGCTGGACTTCGAAGGCCGCCTCGCAGCAGCTCCACGCCAGCCCGATCGTGGTCACGCCCGGATGCGCCTCCAGCCAGCGGTCGAAGTAGCCACCGCCGTAGCCCAACCGGAACCCCTCCCGCGTGTAGCCCAGGCATGGCACCAGCAGCACTTCCGGCACCAGTACCGGCCCGCTCGCGCTGGGGATGCCGCATTCATCCTTCAGCGCCGGTTCCCGGCCATCCCAGCGCCGGAACTCCATCGACGCCGGCCCGCGATCCCCGGCCTTGCGCGCGAACGGCAGCGCCAATTGCATCTCTCCCCCGAGCTTGTGCGTCGCGGCCCAGGCCGCTGCGTTAAATTCCCCTTCCAGTGGCCAGTACAGGCCGAGGGTCAGCGGCTCGAGCTGGCGCAGCAGCGGAAGCAGCTGCTCGCCCAGCTTGTCGGCGGCGAGACGCGCCTCGGCGCCGGCCCACCATTCGCGGCGGCGTGCCAGCAAGGCGCGCCGCAATTCGCTCCGCTCATGGGGCCAGGTCTTGCCGGACGTGCCGGCGGCCTCGGGGGCCATGGGAGAGTCACTCATCGCAGTTCGGCATGAAGTTCGCTCGGATCACTGTAACCGCCCTCGCCGCCGCCCCTCGGGCCGTCATGGCGGTCCTTGGCGCCCTCGCCGCGATCGCCGCGCCGGCGCTCCTGCCCGCGGCCCCGGCCGCCGCGCAGTCGGTCACGGCCTTCAACGTCGTTCCCAACCCGCCGCCGCCGCTGCCCGACCTCGTCACCGATGCCCGCGAGGCCTGGCGCGTCCGCGACCGCGCCAGACTGGCCGCGATGCGGCAGGCGGCTTTCGACCAGCAGCATCCGCTCGCCCCCTGGTTCGACTACTGGGAACTGAACGCCCGCCTGTCCGACGCCCAGCAGCCGGAGATCAACGCGTTCTACGCGCGCTGGCCGGGGAGCTACGTCGAGGACCGGCTGCGCAACGACTGGCTGCTCGAACTCGGCCACCGCCGCGACTGGGCCAATTTCCGGCGTGACCTCGCCGGCTACAAGATGCAGGACGACCGCGAGGTCGTCTGCTACACGCTGCTCGCCGATCCGCCCAAGCGCGACCTGCGCGAGACCGCCCGCGCCGCCTGGTTCGCCCAGCGCGACGCCGACGAGGGCTGCAACATGCTCGCCACCACGCTGCACGAGAACGGCGAGTTCAAGGACGCCGACGTCTGGCGCAAGCTGCGTCTGGTGGTCGAGACCAACAAGCCGCGCGCGGTGAAGCAGGCCGGCGCGCTGTTGGGCAAGCCCGAGCAGGACGCGCTCGCCGAGCTGATGGACAAGCCCGAGCGCTACCTCAGCAAGAAGGCCGGCGCGTCGCCGCGCGCGAAGGCGGAGCTGACGATGCTGGCGCTGATGCGCCTGATGGCGACCGACTTCGACAAATCGGAGGACGACGTGCGCCGCTGGGCGCCGAAGCTGCCCAATGACCTGTCGGCGTGGCTGTGGGCCCAGTACGGCCGCCAGGCCGCGCTGCGGCTCAAGGACGAGGCCAACGAGCACTTCGAGCGGGCGATGAAGCTGCAGGCCCGGCTCGGCGGCCCGCTGGAGTGGAGCGACGAGACGGTCGGCTGGATCGCGCGCGCGGCGCTGCGCGGCGACGCCGGCGCGCCCAGACCCGAGCAGTTGCTGGCCGCGATCGCGCTCATGAAGCCTGCGGACCAGAAGGACATCACCTGGCAGTACTGGCGAGCGAAAGCCCAGCAGCAACTCGCGCCGTCCGGCCCCGGCGGCGACGCCCAGCGCCGCGAGGCGCAGGAGACGCTGCGCGCGATCGCCTCGCCGCTGAGCTTCTACGGCAAGCTGGCCGCGGACGAACTCAAGCTGCGCCTGCCGCTGCCGCCGCCCCCCGCCGAACTGACCGCCCAGGAACGCGCCGCCGCCCTGGCCCTGCCCGGGATCCAGCGCGCGATGCAACTGCTGGCCGTCGGCCTGCGCGGCGAAGGACAGCGCGAATGGAACTTCACGCTGCGCGGGCTGTCCGACCGCGAGCTGCTGGCCATCGCCCAGGCCGCCTGCGAGCGCGAACTCTGGGAGCGCTGCATCCAGACCAGCGAGCGCACCAAGGGCGAGATCGACCTGGCCCAGCGCTTCCCCATGCCCTACCGCGCCGACGTCTTCAAGCAGGCGACCGCCGTCGGCCTGGACCCGGCCTACGTCTACGGGCTGATCCGCCAGGAGTCGCGCTTCATGATGGACGCGCGTTCGCACGTCGGCGCCGGCGGGCTCATGCAGGTGATGCCGGCCACCGCGAAGTGGACGGCCAAGAAGCTGGGCGTCGAATTCAGACCCGACATGCTGCACGACCGCGACACCAATCTGCGCCTGGGCACCGGCTACCTGAAGCTGGTGATGGACAGCTTCGACGGCTCGCAGGCGATGGCCGCGGCGGCCTACAACGCCGGCCCGAACCGCCCGCGCCGCTGGCGCGAGGGCCCGCAGCTCGACGCCGCCGTCTGGACCGAGAACATCCCCATCTGGGAGACCCGCGACTACGTGCGCAAAGTGCTGTCCAACGCGACGATCTACGCCCAGTTGATGGGCCGCGAGGGCGGCACGATGCTGCGCGACCGGCTCGGCCGCGTCATCGGCCCGGCGGCCGCGTCGGCGCCGGACATTCCCGCCAACGGGGGCAATTGATCGCCCGCGCCGACCGCCCCCTCCCATTCCCCCCAACGGAGAGACTCCGCATGCAGCTGATCGTCGGCAACAAGAACTACTCGTCCTGGTCGATGCGCCCATGGGTGCTGATGAAGGCGCTGGGCATTCCGTTCCAGGAACATGTGGTGCGCTTCGACTTCACCCCCGATTCGGCCTTCTACCGCGAGGTCGGCGCCGTGACGCCGACCGGCAAGGTGCCGGTGCTGGTGGACGAGGGCTTCGCGGTGTGGGATTCGCTGGCCATCGTCGAGTACCTGGCCGAGCGCTTCCCCGACGCCGGCGTCTGGCCGCGCGAGGCGCGCCAGCGGGCCCGCGCGCGCAGCCTGTGCGCCGAGATGCACAGCGGCTTCAGCCAGATGCGCGGCCTGTGCGTGATGAACATCGACGCCGACCTGCGCACCGTGGGCCCGCGCCTGCTGGCCAGGGAGGCCGGTCTGCGCAAGGACCTCGACCGCGTCGTCGAGCTGTGGACCGAGGCGCTGGCGCACAGCGGCGGCCCCTTCCTGTTCGGCGCCTTCGGCGCGGCGGACGCGTTCTTCGCGCCGGTGGTGATGCGGATCACGCGCTACGGGCTGCCCCTGCCCGAAGCGCTGCAGGGGTATGCCGGGCGCATCCAGGCCGCGCCAGGTGTGCGCGAGTGGATCGCCGATGCCATCGCGGAGAAGGATTTCCTGGACTTCGAGGAGCCCTATCGCGACGTCAGCGGCCCGGAGCCGGTGCTGACCTTCACGGGTTGAATCAGGGGCTGAAAGAAGAACCGCTTCCGGCCGCCTGTGCGGGCAGGCGGCGGGAAGCGGCGAGGTGGACCGTCGGGACCGGGTTCAGTGGTCGCGGCGGCGGCGGACCAGGAAGCCGACGGCCAGCAAGCCGCCCAGCATCATGGCCTGGGTCTGGGACTCGGACGCGAAGGACGGGATCACGGTATCCGCGCCTTCCTGCTCGTTGACATCCGGCAGCTGGGCGGCGGCCGCCTGGCTCTGCTGGACAAAACTCGTTTCAGCCGCGACGTGAAGCTGGGGAGCTTCCGGCGACGGCAGTTCCTGCGCCTGGGCGGCGAGACCAATTCCGCCCAGCAGGAAGAACAGGACAGACTTCATTCATAAACTCCCTACTGCATGAGCCAACCTGCGGAACTACAACGTCTCTCTCGGTAGCTGGCCTGTTTCCGGACAGGCACTGGTGTGCAGGTGGCATTGGTGAATATACGGAGTCACAGCCTACGTGAGCTATCCCCAGCCTTGGGGATGCTGCGCCGCAACATGAGTGATCAGATGTTTCTTGTCGGGGGTGCCGTTCGTGATGCCCTCTTGGGTCTGCCGGTCCAGGACCGGGACTGGGTCGCTGTGGGAACAACACCCAAGTCCTTGATCGACAAGGGTTTCGTGCCCGTCGGCAAGGACTTCCCGGTGTTCCTGCACCCCGTGACCCATGAAGAGGTGGCATTGGCGCGGACCGAACGCAAGACCGGATCCGGATACCACGGTTTCCAGTTCCACACGGACCCCGACGTCACGCTCGAAGAGGACTTGGCCCGCCGCGACCTGACCATCAACGCGATGGCTCAGGCCGCGGACGGTTCGCTCATCGACCCGTATGGCGGACGGCGCGACCTGGAAGCTCGCGTGCTGCGCCACGTCTCCCCTGCCTTCGCCGAGGATCCGGTGCGGATCCTGAGGCTGGCGCGCTTCGCGGCCCGATTCGGTGACTTCACGGTCGCGCCCGAGACGATGGCGCTGATGCGGGGCATGGTCGCCGCCGGCGAAGCCGACGCGCTGGTCGCCGAGCGGGTCTGGCAGGAAGTCGCCCGCGGCCTGATGGAGAAACACCCGGCGCGAATGATCGAGATCCTGCGCGACAGCGGCGCGCTGGCGCGGATCGCGCCGGAGCTGGATCGGCTGTTCGGCGTGCCGCAGCCGCCCGCACATCACCCGGAAGTCGACACCGGCGCGCACCTGCTGCTGGTGCTCGAGGAATGCGCCCGCGTGGACGCGCCGCTGCCGGTCCGGTACGCGTCGCTGTGCCACGACCTCGGCAAAGGCACGACGCCGGAGGAGGAGTGGCCACGCCATCTGAAGCACGAGGCGCGCGGCGCCGCGTTGGCGGCGGCGCTGTCGCAGCGCTGGCGCGTGCCCTCGGACTGCAAGGAACTGGCCGAGCTGGTCGCGCGCGAGCACACGCATGTGCATCAGAGCCTGGACTTCACGCCGGAGGCCCGGCTGCGCCTGATGGAGCGCAGCGATGCGTTCCGCCGCCCCGAACGCTTCGAGCAGTTGCTGCTGGCCTGCGAATGCGATGCCCGCGGCCGCGCCGGCCTGCGCGACCGCCCCTATCCGCAGCGGGCTGCGCTGCTGCATGACCTGCGCGCGGTGCGATCGGTGGATCAGGCGGCGATCTCGGCTGCGGCGCTCGCGGCGGGGAAGCAGGGACCCGCGATCGGCCAGGCGATCTACGAAGCCCGCCGCGCCGCGCTCACAGCGTGTGAGAGCGATCGCCCGCGCTGAAGCCCAGCGCGTCGAAGCCCTCACCCGGCGCGAAGCCGATCACCTTGAACAGCTCGCCCATCTCGTGCTCGGCGATCAGCCGGTGCGCCATCGTGCGCTCGGCCAGGCTGGCTTCGGCCATCAGGTCCACGAGGCCGCAGTTGATCAGGAAGTTGGCCTGGCTGGTGTAGCCCAGCACCGTCAGCCCGGCATCCTGACCGGCCAGCGCGATGCCGGTGAAGTTCACGTGGGTCGTGATGTCCTTCTGGCCCGGCAACGCCAGCGGATCGGGATCGGCGCGGTGCAGGTGGTGGCACATCAGCGTGCCGCCGGTGCGCTGCGGGTGGTAGTACTCGGCCTCGGGGAAGCCGTAGTCGATGAAGAAGGCCGCGCCGCGCTTGAGCCGCTCCGCCAGCGTGCGCATGAAGGCTTCGGCCTGCGGATGGATCTCCGTCACCGTGCCCGGCACGACACCGAGGTCGTGCTCCTGCGGCGTCGGCGGGCGCGCGTCGCCGGGCCGGTCGACGAAGTGCAAGGTCCCCTGCCCGTCCAGGCCCACGCCGCGCTGCAGCCAGCGGGCGCCATCCCAGCACAGCAGTTCGACCGGCATCGCGTCCAGCAGTTCGTTGGCGACCAGCACGCCATGAATCTCGTCGGGCCAGCGGTCCAGCCACTCGACGCGCGGCGCGAAGCGCGCCAGCCGCTCGGCCTGGCGCGCGCGCAGCGAGCCCGACAGGTCGACGATGAAGTACTTCGAGACCGGCTGCCCCAGCCCGTCCAGCGTCTCCAGCAGCTGCTCCGCCAGCGCGCCGCTGCCGGCGCCGAATTCGATCACGGTCTCGGTGCCGCTGAGCGACAGCGCCTGCGCGACCTGCCTGGCCAGCGCGCGTCCGAACAAGGGCGAGAGTTCCGGCGCGGTCACGAAGTCCGAGCCCTGCTGCGGCATCGTGCCGAACTTGCGGCGCGCGTTGGCGTAGTAGCCCAGTCCCGGCGCGTACAGCGCCAGGCTCATGTAGCGGTCGAAGGGCAGCCAGCCGCCCGCGGCGGCGATCTCGCCCTGCAGCAGCGCGGCCATGGCCGGATCGGTTTCGTGAACGGGCCCGCCTGGCGGCGTGCCGGCGGGCAGGCGGGCCGCGCCGTTCGGGCGGGCGGAATCGGGCGTCTTGGAGGTCATGTGTCTTGTCCGGGAAGCGGGGGCCGGCCGCGTGCGGCCAGCCATGCCTCGAATTCGTCGGCGGGCATCGCGGGCGCGATCACCTCGCCCTGCAGCTCGTCGCAGCCCCATTCGGCCAGCAACTGCCATTGCCGCGCGTTGCGCACGCCCTCGGCGCCCACGCGCAGACCCAGGCCCTTGGCCATCTGCACCACGGCGCGCGTGATCGCCGCGGCGCCGCGGTCCTCCGGCAGCACCGCGACGAAGCTCTGATCGATCTTGAGCTTGTCCAGCGGCAGCCGGGTCAATTGGTTCAGCGCCGTGTAGCCGGTGCCGAAGTCGTCGATGGAGATCGCCAGCCCCTGGGCGCGCAACGTCTGCAGCAGCTCGGGCAGGCGGTCGATCTCCTCGGTCAGCATGCGCTCGGTCAGTTCCAGTTCCAGCCATTCGCCCGGCACGCCGGCGGTCTTCAGCACCTGCGCGACCGACCTCGAGAAGCTGGCCAGCCGGAACTGCATGCTCGACAGGTTGACGGCGATCGGCACCGCGGCGACGCCGCGCTCATGCCAGGCGCGCGTCTGGCGCGCCGCCTCGTACATCACCCACTCGCCCAGCGGCAGCATCAGCCGGTGGCGCTCGGCGACGATGATGAAGGCGTCCGGCGTCAGCAACCCGCGCTGCGGATGACGCCAGCGCAGCAGCGCCTCGGCCCCCACCAGCTCGCCGCTGCGCGCGTCGACCTGCGGCTGGTAGAAGAGCACGAACTCGTCGGCCGTCAGCGCCTGCGCGAGCTCGCTCTCCAGCACCAGGTCGGCATAGGCGCTCTCGGCCATCGCGGGCTCGAAGAAGCGGTAGGTCGCGCGCCCGGCGGTCTTGGCGAGGTACATCGCCGTGTCCGCGTGCTGCAGCAGCTCTTCGGGGGATTCGCCGTGCTCCGGGTACATGGCCACGCCGATCGACGGCGTCACCGACAGGTCGCGGCCATCGGCCTGCACCGGCACCTCGACGACGCTGAGCAGCGCATTGAGCACTGTCTGCACGTCCTTGCGCTGATGCACGTCCTCGAGCAGCACCACGAACTCGTCGCCGCCGAAGCGCGCCACCAGGTCGCTGCCGCGCAGGCCGCCGCGCAGCCGCTCGGCGACCGTCTGCAGCACGCGGTCGCCCTCCAGGTGGCCGAGCGAATCGTTGACGCGCTTGAAGTTGTCCAGGTCAATGAACAGCAGCGCCGTGCGCCGCGACGGGCCTTGCAGCAGGCGCTCGCGCAGCCGCTCCATGAAGGTCGAGCGGTTCAGCAGCCCGGTCAGCGGATCGTGCTGCGCCAGATGCTGGATGCGCGCGACTGCCGCCAGATGCGGACGCAGGTCGCGGACGATGGTCATGCGCAGGCGCTCGCCATGGCGCCACAGCGTGCGGACGATGAATTCGACGTCGATGCGTTCGCCGCTGCGGTGCTGGATCGCGGTCGCGTAGCGGGTCTCCTGGCCGGACTCCATCACCGCGCGCACGGTGTCGACCTGATCCGGCGCGATCAGCGACAGCGCCTGGCGGCCGATCAGGTCCTCGAGCGGCCAGCCGATCAGCTCGCAGATCGGCGGGTTGGCGTCGGTGACGATGCCGTCGCGGTGGAAGACGATGCCTTCCATCGACGCCTGCATGAACTTGGCCAGGCGCTCCTCGGATTCGCGCACCGCCGCCTCGGCCTCGCGAAAGCGCGTGATGTCGCTGATCAGCACGAAGCTGGACTGCACCACCGACTCGCCGGGCGGCACGTAAGGGATCAGGTTGACCTCGATCCAGCGCGGCGCGCCGTCGCGGCGCTCCAGCCGGCGCTCGTAGCTGACGGACACGCGCTCGTTGAGCACGCGCTGCACATGGGGCTCGATCTCGGCGGCGGCCTCCTCGCCGATGATCTCGGCGAAGGTGCGGCCCAGCGCGCTGATCTCGTCCAGGCCGAAGCTGCGCGCGTACTGGCGGTTGGCGAAGCGGCAGGTGCGCGTCGCCGCGTCGAAGACCGCGATCAGCACCGGCACGTTGTCGGCGAGCAGCCGGAACTGCGCCGCCTGGTCTTCGGCGGAGGGCGCCGGCCGGGCCGGCGGCAGGGGCGGCACCGGCGCGTTCATTCAGACGCTGCCGTCCTGGTCCCCGGCGCGGGCCGGCGTCTCATCGAGCGTCTTCAGCGCCAGGCAAAGGTCTTCCCAGGCGCGTGCCTTGTCGGGCAGGTTGCGCAGCAGGTAGGCCGGGTGGTAGGTGACGATCAGCGGGACGCCCTGGTAGCGGTGCACGCGGCCGCGCAGACGCCCGATCGGCTCCTGGCTGCGCAGCAGTTGCTGCACCGCGAAACGCCCCATCGCCAGGATGATGCGCGGCTGGATGAGCTCGATCTGGCGCTGCAGGAAGGGCTCGCACTGCGCCAGCTCGGCCGGGTCCGGATTGCGGTTGCGCGGCGGCCGGCACTTCAGCGTGTTGGCGATGTAGACCTGCCGCTGCGGCGGCGCCTCCTCGCGGCTCAGACCCAGCGCGCGCAGCATGCTGTCCAGCAGCTTGCCGGCCGCGCCGACGAAGGGCTCGCCCTTGAGGTCCTCCTGCTCGCCGGGCGCCTCGCCGACGACCAGCCAGTGCGCGCGCTCGTTGCCGACGCCGAAGACGGTGTTCTTGCGCGACTCGCAGAGCGAGCAGGCGCGGCAGGCGGCGACCTCGTCGCGCAGGGCGGGCCAGTCGAGCCGGGCGATCGCCTCGCGCGACGGGCCCGATGTCGAAGCAGGCGGCGGTGCCGCAGGCGTGGCGGACGGCAAGGCTTTCGCCAGCACCTCGGCCACGCGGCGCGGCGCGGGCGGCTCGGCGACGGCCACCTCCGCCGGCATCTCTGCAGGCACCTCCCCGCGCCTGACCGGCGCGGCCATCGGCACGGCGGGAGCGGCGCGCGGCGCCGGCGCGGCGGCGGGCATGGGCGCGATCGGCAGCGCCGGCGCGGCATCGCTGGCCGCGGGCGGCGTCCACAGCTTGAGGCCCATGGCCTCGAGCATCGCGCGTTGGCGGTCGGTCCAGCTCATGCGGCGGGCTCCGTCAGGCGCAGCGTCATCAGCACCGCGTCCTCGCGGCCCTCGGCGCCCGGGTAGTAGCCGCGCCGCAGACCGCTCTGCACGAAGCCATAGCGCTCGTAGAGCCGGCGCGCGCGCAGGTTGCTCTCGCGGACCTCCAGCCAGACCTGATGGCAGCCGCGGGCGCGGGCCAGCAGGCCCAGGGCGTCGAGCATGCGCCGCGCCAGCCCCTGGCCCTGCCGGGCGGGCTCGACGGTGATGTTGAGCAGGTGCATCTCGTCGATGACCTGCATCGCGAGGAAGTAGCCGCACAGCCGGGCCTGCTCGTCACGCATGACGAAGCCGGCATAGCCCGCGGCCATCGAATCGATGAAATTGCCGCGCGTCCACGGATGGCTGTAGGAGACGGACTCGATCGCCATCACCTCGTCGAGGTCCATCGTCCGCAGTGGCTGCAGCGATTGCAGCGACGGTGGCCAGGCCAGATCCTTGGGCTGGGCGCTCATCGTGGGGCCGCTCCGGGCGTGGCGGCGGCGGACGCCGCAGTGGCCGTGGCTTGCGCGGGCGCGGCCTTCGCGGCCTCCCGCTCGGCGGTCGTCAGCGCGACCTTGTCGCGCACGTACAGCGGCAGCGCGTTGGCGGCGTCCTCGGCCAATCCGGCCTCGAAGGCCTGCTGCGCGAGCGCGCCCAGCGCGCGGGCGCGCGAGGCGGTCGCGGGAATTCTGCGGGCGGCGCCGGTGTCCAGCTCGAACGCGGCCAGCGCGGTGCCGGCGACGATCGCCGGCGGCGTGTCGCGCCACAGCGCGCGCAGCGGGTCGAGGTCGGTCAGCGCCGGCGCCAGCAGGGTCTCCCAGCGCGCGCCGCGCCAGCAATAGCGGCCGAGATAGACCTGGTTCATGCGGGCATCCATCGCCACCCACACGTCGAACGGCGTCATCCCGTCCGCGCCTTCGTCGAGCAGTTGGCGGCGCGCGTCCTCGGCCACCAGCATCAGGCTGTCGAGCGCCAGCACCGGCTTGCCGGCGCCCAGCGCCAGGCCCTGCGCCACCGAGCAGGCCGTGCGCAGCCCGGTGAAGGCGCCCGGGCCGCGGCCGAAGCCGATGGCCTGGACATCGGACAGCGCCACGCCGCACTGCTTGAGCAGCGCCATCGCGTCCGGAACCATCCGCTGCGAGGCCTGGGCCCCGCCATCGGCGTCCAGAAAAGCAGCATGGCCCTGACCCAGAAGGGCCAGAGCCATGTGTTCGGTCGAGCTATCCAGGGCCAGCAACACGCTCATGCCGCAAGTGTAGTGGCCCGGGACGCCCGGGGCGGGGGCAAGCCCCGTCCATCCGGGTCACGCGTCGCTCAGAACGAGTAGCCCAGCGACATCGTGTAGACGATCGGGCGGAAGTTGATCTTCGTGTGCAGCTCTTCCACGCCGTCCTTGGTCGTCGTGTACGAGCGCATCGTGCTGCGCACGTCCGCGTAGGCGGCCGTGCCGGTCAGCGACCAGTTCTTCGAGTACTGCACCGTGAAGCCCGCGTGCGCCGCGGCGCCCCACGAGTTGGTCAGCGTGATGCGCGTCGGGCCGCCGCTGATGGCGTCACCGGTCGGCGTGCTGCGCTTCTTCTCGAAGTAGGTGTAGTTCACGCCCAGGCCCACGAACGGGTGGAACTTCGGCAGCCACTCGCCCAGGTGGTAGTTGACGAACACCGTCGGCGGCATCTGGCGCACGACCGCGATCTGACCGGCATTGGCCAGCACGCCGTTGCCGTAGATCTTGTGCGAGGGCGGCACGCCCAGCACGATCTCGCCGCTCCAGCGCTCGGCGAAGCGGTAGGTGTAGCCGAAGCCCACCGTGGTCGCGTTGCCGACGCGGATCTGCGGGCCCGGATCCGGGAACTGCTTGCTGCCGCCGGCCAGCGGCGCGGCCTTGCTGTTCACGTCGATGTGGGCCAGGCCCACGTAGACGGTGTGCGTGCCCACCGCGGGTTCCTCGGCGCGCGCGGCGCCCGCCAGTGCCATCAGCGAGGCGGCCAGGATGAGGGGGATGTTCTTTTTCATGGATGGTGTCTCCGTTCTGGTCGCCGGGAATTACGGCTGGGAAGCCAGCACCGATTGGAAGAAGCCACGCGCCAGCGCGTTGCAGAACGGCGGCACCAGCGTGCCGTGATACGCGCCCTGCACCGCCGCCGCGCCGGCCGCGCCGCCGCCCGCCGCGGCGGACGTGGCCGCCTTGGCCTGGGCGAAGCCGCCCGCGATGGTGGCCGCCGTCGTCGCGCCGGCCCAGGACATCGACGCCGCGCTTTCCAGGTTGGACGCCGGCACCGCCTTGCCGCGCGAGCCGAAGTCGGCCTGCGCGTCCGTGGTGTTGAAGAAGAACACCGTCGGGTCGTTCGCGCCGCCGCACAGCGCGACCGGCGCCTTCGGCGTCCAGCCCAGCAGCGTGTTGGTCTGCAGCGCCTTGCGGAAGTTCGAGGTCGGGTAGCCGGTGCGGAAGGTGTCCGTCAGCAGGCCGCCAGTGCCGAACAGCTTGGTGAAGGTCGGGTCGGCCGGCAGCTTGCCTTCCTGGATCAGCTGGGTGATCGACTCCTTGGACGGGAACAGCGTCTCGGCCGTCGCGGCGAACTGCGACTGGTAGACGTCGGACGGGGCCGAGTAGATGTTGCCGTAGGCCTTCTGGTAGCTCGTCAGCATCAGCGGCAGGAACAGCGTCGCGCCGGCATTGACCGTGCCGCTGGTGATGGTGTCACCCAGCTTCACCAGGTTGTACGGGCCAGACATCGGCGCCGCGGCGGTGACGGTGAACTCGGACGCATAGTCGCGCTCGATGACCTTCTGCGTGGCCATCGCGACGTGGCCGCCCTGCGAGTAGCCGGCGATCAGCAGCTTGGCCGACGGCTTGACCGCGCTCTCGGCGTTCAGGTGCGTCTTGGCGGCGCGCAGGCCGTCGATCATGTCGATGGCGGAGTTCTCGGCGTTCAAGTACGGGGTGTACTGCAGGCCCGAGCGGTCATAGCCCATGTAGTTCGGAGCCACGACGATGAAGCCCTGCGCGGCGTAGAACGCGGCAACCAGCGAGCCTTCGGCGTTGGTCGAGATCTGGGCCATGTTGAAGGCCTGGTCGGTCGTCGTGCCGTGCGCGTAGAGCAGCACCGGGCGGTTGCCCGTGCACACCGCGGCCGTGCCGGACGGCACCAGCACCGCGGCCGAGGCCGTGGCCGGGTTCCCCTGAGGATCGCGGGTCCAGTAGTAGACATAGCGCACGTCCACGCCACAGGCGGCCTTGCCGGACAGCGCCTGCACGCCCTTGGCCTGCGTGCCCGCGTCGATCTGGTCGGCCGTGGCGGCGCCGGCCAGCAGGCCCAGCTCCAGCGTGCCGCGCGCGGGCGGGGGATCGTCGCTCGACGGGTTGCTGCCGCCACCGCAGGCGCTCAGCATGGCGGCCGCGACCAGCGTCAGGCTGGCCAGTTTGAATTGGCTGTTCATTCGGACTTCTCCAGGGGTTGTCTCCGTCGTTCACGCCGTCCCGGCGGGTGCGGTCGGCATTAAATCGAACGGTCGTTCGTTTTTCTCAGGGATCACTGTAAGCGGTCGTCAGGTGGACGCTCCAAAAGGAAAACCCTGACACACCGCAGCATGCCAGGGTCCGGGAGTCACGTGACGCACAACCTGACCCCTTCGAGGCGCGGTTGCAACACTGGTGTCATCGATAGGCGAACAACGCAGGATCGTGCGATCCCGCGCCGTCGCGGGCGCCGTCAGAACGGGTTGTTGGTGGCGCGGTTCGAGGCCTGCAGGGCCATGTTGTTGTGCATGATCGGGCCGACCAGCAGGTCCGAGGCCCACATGTGGCTGGTGGACGTGGCGCTGGTGACCAGCGTCAGGTCGGTGCACACCGGCGGCAGCGAGGTCGCCAGGCACGCGGCGTCGGCCGAGTTCGTCGCGCCGTAGGCGGTCGGGAAGCGGCTCATCGTGCCCATCAGCTCATCGGTGAGGATGAGGCCGATGTAGTGGCCGTCGTTGCGGATCTTCAGGCGCAGGCCGACGTTGAAGCGGCGCGACAACTCGGACAGCAGCGCGGCGCGATCGGCGTCGGCATGGGCGGCCTTCTCCTTGAACGCGAACGGCGACAGGCCCATGTCCTGCACGGTGGACAGGATGATGCGGCCGTCGGCGTCGGCGATGCGGTTGACCTGGGCGGCCAACTGCTCGCCCCGGGCCTGCGCGGCATTGCCCAGCGTGCCGGCGTCCTGCGCCGGGAACTGGGCGTAGAGCTCCATCACGTCATTGGCGCCGGCCAGCACCGTGACCAGGTCCTTGTTGTTGAAGCCGTCCAGCGCGAACTGGCGGTCGATCTGCGCGGTCACGTCGGCGACCTTGGCGCCGGCGGCCGCGTACATGCGCGCGGTGGGCGTGGCCAGCTTGTCGACGTTGCACTCGGCGAAGACCAGGCCGAAGCGGCTGGCCAGCTGCTGCACCCAGATCGCGTTGGACGTGCAGACCACGGCCTTGGTGGTCGTGTCGGTGCCGTTGATCGTGTACTTGGTGCCGTCGGTGCGGATGGTGCTGGTCTCGTCACCGAAGGCGATCATGCGCTTGGGCGCAAAGGGATCGATCTGCTGGCCGCCGCCACCACAGGCCGCCAGCATCGCGGTCGCACCCAGCAGCACGGCCAGGTGGCGCTTCAGACTCTTCATGAACTCTCCAAATCTCGAAAACTCAGCGGGGCGCGAATGCCGCCGCCGCGCGGGACAAGCGGTCCCGTACCCCATCCCAGGCCGCCTCCTGTGGAGGCGCCTCGATCCAGATCTCCGCGGCGCCGGCCGCGTCCAGCTCACGCAGGACGGCGAACAGTTGCCGCGCCGCCGCGCGCGCCTGGGCCGGCATGGCCCGATGCAGCGCCGGCGCCGGCTCGGCGAAGGACGTGCGGGAATATACCGCCAGCCCCGCCGGGCGTTCGCCTGACAACGCGTCCCGCAGCGCCTCGGTGGACAGCAGCCGGACCGTGGCCCGGGGCGCGTAATGGGCAGCGAGTGTGCCCGACGCGCGCGGCGCGCGCGCGTCGGGAGCTTGTAAAGGGAGGCCGGCCGCGGCCTCGAGCTGCTCCGGCGTCAGCACGCCGGGGCGCAGCAGCGTCAGGCCGCCGCGGCTGACGTCGACGATGGTCGACTCGATGCCGACGTCGCAGGCGCCGCCGTCCAGCACCGCCAGGCCGGGCTCGAACTCGGTGGCGACGTGCTGCGCGGTGGTCGGGCTGACGCGGCCGAAGCGGTTGGCGCTCGGCGCCGCCAAGCCCTCGACGCCGAGCGCGCGGCACTCGGCCATCAGCGCGCGGAAGACCGGGTGGGAGGGGCAACGCAGTCCGACCGTGTCCTGTCCGCCAGCGGCAGCGGCCGCGATGCCGGGCACGCGACGCACGATCAAGGTCAGCGGGCCGGGCCAGAAGGCCTCCATCAGGCGGTGGGCCACCGGGGGCAGGTCCTGCGCGAAGACGCGAGCGCCCTGCTCGTCCAGCACATGGACGATCAGCGGATGGTCGCTGGGCCGGCCCTTGGCGGCGAAGATCTTCGCGACCGCGCCGTCCTGGTCGGCGCGCGCCGCCAGGCCGTAGACGGTCTCGGTCGGCACGCCGGCCAGCTCGCCCGAGGCGAGCACGCGTGCGGTCTCGCGCACCGCGGCGGGCGACTGTCCGTCGAGCACCATCGCGCCGCCCTCCGTCACCACGTGTCCGGCAGGCCCAGCAGCGCGCAGGCGCGGCGCGCGTTCGCGCGGGCGTCCTCGGCCGTGGCGCCGATCACGTTCAAGTGACCCATCTTGCGGCCCTGGCGCGCCTGCGCCTTGCCGTACAGGTGCAGCTCCGCGCCGGGCAGGGCCAGTACGCCGGCCCAGTCGGGGGCGCGCTCGCGGCCCTCGGCGTCGAACCACAGGTCGCCCAGCAGGTTCAGCATCACCACCGGCGAATGCAGGCGCGGCTCGCGCAGCGGCAGGCCGGCCATCGCGCGGACCTGCATCTCGAACTGCGAGAGATCGCAGGCGTTCATCGTGTAATGGCCCGAGTTGTGCGGGCGCGGCGCCATCTCGTTGACGACCAGACGGCCGTCCTTCAGCACGAAGAACTCGACGCACAGCACGCCGACGTAGCCCATGCCGGCCGCGATCGCGGCGGCCGAGCGGCGCGCCTGCGCCTGCAGCGCGGCGTCGACATCGGGCGCGGGCACCTCGGTGACGGCCAGGATGCCGTCGCGGTGCAGGTTCTGCTGGACCGGGTAAGTGACGACCTCGCCGCCGGCGCCGCGCACGACCAGCACGCTCAGCTCCAGCGCGAGCGGCAGCATCTGCTCGAGCACGCAGTCGACGCGGCCCAGTTCGTCGAAGGCCGCCGCGAGTTGCGCGCGATCGGCGACGCGGCGCTGCCCCTTGCCGTCGTAGCCCAGCCGGGCGGTCTTCAGAATGCCGGGCAGCAGCGTGTCCGGCACGGCCGCCAGATCGGCCGAAGAACGCAGCACCGCGTACGGCGCGCACGGGACGCCGCTGGCGTCGAAATGGGCTTTCTCGCGGGCGCGGTCCTGGCAGATCGCCACCGCCGCCGCGCCCGGTGCGACGACGCGCGTGCGTGCCAGTTGCTCCAGCGCGCGCGCGGGCACGTTCTCGAATTCGGTGGTGACGGCGTCGCAGCGGCGGGCGAGCTCCTCGAGCGCCGCGGCATCCAGGTAGTCCGCCTTCAGATGATCCTGCGCGACCGCGCCGGCCGGGCTCGAGGCATCAGGATCGAGCACCACGCAGCGGTAGCCCAGCGCCTGTGCCGCATGGACGAACATGCGGCCGAGCTGGCCGCCTCCCAGCACGCCCAGCGTCGCATGGCCCGGCAACAGCGGCAGCAGCGGCATCAGCGCAGCTCCTCGCTCATCGCGGTCGCGGCGGCGGTCTGGCGCTTGCGGAACGCGTCGAGCCTGGCGCGCAGGTCCGCGTTGTCGCGCGCCAGCACGGCCACGGCGAACAGCGCGGCGTTGCCCGCGCCGGCGGTGCCGATCGCGAAGGTCGCCACCGGGATGCCCTTGGGCATCTGCACGATCGAGTGCAGCGAATCCACGCCCTGCAGATGGCGGCTGGCCACCGGCACGCCCAGCACCGGCACCAGCGTCTTGGCGGCCAGCATGCCGGGCAGATGGGCGGCGCCGCCGGCCCCGGCGATGATCGCCTTCAGGCCCCGGCCCTCGGCCTGCTCGGCGTAGGCGAACATCTCGTCGGGCATGCGGTGCGCGGAAACGACCCGCGCCTCGAACGGCACGCCGAACTCGGTGAGAATGTCGGCGGCGTGCTTCATGGTCTCCCAGTCACTGCTGGAGCCCATCACCACGCCGATGACGGGGGCGATGGCGGGAGTGGTGGCGCTGCTCACGGGTCGGTCCTCGATCTGTCAATCGTGAAACCTTGAATTGTAGGCGGGCAGCCTCAGGTGCCGTTCTTGCCGCTTGGCGAACACCCCCGCCCCCGCTGATCTCCCCACCATGACCGACATCACCCTCCAGAACTTCGAAGCCGACCTCTTGCAGGCCTCCATGCAGCAGCCGGTGCTGCTGGACATCTGGGCGCCGTGGTGCGGTCCGTGCCGCACGCTGGGTCCGATGCTGGAGAAACTGGAGGTCGCCTACGCCGGCCGCTGGAAGCTGGCCAAGCTCAACAGCGACGACCAGCCGGAAATCGCGACCCAGCTGAGCCAGGCCTTCGGCGTGCGCTCGATCCCGTTCTGCGTGATGTTCGTCGGCGGCCAGCCGGTGGACGGCTTCGTGGGCGCGATCCCCGAGGCGCAGATCCGCGAGTTCCTGGACCGCCACGTGCCCACCGGCGAGGCGCTCGAGGCCGAGGAGGACCTGGCCGAGGCGCAGGCGCTGATGGAGGAAGGGGACAGCGACGGCGCGCTGCAGAAGCTGCAGGCGGCGGTGCAGGCCGACCCGGCCAACGAGACGGCACGCTTCGACCTGATCCGTGCGCTGCTGGAGGACGATCAGCTGGAGCACGCCAAGGCGGCCTTCGCGCCGGTGGCGCATCTGGCCGCGGACACGATCACGCCGCATCCGCGCTTCCAGGCGCTGGCCGCGTGGATCGCCGCGGCGGAGCGCGCCGAGCAGGGCCTCGATCCCGCCGCGCTGCAGGCGGCGATCAGCGCCAACAAGCGCGACTTCGACGCCCGCTTCGCGCTGGCGCAGGGCCTGTTCGCCGGCCGCGACTTCACCGGCGCGATGGAGGAGTTGCTCGAAATCATCATGCGCGACAAGACCTGGAACGACCAGCTCGCGCGCAAGACCTATGTCTCGATCCTGGAGCTGATGACCAAGCCGGCCCCGCCGGCACATGGCGCCGCGGCGCCGCAGGCGGGCGGCGGGCTGCAGCTCTCCGGCCCGAGCACCGTGGCCCCGGCCGATCCGCTGGTCGACCAGTACCGCCGCAAGCTCAGCATGGCGCTGTTCTGATCACCGATCAGCAGTTCCTGATCAGAAGAGGATCCGCCCCACGCCGGCGCGGGTCAGCCGGTCCAGTTCCTGCGGATCGGCTTCGTTGTCGGTGACCAGCACGTCGATGCCGGCGCAGTCGCAGACCTGCATGCGGCTGCCCTGGCCGAGCTTGCTGGCATCGGCCAGCAGCACCCGCTGGCGCGCGCGCGCCAGCATCGCCTGAGCCACCGCGACCTCGGCCCACAGATAGCTCATCGCGCCCTGGCGCGCGTCGAGCGCGGTCGGCGACACCAATGCGAGGTCCACGCGATGCCGCGCGATCTCGGCCACGGTGAACTCTCCGAAGGTGGCCGAGGTCTCCGGCACGAACTCGCCGCCGAGCATCAGCACCTCGTGCCCCTGCCGGCCCGCCATCGCGTCGCACACCGCGACCGAGTTCGTGATCACCCGCAGCGCCGGCTCCTGGGCCAGCGCCTGCGCCAGCGCGTGGGTCGTCGACCCGGCGTCGATGAACAGGCTCATGCCCGGCCTCACCAGCGTCAGCGCCTGGCGCGCGATCGCCTGCTTCTGCCGCCGGCGCGACTGCGCCCGCTCCGCGTAGCTGGCCTCGGCCGGCACCTCGGACGGCACCGCGCCGCCGTGCACCCGCGCGAGCTTGCCGCCCTGCTCCAGCTCGATCAGGTCGCGGCGCACCGTCTCGCGCGACACGCCGAGTTCGCGCGCCGCCTCGTCCGTCGTCAGCCGGTGCCGCTCGCGCAGCAGCAAGAGGATCTTGTCGTGTCGTTCCTGAGACCACATGGCTCGGTTGTTCTCCCTGATGACTGCCGCCGGCGACACCTGCCTCGCCTGGCGGCTCCCGCATTCATCCAGACCCGAGCCTCAATGTCGTGACAGTTTGAGGATTCATTTGTGATGTTGTGGATTTACAGCGGCGAGAGCGGGCAGAGCTGTGGTTTCTCGTGTTTGTCGTTGTCTTGTCGTGGACGGTTGTGACAGTGCGAGGCGTTCGATCCTCAAACCGCCCCCTTCACCGCACCGAGTCCACCCATGAAGCACCCGATGCCCTGCGCCCTGGCGCTCGCCCTGAGCCTGGCGTACGCCCTCCCCGCCTCCGCCCAATCGACCGCACCGTCCACGGACGCCTCCGACCGCGCCGAACTGGAGCGCGTCACCGTCTCCGTCGGCCGCGGCCAGCTGCGTTCGGTGCAGAGCCTGAACCAGGCGGAGTTCGACAACGCGCCCGCCGGCACCAGCCCGCTGGCGACGGTCGCGCGCCTGCCGGGCGTGAACTTCCAGGCCGCCGACGGCCTGGGCAACTACGAGTGGTCGACGCGCTTCACCGTGCGCGGCTTCTCGCAGAACCAGCTCGGCTTCACGCTCGACGACGTGCCGCTGGGCGACATGTCCTACGGCAACTTCAACGGCCTGCACATCAGCCGCGCGATCTCGAGCGAGAACGTCGGCCGCGCCTCGCTGTCGCAGGGCGCGGGCGCGCTGGAGGCGGCGTCTTCGAGCAACCTGGGCGGCACGCTGCAGTTCTATTCGAACGACCCGGCCGGCCAGTTCGGCTTCAGGGCCTCGCAGACGCTGGGCAGCGACTCGGCCACCCGCACCTTCCTGCGCGTGGACAGCGGCGCGTCCTCGCTGGGCCAGGTCTACCTGAGCTACACGAACCAAGACGCCGACAAGTGGAAGGGGTCCGGCCAGCAGAAGCTGGAGCAGTGGAATTTCAAGTGGGTCAAGACCGTGGGCGACAGCCGCTTGTCTGCCTTCGCCAACACCTCGCGCCGCCGCGAGGTCGACTATCAGGATCTGTCGCTGGACCTGATCAAGCGCCGCGGCGACACGCTGGACAACTTCTATCCGGACTTCACGGCCGCGGTGAACGCCGCCAACACGCTGTGCCAGCCGAGCAACTACGTCGCCGCCTGCGATGACCAGTACTACGCCGGCGCCGGCCTGCGCAACGACGAGCTGGCCGGCGCCACCGCCGACCTGCGCCTGGCCACGAACACGACGTGGAAGGCCACCGCGTACTACCACCACAACAAGGGCATGGGCCTGTGGTTCACGCCGTACACCGCGACGCCGGCGCTGAAGGACGCGACGGGCAACGACATCGCGGGCACCGGCTCCCCGATCGCCGAGCGCACCACCGAGTACGGCATCCACCGCTGGGGCGTGGTCTCCAACGCCGAGATGGACCTGGGCGAGCACCTGCTCAAGGCCGGCGTCTGGTTCGAGGACAACGACTTCGATCAGGCGCGCCGCTTCTACGCAGTGCGCCCGAACGCGCTGCCCAGCGTCTACCAGTTCCCGAGCAACCCGATGTCCACGCAGTGGCAGTACGGGTTCAACACCAAGACCACGCAGTTCTCGCTGTCCGACACCTGGTCGGTGACCAAGGAGTTGACCGTGGGCGCGGGCTTCAAATCGCTGAAGGTCAAGATCGACGGCCAGCTCGAGGCCGGCACCGGCCCGTCGGGCTCGATCACCGCGCAGAAGAACTTCCTGCCGCAGCTGGGCATCAACTACCGCCTGTCGGCGAGCAATGAGCTCTACGGCACCATCGCCCGCAACATGCGCGCCTATCAGGGCGCGGCGACCGGCACCTCGCCGTTCGCGACCACGGCGGCGGGCTTCGACGCGATCAAGGGCACTCTCAAGCCGGAGACCTCCGACACCATCGAAGCCGGCTGGCGCACCAGCGGCCGCGGCTACGAGGGCTCGGTCAGCGCCTATCTCGTGAACTTCAAGGACCGCCTGTTGAGCATCCAGCAAGGCAGCGGCATCCAGGGCAATCCGGTGGTGCTGTCCAACGTCGGCGACGTGCGCGCCACCGGGGTGGAAGGCGCGCTGTCCTTCCGCCTGGCGCCGACGCTCACCTGGTACAACAGCGTGAGCCTGTCCAAGTCGACCTACCGCGACGACGTCGTCAGCGGCGGCACGCCGGTGGCGATCCGCGGCAAGCGCGTGACCGACGCGCCCGACACCATGGTCAAGTCGCAGCTCGGCTACGACGACGGCGCGCTGTTCGGCAGCATCGGCGTGGACTACATGTCCAAGCGCTACTACTCGTACACCAACGACGCCTCGGTGCCGGACCGCACGCTGGTCAACGTCAGCGCCGGCTACAAGATGAAGAACGTGTCGATGCTGCGCGAGCTGAGCCTGCAGGCCAGCGTGAGCAACCTGTTCGACAAGCACTACATCTCGACGATCGGCTCCAACGGCTTCACCAACAGCGACAAGGACGGCACCTACGCCACGCTGCTGCCGGGCGCGCCGCGTCAGTTCTACGTCACGCTGACCGCCAAGTTCTGACGCCATGGCCGACCGCACGAGCGACCGCACGAACGACCGCCAGCGCGGCCGAGAGACACGCGAGCCCGCGCTGACGCGCCGCCAGCTGCTCCTGGCGGGATCGCTGGCCACGCCGCTGGCGGTTCCGCTGGCGGGCTGCGCGGCGCCGGCCGCGGAGGGACCGTCCTCCGCGGACGTCCCGCCCGGCACGGCCGCGGCGCGGCGCTTCCGTGTCGCGTTCGGCTCCTGCGCGAAGCAGTCCAAGCCGCAGCCGATCTGGCGCGCCATCGGTGCGGCCAAGCCGGATCTCTTCCTGTTCCTTGGCGACAACCTGTATGCCGATGCGCGCGACGAGGCCACGCTGCGCCAGCGCTATGCCGAGTTCATGGCGGTGGAGCCGCTGCAGGCCTTCCGCCGCGCGACCCCGCACCTGGCGATCTGGGACGACCACGACTTCGGCGATGACGACGAGGGCGCGGATTACCCGCTCAAGCAGCTGTCGCAGCAGCTGTTCTGCGATGCCTGGGGCGAGCCGGCGGACTCGCCGCGCCGCCGCGCGGACGGCGTCTACACGAGCCAGGTGTTCGAGGCCTTCGGCCGCCGCATCCAGGTGATCCTGCCGGACCTGCGCTTCAACCGCACGATGCTGACGGCGGATCCAGCGCTGAAATCGAGCTACGCCGCGATGGTGTTGCGGGCCAAGCTCAGCGGCCAGCCGATGACGGGCTGGTACGTGCCCGATCCGCGGCCGGAGGCGACCATCCTCGGGGAGGCGCAATGGCAATGGCTGCAAGCGCAGCTGCGCGTGCCGGCGGACGTGCGGCTGATCGGGTCCAGCGTGCAGTTCGCGGCCGAGGGCAGCGGCTGGGAATGCTGGGCCAACTTCCCGCGCGAGCGGGCGCGTCTCATCGAGCTGATCCGCACGACCGGCGCCCAGGGCGTGGTATTCCTCAGCGGCGACATGCATTACGCGGAGCTGTCCAGCGTCGAGGTCGAGGGCGGCTACCCGCTGTGGGACGCGACCTCGAGCGGCCTGACCGAGGTCTGGGACATTCCCACGCCCAACCGCAACCGCCGCTCGGCGGTGATGGCGGAAGTGAACTTCGGCATCGTGGACATCGAGCCTGTCACCGAAGGAGAGGATGATCTGCGACTTCGCCTCGCGCTGTGCGACGTGAATGGAAAGGCCAAGGTGACGAAGGACCTGCTGCTGTCGGACCTGCGTCGCCACGCCAAGGAGAAGACCGCATGACCCTGTCCCGACGCGCCGTGCTCCGGACCCTGCCCGCCCTGTGCGGGCCTTTTGCCCTGAACGCCCTGGCCCAGGGCGGCATGCCGGCGACGCCGGCGCTGGATGCGCTGATGACCGCGGCGCGCAAGGAGGGCCGCGTGCACAGCCTGGGCATGCCCGACGACTGGGCCAACTGGCGCGCCACGTGGGCGGACCTGCAGCGGCTTTACGCGATCGCCCACGTCGACACCGACATGAGCAGCGCCGAGGAGATCGCCAAGATCGAGGCCGAGAAGGGCAATGCGAGCGCCGACCTGGGCGACGTGGGCTTCGAGTTCGGCGCGATCGCAAAGGCGCGCGGCATCACGCAGGCCTACCAGCCGACGACCTGGGCGCAGGTGCCGGACTGGGCCAAGGATCCCGAAGGCCATTGGGCGCTGGCCTACACCGGCACGATCGCGTTCGCGGTGAACCGCCGGCGGCTCAAGGACGTGCCGCGCAGCTGGCAGGCACTGTTCGCGTCGAAGGCGCGCGTGATGATCGGCGAGGTCGGCCGCGCGGCGCAGTCCAACGCGGCGGTGCTGGCGGCGGCGCTGGCGCTGGGCGGGGACGAGACCCGCCTGCAGCCGGCGCTGGCCGCCTTCGCGCAACTGGCGAAGGAGCGGCGCCTGATCGGCACCAACGCCACGCCGGCGCTGATGGAGCGGTCGGAGGCCGATGTCTTCCTGCTGTGGGACTTCAACGCGCTGTCCTACCGCGCCAGGCTGCCCAACGCGGCGGACTACGAGGTGCTGATCCCCTCGGACGGCTCGGTGACCAGCGGCTACACGACGATCATCAACCGCTGGGCGCCGCACCCCAACGCGGCGATGCTGGCGCGCGAGTACATCTTCAGCGACGCTGGCCAGATGAACCTGGCGCGCGGCCATGCGCGGCCGATCCGCGTCGCGCATCTGAAGCTGCCGCCGGATCTGAAGGCGCTGCTGGTGCCGGAGGCCCAGTACGCGAAGGCGCGCGCGCTCAAGCCGGCCGTGTGGACCGAGGAAGTGAAGAAGCTGCCGCGCGCGTGGCAGCGCGAGGTGCTGGGAGCGGCGCGATGAGCGAAGCGGGCCACGTTCAGGAGCAGGCGCCTGCCGCCGCTCGGCGGCGGCTCGTCGTGCTGCTGGCCGATGGCCTTCGCGCCGACACCGCGCGCGACTACATGGGCTATCTGCAGGCGCTCAACGAAGCCGGCCGCGCGCAGTGGCGCTCGCTGCGCTGCGAGTTGCCCAGCCTGTCGCGCCCGCTTTACGCGACGGTGATCAATGGCCAGACGCCGCTGACGCACGGCATCCTGGGCAATGGCCAGGCGGGTCAGCGGCTGGCGCGCCACCTGTTCCAGGCGCTGGACGCGCGGGGCGTGCCGGCGGCGGTGGCGGCCTATCACTGGTTCTACGAGCTGCTGGCCGGCGAGGTCTTCGACCCGCTGCGCCATCGCGACGCGGTGCCCGCGGGCTGCGGCATCGCCGCCGCGCGCTGGTACTGGGAGGACGACTATCCCGACAGCCACCTGCTCGCCGACGCCGAGGCGCTGCGCCGCGCGCATCTGCCGCTGGACGGCCCGTCGCTGCTGTTCGTTCATCCGATGGGACCCGACCTCGCGGGCCATCTGCACGGCGGCGAGTCCACGCAGTACGCAATGAGCGCGCGCAAGCTCGACATGCTGCTCGCGCAGTTGCTGCCGCGCTGGCACGCGGCGGGATTCGACCTGCTGCTGACCAGCGATCACGGCATGCACGCGGACCGCATGCATGGCGGGCCGCTGCCCGTCGAGCGCGAAGTGCCGCTGGTCTGGGCGCCGCATGACGGCGCCACCGGCCTGGCGCTGCCCGAGCGGCAGACCGATGTCGCCGGCTGGATCCTCGAGCGGCTCGGCCTGGGCGGACTCGAGGGCCACGCCGATCGCGAGGACGCCGCCGCATGGCGCTGAACGCGGGCAGCGCATGGCGCTGCGCCTGGCCCTTGCTGCTGCTCACCGGCGTTGCGCTGGTGCTGCCCTTTGGCTGGCGCGCGGCGACGATCTTCGGCGACTGCATCGGCCATGGCGACGGCTGCGCGATCGGCGAGCTCACCGCCGATGGCTACTACCTCGAAGCGGCCTGGAACACGCTGTGGCTGAGCGCGCTGTCGGCGCTGATCGGCCTGCTCATCGGCCTGGGGGCGGCGATCGCGCTGTTGCGGCTGCCCCGCATGGAGCGCCCGGTGACGCTGCTCGCGAGCCTGGGGGCCAACTTCTCCGGCGTGCCGCTCGCGGTGGCGCTGCTGTTGCTGTTCGGGGCGCAGGGCGTGGTGACGGTCTCGCTGCAATCGATGGGCCTGCCGCCGTGGATCGACCTGCAGGGCCTGGGCGGGCTGCTGCTCGCCTATGTGTGCTTCCAGGCGCCGCTGGCGGCGCTGCTGCTCATCGCGCCGGCGAGGATGCTCGATGCCTCGCTGCAGGACGCGGCGGCGACGCTGGGCGCGGGGCCCGCGCTGTACTGGCGGCGCGTCGGCCTGCCGCTCCTGCTGCCGAGTCTGGTCGAGGTGTTCGGCCTGCTCTTCGCCAACGCGGCGGCGGCGTTCGCGACGCCGTTCGCGCTCAGCGGCACGGCGGCCCATGTGCTGGCGGTGCGCATCGCGTCGCTGGTGAGCGGCGACATCTTCGCGCAGCCGGAACTCTCGGCGCTGCTGGCGCTGATCCTGTTCGCGATGCTCGCGGCGGTGCTCGGCCTGACGCGCTGGCTGGCCGCGCGGCTGCGGAAAGGGATCGCATGAGCGCCGCGCAAAAGCCTCCGGTCTTCTCGGCGTTCGCGCTGGCCGCGCTGCTGATCGCCGTGCTGGTGCCGATGGCGGCGCTGCTGCTCTACGGGCTGAGCGGCCGCTGGGACCGTCACTGGTGGCCGGAAGCGCCGACGCTGCGCTGGTTCGGCGAGGCCGTGCGCGACCCGCGCGTGCAGGGCGCGGTGCTGCGGACCACGGCACTCGCCCTGGCCAGCGCCACGCTCGCGCTGATCTGCGGCGCGCTGGCAACAATCCCGGCCGCGATCGCTGCGCAGCTGGACCCGCATCCGAAAGCCGCCGCGCTGCGCCGCGCGCTCGACCTGATCGCGCTGCTGCCTTTCGCGATCGCGCCGGTGGTGATCGCGATCAGCGCGCTGGAGCTCTTCGTCGGGCGCTGGGGCGGCTGGCTGCCCTTGCCGCTGGTCTACGTGGCGGTGGTCGCGCCGACGCTGTTCCCGCTGATCCACAAGACGCTGCAATCGGCGCTCGCCCAACTGAACGCCGCCGCGCTGATCGAGGCCGGCCGCACGCTGGGCGCCAGCGACGCGCTGACGATCCGCCGCGTGCTGCTGCCGATGCTGGCGCCTGCGCTGCTGGCGGCCTTCCTGCTCGCCTGGGTGACGGCGGCGATGGAGTTCGCCATCGCCAATCTGCTGCTCGGCGGGCAACTCGAACTGCTGCAGCCGCTGATGAACAGCCTGCGCAATGCCAACGGCCATCAGGCTGCCGCGCTGATGGTGCTGGCTTTCGCTGGCGTCGGTGCGGTCGTCGCGGGGGTGGCCGCGCTGACGCGGCGCTGGACGGCTGTGGATCAACCTCGATGACTGGACGATGAGCTCGATCGCTTCTCCGACTCTTGATGGCGGCGCCGCCGCGACGGCGGACGCGCCGCACTTGGCGGTGCGCGATGCCCGGCTCGCGCTCGGCGGCCGGCCGGTGCTGCGCGGCATCGACCTCACGCTCGCGCGCGGCGAAGTGGTGGCGCTGCTCGGCGCGTCCGGCTGCGGCAAGACGACGCTGCTGCGCTCCATCGCGGGACTGCAGCAGCTGGACGAGGGATCGATCGCGATGGGCGGACGGTTCGTGCAGTCGCTGCCGCCGCAGCGGCGTGACATCGGCATGGTGTTCCAGCATTACGCGCTGTTCCCGAATCTGTCGGTGCGCGAGAACATCCGCTTCGGCCCGCTCGCTCGCGGCGAGGACGCGGCCCAGGCCGACGCGCGCGCCGATGAGTTGCTTGCGCTCATCGATCTGCAGGCCATGGCCGACCGGCTGCCGCAGGCTTTGTCGGGTGGCCAACGCCAGCGCGTGGCGCTCGCTCGCGCGCTGGCGACGCGGCCGATGCTGCTGCTGATGGACGAGCCTTTCTCCGCGCTCGACGAGCATTTCCGCCTGCCGCTGCGGCGCCAGTTCCGGCAGCTGCAGCGCGAGCTGGGTCAGAGCTGTGTGATCGTCACGCACGATCGCGAGGAAGCCTTCGAGGTTGCCGACCGCGTCGCGGTCATGTTCGACGGCGTCATCGCGCAATGCGCGTCGCCGCGCGAGCTGCGCCGGGCGCCGGTCAACCGGCGCGTCGCCGATTTCCTCGGCATGTTCAACCGGCTGGACGCGCGCACGCTGGAGGGCACGTGGCGGCGCGAGAGCGGCCACTGGATCGCGCCGGTGGAGGCGCTGATGTTGGCCGGTGACTCGCCAGACACACACGGCGCGCCCGCGCTGCGCTTCCCGGCGACGCTGCGCGCCAACTATCCCGGCCAGCAGCGCGTGGCCTGCGAGTTCGAAGGGCCGAATGGCCAGACGCTCACGCTGTGGCGGCGGCACGAGGACGCCGAACTCGCCGCTGGCAGCACCGTCGAGCTCACGATCGCGGAGCCCGCGATGCGGTGGATCGAGGACTGAGACGGCCCTGCTACTGCATCGCTCCAGCGCCGCCCTCGACGATCAGCCGAAGGCGATCCAGTCCCTCTTGCGTCCCCCGCATGCGCTGCTCCAGGTCGCGGTGGCCGTCGAAGTAGGCGAGCTGCTCGGTGTAGACCATGTGCGTGCCGGTGGCCATCGGCTCGAACTCGACGGTGACCAGCGACGCGGACAGCTTGCGCCCGCCCATGACCATGTCATAGGCGAAGACGATGCGGCGGCCGTCGACGATGTCGAAGAACACCTTCTCGACGAACTGGTCGCCGAGATCCGCATGGCGCGCGTGGTATGACTCTCGGCCCAGCGGACGGAAGTCCAGGCTGTAGTGAACGACGTTCTCGGGATGGCAATCGGACCATTGGCGCTTCGCATCGGGATCGGCCCAGGCGCGGAACACCGCGGCGGGGCTCGCGCGGAAGTCGCGCTCGATGACGAAGCTGGTGTGCAGCGCGGGAATGGGTGTCATCTCATTTCCTCTTGGCCTTGCCTGATTTCCTGGACGGCGCTGGTGGCGGCGGGTCTGCGGGTTCGGCGGCTTCAGCGGCCAGATAGGCCTCCAGCCGATCGAACTGTGCATTCAGACCGGCCTTGCGCTGGGCGACCCATTGCTCCATCGCCGCGAAGGCGGCAGGCACGATGCGATAGGTGCGCACGCGGCCGGCCTTCTCCGACGCCACGAGGCCGCCTCCCTCGAGCACGGCCAAGTGCTTGACCGCCGAGGGCATCGCGATGCCCAGCGGCTCCACGAGCGCCGACACCGAAGCCGGACCGGCGCCGAGCTGATCGAGCATGCGCCGCCGCGTCGCGTCGGACAACGCGAAGAACTGTCGATCCAGCAGATCCGGGTCGGGTGGAGGCGGCGGGGACTTCGGTCCCGCCGGGAGGGCCGTCACGCGCGCCATCTCAGACTTCCTCCGCGGGGCGATAGCGTTCGGGCAGCGCTTCGCGATACGGGTAGAGCTTGAAGAACGGCCTCGCTTCCTCCAGCGCGCGCAGCACGGAGGGACGCTGCATCAACCGGCCGATGTAGCCGGCAAGACGCTGCCGCGAAGCGTCGATCGGCACCAGCGTGGTCGCGTAGAACAGCGACGGCGCCGCTGCGCAGTCGGCCATGCTGAAGTGGTCACCCGCGATCCACGCGCGGCCAGCGAGGCGCTCATCCAGCAGACCGTAGGCCATCGCCAGCGTGTCGCGCGCCTTGGCGACGCCCGTCGGATCGCGTTGCGGCTCAGGGCGCATCCGGTCTCCGACGATGGCCTGCATCGGCGTCATCACGTAGGCATCGAGCAGGCGATCCATCAGCCGGACCTCAAGCGCCGCATCCATGTCGTCGGGCAGCAGGCGCTGATCAGCGCTCGCGTGATGGCGAGCGAGGTACTCAATGATCACGCTGGTCTCGGGGACCACGCGGTCGCCGTCGATCAGCAGCGGCATCTTTCCCGTCGGCCAGCGCGCCAGGAAGGCCTCGCGCTGGGCTCGGTCGCCCAGGTCCAGGAAGCGCCGCTCGACCTCGATGCCCATTTCGTCCAAGGCGATCATCACCTTGTGGCAATAAGAGGAAAGCGGATGGAAGTACAGGCTCAGGGACATCGGAGCACCTCGATAGTTTCCGGATGAGGAAAGTTTAACCAATACTTTCCCGACTGTCTAACTATCCAAGACACACCGGCTCGAAGAGGGTTGTCACCTTCCAAGTTAGGGGGATCGCTTGACCTGTTGGTCGCCTAACTTTCCTGGCCCTCGATTCGAGGCTTGAACGGAGGATGTCATGAAGAACATCGTAGTGAAGGCGTTGTTGGCGATCGGTTTCTGCGGCGTGATGGCGATGGCGCCGGTGCGTGCAGGTGACTGGCCCATGACGCAGGGCGATTTCTGGGAAGTCACCGGCGTGCATCTGAAGGATGGCGGCGCGCTGTCCTATGCGCAGTTCCTGGCGAAGGACTGGAAGGCGGATCAGGAGTTCGCCAAGTCCAAGGGCTGGATCAAGGACTACATGATCATGGCCAACGCCTACCCCAGGAAGGGCGAGCCCGATCTCTACCTCGTGGTGAGAACCGAGCGCCTGCCCACCGGCGCCGAGGGCGAGAAGCGCAACGACGAGTACCTCGCCTGGCGCAAGAAGACCGAGGCGCAGATGCAGAAGGAGAGCGGCAACCGGCTCGAGTTCCGCGACATCGGCAGCTCGATGCTGCTGCAGGAGTTGAAGTTCAAGTGAGCGCGGCGCGGGTCGCTTCCAGCAGCCCGCCTCTGCACATCAATCAGGCCGGCGCGGACGACTCGCGAAGCGCCACGAGCTTCTCGTTCATCCTCGCGAAGCGCGGACTCGGCAGCGCCGCGAAGTCCGCACGCGGCATCCAGCGCACGCCCTTCACCTCCGCCCATTGCGGCTGCACCGGCTGCGTGGAATCGGCCGCGAAGAGATAGATGAAGTCATGGTGCACGTGGTCGCCCTCGCCCTTCGCGGGGTTGGCCCGGATTGCGTGCGACTCGACATCGAAGGGGAGCGCGCCCCCTGCGCCCGCCGGCCACGGCGCAAAGCGCTCCACGCCGGTTTCCTCCCGGACCTCGCGTGCCGCTGACACGTCCAGTCGATCGGCGCCTTCGTGATGGCCGCCCGGCTGCAGCCAGCGGTCGAGCACCTTGTGGTGAATCATCAGCACCATGTCGGCCCGCGCGTCGTAGACGATGCCGCTCGTGGTCACGTGCCCGCGCATGTTGGCGCGGGCGAAGACGTCGGCAGGATCTTCCAGCAATTGCGCCATCAGCGCGCCGAGCTCCTCACGCTCCCGCGGATGCGCCTCCAGGTAGCGGTTCAGTTGATCGAGCGCGTGGGCGCGCAGGTCCGAAGCGGTCATGGAGCGGCAAAGCATTGAAGTGAGCGGACCGACATTCTGTTGCCATCTCGTCCCCTCGCGGCGAAGCGGCTCGCCCCCGCGAGCACCCCGCCTCGGGAACGGGTTTTGCCTTGAGCCCGGACCCCGTCCCGCGCAACATCGCCAGAACGACGAACAAGGAGGACTCGATGGAAGCCGCATCCCTGAAACTCGGACTCGTCGGCAACTGCGCGGTCAGTGCGCTGATCGACGACCGCGCCCGCGTGGTCTGGTGCTGCGCACCCCGCTTCGACGGCGATCCGGTCTTCCACGCGCTCATCGACTCCCCCGAAGGCATCGGCCCCGACGGCACGTTCCAGGTCTTGCTGGAAGATTTCTCCCACAGCGAGCAGTCCTACGACCACGGCACCGCCGTGCTGCGCACCCGCCTCCACGACCGGCACGGCAACGCGATCGAGATCACCGATTTCATGCCGCGCTTCTTCCTCAACGACCGCCCCTATCGCCCGATGATGCTGGTGCGCCGCATGCGCCCCATCCAGGGCCATCCCCGCATCCGCGTGATCCTGCGCCCGGTCATCCAGTGGGGCTCCGCCCACCCCGCCCGCACCCGCGGCAGCAACCACCTGCGCTTCGTCGGCCCGGAAGGCACCATCCGCCTGACCACCAATGCGCCGCTGACCTACGTGCAGGAGGAGACCGCCTTTTCGCTCGACATGCCGATGAGCTTCGTCTTCGGCCCCGACGAGACGCTGGATCGCGGCGTCGAGGACATCGCCCGCGTGCTCGAGGAAAAGACCATCGCCTACTGGCGCGACTGGACGCGGCGCCTGGCGATCCCGCTCGAGTGGCAGGAAGCCGTGATCCGCGCCGCCATCACGCTCAAGCTCTGCCTCTACGAGGAGACCGGCGCCATCGTCGCCGCGATGACCACCAGCGTGCCCGAAGCCCCCCACACCCAGCGCAACTGGGATTACCGCTATTGCTGGCTGCGCGACGCGTTCTTCGTCGTGCGCGCGCTCAACAGCCTGTCCGAGACCGGCACGATGGAGGACTACCTGCGCTGGATGCGCAACATCATCGGCCAGTCCAAGGACGGCCACGTGCAGCCGCTCTACGGCATCGGGCTGGAGGCCAAGCTCACCGAGCACCTCGTCCCGCATCTGCGCGGCTATCGCGGCATGGGGCCGGTGCGCGCGGGCAACCAGGCCTTCGAGCACTTCCAGCACGACGTCTACGGCAACATCGTGCTGGGCTCCGCGCAGGCCTTCTTCGATCACCGCCTGCACCAGCGCGCCGGCATCGACGAGTTCGCGCTGCTGGAGCGCGCCGGCGAGCAGGCCTTCGCGATCCACGACAAGCCCGATGCCAGCATGTGGGAGCTGCGCACGCGCGCCCGCGTCCACACCTCGTCGGTGCTGATGAACTGGGCCGCCTGCGACCGGCTCGCCAAGATCGCGCGCGTGCTCGCGCTGCCGCAGCGCGCCGCGCTCTGGCAGGATCGCGCCGACCTCATCAAGCGCAAGATCCTGGACAACGCCTGGAGCGACCACCGCAAGGCCTTCGTCGAGAGCTTCGGCGGCAAGGACCTCGATGCCAGCGTGCTGCTGATGACCGAGGTCGGCTTCATCGATCCGCGCGATCCGCGCTTCATCAGCACCGTGGACGCGCTCGAGGCCTCGCTGTGCGACGGCCCCTACATGCGCCGCTACGAGGCGCCCGACGACTTCGGCAAGCCCGAGACCTCGTTCAACATCTGCGCGTTCTGGCGCATCGATGCGCTGGCCCGCATTGGCCGCGTCGACGAGGCGCGCGAGATCTTCGAGGCGCTGCTGGCCGCGCGCAACCACCTCGGTCTGCTGTCCGAGGACACGCATCCGGTCACCGGCGAGCTCTGGGGCAACTTCCCGCAGACCTATTCGATGGTGGGCATCATCAACGGCGCGATGCGGCTCTCGCGTCCGTGGGAATCGCAGATCTGAGCGCGCTCAGTTCAGCAGCACGCGGCGTCCCAGGGCCGCCAGCGGACGCGCCACCGCGCGCTGCAGGCCAGGCTTGAGCAGCAGCGGCTTGAGCATCATGCGCACCGCCAGATCCATCGGCAGATTGGCGCTGACCAGTTGGATGGCCTCTTGCGCGAGCGCGTCCGCATTGGCGATCGGCGCGGGACCGCCATCGGGCGCGCCGGTGCGCAGCCGCGCGTTGACCGCGTGACGCAGCGCGATGGTGGCGTCCTCGCGGCGCAGCTCCAGTGCCCGGCGCACCAGCGCCGCGATCACCTGGCCGCGATGCAGCCCTTCGATCTCGCGGTACTTCAGGAAGAAGGAATAGAAGTTCTTGTAATGCCGCACCTCGTCGCAGCGGATGCGCCAGAAGAGGTCGCGCAGCACCGGCTCGTCGCAGGCTTCGTAGAGCGCCTGGTAGTAGGTGGTCGTGCCCATCTCGACGATGCAGCGCGCCACCATCTCCTGCCCGCGCGTGGGCTCGAGCTCGTCCATCGTGCACAGCCGCGCGTACTCCTCGAAGAAGCCGGCATACGCCGTCTCCCAATCGAAGCCCGGCCACACCTGCCGCACATAGGCCTTCAGCGCGGCGCCGTGCTGCAGCTCCTCAGGCTCCCAGTGGTCGCGCAGCCAGCCCGCGACGGCGGGGTCGTCGTCGAAGTGCTCGATCAGGTTGCGGGTGTAGGTGTCGCTGCCGCTCTCGATGAAGGAGGCGCTGCACACCAGCAGGAACAGGGCGTCGTGGTCGCGCACGAGGCCGGTGTCGACGCGGGACAACGCCAGGTCGGCCAGGGACCAGTGGGTCGAGGACATGGGGGCGATCATGCCTGAAGGGCGGGCAATCGGCATGCGGGGGCTTTGGGCCGCGCGGGCCGTGCGGCGCGCAGAATGGCCCGGCCCCTCCGCTTCCTGCCCCGATGCCTAAACGCTCCTCCCCAGCCGCCCTGCGCAAGGCCTGGCAGCAAGGCCTGAACGCCGTCACGGGCCAGGTCTTGCGCGCCGCCCGGAGCGCGGCGGACACCGTCGCCCGCGAGGCCGTCCCCAGCCTGCAGAAGACCCCTCCCCATCCGTCGCCCGGGCTGGGCGACTGGATCGCCGGCGTGGCATCCGGACGCGCGGGAATGCGGCGTTACCGGCTCTTCCGGCCCACGGGCCTCGCGCCCGGGGCGCGGGTGCCGCTGCTCGTCATGCTGCATGGCTGCGGGCAGGATCCCGCCGGCTTCGCCCGCAGCACGCGGATGAACCGCCTGGCCGCGCGCGAGGGCTTCCTGGTGCTCTACCCGGAACAGAGCCGCCTGGCCAATCCGCAGCGCTGCTGGAACTGGTTCGACACCGAGTCCGGACGCGCCCAGGCCGAGGCGGCGTTGATCCTCGCCGCCATCGATCAGGTCTGTCTGCTCTACCCCGCCGATCGCGAACGCGTCGCCCTCGCGGGGCTGTCCGCGGGCGCCGGCATGGCGGCGCTGCTCGCGACGCTCCATCCGGCGCGCTTCAAGGCCGTGGCGATGCATTCGGGCGTCGCGCCCGGCCTGGCGAGTTCAGCCACCACCGCGCTGCGCGCGATGCGCGGCAGGGCGATGCCCGCGGAGACCTCGCCCCTTCCCGCCAGTGATCAGTGGCCGCCGCTGCTCGTGATCCAGGGCACGCAGGACAAGGTCGTGGCGGCCACGAACGGCGTGGAGGCCGTGCGGCAGTGGTCGCAGGCACACGGCGTCTCGACGCAGGAGTCGCGCACCGTGCAGCGCGGGCGCCGCCGGCCGATGATCGTGACGGACTTCAAACGCGGCCGCAACATCGCCGCGACGCTCGTCGTCATCGAGGGTCTCGGCCATGCATGGAGCGGCGGGACCGCCAAGGCCCCGTTCAGCGATCCGGAAGGCCCGGACGCCACGGCGATGATCTGGCGCTTCGTCGCGAAGCGCTTCAGGGCGTGAGCCCGCTCGCGCTGAACAGCTCGCGCCACTCGCGCTGCTGCTCGCCGAACTGGCGCCACGCCTCCTCGGCCAGCGCCTGATGGCGCTCGGCGTCGGCCGCCGCGCCCAGCAGGCGGAAGGTCTGCGTCAGGCGGCTGTGCGTGATCGCGCGGTCGTCCAGCTCGCAGTCGGGATCGAGCTCGATCTCGGCCTCACGCGCCTGGTGCAGCGCCAGCTCGCGCTGGCCCAGGTTGGCGCGGCACCAGGCCAGGTCCGACAGGAGGCTGCTGCCCAGCCGCTCCAGGCCCAGCGACATCGCCTGCGGCAGATGCTCCTCATACAGGCGGCGCGCTTCATCGAACTCGCCCTGCACCGTCAGCACCTGCGCGCGCAGGACCGGCGTCAGGTCGACCATGAACACCGCGCCGACCGCCTCGTCGAAGTGATGCATCGAGTCGACCGTCAGCAGCAGTTCGGACCCGCGCGCCACCTGGCCCGACAGGCTCTCGCGGCGCAGCTGCGACGCGCGCATGCCCGACATGTTGAACATCAACGCCGACAGCGACGCATCGTCGCCCTCCATCGCGGCATGGCGGCGGGCGCGGATGTACCAGCGCTGCGCCATCTCGATGTCGCCGGCGTAGTGCCAGCCCACGCCCATCGCCATCGCCAGGCGCGCCAGCGCGACGTTGTCCTCGGGACGCGCTTCGTCCAGGCAGCGCTTCGCATGCGCGACCAGCTGCGCCGGGTCGTGGCGGATGAAGGCCAGCTGCGCCAGCCAGGCCGAGGCCAGCACGCGTACCTCGATCAGCGACGGCGCGGTGCTGGCGATCGCATGCGCCCGCTGGATGCGGTCCCAGGCCTGCTGCGCGACAAAGCCGTTGTAGTAGCTCATCAGGCCCTCGGCCATGTGCAGCCAGGCCCCGATCTCGGGATGCGGATGCTGGAACGACAGCTGATGCAGCGCGGTGAGCGCCTCGCGCGCCTCGGACACCGCGCCATGCCGCGCCAGCAGCATCGCGCGCTTGGCCCGCGCCGCGGCCGAGGCCATCGGCGACGAGGCGGCGGCGATCTGCTTTTCCAGCTGCTTGAGCAGCCGGGACTTGATCACCTGCGGGAAGGAGGAGTCGGGCGGGGCGTCTGACATGCCGGCCTCAGCGCGTCAGCCGTTCGAGCGCTTCCTGGTACTTGGCGGCCGTGTTGGCGATGACGTCCGCGGGCAGCGCCGGCGGTGGCGCGACCTTGCCCCAGGGCTGGCCGCCGACCGTCGCCTGCTCCAGCCAGTCGCGCAGGAACTGCTTGTCGTAGCTCGGCGGATTGCTGCCGACCGCGTAGCTTTCCGCCGGCCAGTAGCGCGAGGAATCCGGCGTCAGCACCTCGTCCATCAGCGTCAGCGTGCCGTCGGCGTCCAGGCCGAACTCGAACTTGGTGTCCGCGATGATGATGCCCTTGGTCAGCGCGTAGTCCGCGGCGCGCTGGTACAGCTGGATCGCGATGTCGCGCACCTGCTCGGCCATCTCGCGGCCGATGATCTCGGAGCAGCGCTCGAAATCGATGTTCTCGTCGTGGTCACCCATCTCGGCCTTGGTGGCGGGCGTGAAGATCGGCTGCGGCAGCTTGCTGGCGTTCTGCAGGCCGGCCGGCAGCGCGACGCCGCAGACCTTGCCGCTGGCCTTGTACTCGGACCAGCCGCTGCCGGCCAGGTAGCCGCGCACCACCGCCTCGATGGGCAGCGGCTTCAGGCGCTTGACCAGCATCGCGCGGTCGCGGACCTGGTCCTGCTCGGCCTCGGTGACCACCGACAGCGGATCGTCGCCGGTCAGGTGGTTGGGGACGATGCCCGCCAGCTTGTCGAACCAGAACAGCGCCATCTTCGTCAGCAGGGCGCCCTTGCCGGGAATCGGCTCGCTCATGATGACGTCGAAGGCCGAGATGCGGTCCGACGCGATCATCAGGATGCGGTCGCTGCCCACCGCGTAGTTCTCGCGCACCTTGCCGCGCGCGATGAGGGGAAGGGAGGTCAGCGAGGAAGTGTGCAGGGCGGCGGTCATGGCGTTCGGTCGGACGGAACCGGAGGGAAAGCGGGGATTCTAGAGGCGGCGCATGAATCGCCGCCGCCCGCGCGCCCCGCCGATCGGGGTCACAGCGCGTCGAAGCCGGTGTAGCGGGCGATGAAGCGCGCCTTGCCTTCGCGCTCGAAACGGGCCTCGTCCCAATCGCCCTCGTCGAGCAGGGCAGCGCCGGCCGTGAACAGGTAGGTCCAGGCCCGCTGCCAGTTGCCGTCGGCGAGCGTCACCAGGACCTCGTGGCGCTCGTAGTCGCCGCCCTCGAAGCGGTCCAGCCGCGCCCAGGCGGGCTCTGGCACGTCCAGGTAGAGCCGGCCGACGACCTGGTGACCGGGCGACGGCACCATCGCTGGATAGTCGTGTCCGCGCACCGGATGGCGCGCGTGGTCGGCCAGCGTGGCGGCGTGCGGCGGCGCGAACGGGGCGGTGACGCCGCAGACGCGGGCCATGATGTCCGGCCACATCAGCGTGCCGTAGGTGAAGACATGCGCCATGGACGGAATGGAACGTACAGGGCCAAAACGAAAGAACCGGCGCGAGGCCGGTTCCGGGACGGTCTTACTGGACCACTTGCGCCAGCTCGCCGCGGGCATAGGCGGCGGCGATTTCAGTCAGCGGGCGGGGCTTGATCCTGGACGCCTGGCCCTCGCAGCCGAACTCCAGATAACGCGCCTTGCAGACCAGCTTGGCCGCTTCACGCGCCGGCTTGAGCCACTCGCGCGCGTCGAACTTGTCCGGGTTCTCGGCCAGGAACTTGCGCACCGCGCCGGTCATCGCCAGGCGGATGTCGGTGTCGATGTTGATCTTGCGCACGCCATGCTTGATGGCTTCCTGGATCTCCTCGACCGGCACGCCGAAGGTCTCCTTCATCTGGCCGCCGTACTGGTTGATGATCGCCAGCAGTTCCTGCGGCACGCTCGACGAGCCATGCATCACCAGGTGGGTGTTGGGGATGCGCTTGTGGATCTCCTTCACGCGCGAGATCGCCAGGATGTCGCCGGTGGGCTTGCGCGAGAACTTGTAGGCGCCATGGCTGGTGCCGATGGCGATGGCCAGCGCGTCCAGCTGCGTGGCCTTGACGAAAACGGCGGCTTCTTCCGGGTCGGTCAGCATCTGGCTGTGGTCCAGCTTGCCCGCGGCGCCGATGCCGTCTTCCTCGCCCGCGTCACCGGTTTCCAGGTTGCCCAGGCAGCCCAGTTCGCCCTCGACGGTCACACCGACCTTGTGCGCCATCTCGACGACGCAGCGCGTGACGTCCACGTTGTAGTCGAAGCTGGCCGGCGTCTTGCCGTCGTCCATCAGCGAGCCGTCCATCATCACCGAGCCGAAGCCCAGGTTGATCGCGCCCTCGCAGACCTTGGGGCTGGTGCCGTGGTCCTGGTGCATCACCAGCGGGATGTGCGGATAGGCCTCGACCGCGGCCTGGATCAGGTGCTTGATGAAGGGCTCGCCGGCGTACTTGCGGGCGCCGGCGCTGGCCTGCAGGATCACCGGAGCGCCGACCTCGTCGGCAGCGGCCATCACGGCCTGCACCTGCTCCAGGTTGTTGACGTTGAACGCCGGAATGCCGTAGCCGTGTTCGGCCGCGTGGTCCAGCAGCTGGCGCATCGAGACGAGTGCCATGAGAGTTCTCCGGGGAAGTGAAAAATCCTTGGGCCGCGGACGGCACCGAGCCTTCGCCGTAACCGCGCCGTAACTGGGCGGGATTCTAGCCAGCCGTCATGACCGGCTCTGTAACGAAGCTCGGGTTCCCCCGGCATCCCCCCGGACGGGGGTCTGCGCGCTTGCGCGGCGGCGGACGCGGCCGGTAGGCTCTCGCCCGGGCGGCCCGCTCCCGTCGGAGCAAGCCTCGTGCCTTGCCCCGCCCCGGCCGCCGAGGACCGCCCGCCGCTCCCCTGCCAGGACATTCATGACCCGTCTCGCGATCGATCAGCTGACGCTGTGGATCACCGCCGCCGCCAACGAGCATTCGCTGGACCTGCCCGCCCATGTCGAGGAGCGCACCGGCGCCAGCCACCGCGCGACGCTGGCCGCGCTGCGCCGGCTGGTCGACGCGCACTGGCTGACCCGCTCGGGCACCGCCCGGCGGCCGGTCTACGGCCCGGGCGCGCTGCGGCAGGTGGCGCGCAGCTACACGCTGCATGGGCTGATGGAGGACGTGGTCTGGCAGCGCGACTTCGCGCCCCACTTCGCGCTGCCGCGCCCGATCGCCCGGATGATCCAGCACGGTTTCACCGAACTGGTGAACAACGCCATCGACCACAGCGGCGGCACCAGCGTCACGGTCTCGCTGCGGCAGACGCCGACGCATGCGCAGCTGCTGATTTCCGACGACGGCTGCGGCGTCTTCGAGCGCATCCGCGACACCTACGAGCTGACCGACGCCCGCCACGCGATGCTGGAGCTCAGCAAGGGCCGGCTCACCACGCAGCCGCAGGCGCATACCGGGCGCGGGCTGTTCTTCAGCTCGCAACTGGCGGACGTGTTCGACATCCACGCCAACGGCCGCGCGTTCCAGCGCCGCGCCTGGGAAGGCAACGCCTGGAAGGACGCCAAGGGCCTGCCGCGCCAGGGCAGTTCGATCTACATGGCGATCTCGCTCGAAAGCACGCGCACGCTGGAACAGGTGCTGGGCCAGTGGAGCGTGGACGGCAGCGGCATCGCCTTCGACCAGACCCGGGTGATGCTGAACCTGGTCGTGAGCGAGGGGCAGATGCTGGACTCGCGCGCGCAGGCACGGCGCGTGGCGGCGCGCCTGCCGCAGTTCAAGCGCGCGGAGGTGGATTTCGCCGGCGTCGAGGATGTCGGCCACGCCTTCGCGGACGAGCTGTTCCGTGTGTTCGCGCGGGCGCACCAGGACGTGGAGCTGGTGCCCCTGAACATGACACCGCGCATCGCCGCGCTGGTGCAGGCGGCGCGCGGCGCCTGAGTCGCTGGGGCCTGCGGCGCCTCAGAGATCGCTGTCGACCAGCGCCTGGATCGCCGCGCGGCTCTTGTGGATCGCGCCGTCCAGGCGCGGCAGCAGCGCCGCCAGCGCGCTGCCCTGCGCGGCACCGAAGAGGATCCCCTCCTCCACCAGCGGCCTGGGCAGCACGCGCAGTTGGGCGCCGGAGCGCAGCCGGTGCAGCCGGCGCTCCAGCGCCGCGGCGCTGCCGCGATGGGTGGCGATCATCGCGTCGCAACGGCCCGCCATCAGCATGCGGGCGCGGCTCTCGAGATCGCTGCCGCCGCTCTCGACGCGGAACAGCGTGCGGCGGCCGTCCTCGAAGGCCTCCCCATAGCTGGCGCCACGCTGCGTGCACAGGGCCAGGCCGCGCAGGTCCTCGAGGCGCTCGAAGGTGATCGGCCGGGAGGCCGGCACGGCGAGCCAGCCGCGGCTGATGAACGCCGGCTGGCTGTAGCTGAAGCGCTTGTCGCGCGCCGGGCTGCGCGAGAGGCCGAAGACCAGGTGCTGTCCGAGCTCCGCGCCCAGCAGCGCGCGGGGCCACGGCAGCAGCTGCAGCTCCCACTGCAGGCCCGCCGCGTCGCCGATGAGCTTGAGCAGTGGCAGCACGAAGGGCTTGTGCGTCTGATCGCCGATGGCCAGGCGGATGCGCTCCGGTTCGGGCGCCGCGCCCGGCTGGGCAGGCACGCAGGCCGAGCCCGCCGCGGCCGCGCCGCCGATCAGCAGGTCACGGCGGCGGCATGGCATCGTGCGCGGTCCGGGGGTCAGGCCACCCGGCAGACCTTCAGCATGTTGGTGCCGCCCGGGTAGCCCATCGGCTCGCCGCAGGTGATCGCGTAGGTGTCGCCCGGCATCAGCACGCCGCGCTCGATCAGCAGGTCCTCGGCAGCCTTGAGCGCCTGGTCGCGGTCCTCGAAGTTGGGCATCAGCAGCGGCGTGACGTTGCGGTACAGCGCCATCTTGCGGTGCGTCAGCGTCTGCGAGGTCAGCGCGAAGATCGGCACGTGGATGCGGTGGCGGCTCATCCACAGCGCGGTGGAGCCGGATTCGGTCAGCGCGACGATGGCCTTGCAGCCCAGGTGGTGCGCGGTGAACAGCGCGCCCATCGCGATCGACTGGTCGATGCGGCCGAACTGGCGGTTGGCGAAATCGGTGTCCAGTGTCACGAACTCGGCGTTCTCGGCCTCCAGCGCGATCGCGGCCATCTGCTGGATGGTCTCGACCGGGAAGCGGCCGGCGGCGGTCTCGGCGCTCAGCATCACCGCGTCGGTGCCGTCGAGCACCGCGTTGGCGACGTCCGACACCTCGGCACGGGTCGGCACCGGGTTCACGATCATCGACTCCATCATCTGCGTCGCGGTGATGCAGACCTTGTCGAGCTCCAACGCCATCTTGATCATGCGCTTCTGCAGCGCGGGCACCGCCGCGTTGCCGACCTCCACCGCGAGGTCGCCGCGGGCGACCATGATGCCGTCGGAGGCCTTGAGGATCGCCTCCAGGTGGGGGATGGCCTCGTAGCGCTCGATCTTGGCGATCATCCCCGGCTTGTGGCGGTAGGGCTCGCCGGCGACGTTGGCCAGTTGGCGGGCCATTTCCATGTCGGTGGCGTTCTTGGGGAAGCTCACCGCCAGGTATTCGCACTGGAAGGACATCGCGGTCTTGATGTCCTCCATGTCCTTGCCGGTCAGCGCAGGGGCGGTGAGCCCGCCGCCCTGCTTGTTGATGCCCTTGTTGTTGGACAGCTCGCCGCCCTGCTTGACGATCGTGTGGACCTGCGAACCGCGCACCGCCTCGACCGTCAGCACCAGCAGGCCGTCGTTGAGCAGCAGCGTGTCGCCGGGCTTCACGTCGCGCGGGAGTTCCTTGTAGTCCAGGCCCACGACCATCTCGTTGCCGGGCTCGGTGCGGTCGGCGTCGAGCACGAAGGGCGTGCCGTTGATCAGCTCGATCTTGCCGTTCTCGAACTTGCCGACCCGGATCTTGGGGCCCTGCAGGTCGGCCATGATCGCGACCTGCTTGCCGGCGCGGGCCGCGGCCTCGCGCACCATGCGGGCGCGGTCGATGTGGTCCTGCGCCTTGCCGTGCGAGAAGTTCAGCCGCACCACGTCGACCCCCGCCTGGATCATCCGCTCCAGCACCTCCGGAGACGAGGACGCGGGACCGAGGGTGGCGACGATCTTGGTGGCACGGGACATGGCTTGTCTCTGTCTGAAATTTAGTTACAGCCGTTGATTATGGAGCGGACCAGGCCGCTCCAACCGGTTTCGACAAGTTACGGCTGAGTTTCCAACGCGGGTGCCGCTCAGGCCTTGGCGGCCCGCACGTCCGCGGCGGCCAGCGCCGTCATGTTGACGATGCGCCGCACCGTGGCCGACGGGGTCAGGATGTGCACCGGCCGCTTCGCGCCCAGCAGGATCGGGCCGACGGTGACACCCTGGCCGCCGACGACCTTGAGCACGTTGAACAGGATGTTGGCCGCGTCCAGCGTCGGCAGCACCAGCAGGTTGGCCGAGCCCGACAGCGTCGAGTCCGGCAGGAAGTTGCCGCGGATGTCCTCGGACAGCGCGGCGTCGCCGTGCATCTCGCCGTCGCATTCGATGTCGGGGTGGCGGGCGGCGAACAGGTCGCGCGCGCGCCGCATCTTCAGCGCCGACGGCCGCTTGCTGCTGCCGAACATCGAGTGCGACAGGAAGGCCACCTTCGGCGGCAGGCCGAAGCGCTGCAGCTCCTCGGCGGCCTGGCTGGCGATGTCGGCGAGCTGCTCGGCGCTGGGGTCCTCGTTGACGAAGGTGTCGGCGATGAACAGCGTGCGCTGCTCCAGCATCAGCGCGTTCATCGTCGCGAAGTTGGACACCTCGGCCTTCAGGCCGATCAGGTCCTTGACGTGCTCCAGATGCGAGTCGAAGCGGCCGACCAGGCCGCAGATCATCGCGTCCGCGTCGCCGAGCTGGATGGCCAGCGCGCCGATGGTCGTGTTGGAGCGGCGCACCGCGGCCTTGGCCATCTCCGGCGTGAAGCCGTTGCGGCCCATCGCGTGGTGGTAGGCCTCCCAGTACTGGCGGAAGCGGTGGTCGTTCTCGGGATCGATGAGCGCCACGTCCTCGCCCAGCTTCAGGCGCAGGCCGGCGCGCTTGACGCGCATCGCGATCACTTCGGGGCGGCCGATCAGCGTGGGCTTGGCCAGGCCTTCATCGAGCGCGACCTGCACCGCGCGCAGCACGCGCTCGTCCTCGCCCTCGGCGTAGATCACGCGAGCGGGATGGGCCTTGGCCTCGGCGAAGACCGGGCGCATGAACATGCCGGTCTGGTAGACGAAGCGCGAGAGCTGCTCGCGGTAGGCGGCCATGTCCTGGATCGGACGGGTGGCGACGCCGGACTCCTCGGCCGCCTTGGCCACGGCCGGCGCGATGCGCAGGATCAGCCGGCTGTCGAAGGGCTTGGGGATCAGGTAGTCGGCGCCGAAGGCCAGGTCCTGGCCCGGATAGGCCGCGGCGACTTCCGGCGGCGTCTCGGCCTTGGCCAGCGCGGCGATCTCGCGCACGCAGGCCAGCTTCATCGCCTCGGTGATCTTGGTGGCGCCGCAGTCCAGCGCGCCGCGGAAGATGTAGGGGAAGCACAGGACGTTGTTGACCTGGTTCGGATAGTCCGAGCGGCCGGTGGCGACGATGCAGTCCGGGCGCGCCTCCTTGGCGAGCTCGGGGCGGATCTCCGGCTCCGGATTGGCCAGCGCCAGGATGATGGGCTGGCGCGCCATGGTCTTGACCATCTCGGCGGTCAGCACGCCGGCGGCGGAGCAGCCCAGGAACACGTCCGCGTCCTTGACCACGTCGGCCAGCGTGCGGGCCGGGGTGATCTGGCAGTAGCGGCGCTTGGACTCGTCGAGCTTGGCGGCGTCGGCGCGCTCGCTGTGGATCACGCCCTTGGAGTCGACGACGAAGACGTTCTCGCGCTTCACGCCCAGGCCGACCATCACGTCCAGGCAGGCGATGGCGGCGGCGCCGGCGCCCGACACGGCCACCTTCACCGCGCCGATGTCCTTGCCGACCAGCTCCAGGCCGTTGAGCAGCGCCGAGCTGGAGATGATCGCCGTGCCGTGCTGGTCGTCGTGGAAGACGGGGATGTTCATCCGCGCGCTGAGCTGCTTCTCGATGTAGAAGCACTCGGGCGCCTTGATGTCCTCGAGGTTCACGCCGCCCAGCGTGGGCTCCATCGCCGCGATGATCTCGACCAGCTTGTCGGGATCGCGCTCGGCGAGCTCGATGTCGAAGACGTCGATGCCGGCGAACTTCTTGAACAGGCAGCCCTTGCCTTCCATCACCGGCTTGGCGGCCAGCGGGCCGATGTCGCCCAGGCCCAGCACCGCGGTGCCGTTGGTGACCACGCCGACCAGGTTGCCGCGCGAGGTGTACTCGGCGGCCAGCGACGGGTCCTTCTCGATGTCCAGGCAGGGATAGGCCACGCCCGGGGAGTAGGCGAGCGACAGGTCGCGCTGGTTGGCCAGCGGCTTGGTCGGCGTGACGGCGATCTTGCCGCGCGTCGGGGTGCGGTGATAGTCCAGCGCCGCTTCGCGCAGGGCGGCTTCGGCGGGGCTCAGGCCGAGGCCGTCGTTCTTGTCGGTCATGCAAATCTCCGTCGCTGTGCGTGGAATCGAGCCCCGCGGCGTCTGCCGGGGGCGCGTCTGTAATCGGCCGGTAACGGTGCCCGGGGGGCGCCGAGCTTAATCCTCCCGGTCCCGTGATGCGATGAATTCAGCTTTAACTGCCATGCAAAGATGGCAATCGCTCATGCAGGCAATGAAGCGCGCATCGGTATTTGCCCCTAAGTGAGAGCGATCCCCCAAGATCCGGCGCCAAGTGCGCCCAGGCCGGGCACCAACTGCAATGTGCGAGAAGCGCGCTCAGGGTGTTCCCTGAGAGGCCGGGAGCGCGCGCGGACGCGGGTTCATGCCTTTTGTCATGGGGCTGTCTTTTGACATAGGCTGGCGCCCTCGCCGGGCCGCGCCCGCACTCCAGACACATGACGCGATGAAGAATGCACTCCGCCTCACCACCCTGGCCCTGCTGATGCAGCTGGGCAGTCTCGCGATGGCGGCCCAGCCGCAATCGGGCCTCGAGCTCAAGAGCTTCGACAAGTCGGTGCGCCCGCAGGACGACCTGTTCCGCGCCGCCAACGGCCACTGGCTGGACACCACCGAGATTCCGTCCGACAAGGCCTCGTACGGCGCCTTCGTGCAGCTGCGCGACCTCTCCGACAAGCGCGCGCGCGGGATCATCGAGGAACTGGCGAAGAAGAAGGGCAAGGCGGGCAGCGTCGAGCAGAAGATCGGCGACTACTACGCGTCCTACATGAACACGGCGGCCATCGACAAGGCCGGCCTGGCGCCGGTGCAGCCGCTGCTGGACAGCATCGCCGCGATCCAGACGCGCCAGCAACTGGCCGCATGGATGGGCAAGCAGATGGGCGTGGTCAACACGCCAGTGCCGCTGGGCATCGAGGCCGACTTCAAGGAGCCGACCATCAACCGCCTGCTGACCTGGCAGGGCGGCATCGGTCTGCCGGACCGCGACTACTACTTGAAGAAGGACGACGAGCGCCTGTCCAAGGCGCGCGACGCCTACAAGACCTATGTCCAGACGCTGGCCAAGGCGGCCGGCCTGAAGGATCCGGCGGCGGTCGCTGACCGCGTCCTGGCCTTCGAGCACAGCCTGGCGGAAGTGCAGTGGGACAAGGTCGAGAACCGCGACCCGGTCAAGCTCTACAACCCGATGACGCCGGCCGAGCTGGTGCAGAAGGCGCCGGGCTTCGACTGGGCGGCGTTCTTCGAGGCAGCCTCGCTGCCGGGCCTGGACAAGCTGTCGGCCTCGCAGCCGAGCTATCTGACCGGCGCGGCCAAGCTGCTGAACGAAGTCCCGCTGGACGACATCAAGACCTACCTGACCATCCGCGTGCTGGACGGCGCGGCGGACACGCTGCCCAAGGCCTATCGCGACGCGCACTTCGCCTTCCATGGCACGGCGCTGACGGGGGCCAAGAGCGAGAAGCCGCGCTGGCAGCAGGCGGTGGAGAACGTCAACGGCGCGCTCGGCGAAGCGGTGGGCGAGGTCTACGTGACGCGCTACTTCCCGGCCGCCGACAAGGCGCGGATGCTGGAGCTGGTCAACAACCTGCTGGCCTCGTACAAGGAGTCGATCGACAAGCTGAGCTGGATGACGCCGGCCACCAAGGCGCAGGCCCAGGACAAGCTGTCCAAGTACATGGTGAAGATCGGCTACCCCGACGTCTGGCGCGATTACAGCAAGCTGGAAGTGCGGCCCGGCGATCCGGTGGGCAACAGCCTGCGCGCGGCCAACTTCGAATGGCAGCGCCAGGCCGCCAAGGCCAGCAAGCCGGTCGATCGGCGCGAGTGGCTGATGACGCCGCAGACCGTCAACGCGTACTACAACCCGACGCTCAACGAGATCGTCTTCCCGGCCGCGATCCTGCAGCCGCCCTTCTACAACACGAAGGCGGACGACGCGACGAACTACGGCGCGATCGGCGCGGTCATCGGGCATGAGATCAGCCACGGCTTCGACGACCAGGGCAGCCAGTTCGACGGCAATGGCGCGCTGCGCAACTGGTGGACCGACGAGGACCGCAAGGCCTTCGAGGCGATCGGCGCGAAGCTGGTCGCGCAGTACGAAGGCTATGAGCCGATCCCGGGCAAGCACCTCAACGGCAAGCTGACGCTGGGCGAGAACATCGCCGACCTGTCGGGGCTGCAGATCGCGTTCAAGGCCTACCAGCGCTCGCTGGGCGGCAAGCCGGCACCGGTCATCGACGGCTTCACGGGGGAACAGCGCTTCTTCATGGGCTGGTCGCAGGCCTGGCGCGAGAAGGCGCGCGAGGAGCGCCGGCTGCAGCTGCTGACGGTGGATCCGCACTCGCCGCCGGAGTTCCGCGCCAACGGCGCGGCGATCAACCACGATGGCTTCCACGAGGCGTTCAAGACCAAGCCGGGCGACAAGATGTTCAAGGCCAGCGAGGATCGCATCCGGATCTGGTGATCGGGGCAGTACAGCTCGGAGGAACGAACGGCCGGGATACCCGGCCGTTTTTGTTTGCGCGGCGGCGTGGCGGATCGGCGGGGAGAGGGGGCGCTTCGAAGGGCAGCAGCCAGCCTCAATGGGTCAGTGCCTCCCGATCGAGCGCCCGGCTGGCGCCGAGCAGCGGGGCCTGATCCACCTCCTGAACGACGAAGGTCGGAATCGCCCGCAGATAGGACGTCAGGCGTCCGCAGGACTCGAATCGCGTCCGGAACGGACTGCGGTCGAACCACTCGCCGAGCCGCGGCACGATGCCACCGCCGATGTACATCCCGCCTCGCGCGCCCAGCGTGAGCGCGACCTGTCCCGCGACGTCCCCGAGCAGTGCGCAGAACAGCGTCACGACCTCGCTGCTGAACGGCTCCCCCGCCAGCGCCGCCGCCGTGATCGCCGGCGCGCTGCGCCCTTCACCCGGCTCGAGCTTGAGCCCGCGCAACGCCGCCATCGCCGTGTACAGGTTCTCCAAGCCCGGCCCGGACAGCGCGCGTTCCGCCGAGACGTGTCCGAAGCGCCGATGCAGCAGATCCAGCACGGCCCGCTCCTCGGGCTCGTACGAGGACAGCGTCGCATGCCCGCCCTCCCCGCTGACCGCCGTCATTGGCCCGCCCTCCTGCGACGGCACCAGCGCCGACACGCCGAGCCCGGTCCCCGGCCCCACCAGCGCCTTCACCGCGCCCTCCACCGCCTCGCCGCCGCCGACCTTGCGCGTCGCCTGCGGTCCGAGCGCCGGCAGCGCGAGCGCCAGCGCGGTGAAGTCGTTGATCACCAGCAGCCGCTCCGCGCCCAGCGCCGATTGCAGCGCGCGCGTCGAGAAGCTCCAGTGGTGGTTGGTCATCCGCACGTGATCGCCGGTGACCGCCGTCGCGATGCCGATCGCGCAGCTGCGCGGGCGCGGCAGGCCCTCGCGATGCAGGTGATAGAAGATCGCGTCCGTCAGCGTGTCGAAGTCCTGGCAGACATAGCTGGCCAAATGCTTGAGCGGCTCCATCGCGCCCCCCTGGCTGGCAAAGCGCACCTGCGTCGCGCCCACGTCCGCCAGCAGCCGAGCCGGTGCCGGTCCGCGCTGCCTCATCCCTCGTCCTCCTTCACCGGTGCTCCCGGACCTCGTGCGGCAGACGGGATGCCCGCGCGCGAAAGGCCTGGATGCTGCCACAGTCCGCTGCGGATTCCAGGTGGCCGGAGCTTGCCGTGGCCGGCACTCAGCGCGCTCCGCTCAACGCGGCGCCGCCCTGAACGCGGCGATCAGATCGCGATACCAATGCGCGCTGTCCTTGGCCAGACGCTGCTGCGTCGCGTAGTCGACATGGAACAGTCCGAAGCGCTTCTGATAGCCCGAGTTCCACTCGAAGTTGTCCAGCAGGCTCCAGTAGAAATACCCGCGCACATCGGCCCCCAACGCCACCGCCTGCGCCAGCGCCTCCAGATGACCGCGCAGATACGCGATCCGCGCCGCGTCGCCGACCCGGCCATCGACGACCTGATCCGCATTGGCCATGCCGTTCTCGGTGATGACGATCGGGGGCGGGGTGTACTCGCGCGTGATCCGCAGCAGATGCTGCGTGAGCGCCTGCGGATAGATTTCCCAGCCCATGTCGGTGAAGCCCAGTTCCCCCGGCGGTGTCACGAACTGCTGCTGCGCGTTGAGCACGCTGCGCGTGTAGAAGTTGATGCCCAGGAAGTCCAGCGGCTGCTGGATCAGCGCCAGGTCCCCGTCCAGCAGCTTCGGCGCGTCGGCGCCCAGGTGCTCGACGATGTCGGCCGGGTACTGCCCGCGGAACACCGGGTCCATGTACCAGCGCACGTTGGTGCCGTCGTCGATGCGCGCGGCGCGGCGGTCCGCCTCGCTGAGCGGATCGGCCGGGAAAGAGGGCGTGTGGTTGAGCACGATGCCCAGCTGCGCCTTCGGTCCCACCGCGCGCATCGCCTGCATCGCCGCGCCATGCATCATCAGCAGATGGTGCGAGACCTGATACGCCTCGGCCCGGCTGGTGTGGCCGGGCGCGAACTGCGCCGTCTCGTAGCCCAGCGTCGCCGAGCACCACGGCTCGTTCAGCGTCGCGATGGTCGCGAGCCGGTCGCCGAAGCGGCGCGCGATCTCCGCCGCGTACTCGGCGAACAGCGGCACCACGTCCCGCGACAGCAGCCCGCCGATCGAATCGTCGAGCGCCTGCGGCAGGTCCCAGTGGTACAGCGTCGCATTGGGCTTGATGCCGGCGGCGAGCAGTTCGTCGATCAGCCGGTCGTAGAACGCGAAGCCGGCTTCGTTCCACGCGCCTCGCCCCGAGGGCTGCACCCGCGGCCACGAGAACGAGAACCGGTAGGCCTCCAGCCCCAGCCACCGCATCAGCTGCACGTCCTGCGGATAGCGGTGGTAGTGGTCGCAGGCCACCTGGATGTCGGAGCCATCCTTGATCCGGCCCGGCTGGGCGCAGAAGCGGTCCCAGATGGACTCGCCCTTGCCGTCCTCCCGGCCGGCGCCCTCGATCTGCGCGGCGCTCGTCGCCGAGCCCCACTGGAAGTCCGCCGGCAGCGACCGGATCAGCGATTGGAGCGTGGCCGTGTCGGCGGCGGGGTGGGCGTCGTTCGCGTGCATGGTGGTGAGGGTGGCGGCCGGGACGGAGGGCGCCGGCATCAGAAGTTGTAGCCCGCGTTCAGGCCGAAGGTGCGCGGCGGCGCGTACTGCGCGGTCCAGATCGGATTGGCGAAGCTGCCCGAGCTGCCGGCGCTGGTCTTGATCTTCTCGTCCGAGACGTTGCGCACGAAGGCATCGACGTACCAGTTCTTCCTCGAGGTGTAGCGCACGCTGATGTCGGCCGTGGAGTAGGCCTTCTGGCGGTCGCCGTCGCCCAGGTTGAACACCGACAGCCAGTTGGCCGTCTGGTAGTGGTAGCTGATGCGCGGCGCGACCTGGTCGCCGTTGGAGAGCGGGAAGACATGCTCGTACAACAGCTGCAGCGCGAATTTGGGCGCGTGCGGCAGCTCATTGCCGGTGACGTTCAGGCAGGCGCCGGTCAGGTTGGGCTCGGTGCAGGCCGGCAATTGGTAGTCGTTGGACGCGGCCACCAGCTGGCCCAGCTTGGTCTTGGTGTACGAGGCCGACAGCTGCAGCTTGTCGTCGTTGGTGATCATCCAGGCGGTCTCGACCTCCAGGCCCGACACCTTCGCGCCCTCCGCGTTGGAGTACGCGAACTGCCGGTTGCCGTTGACGATCACCGGCGCGCTGAACTGGAAGTCCTTGAACTTCATGTGATACGCGCTGACGTTGAACGTCATGCGGCCATCCAGCAGCGAGGTCTTGTAGCCGAGCTCGTAGTTGGTCAGCGTCTCCGGGCCGTAGGGCAGGCCGCCGTCGCCGGTGCCGCCGGACTTGTAGCCGGTGGACACGCTGGCGTAGGCCATCGAGCGCTTGTCGATGTCATAGGCCGCGCGCGCCAGCCAGGTCGTCTTGCTGCCCTTGTAGTGCGCGTCGTTGATGTTGCCGGCGGAGTAGCCGTTGGCCGGATCGGACGGATCGATCGTCGGGTTCAGCGGGATCTGCGGCGCGGCCGGGTTGCCGGCCCAGAACCAGCCGCGGCCGCCGACGTTCTTGCGGTCGTCATGCGTGTAGCGCAGGCCGCCGGTCAGGTGGAAGGACTCGCCCAGGTTCCAGGTCGCCTGGCCGAAGGCGGCCTTGGAATCGACCGTCTCCTTGGGCTGGATGAACGAGCCCTGCCAGTTCACGGTGCCCTGCTGGGTGCCGTTCATGATCGGGATGTCGAAGCGGATGCCGTTGTCCTCGGCCGCGTAGTAGAGACCCAGCACCCAGTCGACCGCCTGCTTCTGCGTGCTCTGCAGCGTGACTTCGTGGCTCTGGCTGCGGTAGCGGGTCCAGACGGTGTTGTCCTCCTGGTGCGGACCGCCGGTGGTGAAGCTGGTTGGCGCGATCACGCCGAAGTCCTGATCGAAGGTGCCCGAGCCCTTGAAGTGCGTGTAGCCCGCGACGTAGGCCAGCGCCATGCCGCCCAGGTCGTACTCCATGCGGCTGCGGATCGACGTCGAATCGCGCTTGAGCGAGGGCGCGGTGTCGATCAGCGCGGACCACAGCTTCTCGCCGGCGCGCGGCGTCTGCATCAGGCTCATCGACGGCGTGCCGCGGTCGGCGAACTGCTCCACCGACAGGTCCCAGCGGAACTGCTTGACCGGCTGCCACAGGAAGCTCAGCCGCGCGGCGGTCTGGTCCTGCGCGTTGTACTTCGGCCCGCCGGTGACGAACAGGTTGTAGTTGATCGGCTGGAAGGCCGGCAGGTTGCCCGCCGTGTTGGCCGCGTTGTAGGCGGCCTGCTGCTGCGCCAGCGAAAGCTGCGCCGGCTTCTGGTAGTCGACGTAGCCGTCGTGCTGCTCATGCATGAAGGCCACGCGCATCGCCAGCGTGTCGCCCACCGGGATGTTGATCGCGCCCTTGGCGCCCAGCCGGTTGTAGCTGCCGACGCCGGCCTCGACATAGCCGGAGTTGTCCTTCAGCACCGGCTTGGCCGTCTTCATGTTGATGGTGCCGACGGTGGAGTTGCGGCCCCACAGCGTGCCCTGCGGACCGCGCAGCACCTCGACGCCATCGAGGTCGAACAGCATGGTGGCGGCGCCCTCCGGGCGCGGCGCGAAGACCCCGTCGACGAACAGCGCGACCTCGGGGTCGGCGTACTCGGTCTTGGCCGAGTCGTTGCCGATGCCGCGCAGCGTGATGCTGACGATGCCGTGGTCGCCCTGCCCCGTGCCCTGCATGCTGGGCACCAGGTTGAAGACGTCCAGCAGGCTCTTGACGTGGGCGTCGTCCAGCGTCGACGAGCTGATCGCGGTCACCGCGACCGGGGTCTTCTGCAGCGAGGTCGCGCGCTTGGTCGCGGTCACCACGACCTGCGGCAGCGCCTTGTTGTCGCGGCTGTCGGCGGCGGGCGCCGCGGCGCCGGAGGTGTCGGCCTGCGGGGCGGGAGCGGGAGCGTCGGCCGGCGGCGTCGATTGAGCATGGGCGGCGCCGGCCAGCAGCGCGAGCACGGCGATCTGGACGGGCGTGGACAGGCCGAGGCGCGGCCGGCGGGTAAGGCGGTCAGTCATGTTGTCTCCTGATGGGCTCTTCGATGGAAAGCTCTGTCCCGGTGAGGGATTAGTTGGCTTTTCGTTATCTTTTGCAGGATCGTAGGCAATGCATGACAACGTTGTCAACGCCCCGGTTGACATCGTTGTCATGTTGGTCACTATCATTTACCCGTAGTCCCGCGGCATCGATGCCCACGGGATTTCCCTTCATCGAGGGCCGGAACAGGCCTCAGGAGACACCGGCATGCAAGCGATCCAGGACGTCCTCATCGTCGGCGGCGGCACCGCCGGCTGGCTCACCGCCGCCTTCCTCGCGCGGCAGCTCGGCACGGCGCGCGGCGGGGTGCGCATCACACTGGTGGAGTCCAGCGACATCGGCATCATCGGCGTCGGTGAAGGCACCTTCCCGTCGATCCGCGGCACGCTGTCAGCGATCGGCATCCCGGAGGCGCGTTTCCTCGAGGCCTGCTCGGCAACCTTCAAGCAGGGCGTGCGTTTCGACCACTGGGTGCGGCCACCCGGATCGCCCGGCGCCGAGCACTACTTCCATCCGTTCAGCCAGCCCAGCCAGCGCGCCGGCGCGCCGGAACTGCTGCCCTACTGGCTGCTGGGCGAGGCCGGCAGCGGCCGCGCCTTCGCCGAGGCGGTGACGCTGCAGAAGGCGGTCGTCGACGCGCGGCATGGCCCCAAGCGCGCGGGCGATGGCGACTACCTCGGCCCGTTGAATTACGCGTACCACTTCGACGCGGGCCGCTTCGCGGCGCTGCTCGCGGATCACGGCCAGGCGCTCGGCGTGAAGCGCGTGATCGCGACCGTCGACCGCGTGGACCTCGATGAACAGGGCGCGATCGCGGCGGTGCACACACGCGAGGCCGGCACGCTGTCGGCCGGGCTCTACATCGATTGCAGCGGCTTTCGCGCGCGATTGATCGGCGAGGCGCTGGGCGCGCCGTTCCGGTCGATGCGGGACGTGCTCTTCGTCGATCGCGCGATGGCGATGCAGGTGCCCTATGCGCGGCCCGACGCGCCGATCGCGTCCTGCACCATCGCGAGCGCGCAGCAGCATGGCTGGATCTGGGACATCGGCCTGCAGGAACGCCGCGGCGTGGGCCATGTCTACAGCAGCCGGCACTGCGACGATGAGGAGGCCGAGCGCACGCTGCGCCGCTACATCGGTCCGGCTTCGGACGGCCTGACGCCGCGCCGTTTGACGCTGGACATCGGCTATCGCGAGACGCAGTGGGTGAAGAACTGCGTGGCGGTGGGGCTCGCGGGCGGCTTCCTCGAGCCGCTGGAGTCCTCGGGCATCGGCCTGATTGAAACGGCGGCCTATCTGATCGGCCAGCTCTTTCCGTTCAATGGCGAGATGGCGCCGGTGGCCAGGCACTTCAATGCGTTCATGTCCGCGCGCTATGCCCGCGTCGTCGACTTCATCAAGCTGCACTACGGACTGACCCAGCGCACCGACTCCGCGTTCTGGCGCGACAACGCGGATCCCGCCTCGTTCACGCCGACGCTGCGCGACCAGCTCGCGATGTGGCGCTCGCGGCCGCCGCAGCGGCTGGACTTCATCACCGACGTCGAGATGTACCTGCCCGCCAGTTGGCAGTACGTGCTCTACGGGATGGAATTCAAGACGGCGCTCGGCGCGGGCGCCGCGGCGCTGACGCGCGGCGAGGAGGCCCGGCGCGAGTTCGCCACCATCGCTCAACTCGGCGCGCATGCGCTGCGCGACCTGCCGCCGCATCGCGCGCTCATCGAGCAGTTGCTGGCGCGCGGCGGGCACGACCAGCGCGCCGCATGAACGCGGCGGCCCTCAGGCCTTCTTCATGCGGGGCGACGCCTTCGCGCCAAGCGCGGCGGTGGAGTCGCGCACGACCAGCTCGTGCGGCAGCACGCGGTGACGCAGCCTGGACGTGGGGCCCGGTTCCGCGTCACGCGGCGCGCCGATGAGCAGGTCCACCGCGGCGCGCGCCATGTCGTCCATCGGTTGGCGCACCGTCGTCAGCGGCGGCCACACACGCGCGGCGGCGGGTGTGTCGTCGAAGCCCGCGATCGACAGGTCGCCTGGCACCGACAGGCCCAGCCGCTGCGCCGCGGCCAGCACGCCCAGCGCCATCTCGTCGTTGCTGGCGAAGACCGCCGTCGGGCGCTGGCGGCGGCTCAGCAGCTGATAGGCCGCCTCGACACCGCTCTCGAAGGTGAACGCGCCTTGCACCACCAGGTCCTTGTCCAGCGCGATCCGGTGCGCCTTCAGCGCCGCGAGGTAGCCCTGGTAGCGGCGCTTGGAGGCGACCTGCTCCTTCGCGCCCTTGATGATCGCGATCCGCGTGTGCCCCAGGCTGATCAGCAGATTGGTGATCTCCTCCGCGGCGTGGATGTCGTCCATGCGCACGCTGGGATGGTCGGGGTCGTCGGCGGCCGGGGAGATCAGCACGCAGGGCGTCTGGCTCTCGCGCAGCGCGTCCAGCACCTGCGGGTTGTCGCACAGCGGCGGGGTCAGGATCATGCCGTCGGGCCGCAGCGCCGACACCATGCGATCGACCTGCGACGCCAGGTCCGGCGCATCGTTGTGGAGCGACTCCACCACGAGGTGGTAGCCGGCCTCGCGGCAGCGCAGCGTCGCACCCTGCTGCACGCCGCCGACGAAAGCGGCCGACGGGTCGTAGTACAGCAGGCCGATCAGGAAGGAGCGCCCGCCCGCCAGGCTGCGCGCGGACTGCTTGGGCCGGTACTTCAACTCGGCCACGACCTTGAGCACGGCCTCGCGCGTTTCGGAGTGGACGCCCGGCTCCTGGTTCAGCACCCGGGAGACCGTCTTGATGGACACGCCGGCTTCACGCGCGACGTCGATGATGGTGGCGGGTTTGTTTGGCGGCATGGGCGGTCTGGAAAGTCGCCCGACTGTGCCATACCGACGGCCCGGCGCCGGAAATGAAGAAGGCCCGCATGTGCGGGCCTTCATTCAATGGGGCGAGGCCGCGACGGGCGCTCAGCTGGCCTGCGGCGTGGCGTCGCCGCCCTGCGCCTGCTGCGCCGCCTGGCCCAGGCGCTGCGTCAGCTCCTTGCGGAAGCGGTTCAGCTCCTGGACGCTGGCGAAGCTGCGCTCCATCAGCAGGCTCATGTTGTGCAGGATGCGCTCGACGACCTTGTTCTCCCAGACGCTGTCGAACTGGATCTGCTTGTCCAGCCAGCGCTCCAGCCATTCCGGATCGGGCAGGCGGCTCTGGATGGTGTCGCGGGGGAACAGCTTGGCGTTCACATGCAGATTGGTCGGATGCAGCGCCTGCGCGGTGCGGCGCGCGCTGGCCATCAGCACGCCCACCTTCGCGAACGCGGCCTTCGCCTCGTCGCCGAACTTGGACATCGCGCGCTTCATGTAGCGCAGATAGGCACCGCCATGGCGGGCCTCGTCGCGCGACAGGGTCTCGTAGATCGCCTTGATGACCGGCTCCGTGTGCCATTCGGCGGCGCGGCGGTACCAGTGGTTCAGGCGGATCTCGCCGCAGAAGTGCAGCATCAGCGTCTCCAGCGCCGGGGCCGGGTCGAACTCGAAGCGCACCTCGTGCAGTTCGGCCTCGGTCGGCACCATGTCGGGACGGAAGCGGCGCAGGTACTCCATCAGCACCAGCGAGTGCTTCTGCTCCTCGAAAAACCAGACGCTCATGAAGGCCGAGAAATCGCTGTCGTCCTTGTTGTCGCGCAGGAACATCTCGGTGGCGGGCAGCGCGGACCACTCGGTGATCGCGTTCATCTTGATCGTGCGCGCCTGATCGTCAGTCAGCTTCGATGCGTCGAACTTGTCCCACGGGATATCCGTGTCCATGTTCCAGCGCACGGCCTCGAGCTGCTTGAAAAGTTCGGGATAAAGCATCGTCTGCGTCCTGTTAAGCGCGGCGGATTCTACCGGTCGCACCATGACATTCCCTTACGGCATCGGCCTGTGGGGCGATCTGGCTTAATCGTGCGTTCAACGAATTCCAGGAGACTCGGCATGAATCGTTCCTTCGCTTCCTTCCTGCGGCGCGCCGCCTTCATCGGCGCAGCGCTGATCGCCCCGTTCGCGGCCCCGAGCGCTCACGCGGCACCGGCGGCCGAAGCGGCCGCCAGCGCGTCCTGCCCCGACCTGCTCAATCGCTCGATGCCGCGCCTGCAGGACGAGAAGCCGCAGGCGCTGTGCCAGTACGCCGGCAAGGTGGTCCTCGTCGTGAATACCGCTTCGTTCTGCGGCTACACACCGCAGTACAAGGCGCTCGAAGCCATCTCCGCGCGCTATGCGGACAAGGGGCTGGTGGTGCTGGGTTTTCCGTCCGGTGATTTCGGCAACCAAGAGTACGGCTCCAACAAGGAGATCGCGGAGTTCTGCGAGAACACCTTCAACGTGAAATTCCCCATGTTCAGCAAGAGCAGCGTCGCGGCGGGAAAAGCCGATCTGAATCCGCTCTTCGCCGACCTGGCCAAGCGCACCGGGCAGACGCCGAAGTGGAACTTCCACAAGTACTTGATCTCGCGCGACGGCAAGCAGGTCATGAGCTTCGCATCCGGCGTCAGCCCGGACAGCGCGCCGTTCACGCAGGCGCTCGAGAAGCTGCTCGCGCAGCCGCAATGAGCGGCATTTGGCGCCGCTGAATGGCGATTTTGAAAAACCTGATCAAACCCATTCGCGCCCGCTTGTAAAACCTGAATGTCGGGCGCGGGAGGAGGCAATCGGCACGCCTGTCGCGAGGGGTCGTCATCGGGCTGAAAACTGTCCCGGCTAGCCGGGACACCAGTGACAGTTGCTCACTTTTTCGTCGCGCGGCGGGGTGACATCGGCGGCGAGCGGCTGCACCATAGCGACTCGATCAACATTTCGCTGACGACAAACCGCAGCACCCGCCGTCCGTACCAGCGCTCGCTTTGACGACGCTTAAACGGGGTGGAAGGGGCAGCAGCGTTCGAGGGCATTCGGGGGTTTCCACCAGTGCCGCGAGCGATGGCGGTACAGTGCAGACATCTCTTTCAGCCGCAAGACCTGCTTCCTCGTGAAGCTGAAATCCCGAGGCCTTTCTCCTCCTCCTCCCTCCCTCCCTCGTTGGCCAGGGGCGTCTTGAGGCTACTTTTCTTCCCAGGGCTTCCGCATTCGCGGAAGCCCTTTGCATTTGGGCGCGGGAAAACGCCGGAAACGGCAGAAAAGCGAGGACGGGGAGAAGAACGGGGCCGCTCAGGCGAGCCAGCCCTTGCGCCGGAAATAGATGAAGGGCGCGGCCACCGAGGCCACCATCAGCCCCAGCGCGAAGAAATAGCCGTACTTCCACTGCAGCTCCGGCATGGACGCGAAGTTCATGCCGTAGACGCTGGCGATCAACGTCGGCGGCAGCAGCGCGACGCTCGCCACCGAGAAGATCTTGATGATCTTGTTCTGGTTGATGTTGATGAAGCCGACCGTGGCGTCCATCAGGAAGTTGATCTTGTCGAACAGGAAGGCCGTGTGCGAATCCAGCGAGTCGATGTCGCGCAGGATCTGACGCGATTCCTCGAACTGCTCCGCGTTGAGCATCCGGCTGCGCATCATGAAACTGACCGCGCGGCGGGTGTCCATCACGTTGCGCCGGATGCGGCCGTTCAAGTCCTCCTCGCGCGCGATCGCGGACAGCACCTCGCCGGCCTCGGTGTCGTTGACGTCCTTCTTCAGCACGCGGGCGCTGACCTTCTCCAGGTTGTCGTAGATGCCCTCGAGCACGTCGGCCGAGTATTCCGCGTCCGCGTCGTAGAGCTTGAGCAGCACGTCCTTGGCGTCCTCGATCAGCGCCGGAATGCGGCGCGCGCGCAGCCGCAGCAGGCGGAACACCGGCAGGTCCTCGTTGTGGACCGAGAACAGCACGTTGTTGACCAGGATGAAGGCCACCCGCACGTTGCGGGGCGCCTCCATGTCGTCGATCAGGAAGTCGGAGCGGATGTGCAGCTCGCCGTTGTCCTCCTCGTAGAAGCGGGCGGACTCTTCCAGGTCTTCGTCGACGATGTCCTCGGGAATCACCAGGCCGAAGCGTTCGCGGATCCAGTCCTTCTCCTCGGCGGAGGGCGACTGCAGGTCGACCCAGACCGGCTGCCGGTCGGCGCCTTCCACCGAACGCAGGTCGGTGGCGGTCGAGATCTCTTCCTGGACCATGCCGCCCTTGAGGCGGCCGTTATCCAGCGTGAACACATTGAGCATGCGGATCCTTCGTCGGCGATGGCGCGCTGAGGCGAACGCGCAAGCCGGAGTGCGCGTTGACGGATCGCTGGGGATCGCCGCGGCGCGAGATTGTCGGGGAGCGGACGGCGCGGGCCTGTGGCGCGCGCCAGGGGGTCGAGGGGGCCCGTCTCACTCCGGACAGACGTCGCGGCGGCGTTGGATGCGCTGGGGCGGAACGCTCAGAAGCCGCGGCGGCTGGACGCTGGAGTGGACGGCCACAGAGGGTGGTCGCTGTCCAAGGAGGACTCCAGTAATCGGGACGCGGGATTATCACATCGCGCTTCCGACGGCGGCAACGAGGGCAGCAACACGCGGCCCCAGGAACAGGTCCGCCGCGCAACATCCAGCATTCCAGCACGGACCCCGCCATGCTGCAAGGCGGGAATATTCGCCCCCAAACCTTGCTTTTGATCACTTGCCGGACCCGGTGAACGGGAGCAGACTGGGCCCGTCTTCTTCACTGATTCCGGCTCAGAACCCGCATGCCATCGGCCCTCGCGGCCTTCCGGGTCCCTCGCGGACCGCCCACTTCCAGGCAATTCCTGTTCCTCCATCCGCTTCCTCCACACCACCGGCCGTCCAGCCGTCGGTGTGCCCTTCGACCCTCTGGAAACTCCCCCCGACCCAGACTCAGCCTCGCTCTTTTCCCGCGGCATCCGCCGCCGACTCCGACTCTGTTTCCGACCCAACCCTTGTGAAAGGAGGCTTTATGAACCTGACCATCAGCGGCCACCATCTCGAAGTGACGCAGGCTCTGCGCGAATACGTGCTGAACAAGCTCAGCCGGGTGCTCCGCCACTTTGACCAGGTCGTGGACGTCAATGTCCTGCTGACCGTGGAGAAGCAAAAGGAGAAGGAACGACGTCAACGCGCTGAAGTCACGCTGCATGTGAAGGGACGCGAAATCTTCTGCGAGCACTCGCACGAGGACCTTTACGCCGCCATCGACGAACTGATGGACAAGCTGGACCGCCAGGTCTGCCGCCACAAGGACCGCGTGCAGAACCATCACCACGAATCGGTGAAGCGGATGGATCTGAGCGCCGGTTGACCGGCCACAGGACGCCGCCCGCGGCCACGCGCCAGGCGGCGACGTCCTTCCGGACCTTGGGGATTTCCCGAGGTCCTGCCCGCAAGGCGGCCCATCGGGCCGCCTTTTTGCCAGGGATTGTTGCAATGCAACACCAAGGGCGACGTTTTCACAGGAGCGTCGCATCCGTCACACCCCCCGCGGCCAGCGGGATTCCTATAATCCGATCCCTCAACCCTCGAATCTGCGCCCGCTGGCGCAGGCTGCTTCCCCAGCCAACCGGCCTTCGTGACCGGTCATTGCCCGATGAATCGTCTCGCCGCCATCCTTCCCGCCAGCAACGTGCTGGTCGATGTGGACGCTTCCAGCAAAAAGCGGGTCTTCGAGCACGCCGGGCTGCTCTTCGAGAACAACCATTCGATTTCCCGCGCCGCGGTGACGGACAACCTGTTCGCCCGCGAGCGTCTGGGCTCCACCGGCCTGGGCCATGGCGTCGCGATCCCGCATGGCCGGATCAAGGGCCTGAAGAATCCGCTGGCCGCCGTGCTGCGTGTGCAGCAACCCATTGGCTTCGACGCGCCGGACGACGAGCCGGTGACGCTGCTGATCTTCCTGTTGGTGCCCGAGGCTGCGACGCAGAGACACCTGGAGATCCTGTCCGAGATCGCCGAAATGCTGTCCGACCGCGAACTGCGCGAGCGTCTCAAGACCGAGGCCGAAGCCGCCACCGTGCATCGCCTGATCGCCGACTGGGAGCCGCTGAAGTCGGTCGCCTGACCGTCGCGGCCGCCGACCGAGCCCCCTCCACTTCCATCGCCCGCCCCACTTGAAAGCCACTTCCATCAGCGCGGACCGGCTGTTCGAGGAACACCGGGAGGCCTTGCGCTGGGAATGGATCGCCGGGCACGCGCATCCCGAGCGCCGCTTCGACGAAGCCGCCTTGCGCGACGCGCAGTCGGCCGCCGACCTGGTCGGCTACCTGAATTACATCCATCCCTACCGCGTCCAGATCGTGGGCCGGCGCGAAGTCGGCTACCTGAGCCAGGCCTCGGGCGACGTGCTGGATCGCCGCATCGCGCGCATCGTGACGCTGGAGCCGCCGGTGATCATCGTCGCGGATGGCCAGGTGGCGCCGGACCGGCTGGTCGCGATGTGCGATCGCGCGGAGATCCCGCTGTTCACCACCGCCGAGAGCGCCGGCCATGTCATCGATCTGGTGCGCGCCTACCTGGCGCACGTCTGCGCGAACCGCACGACGCGCCATGGCGTGTTCATGGACATCCTCGGCCTGGGCGTGCTGCTCACCGGCGAGTCCGGCCTGGGCAAGAGCGAACTGGGTCTGGAGTTGATCAGCCGCGGCCACGGCCTGGTCGCGGACGATGCGGTCGATTTCTTCCGCATCGCCCAGACGGCGATCGAGGGCCGCTGCCCCGAGTTGCTGATGAATCTGCTGGAGGTCCGCGGCATCGGCCTGCTGGACATCAAGGCGATCTTCGGCGAGACGGCGGTGCGCCGGAAGATGCGGCTCAAGCTGATCGTGCACCTGGTCCGCAAGGAGACGATGGAGCGCGACTTCGAGCGCCTGCCCTACGAGCCGCTCTACGAGGACGTGCTGGGCATGCCGGTGCGCAAGGTCGTGATCGCGGTGGATGCCGGCCGCAACCTGGCGGTGCTGGTGGAAGCCGCGGTGCGCAACACCATCCTGCAACTGCGTGGCATCGACACATACCGCGAGTTCGTCGAACGCCATCAGCGCGCCATCGAACAGGGGCTCAACGACGGGAGCTGAGCCGCCGCCGGCTCCGTGCAACGGTGAAAAAGGGGCTCCGCGCGAGCCCCTTGCCGCTGCGCTTCGCGCCGTTCAGCGCGCCAGCTTGTGCGGACAGTCCTTCTTGACGCAGTTCGCGTACAGCGCGAGCGAGTGCTCCTGCAATTGGAAGCCCCGCTCCAGCGCGATCGCGTGCTGGCGCTCCTCGATCTGCGGGTCGTAGAACTCCTCGACGAAGCCGCAGGTCAGGCATACGAGGTGATCGTGGTGATGACCCTCGTTGAGCTCGAACACCGCCTTGCCCGACTCGAAGTGATTGCGAGACAGCAGCCCCGCCTGCTCGAACTGCGTGAGCACGCGGTAGACCGTCGCCAGGCCGATGTCGGCCCGTTCGTCGAGCAAAGCTTTGTAAACGTCCTCCGCGGTCATGTGCCGCTGCTGGGCGGTCTGGAAGATCTCGAGGATCTTGATGCGGGGCAGCGTGGCCTTGAGCCCGCTGTTCTTGATTTCGTCTGACCGGTTCATGGGGTTTGCGCCTGCGGGGGAGCGTGGGAGCGTGCCGCTAGAATCTGCGGATCATAGCCCTAGCGCCTAGGCCGATCCGCGCCATGTCATTGAATTCCCGTATCGCCCCCATTGCCCGCCGGAAGCTGTCCGGCAGCGCGATGGCCGGCCTGGTTGTTGGTCTCCTGGCCCTGGGCGGTTGCTCGCAGATGCCCAAGTTCGACGCGCTGTCCGTCAGCGGCGACAAGGTGCTGGGCCTGGTGACCCCCTACCGCGTCGAGATCGTCCAGGGCAACGTCGTCACCAAGGAACAGCTGGCCGCGATCAAGCCCGGCATGCCCCGCGCCCAGGTCAAGGACCTGCTCGGCTCCCCGCTGCTGACCGACCTGTTCCACGAGAACCGCTGGGATTACGTCTTCACGATCCGGCGCCAGGGCGCCGCGCCGCAGAACCGCCACATCCTGCTGACCTTCGACGGCGACAAGCTGACGAAGATCGACGCCCCGGACGACCTGCCGACCGAGAAGGAATTCATCGCGTCGATCAACACGCTGAAGCTGCGTGGCAAGGAGCCCAAGCTCGAGCTGACGGAAGAGGAGCGCAAGGCGCTGCCGCCGCCGGTGCGCACGGCCGCGGCCTCCGCGCCGGAGCCGATGGGCGCGGTGCGCGACTATCCGCCGCTGGAGGCGCGCCGGTGAGCCGTCTGCGGATCGCGATCACGGGCGCGTCCGGCCGCATGGGCCGGATGCTGATCGAGGCGGTGCTCGCTGCCGATGACCTGGAGCTCACCGCCGCGCTGGTCCGCGAAGGCAGCCCGGCGCTGGGCGAGGACGCTGGCGCCTTCCTCGGCCGCACGACCGGCGTGGCGATCACCAGCGACGTGAAGGCGGGCCTGTCCAAGGCCGATGTCCTGATCGATTTCACCCGGCCCGAGGGCACGATGGCCCATTTGGCGCTGTGCGCCGACCTGGGCGTGCGCACCGTCATCGGCACCACCGGATTCAGCCCCGACGAAAAGGCCAGGATCGGCGAGTTCGCGCAACGCGCCGCCGTGATGATGGCGCCCAACATGAGCATCGGCGTCAACGTCGTGCTGAAGCTGCTGGCGCAGGCGTCGAAGGCGCTCGCGCACGGCTATGACATCGAGATCGTCGAGGCCCACCACCGCCACAAGGTCGACGCCCCCAGCGGCACCGCGCTGAAGATGGGCGAGGTCGTGGCCCAGGCGCTGGGCCGAGATCTGAAAGCCTGCGCGGTCTATGGCCGCGAGGGCGTCACCGGCGAGCGCGACCCGTCGACGATCGGCTTCGCCACCGTGCGCGGCGGCGACGTCATCGGTGACCACACCGTGATGTACCTGGGCATCGGCGAGCGCATCGAGATCAGCCACAAGGCCTCGAGCCGCGCCACCTTCGCGCAGGGCAGCGTGCGCGCCGCGCGATTCCTGGGCGGCCGCGCGACCGGCCTGTTCGACATGAACGACGTGCTGGGCATCGCCTGAGCCCGCGTCCTCTCCTGATCGGCGCCCCTCCCGCGACGCGATGACCGAACTGATCCACCTCTGGCAAGCGGGCGACGGGGTCGCCCGTTTCGTTTCCCTGCTGCTGCTGGCCATGTCGGTGAGCTGCTGGGTGCTGATCTTCTGGCGCGGCTGGACGCTGGCGCGGGCGCGCACCGATCTCGGCCGCGGCCTGCCGGTGTTCTGGGCCGCCGCCGACGTCGGCCAGGGGCGCGAACAACTCGCCCGGCTCGACCGCGGCGCGCTGATGCTGCCGCTGATCGACGCGGCGATGCAGGACAGCCCGGCCGGCACGCTGGCGGCCTCGGCGCAGAAGACCTCGCAGCTGACGCGCCGCCTGCGCGACGCGCTGCATGGCGTGCTCGGCGGCTTGAACCGGGGCCAGGTCGTGCTGGCGACGATCGGCGCCACCGCGCCCTTCGTCGGCCTGTTCGGCACCGTCTGGGGCATCTACCACGCGCTGCTGAGCATCTCCTCGGCCGGCAATTTCAGCCTGGACAAGGTCGCCGGCCCGGTCGGCGAGGCGCTGATCATGACCGCCGCCGGCCTGGCCGTGGCGATCCCGGCGGTGCTGGCCTACAACCTGTTCGGCAAGTGGGTCGCCGCGTGCGAGGCCGAACTAGAGGGCTTCGCGCACGATCTGCGCGAGCTCGCCGGCGGCGCCTGAGCCCCGATCACCCGGCCCGCGCCGCCTGAAGCGATGAAGTTCGGCCGACTCGAACGCCGCGAAGCGCCCAAGCCCATGGGCGAGATCAACATGACGCCGCTGATCGACGTCATGCTGGTGCTGCTGGTGATCTTCATCATCGCGGCGCCGCTGATGGGCAGCGCGCTCAAGCTGGACCTGCCCAAGAGCGATGCCGCCGCGCCCGGTCCGGGCGCGCGCTTCATCGCGCTGGCCGTCACCCCCCAAGGGGAGTACGTCCTGGGCGAGGACAAGCTCGACGCGAAGACGCTGCGCGAGCGCCTGACCCAGCTCGCCAGCCGCCAGCCCGACGCCGAGCTGCGGCTGAGCGCCGACCAGTCCATCCCTTACGGCAAGGTCGCGCAGCTGATCGGCTGGGCGCAGCAGGCGGGCCTGAACCGGATCGCGTTCGTGGCTGAACCGGGCGAGGCAGCCGAGCCCGCGCCGGCGGCGAAGCGCTGATCGTTCACCCCCGGAGGGCGGCCCTCGCCAGGAGGATGGGCGGCCGCGCGCCGCCTCCTACAATCGGCGGCTACGTTGCCCGAGCCACCATGAACGAGAAATACGCTCCCTCCGAGGTCGAACAGGCCGCCCGCGATCACTGGAACGCCCGCGACGCCTACCGCGTCGTCGAGGACGCGTCCAAGCCCAAGTTCTACGCCTGCTCCATGCTGCCCTACCCGAGCGGCAAGCTGCACATGGGCCATGTCCGCAACTACACGATCAACGACATGTTGACGCGTCAGCTGCGCATGAAGGGCTACAACGTGCTGATGCCGATGGGCTGGGACGCCTTCGGCCTGCCGGCCGAGAACGCGGCGATGAAGAACAAGGTGCCTCCTGCCGCGTGGACCTACGACAACATCGCCTACATGAAGTCGCAGATGCAGGCGATGGGCCTGGCGATCGACTGGTCGCGCGAGATCGCCACCTGCAAGCCCGACTACTACCGCTGGAACCAGTGGCTGTTCCTGAAGATGCTGGAAGCGGGCATCGCCGAGCGCCGCACGCAGGTCGTGAACTGGGACCCGGTCGACCAGACCGTGCTGGCCAACGAGCAGGTCATCGACGGCAAGGGCTGGCGCTCGGGCGCGACGGTCGAGAAGCGCGAGATCCCCGGCTACTACCTCAAGATCACCGATTACGCGGAAGAGCTGCTGGCCGCGGTCGCCGATCCTTCGGACAAGAACTTCCTGGCCGGCTGGCCGGAACGCGTGCGCCTGATGCAGGAGAACTGGATCGGCAAGAGCGAGGGCGTGCGCTTCGCCTTCCCGCACGCGATCGCCGGCGACGACGGCCAGCCCATCCAGGGCGGCCTGCTGTACGTGTTCACGACGCGCGCCGACACCATCATGGGCGTGACCTTCTGCGCCGTCGCGCCGGAGCATCCGCTGGCCGCGCACGCCGCGAAGACGAACCCGGCGCTGGCCGCGTTCATCGAGGAATGCAAGCAGGGCGGCACCACCGAGGCCGAACTGGCCACGCAGGACAAGAAGGGCCTGGCGACCGGCCTCTTCGTGACGCACCCGCTGACCGGCGAGCAGGTCGAGGTCTGGGTCGGCAACTACGTGCTGATGAGCTACGGCGACGGCGCCGTGATGGGCGTGCCGGCGCATGACGAGCGCGATTTCGCGTTCGCGAAGAAGTACGGCATCGCGATCAAGCAGGTCGTCGGCGTCGAAGGGGAGACCTACTCGACGGATGCCTGGGCCGAGTGGTACGGCGACAAGCAGCGCGGCATCTGCATGAACTCGGGCGCGCTGGACGGCCTGACGCACAAGCAGGCGGTGGACAAGGTGGCCGAGCTGCTCGGCACCAAGGGCCTGGGCGAGAAGAAGACGACCTGGCGCCTGCGCGACTGGGGCGTCAGCCGCCAGCGCTACTGGGGCACGCCGATCCCCATCATCCATTGCGACAGCTGCGGCCCGGTGCCGGTGCCGGAAAAGGACCTGCCCGTCGTGCTGCCGGAGGACTGCATCCCCGACGGCAGCGGCAATCCGCTGAACAAGCGCGCGGACTTCCTGAACTGCAGCTGCCCGAAGTGCGGCGCCGCGGCCAAGCGCGAGACGGACACGATGGACACCTTCGTGGACAGCTCGTGGTACTTCATGCGCTATTGCGACGCGACCAATCCGGAGCAGATGGTCGCCGGCGGCACCGACTACTGGATGCCGATGGACCAGTACATCGGCGGCATCGAGCACGCGATCCTGCACCTGCTGTACGCGCGCTTCTGGACCAAGGTGATGCGCGACCTGAAGCTGGTGAAGATCGACGAACCCTTCACCAAGCTCCTCACACAGGGCATGGTGCTGAACCACATCTACTCGCGCCGCGGCGAGAAGGGCGGCATCGAGTACTTCTGGCCGCACGAGGTCGAGAACCAGTTCGACGCCTCCGGCAAGATCATCGGCGCCAAGCGCAAGAGCGACGGCTCGCCGGTGGACTACGAGGGCGTGGGCACGATGTCCAAGTCCAAGAACAACGGCGTCGACCCGCAGGAGCTGATCAACGAATACGGCGCCGACACGGCCCGCCTGTTCGTGATGTTCGCGTCCCCGCCCGAGCAGACGCTGGAGTGGAACGACGCCGGCGTCGAGGGCGCGCACCGCTTCCTGAAGCGGGTGTGGGGCTTCGGCGCGAAGCAGGCCGACGCGATCAAGGGCGGCGGCGCCGACTTCGCGGCGCTGAACGACGAGGGCAAGGCGCTGCGCCGCGAGGTGCACCTGGTGCTGAAGCAGGTCTCGTACGACTACGAGCGCATGCAGTACAACACCGTGGTCTCGGGCGCGATGAAGCTGCTGAACGCGCTGGAAGGCTTCAAGGCGGAGGGCCAGTCGGCCGCCATCCGCGAAGGCTTCTCGGTGCTGCTGCGGGTGATCTATCCGGCCTGCCCGCACATCGCGCACGCGCTGTGGACCGAGCTGGGCTTCGCGGCCGAACTCGGCGAGCTGCTGGACGCGCCCTGGCCGCAGGTCGACGAATCGGCGCTGGTGCAGGACCAGGTCGAGCTGATGCTGCAGGTCAACGGCAAGCTGCGCGGCGCGATCAAGGTCGCGGCTTCGGCCGACAAGGCGGCCATCGAGGCGGCGGCGCTGGCCAGCCCGGACTTCGAGAAGTTCGCGGAAGGCAAGGCGCCCAAGAAGGTCGTCATCGTGCCGGGCCGCCTCGTCAACGTGGTGGTCTGACGCCATGAAGCGCCGCGATCTGCTCTCGCTCGGTGCGCTCGGCGCGCTCGGTGCCACGGTCCTGCTGTCGGGCTGCGGCTTCGAGCTGCGCAAGGAGCCGGTCTATCACTTCAAGACGCTGGCGCTGAAGGGCTTCGTGCCGCACTCGCCGCTGGCGCAAGAGCTGCGCCGCCAGGTGCAGCGCAGCACGGTGCGCCTGGTCGAGGATCCGAACCGCGCCGACGTGATCATCGAGATCGAGCGCGAGACGCGCGACAAGACCTCGGTGGCGACGACGGCCGCAGGGCAGATCACGGAATGGCAGCTGAGACTGTCGCTGGACTACTCGCTGCGCACGGCAGGCGGGGAGATCCTGCTGCCGCGCACCGAGCTGCGCCTGACCCGCGACATGACCTACAGCGAAAGCGCGGCGCTCGCGAAGGAACAGGAAGAGGCCTCGCTCCAGAAGGCGATGCAGGTGGAGGCCGTCGGCCTGCTGCTGCGCCGCCTGGCGGCGGTGCATCTCCCCGCCTGAGCCGCGTTCACCGCGTCATCGAGTTCCGCGTTCCATCCCCCCGATGCAGATCAAAGCCGAGGCCCTGGCGGCCCACCTGTCCAAGGGCCTGAAGCCGGTCTACGTCGTGCATGGCGACGAGCCGCTGCTCGCGCAGGAGGCGGCCGACGCGCTGCGCGCCGAGGCCCGAAGACAGGGCTACAGCGAACGCCAGGTCTTCATCGTCAGCGGCGCCTATTTCGACTGGGCGCCGGTGATCGCGGCGTCGCAGGCGATGAGCCTGTTCTCGGACAAGCAGTTGATCGAGATCCGCATCCCTGGCGGCAAGCCGGGCAAGGACGGCTCGGAGGCACTGCAGCGCTACGTCGAGGGCTTGCCGCCCGACGTGCTGACGCTGGTGACGCTGCCGCGGCTGGACAAGACGCAGCTGAGCAGCGCCTGGTTCACTGCGCTGGACGCGGCTGGCGTGTCGGTGAAGGTCGATCCGGTCGAGCGGCGCGAGCTGCCGGCGTGGATCGCGCGCCGGCTGCAGCAGCAGGGCCAGCCGGTGGCGGCCGGCGCGGAAGGCCAGCAGGCGCTGGAGTTCTTCGCCGATCGCGTCGAGGGCAACCTGCTCGCCGCCCATCAGGAGTTGCAGAAGCTGGCCTTGCTGCACCCGCCGGGGGATCTCGGCCTGGCGCAGATCGAGGCGGCCGTGCTGGATGTGGCGCGCTTCGACGTGTTCAAGCTCAGCGAAGCGCTGCTGAGCGGCAAGGTGGCCCGGGTGCTGCGGATGCTCGACGGTCTGAAGGCCGAGGGCGAGGCCGCGGTGCTGGTGCACTGGACCATGGCCGAGGACATCCGCGGTCTGAAACGCGTCCATGACGCGGTGGCGGCGGGAAAACCGCTGCCGATGGCGCTGCGCGAGTCGCGCATCTGGGGCCCGAAGGAGCGGTTGTTCGAGCGCATCGTCCCGCAACTGCAAGGCGCGGCGCTGACGCGGCTGGTCGTGGCCGCCCAGGTGTGCGATGGCATCGTCAAGGGCTTGCGCCATCCTGACTGGCCCACCGATCCGTGGGAGGCGCTGGGGAGATTGGCGCTCATGCTGGAGCAAGCCCTGCGCCCGCCAGCCCAGAAAAACCGCTATGGTTGACGCCTTGACGTCCACTTGGCGTTGCCGATGAGCCTGATCCGCATCATTGCTGCTCCCGCCCTTCCTGCCCCTGCCGCCTCTTTTGCCGCCCGGCCCGGCAACCGCCTCGCGGCCCGCGTCTTCCACGCCGCGCCGCTGCTGGCCGCCGCGCTGGCAACCCTGGCCGGGCTGAGCCCCGGGCAGGCGCGCGCGGCGGACTGGACGCTGCAAGTGGTCGACCGCCATGGCGCGCCCGTGCCGGGCGCGGTGGTCGCCGTCGAACCCAAGGGACAGCCCGCTCCGCCCGCCAGCGGCGCGACCGCCGCCATGGGTCAGCGCGACCGGCAGTTCCAGCCGCAGTTGCTGGCCGTCCAGACCGGCACGGCGGTGAGCTTCCCCAACTTCGACACCGTGCGGCACCACGTCTATTCGTTCTCGCCGACGAAGAAGTTCGAGCTGAAGCTGTACTCCGGCACCCCGGCGGAGCCGGTGGTCTTCGACAAGGCCGGCGTGGCCCAGCTCGGCTGCAACATCCACGACCGGATGAGCGCCCACATCGTCGTGGTCGACACGCCGCTGTTCGGCATCTCCGACGCCAGGGGCGAGGTCCGGCTGGACCTGCCGCCGGGCAGTCACCGCCTGCGCCTGTGGGAGGCGCGGATGGGCAACACCGCGCCGACGGCGCAGCCGCTCACGGTGGGCACGAGCGCGCCGGGCGTGCTCAAGGTCGAACTCAAGGACTGAACCGCCGATGCGCTGGCCGGACTTCCTCAACCTGCGGCGGCTGGAGGGGCGCATCGTCGCGTTGTTCCTGGCGCTGCTGCTGGTCGTACAGCTGTTGAACCTGACGCTGATCAACCAGGGCATCGCCCGCAACGCGCGGGCCTCGGTGGCCGAGGAACTGGAAGCCGGCGAGCGCATCCTGCTCCAGCTGATCGACGAGGACAACGAGCAGCGCGGCCTGGTGGCCGACCTGCTGCAATCGGATTACGGGCTGCGCCAGCTGGTCGCCGAAGGCATCCAGGGTCAGGAGCTGCGGGCGATGATGCAGGAGGTCTTCACCAACCTCAGCGCCCGGGGCGATGCCTCCTTCATCGGCTACGCGGACGACACCTTCAAGCTGGTGACGGCCACCGGCGAGGTCGCGGCGAAGGTCGCGCCGCTGCTGCGCGGGGTGACGCGCCAGCAGCAGGGCCGCACGCAGTGCCAGCTGCTGCTGCTCGACGGCAAGGCGTACCAGGTCGTGGTCGCGCGCATGCGGGCGGCGGGCCTGGGCGGCTGGATCTTCACCGGCTTCGAGATGAAGGGCGACCAGCTGCGGGAGCTCAAGCGCATCGTGCACATCGAGGCGGTGCTGCTGGCGCAGTCCCCGTCCGGGCAGTGGCAGGTGCTGGCCACGGTGCTGGACCCGGAGGCGACGGCACGCGCCGTCCAGGCGCTGCCGGCGCTGGGGCCGGCCGAGCGCGGCTCGGCGCAGACCTTTCACCTGGAGCTGGAAGGCGAGCAGTTCCAAGCCCGGCTGCAGCCGCTGCCGCATGGCGGCGACGCCGACCGGGCGGTGGCGGTGCTGCTGCTGCGCTCGGTGGACGAGGCGCTGGCCCCGTACCGGCGCCTGCAATGGATGCTGCTGGGCTTGAGCGGCGCGGGCGTGCTGCTGTTCGCGGTCGGCGCGGTGCTGACGGCACGGCGCATCAGCGGCCCGGTGAAGGCGCTGGCGAGCGAGGCGCACCGCCTGGGTCAAGGCGACTACGCGCGCCCGGTGGCCAGACCCTCGAGCGACGAGATCGGCGATCTGGCCGAAGCCTTCGAGGCGATGCGCCAGGGCATCCGTTCGCGCGAGGAGGAGGTGCACCGGCTCGCGTTCTGGGATCCGCTGACGGACCTGCCCAACCGGGAGCAGTTCCATCAGGCGCTGGCGCGGCGGATGGCGGAGAGCGACGTGCGCTTCTCGCTGCTGATGCTGAACCTGGACCGCTTCAAGCATGTCAACGACGTGCTGGGGCGGGCCTTCGGCGACCGGCTGCTGCGCGCGGTGGCGGAACGGCTGCGGGGCCTGCTCAAGGACGAGGTCAGCATGATCGCGCGGGTCGGGGGCGACGAATTCCTGCTGCTGATCGAGGGGGCTGGTGCGACGCGGGCCGAGGCGATCTGCAAGCGCATCCAGCGCGACTTCGAACGGACGCTGAGCATCGACGACCAGACGGTGGACCTGTCGGCGGGGATGGGGGTGGCGCTGTATCCGCAGCACGGGCGCGACCCGATGCTGCTGCTGGCGCGGGCCGAGCTCGCGATGCATGCAGCCAAGCGCGGCCAGAGCGGTTGCGAGGTCTACGCGCCGAGCATGGATGCGCTGAGCCAGGAATCGCTGTCGCTGCTGAGCGAGCTGCGGCACGCGATCGACGCCGGGGAACTTCGGCTGTATCTGCAGCCCAAGGTGGACCTGCACGGGCAGCGGATCTCGGGCGCGGAGGCGCTGGTGCGCTGGCAGCATCCGGTGCGCGGGCTGGTGCCGCCGATGGCCTTCATCCCGTTCGCGGAGCAGACGGGCTTCATCCGGCAGATCACGGCCTGGGTGCTGCAGGCGTCGTCGGTGGCGTGGATGGCCTTGCAGAAGGACGGGCTGGCGGTGCCGATCAGCGTCAACCTGTCGACGCGCGACCTGATGGATCAGGACCTGCCGATCAAGGTGGCGGACCTGGTGGCGGGCGTGCCGCCGCCGTCGCTGTGCCTGGAGATCACCGAGTCCGCGATCATGGACGACCCGCAGCGGGCGCTGCAGACGCTGGAGCAGTTGCATGCGCTGGGCTTCAAGCTGTCGATCGACGACTTCGGGACGGGCTACTCGTCGCTGGCGTATCTGAAGCAGCTGTCGGTGGATGAACTCAAGATCGACCGCAGCTTCGTGATGAACATGGAGCGCGACATCGACGACGCGAAGATCGTGCGCTCGACGATCGAGCTGGCGCACAACCTGGGCTTGTCGGTGGTGGCGGAGGGGCTGGAGACGGCCAAGCAGTGGACGCTGCTGCAGACGCTGGGCTGCGACCAGGGGCAGGGCTACATCCTGTCGCGGCCGATGCCGGCGGAGCAGTTCGCGCAATGGCTGCGCGACTGGCGGCCGCCGGACCTCGGCGACGCGCGGGCGAACACGATCCTGGCGGGGCTGTGAGGCGGGCGGGGTGACCTTCGGCGGCGCCGATGGCGCCGAGTCAGCCGCCCGGACACGGTGGCTGTCCGCGATGTCCCTACACGGCATTTGGCGGATCGCCGATGGAAGGCGCGAGAGCCGGCGCGTACAACTGCGACATCCGCAACGTCCGCCGCCCACCGCCATGCCGCACCGTTCCCTCCGTCCCCTGCCGTCGCTGAGCTCGCTCAGGCGCTGGCTGGTGCTGGGCAACCTGCTGGTCGCCCTCATCGTGGCCAGTGCCGCCTGGGTCAGCCTGGACAACGCCCGCCGGGGCGACCAAGACGCCGCGCGGCAGACCGCCGAGAACCTGGCCTCCAGCCTGAGCGCCGAGGTCGGGTCGGAACTGCGGCTCATCGACAACGCGCTGACCACCATCGCCGAGCGCTACAGCCGCGCCGCCGATGACGCGGCGCGCGAGGCCGTGCTGACCGAGATGCTGGCCACCCAGCGCGAGCTGCTCGATCACGTCTGGGCCCTGCGCGTCGCCGACGAGCACGGCCGGCTCGTGCACGGCGTCGAGCGCGGGATCTCGCCGGACGTGTCGGATCGGGACGATTTCATCCAGGCGAGCGCAACCCACGAGACCATTCTGTCCGAGCCCTTCTTCAGCAAGGTGTCCGGGCGCTGGGTGATCAGCGTGGCCCGCAGCCTGTACCGCGCCGACGGCCGGTTCGCGGGCGCGATGCTCGCGTGCGTGTCTTCGGAGCACTTCGCGGATCTGTTCAGCGGCATGGAACTGGGGCAGTCCGGCGCCATCGCGATGCGCACCTCGCAGCGCCTGCGGCTGGTCGCGCGGCATTCGGTGTTCGAGCCGCGCTCCAGCAAGGGACTCGGCGAGACGACCGTCTCCGAGGCCTTGCGCGCCAGTCTGGCCGCGGACGAGGAGCGCGGCGCCTACATCACGCCGACGGCGCTGGACCGCGTCGAGCGCTTCACCGCCTATCACCGTGTCCGGGGATATCCGCTCATCGTCTTCGCCGGCTTGAGCACCAGCGAGTACCTGGTGCCGTGGCGGCGTCAGGCGGCGGAGCTGTGGTGCCTGGTGGCGGTGCTGATCCTGACGATCATGGCGATCTCGGTGCATCTGTACCGGCGGCAGGTGCGCGAACGCGCCGCGCGGCTGGCCGCCGACAGCATGGCCTTCCGCGATGCGCTGACGGGCCTGCCCAACCGGCGGCTGTTCGAGGAGCAGTTGGCCGCGGCGCAGGCGGCCTCCGCGCGAGGCGACGCGGCCGTCTCGGTCGCCTACCTGGATCTGGACGGGTTCAAGCCGGTCAATGATCTCCACGGGCACGAGGCGGGTGACCGCGTGCTGCAGGAAGTGGCGCGGCGTCTGCAGAGCGTGGTGCGCGGCGGGGATGTGGTGGCCCGGCTCGGCGGCGATGAGTTCGCGCTGGTGCTGCCGGCCAGCGGCACGGTGGCGGCGGCCCGGGCGGTGCTGCAACGCTGCCTCGGCGAGATCGAGCGGCCGATCGAGCTGGATGACGGGCAGGTGGTGAACGTCAGCGCGAGCATCGGCGTGGTGATCGCGCAAGGCGGGCAGCCGACGTCGGAGCTCACGCGGAACGCGGACTCAGCGATGTACGCGGCCAAACGAGCGGGCAAGGGACGAATCCGTTTCCATGGGCCTCACCCGGCCTTCCTGAACGAGCCGGTTCAGGGCGCCGGCGTGATGGAGGAATCGCTGGCCGCTTGAAGGCGCGGGTTGCCGCTGCGATGGGAGGAAGCAAGCGGCTTTCAGGTCTTCGCCGGCAGGCGCACGGCGAAGCGGCCACCGCCCCAGCGCGAGCTGCCGACCTCGATGCGCCCGCCCGCCGCGCGCACGATCGAATCGCACAGCGCCAGGCCCAGCCCCGTGCCCTGGATCTCCGCCGCCCGTGCGCCTGCGCCGCGGTAGAAGCGCTCGAACAGCCTCGGCCGCTCCTCTTCCGGAATCCCGGGACCGTCGTCCTCGACCGCCCATTCCGTCCATCCCTCCCCCGCCGTGAGCGACACCAGCACCGAGCCGCCCATCTCCCCGAACTTGAGCGCGTTGTCGATCAGATTGCTCGCCACCAGCATCAGCAGCTCACGCGAGAGCTCAACCCGCGCCGGATGCGACGCGTCGAACGCCACGCGCAGGTCCACGCGCCGCCGCTGCGCCGCGGGCGCCGCCCGCCGCACCACCTCCTCGAGCAGCGGCGCGATCGCCACCGGCGCCGCCTGCGCCGATTCCTGGCCCGAGTCGATCCGCGCCAGCGTCAGCAGCTCCTCCACCATCATCGTCAGCCTCACGACCTCGTCGAGGCAGGACCGCAGCGCCTCCACGTACTCCGCGGTCTCCCGCGGGCGCCGCAGCGTGATCTCGAGCTCCGTCCGAAGCCGCGACAACGGTGATCGCAATTCATGCGACGCGTCCGCGGTGAAACGCCGCTGCCCCTCGAAGGCCTGCTCCAGCCGCGCCAGCATGTCGTTGAGCGTGTCGATCAGGCGGCCGATCTCGTCGCGCGGGCCGGGATGGGGCAGGCGGTCGGACAGCGTCTGATCGCCGATGCGCCTGGCCTGCCGCACGACGTCGTCGATGGCGCCGAACACCCGCCCCGTGAGGTGCGCCCCCGCCAGCGTCAGCACCACCACCAGCACCACGCCCATGATCAGGAACATCCAGCCCGCCGACACCACCGCGTGATCGACGTCATCGAGCGAGCCCGCCACCTGCACCGCCAGCGCACGCCCGCCCGGCACCGGCACGGAGACGCGCCGCGTCGGCTCGTCGCCGAAATCGAGGTTCTCGAAGACGGTCTCGCCTCTCGCCAGCCGCTCCAGCAGCGCGCGATCGTTGGGCAGCGTCGCCGCGCCAAGGTTGGCGCTGCGCGCGAGCACCGTCCCGCCCGGACCGATGACCTGCACCAGCCGGTCCAGCCGCGCGTACGACGGCGGCGCCGATGCCGCGCTCGCTGACTCGTGCACTGCCACCGGCAGGGACGAACTGGCGGCCAGCATGCTGGCCTCCTGCTCGGCAAGCGCGAGCAGCGCCCCATCGAGCTGCTCGCGCAGCGAGGCGACCAGGCTCAGGTAGGTCAGCGAGGCCGCCACCGCCAGCACCGCCGTGACGACCACGACATGCACCAGCGCCAGCCGCCGGCGGAAGCTAAGCATCGCCGCCTCCCCGGATGCGGAAGCCGTGGCCGCGCACGGTCTCGATCAGCGGCGCGCTGCCCGCCGGATCGACCTTGCGGCGCAGCTTGCTGATGTGGGCGTCGATCAGGTTGTCGATGGCGAGCGGATCGTCCTGCCAGATCTGCTCGGCCAGCCGCTGGCGCGCGACGGCCACGCCGGGCTGGCGCATCAGCGCCTGCAGCAGCGCGAACTCCTTGGGCGTCAGCGGGATCGCCTTGCCGCCGCGCGTCACCTGCTGCGACGCGGGATCGAGCGTCAGGTCGCCCGCCTTGAGCACCGGCGGCCGCGTCATCTCCGAGCGCCGCAGCAAGGCGCGCAGCCGCGCCAGCAGTTCCTCGAACTCGAACGGCTTGGTCAGGTAGTCGTCCGCGCCGGCGTTCAGGCCGGTCACGCGCTCCGACAGCGCATCGCGCGCGGTGAGCATCAGCACCGGCACCTGCTGTCCGCGCGCGCGCAGCGTGCGGCACAGCGCGATGCCGTCGCCATCGGGCAGCATCCAGTCCAGCACGACGAGGTCGTAGGTCGTGACGAAAGCCGCCTCGTCCCCTTCCGCCAGGGTCGCGGTCAGGTCCACGACGAAGCCCTCCTCGCGCAGGCCGCGCGCCAGCAGTCCGGCCGCCTTGCGATCGTCCTCGACCAGCAGAATCCTCATCGCGCCCTCCTCTCGTGCGCGAGCAGTCTCGCATGGCGGCGCGGGCCCGGCCGCGTGCGGCACGCGCTCATGGCGCCGGCGGCCGGCCCACGCTCTGCTGCAGCCGGACCGTCGCCGCCGCCAGGTCGCTGCGGGCCTGGAGATAGGCCAGCCAGGTGTCGTCCGCGGCGCGCTGCGCGGACAGCAGCTCCAGCAGCGAGGCCGAGCCGTGCCGGTAGGACGTCCGCATCCCTTCCAGCACGCGGTCGGCGTCGACCAGCGTGGCATCGCGATAGCGCGCCAGGTTCTCGAGGGCCGCTTCGTACTGCGCGAACGTGACGCGCACGTCGGCCTGCGCTTTCAGCTCGGTCTGGCGCAGGCCCAGCATCGCCTGCGTCACGGCGGACTCGGCCTGGACCAGATCGCCGCGGTCCAGCCGCGACAGCGGAATCGGCACCGTCAGCGACAAGGTCAGCGCGTTGGAACGTGGCGACGGTGCGGCCGGCGAGCCATCCGGCCCGAAGACCGGCCGCCCTTGCGCCGTGTAGCCGTAGCTCACGCCGATGGCGGGATCGACCGCGCGATTGGCGCGCGTCAGCTCGGCCGCGGCGCGAGCGGTGTCGAGCGCGGCACGCGCGGCTTGCACGTCGTCGCGGGCGTCGAGTGCCTGCGCCACGAGCGCTTCGGCGTCGCCGGGCAGGCGCGCGTCGCTGAACACGCAGCGGGGCAGGCGCTCGCCGAACTCCTCGTTCCAGCGGTGGCCAAGCGGCACCGCCAGCCCTTCCATCGCCGCCACCGCGTCCGCGCGCGACTTCACGACGGTGGCCAGGAACTGGTCACGGCCATTGCGCGATTGCAGCAGCTCCAGGCCGCCGAGGTCGCCAGCGCGATGCCGCAGCTCGTTCATGCGGACGATCTCGGACAGCGCGCGCAGCGAGCCCTCCTGGCGCGTCAGCGCCTCGCGCGCCCGGCAAGCCTCGATGAAGGCGGCGGCCGCGTCGGCGGAGGCCTGGCGCTGGGCGGCGTCCAGGGCGGTCTCGCTCGCCTTCACCTGGCTGCGCGCCAGGTCGACACGGCGCTCGCGCTTGCCGCCCATCTCGACGGTGTAGGTCAGGCCGATGGTCTTGGCCACGCGCGGCTTGGGATTCACCGCGCTGCTGAGCTCGTTCGGGCCGGCGCCGAGCGCCAGCGAGGGATCGGGCCGCAGGCCGGCGATCCCGACGCCGGCCCGCGCCGACACCAGCGCCTCGCGCTGCGCGGCCAGATCGTTGCTGGCGCGGAGAACGGCTTCCAGATAGGCCTGGAAGGCGACGTCGCCCGAAGCGCCCGAGGCGCCCGAAGCTCCCGGAGCGCCGGTGGCGGCGTCAGCGGCAGCCGGCTCGGCGCGGACCTCCGGCACGCCGGTCGTGATGGCGGCGATCACGGTGGCCAGCGCGGCGATCGCCGCCGGGCCGACCTGCCGGACGAAGCGCGCGAGGCGGGCGGCGCGCACGGCGGAGCGATGCAGGACCAGCCGGTTCATGCGGGGGTCTCCGAAGGGTGATCGTCGAGGGACGCGCGTTCGGCCCGCTTCCCGGCGGCCTGCTCGGCGCGTTGCTCGATCCAGTGATAGAGGGCCGGCAGGAGCAGCAGCGTGAGCAGCGTCGCGGTCGCCAGGCCGCCGACGACGACCGTCGCCAGCGGCCGCTGCACGTCGCTGCCCAGGCCCGTGGCCAGCATCGCGGGCGTCAGGCCGAAGGCGGCGACCGTCGCGGTCATCAGCACGGGCCGCATGCGGCTGGCGGCGCCCTCAAGCACGGCCTCGCGCAGCGGCATCCGGTCCTCCTTCCTCAGCCGGTTGATCTGCGCCACCATCAGCACGCCGCCGAGCACCGCCACGCCGAACAGCGCGATGAAGCCCACTGCGCTCGACACGTTCAGCGTCATGCCGCGCAGGTGCAGCGCGGCGAAGCCGCCGATCATCGCCAACGGCACCACGCCCAGCACCAGCAGCGGCTGGCGCAGGTTGCGGAACTCGGCGAAGAGCAGCAGCAGCATCACGCCCAGCGTGGCCGGCAGGATCACCGCCAGGCGCTGCTGCGCGCGCTGCAGGTTCTCGAACTGGCCGCCCCACTCGAGGTGGAAGCGCTGGCGGTCGAAGTGCACGTCGCGCTCGAGCGCGGGCTCGGCTTCGGCCAGGAAGCTGGACAGATCGCGGCCGCGCGTGTTCAGCCGCACGATGATGTGGCGCTCGCCCATCTCGCGGACGATGACGCTCTCGCCGACCGTGGTGCGGATGCGCGCGACGTCCGACAGCGGCACCTGCGCGCCGTTCGCGCCGGTGAGGCGCAGATCGCCGATGGCCTGCGGGCTGGCGCGCGATTCCGCGGTGAAGCGGACCGTCATGTCGTAGCTCTTCTCGCCGACGTAGACCTGCCCGATCGAGGCGCCGCCGATGCCGGTCGAGATCAGGTTGGCGACATCGGCCGCGTTGATGCCCAGCCGGGCGGCGGCGGCGCGGTCCAGGTCGATGCGCAGGTTGGGCAGCGGCGGCTCGACGTCCACCGCCACGTCGGCCGCGCCGGGGATGCCGCGCAGCACCTGCGCGACGTGGCCGGCGATGCGGCGGCCCTCGTCGAGGTCGTCGCCGAAGACCTTCACCACCAGGTCGCTGTGCGCGCCGGACAGCTTGTCCTGCACGCCGTCGATCATCGGCTGCATGAAGGACACCGCGTAGCCGGGCATGCGCGCGTAGCGCTCGCTCAGGCGCTGGATCAGGGCCTGCTTGCCGCCGGGCGAGGTCCAGGTGTCGTAGGGCTTGAGGCCGACGCTGGCCTCGATGTGCGAAGGCGTCCAGTAGTCGGTGCCGTCGTCGTTGCGGCCGGTCTGCGTGACGATGTAGGAGATCTCGGGGAACTCCAGCGTCGCGCGGCGCAGCTCGTCGGCCATCTGCGCGGCCTTCTCCAGCGTCATGCCGGGCGGCATCTGCACCTGCAGCCAGATCGAGCCCTCGTCCAGATAGGGCAGGAAGTCCCGCCCGATCGTGCCCGCGAGCGCCACCAGCGCCAGCGCCGCGCCGGCCACCGCCGCCGCGAGTCCGCGGCGCGCGCCGACGGCCCGCGTCAGGAAGGCGGCGTAGCGGCGCTGCAGCGCATCCAGCGGCCGGTTGTGGAAGATCCTGCGCGGCCGGCGGAAGGCCAGCCAGGCCAGCGACGGCGTCAGCATCAGCGCCACCAGCAGCGCGCCCACCAGCGCTGCGCCGACGGCGTAGGCCATCGGGCTGAAGAGCTTGTACTCGATGCGCTCGAACGCGAACAGCGGCAGGTAGGCAGCCGCGATCACGGCCATGCCGAAGAAGATCGGCCGCGCCACCTGCAGCGTCGCGGTGATGGCGTCGCGCGGAGTGAGCAGGCGATCGGCCTCGCGCTCGCGGCGGCGCAGGATGTTCTCGACCACCACGACCGCGCCGTCGACCAGGATGCCGAAGTCGATCGCGCCGAGCGACAGCAGGTTGGCCGGCACCTTCGCGTGGTGCATGAAGATGAAGGCGAACAGCAGCGCCAGCGGGATCGTCGCGGCCACGACGAGCGCGGCGCGCGGGCTGCCCAGGAACAGCAGCAGCACCAGCGTCACCACGACCATGCCTTCGATCATCGTGTGGCTGACGGTGTGCGCGGTCTTCTCGATCAGCGTCGAGCGGTCCAGGTAGGGCACGACCTTCACGTCGCCGGGCAGCAGCTTGGTGTTGAGCTCGTTGACGGCGGCATGCAGGCCGTCGAGCGTGCGCGACGGATTGGTCTCCTTGAGCAGCAGCACGATGCCTTCGAGCGTGTCGCCGTTGCGGTCCTTGCCGAGGATGCCGCGGCGCTCGACGTTGCCGTAGCGCAGCTGGCCCAGGTCGCGCACCAGCACCGGCACGCCGCCGACGCTCTTCACGACCACGTTGCCCATGTCCTCGAGCGAGTGCAGCAGGCCGACGCCGCGCACGACATAGGACTGCTCGCCGCGATCGACGACGCTGCCGCCGCCGCTGCTGTTGTTGACGTTGATGGCGTCGACCACTTGGGTGAGCGTCAGGCCGTACTGGGTCAGGCGGGCGGGGTCGAGTTCCAGCATGAACTGCGTGGTCAGGCCGCCGAAGTTGGTCACGTCCACGACGCCCGCGACCTTCTTCAGGCGCGGGATGACGGTCCAGAACTGCAGGTCGGAGAGTTCGCGCAGGCTGCGGCTCGGGCTTTCGAGCGTGTAGCGGTAGATCTCGCCGGTGGGCGAGGTGTAGGGATCGAGGCCGGGCCTGGCGCCGTAGGGCAGCGTGAGCTCGGCCAGGCGCTCCTGCAGGCGCTCGCGCGACCAGTAGCCCTCGACGCCGTCCTGGAACACGACGGTCACCAGCGACAGGCCGAACAGGCTGCGCGTGCGCAGCACCTGCATGCCGGGTGTGCCCAGCAGCGTGCGCTCGATGGGGATGGTGATCTGCTGCTCGACCTCCTCGGCGGCCAGGCCGTTGACCTGGGTGACGATCTGGGAGGTGACGTCGGCGATGTCGGGATAGGCCTCGATGGGCAGCTGGCGGAAGCTGTGCACGCCGTAGAGCGCGGCGAACACGAACACCAGCCAGACGATGCCGCGCCGGTCGAAGCAGAGGCTGACGAGGCGTTCAATCATTGAGCAGCACTCCCTCGCGCACGACGACGCGCTCGCCCGGCTTCAGGCCGGAGACGATCTCCACCGCGTCGCCAAGCGAGGCGCCGACGGTGACATCGCGCGCGGCATAGCGGCCGGGCGCGCGCTCGACGAAGACGCGCGTGAACAGGCCGCTCTGCAGCAGCGCGGAGGCGGGGACGACCGGGGCCTCGTGCGAGGGGCCGGCGAAGAGCACCTTCGCGAACATGCCGGGGCGCAAGCGGCCGTCGGCGTTATCCAGGATCAGGCGAACCTTGACGGTGCGGGTGTCGGGGTCGAGCACCTCGCCGAGGTAGCGGACGGTGCCCTCGCGCGGCGCGTCGGGATAGGCGTTCAGGCGCACGCGGGCGCGCTGGCCGACGAAGACCTGCGCGAGGTCCTTCTCCGGCACGGCGGCGGTGAGCGAGACCTGGCTGAGATCGGCGATGGTCATCAGCGGCGCATTGATGTCGTTCCAGTAGCCGCCCTGCGCGGCGCTCATCTCGATGACGCGGCCGGCGAGCGGCGCGCGCACGACCAGGCGGCGGCCGGTGGTGTCGCTGGCGCCGAGCTGCGCGAGCTTGGCCTGCGTGGTGCGCACGTCGCTGTCAGCCTGCGACCGCGCGAGCTGGGCGGCCTCCAGGTCCTTGCGGGCGGCGATGTCGGCGTCGAAGAGCAGTTGCTGGCGGTCGAGGTCGCGGCGTGCCTGGGCGGCGGCGTCGCGCGCCTTGGCGGCCTCGCCGCGGGCGGCGCTCAGGTCGGAGGAGTCGAGCGTGAACAGCACGTCGCCCGCGCGGACCGCATCGCCGAGCGCGCGATGCAGGCGATCGATGCGGCCGCTGACCGGCGGCGTGATGCGCGCGAGGTGATCGGGCAGGGCCTCGATCGAGCCCGGCGCGGTGATGGGTTGCTCGACGGCGCGGCGCTGCACCTCGGCCACGACGATGCGGCCGCGCAGCGGCGAGCGCTCGGGAACGACGACCTCGGCGCCTTCATGACGCAGCGCGGCCTGCGCGGCGGAGGCATCGGCGCGCGCCTCGCCGTCGCAGCCGGAGACAAGCAGCAGCGGCAGCAAGGCGAGCATGAGCGGACAGGCTCGCGCGGCGCGGGACCTGAGGGAAGTCCACATGAGGGGTTCTCCAGAACAGGGTGAAGGCGGGAAGGCGGAAAAGGCGACCGGCGCGGCGTGGGCCGGCGCCGGGCCGATCACGGAATCAGGCGTCGAGGCGCACGAGCAGCCCTTGGAGCGGCCGGCGCAGCGGCGGGCGATGGCGCTCATGGGAGCGGCCGAAGGGCAGATCGCGGAGGAAGTCGCGCAGGGACAGGCGAGCGAGGAAGTGCAGCATGAGGGGCTCCAGCGGCAACGGCCGCGGCCCCTCGCGCGATCAGGCGAGGAGGGGCCGGACGGTCGTTGCTCGCGATGAATGCGAGGTACAGGTCGAGGCGGCGCGTGCCGCGAGACGTCGACAACTGGGGTCGGGATCCATGAACGCTCCGGGGTTGAGGATTGAACGGGTCACCGGAGATGAGGTGACGGGCGGCAGAGTACGAAAGCTCGCCTGAAGGAATCCTGAACTTCTGGTCAGGCCAGGAGGTCTTTCGAGGGGAGCCCCTCCGGCTTCGATCTCTGATCTGGATCAAAGGCCCGGTGACTCCACCTTCGCGGGGGGCGATGGGGGATACGAGGGGGAGGCACTTCGTCCCGAGGTGCCAGGCCTTGCCAGCGGGTCGTCAGCGCTTCAAAACGCGCTTGCTTGTGGGGCGAGTCTCCGCATAGACTGCGTCCCAACACACCCGCCACACGTCCTGGTTTCGGCCAGGGTTCTGCGCAAGCAGACGTGCAAAAGGCGGGTTTTCTATTTGGACCATCAAGCCAGATCGATGTCCCAGTCGGCTTTCGCTGCCAGCGCGATGCTTCGCAGCATGTCGTCAATCTTCTGAAGCTTGTCGTCGACCAAGAGCTGAGCGTCTTCGTCCTCAGTCGCTGCCGACTCCCGCTCCAACTCGACCTGATGGCGCTTCAGCGCCTCCCACAGCACTCGATACTCACCGATCACAAATTTGACGGCCATTTAGATCCCCACGGTTACCAGCTCGACTCGGCTGCGGTCCATTCCGAGTTCCTCCAAGGCTCCGAGGAACTTCTTGAGCGGCATTGTCCGCTTCGGCGCGACGAAGTAGTGGCGGCCATCTTGGCCTGGACGGCAGTCTTGCGCGATGACGAGATCGTCCCCGAGCGATGCACCCTTCTTGATCCTCCAGATCTTGTTGCCTGGCACCTTCATGACCTGCGTCAAGTGGTCATAAGCGGAGAAGCCGTTTCCGTTGGCAATAACCACTTCAACACCGTTGTGCACCTCGATCTTCACATCGATACGGAGCCGCTGCTCCGTGAATGCGGGCCATGTCGCATTGCCCATTCGATAAAGATCCTTGGTCAGTTCGGCGACGTTAGGATGTAGATGTCTTCCGGCGCAATCATCGCTGTGTGCTCACTGAGTGAATGTTCCGTCGACTCTATGGACGGAACACTTGGCCAATGCGCTGACCAACGTCATGCGGAGCGACGAGGCAATTGCCGTTAAGGGGACTCTGCAGACATCCGCAGCGATCCGCCGTGCAAGAGCGCGCGGACGCCACGTCGATGGCCGCGACCTCTCCGGACTGACTCCAGCAGTTCCGCTCAAGCCCCAGGCGGCGGCGCTGGATTCCTCGACGGGTATTCGGCGATCTGCAGTTGGGCGTCCGCTCCTTGCGTGCGCCCTGCCTTGACGACGACATTGATCCCATCGATGGCCGACGACCTGCCGCGCTCGAAGAGGTTCATCGTCGACCGCCGCCATGTGGAGGGCTCGCTCAACAGCTGATCGCGGTCCGCCTTCACCGACTGCGCCATCGCGTCGTTCCCCGTTGCGCTCGCGACGTCCTGAAGCATGTACAGCGTCTCGAAGTGACCCGAGGCCTGCGGCATCATCGTGTCGTGGATGTTGTAGTGCGCGAAGTTGCTGCCCTGCAGCCCCTGCGCCTGCTCGAGGAAACGGTCGAGGTCGCGGTGGGCCAGGTCCCGGCCCTGCGTCTGCTTCTGCTCCTCGGTCCAGCCGCTCAGCGTCTCGAGATAGCGCTGGATCCACTGCTCGCGATTGAGCTCGACCTCGGCCATCAGCGGCTGCGGCGAGTTGTAGAAGCGGTCGTGGTCGGCGTCGATGGTGCCGGCGAAATCGAGCACCGTCACCGACACCTTCTCGTAGGACTGGCCGAATTCGCGCGTGCCGGACAACAGCATCGGCCCCTTCACCCCGGTGATCTCGGTGCCACCCTGCGGCGCAGCCGCGGGAGATGGCGCCGGTGCATGCGATGGTGCATGGGCCGGTTCCGCGTGTTGTGCATGCGGCGGTCGCGGGTAGTTGTTGGGATCGCCCACATTGGCCGTGAGGCTGGCCGAGGCGCGGAACTTGTGGTGCGCGATCGACACCTGCTCATTGAGCACGCGCACGTTGCCCGAGTGGTCCGCATAGAGCTGCTGCTGGCGCTCGGTCGACAGCTGTACCGAGGCGTTCGGGCCGAAGGTGGCATTGCGCCGCCCCGGCCGCGGGTCACCCACGCTGAGGCCGGCCGACGCGGACATCTCCAGCACGCTGCTCGAGCTGTCCTGCGTCATGTCGGAAATGATGAGCTTCCCGTTGCGCGCCAGCAGCGCGGAGACCGCGTCGTCGAAGGGCTGTCCGCGTTCGTCGCGCAGCGTCTCCCATCGGGCGAGGTCGCGCACCACGTTCTTCAGGTTCTCGATCATCTCGGGCAGGCGGCCCGGCTCGCGGCGGATGCGCATGATGGCGCCATCGACCTGCGTGCTGCTGTACCCGCCCTTGAGCCCGCCGGAGAGGCGCAATCCCAGCACGTCCTCGGCGAGCTTGAAGGTCGGCCCCGCGCTCAGCCCCAGCTCGCCGCCGGCCTGACGGATCGAGCCGGCGGTGATCTGCAGGCCTTGCATCGGGTGAAAGATGTCGAGGAAGGCTTCGCGCCTCACCTGCGCGCTGGCCACGGGCGTGATCAGCGGGTGGCCCGCCGACGGCGTGGAGATCGACATGTTCGACAGCAACCCGGCGCCGGCGACGGCACCGTCCGCAGCGCGCAGCCGGGTGCGCAGGTCCCAGCCGTCGAGCTTGGCGCACAGGTCGTCGACGAAGCGCTGCCGGCCGTCGGCCGCGGGAGACAGCAGGTGGCGGGCCGCGGACAGACGCTCGCTGGCCCCGGCCACCAAGGCGTCCGTCTGCGTCTCGTCCCGCGCCGCGGACTGAGGCGAACGGGCTGCGACGTCCTGCAGCGCGGACGCGGCGCGCGCGGCCATGGCCAGCAACGGCTCGGCGGGCGGCATGGGCAGTGGCGCGCCCTGCGGCGCCTCGCCTGCCCGCGCCCGCGCCAGCGCCTGGATCGACGCCATCTCCGCGCTGGTCGGCGTATGAGCCGGGGACAGGCCGGGGTTCGCCTTCATGAAGGCCCCGAACGCGTGGCCGATGGCCGCTTCAGGCGCCGGCGCTTCCTGCCGCGCGAGGGCCTGGTCGATGAGCTGAGCTCCAGCCTGTTCCAGCATGTCGGCGGCAGCGCCCAGATGCTCGCGCACCTGCACGGAGGGCGTGCGCACGCCGACGGACGCGCCCACCGTGTCGAGCCGCTCCAGCACGCCGGCCCGCAGCGGCGTCTTCTTGCCCAGGGGATTCAGGCTGGGAGGATCCAGGTCTTGCCGCCGCGTCACGCCCTGCTCGATGTCCGGCGCGGGCGCACCGCCCAGACCCAGCATCTGCTGCACCCGGCTCGCGAAGCCGGCCTCGGGGGCCTGCGCGCGATCGATCCATTGCGTGACCAGCTTGGTCAGGCGCTTGTTGACGCGGCCGTAGTGCGACTCCGGCGCATTGGAGACGAAGCCCATGCGCACCGCGCGCAGTGCCGCGAGGTCACGCTGGCTGGTCACGGCGTCGGTGCCCGATTCGGCGCTGGCCATGGCCGCGCGCTTGGCGCCGTCGAGCCAGGCTCGCACGGGCGCGGAGGATTCCTGCCGCTGAGCCTGGTCCGCGCGCCAGAAGGCCCGCACATCGAGCGACTGCGGCGTCACCTCGGCGATCGTGGCCTGGTCGCGTGCCGCGAGCATCAGCACCTCGGTGCCGCGGTGCACGCCGCTCATCAGGCGGAACAGGGCCTTCACGTCGGCCTCGGCCTGTTCAGGCCCGTCGCCGGCATGGGTCGACATCCAGGTCAACGTGGGCCTGCTCATCAACGCCCGCAGCGCATCGGCAGCGCGCGTGGTGTCGCCTGCCGTCACATGCGCCAGCATGCGGGAGGCGGCCTCCACCATCGAGGACCGCGACATCGCCTCCTTCAGCGGCTGATCGGGCAGGCGATGCGCCAGCGCCTGCAGCTGGTCGGTGAGCGCGGGGGCCGGCTCGGTGGCCTTGAAGCCAGGCGGATGGGCCAGCATCAGCGCCACCAGGCGATGTTCGGCCGCGTTGAGCGCCTCGTCGTGACGCTGCTGGATCTGCCGGGCGCCATCGGCGGCGGCCTGCACCGCCGGCCGCTGGCGGTTCACCTCGCCGAGCGCGGGATGTCCTGGCCCGGCCGCGCCGAGCCGCCGGTCGATGCGGTCGAGCTCACCCGCCGAGAAATCCAGCCGCA
>Ga0099823_1000009_pt1 | contig 99451 bp, 70 predicted proteins | sample CowpearedBW_FD_76831 | JGI IMG/M metagenome (GOLD analysis project Ga0099823, IMG submission 76831) | Root nodule microbial communities of legume samples collected from California, USA - Cow pea red BW | ecosystem: Host-associated > Plants > Roots > Nodule | place: USA: California | collected...
CATCAGCGTCGACTTGCCGGAGCCCGACGGACCGATGATGGCGACCATCTCGCCAGCCTCGATCGTCAGGTCGACATCGCGCAGCACCGCCACGGTGCCCTCGCCGGCCGGATATTCGCGGACCAGGCCGCGCAGTTCGAGCAGCGCCGCCATGGTCACCTCCCCGGCGGCGGGTGATGCTCCTCGCCCGAGGCCCCCGCGCCCGCGCCCAGCGGCGCGGCCTCGGCGGTGACGACCTTCTCGCCCTCCTTCAGCCCTTCCAGCACTTGCGCCCGCACGCGGTTGTTCAGTCCGATGCGGACCTGGCGATCCTCGAGCCGGCCTTCGGCGCCGACCACGCGGACCTTGTAGCGATCACTCTTGCCCTCGCGCGCGCCGAGCGCCGCGACCGGGATCGACAGCGTCGCTTTCGCCTGAGCCAGCACGATGGTCGCCTGCGCCGTCATGTTGATGCGCAGCGTGCCGTCGGGATTGGGCACGTCGAAGATGCCGTTGTAGTAGATCGCGCTGGCCGCGGCGGAGCTGCCCGAGGTCGACGAGCCCGTGGCGGTCGTCGCGTCGGCCAGCGTCGTGTCGCCGGGCTCGACGGCGCGCAGCGTGGCCTCGATGCGGCGGTCGGGATCGCCCAGCAGCGAGAAGTGCACCGGCATGCCGGCCTTGACGCGCGGCACGTCAGCTTCCGAGATGCGCGCCTTGATCGTCATCGTGTCCAGCCGCGCCAGCTTGATGATGGTCGGCGCCGTCTGCGCGGCGTTCACCGTCTGGCCCTGCTCGGTGACGATGGCGACCACGGTGCCGTCCATCGGCGCGAGCACCTTGGCGTAGCCGAGGTTCAGGCGCGCGGTGTCCACCTTGATGCGGGCCTGCGCGACGATGGCCTGCTGCGACTCGACATCGGCGCGCGCGGTGTTGAGCGTCGCTTCCGCGGTTTCCAGATCGGCGCGCGCGCCGGCATCGCCCGAGGCCAGTTCGCGCTGCCGCTTCGCGGCGAGGTCGGCCTGCGCCAGCGTCGCCCGGCGCGCGGTCAACAGCGCCTCGGCGCTGCGCAGCGAGGCCTCGGCGTCGCGCAACTCGTTCTGCTGCGTCAGCGCGTCGATCTCGGCGATGAGCTGGCCTTCCTTGACCTTGTCGCCCAGCGCCACCGCCAGCCGCTTCACTTCACCGGTCGCGCGGGCGCCGACGCTCACCAGCTTGAACGCGTTGATCGTGCCGGTGGCCAGCACGCTGACCTCCAGGTCGCCGCGCTCGACCGCGGCCGACGTCACCTGCGGCGGCGGCGGCGGGCTGAACCAGACCGCCTTCACCACCAGAGCCGCCACCCCAAGTCCCGCCACGGTCAGCGCCAGCCGGCCCGGCCTCATCCACTGCTTCATTCGAACTCCCTCGATCCCTGAATCCGCCGCGCTCACCGCGCGGCGGCCACCGCGCCAGCATCGCCCCAGCCGCCGCCCAGCACCTTGTAGAGCGTGATGCGGTTGAGTTGCTCGCTCAGCCGCAGCGTCACCAGCGCCTGCTGCGCGCCCATCAGCGAGCGCTGCGCATCGAGCAGGTCCAGCTGCGTCGTGCTGCCGGCGCGGTACTGCGTCTCCGCCAGACGCAGCTGGCGCTCCGCCGACGCCAGCAGCGCCTGCTGCGCCGCCAGCCGGTCGGCCAGCGTCGCGCGCACGGCGAGCGCGTCGGCGACTTCGCGGAACGCTGTCTGCACGGTCTTGTCATAGGTCGCCAGCGCGATGTCGCGGCTGGCCTCGGCCTGGCGCACGGCGGCATCGCGCGCGCCGCCGTCGAAGATCGGCAGCGACGCCGACGGGCCGAAGCTCCACGACCCGCTGCCCGCCTTGAACAGGCCTGACAGCGCGCTGCTGCCGGTGCCCGCGCTCGCGGTCAGGCTGATGGACGGAAACCGCGCCGCGCGCGCCGCGCCGATGTCCGCGTGCTTCGCGATCAGCGCATGCTCGGCCGCGAGCACGTCCGGACGGCGCTGCAGCACGCTCGACGGCACGCCGGCTGGCAGATCGACCAGCAGGCTCACCGATGCCAGCGCGTCATCGGCACGCGGCTCGAAGTCCACCGGCAGCCCCGCGCCGAGCAACAGCTCCAGCGCATGGCGGTCCTGCGCGATCGTCGCCGGATAGGCGGCGGCTTCGGCGATCGCGCTCTGCACGGCCGTCTCCGCCTGCGCGAGCACCAGGCCCGACACCGCGCCCGCCGCATGGCGGCGGCGGGTCAGCGCCAAGGAGCGCTGCTGGCTCTCCAGCGTCTGCTGCGCGAGCCGTTGCCGCTCCAGGTCGGCGGCCCAGGTCAACCAGGCGCTCGCGGTCTCGGCGACCAGCGTGATCTGGACGCTGCGGCGCGACTCGGCAGCGCCCAGCAGCGACGCTTCGGCCGACGCGCTCAGGTTGCGCACGCGGCCGAAGAGGTCGAGCTCGAAGCTGGACAGCGCCAGCTGCATCGACACCTGCTGCGTGACCTGCCCCGCCGCGCCGCTGCGGGTGGCACCCGCGGAGACGCCCAGCGCGGGCAGGCGCTGCGCATCGGTCTGGCGGAAGGCGGCGCGGGCCTGCTCGACCTGCAGCGCGGCGACGCGCAGGTCGCGGTTCTCGCGCAGCGCCAGGGCGACGGCGCCGCGCAGCCGCTCGTCGAGGAACATCGCCGGCCAATCGGGCACGGCGGGCTCGGCGGCCGGCGCCGACGACGCCGATGCCGGCACGGCCGGTTCGGGGCGGTGGTAGTCCGGCGCGAGGTTGACGCAGCCCGCGAGCATCAGCGCGAGGGTCAGGACTTGCGGCGGCAGGAAGCGCGTCGGCGACGCCATGGCCTGCGGGGATCGCGGCCCTGAGATCGGAGTTCGGGTCATCGGCGGGAAGTCTCACGCAACAGGCGCATCGGACTGTGTGGAATCAGTGACGGACGAAGCGGACCAGGCTCCGGAACAGACGCCCTGGGAGAAGGCCCCGCATCATGCATCAGCTGGCCGCAAGGCGTTTGACCCCCCGGTAAACCGGCATGTCAACGCTGACGCAATGCCACGCGCCGCCGATGCCGTTCGGCGTACGGCCAATGACGCCATGGCTTGGGCGGATACTCGCGGATTCCCTCGACCCGGGAGCCTTCTTGCCCGCTTTCCCCGCCGCCTCCGGTTCCGCCGATGCCCCCCCCGCGCCCCCCTTGCCGCCCTTCCTCGCGGGCGGCGGCGACATCGCGCGCCGGATCGCCGACTTCGACTGGCGCCGCACCGCGCTCGGCCCGCTGACCGGCTGGCCCGACCATGTGCGCCATGCCACCGCGCTGATGCTGCGGGCGCGCGTGCCCATCGTGATGCTGTGGGGCGAACCCGGCGTGATGATCTACAACGACGCGTATGGCGTGTTCGCGGGCGCACGCCATCCGCAGCTGCTTGGCACCAACGTGCGCGAGGGCTGGCCCGAGGTGGCCGACTTCAACGACAACGTGATGCGCGTCGGCCTGGCCGGCGGCACGCTGCACTACGAGGATCAGGTGCTGGTGCTGCACCGCCATGGCCGCGCCGAGCAGGTGTGGCTGAACCTGGACTATTCGCCGCTGCTGGACGACGCCGGCCGGCCGGCGGGCGTGATGGCGATCGTCGTCGAGACCACGGCCAAGGTGACCGCCGAGCGGCGCGTGCGCGGCGAGCGCGAGCGGCTGAGCAAGCTGTTCGAGCAGGCGCCCAGCTTCATGGCCGTGCTGGCCGGTCCCGAGCACCGCTTCGAATCGGTCAACCCCGCCTACCAGCGCCTGATCGGCCATCGCGACGTGCTGGGCCGCGGCATCGCCGAGGCGCTGCCGGACGCGGCCGCGCAGGGCTACGTGAAGCTGCTCGACGCGGTCCGCGCCACCGGCCGCGCCTACACCGCCCAGTCGGCGCTGTTCGTCTCCGCGGGCGAGGACGGGACGCCGCAGGAGCACTTCCTGGATTTCGTCTATCAACCGATCCGCGATGACGACGGCACGGTGTCGCACATCTTCGTCGAGGGCGTCGACGTCACCGCCCGCGTGCGCGGCGAGCAGCGGCGCGCCGCGCTCGCCGGCCTGAGCGAGCGGTTGCGCGAGGTCGGCGCACCAGCGGACGTCGGCTTCGCCGCGGCGCAGATGCTGGGGATGATGCTGTCGGCGACGCGGGCGGGCTACTGCACCGTCGATCACGAGGCCGAGACCGTGCGCATCGAGCGCGACTGGATGCGCGGCGGGCTCGACAGCCTGGCGGGCACGCGGCGCTTGCGCGACTACGGCAGCTTCGTCGAGGCGCTCAAGCGCGACGAGGTCGTCGCCATCGCCGATGTGGCCGACGATCCCCTGACCCGCGACCATGGCGCCGCCTTCGACGCGATGCGGGTGCGCTCCATCGTCAACGTGCCGGTGCTGGAGCAGGGCCGGCTGGTGGCGCTGCTGTTCGTGCATGACGAGTCGCCGCGCGCCTGGAGCAACGAAGACGTCGCGCTGATCCGCGAAGTGGCGCACCGCACGCGCGTGGCGGTCGAGCGCGCGCGCAACCAGGCGATCGCGCAGGACCGGGAGGAGCGGCTGCTGCGCTCGGACCGGCGCAAGGACGAGTTCCTGGCCACGCTCGCGCACGAGCTGCGCAATCCGCTGGCGCCGATCCGCAACGCGGTGCACCTGCTGGGCGCCGCCGATCGCGAGGGGCGCTTCGTCCAGATCCGGGATCTGCTCGAGCGTCAGGTCAATCACATGGTCCGCCTGGTCGATGACCTGCTGGAGGTCTCGCGCATCAGCCGCGGGCTGATCACGCTGCGCCACGAGCCGGTGAGCCTGAGCAACATCGCCGATGCCGCCGTCGAGAGCAGCCATCCGCTGATCGACCGCGAGCATCACAAGCTGACGCTGCGCTTCGACGGGCCGGCGCCGTGGGTGCAGGGCGATCCGGTGCGGCTCACGCAGCTGCTGGTGAATCTGCTGAACAACGCCGCGCGCTACACCGACCCGGGCGGCCACATCGACGTCCACGTCACGCGCGAGGACGCCGACGCCGTGATCACCGTGACCGACACCGGCATCGGCATCGCGCCCGAGCAACTGCCGCAGTTGTTCGAGCTGTTCTCGCAACTGGACCGCTCGCACAGCCGCTCGCAGGGCGGGCTGGGCATCGGGCTGAGCCTGGCGCAGACGCTGGCGCGGCTGCACGGCGGTCAGCTGACGGCCTTCAGTGAGGGCCTGGGCCAGGGCAGCCGCTTCCAGTTGCGGCTGCCGGAGATTCCGGCGCCGGTCGCGAGCGCGCCGGCCGAGGCGCGCGACGACGGCCCGCTGGCGGCGCGGTTGCTGCTGGTCGATGACAACCGCGATGCCGCCGACACGACGGCCGAGCTGCTGCGGCTGATGGGCGCGGAGGTCGAGGTGGCCTATGACGGCCCGACGGCGCTGGACTCGGTGCGCGCGCTGCGCCCGGACGCGATCCTGCTGGACATCGGCATGCCGGACATGGATGGACACGAGGTCGCGCGGCGGCTGCGCGAGATGAGCGGCGAGATCGGCCAGCCGCGCCTGATCGCGCTGACCGGCTGGGGCCAGGAGCAGGACCGCGAGCGCACGCGCGCGGCCGGCTTCGATGACCACATGGTCAAGCCGGTCGACGTCGACGCCTTGAAGGCGACGCTGATGGCTGGCCGCAGGCCGGCGATGGATTGATGGTTCCGACGCGAACGGGAGAACAGACTGCCATGCTGCTGCGCATCCACCACGCCGCGATCATCTGCTCGGACTACGAGCGCTCGCGCCGCTTCTACACCGAGGTGCTGGGCCTGCGCGTGATCGCGGAGACCTATCGCGAGGCGCGCCGCTCGCACAAGCTGGACCTGGCGCTGCCGGACGGCGGGCAGATCGAGCTGTTCAGCTTCCCGGGCGCGCCGCCGCGCCCGTCGTATCCGGAGGCGCAGGGGCTGCGCCATCTCGCGTTCGAGGTGGACGACGTCGAGCGCGGCAAGGCCGAACTCGAGGCGCGCGGCGTCGCCGTCGAGCCGGTGCGCGTCGACGAGCTCACCGGCAAGCGCTTCACCTTCTTCGCCGATCCGGACGGCTTGCCGCTCGAGCTCTACGAGCGCTGAGCGGCGTTCCGGGTCAGTTCAACCGGTAGTTCAGCCGCAGCCAGGTCACGGTGCCCTCGGGGCGGTTGCGCACCGAGAACTCCTTCATCACCTTGAAGTCGACGCCCCAGTCGCCGCTCTCCGACAGGTAGGCGACCAGCGGTCCGGCCGACAGCGCCTGCACCTTGTTGGCGCCGGCCGCGCTGCCCTGATCCGCCGTGAACTGCTTGAGCACGTAACCCTGCACGCCGACCTTCCACTGGTCGTTCAGCTGATAGGTGCCGGACCAGTCCGCATGCAGGTACTGGCCGGAGCGCACGCCGGTGTCGTCGTTGCGGGTGTTGAACGAGTAGGTCGCGCGCAGGCCGACGGCGATGCCGTTCTCCCACACACGCGAAGCCACCAGCAGCGGCTTGAAGGTCCAGAACTTGCCAGCGCCCGGATTGACCGCGCGGCTCGCGTCGTACGAGCCCAGCGGCGGATTGAACGCGACCCCCAGCGCCACCCGCGACTCGTCCTGCTGCCAGTCGAGATAGGCGGCCAGCTCCGGATCGGCCAGGCCGCTGCGCTTGCCCGACAGCGCGGCGCCGGCGCCCGCCAGCTGCGCGTTGATCTGCGCGGCGGCGGCCGGCGGCACGGCCGCGGGGATCACCGTCGTCAGCGTGAAGTCGTTGGTCTGGCGCACCATCGGGAAGGCGGCGGAGAAGCCCAGCCGGCCCTCCATCACGATCTTCTCGGTGACCCAGGTCAGACGCGGCACGAAGACATCCGCCTTGATCGAGCCATTCACCGTCAGCGGCAGCGTGCCGACACCAGGCACGGCCATCGCGCGCGTCGGCGTGTGGCCATCGGCATCGCGCAGCTTGTCGGCCTCGTAGTGCTGGACCCAGAACTGCGCATACAGGCCGGGGAACTGCGGCGTCGAGATCTCATAGGACGGCGCGCCCAGCAGCGCGCGGACCTGGCTGTTCTCGGTGGCGTGAGCGGCACCCGCGGCGGCAAGCAGGGCGGCGGCCACGGCAAGCGCGCGCGGTATCAGGCGGAAACAGTCGATGGACACGGGGAACTCTCCGGAGGAGTTGGAATTCTTGGGCGGTCCTTCATCGACGCGGCAACCGGTCTGAATGCGGTCCGCAACTGGTTCACGGCGCTGGCGACAGGGGCGTGATGAAGCGGCGCGCATCGTGCCAGCGGATGCGCGGGGGTGCCGTGGTAAACGTCACATCGACCCCGCGATTAGAGGCACGGCCCCAGTTTCCGGGGCTGACGCGCCACAGCCGCTCGCGTTTAATCCGCCCCCACCGCGATTCGAGCGGAGGAGACATCCATGCCATTCAAGATCAAGACCGCCTTGCGCAACGCCCTGTCCATCGGCCTCCTGGCCGCTTCCAGCCTGTCCTTCGCCGCCGAGGTGGACGTCGAAGGCTACAAGTTCCAGGACACCACGGTGCTGCACGGCCAGACGCTGCAGCTCAACGGCGCGGCCACTTCCAGCATCCTCTCGACGCGCTCGACGGCGGTGGCCTTCTACCTGCCGCGCAAGCAGTCGACGATGGAGGCGGCCGTCGCGGAGAAGGGGGCCAAGCGCATCACCTTCTACATGATGCGCGACGTGTCCTCGCGCGACCTGGCCAACGCGATGCTGGACCGCATCCGCCAGAACGCGGCGGAGGAGTTCAACAAGAACATCGTCCAGACCTCGCAGCTGGGCGTGATCTTCGGCAACCGCGCCAAGCTGCTCAAGGGCGATCTGTGCGCGATCGACTACGACCCGGTGAAGCAGACCACCGAGTTCAGCCTCAATGGCCAGAAGATCGGCGACACCATCCAGGGCGAGAGCTTCTTCCCGATGATGATGAAGGTCTGGATCGGGCCGAAGGTGCGCGGCAGCACGCGCGACGGCTTGCTGGGCATCGCCCCGCCGAAGTGAACGACGTGGCGCAGCCGGGCCTCGCGCCCGGTCCGCGAGGGCTCAGCGGCCCAGCTGCTTCAGCGCGGCCTGCAGGCCGGTGACGCCGCCGACGCGCTGGTCGTTGATGAAGACCTGCGGCATCTGGCGCACCGATGGGCCGCACTTCTCGTAGAAGGCCAGGCGCTCGGCCTCGTCGTCGATCAGGATCTCCTGGAATTCCATCCCGCGGGACTTGAGGAGGCTCTTCGCCGTGTCGCATTGCGGGCAGGCGGACTTGGAGTAGACGACGATCTTCAGCTGCATGGGGAGGGAGTGTATGCGGGGTCGCCGGGCGCCTTGCGCTTAAGCTGCGCCCCCATGGACGCCCTGATCACCGCCGCCGCCCGCTTCCTGGCCGCCGGCGACGCGTTGAGCGCGCTGCAGCGGGTCGCGCTGCGCGATGACCCGCCGGCGCTGGCGCTGCGCGGGATCGCGATGGCGCAGCTGGGCGAGCATCCGCGCGCCCGCGAGCTGCTGCGCCGGGCGGCCAAGGCCTTCGGGCCGAAGGAAGCGGTGGCCCGCGCGCGCTGCGTCGTCGCCGAGGCCGAGGTGGCGTTGGCGATGCGCGATCTCGGCGACACGCCACGCGCGTTGCTGAGCGCGGCCGCCGCGCTGGATGCTCACGAGGACCACGTCAACGCGCTGCAGGCGCGCGTGATCGCCGCGCGGCGTCTGCTCCTGCTGGGCCGGCTCGACGAGGCCGCCGCGGCGCTGCCGGCGGTCGATCTCTCCGGCGTGCCGCCACTGCTGGGCGCGATCGCGGCGCTGGCGTCGGCGGAACTCGCAATGCGCTCGCTGCGCTGCCGTGACGCGCTGGCCGCGGTTGACATGGCGCAGGCCTGCGCGCGGCGCTCCGGCGTGCCGGCGCTGATCGCCGAAGCGGCCGAACTGCGCGCCCTCCTCGATCGACCCGTCGCTCGCCGCATCGATGCCCGCGAGCAAGTCCCCTTGCGCCTGCGGGAGGTCGAGGAGCTCCTCGCGTCGCCCGCGCTCGTGGTCGACGCCTGCCGGCGCGCGATCCGCGGCGCCGGACTCGACGTCGACCTCGCGCGCCGGCCGGTGCTGTTCGCGCTCGTGCGCGCGCTGGCCGAGGCCTGGCCTGGTGATGCGCACCGGAACACGCTGATCCTTCGTGCTTTCCGCACGCGCCATCCGGACGAAACCCATCGAGCGCGACTACGGGTGGAGCTCGGCCGCTTGCGCGCGCTGATCGAGCCCGCCGCCGCCATCGAGGCGACGCCCGAAGGCTTCGCCTTGCGCCTGGCCGCGACATCGGAAGCGCCGGATCGCGCCGTGACCGTGCTCGTGCCGCCCATCGAGGGCGAACTCGCTGCACTGCAGGCGCTGCTGGCGGACGGGGCGGCGTGGTCGACATCGGCGCTCTCGCTGGCGCTCGGCGCGAGCCAGCGCACGGTGCAGCGCGCGCTGGCGGAACTCGAGGCCGCCGGACAGGTTCGGGCCCTGGGCCAGGCGCGTGCCAAGCGCTGGCTCGCGCCGGCCATGACGGGAATCGCGACGATCTTGTTACTCCCCGCCTTGCCGCCGGCTGGATAGATTGGCATCCATGCGGCGACGTCCCGCCGCACAAGGAGAGAACGATGTCCTGTACCGATCAGAATGCTGGCGCGAGCGCCTGCGACCCGAAGGCTGAGGCGCTCATGGCCTCCAACGCCGGACTGCCGGCCGCGCGGCCTGCGGAGATCGTCCGCGAATACGGTCCCTACCCCGGCGCGCCCGCCGTGCATGGCGTGAGCCATGACGGCGACCGCGTGTGGGCCGCGACCGCGCTGGGCTTGCTGGCGATCGACCCGGCCAGCGGCGAAGTGCGCCGCACGCTGCCCTGCGCCGCCGACGCCGGCACCGCCTTCGACGGCCGGCTGCTGTACCAGATCGCCGAGTCGCGCATCGACAAGATCGATCCGGCAAGCGGTCAGGTCGTGGGCTCCATCCCGGCGCCGTCCGGCCAGGGCAGCGACTCCGGCCTGACCTGGGCCGAGGGGAGCCTGTGGGTGGGCCAGTACCGCGATCGCAAGATCGTGCAGATCGACCCCGACACCGGCGCGGTGCGCCGCACGATCGAGTCGAATCGCTTCGTCACCGGCGTCACCTGGGTCGACGGCGAACTGTGGCACGCGACCTGGGAAGGCGACGAGAGCGAGCTGCGCCGCGTCGATCCGGCGGATGGCCGTGTGATGGAGCGCCTCGCGATGCCGGAGAACGTCGGTGTCAGCGGGCTGGAGTCCGATGGCGCCGGCCTGTTCTATTGCGGCGGCGGTGGCAGCGGGAAGCTGCGCGCGGTCCGCCGCCCGGCGCGCGCATGAAGCGCTGACAGCGATCAGCGCTGCTTGCCCAGGTCCATGACCCAGTACTTGCTGTAGGCGTTCGACGAGGAGGCGGCGGGCCGGCAGGCGACGCCCATGTCGACGAAGTTCGCCGACATCAGGTTGGCGCAGTGGCCGGCGCTGTTGCGCCAGGAGCTCATCACGGACGCCACGTCCGCCTGCCCGGCGGCGATGTTCTCGCCGACCGCGGCCCAGCTGTAGTTGACCGCGTTGATGCGGTCGACGAAGGTGCGGCCGTCCTGGCTGTCATGGCTGAAGTAGTTCTTCGTCGCCATGTCGAGCGCGTGGCCGTCGGCGGCCTGGGTCAGCTTGTCGTTCCAGACGACCGGCGGCACGGCGGGGTAGTTCGTGCCGCCGCAATTGGCGCCCGAAGCGCGCAGTGCGTTGATGCGGTCCAGCAGGTCCTGCTTGAAGTTGGGCAGGTCGCAGGTGCCGGCGACGACGGGAGGCGTCGTTGGTCCGGGCTGGCTGGGATCGGTCGGGGTGGGCGTGACCGGGGTGCCACCGCTGGCCGGTGCATCGCTGCCTCCGCCGCCGCAGGCGCCCAGGCCGAGCGCCAGCAAGGCGGCAACGAGCATGGAAAAAGGGAACTGCCGGTGGGCCGGCTTGTTGGAAGTGGCATCCATCCGGGAATCTTAGGAAACAGATGGAAAGAAAGCTGGAACGAAACGTTCCAAAGGTCAGACCGCGAGGCCCCGTCGCAACAGACCTCGATGCTTGCGATCGAACCAGCCGGCCACGTCGGCGAGGAACGGAACGATCCAGGCCATCGCCTCCTGCAGTTCGTCTTCGTCCACCGTGTAGCCTGGCCGGTACTTCCTATTGCGCCAGTCGCGCAAGGTGTCCAGTTCATCAAAACGCGATTCACCAAGCTGCAGCGCGTGACAGGCGCCTTCGAGCACCACCACGTGGTGCCCACGATCACTCGTCACGCGCCAGCCTTCAGCGCAAGCGACGGCCATGGAGGCCAGCAGCACGGCATCCCATGACGCATCCATCCGGGTGCCATTCGAAATCGCCGGGTGGCCGGCGTCCTGCAACTTTGTCTGGGCTTGAGCCAGCCACTGCACCGCATCGCGTGCGTTCACCGGGATAGCCCGGAGAGGAGCATCAGGCTGCGCCGCCAGCTCCCGAAAGGACTTCAGCATCGAACTCTCCAATCAAGGGAATTCGCGGCCCCCGCGCGATGTCCTGCGCGAAGCTCTCCCCGCCACGAAGTTGTTCCTCAAAGGAGGCGATCGTAGAAACGGAGGCATGCACCTCCCGGCCGAGCACCCGGCCTGCGGGCTTCAAAGCAACATTGAGCTTGAGTTCCGACAAACTTCCGAGCACGAGCACATCGATATCGCTATCGGGGCCCGCTGTGCCGCGCGCGACCGAGCCGAACACGATGGCGGCCTGGATGCCCTTCAGGGGTTGAAGGGCCTCACGCAGCGTCCGTACCAGCAGACTGTCCTGCTGCATCAGTTGCACCAGCGGCAACAGCGACGGATCCGGACTCGCCTGATAGCGCGGCAATCCATCGCGTTCGCGCCGGGTCACCAATCCGGCACTGGCCCAGCGCTTCAACCACCGCGCGACGCTCCCCGCATCCGTGCCAGCCTCGGCGGCCAACTCGCGCTGGCCGAAGCCGCGTCCCGGTTCCGAGAACAAGGTGCGCAACACCTTGAAGCGGCCGGCGCTTCCGAAGATCTCCGTGAGTTGCGATTCGTTCATGGTGACGGCGTAGGCAGTTTGCCTACATTGTAGGCAGATCGCCTACGACGTAGCCAAATTGCCCACAACGTAGCCAATCCGCCTACAGCCGCCACGCCGACAGGGCCGGCCGCCTTTCCAGGCGCCAGCCCCTTTGGCGGATCACATCAGGTCGTAGCGATCCAGGTTCATCACCTTGGTCCACGCCTTGACGAAGTCCCGGACGAACACCTGCTCCCCGTCCTTCGAGGCATAGACCTCCGACAGCGCCCGCAGCTGCGAGTTGGAGCCAAACACCAGATCCGCCGCCGTGCCGGTCCACTTCAGCGCCCCCGACGTCCGGTCGCGGCCCTCGAGCACGCCTTCGTCGCTTTCCGAGCGCTGCCACTTCGTCCGCATGTCCAGCAGGTTGACGAAGAAGTCGTTGCTCAGAGTCTCAGGCCGCGTCGTGAAGACGCCGTGCTTCGTGTGGCCGAAATTCGTGCCCAGCATCCGCATCCCGCCGATCAGCGCGGTGAGTTCCGGCGCACTCAGCGTCAGCAGCTGCGCCTTGTCCACCATCAGCTCGGCGGCGTGCTTCACCAGATCCTTGCGGATGTAGTTGCGGAAGGCGTCGGCGGCCGGCTCGAGCACGCCAAAGGACTCGACGTCCGTCTGCTCCTGCGTCGCGTCGGTGCGGCCCGGCGTGAAGGGCACGACGAGCTCGTGCCCCGCCGTCCTCGCCGCGGCCTCGATGCCCGCGGAGCCGCCCAGCACGATCAGGTCGGCCAGCGAGATCTGCTTGCCGCCGGCCGCCGCGCCGTTGAACTCCTTGCGCACCGCTTCGAGCTTGGCCAGCACCTTCTCGAGCTCGCTCGGCTGGTTGACCGGCCATTCCTTCTGCGGTGCGAGGCGGATCCGCGCGCCGTTGGCGCCGCCGCGCTTGTCGCCGCCGCGGAAGGTGGACGCCGAGGCCCACGCCGTGGTCACCAGCTGCGACACGCTCAGCCCGCTGGCGAGCAGCGCGGCCTTCAGCGCCGCAACGTCCTTGTCATCGACCAGCGGATGCGAGACCTTCGGGACCGGGTCCTGCCAGATGAGCTCTTCCTTCGGCACCAGCTTGCCGAGGTAGCGGGACAGCGGCCCCATGTCCCGGTGCGTGAGCTTGAACCAGGCGCGCGCGAACGCGTCGGCCAGTTCCTCCGGATGCTGCAGGAAGCGGCGCGAGATCTTCTCGTAGGCCGGATCGACGCGCAGCGCGAGGTCGGCCGTCGTCATCATCGGGGCGTGGCTGCGGCTCTTGTCGTGCGCGTCGGGGACGGTGCCCGCGCCGGCGCCGCCCTTGGGCGTCCACTGGTGCGCGCCGGCCGGGCTCTTCGTCAGTTCCCATTCATAGCCGAACAGCGTCTCGAAGTAGCTGTTGTCCCACTGGGTCGGCGTCGGCGTCCAGGCGCCCTCGATGCCGCTGGTGATGGTGTAGACGCCCATGCCATCGCCGAACTTGTTCTTCCAGCCCAGGCCCTGCTCCTCGAGCTCCGCGCCCTCCGGCATCGCGCCGACCTGGCTCGCATCGCCCGCGCCATGCGCCTTGCCGAAGGTGTGGCCGCCGGCCACCAGCGCCACGGTCTCTTCGTCGTTCATCGCCATGCGCTTGAAGGTCTCGCGGATGTCGCGCGCCGACTGGGCCGGATCGGGATTGCCGTTCGGGCCCTCCGGGTTCACGTAGATCAGACCCATCTGCACCGCGGCGAGCGGATTGGCCAGATCGCGGTCGCCGGCGTAGCGCTCGTCGCCCAGCCAGGTGGTCTCCGGGCCCCAGAAGATGTCGGTCTCGGGCTCCCACACGTCGGCGCGGCCGCCAGCGAAACCGAAGGTCTTGAAGCCCATCGATTCCAGCGCGACGTTGCCGGCCAGGATCATCAGATCGGCCCACGACAGCTTGCGCCCGTACTTCTGCTTGACCGGCCAGAGCAGGCGGCGGGCCTTGTCGAGGTTGCCGTTGTCCGGCCAGCTGTTGAGCGGCGCGAAGCGCTGCGCGCCGGTGCCCGCGCCGCCGCGGCCGTCCTGCACGCGATAGGTGCCGGCCGAGTGCCACGCCATGCGGATGAAGAACGGGCCGTAGTGGCCGTAGTCGGCGGGCCACCAGTCCTGCGAATCGGTCATCAGCGCATGCAGGTCCTTGACGACGGCATCCAGGTCCAGGGTCTTGAACTCGTGCGCGTACTTGAACTCCTCGCCCATCGGATTGGTCTTGGGCGAGTGAAGCGAGAGGATGGAGAGGTTGAGCTGATCGGGCCACCAATCGCGGTTGCCTTTGGCTCCGGCCACCGTGTGCTTGTGTGACACGCCCGTGAAGGGGCACTTGGATTCGACTGACATGTCCGTCTCCTGAGTTGAGCCTTGGGGAACCGTCCGCTTGTCCGCAACGTGCGAGCGCGGACGAGTCTAGGACTCGGCAGGAGATCGGAGCAACAGGCGTCGCCTATCGGGGCGATAGCTTTCTCGGCGGACTCGGGCCGTTCGGCTCAGGCCGCTTCTTCAACGAGCTTCATCAGCGGTCTGGCCGGCTCTTCGTCAGGCCGACGACGCCGCCTGGCGGTGGATCGGAGACCATCGATGTGCTCCTGCAGACTTGCAGAGACGGGCTGCCACATCGGGTCGAGAATGAAGTCGATACCCTCCCGGCGCGCCATCTTGGCTGCCGGCACAAAGTCGGCATCTCCCGCGACCAGCACGATCTGGTCGACGTGTTTGCGAAGCGCGAGCGTCACGATGTCGACGCCGATGTTCATGTCGACTCCCTTCTGCCGCACATCCGGTACCACGTCGGAGTCGGTCAGATCTTCAAGCCGCAGTTGCCCCTTCAAGAGGGATTGGATGACATGAGGCTTGATCGTCCAGGGATTTGCTGAAGCCAACGTCCCGAGACGCAGCGCGACCTTGCGCTTGGTCTTGAGGCGTTCGTGGAGCTGGAGGCGAAAGACCGCTTCCTCACTGCTTCCGAAACTGACGCCCTTCCCGCTAATGGGATTCTGCAAGCGCTTCATCAGCGGCGGGCAGTCGTAGAAGTAGATGCGAAACAGGTCCCTCACCCGCCGAGCCCTGCCTCGGCCATGTTCGACAAGATGGGCCACCGCCCATCGAAATGCGCAGTCCGCAGCACGCTCCGCATTGAAGGCATTGTCGGGATCCAAGCCCCGAAACCGCTTCACGAAGTAGGCGCCGTCAATGAGGATGGCCGTTGGCATGTCGTCTCCTGCACTACCGGAGAAATAACGCCCCAGGGGCACAGCCCGTCCAGGATCAATGAGGACGGGGGGCAGCCTGGGGCGAGGAAGCGAAGTCTATCGGCGCGCGACGACTTCGTGAACGATTTTCAGATGAACCCAGGGCCATTCGCGAGTGGCACTTGTTGCCCCATTCCGACGACTCACCCGTCGCGACGTTCGCATCCCCCATCGTCATCATCCGGTCCCCCTTCGGGGGCCACACTCCCCCGACAGGAGATCCCCCATGCCCCGCTTCCTGCTGGTTCTCCTGGCCAGCCTGCTGCTCCCCTTCCCCTGCCTGGCCGCTGGCGGCCATCACGCCGTCGACGACGCGGTCATCGCCGTTCCCGGCCAGTGCACGCTCGAGCTCTGGGCCGAGCGCTCGGGCACGGACCGGCGCCAGCTCCAGCACGCCGGCGTGGGCTGCCACGTCATGGGGCTCGAGGCCGAGATCAACGGCGATCGCGAGACGACGCGCTCCGCGTCCACCCTCCACCTCCACGCCTTGCAGCTGAAGTGGGCCACTGATCTCCAGCCGCGCTTGTCGATCGGCCTCGTCGGCGCGCTGCGCTGGCAAGACCAGACCCCGCGGGCGCAGCGCTCCCTGCTGATGCCGCTGAGCTGGACGCCCCGCGACGACCTCGCGTTCCACCTCAATCTCGGCCGCGCGTTCGCCAGTGGCGCGCCCGATCGCACCCAGCGCGGCGCAGCTGTCGCATGGCAGATGACGGCCGGCTCGCAGTTCCTCGCCGAGGTCTTCCACGACGGCACGCGCCCGCTCAAGCGGCTCGGTCTGCGCCACGACATCAACGAGCGCCTGTCGCTCGATCTCAGCATCGCGCGCGGCGACGCCGTCGGCTCGGCGCCCCGCGAAACCTGGTGGACCGGCGGGCTCAACTGGACCTTCAGCCAATGAGCCGCGAACGCCCCGCCGGCCCGGCCGACATGCGCTGAGCAAATGAGTAAAGTCGCGGCCCGAGCAAGGGCATAGGGCAGACTTTCCGCGTCGTCGGTTTGAAGGACAAGAATGTCGCCTCCCGGCCGTTCCCCGTCCGATTGACGACGAGAATCGTCCGGCCTCGCGCCCTCCCGCCGCTCGCTCTCGCGCAGCGGCGGCCCCCTCAACCTGGAGCCCACCATGTCTCTGCGCATCAACGACACCGCCCCGAACTTCACCGCCAAGACCACGCACGGGGAGATCGACTTCCACAGCTGGATCGGCGACAGCTGGGCCATCCTGTTCTCGCACCCCAAGGACTTCACCCCGGTGTGCACGACCGAACTGGGCTACATGGCGAAGATCGAGCCGGAATTCACCAAGCGCAACGCCAAGCTGATCGGCCTGTCCATCGATCCGGTCGAGAACCACTCGAAGTGGGCCGCCGACATCGAGGAGACCCAGGGCGCCGCGGTGAAGTACCCGATGATCGGCGACACCGACCTGAACGTCGCCAAGCTCTACAACATGCTGCCGGCCGACGAGGCGGGCACCTCCGACGGCCGCACCGCGGCGACCAACGCGACGGTGCGTTCGGTGTTCATCATCGGCCCGGACAAGAAGATCAAGCTGATGCTGACCTACCCGATGACGACGGGCCGCAACTTCGACGAGATCCTGCGCGTGCTGGATTCGATGCAGCTGACCGCCAAGCATCGCGTCGCCACGCCGGTGAACTGGAAGCAGGGCGATGACGTGATCATCGCGGGCTCGGTCTCGGACGACGAAGCCAAGACGATCTACCCCGAAGGCTGGAAGGCGCCCAAGCCCTACCTGCGCATCGTCAAGCAGCCGAAGTGAGCCTGGCCCGCCGCGCGGCGTTCATCGCCGGCTCGTTGATCGCCGCGGCGGCGATCGCCTACGTCTGGACGCGTCCGGCCGGCGGCGAGCGGGCGATGCTCGCGGCGCGGACTGCGCCAGGCGCGGCGGAGCCGGCCCCGGCCGCGTCCGGCATTCCGATCGCGATGCCTGCCGCAGGGGCTTCCGCGGTGCGCGCCTCGGCGTCGGATGGGGTCGGCGCCGAGGCGGCGATCGCGGACTACGGCCAGCTCGTGCTCGCCGCGCTCAACGGCGGGACGGCGCAGCAGGCGGGCCGCGCCGCGCAACTGATCTCCAACTGCAGCGTGGTCGACATCACGCGCTTCTCGATCGAGGCCTTGAAGTCGGCCGGGCAGATGGACGAGCGGATAGCCAACCGCGTGATCGACGAGACCGATCAGCGCGGCCGCCGATGCCAGTCCCTGACCGACGACATGAAGGCGCGGACGAAGGAACTCGCCGAGCGCGCCATCGCGGGCGGCGTGAAGGGCGTCGGGATCATCTACGCCGAGGCCGTCCGCTTCGACCCGCCCGAGTCGATGCGCCAACCGCTGGTCAACGCGCTGCGCGGAGACTTCCTGGACGGCGATCCCTACTCCGCGCGTGTACTCGGTCTCCGCGGCCAGGCGCTGGGCCTCTCGAAAGTCGAGGCGCACGCCTATGGAATCGCGTACGAGACCCTGGCCCCGATCATTCTTCCGACCAGCGATGGCAACGACCCGCCGCTCACGGATCAGGAGGAGCGGGAGGCAGCGGCGCTCGCCGCGGCCTGGGTGGGTCAAATCAGGAAGGCGCATCCGCCAGCCGGCGGATGACGCGGCGTCCAGCGACGGCTCAGGACGGCCGCGAGCCCGGCGTCATCAGCCCTGGATCGTCCACACCGTCGGCCTGATAGCTGCCAAAGCCGATCATCACGCGCCGCGTCGCATCGGCGCGCGGCGCGTCGAGCGCCTCCCGCTCGACCACCAGCCGGTTCAGCCGGTTCATGAGCTGCACGCCCTCGGTCTGCGCGGTCGCGCAGATCAGCTGTGCCGACTCGTCGCTGAGTCCATGGCCGTAGACCAGGTGGAAACCGAAACCCGGTACCGCCTGCTCGTGCAGATAGACCCGCTCGAAGCCGTTGAGCAGGTCCGAGACCATCTCGCTCAGCAGCAGGCCGGTGCCCGCGGCGCCCTCGACCACGCCGGTCGAGCGCCGCTGCACGGGCACGACACGGTCCTGCTCGTCCAGCACGACGAAGCCCTTGCGCAGCCATTCATCCAGCAGCGAACGCGCGCGGAAGTCCTTGCTGACGCTCTCCACCAGCGCCTCGAAGGAACGCGCGCCGCCTTGCCGCTGCGTCCGCGGCAGCGGCAGCATGCGGCCGTTCGCGTCGAGCAGCTCCAGCGACGAGGACCAGGCGTCCAGCACCAGCCGTTCGATGTTGGGTCGCGGCGCGTCCGGCGTGTCGAAGCTCTCCCGCAGCGCGCGCACGTCACGGCGCGGCAGGCCGGTGAGCAGGCTCACGCGGCTGTCCGAGTTGGGCTTGCCCTTGACCGGCTCGAACTCCGAGGCCATTTCAAAGTAGACGGATCGCGCCAGCTTGCAGAACGCCTGGTAGGTGATGCCGCTGGAGATGGCGATGCGGATCAGGCGCCGCAGCAGATAGCGCAGCAGGGGCGAGAAGTCGAAGGGCATGATGATGAGGTGACGCGGCGCCCCGACGGGGGCGCCGCATTGTCGAGCCCGCTCCGGCTTCCCGTCGCCGGATCAGAACTCGTAGCTCGCCGCCACGGACAGCAGGCGGCCCGCCGGAGAGTACCAGTTGCGATTGCCCAGCGGCATCGTCGGCGTGAACGGCATGCGCGTGTCGGCCGCGTTGATCAGGTTGCCGCGCAGCGTCAGCGCCTTGGTCCAGTGGTAGGCGGCGCCCAGGTCGAGCGTGGTGTAGGACGCGATGTCGCACACACCCAGGAAGGCGTTGCCGGTGCAGTCCTGCTGCGCGTTCGTCGCCCGGAAGCCGCCTACGTGGTTGACCGCGGCGTTCAGGTCCCAGGCTCCCGGCGACCAGCCGAAGGTCAGCGTGCCCCGCACGCGCGGGTTGCCCAGGCTGCCGGTCATGACGATCCACGGCTGGTCATCGGTGTTGCGCACGCGGAAGCGGTCGACGTAGGTGGCGTTGAGCGCGATGCGCAGCGGCGCGGTGCCGGGCAGCGGCAGGGTCGCCTTGGCGCCGACGTCGACGCCGCGCACTTCGGTGCGGCCGCGGTTCATGTAGAGCTGGTCCACCGTCGCGATGCGGCCCGGGATGCTCTGGCCGGGCACGCTGTCGGTGTCGGCGGGCAGGCGGTGGACACGGCCGGCGTAGAGCGGATCGGTGCTGTCCTCGTTGTCGATCAGCAGCTGCTGGTCGACGAAGGTGATCTCATTGCGGCGCCGGAATTCCCAGTAGTCCAGCGTGAGCGTCAGCGCCCGCATCGGCTCCACCACCAGGCCCAGGCCATAGGCCGTCGAGCGCTCCGGCTTGAGGTTGTGGTTGGCCTGCACCACGCCGCTGTTGTTGTAGCCATCGCAGTCGATGTTGAACTGTCCGCAGCGCTTGGGGTCGAAGCCCACGCCCGAGAACAACGGCGTGTCGGAGCTCGCCGCCTCATTGAGCGACGGCGCCCGGAAACCCTGCGACACGCTGCCGCGCAGCTTCACGCTGCTCACCGGCGCCCAGGCCAGGGCCACCTTGGGCGTGACGGAGGAGCCGTAATCCGAATAGTGGTCGCCCCGCAGCGCCAGCTGTGCCTGCAGGGTCTTCGTCAACGGCAGGCTCAGCTCGCTGAAGGCCGACATCACGTTGCGGCTCCCATCGGTCCGGCCGGCCACCTGCAGGTAGACCTCGCCGGAGTAGATGCGGTCATCCGGGTGATAGGCGCGCTGCTCGTGCCGCGCCTCCAGGCCGGCGGCGAATCCGATCGGCCCGCCGGGCAACTGGCCGAACTCGCCGCTGAGCTTCGCATCGACCAGCGTGAAGGACGCGCGGCCGTGATCGATCGGATTGATGCGCAGCTGGTCCGCGGTGACCGGTCCGGCGGACGGCTGCTCGAAGTTGTAGGTGCCGGCCAGCACCGCGTCGCGCAGCACCGGCAGGCTGACGCGGTTGCGATAGGAGACCTCGGTGGTGTCCTGCGCATGCATCAGCGCGGTCTCCCAGTTCCAGTCGTGGATGCTGCCGCGCGCGCCCACCAGCACCCGGCCGGTGTTGTTGGTCACGTCCGTGCCTTGCATGCCGACGTCGGAGAACAGGTAGGTGATGCCCGCCGGCTGGTTGGGGAACGGATTGTTGGGGTGGCCCGCTGGCAGGAACTGCGGCACATAGGCGACGCCGCCGTCGCGGCCATCCGGCGTGGCGCCCAGCCCGGCGCCGAAGGGCGTCGGCCAGTCGCGCTGGCGGTTGGTGAGCCGCGACAGGGCGAGTTCGCCGAACACCGACACGCCGCTGCTGAGCAGCATCTCACCGCGGCTGAACAGGCTCTGACGCTGCTGCGGCGACACGTACTGCGCGGCGTCGTCCCAGTAGCTGTAGCCGCACAGGTTCAGCGCGGGCGTGAAATTGCCATTGAAGGCCCAGCGCTGGTCGGCCGGGCAGTTCGGTGACGCATGGCCGGTGCGCGTGCTGACGAAGGAGGCGCCCGAGGCCGGATCGACCGAGACGCCGCTGTAGTAGTTCGGCGTGGGCGTGAACCGGTTGTTGCCGGGCCGGCCGGTGTAATAGAAGCTGCTGTCGCGATGGCGGGGGTCGATCACGTTGTCGGCGACGTCGCGCAGCATCACCTGGTCGCGATGGAAGACGTCGACGGCAGCCAGCCAGTTCCAGCCGTCGCGCTGCAGATCGCCGCGTCCGGCGGTCACGCCGGCCCATTGCGTGCCGAAGCCGCCCTCGGTGCTGCGCCGCGCGTTGGCCTCGACCACCGCGCCCTGGTAATCGTCCCGCAGGATGATGTTGATGACGCCGGCCATCGCATCCGAGCCATAGATCGCCGAGGCCCCGTCCTTGAGCACCTCGACCCGTTTGATCGCGGCCAGCGGGATGGCATCGACGTTCACGAAGTTGGTCAGGCCGTTGTTGATGTCCGGCACGCTGTAGGGCACGACGCGGCGGCTGTTGATCAGGATCAGCGTGGCCGTCGGTCCGAGTCCGCGCAGCGACACGCCCGATGCGCCATAGGCGAAGCTGCTGAAGGAGCCGGAGTCGGTCAGGCCGTTCGGCCCGCTGGCCGACAAGGACTGCAGCACCTCGGTCACCGAGGTCTTGCCGCTGCGCCGGATGTCTTCCGCGCTGATCACCTGCAGCGGCAGCGCCGTCTCGAGGTCCAGCTGCCGGATGTTGGAGCCGGTGACGGTGATGCGCTCCAGGGTGGCCGGGTCGGCTGCTTTGTCCTGGGCCAGGGCCGTGCCGCCGACGAGCCCGCCGGCACAGCACAGGGCTGCGGCCAGGGCGAGCTGCCGGGGAGTCAAGCGGTGGATGGTGTCGCTGGTCATGATGCTGTCTCCGCCCTTGAGGGCGCCTGTGCTGGGGGGATCCGCGAGTCGCCGACGCGGCGACAGTTTTGTGAGACAAATTACCCACGCACAAAGTGTGAAACAAACACCTCACTTGAGTTGGCCGTAGGAACCCTGAGGCGTCAGGAACCGGGCTCCCCGGGGTAGGAAGCGATCCGCCCGACGCGTTGAGACTCTGTTGGAACTCCCCACAGTTCCGCGATTCCATCGACGGTCCGGTGATGAATGTGCTCATCCCTGGTGCACGCGGCGGCCGTCGCACCCTCTTGCGGAGCACGAGGGCCCCAAAACCGCGTGCGTTCTCCTCGCCGAGGAGAGGATGACTTCTTGTGAATCGAAATGTCCACAATGTTGGTGGTGCGCGACATCGAGCAACCGCCCGCGGCTCCGCGACGTCAGGCAGTTCGTGCTGCTGATCGGCATCGCGCCGAGTGGAGGTTCGGAGTTGATCCCGATGAACGGGTTGCCGTTCCGGCGCTGAGCGCGCCGTTCACAGTACGGCGTAGCGTCCCGGCTTGTGGTTGACCGCGATGAAGAGATTCATCACGACGGCGGCCAGCACGGAGTACGCGACGCGCTGCGGCTCCACGACGGTGAGCGCGAGCAGCACGATGGCGCAGTCCATGCCCATCTGCACCTTGCCGGCGCGCCAGCCTTTGGCCTTCTGCAGGTAGAGCGAGACGATGGTCGCGCCGCCGAGGCTGGCGCGGTGCCGCGCCAGGAACAGGCAGCCCGAGCCGAGCAGCAGGCCACCGAGGATGGCTGCATAGGCCGGATGGATGCGGTCGATGGCGAAGAGCTTGGGGGAGAACTCGGTCACGACCGACAGGAACGCGATCGAGATGAAGGTCTTCAGCGTGAACTCGCGCCCCATGCGGGTCCATGCGAACCAGTAGAACGGCAGGTTGATCAGAAAGAACAGCTTGCCCAGGCTCACGCCGGTGGCGTAGTGCAGCACGAAGGCGGCGCCGGCGGTGCCGCCGGTCAGCAGGCCGACCTGCGCGAACAGGATCAGGGCGAGCGACACGAACAGCGTCCCGGTGAAGATCGCCTGCGCGTCCTCGAAGGCCGTGTGCGAGCGGATGGCCAGTTCGGCGAGAGGCTCGGCGCCAGAGGCGGCGGCCGGCGGGGCAGGCGGCGTCGGATCGGAAGGGGCGGCGGTCATGCCGGGCTCGCAGCAGGAAACATGCCCGGAAGTGTCGCAGCAGTGCGGGCTTCAGCGAGCGGCTCATGCGTTAAGCTCCCGCGCCCGCCGCAGCGGCGGCGCAGGCAATCGAAGCAAGGTCGAAGGGAAGCAGTTGTGCAGGACACGCGGGAAGTGCGGGACACCGATGTCGTGATCGTGGGCGCGGGCGCCGCGGGGTTGATGTGCGCGGCGCTGGCGGCGCAGCGCGGCCGCCGCGTCCTGCTGCTCGACCACGCCAACAAGGCCGGCAAGAAGATCCTCATGTCCGGCGGCGGCAACTGCAACTTCACCAACCTCTACACCGAGCCGGCCAACTTCCTCTCGCAGAACCCGCACTTCTGCAAGTCGGCGCTGGCGCGCTTCACGCAGTGGGACTTCATCGCGCTGGTCAGCAAGCACAACATCCCGTACCACGAGAAGAAGCTCGGCCAGCTGTTCTGCGACAACAAGTCCATCGACATCCTGCGCATGCTGCTCGCCGAATGCGCCGACGCCGGCGTGACGCCGATGCTCGAGACCTCGGTCGAGACGATCGAGAAGACGCAGGAGGGCTATGCCCTCGCGACCTCGGCCGGCCCGATGCGCTGCCAGTCGCTGGTGATCGCCACGGGCGGACTGTCGATCCCGTCGATGGGCGCGACTGGCTTCGGCTATCAGGTCGCCAAGCAGTTCGGCCACCATGTGCTGCCGACGCGCGCCGGCCTGGTGCCGTTCACGATCACCGATCAGCTCAAGGACCTCTGCAACGAGCTGAGCGGCACCTCGGTCGACTGCCTCGTCAGCTGCAACGGCAAGAGCTTCCGCGAGAACATCCTGTTCACGCATCGCGGGCTCAGCGGCCCGGCGATCCTGCAGATCTCGTCGTACTGGCTGCCGGGCCAGGCGGTCGAGATCAACCTGCTGCCCGACCTCGATATCCCGGACTGGCTCGCGCGCCAGCGCAACGACCGGCCCAACGCCGAGCTCAAGACCCTGCTGGCCGAGCTGTTCACGAAGAAGATGGCGGCGCTGATCGGCGAGCAGTGGTTCGTCTCCAAGCCGATCAAGCAGTACACGCACGCGGAGCTGGAGCAGATCGCGGCCAGGCTCGGCGCCTGGCAGGTCGTGCCGGCGGGCACCGAGGGCTACCGGACGGCGGAAGTCACGCTGGGCGGGGTGGACACCAAGGAGGTGTCGTCGAAAACCATGGAGTCGCTGAAGTCGCCGGGGCTGTACTTCATCGTCGAGGTGCTGGACGTGACCGGCCATCTCGGCGGCTTCAACTTCCAGTGGGCCTGGGCCTCGGCGCACGCGGCGGCGCAGTTCGTCTGAGCGGCGCAACGCCAGAAAGACAGACGGCCCCCGAAGGGGCCGCCGCGATGCGGAGTTCTCTATCGCCGTGAGACGAACAACCAGTCCAGCTGGACTCCGATGACTCGGAGGGCTCTACCCATCGCACTCCGCCCAGGTAGATCTTGAGGCGCGAAGTCTAGCGAGGCCCCGAAGCACCCGCAAGATTTCCAATCGCCAACCACACATCGCCGCCAGCGTCATCGCCCTCGCTGAAACCCGCCCGGCTCGTGCCCCATCCGCCAGGGAATGACGAATGGCGGATACGCTCGCTGCCGTTTCAATCGACGTTTCGTCGATCAGGGAGACCACATGAGCAAGACGATCCGAACCGCCCTGCTGGCCGCGGGGCTGGGCGGCCTGTTGGCCGTCGCGCCGGCGATGGCCGCGACCCCGACCGGCACCGCGTCCGCCGCCAAGGCCGCCGCTGCCGACTTCGGCCCCGCCGGCTTCGATGCCTGGGCCGACCGCGCCGCCGCCGAGCGCATGCGCGCCGCACCCGAGCACGCCACCCGCATGCAGTACTTCGAGGGCGACACCCAAGCCCGCCTCGACGGCCTGTGGGACCCGATCTCCAAACGCGACCAGCTCGCGGCCATCGCGCGCGACCGGCAGGCGCTCGCGGAGCTCGGACGCTTCAAGCGCGACGCGCTGACGCCCACCCAGCGCGTGTCCGCCGCGTTGATGGACTGGTCGATGCGCCAGAGCATCGCGAGCGCCGATTTCCTCGACCAGCAGTACGTGTTCGAGCACATGTCCGGCGTCCACGTCGGACCGGTGACCTTCCTGGTCCAGGAGCATCCGCTGCGCAACGCGGCCGACGTGCAGAGCTATCTCAAACGCATGGCGGGCCTGCCCGCGCTGATGGACCAGGGCATCGCCCGCGCGCGCGCCGCGCAGGCCAAGGGCGTGCTGATGCCGCGCTTCATCACCGCGACGACGATCGGCCAGATCGAGCAGTTCGTCGGCGCGCCGCCAGAGAACAACCCGCTGGTGCTCTCGCTGACCGAGCGCATGGCCCGCATCGACGGCATGGACGCAGCAGCGAAGCAGCGCGCCCGCGCGCAGGCCGAGGCGCTGGTCGCCAAGTCCATCGTGCCGGCGTGGAAGCGCGGCCTGGCCTTGATGCGCGCGCAGCTCCCGCTGACCACGGACGACGCTGGCGTCTGGCATCTGCCCGGCGGCGACAAGTTCTACGCCGCGCGGCTGCGCGCCAACACGACGACCGAGCTCACGCCCGCCGAGATCCACGCGATCGGCCTGAAGCAGGTCGCCCGCATCGAGGCCGAGATGGACGGCCTGCTGCGCCAGCTCGGCTACACCGAGGGCAGCATCGAGCAGCGCTTCCGCAAGATGGACGCCGACCGCCAACCCAAGGACGCCGCGCCGCAGGTCGAGCTGCTGGACCGCTACACCCGCTACCTGCGCGATGCCGAGGCGCGCGCCAAGCCGCTGTTCGACGTGCTGCCGAAGGCGCCGGTCGAAGTCCGCCGCGAGCCCGCGCTGACCGAGCCCACCGCCGCCGCGCATTACACGACCCCGGCGCCTGACGGCTCCAAGCCTGGCGTCTTCTGGGCCCCGCTGGCCGGACCCACCTATGACATCGCGGACATGCGCACGCTGGTCCATCACGAAGCCGTGCCGGGTCACCACTTCCAGCTCGCCATCCAGATGGAGGCCAAGGAGCTGCCCTACTTCCGCCGCCGCTACGCCTACGCGGCCGGCTCGGCCTATGTCGAGGGCTGGGCGCTCTACGCGGAGCAGCTCGCGGTCGAGAACGGCTGGTACGAGGGCGACCCGGTCGGCCATCTCGGCCAGCTCTACGGCGCGCTCTTCCGCGCGCGCCGGCTGGTCGTCGACACCGGCCTGCATGCGATGAAGTGGACCCGCCAGCAGGCGATCGACTACGGCATCAACCCGCAGGAGGTCGACCGCTACATCGTCTGGCCAGGCCAGGCCTGCGCCTACATGCTGGGCCGCCTCCGCATCGAGGCGCTGCGCGACCAGGCGCGCGAGCGCCTCGGCGACCGCTTCGACATCCGCCAGTTCCACAACGTCGTGCTGCTGACCGGCGATGTGCCGCTGACGGTGCTCGGTCAGGTCGTCGACGACTGGGTGGACAGCCGCCGCAACGCCGGCTCGGGCGCGGCGAACGCGGCGCCTTGAGTCACTCGATGGCGGTGGCGCCGGGGGACGGACGGGGCGTCAGATCCTACCGATCCACCTGGGTGCCATCGAGTACGCCGACGAGCTGTTTCCCATGAACGGCCTGAAGGTGGCCAAGCGCCTGTTGCCGGCTTGGCCCGAAGGCCAGCTTCTCCTGGAAGAACTGCAGGCGGGCGCGGTTCTCGTCGATGATCTGCGCCCAAGTCTTCAGCACGACGGTGCAGTTGTCCTGATCGAGGATCACGCCATCGCCGCGACCGACGCGGAACTTCGCAAAGTCGCTCAGATCGTCGCCGACGGCCCAGAACTGCCATTGCACTTCCACATTCCGGAAGCGGGCATCCGCCATGACGGAAGCCGCGTAGCCCTCGATCTGAGACACCTCCTTCCGGTCCAGCCTCACCATGGGCGCCTTGAGCTCGACCACCAGATGGGTCAGGCTGTTCGCCCGATGGCGGCGTACGGCCTTCGAGAGCATGAGATCGACGATGCCGCGCTCCTGGGACACGTGCCGCACCGGCGCATCGATCACGGCATCCTGGTCCAGCAGCCTCTGGTGCTTGCGCAAGACCTCCGTCAGCGATCGGTCGTCCACCGACAGCGCGAACTCATCGCCGAACAGCCAGGGATTCTGCGCAACGATGCGATGGAGCTGGCTCCGCTCCTTCAATCGCTGGCGCGGCTCATCGTCGAAGAGGATCGCTTCCAATCCGCTCAGGAAGAGCAGGCGGTCCGCGACCACGCGCGCCGAGCCGATGATCGCGGACAGCGACACATCCCGCAGCAGCTCGGCCAGTTCCCGCTGCCTGTCCTTCGGCAGGGCCAGCACATCGGACAGGATGAGCTGCAACTCCTGCGGGCTCTTCTCGATCGCCTGCCGAAGCATGCGAAGCTGGAAAGCCTTGCTCGCCGTCCCGGACTCTTCAAATTCGGGAAGATATCGCGCGATGTTGACGGCCACGATGTCGAACACCTGCCGCTCCACATGCTCGACCGGATTGCGAGGCTCCTCGCTGAAGGGATAGACGCGCTGCGCCTTCCATGCGAGGACGTGATCGCCGACGTCCTGCGCCGCGTGTCGGCGAAAGTAGTCATCGCTGAATTTCTTCAGGAGTTCGGGCTGGAGATCGAAGGGGTACTGCTGCGTCGCCAAGGTCATCACCTCGCCAAGGGGCTTGCCGGTGAACCAGTCTATGGCCGCCAGGCGAGGTCGAATTTCACCCAGCAGGCCTGAGGGTTGCGTCGTCACCACGCGTCCGAACGAAACGAGACATGGACACCATCATGGATGATCGATTCACTGGCGGCTGCCTCTGTGGCGCCGTGAGACTCGTGGCCACGGGCCGGCCGTATCGCGTCGGCGTCTGTCATTGCCTGGACTGTCGCAAGCACCACGGCGCGCTGTTCCACGCGTCGGGGATCTTTCCCCAGGACGCCGTGTCCATCGAGGGCGAGACGCACGAGTACCGCGGCCGCCACTTCTGCCCGCGCTGCGGGTCCTCGGTCTTCGGACGCAGCGCGGACGAGATCGAGGTCAGCCTCGGGGCGCTCGATGCGCCGGACCAGCTACAGCCGACGTATGAGCTGTGGACGATCCGGCGCGAGGCCTGGCTGCCGCCCTTCCCGCTCACGAGGCATTACGAACGCGACCGCGAAGGACTCACCCGATCCGAGGATCCGGAGCCGACATGACCAGACTCACGCATCGCTTGGCGAGCAGATCCGTCGGATCGACGACGCGGATCGGCCGCCCGCGCACCATCAGCGCGTCATCGGCGGCGATCACCAGCGGGAGCTCGGTGCAGCCGAGGATGATCGCCTGTGCGCCGCGATCCACCAGATGCTCGAGGGCCGCTTGCAGCGCCTGCGAGCACTGACCGTTCGTGAAGCCCGCCTTCACCCCTTGCGGTCCGTAGATCGCGGACATCACCAACGCCTGGTGAGGCGCATCAGGCAGCAGCGGCGCCAGTTGCGCGTGCTCAAGGGCCTCGGCATAGATGCCGCTCTGCACCGTGCCCGAGGTGGCGAGCAACCCCACCTTCGCGCCGGGCTCGAGGTGATCCCTCAGATGCTCCGCGGTGGTCTCCAGCATGCTGACGATGGGGATCGACAGATGCGGCTGAATGCGCGCGACGAAGGCATGCGCCGTGTTGCACGGGATCGCGATCAATGCCGCCTCCGCCGCCTCCAGCCGCTTGCAGGTCGAATACAGCGACACCGTCGGATCGACGCCGTCGCCGATCAGATTGGCGGTCCGGTCGGGGATCTGCGGGTTCTGCTCGACCACCACCTTGATGTGGTCCTGGTCGCGCGCCGCCGGCGTGTTCCGCACCAGCTTGCCGAGGAAGTCCACCGTGGCCGCGGGCCCCACCCCGCCCACCACGCCGACCTTCACCGGTGCCGAACCGCCCGGCTCCTGCGCCGTCGCCGCGCGGACGTAGGCCAGGTTGGAGTCCAGCACCGGGTAGCCGCGGCTCCTGAGCGCATCGATGGCGATCGGGATCTCCGAGAAGCCCGGCACGATGAGGTCGACCCCTTCGCGCACCAGCGCCTCGCACGCGCTCGCGAGCAGGTCGACGGGACCGGCGCGCAGCTGGCCGCTCTTCAGGCCTTCGGCGCCGTAGATCGCCGCCATGACGCAGTCCTCCTGCGTGCGCGCGTCCGGGTACACGAGCGCCCAACGGTCCTCGCCGAAGTAGCGCTCGAACAGCCGCTTCGCCCGCACATGGTCGGAGGTCAGCACGCCGATGCGGCGCGCCTTCACGTGACGGCGTTCGATGTCCGCCTTCAGCGCCGCCATCATGTCCACGATGGGCACCTTCACCTCCGCCTGCAGCTCCGGCAGGAAGGTGTGGCTCAGGAAGCACGGCAGCAGCACCGCCTGCGCGCCGCGCGACTCGAAAGAGCGCACGAGATCGAACACGTACAGCTTGCGCCCGCTCTGGGGCGCCTCGGCCGCTCCCGGACTGGGTCCCTCGTGGAACGGGCGCTGCTCGAAGATCAGACCGGCCTGCCCCTCGCCGGGCGATGCGGGCAGCGCCTGCGTCAGCTTGAAGAACAGGTCGGCGGCGCCCAGCATCCCGAGGCCGCCCACGATGCCGAAGCGATACGGTGGGTGGGTGTACTGCATGAAGAAGCTTCCGGCTTCAGCGTTCCAGCGGGCTCAGACGGCGGGCTCGGCCACGCGCACGGCGTGCGCCCGATCCATCGCGTGAGCCGCCGTGGCGGCGCCCTCCGTTGAGAGCCCGGCAGCCCCAGCACCCGCTTCCGATCCGATCTCCTCGGGACCCAGCTTGCCTTCCCACTTCGCGATCACCGACGTGGCCAGGCTGTTGCCGATGACGTTGGTCGCCGTGCGGCCCATGTCGAGGAACACGTCCACGCCCATGATCAGCAGCAGGCCCGCCTCGGGCAGCCCGAACATCGGCAGCGTCGCGGCCACCACCACGAGCGAGGCCCGCGACACGCCCGCCATGCCCTTGCTGCTGATCATCAGGAACAGCAGCAGCGAGAGCTGCGTCGCGAAGGACATCTCGACGCCATAGGCCTGCGCGACGAACAGCACCGCGAAGGCCTGGTACATCATCGAGCCGTCCAGGTTGAAGGCGTAGCCCAGCGGCAGCACGAAGCCGGTCACCTCGCTCTTGACGCCGAACTTCTTGAGCTGCTCCATCGTCTTGGGATAGGCGGCCTCGCTGCTGGCGGTGGAGAAGGCGATCATCGTCGGCTCCTTCACCAGACCCAGCAGCCTGAACACCCGCCCCTTGAGCACCAGGTAGCCCGCCAGCACCAGCACCAGCCACAGTGACGACAGCCCGAGGTAGAAGCTCGCGATGAACCGGGCGAAGGTGCCCAGCACGCCCAGCCCCTGCACGGTGATGGCCGCCGCCACCGCCGCGAACACGCCGACCGGCGCGAACAGCATGACGTAGTCGGTGACCTTGATCATCACGTGCACCAGGCCGTCGATCGCCGACACCATCGCCTCGCCAGCGCGCTCCCGCACCGCGCGCAGCGCGAAGCCGAAGAACAGCGAGAACACGACGATCTGCAGCACCGCGTTCGAGGCCATCGCATCGAAGATGCTCTTCGGGAAGACGTTGGGCAGGAACTCCTTGAAGTTCAGCGAGGCCGTCTTGAGGTGGGTCGCCGCATGCGCGTCGGGCAGCGGCAGGTGCATCGACGTGCCCGGATGCAGCAGGTTGGCCCACACCAGGCCCAGCAGCAGCGACACGAACGAGGCCGTCACGAACCAGCCCATCGCGCGGGCGCCGATGCGGCCGACGCTCTTGCCATCGGACATGCCGACGATCCCGGCCACCAGCGTCGCGAACACCAGCGGCGCGATGATCATCTTCACCAGCCGCAGGAAGATGTCGGCCACCATGCTGAAGTAGCCGCCGAGCTCCTTGGCCGCCGCGGCGTCGGGCGCGCTCGCGTGACAGAGGGCGCCGGCGCCGATGCCCAGCACCAGCGCCACGCCGATCCAGGTGGTGAGTTTGTTGAACTTCATCGCTTGTCTCCTGCCCGCGCGGCGGGCGAATGGGAAGCGGCGCCCTTGCGCCGTCCTCGGGCTCTGCGGCCCACGGGTTTCCGTCGTCCCTGTCTACTGAAGCTGCAGCTGCGCGCGCGGCTGCGTGAGCACCTCGGGCCGCAGGATCTGGTCGAGCTGCCGGGCCGACAGCAGGCCCTTGTGGATCACCAGGTCATAGACGCTGGCGCCGCTCAGCAGCGCTTCCTGCGCGATGAGCGTGGCGTTCTCGTAGCCGATGTACGGATTCAGCGCGGTCACCAGCCCGATCGAGCGCTGCACGCTGTCGCGCAGCGCGTCGCGATCGACGCTGATGCCGCGCACGCAGCGCTCGGCCAGCGTCAGCAGCGCGGCGCGCAAGTGGTTCACGCTCTTGAACAGGCTGTGCGCGATGATGGGCTCGAAGGCGTTGAGCTGCAGCTGCCCCGCCTCGGCCGCGAAGGAGATCGTGAGGTCGTTGCCGATGACCTCGAAGGCCACCTGGTTCACCACTTCCGGGATCACCGGATTCACCTTGCCCGGCATGATCGACGAGCCGGCCTGCATGGCCGGCAGGCGGATCTCGCCGAGCCCGGCGCGCGGACCGGACGACAGCAGCCGCAAGTCGTTGCAGACCTGGACACCTTGATCGCCACGCGCTTGAGCACCCCCGACAACTGCACGAAGGCGCCGCAGTCCTGCGTCGCCTCGACCAGGTTGGGCGCCGTCAGCACCTCGATGCCGGTGATGCGCGCCAGGTGCGCGCAGACCTTGGCCGCGTAGTCCGGATGCGCGTTGATGCCGGTGCCGATCGCCGTCGCGCCGAGGTTGATCTCCAGGATCAGGCGCGAGGCCTCGCGCAGGCGCTGGATGTCCTCCTCCAGCATCACGACGTAGGTGGAGAACTCCTGCCCCACCGTCATCGGCACCGCGTCCTGCAGCTGCGTGCGGCCCATCTTCAGCACGTCGGCGAATTCCAGCGCCTTCTCATGGAAGGCCGCGCGCAGCACCTCCATCGCCTCGATCAGGCGCTGCACGCCGACGTAGCCCGCCACTTTCAACGCCGTCGGATAGACGTCGTTGGTGCTCTGGCTCATGTTGACGTGCTCGTTCGGATGCAGCTCGGCGTAGCGGCCCTTCGGATGGCCCAGCAGCTCCAGCGCGAGGTTGGCGATGACCTCGTTGGCGTTCATGTTGGCCGAGGTGCCGGCCCCGCCCTGGATCACGTCCACGACGAACTGGTCATGCGCGCGGCCCTGCCGCACCAGCTCGCAAGCCTGATCGATCGCGCCGGCGATCGCGGGACTGAGCAGGCCCAGCTCCAGGTTGGCGCGGGCGGCTGCCTGCTTGATGGCGGCCAGCGCGTTCACCAGATCCGGATAGACCGAGACCGGGATGCCGCTGATCGGGAAGTTCTCCACCGCGCGCAGCGTGTGGATGCCGTAGTAGGCGCCGGCGGGCACCTCCCGGTCGCCGAGAAGATCGTGCTCGATGCGTGTGGTCGCCATGCCGTTCGCCTGCGGGTGAGTTGCAGAAAGTGCATGGATGCTAGGAGTGGAGGTGAGGAATCCAATCCTATGATTCACATTTCGCATGACGGGGTGCGAAAAACCGGATCACGCCAGGAGGCGGCATGCAGATCAGATGGATCGAGGATTTCCTGACGCTGGCCGACGCGGAGGGCTTCGCCCGCGCCGCCGAGCGCCGCAACGTCTCGCAGCCGACCTTCAGCCGCCACATCCAGTCGCTGGAGGAATGGGTGGGCGTGGAGCTCGTGGACCGGCGCGGTTCGCGCATCCAGCTCACGCCGTCGGGCCGCATCTTTCGCGAGTTCGCCAACGACCTGCTGCGGCGCACCTACGACATGCGCGCGCTGCTGCGCGGGCAGACGTCCACGGCGCAGAACTCGATCCGGTTCTCGGTGGCGCACACGCTGTCGCTGACCTTCTTCCCGCAGTGGCTCAACGAGCTGCGGGCGGCGCTGGGCAACGTGCTCGCGCATGTCAACGCGGTCAACGTCGCCGACGGCGCGCGCGCGCTGACCGAAGGCGCGACGGACATGCTGCTCGGCTATCACCATCCGCAGCTGCCGGTGCTGCTCGATCCCAAGCGCTTTCCGCACCTGCGGCTGTCGACCGAGCGCATGGCGCCGTTTTCCGCACCGCTGGCGAGCGGCGCACCGAAGTTCAAGCTGCCCGGACGCGTCGACGGCGCGGTGCCCTTCCTGTCGTACTCGGCGGGGACCTACCTGGGCCAGGTGGTCGAGATGATCCTGCTCAACGCCGGGGAGTCCTTCCACCTCGCCAGGACCTTCGACACGCACATGGCCGAGGCGCTCAAGGCGATGGTGCTGGCCGGCCACGGCCTGGGCTGGCTGCCGGTGAGTGCGGTGTCGCGCGAGGTGAAGGAAGGCCGCCTGGTGGTGGCCGGTGGCGCGCGATGGACCTGCGAGCTGGAGGTGCGCCTGTATCGGCAGGCGGATCGCGGCAACGACATGGTCGAGCGGATCTGGGAGCTGCTCGCGGCGCGCGCATGAGCGGCGGCGAACGCCCCGCGCCTTGGCCCGAGAAACCTTCGTATGGTTACCGCCGATCGAGGCGCTCCCTACATTGATGGCTTCTTGCATCCGCAGAAGGCATCGCCATGCTGAACATCTCTCAGAGCTACATCGATGGCCGATTCACGCCCACCAGGGGCGATGAGGCCGTCGAGATCGTGAACCCCGCCGATGAGTCCGTCCTCGGCCGCGCCACGCTGGCCAACCGCGAGGACGTGCGCGCCGCCATCGACGCCGCCACGAGGGCGCAACCCGCGTTCGCCCGGACATCGACGGCGGAGCGCATCGCCCTGCTCGAGCGCTTGCAGGCCGCGATGCTCGCGCACGGTGACGCGCTGTGCGAGTCCTCCATCCTCGAGTACGGCGGCCCCTTCTCCCGCTCGCGCTGGGTGTCCCGGTACGCGGCCGACTGTTTCGGGCAGGCGGCGCGCACGCTGGAAGGCTACGCGTTCGAGCGTCCCGCCGGCGTGGACGGCGTGTCGACGCTGCGCATGGAGCCGGTGGGTGTGTCGGGCCTCTTCGCGCCATGGAACGCCGCGAGCGGCACGATGGCCAGCAAGCTCGCGGCCGCCTTGGCCGCCGGCTGCGCCACCGTCGTGAAACCCAGCGAGCTCAGCCCTTGGCAGGCGGAAGTGATGGCGCAGGCGATCCATGAGGCCGGCGTGCCTGCAGGCGTCGTGAACATCGTGACCGGGCGCGGCGCCGATGCCGGCGCGGAGCTCAGCAGCCACGCCGCGGTCGCCAAGCTGTCCTTCACCGGCTCGACGCCGACCGGCAAGCTCATCGCCCGCGCCGGCATCGAGGGGATGAAGCGCGTGAGCCTGGCGCTGACCGGCAAGTCCGCGTCGCTGCTGCTGGACGACGCGACGCTGGAGACGGCCGTACCGCTCGCGGTGGCCGCCGCGTTCATGAACAGCGGCCAGGCCTGCGTGGCGGGCACGCGGCTGCTGGTGCCGCGGCACCGGATGGCCGAGGTGATCGAACGCGTGCGCGCCGCCGTGGACGCGCTGCAGGTCGGGGACCCGCGCGATCCGGCGACGAACGTCGGTCCCATGGTCGGCCGGGCCCAACTCGAGCGGGTCCAGTCCTTCATCCACAGCGGGATCGAGCAGGGTGCCACGCTGGTGAGCGGCGGACCCGGCCGCCCGGCGGGCCTCGAGCGCGGCTGGTTCGTCCGTCCGACGGTGTTCTGCGATGTCCGGCCCGGCATGCGCATCGCGCGCGAGGAGATCTTCGGCCCAGTGCTCTCCATCCTGGCCGTCGACGGCGAGGACGACGCGGTGTCCATCGCCAACGACTCGCCCTACGGCCTGCAGGCCTACGTGTTTTCCGAGGACCTCGCCGCGGCGCGCCGCATCGCCGGCCGCCTGCAGGCGGGCACGGTGCTGATCAACCGCGTGGCGCCCGATCTGCTGGCCCCCTTTGGCGGGGTCAAGCAGTCGGGGCTGGGACGGGAGTTCGGGGTGATGGGCCTGGAAGCCTTCCTCGAGCCCAAGACCATCACCACCGGCTGAGCCGCCCCGCTTCAGCGCAGCGCGCGGAAGGCCGCGCGCATCTCCGCGGCGAAGAGTTCGGGCTGCTCCCAGGCGGCGAAGTGTCCGCCGCGGTCCACTTCATGGAAGTAGGACAGCGTCGGATAGGCGCGCTCGGTCCAGGAGCGCGGCGCGCGATAGATCTCGCCCGGGAAGACCGTGACGGCCACCGGCAGCCGGATCTGCGCGGTGCGCTGGTGCGCGGCGCTGAAGTTGTTGTTGTTGTTCTCCCAGTAGAAGCGCGAGGCGGAGGCGCCGGTGTCGCTCAGCCAGTACAGCGTGATGTCGTCCAGGATCTCGTCCTTGCTCAGCACCCGCTCGGGCTGGCCGTCGCTGAAGGTCCATTCGGCGATCTTCTCGAACATGAAGGCGGCCAGCGCGGCCGGCGAGTCGCACAGCGCGTAGCCGATGGTCTGCGGCCGCGTGACCATCAGCGCGCCGTAGGCGGCGTTCCGCGCGAAGAAGCGGCTCAAGGTCTCGAAGGCCAGGCGCTCGGGCGCGGAGAGCCCGGCCGGCGCGGGATCGCCGGCGTTGATCGGTTTGACGAGTTCCGCCGGCACGGTCGGCGGCATGCTGACGTGGATGCCGGCGAGGCCCGGCAATTGCAGCCGCGCCATCGCGTTGGAGATCACCGAGCCATGGTCGCCGCCCTGCGACACGTAGCGCGTGTAGCCGAGCCGCTGCATCAGCACCGCCCACGCGCGCCCGACGCGCTCCGGGCCCCATCCGAGTTCCGTGGGCCGGCCCGAGAAGCCGTAGCCCGGGATCGACGGGATGATCGCGTCGAAGGCGTCCGCCGCGGCGCCGCCGTGCGCCGTCGGATCGGTCAGCGGGCCAATGGTCTTGACCATCTCCAGGATCGAGCCGGGCCAGCCATGCGTGATCAGCAGCGGCATGGCGCCGGCATGCCGCGACTTCACATGCAGGAAGTGGATGTCCACGCCATCGATCTGGGTCACGAACTGCGGCAGCGCATTCAACGCGCGCTCGAGGCGGCGCCAATCGTAGGGACCGCCCCAGTAGGCGCAGAGCCCTCGCAGCGTGGCCAGCGGCACGCCTTGCGAGGTGTCGCGCACCGTCTCGCGATCGGGCCAGCGCGTCGCGGCCAGACGCCGCTTCAGGTCGTCCAGCGCGGCCTGCGGGACATCGATGCGGAAGGGCCGGATGCTGGCATCGCCCGGCGCGGCCTGCGTCGGACCAGCGGTGAGGGCGCCGGACCATGCCGCGCCGGGACCCGCCTCGGCGGCGCGGGCCAGCAGGCTGAGCCCGGAAGTGCTCGCGAGCGCCGAAGCGGCGAGGAAATGGCGGCGCGCGGCATTGGCGCGCGGCGGATTCAAGTCGGACATGCGGAAGCTCCAAAGAGTGGATGGATCAAGGCGTCGCATCACACCAAACCCGGCGCCCGCAGCCCATAGCACCCTCGTTCAGCAGGGCCCAACCAAGGTATGGGAGGCCAGCCTCCACCGCCCCCGCCGGCCCCGGTCGCAGCGCCCGGCTTGCGAACCGCAGCGGCAGATCCTATGATGCAATTTCATGTAGTGTTCCCTACATCAAACAGCATGCCGCCACTCGCAGACCTGCCCTTTCCCTCCGCTCGCCGACTCGACGCGCGGCTGCACCGCGTCTGGCTGGAGGACGGCTCATCGCGGCTGCTGATCGGAAGCCGGGACGACTCCGCGGCGCTGCTGTCGCTGCTTCAGCGCGAGTACGCGTTCCGCTCGGCGCTGAGCGGCAACTGGGCCGCGACGCCTGAAGCGCTGATCCCGAGCGGCCAGCGCCTGCTGTTGCTGGCCAGCGACCCCGGCGGACAGCCGCTGCGCCAGCTGGCCCAGCCCGATCTGCCGGTGCGCCGCTTCCTGCGGCTGGCTTGCGCGGTCACGGCGGCCGTCAGCGACATGCATCGATCGGGCGTGCTGCATCGGGCGCTGACGCCCGATCGCATCCTGGTGGACGAGCGCACGGGCAGCGCGCGCCTGCTGGGCTTCGGCATGGCGTCGCGGCTGGACGACGGCATCGGCATCGACATCGACGCCCGGCCGCCCGGCGACGAGGCCGCCGAATGGGATGACGCGAGCTTCGACTACCTGGCGCCGGAGCTGGGCGCCCGCATGAACGTCCGGCCCGACGTGCGCGCCGACCTGTATGCGCTGGGCGCCATCTTTCATGAGCTGCTGGTCCACGCGCCGCTCTTCGAGGCCGCCGATGCCGCCGCCCGGCTGCATGCGCACGCGACGCGCCGCCCGGCGCTCACCCACCGCCTGAGGCCTGACGTGCCGATGCAGCTGTCCCGCATCATCGGCCGCCTGCTCGAGAAGCCGCCCGAGCTGCGCTATGCCGATGCCAGCGCGCTGCTCGCCGACCTCACCGCCTGCGAGCAACTGCTGGACGAGCACGGCGGCATCCCGACCTTCGCGCTCAATGCCGGTTCCGCGATGGCCGATTGGGACCATGCGATGCCGGTGCTGGGACGAGATTCGGAACTGGGCCAGTTGCAGGCGCTCTATGAGACGGTGCGCACCGGAGGCGGCGCGCGCACGGCGTTCGTGCATGGCGACGCAGGCATCGGCAAGTCCCGCCTGCTGCGCGAGCTGGTGGCGCGGCTGGAGGGCGATCACGCCCCCCTGGTCGCAGCGGCGAAGTGCATGGCCGCGGCCAGCGCCCTGCCCTTTGACGCCATGACGCGAGCGCTGCGGCCCTTGCTGCAGGTGGCCCTCAGCAGCGAGGAACGCGAGTTCGCGCGCTGGCGCCAGCGCCTGCGCGAGGCCGCGCATCCCGTGTCCGCCACGGTGGCGAGCCTGCTGCCGGAACTGCGCGCCCTGCTCGATCTGCCCGCCGACGAGGCCTCGCCGCAGAGCACCGACCTGGCGCTGATCTTCGAGCGCGAGCTCGTGATGCACGCGATGGGCCGGCTGATCGCGGCTTTCGCGCGCCCGGAGCGCCCGCTGGTGCTGGTGCTGGACGATCTGCAGTGGGCGGACGAAGAGACGCTGCGGCTGCTGGACCGTCTGCTGGCCAATCACGCGGAGGCGCCGCTGCTCGTGCTCGGCTCGATCCGATCGCCGTTGCCCGGCCTGCCCACGCCTCCTCCCCCCGCGCCCAACGCCCGTGTCGCGCCACTGCATCTGGTCCTGGCCCCGATCGACAGCGCGTCGACGCGCCAGTTGATCGCCGGGGCGCTCGGACAGGCGGAGTCCGACACCGCCGCGCTCGCCGAACTGCAGCAGCTGGTGGAGAAGTGGACCGGCTGCAATCCCTTCTTCATCCGCCGGCTGCTGTCGCGGCTGCTCGCCGGCCAGTTGCTGCGGCACGACCCGGCGCGTCGCGCCTGGACCTGGGATCTGCGCCGCATTCGCGCGGAACCCGGCCTCTACGACGTCGGCGGCCTGCTGGCGCTGGACCTCAAGGAGCTGGCCGGCCACACGCTGTCCTTGCTGCAGGCCTTGGCCGCGCTCGGCGACCGGGTCGCGACACCGCTGCTCGCGCTGGCGGGCGGCGTCGCGCCGGAGGCCGTGCCGCCGGCCCTGGCCGCCGCGGCGGAAGCGGGCTTCGTGAGCGCCGACGGCGATGCCTGGGGCTTCACCCACGACCATGTCCGCGAAGCGGTGCTCGCGTCGCAGCCGGCTTCGACGAAGGCGGCGCTGCATCTGGCCATCGCGCGCCGGCTGCGGTCGGCGCCGCCGGCGAGCGTGCCGGTTTACCTGCTCGCGACGCAGGCCAACTTCGCGATCCCGTCGCAGAGCCCGCACGAAGAGCGGCGCGCCTTCGCGCTCGCGAATCTCGAGGCGGGCCGGCGCGCCAAGGCGGCCACCGCGCACGCGGCGGCGCTCGTGTACTTCCGCCAGGCGCTGCGCTGGTTCGACGGCGATCGCGGCGAAGAGACGCTGCAGGCCGCGCTGCTGTGCGGTGAGGCCGAATTCATGACCGGCGCGCTGACGCAGGCCGAGGAGCGGCTCGCCGGCCTGGCCGATCTCGCGGGCGACGGCGTGTTCGGCGCCGAGCTCGCGCGGCTACGCGCCGCGCTTTACACCGCGCTGGGCCGTTATGACGACGCGCTGGACGTGGGGCTGGACTTCCTGCGGCAGGCGGGCTTCGAGCTGCCGCGGCGCCCCGGCGATGCGCAGGTCGAGGCCGAATACCGCGCGGTGCGCGAGTGGCTCGACACGCACGGCATGCAGGCGCTGCGCGACCTGCCGAACGACACCGATCCGCGCCGCCGCGCCATCGTCGACGTCTTCGCGGACCTGTTGCCGCCCGCGCTCTATTCCGACCAGCGGCTGGTGGACCTGATGCTGCTGCGCATGGTGCGGCTTGCCATTGCCCACGGGCACGCGGATGCCTCGGCCAACGGCTACGTCTGCATGATCCAGGTGCTGGGCGCGCGACAGGGCGACTTCGCCACCTCGCGCGCTTTCGGCGAGCTGGCCCTGCATCTGGTGAACGAGCGTGGCTTGAGCCGCTATCAGGCGCGCGTTCTCCACACCTACGCCACCTTCGTGGTGCCGTGGACGACGCCGGCGCGCAGCGCGCGGCCTTACTTCGATCGCGCCTTCGACATCGCCACGCGCGTCGGCGATCACACCTTCGCGCTGTACTGCGGCCGCAACCGGGCCACCGGCATGCTGTTCGCCGGCGAGTACCTGACGGACGTGCGCCTGAGCGTGGAGCCCGCGCTGGCGCGCGCGCGCGACGCGGGCTTCCAGCTCGTCGTCGATGCGCTGCTGGCGCAGCGGGCGCTTCTGAATGAGCTGCAGGGCATCGACCTCGCGGGGAACGGCAGCGGCGCGGGCCAGGCCGCGGTCGAAGAGACGATGGCGGAACCGCTGATTTCGGCGACGCCCACGCTCGTCGACCTCGCCTACTGGGTCTACCGCCTCCAGGCCGCCCTGCTGTTCGGCGACACGGCCACGGCTCGCCGGGCGCGTCTGCGCGCCGAAGCCTGCCAAGGCGCGGGACGCGCTTTCGCCGAGTACGGCGACCTGGCGTTCTACGGCGCGCTGGCGCTGCTCGCGGACGCGACCGGCGCTCTCCCCGGCAACGACGAGCAGGCTCTGCGGCGGCACATGGCCGATCTGGGCGCGTGGGCGTCGCACTGCCCGGAGAACTTCGGCGCGCGATGGACGCTGGTCCGCGCCGAACACGCGCGCCACGATGGCCGCAGCGCGGAAGCGGCCGAGCTCTATGCGGACGCGGTGGCGCAGGCCCGCCGCCATCAGCTCACGCAGGTGGAGGCGCTGGCGGCGGAGCTCGCCGCGGCGTTCCACCTGGCGCGTGATCGCGCCATCGAAGGACGCGCCTACCTGCGGCATGCGCTGGCCGCCTGGCAGCGCTGGGGCGCGGCGGCCAAGCAGCGCGAACTCCTGGCGCGCCACGCCGATCTGCTCGAGCCCGAAGCCGCAAGTGTTCCCACCACGCGGCTGCACACCCTCGATGTGCAGGCGGTGCTGCGGATCAGCCATGCGCTGGGCGGCGAGCTGGTGCCCGAGCGCGTCGTCGACACCACGATGCGCACCGCGCTCGAGAGCGCCGGCGCCGAGTACGGCGCGCTGGCGCTGCTGCGCGGCGGCTCCTGGCTGGTGCGCGCCACGGCGCGCGTGCGGGCCGGCGCCATCGTCGTGACGCAGCAGCAGGCGCCGGTGTCCAGCGAGGTGCTGCCTGTCTCCGTGCTCCACGCGGTGGCCCGCGCGCAGCAGGCCGCGCAGCTGGACGACGCGCGCGAATCGCAGGCCCTGGCCCAGGACGAGTACGTGAAGCGCCACCGCCCCCGCTCGCTGCTGTGCGTGCCGATGATGCGGCGTGGGCAGCTGATCGGCGTGCTCCATCTGGAGAACAACCTGGCCCCGCGCGTGTTCACCGCGGCCAAGGCGGAGCTGCTGGAGGTGATCGCGTCGCAGGCCGCCTTCGCGCTGGAGAACACGCGGCTCTACGAAGAGGCGGTCGACCAGCACCTGCGGCGCGCCGCCGCCGAGGAGCGCCTGCGCGCCGCGCTCACCGAACTGGAGCGCGCCAGCCGATTGAAGGCGATGGGCGAGCTGGTGGCGTCCATCGTGCATGAGATCGGTCAGCCGCTCAGCGCCATCGACACCTCGGCGAGCGCCGCGGGCCGCTGGCTGGACCGCGCCCAGCCGGACGTGGGCGAGGCGCTGGCCATGGTGCGCCATGTGGGACTGAGCGCGCGCCGCGCCAAGACCATCATCCAGGGCCTGCGTGCGATGACGCGCAAGGCCGAGCCGCGGCTGGCCGAGGTGGACCTCGGCGAGACGCTGCGCGAGTGCGCCACGCTGGTGGGCGGCTCGCTCGCCGAGCTCGGCGTCACGCTCGAGATCGCTGGCGGCGACGCGGCGGCGCGGGTGATGGGCGATCGCGTGCAGCTCCAGCAGGTGGTGATCAACCTGTTGATGAACGGCGCGGAGGCCATGCACGACACGCCGGCCGAGTGGCGGCGGCTGTCGCTGTCGTGGGGCAACGATGCCGGCGGCCGGGTGCGCGTGGTGGTCGAGGACCGCGGCGAAGGCATCGCGCCGGAGGCGCTCGGTCAGATCCTCGAGCCCTTCTTCACCACGAAGGCCTCGGGCATGGGCATGGGGCTGGCGATCTGCAAGTCGATCGTGTGCGCCCATGGTGGAACGCTCGTCTTCTCGGCGGCATCGCCGCGCGGCACGCGGGTCGTGCTGGAGCTGCCGGCCGCCGAGGACGCCGGCGGCAGGCCCGAATCCGACCGGAGGGACACCGCCGGCACCCCGGCCGTAGCGGCCCGTCAGGCCAGCGATCTGATCGAGCCCCAACCGTCGTAGGGGGCCTGCCATCCCTGCGTCGGATTGGCGGGCGTCCGCGGCCCTGGTCCCATGGAGGCATCGCGGATCGAGGCTGACGGCCCGCCGCGATCCGCCATCCTGGCGGCGGGCATCGCCTCCTGCGACGCCCGCGTCGCCGGGGGCATCGATGCACGGAGCTTCCCATGATCAACCGCACCACCCCGTTCACTTCCACCTCCAGCGCACCGAGCGCCACGCCCCAGCGCCTGCTGCTCGCGGTCACGCTGAGCGGCGCCCTGCTGGCCGGCCTGATGTCCGTGGCCTTCGCGGCCGAGCCATCCTCCGGCAGCACCGGGGCCATGACCCGCGCCGCAGTCCTGCAGGACCTGAAGGCCTATCAGGACTCCGGACTGGCCGCGCTCGAGCGCGACGACTCGCAGTCGCAGGTCGGCACCGAGCCCTGGAAGCAGGCGCGCCGCCGCTACCTGGCGCTGACCCACATGGCGATCAACGGCGCCAAGCCGCTGACCCGTGAGCAGGTGCTGGAGGACCTGCGCCGCTATGAGGCATCGGGCCTGGCCCAGGCGCAGCAGCGCGATGGCGAGGCGTCGACCGTCTCCGCCGAGCAGTTGGAGGCCCAGGCGCGTTACGAGCAACTCAGCATGACCGCGATGAACGACAAGCCGCTCAGCCGGGCGGAGGTGCTGGCCGATCTGCAGATCTACCGCGAGTCCGGCCTGGCCGCCTTCGATCGCAGCGAGGGCGACTTCTCGCGCAGCTCACCCGACTACCTCGCCGCGCGGCAGCGCTATGACAGCCTCAAGCACGGTGACCGCTACCAGACGCTGGTCTCGTCGCTGCGCTCGGCGACCACCACGACCGCGCAGGCCCACTGAGGCCGGCGGCGCCCATATCCCTTCGTATAGGAGGCGCCGAACGGCCGGCTCTGCTACCGTTCGCGCCTGATGTGATCCCGATGTCCAGCATGCAGCACGCGTACGCCTCGACCGCCCGATCGGCCTCCCTGCCCGAGGCCACGCCGCGGACCGATCCGCCGCGCACCGTCTACGTGGTCGATGACGAGCCGCTCGTGCGCACGGCGCTGGCCGGGCTGCTGCGCTCGATGGACCTGCAGGTGCTGGACTTCCCGTCCACCGAGGCTTTCCTCGCGGCGCCCCGGCCGGCGGGTCCGTCGTGCCTGGTGCTGGACGTGCGCCTGCGCGGCGAAAGCGGCCTGGCCTTCCAGCAATCGCTGGCGGGCCATGGCCTGGGCCATCTGCCGGTCATCATGATGACGGGCCATGGGGACGTGCCCATGACCGTGCGCGCGATGAAGGCCGGCGCCCGCGACTTCATCGAGAAGCCCTTCCGCGACCAGGACATGATCGACGCGGTCGTCGCCGCGCTGGCGGCCGACGCGCGCCGGCTCGCGCTGGACCAGTCGCTGGGCGGTCTGCGCGACTGCTGGACCAGCCTCACCGCGCGCGAGCGCGAGGTGCTGGGCCTGGTCGCGACCGGACTCATGAACAAGCAGATCGCCGACCGCATGGGCATCGCCGAGATCACGGCCAAGATCCACCGCGGTCAGGCGATGCGCAAGATGCAGTCCCGCTCGGTCGCGGAGCTGGTGCGCAAGATGCAGTCGCTGGGCCTGCTGGATCCGGCCGTCTGAGCGCCCGCATGCTGGCCGACCCCGCCTCGATCGCCGCCCAGGCGCCGCCGCCGGCGCTCGTCGTCATCGTCGACGACGACCCCTTCGTGCGCGCCGCCACCAGCAGCCTGGTGCGCGCCTTCGGCTGGCAGGCGCGCGCATTCGCGTCGGCATCGGAGTTCTTCGCCGCCGACGTCGTGCCGCGCATGCAGTGCCTGGTCTGCGACATCCACATGGAGGCGCTCGATGGCATCGGCCTGCTCGCGCGATTGCAGGAGGACGGCTGCCATGTGCCCACCGTGTTCATCACGGCGCTGACCTCGGAGTCCGTGCGCCGCCGCGCGCTCCATCAGGGCGCGCTGTGCGTGCTCGACAAGCCCATCGACGCCGCGGAGCTGGAGGACTGGATGCGGCGCGCGCTCAAGGAGACGGCCGCGGAAGGATGAGCGCCGGCCGGCGCCTGAGCCGGCTCGACGCCAGCATGACGGTCGCGTTGAGGATCAGGCCGACGAAGCCCGGATGCAGGTCCTGCAGCCAGGATGGCGACCACGGCATCAGATCGCGCAGCGCCACGCCGCCGATGGCCGTGGCCATGACGAAGCCCACGCCCGTGACGATGCCGGCCATCGCGCCCGCGTGATGGGCCGCCGACGGCGCGAGCAGCGCGCTGAGCAGGGCCGGCGCGAGCTGGGCCACGACGGCGAAGCCGATCAGCAGCAGCGCGACGATGCTCGAACCGCCCGTGAGCGTCAGCGCCACGGTGACGCCCATCAGCAGCGGCACGGCCAGCCGCGACACCCACATCAGGTGCGCGTCCGAGCTGTTCGGCCGCAGCGGGCGGTACAGGCTGCGCGTGAGCAGCGTCGACGCGGAGATCAGCATGATCGAGCCCGGCACCAGCGCCGTCAGCATGCCGGCCGCGCCGATGACGCCGACGAACCAGGGGTCGAAGGCGCGTATGGAGAGCTCCAGCAGCGCCAGGTCGATCCGTCCGCCGCTCAAGCCGGGCACGTTGAGGACGGCGGCATAGCCCGCGAACATCGAGAACAGCATCACCAGCGCGTAGAGCGGCATCACGGCCGCATTGCGGCGGAAGATGCGCGGCGACCTGGCGGTGAAGACAGCGCTGAACGCATGCGGCCACAGGTACATGCCGATCGCCGACATGGCCACCGCGGAGGCGAACCAAGCGGCGTTGCGGCCGGTCTCCGGCAAGGCGAGGAAGCCGGGCCGCACCGCCTCGATGCGCTCGAACATCGCGCCCACCCCGCCATGGAAATGCGCCGGCAGGTAGAAGCCCAGGAAGGCGCAGACCGCCAGCACCAGCACGTCCTTGACCACGGCGGTGACGGCCGAGCCGTGCATGCCCGAGACCATCACGTAGGCGGTCATCGCCACCGCGCCCACGATGACCGCGACAGCGGGCGACAGCGCGCCATAGGACGTGACCTGCACGATCAGGCCCAGCCCCTTCATCTGCACGACGAGGTAGGGCACCAGCGCGAGCAGCGCCACCGCGGAGACGAGCAGGCCCAGCGCGGGGCTGCCGTAGGCGGCGGCGAAGACCTCCGGCTGCGTCATCGCGCCATGCCGGCGGGCCAGCCGCCAGATCGGGGGCAGCAGCCAGTACGACATCACGAAGGCCAGGCAGGTGTAGACCAGCACGTAGAGCGCCGCGCCGCCGTAACCGTAGGCGAAGCCGCTCGCGCCGAGGAAGGTGAAGGTGGTGTAGAGCTCGCCCGCCATCAGCACGAAGACGAGCACCGTGGAGAAGCCGCGGCCGCCGACGCTCCATTGCGCCAGGTCCATGCGCACGCCGCGCCGGGCCCAGAGGCCCGCGCCGAGCGCGAACAGCAGCGCCAGCAGGATCACGGCCAGCGCGGCGTTCATGCCTCGTCCCCCTGCGGTGCGCGGTTGGCGGGATCGAGCCGGTACACGCAGGCCATCACGATCGCGCTGAGGAGCACGCCGCCGATGATCCAGGCCATGAAGAAGGGCAGGCCCAGCACGAAGGGCTTGACGCGGTTGGCCACCGCCAGGCCAAGCGCCGCGTGAAGGACGGGCAGCAGCCCGAGCCAGTGATGGAGTCGCATCGCGTCAGTCCTTGTCGGTGGAAGGCGGCGCCGACGGCGCGGCCTGCGCCAGCGCGCGCAGCACGGCGTCCGGCGTCGCCGGCGCCTGGCGCAGGCGCACGCCGATGGCGTGGTGGATCGCGTTGAGGATGGCCGCGGCGGTCGGCACCAGCGCCGGTTCGCCGATGCCCTTGGCGCCATAGGGGCCCAGGGGCGTGGGCGCCTCGATGAACAGGGTCTGCACCTCGGGCACGTCCCGGACCGTGGGGATGAGGTAGTCGTGCAGGTTGTTGCCCGAGCCGGGTTCGTAGCGCTCCATGAGCGCCATGCCGACGCCCTGGGCGACCGCGCCTTCGATCTGGCCCTGCAGCAGCGTCGGGTTGACCATGCGGCCCACGTCGTGAGCCGCGACCACGCGCCGCACGCGGACGCGGCCGGTGTCCAGATCGACGAGGACCTCCGCCATCTGGGCGCCGAACGCATAGGCCGCATAAGGCCGGCCCTGGCCGTCATGGTCGAGCGCGGTGGTGGGCGGATCGAAGCGTTCCTCGCTCATCAGCGCGTAGCCGTGCTCGTTCACGGGGAGCCCGGACAGGTTGACGCGCACGCCGCCGACGGTCGCCATGCCGTTGCCGAAGCGGACCGGCGCGGCGTCATCCGCGCCCGCCATCTGGCGGAGCTTGCGCAGCAGCGCCTGCCCGGCGAGGAAGGCGGCCCGGCCGGTGACGAAGGTCTGGCGCGACGCCGAGGTGCGGCCGCAGTCCGGCGTCAGGTGCGTATCGGCGCCGACGATGTGCAGCGTGGCCAGCGGCACGCCGAGCGCATCGGCGGCGATCTGCGGGATCACCGTGTTGGCGCCCTGGCCCGCATCGACGGCGCCTTGATGCAGCACCAGCGTCCCGTCGGGCCGCAGGCCGATGCGCACGGTCGAGGGGTTGGGCAGCGCCGTGTTGCCGCAGCCGTAGAAGAACGCGGCCACACCGACACCGCGCTTCTGGCGCGGTCCGGCGTCGCCGCGGTCCGCGCGCGCGGCCTGCCAGTGGGGACGAAGCGCTTCGAGGCAGGCGACCAGTCCGACGCTGTCGTCCAGCACCTGTCCGGTCGGCAGGCTGTCGCCCGGCCGCAGCGCATTGCGCAGCCGGAACTCCAGCGGATCCCAGCCGCCGCGCACGGCCAGCTCGTCGATGAGCTGCTCCTGCGACATGGCCGTCTGCGGCACGCCGAAGCCGCGGAAGGCGCCCGCCGGCGTGATGTGGGTGTGGCGGGCGCGCGCGCGAGCGCGGTAGTCGGGAATGCGATACGGACCGCCGGCATGCACCGGCACGCGATTGGCCACGGCCGTGCCCCAGGACGCGTAGGCGCCGGTGTTGTAGTCGCCCTCGAAGCTCACCGCCAGCAGCCGGCCCTGCGCGTCCGCCGCCATGCTCGACAGGATGCGCGCGGGATGACGCTTGGTCGACGTGGCCATCGACTCCTCGCGCGTGAACACCAGCGCCACCGGCCGGTCCACGTGCCAGGCGGCGATCGCCAGCAGCGGCTGCACCGTCAGGTCCAGCTTGCCGCCGAATCCGCCGCCCACCGCCGTCGGCACGACGCGCACCCGCTCCGGCGCCACGCCCAGGATGCGTGCCAGTTCCTCGCGGTGCGGATGCGGCGCCTGCGTGGACGAGTGGACTTCGATCACCTCTCCCACGCGGCGCGCCCAACCGGCTTCCGGCTCGAGGTAGGCATGCTCGACGAAGCTCGATTCGAAGCGCCCTTGCACGACCACCGCCGCGCCGCGCAGCGCGGCGTCGGGATCTCCGCGCTGGACCGTGCCTTCGATGAGCAGGTTGCCTGGCCGGTGCGCGTGGAGCAACGGACTGTCGGCGCGGGCCGCGATGTCCACGTCGAACAGCGCGGGTCGCGGCGTCCAGGTGATGGGAAAGGTCCTCAGGTCCAGCGCGGCCACGGCGTCCGGCTCGCCCACGATGAGGGCCACCGCCTCGAGGTGATGGCGCGCCTCGTCGACCGGCAATACCGGCTGATCCGCAAAGGGCGTGGCCACGCCATGCAGGTTGCGGCCGGGCACGTCGGCATGGGTGAGCACGCGCACGACGCCGGGATGCGCGGCGACGAAGGCCGGCAAGTCGCCGAAGACGAAGCCGGCGCGCGGATGCGGGCAGCGCACGGCGCGCAGATGCAGGCTGTGCGCCGGAACACCGTCGGCGCCAAAGCGCTCCGCGCCAGTCACCTTCGCGTCGCCGTCCAGCCGCGTCAACGGGCGGCCGACTGAGCGGCCCTCGTCGGACAGCGTGAGCGGACGAGGCTCCGCATCGATGGCCACGTCGAGCACGGCATCGACGATCTTGCGATAGCCGGTGCAGCGGCACAGCACGCCCTCCAGCGCCTCCTCGGCATCGGCACGGCCGCGCACGCGTCCGGCATCGATTGCGGCGCAGGCGGACATCAACATGCCCGGAATGCAGAACCCGCACTGCACCGCCTGGTGCGCCAGCAGCGATTGCTGCAGGCGCCGCCCGCCCGGGCTGCCGGAGGCCAGGCCCTCGACGGTGAGCACCCGGCGCGATCGCAGCTGTGCCACCGGGGTGATGCACGCATACACCGGCTCGCCGTCGACGACGATGGTGCAACTGCCGCAGTCGCCCTGCCCGCAACCGACCTTCGTGCCGGTCAGTCCCAGGCCATCGCGCAGGAACTGCGTGGCCGGCCTCGACAGGTCCTCGGGCAACGGGTGCCGCTCGCCGTTGACCTCGATCCAATCGGACATCTTGTCGAGCTTGGCCGTCATGCGGGCACCTCGCATCGCGCGCATGCGCGCCGCACCGCAACGCGCGTCCAGTGGTGCCGCAGCGCGGCCGATCCGCGGCGATCGTCGACGGGGGAGAGCTCGGGCATCGGCGCCTCCGCGATGAGCGGAGCGATGGCCTCCCGCGGCGCGCCTTCCAGCAGCGACTCCAGACCGCGCAGGCGCACGGCGACCTCGGAAGCGCCGCCCACCGCGATGACCGCGCTCGCGAGCGTCTGATCATCGCGCCAGCGCAGCCGCACGGCGGCGGCGACCACCGCGATGGCCGAGGCGTCGCGCTGCGCGAGCTTGATGAACGCGGTCCGTTCCGCGGTGCCCGGCAGCTCCACCAGGATGCCCACGAGGAGTTCATCCGCCAGCAGCGCGGTGCGCTGGCGGCCGAGCACGAACTCCGACAGCGGCAATTGCCGCCGGCCGCGCGAGCTCGCAAGCTCGACGCGCGCCTCCAGCGCGAGCAGCGGCGGGATGCCGTCAGCGACGGGAGACGCGTGGCACAGGTTGCCTCCCAGGCTGCCGCGCCACCGGATCTGCCTCGAGCCCACGGTGCGCGCCGCTTCACGCAGCGCGGCGGGCACCTGGTCGCACTGGTCGATGCAGTCCCAGGTGACGGCCGCGCCGATGCGCAGCGTCGACCCGCTCGCCGTGATGCCCCGCAGGGCGTCGATGCCGCTGATGTCGAGCCACGGTGCGCCGGACACCGCGCCGCCGCCCTGCGCGTACGCGTCGGTCGCGCCGCAGACGATGCGCCGCGGACCGCGGGCCAGCGCGGCCAGGGCGTCGTCCAGGGATCGGGCACGGAGGTAGTTCATCGGCGGAGGTCCGGAGGCTCAGTCCTGCGCGCGCAACGCGCGAAGCACGCAATCCACGACGAAGTCGGCCCATTCTTCCAGCGCGCCGGGGCCATCGAGCGGCTCGCCCAGGAAGGCCGAGAGGGTGAAGCGGTTGGAGGTGAAGAAATAGGACGTCGACACGATCAGCAGATACACGTCGCGCGGCCGCAGGCCGGGCCGGAAGCAGCCCTGGGCTTCACCGCGCCGGAGGATGTCGGCGATCAGGTCGAGCGCGTTGGAGGAGAACTCCCGCGCTTTCGCCGACTTCGCGACGTGCCGGCCCTTGTGCAGGTTCTCGGTGTTGAGCAGGGTGACGAACTCCGGATGGCGGCGGTAGTAGGCGACCTTGAACCGGATCAGCGCGGTGAGCGCCTCGATCGGATCGGCTCGCACGGGAGCCTTGGCCTCGGCCTCGTCCATGCGCTGGTAGATGCCTTCCAGGACCGCGATGAACAGCTGCTCCTTGCTGCCGAAGTAGTAATAGATCATCCGGTCATGCGACTTCGCCAGGCTGGAGATCTTCTCGATGCTGCCGCCGTCGTAGCCGTAACGGGCAAAGATCCGCGTCGCCGCCTTGAGGATGTTGTCGCGGGTCGCCTGCGCGGAGGCCTCCCGGGCGCCGGTGCCGCGGACGGCCTTGGTCTTCGTCGTGTTTGCCATGGGATCCGATGTAGCAATCGCTACATTTTGCGCGAGGTCCGCATCATAAGGGTGCCCTCCGCATCAAACGAAGGTATGAGCCGGGGCGGCCGCTCGTTCAATTCCCGCGCCGCGCGGCCGCTGCTCTGATAGGCCCCGAGCCGCTGGAGACCCGCTCCAGCGCCGATTCCCCCGTCAATCAGAGGCCCTCATGACCCGATCGTTCCTCCGCCCGTTTGCCGCGTTCGCCTTCGCGGCCGCCAGCTTCGCCGCGCCGGCCTTCGCCGCCGATGCGCCGGCGGGCAAACCCACCATCGTGCTGGTGCACGGCGCGTTCGCCGATGCCTCGAGCTGGAACGGCGTGGCCGCCGAACTGCGCGACAAGGGCTACCCCGTCGTGGCGGTGGCCAATCCACTGCGCTCGGTGGCCGGCGACGCGCGCTACACCGCCGCCCTGATCGACCGCATCGCCGGCCCGGTGGTGCTGGTGGGCCACTCCTACGGCGGCTCCGTCATCAGCGCCGCGGCCGAAGGCCAGCCGCGCGTCAAGGCGCTGGTCTATGTGTCCGCCTTCGCGCCGGAGCGTGGCGAATCGGTGGCCGGACTCGCCGGCAAGTTCCCCGGCGGCACGCTGGGCGAGGCGCTCGCCGCGCCGGTGCCGCTGCCCGAGGGGGGCAACGACCTCTACATCGATCAGCAGAAGTTCGCCGCGCAGTTCGCGGCCGACGTGAAGCCGGCGCAGGCGCGGCTGATGGCGATCGGACAACGGCCGGTGACCGAAGCGGCGTTGTCCGAGCCCAGCCAGGGCACGGCGTGGAAGGCGCTGCCGGTGTACTTCGTCTATGGCTCCAAGGACAAGAACATCCCGCCGGCCGCGATGGCCTGGATGGCCGAACGCGCGCACTCGCGCAGCACGGTCGTCATCGCCGGCGCGTCGCACGTGCCGCAGGTGAGCCATCCCCACGACGTCGCGACGCTGATCGACACCGCCGCCCGCGCCACTCGATGACCCCTTCGAAGGAAACCGCCATGTCCATCCTCAACCACGACACTCGCGAGATCGACACGCCGCTCGGCGGCTCACGCCGCGACTTCCTGGCCAAAGCCACGGCCGCTGGCGCGAGTCTGGCGCTGGCCGGTCTGCCGGCCCTGCTGCAGACGGCGGCCGCGGCCTCATCCACGCGCGACGCGGGCAACACGGGCTTTGGCCCGCTGCGCCAGATCGACGCCGGCCCGCTGAATGTCGGCTACGTGGACCTCGGGCCGCGCGACGGCCCGCCGGTCCTGCTGTTCCACGGCTGGCCCTACGACATCCATTGCTACGAGGAAGTGGCGCCGCTGCTGGCCGCGCAAGGGATGCGCGTGATCGTGCCCCACCTGCGCGGCTACGGCACGACGCGCTTCCTGTCCGAGGCCACCTTCCGCAGCGGTCAGCAGACGGCGCTGGCCGCCGACGCGATCGCGCTGATGGATGCGCTGGGCATCCGCCGCGCGGTGGTGGCGGGTTGCGACTGGGGCGCGCGCAATGCCTGCGTGATGGCCGCGCTGTGGCCCGAGCGCTGCCAGGCGCTGGTGTCGGTGAGCGGCTTCCTCGTGCTCGACCGCGCGACGGCGCTCACGCCGTTGGCGCCGGCCGATGAGCTCACCTGGTGGTACCAGTACTACTTCGCCACGGAGCGCGGCCGCATCGGCTATCAGACCAACCTCAAGGCCTTCGCGCGGCTGATCTGGCGGCAGGCGTCGCCGCAATGGCAGTTCGACGACGCCACTTTCGAGCGCTGCGCGCAGAGCCTGGTGAATCCCGATCAGGTCGCGCTGGTGGTGCACAACTACCGCTGGCGCATCGGCGCCGCGGACGGCGATCCGCAGTACGACGCGCTCGAACGTCAGCTCTCGCAGGTGAAGACCGTGGCGCTGCCGACGATCACGCTGGAGGGCGACGCCAACGGCGCGCCGCATCCCCCGCCGGCGGCCTATGCCTCGCGCTTCACTGGCCGCTACGAGCATCGCAACCTCACCGGGGGCATTGGCCACAACCTGCCGCAGGAGGCGCCGGCCGCGTTCGCCAAGGCCGTGCTCGACGTGAGCCGGTGGTGACCGGCCGCATCGGCTCCTCCACGCACGCATCGCATCGCATCGCATCGCCTCACCTCCCTTCACTTCACTTCACCCATCGAGCTCTCATCATGACCCGCATCATCGACAACGTCCTCTACACCGCCGAGACCCGCACGACGGGCGGCCGCGAAGGCCACGGCCAGTCCAGCGACGGCGCGCTTGACGTGCGCCTGAGCACGCCTGGCGGCACGGGCACTGGCACGAATCCCGAGCAGCTGTTCGCGGTGGGCTATTCGGCCTGCTTCATGGGCGCGATGCGCCGGGTCAAGACGGTGCCGCCGATCCGCGTGCCGGACGACACCGTGATCCAGGCGCGCGTGTCGCTCGGCACGACGGCCGATGGCGGCTTCGCGCTCGCGGTGAAGCTGCATGTGGCACTGCCAGGACTGGACGAGGCGCAGAAGTGGGCGCTGGTCGACGGCGCGCATCAGTTGTGCCCGTACTCCCATGCGACGCGGGGAAACATCGAGGTGACGTTCAGCGTCGCGTGAGGCGGGTCCGCCACGGGAGAGCGAGATGAAGACATTCCTTCTGGCGCTGCTGGCGACGGGGATCGCCGTGGTGATCGGCTTGTCGCAGCCGTATGCCGCGCTGTCGACGGCATCCGCCGCCGAAAGCGGACCACCGAAGCCGGCCTCGCCGATCTACGGCGTGACGGTGCCGGAGGGCTATCGCGACTGGCAGCTGGTCGGGGTCGCGACCGAGGACGCGCCGCTCGACGAGCTGCGCGCGGTGGTGGGCAACAGCATCGCGGTCGACGCGTACCGGCTCGGCAAGCTGCCCTTCCCCGACGGGGCGATGCTGGTGAAGCTCGCCTGGAAGCGGCAGCGCTCGCCGGAGTTCGCCGCCGCGACGGTGCCGGGGGCACCGACCACGGTTCAGGTGATGGTCAAGGATTCGAAGCGCTACGCCGACAGCGGCGGCTGGGGGTACGGGCGATTCGTCAACGGCCAGCCGGTCGACGAGGCCCAGCATCAGACCTGCTTCGCGTGCCACAACGCGCTGGTGAAGGCGCGGGACGATGTGTTCACGAAGTTCGCGCCGTGACCGATGACCATCACCGATCGTCTCTACGGCGATCATCGAAGGTCACGAACACCTCCGCGACCCCGCGAGTCCGCGCAGTCCTCACGGTTTCCCGCTCGCCCCGCGATGCGATGGACGGGTCAGGTCGCGGATCGTCGCGTTCAGCACGGAGAACTCCACCGGCTTGACGAGGTGGGCGTCAAAGCCCGCCGAGGCCGTGGCCATGCGGTCATGGGGTTGTCCCCATCCGGTGATCGCGATGAGCACGACATCCTGCCCGGCCACCCGGCGCAGATGGCTGGCGACATCGAGTCCGCTCAAGCCCGGCAGCCCCACGTCCAGCAGCACCACGTCATGGCGCCCGGCGTCGTAGGCGTCGAGCGCCGCTTCACCGCTGTAGGCCACCTCGGCCTCGAACCCCACGTCATTCAGCGCGGCGGCCAGCGTATCCGCGCCATCCTTGTTGTCATCGACCACGAGGACACGGGCGCCCTGCGCGTCCGGCATCGGCGGCGCCTCCGACAACCCCGCCCGCGCGCGCGCATCGGCCTGCGCGGCCAGCGGCAGACACACGATGAACCGGCTCCCATGGCCGGGACCGTCGCTCGACACGGAGATCGTCCCGCCGTGAAGCTCCACGAGCTGCCTGGAAACGGCCAGCCCGATGCCGAGCCCGGTCGGTGCCGCGCCGGAGCTGTCCACGCGCGAGAACAGCTCGAAGACTCGCCCTTGGTGCTCGGGCGCGATGCCGATGCCGCGGTCGATCACCGAGACCTTGCCATGGCTGCCGTCCACCTCCAGGTCGACCCGCACCTCGCCAGGCACCGGGCTGTACTTCGCCGCGTTGCTCAGGAGGTTGCCCAGCACCTGCTGCAGCCGGGTGCTGTCTCCGTCCACCATGATGGGCTGCGGCGGCAGCGAAAGCGCCACCCGATGCTGCTTCTGGACGTAGAGCGGCTCGACCGCATCCAGCGCCTGCTTCACGACCGTCCTCAGATCGACCAGCTCCCGCTTGAGTTCGATGGCGTTGCGCGTGATGCGGCTCATGTCGAGGAGATCGTCCAGCAGCCGGGCCATGTGCGCCGACTGCCTCGCAATGACGTCGAGCACCTTGAGGCTCTCGCCATCGTTCGTGCGGCGCCTGAGCACATCCACCGAGTAACGGATCGGCGCCATCGGGTTGCGCAGCTCATGCGCGAGTGTCGCCAGGAAGGTGTCCTTGAGCTGGCTCTCATGCTGCAGCCGCGCCTGGGCCCGCGTCAGCTCCGTCACGTCGACGGTGGCGCCCAGCACGCGGCGCACGGTGCCATCGTCTCCGACGACCGGTTTCATGGAGGTCAGCAGTTGAAGCTCCTCGCCCCGGTAGGCGGCGGTCTGTGACACGGTCAGCGGTCTGCCCGAGCGGATCGACTCGAGCACCGTCTTCGCGACTTCAGGCTGGCGCGCGATGCTGCCGACTTCGGCACCGATCAGGGCGTCTCGGTGGATGCCGAACGGCACGATAAATACCCAGGTGTAGCGGGCCTGCGCGTCTGCTTCCCATGCCATGACCTTGCCGCTATGCAGGGCCAGTTCGAAGCGCTGCTCGGCGAACTGGCTCGCGCGCAGCGCCTCCTGCTGGACCGTGATGTCAACGACGACGCCGTAGGCATGAAGCGCGCGTCCTTTCGCATCCAGCACCACATGTCCGTCGAACTGGGCCCAGACATCCTGTCCTTCGTCGGACCTGTGGATCAGGGCAACCAGGCTGAAGCGCCCGCCGGCCTCGGACGCATAGCGGTAGCGGTCGAGGAAGCTGGCGCGATCGTCGTCGGAGAGGCTGGCCAGCATGTCCTCCATCGTTGCCCAGTCCCGGCCGAAGATCTCCTTCGGTGCGCCGGCCGTGGTCGCATAGCCATCGTGCCGGCTCCAGTCCCAGGTCACCATGCGGCCGGCGGCCACCGCGAGGCTGAGCCGCTGGCGCGCGAGCTTCTCCTTCCTCGTCAGGCGCCCGGCACGCGCGGAGACCGCCGCGACCAGCGCGCCACTGCCGATGAACAGCGCGATGAGTTCCACATCGGCCAGGCGGGTGATCGGGAGAATGGCGCCGATGGGCTCGATCCAGAAGTACAGGACGGCGAGCACCGAGGCGATCAGCAAGGCGACCGCGGGACCGATCCCGCACAGCAGGCCCACGATCACGAGCGCGGGGAAATAGGGGAGCAGCGGTGCCCGGCCGTCGAGCTGGGGCTGGAGGTGCATGTTCAGCCAGGTGGCGACGACGAACACGCAAGCGGTCGCAGGCCATCGCAGGGCGGCTCTTTCGATAACCATGGCGGTCTTCCTTGGCTGCCGCACGACAGGTGCGAAGGGGCCCAACTGTATCGCTGGCGATGAGGCGGTCCTGCAGGACTGAGGAATCAATGAGCGGTCCGCCCGGGGAGCCCCCTAGATTGCTGGCGAAAGTGGACGCGGCGTCGACAAGATTGCGGATGCGGGCAAGTTGCCGCGGCCGAATAGTGCGTCCGGCGGCGGGCATTCCTGCCCTGACCGCGCCAGGGGCGAGCCAGCGGCTCGCCATTCGCCTTCAGCATGGAAAGAGGAACCGATCATGGCTCAGGAACTTGTCGCGACTTTTGATGGACCCTTGGACAGCTTCAGCATCAACCTCAGTCTTCAGAACGCCAGCAGCGGAGAAGTCCGTGAGGTGGGCGTCAGCACGAGGACGGCCAAGTTTCCGATCCTCTTCGACACCTTCGGCTCCTACTCCGGACCCGCGACGCTTGTCGGTACCGATGGTGTGGACACCGAGGTGGTGACGGCGCGATTCGCCAATTTCTCGCCTGACAAGGCAGTGAAGTTCGTGGGCATGGATCCGGACTTCCAAGGGGATGTGTCGTCGGGCGTCCGCGTGGGCGATTTCGCGGGCTCGCGCATGGTGGTGCTGTTCGCCGACGGATCGACGGGGTTCGGGGAATTCCAGCCAACGAACGACGGCAAGCTCCGCGCCGTTGCCACGAAGTAGGAATTCGGGCGCACGTGGGTCCCCGGCGTTCTGCGCCAGGCTGGGCTACTTCCCCGCCTCCAGGTCGGCGGGTTCCCACCGGCGCCCTTCGCTACCAGCGGAGCTGGCCGGCGCTGCCGGGCTGACCCCGTTCCCGATCAAGCCCCGCTGCCCGATCCCTCATCCGCCAGCCATCGGTTCTTCCCACCGCGCTTGGCCCGAAGCATGAGATGGTCGGCGCGCTCGATCAGCTCGTGCGGCGTGGCCTCCTCGCCGTCGCGGGTCAGCGCCACGCCGACGGTCACGCCAACGCGCACCCGCGTGCCGCCCACCAGCGGCACGTCGTCGCCGATCGCCCGCATGACCCGGTCGACGATGCCCTTCCATTCATCGCCGTCCAGCGGCGAGAGCACCAGCACGAACTCGTCCCCGCCCACCCGCGCCGCCGTGTCGGACGGCCGGATCGATTCCCGCATGCGCCTGGCGATGTCCTGGAGCAGTCGGTCGCCGGCCTCATGGCCGTGCTCGTCATTGACGGCCTTGAAACCGTCCAGGTCCAGGTAACACACCGCGACCCGCCCGCCCAGCCGGCCCGCGGCGGCTTGCGCCTGGCCGATCCGGTCGAGCAGCAGCACCCGGTTGGGCAGCCCCGTCAACGGATCGTGGAAGGCCCTGTGCGCCAGGCTCTCGTTGGCCGCCTTCAGCGCCGTGATGTCCACCAGGATCACGAAGATCTCCGTCGCCGACAGCGGCACCGCGCCGAAATCCACCCACACCAGCTCGCCGGACTTCCTGCGCATGCGCAGCTGCGAGTGGTAGTAGCCCTCCTCGCGCAGGGCCTTGTAGCCTTCGTCGCCGACACGCTGGAACTCCTCGTCGTTCCAGTACAGCTGCCGCACGTTCAGGTCCTGGAGCTCTCCAGGGCCATAGCCGAGCAGCCGCTCGGCGGCCCGGTTGCGCCAGCTGATGATGCGGTCCTTCACCCGCGCCATCCCCACCAGATCGTTCTCGAGCATCGCCGCCTGCTCGCGCATGAGCCGCCGCTGCTCGGTGACGTCCCGCGCGGACGAGAAGACGAACAGGCGGTCCGTGATTTCGGCGATGCTCAGCTGCATCTCCACGTCGATGATCTGCCCATCGTCGCAGCGATGCTGCACGTCCACGCGCTGGCGGTCGCCCGGCTTGACCTTGGCGAGCCAGGCATCGATCGCCGCCTTGTTCTGGTTCACATCCCAGCTGGAGATGTGCCGCCCCAGCAGCCGCTCGCGCGTGGACTTCAGCATCTGCGCGAAGGAGTCGCTCATCTCCACGAGATGCCCGGTCGCGTCCGTGATGTGGATGCCGTCACCCGCCGTGCGCAGCAGCGCTTGCAGCCGCTTGCCCTGATCGAGCAGCGCGCGCGCGAACTCGGACTCCCGGCGGCTCGCTCGATGGATGACGACACTTGCCCCCAAGGCCAGCGCCCAGACGCAGCCCGCCAGCGTGACCACCAGCCAGACCTGCCGCCGCCAGGGCTCGAAGAAGCGATCGTTGCTGATGCCCACGAACACGGTGAACGGCCAGGGCCGCAGCGACCGATAGGCGGTGGTCCGCTCCTCGCCATCGAGCTTCACGCGCGACACGAAATGCCCGGCGTCGGGCTGCCGCTGCGTTGCCGCGAGGAGCTCGGGCGATACGGTGGTCGTCCCGGGCTCTCCCTGGATGGGACTGCCCGGGGAATAGCGGGCGACCAGCCGGCGGTCGTTGCGCCGCAGGGCGACCGAGTCGAGCGGCTCCAGGTCGTAGCGCTCGAAGTTGCGCTGGAAGTGCTCCGCGTTGATGCTGGCGTAGAGCACGCCGGCGAAGCGCCCGTCGATCCACAGCGGATGGACGAAGGCCACCACCCAGCGGTTGGAGACCCGGGAGGTGAGCGGCCCGCCGATCACCGTCGCCCGCTCGCTGCTGGCGCGCGCCTGGTGGAAGTAGTCGCGATCGGCGACGCTGACCGGCGGGCCCGCCGGCAGATCCGTTCCCCAGCGGACGAAACCGGCGGCGTCCGTGAGGCGGAAGGCCTCGATGCCGTCGAGCAGGGCGAAGCGGCCGCGAAGCACGTCGTTGATGATGGCATCCGGCGATGGCTGGCGATCCGCGATGAGACGCTCGAGCTCGGAGGCGGTGGCGCGGATCACACCGTCCACGCGCTCGATCTCGCCCCGGACGTTGAGCTGGGCGATCGCCGCGAGACTCTCGGCCCGGTTGGTCGCCTGCAGTTCCAGCGTGCGATGGCTCTTCTGAAGCACCAGCCACGCGAGCGCCACCAGCATCACCGCGATCGCGCAGTTGATGCCGACGAGCCACGCCACCGCCTTGCGGCGGCTTCGCGCGTTGGCATCGAGCAAGGCTTGTTGATCGCGTAGCGGCATGGTCCTTGGGGGGGCGGCACTGATCAGACCATCAGCAGCGGGATCGGACAACCACTCGCTGGGGTGGTGTAGGAACCTCGTGCGTCGCGCTGTTGGTCTTGTTTAGTAAATATCGATAAAGATCAGCCATTCTCCAGCGTTCTGTAGACCGTTCCCCGGACGTCCATATATAACTCCACCCAGCTGCCATCGGTCCCGGACGGCAAACCGCCGCACGCCGCTGCCGATGGTTTCTGTTTAGTAAATGGCCGTCCAAGAACAACGTCATCACCGCTGCGCGGCGCCAGCAGATCCATGAGCCAAGTGACCATCCGGGACATCGCCACCGCGACCGGCCTGTCGGCCGGCACCATCTCCCGCGCGCTCAAGAACCAGGAAGGCATGACGGAGGCCACGCGCAGCAAGGTGCGCGACGCCGCCCAGCGCCTGGGCTACGACCTGTCCCATCTGCGCAAGGTGCGCATCCGGCGGATCGCCTTCCTGCTGCACAGCCAGCACAACACCCTGGCCTCCAGCCCCTTCTTCTCGACCGTCCTGCATGGCGCCGAGGAGGCCTGCCGGCGCGAAGGCGTGGCCCTGTCCTTCAACGTGGTCGGCCCGTCGACGCCGGTGATGGACCAGATCAAGCTGCATCAGCCCGACGCCCTGCTCTGCGCCGGCTTCTTCGAGCCAGAGGTGCTCGCGGCGCTCAAGCTGACCGGCAAGTCCATGGTGCTGATCGACATGCAGCAGCGCGGCTTCACCTCCGTCAATCCCGACAACGCCATGGGCGGCTACCTCGCCACGCGGCACCTGCTGCGCAGCGGCCGCCGGCGGATCGCGATGCTGTCGGGATCGCTGGCCCACTTCAGCATCGAACAGCGCAACCGCGGCTTCCGCCGCGCGCTCTTCGAGTCCCGGGTGCTTGCCGATCCCGATCTCGAGCTCATCGTTCCCCGCCTGGGCGACGGGGACAGCGGCGTCGTCGAGGCGATGCGTCGGCTGCTGAGCCTGCCCAAGCCTCCCGACGCCGTCCTTTGCTACAACGACAGCACGGCGCTGGTGGCGATGGCGTACTGCCGCGCCCAGGGCCTCAAGGTGCCTCAGGACATCGCCATCGTCGGCTTCGACGACATCAGCGGCGCCGCCACCAGCGTGCCGCCACTCAGCACGCTGCGGGTGGACATGGAGGCGCTGGGTGCCGCCGGCGTCGACCTGCTGCTGCGGCTCAAGCCCGAAGACCCCATCGAAGAACTCGTCCTGCCGGTCGAACTGATCGTGCGTGACAGCAGTTGCGACGACTAGCGCGCAACGGCGCCCCTTCCTCTTTCCTCCTCCACCATGTCCGACTATCCCGACTTCCGGTCTCCGGCCGTGCTGCTCGCCCATGCCCGCCACAGCATGGCCTTCTATCACCCGCGCTGCATCGACCCGAGCGGCGGGATGTACCACTTCTTCAAGGACGACGGCACCGTCTACGACGCCCACCAGCGGCATCTGGTCAGCAGCACGCGCTTCGTCTTCACCTACGCGATGGCGTACCGCCACTTCCGCGATCCGGCCCATCTCGACGGCCTGCGCCATGCGCTGCGCTTCCTGCGCGAGGCGCATCGCGACCCGTCGCATGGCGGCTACCACTGGCTGCTGGACTGGCGGGACGGCCGGGCCCAGGTCCTGGACGGCACGCGCCACGCCTACGGCCACGCCTTCGTGCTGCTGGCCTATGCCCATGCGGTGATGGCCGGCCTGGACGAGGCCCGCCCCTGGCTGGCCGAGGTCTTCGAGCTGCTGGAGCAGCGCTTCTGGGATGCCGCCTCCGGCCTCTACGCGGACGAGGCCAGCGCGGACTGGCAGCAGCGGTCGGGCTACCGCGGCCAGAACGCCAACATGCATGCCTGCGAGGCCATGCTCGCCGCCTTCGACGCGACCGGCGAGCGCCGCTACCTGGCGCGCGCCCGCGAGCTCGCCCACCACATCACCCAGCGCCAGGCTCAGCGCTGTGGCGGCCTCATCTGGGAGCACTACGACGCCCAGTGGCAACCGGACTGGCAGTACAACATCGACAACCCGGCCCACCTGTTCCGCCCCTGGGGCTATCAGCCGGGTCACCTCACCGAATGGGCCAAGCTGCTGCTGCAGCTGGACGCGCGCGCTGGCGCGCTGGACGAGGACCTGAGCTGGGCGGTGCCCACCGCGCGGCGCCTGTTCCAGGTCGCGGTGGACAAGGGCTGGGACCGCGAGCACGGCGGTGTGCATTACTCGCTGGCGCCCGACCTGAGCGTGTGCGACGCGGACAAGTACTTCTGGGTCCAGGCCGAGAGCGCCGCCGCGGCCGCGATGCTGGCGCTGCGCGCCGGCGCCGATGAAGCCGGCGCCGCCTTCCACTGGGACTGGTACGAGCGGCTGTGGGCCTACAGCTGGACGCACTTCGTCGATCACCAGCATGGCGCCTGGTATCGCATCCTCGATCGCGAGAACCGCAAGCTCAGCGACGAGAAGAGCCCCGCGGGCAAGGTCGATTACCACACCATGGGTGCCTGCTACGACATCGTGCGCGCGCTGGGCGAGGCCCCGCATGCATGACGCGCCGCTGATGCTCTGCGCCGGCGAGGCGCTCACCGATCTCCTGCATCAGGGCGAGGACCGCTGGCTCAGCCGCGAGGGCGGCTCGGTGTGGAACGTCGCCCGCGCGCTGGCCGCGCTGGGCGAGCGCACCGCGTTCGCCGGCGCCGTGAGCCGCGACCATTTCGGCGACGCCCTGTGGGCGGCGAGCGAGGCGGCCGGCCTGGACCTGCGGCTGATGCAGCGCGTCGACCGCTCGCCGCTGCTGGCCGTGGTCCAGCGCAGCGAGCCGCCGTCCTACTTCTTCGTCGGCGACGACAGCGCCGACCTGCACTTCGACGACCAGGCGCTGCCCGGCGGCTGGTCGGACGCGCTGCGCTGGGCGCATTTCGGCGGCATCAGCCTGGCGCGCCCGCCGCTGAGCGATCGGCTGGTGGCGCTCGCCGAGCGGCTCAAGCGCCAGGGCGTGGCCATCAGCTACGACCCGAACTTCCGCAACGTGATGGACGCCCGCTACACGCCGACGCTGCGGCGCATGGCCGCGCTGGCCGATGTCATCAAGGTGTCCGACGACGACCTGCGCGGACTGTTCCCCGGCGTGCCCCTGGACGAAGCACTGCGGCAGTTGCGGGCGATGAGCCCGTCGGCGCTGTGCCTGTTCACGCGCGGCGGTTCGGGCGCGAGCCTGCTGCGCGACGCACAGCGTTGCGACGCGCTCGCGCCGCGGGTCGAGGTGGTGGACACCGTCGGCGCCGGCGACGCCAGCGTCGCGGGTCTGCTGCACAGCCTCACCCACCATCCCGATCGCGGCCTGCGGGAGCACCTGCACGCGGCGCTGGCCAGCGGGTCGGCGGCTTGTCAGCACGCGGGCGCCACGCCCCCATCGCGGCAGGCGGTCGAGCGCCTGTACGAGCAATTGCAGGCCGGCCTCACCGCCTGACGCCGCCAGGTCATGACGCCAGGACGCCGTGACGGCGTCACGGCGTCACGGCGATCCCCTCACGAGACGGAGACAACATGGAACACGTATCCCCCCGCCCCGCGGCGGCCGCATCGGGCGCGGCCGCCGGATCCACCGCCAGCGACAGCGGCCACACCGGCGCGTTGGTCGTCGTCACGGTGCTGTTCTTCATGTGGGGGCTGATCACCTCGCTGAACGACATCCTCATCCCCCACCTCAAGGCCATCTACACGCTGAGCTACGTGCAGGCCATGATGGTGCAGTTCTGCTTCTTCGGCGCCTACTTCATCGTCTCGCTGCCCGCGGGCGCGCTGATCCGGCGCCTTGGCTACCAGCGGGGCGCGGTGGCGGGCCTGCTGATCGCGTCCGTCGGCTGCGCGCTGTTCTACCCGGCCTCCTTCGGCGGCTACGGCCTGTTCCTGCTGGCGTTCTTCGTGCTGGCCTCGGGCATCACGGTCCTGCAGGTCGCCGCCAATCCGTACGTGACCGTGCTCGGTCCGGCCCGCACGGCCTCGAGCCGCCTCAACCTCACCCAGGCCTTCAACTCGCTGGGCACCACCATCGGTCCCGCCGCCGGCGGCCTGCTGATCCTGTCCATCTCGGGCGCCGCCGCTGGTGCGGCGTCCACCGTGCGCGGCCCCTATCTCGCGCTGGCCGCCGCGCTCGCGCTGCTGGCGCTGTGCTTCCTGAAGGCCAGGCTGCCGCGCATCGAGGACGGCGAGGACCTCGCCCTGGACGGCGAAGGCCACGGCTCGGCCTGGGCGCACCGCCATCTGGTGCTGGGCGCGATCGGCATCTTCCTGTACGTCGGCGCCGAGGTGAGCATCGGCAGCTTCCTCATCAACTTCCTGGGCGAAGGCAACATCGCCGGCCTGGCGCATGCCGACGCCGCGCGCTACGTCAGCCTGTACTGGGCCGGCGCCATGGTCGGACGCTTCATCGGCTTCGTCGTGATGCGGTCGGTGAGCCCCGGCAGGACGCTGGCCTTCAATGCCCTGGTGGCGATCGCGCTGGTGCTGACCGCCACCTTCGGCCACGGCAGCGTCGCGATGTGGGCCATCCTGGCCGTGGGCCTGTGCAACTCCATCATGTTCCCCACCGTCTTCAGCATGGCCATCCACGGCCTGGGCCGGCACACCGGCCAGGGCTCCGGCATCCTGTGCATGGCCATCGTCGGCGGCGCCATCGTGCCCTTCGCGCAGGGCGCGCTGGCCGACCACCTGGGCGTGCAGCTGTCCTTCCTGCTGCCGGCCGCCTGCTATGCGTTCATCCTCTACTTCGGGGCGCGCTACGCCTCGATGTACGTGAAGCAGTGAGGCTCAGACGGCCGCTGGCGGCCGCGACGCCAGCGCCGCGCCGAAGCCGGGATCGGGCTCGGCCCCCATCGTGAACACCAGCCGGCCGCCCTGCATCAGGCTGGCGTGGTCGATCCAGCTGCGCGTGTGCGGCTGCCCCCGCCAGGTCACCGACTGCACGTAGATCCGGTCGGGGCCGTTGCCGCGGGCCTCGATCTCCAGCGTCCTGCCGCCCGGCAACGCCAGCTCGGCGCGCTCCACCAGCGGACTGCCGAAGACATAGCGCGCGCTGACCGGGTCCACCGGGTACAGCCCCAGCGCGCTGAGCACCAGCCAGGCCGACATCTGCCCGCAATCCTCGTTGCCGGACAGGCCGTCGGGCCGGTCGCTGTAGAGCGTGTCCATGATCTGCCGCACGCGCGCCTGCGTCTTCCAGGGCTGGCCGGCGTAGGCGTAGAGATAGGCGATGTGGTGGCTGGGCTCGTTGCCATGGGCGTATTGGCCGATCAGCCCCGAGATGTCGGGCGGCGCGCCGGGCAGTTGCTCCGAGCTCGTGCTGAACAGCGCGTCGAGCTGGGCGACGAAGGCCGACTCGCCGCCGAAGAGCTGCATGTAGCCGGCCACGTCGTGCTGGTTGAGGAAGGTGGCCTGCCAGGCATTGGACTCGGTGAAGTCCCGCCAGCGCTCCGAATGGCCCAGCGCCCGCGGATCGAAGGGCTCGGCCCAGCGGCCATCGGCCAGGCGCGGCCGCACGAAGCGCAGCGCCGGATCGAAGACATGGCGATAGTTCAGCGAACGCTCGCGCAGCAGCGCCGCGTCCGCCTCGGCCCCCACGCCGCGCGCGAGGCGGGCCAGCGCCCAGTCGTCGTAGGCGTACTCGAGGGTCTTGCTGGCCGCCTCCTCCTCGCGGTCGGACGGGATGAAACCCAGCCGGCGGTAATCGGGCAGACCGCGGTACGCGTCGTCCATCGCGCGCTGGCGCCACAGCGGCCAGGCGCGCTGGAAATCAATGCCGGCGAAGCCCTTGGCCTGGGCCTCGGCCAGCACCACCGCCGAGTGGTAGCCGATCATGCAGCCGGTCTCCCGGCCGTGCAGCGGCCACACCGGCACGCCTTGATCGCTCTGCTCCGCCATGCGGATGAGGCTGTTGACCAGGTCCGGCACGCGCGCCGGCGTGAGCATCGTCAGCAGCGGATGCAGGCTGCGGTAGGTGTCCCACAGCGAGTACTGCGTGTAGTTGCGCTCGCCCGGCGACAGCTGATGCACGCGCAGGTCCATGCCGCGGTACAGGCCATCCACGTCGCTGAACAGGGTCGGCGCGAGCAGGCTGTGATACAGCGCGGTGTAGAGCATGCGCTGATGCCGCTCGTCGAAGGTCCGCAGCCGCAGCGCGGCGAGCTCGCGCTCCCAGGCCGCGCTCGCCGACGCGCGCACCTGCTCGAAGTCCCAGCCGGGCAGTTCCTCGCGCAGATTGCGCAGCGCGCCCTCGGCGCTGACGTAGGAGATGCCGCACTTGACCAGCAGCGGCTCGCCCGGCTCCGAGCGCCAGTGCAGCGCCGCCAGCAGCTGCGTGCCGCGCGAGACACGCGTGGCCGCGCCGTCCGCGCCGTTGCCGTTGAACACCTCGAAGCGCTCGAAGGGACGCGAGAACTGCATCGCGAAGTAGACCTGCCGGCCCTGCGCCCACTGGTCGACCGCGCGGCCGCCGAGCAGCATGTCGTCGCCGACCACCTCCAGCTCGGCCCAGGGCACGCGCGTGGGCACGCCCGGCTTGTCCTGCATGCCATGACGCAGGTCCACCATCAGATGGCTGCGCGTGTGCTGGCCGAAGCGGTAGCGATGCAGACCAGCGCGCTCGGTGGCGGTGAGCTCGACGCTGACATCGCGATCGCGCAGCGCGACACGGTAGTAGCCGGGCTCGGCGGACTGGTCCTGATGCGTGAACGGCGCGCGCCAGCCGAGCTCCGGATGGCCGGGCGGTCCGGGCTGCCGCCGCACCTCGCCGACGCAGGGCATCACCAGCACGTCCAGCAGGTCACCGATGCCGGTGCCGCTGAGGTGCGTGTGGGAGAAGCCCATGATCGAGCGGTCTTTGTCGTGGTAGCCCGAGCAGGCGTCCCAGTCCGCGTTGTAGGTGTCGGGCCCCAACTGCACCATGCCGAAGGGCCGCGTCGCCGCGGGTGTGGTGTGGCCGTGATCGCCGGTGCCGATGAAGACGTCGACATGACGGGTGAGGCGTTCGTCCGCGGGAGCGCCCGGGGCAATGGCCTGGCGCGCGGGGCCGGCGCAGCCGGTCAGCGGCAGGCCGGTGGCGAGCGCCATCTTGAGCAGGTCGCGGCGTGAGGTCATGGATCAGCTCGATTGCAGCAGCGCGGGCCGATGCCGCGCCAGGTTCAGGATCAGTTCGCCGAACAGGCCATTGGCCCAGGCAAACCAGGGACGGGTGAAATGCGCGGCGTCGTCCTGGTCGAAGGCCTCGTGCATGAAGCCCGTCCCCGCGTGGCTGGCCCGGAGCCAGCGCAGGCACTGGCGGATCTCCGCGTCGCCGGCGGCCGTGGCGGGCGCGGTCAGCGCCTTCATCGCCAGGGACATCGGCCAGATCATGCGCAGGCCCTCGTGCGTCCCGCCCGTGCCCTCGGCCACGCGGCCGTGGAAGAAGTACGGGTTGTCCACGCTCCAGGCCCGCGCGCGGGTGCGGCGGTAGAGCGCGTCGTCGACCGCGCAGACGCCCAGATAGGGCAGGCTGAGCAGGCTGGGCGCGTTGGCGTCGTCCATGAAGAACTGGTTGCCGAAGCCGTCGACCTCATAGGCCCAGACCTCGCCCGCCGGCGTGCGCAGCCGCCCGTGACGGCGCAGCGCGGCCGCGACCTCGTCGGCCAGACCCTTGGCCTCGCTCGCCAGCGCGGCGTCGTGCAGCACCGCGTCCGCCATCGCCGCGAGCTGACGCAGCGACACGACGGCGAACAGGTTGGCCGGCACCAGGAACGGGAAGACGCAGGCATCGTCCGACGGCCGGAACATCGAATGGATCAGCCCCACTGGACGGCCCGGATGGCCGTAGCCATCGAGGACCAGCGTTTCGGTGGCGGCCTCGGCCTTGCGCTGGAAGCGATAGGGACCAGGGCCGGTCTTGCGCTGCTGCTCGCGCATCGTGCGCAGCACCGCGCGCATCGCCTCGGTCCATTGGGCATCGAAGGGCGCGGTGTCGCCGGTGGCGCGCCAGTAGCCGTGGGCCAGGCGGATGGGCCAGCACAGCGAGTCCAGCTCCCACTTGCGCTCGGACACGCCGGGCCGCATCTCGGTCAGGTCGCCGATGGCCCACTTGAGCTGCGTGCGGGCCTGAGGATCCTCGAGGAAGGCATTGGCGTAGGGATCGATCAGCAGGCAGCGCGCGTGGCGATGGATGACGCCGCGGATCAGACGGCGCAACGCGCCGTCCTCGCGCGCGAAGGGCAGGTAGGGCCAGACCTGGGCCGACGAGTCGCGCAGCCACATCGCATCGATGTCACCGGTGATGACGAAGGTGTCGGGCTTGCCGTCGACGGTGCCCTCGGTCACCGTGGTGTCCAGCGTGTTGGGCAGGCAGTTGCCGAACATCCAGGCCAGCTCCGGATCGCCGATGCGGCGCTGGAGGTCCGCGATGGCGGCGTCGACAGCAGGGCTGACGAAGCGGCGCTGGCCGGGCGGAGGCCGCGAGCTGGCGAAGCGCACATCCGAGCCAGAGGGACGCTCGGCCGCCAGCGCGCGGGCCATGCCCAGACCGCTCAGTCCACCGGCCAGGCCGAGCCCGAGCAGCGCGCGCCGCGCCGGCGAATCGATCATCTCCGACCCCTTCATCGCGGCAGCTCCTGGCGGCCCTGGATCTCGAAGCTGGCGCGCAGCACCTCGGCATGGCCGGGCTGGCCGCCGCCCACCGCGAGGCGGTAGCGGCCCGGCAGCACGGCCCGCAGGCCCGACGCGTCGACCTGGCTGAGCGCGCGGGCATCGAGCTCGAATCGCAGCGTTCGGCGCTCGCCAGCCTGCAGCGGCACGCGCTGGAAGGCCACCAGCGCGTGCGCCGGCGCCACGGCCAACGGCGTCTCGGGTTCGAGGTAGACCTGCGTCACCTCGTCGCCATCGCGATCGCCGGCGTTGGCCACCTCGACCTCGACCGCGAGCACTTCGCCCGCGTTCAGCACCGCGCTCGACACGCGCGGCGCCTGGTAGGCGAATCGGGTGTAGCTCAGCCCATGCCCGAAGGCCCACAGCGGAGAGCCCTTGAAGTAGCGATAGGTACGGCCCTGCATGCCGTAGTCGGCGAAGGGCGGCAGGTCCTGCGCCGAGCGGTAGAAGGTCACCGGCAAGCGCCCCGCCGGGTTGTTGATCCCCAGCAGCGTCTCCGCGATCGCCTGCCCGCCGGCCTCGCCCAGATACCAGGCCGCCAGCACCGCGTCCGCATGCTCGGCGGCCCAGCGCAGCGCCACCGCGCCGCCCGACTGCAGCACCACCACCAGCGGCTTGCCGCTGGTCTTCACCGCCTGGAGCAGGCGCTCCTGCGCCGCCGGCAGGTCCAGCGAGCTGCGGTCCCCGCCATCGAACCCGGGCACCTCCAGCTGCAGCTGCTCGCCTTCCAGATCGGGCGACAAGCCGACGAAGGCCACGATGGCATCGGCTTGGCGCGCGGCCGCCACCGCCTGCGCCAGTTGCGCATCGGCCGGCGCCTGCCAGCGCAGCGACAGCCCCTGATCCTCACCCGTATGCAGCCACTCCACGCGCAGCGTCCGCGGGCGCCGGCCCGTGACCTTGACGCTCACGGCGGCCTGATCGCCGTCGCCGTCCTGCAGCAACTTGCCGTCGAGGTAGAGGCGAACGCGGTCATGGCCGTCGCAATCGAAGCAGCGCTCCACGCGCAGGCCCAGCCGGTACTCGCCGGGCGCCGGCGGCAGGAACTGCCCCGACCAGCGCACCGAGTACCCGCGCGGTGGCAAGCCCGTCGCGGGCGGCGCCCGGTTGAAGTCGAGATTCAAGGTCGCATCGTCGCTGACTGCGACAGGGTGGCCGGCGAGGGTCGCGTTGGCGAAGACCTCGCGGCGCAGGCCGGGCCTTCCCTGCGGCGTGCGCAGCGCCGCCTGCGGGACGGCCACCGGCACGCCCTCGGCCAGCGCGGAGCCCTGGGCGGCGACCACGCGCGAGGGCCCAAGCGCCTGGCGCAGACCGGCCAGTGGCGTGACCGGATCGGCCGCCACGCCGTGGTAGTTGGCGTGCAGGTCCTCGAGCAGCTCGGCGGTCGGACCGACGACGGCCACGCGGCTGCTCGGCGACAGCGGCAGCACGCCGTTGTTCTTCAACAGGACCATGGACTCGCGCGCGGCGCGCAGCGCGAGCGCGCGACCCGCGGCCCAGTCGATGGATGGCGCGGCGCTCGCGGGCGAGAACAGGCCCAGCCGCAGACGGGCCTCGAAGAGACGCCGCAGCGCGCGATCCAGTTCGGCTTCGCTGACACGGCCGCTCGCCACCGCCCGGCCCAGCGCGGCGAAGCTGCGGCCGCAGTTCAGGTCGGTGCCCGCCTGCAGCGCGCGCGCCGAGGCCTCCGCGTCATCGGGCGTGGTCTTGTGGAAGAGCGTCATGTCCTCGACCGCGTCGCAGTCAGTCACGACGAAGCCCTGGAAGCCCCAGTCACGGCGCAGCCGCTCCTGCAGCAGCGCCGTGTTCGCGCAGGCGGGCGTGCCGTCCAGCGCGTTGTAGGCGCACATGACCGAGCCGGCGTGCGCCTGCGTCACCGCGGCCCGGAACGCCGGCAGATAGCTGTCCTCCAGATCGTGGGCGGACGGGTTGACGTTGAACGCGTGACGATCCTTCTCCGGCCCGCTGTGCACGGCGAAATGCTTGGGCGTGGCGATGACCAGCGGGCGGTGCTCGTCGGAGCCCTGCAGCCCTTGCACGAAGGCCACGCCCAGGCGCGCGGTAAGGACCGGATCCTCGCCATAGGTCTCCTGCCCGCGGCCCCAGCGCGGATCGCGGAACAGGTTGATGTTGGGCGACCAGATCGTCAGGCCGCCATAGCGGGCGGAGTCGCGCGACACGCCCGGCGGCGGCGGCGCGGTCTTGGCCCGCGCCTGCGTGGCGATCTCGCCGCCCACCGCGTGCAGCAGCGGCGCGTCCCAGCTCGCGGCCAGACCGATGGCCTGCGGAAAGACGGTGGCCCGGCCGTTGCGCGCCAGGCCATGCAGGCCCTCGCTCCACCAGCCGTAGGCCGGCACGCCCAGACGCTCGATGGCGGGCGCGCCGTCCTGCAGTTGGGCGATCTTCTCGGCCAGGCTGAGCCGGCTCACCAGATCGGCGGCGCGCTCGGCGTCGCCCAGGCGGGCGTCGAGATAGGGCGGCAACGGCGGCGATGTCCGCGCCGACGGCGCCGGCTCGGCGGCCGTTGACATCGATGCCATCGATGCCGGCAGCAAGGCCGCGAAACACAGCCACGGCATCACGCGCATGCCGCGCCCCCGCGGCGCTTCGGCGCCGCCGGTGAAAGGGAAAGCGCCCGCCTGACGGCGTCAGCCCAGGCGGCGCGGGTCCAGTTGCACATGCCGGATGTGGCTCCGTTGGTAGGTGTAGGTGAGATGCACGAGGCCATCGCGTGTCTGGATCGCGGCGGGATAGGAGAACTCCTGGCCGGGCTCGTCCTCCAGCGTCGCGACGGTGCGCCATGCGCGGCCGCCGTCGCTGGACAGCGCCAGGTCGAGCCGGTCGCGGCCGGCCCACCAGTCCCGCCCCTGCTCGCGCGGATTGAAGACCATCAGGAGGCGCCCATCGGCCAGGCCCAGGGCCTCGATGCCGGCATTGGGATTGGGTAGCGGCGTCAACGCGGGCACCGACCAACTGCGCCCGCCATCGCGCGAGCGCGTGACGGCGATGCGGTTCGCCCGGCTGCGGGCGAAGGCCAGCAGGCTGCCATCGGGCCGGGCCACCAGGCTGGGCTGGATCAGTCCGTAACCCCGCGGATCGGCCACCGGCACGTTGGGCAGCCAGCTCCAGCCCAGGTCCCGGCTGCGCTCCATGTGCAGGCGCCAGCGGCCCGCTTCGTCCTCGGTGCTGGACGGACACAGCAGCGTGCCGTCCGCCAGCATCAGCGGCTTGCTGCGGATCGGGCCCAGCACGCCGGCGGGCAGCCGGCGCGGCGGGGACCAGTGGTCGCCGCCATCGTCCGAGGTGATCAGCTCGCCCCACCACTGCCGTGGATCGGGGCCGACCTTGTAGAAGAGCAGCAGCTTGCCGCCGCGCGCGGCATCGGCCCGGAACAGGACGGGGTTCCAGGTGGGCAGCGGGCTACCGTCCGGCTGAACGCCGTCCGCGACCGCGCGAGGCGGACTCCAGGCGCCGGCCCGCAGGCGCGAGCACCAGATGCGCACATCGGGCGCGCGCTCCGCGGTGCCGCCAAACCAGGCGGCCATCAGGCTGCCGTCCGGCAGTTCCACGAGCGTGGACGCATGCACCTGCGGCGTGGCTGGCTGCTCGTCGATGAAACGCTTGTGGAGCTCGAACTTGAGCTCGAGCTCCGCGCCCCAGGCCCGCGGCCCGGCCGCGCCCCCCAGCGCCGCGACCAGCAGCCGCCTTCGGGACAGACCGGGCACCCGCTGCGTCATGGCGCCTGCCGCAGCGCGGCGATGCGCGCGGCGTCGATGCCGAAGGCGAAGCTGCCGCCCGCTCGCGCGCCGCTGCCCACGTGGTACTGCCGCGCGCCGATGCGGCGATGCAGCGCGGCCAGGTTGCCCGCATGCACGCCCGAGCCCACCAGCGGCTCGATGCCCTCGCCCAGCCGCCAGCGCGTCACGAGCTGCGCGAGCAGCTCGGCGCCCTCCTCCGCGGTCGGCGCGGCACCCGAGCTCAACAACTGCGTCACCGCGCCGCGATAGGCGCTCAGTTCGCTGAAGGCGCGCACCGGATCGCGCGCGTCGTCGAAGGCCCGGTGGAAGGTCAGCGGCAGCCCGTCGGCCCATCGCAGCACCTGGTCCAGCGCCGCGCGATCGATGTCGCCATCGGCCGTCAGCGCGCCGAAGACCAGGCCATGCGCGCCGGCGTCGCGCACCATCGCCACGCCCTCGCGCACCTGACGCATGTCGGCCTCGTCGTAGAAGAAGGACCGGGCGTGGGGCCGCACCATGACCATCACCGGCAGACGGCACTGCCGCACCACCTCGCGCACCACCTGCCCACTGGGCGTGAGACCGCCCTGCGACATGTCGGACACCAGCTCGATGCGGTCCGCGCCGGCGGCCTCGGCCTCGCAGGCGTCCCGGGCCGTCAAGGCGATGACCTCGATGCAAAGGGGCGCGTTGCTCATGGGGCGGCGAACAGCTTGAACTCGCGGATGGCCGCGACGCCGACGCTGTTGGTGATGCGCAGCCGCACGCGGCGCGCGCTCACCGGCGGGAAGCGGTCGATCTTCATGTGACCGACCGCCTGCGCCTGCGCCAGCGTGATCCAGCGGCCGCCGTCCCAGGCCTCGATCCGGTAGCCGCGCACGTGCTGGCCGTCCTCCAGGCGCTCCATGGTCAGCGCGCGGTCGATCGTCACGGTCTTGCCGAGGTCCACCTCCAGCACGCCGCGGTTGGCCTCGGTGACGGTCCAGAAGGTGTCGTCGTCGTTGTCCAGCGCGGCCTGCGCGCGCGCATCGGTCTTGACGCGCGTCGCCGCCACATTGGCGGCATTCCCGTAGCGCCGCTCCAGGGCCTGACCGAACTCGGCCAAGCGCTTCACGTCGGCGTCGGGCAGCAGGCCGTGCCGATCGGGCGCGAGGCCCAGCACCAGCTGACCGCCGCGGCCCACGCTGTCCTCGTAGTTGCGCATCAGCTCATCCACCGTCTTCAACGACGCGGCGAACTCCGGCTTCGAGTTCCAGAACCAGAAGTCCTTGTGCAGCGGCGTGTCGACCTCCACCGGCCGCCAGCGCAGCTGGCCATGGCGGTCGATGACGTTCCAGTTCTCGCCCTCGATGACGCCGGTCTCATTGCCGACCCAGCGGATATCGCCGTACTCGAACAGCGCGGTGTCCGCGAACACCATCGCATTGGGCTGATAGGTGCGCAGCTTCGCGACGTAGTGCTCGAAGTCGTAGACATGGCCGTCGCTGCCCGCGCCGTCCAGCCACCACTCGACCAGCGGGCCGTAGCCCGAGGCCAGCTCGGCCAGTTGGCCGGTGTAGAAGACGTCATAGGCCTTGGGATCGGCGTAGCGGGGCTCGTGCCGGTCCCAGGGGGACAGGTAGACGCCCATGCCCATGCCTTCGCGCCGGACGGCCTCGGCGGTCATGCGGACCAGATCGCCCTGGCCGTTCAGCCACGGGCTGGCCTTGACCGAGTAGTCGCTCTGCTGCGTGGGCCACAGCGCGAAGCCATCGTGGTGCTTGGCCACCAGCACCAGGTAATTGGCGCCCGCCGACCTGGCCGCGCGGGCCCACTGGCCGGGATCGACGCGGTCGGGATTGAACACGGCGGCCGGCGCCTTGCCGTCGCCCCATTCGCGATCCAGGAAGGTGTTGGTGCCGAAGTGCACCAGCACGCCGAAGCCGCGGTTCTGCCACGCCACCTGCTGCGGTGACGGGGTCGTCGCCGAGAACGAGTCCGCGGCCCACGCGGCCGCCCAGGGCGCCGCCACCAAGGCCACGCCCAGCGCCGCGCACAGCGCCGGCAGCCTCTTGATCAACGATCGGTACATCTGAGGATCCATCACGGTCACAGGAAAGGGCCGGCCGGCTCGCGTGAGCCGGCCGGCCCCGCTCACGCCATGCTCAGAGCTTGAAGTTCATGCCCAGCACGATGGTCCGGCCGTTCTTGTAGAAGCCGGTGGGCGCATCCTTGTTGCCACTGAACTGGTAGTAGGTCTGGTCCAGCAGGTTGGTCGCGCTCAGGCTGATGCCGATCTTCTTCGTGATCTCGTAGGAGGCCGACAGGTCCAGCTGCTTGTACTGGTCGGTGAAGTCCTGCGAGTTCAGGCGGCCGATCTGCGTGAAGTACTGCGAGCGCCAGCTGTAGACCAGGCGCGCGGTGAAGCCCGCGTATTCGAAGTACGGAATGATGTTGACCGTGTTCTTCGACAGGTAGGGCAGGTTCAGGCCTTCGCCGGTGTCCGCCTTGGCATAGGTGTAGTTGCCCTGCAGGCCGAAGCCGTAGCCCAGGTTCTGCTGGTACATCAGCGACAGGCCCTTGACCTTGGCCGAGCTGGCGTTCACCGGCGAGCTGATCGAGAAGGTCCGGTTGTTGATGACGCGATCGTTCGTCACGTTCACGACGTAGTTGCTGACGTCGCGATAGAAGAACTCGGCGCCCAGCATGCTCTGCGGCGCGAAGTACCACTCGCCGGCCAGGTCGAAGTTGGTCGACTCGTAGGGCTTCAGATCGGGGTTGCCGCCGCTGCCGGTGCCCTTGACCAGGTCCAGGTTGGTGGCGCCGGCCAGGTCCGAATAGCGCGGACGCGCCAGCACCTTGGCCACCGAGAAGCGCAGCACCTTGTCGGAATCCAGGTCGTAGGCGGCGTTGAAGCTGGGCAGCAGCTTGTTGTAGCTGGTGTCCGTGGTGGTCGGCGTGTAGGTCGTGCCGCCATCGCTGGAGAGGTAGTAGTTCGAGTTGTCCTTGGTGTGCACGTAGCGCAGGCCGAAGTTGCCGCGCAGGCCGCCGAGGTCATAGTTGAACTGGCTGTAGAGGTTGGCCGTGGTCTCCCGCACGCGGAAGGTCGAGCCGTAATCGATGTTGAACGGCCCCTGCGGCTGATTCAGCAGGTAGTTCTTGACCTGTCCCAGATCGGCGGTGGGCCAGTTGCGGATGTCGCCGCTGACGTCCAGGCCGTCGTACAGCCCGGACGGCGCATTCGAGTTGCCGAACTGGTCCAGCGTGACGTCGCTGGTCGTGTTGATGCGATTGCCGCGCGCGTTGACACCGTTGTCGTGCTTGATGAACTTGGCGCCGACCATCACTTCGTTGATGGGTCCCAGGTCCAGCTTGTGGGACAGGTCGACCTGGCCATAGCGTTCGCGGTCGCTGCTCTCGGCGTAGTAGATGCCGCCGGCCTGGTACTTGCCGTCGATCTGCGCACCGGGCGCGGAGCCCGCAGGCGCGCCCGGCAGGCCCCAGTTGGAGCGGCTGCCGTCGTCGTAGACGATGCCGGCCTGCTTGGGACCGTAGTTGAACGAGTAGCCGCCCGACTTCAGCAAATACTTCATCAGGTATTCCGGCGACTTGCCGCCGGAGGCCGAGGTGTAGCCGACCTGGCTGGAGAGCTTCCAGTCGTCGGCCTTGTACTCGTGCTGCAGGTTCAGGCTCTTGGTGACGACGGTGGACTCGCGGTAGTTCGCGTCCAGCTCGGCATAGGGCTGGTTGCCATTGCCGGCGCCGGCCGTCACGGTCGCCGCGGTGATCAGGCCGTTGTTGACCGTGGCCTTGGTGATCTTGTCGATGTCGCCGCAGCCAGGGCAGGCATAGCGCGCCTCGCTGTAGTTGTTGTACTGGCCGTGGACATAGATGCCGGTCAGGTTGAACTCGTTGCGGGTATCGGGCTTCCATTGCAGCGCGCCCTGCAGGCTGTCGCGCTGGCGCGTCTGCTGAAAGAAGTCGCTGTCGATGGCCACCGGCATGCGCGCGGTCTGAGGATCGCCGCTGCCGGAGATCTGCGCCGTCGGGCTGATGCCGTTGCCGGTGGTGTAGCCGAAGAACTCGATGCCGGCCTGCGACAGCGTCTGCTTGTCATGCGAGGCGGCGATCAGCGCGCCGAAGTCGTTGCTCTCGTTCTTCCAGCTGTACAGCACCGAGCCGCGCGGATTGCCGTCCTTGGAACGGTCGTTGTAGCTGTAGCCCAGCGAGCCGCGCAGCGTGTTGGCCGGCAGGTCCAGCGGCCTGCGGGTGTGGATGATCACGGTGCCGCCGATGCTGCCTTCGTCGATGCGGGCCTCGGGCGACTTGTAGACCTCCATCGTCCCGATGATCTCGGGCGACAGCAGCGTGTAGTTGAAGGTGCGGCCGCTGGTGTCGCTGGGGTTGCCGCCCCAGTCGCCCGAGGCGATGGTCTGGCCATTGACCAGCACGCGGTTGAGCGCCGGATCGGTGCCGTTGATGCTGACCTTCTCGCCTTCGCCGTAGAGGCGGTCCACCGCGATGCCGGGCAGGTGCGCGAGGGACTCCGCCGCGTTGGTGTCGGGGAACTTGCCGATGTCCTCGGCGCTGATCGCATCGACGATGGAATCGGCGTTGCGCTTGATGTTCATCGCGCGCTGCAGGCTGGCGCGGTAACCGGTCACGTTGACCGTATCGAGCGTCTCGGCCTTCTTGGCCTGGGCGCCGCGCTCGGACTCCGGCGCGGGCGCGGCGGCAGGCGCGGCGGCGGACGCGGCCGCACTGGGCGGAGGCGCCGCCTGCGCGAAGGCGGCCGGGCCGTAGATGGCCGCGATCGCGGTGACCAGGGTGGTTTTCAGGAGGAGTCGATTCGGTTTCATGATCGCAATCTTCTTGGGGTGAGGGCCGTGGATGAGGGGGACGGTCAATGCCGCGTCTTTGAATTGCTCTTGTCCCTGGAGATCGAACTAGCTACTGCACGCATGCGTCGATCCGCTTTTTGAGCGGACGATCTGTTGCCTGGCCTGCGTCATCGCATTCGCGAGTCGGCCAGGGAACGAAGATTCAGATGGGCCTGCAGGTCCTCCTGCGAGGCGGTGGTGCGCAGCGGGATCAGGACTTCCTCGCCGGCCGGGATGTCGAGCGCGTTGTCCGCGAGCTCCACCTCCAGCGGGCCGAAATCGATCCACACCGCGCGGGCGAAGGCATCGGGCTTGATCGCGAGCCGCCACGCGCCGGGACCGCCGGCGGGATCCGGCTCCAGCCGCGTCTGCCAGCGCGGATCGGTCAGCTTCAGATCACGGGCGGACACGAAGTACACGGTCTGGCGGGCCACCGCCCGGCCCTGCACCAGCAACTCGACCTCGGCCACGGTGCGCGCCGGATCCGCGCCCTGCAGCAGCTCGTCATCGGCGCGGTGCCAGACCGGCGTGACGGCCAGCGGCCGCGCGACGACGGTCGCGCGCTCGGTGCGCAGCACGCGGCCGTCCAGGTCCAGGATGCGCAGACGCAGCTCGGCGTCCTGGGGGCGGGTCCTGTCGGACACCACCGCGATCTCGGTCCCGCCGGCGCGGCGCAGCGCCGTCACCGTCGTGTCCGCGTAGAAGCGACGCGCATGGAACTGCAGCGCCTTCCAGCGGCCGAAGACATCGACGCTGGACCAGGACGCCCCCGGCCACACGTCGTTGAGCTGCCAGTAGAGCGAGCCCATCGACCGCGGGCGCTGGCTGCGCAGATGGCTGGCGGCCAGCTCGATGCCCTCGGCCTGCATGACCTGGCTGAGGTAGACGAAGGACGCGAAGTCCTTGGGCTCGCCATAGCCCTTGCGGATGTAGAAGAGCAGCCGGTCGTTGCCCACATCGGGTCCCGCGGCCACGCCGAATTTCTGATGCGCGCGCATCACGGGCGAGTCCAGCCGCAGGTCCTGCGGGCCGGCGAAACTGGCGATGGTGCGCATCTCGGGGTAGGACTGCAGGCCGTACTCCGACATGAAGCGCGGCGTGGTGTCGAGAAAGGTCTCGACCGGCGCGGAGCCGCCCCACACGCGCCAGAAATGCACGTCGCCATCGTCCATCTGGCCGGACGGCCCCTCCAGGTCGACGCCGGGCGAGGTGGCCCAGTAGGGCACTTCGGGCGCCTCGCGCTGCACGACGCCGCGCAGCACGTCGCCGAAGAGCTTGAGGTTGGCGCTCCACAGGCGCTCGCGCTCGTCGGGCGAGAGCCGGTTCTTGAAGGCCAGCGTGGCGTCCCAGGTCTCCCAGTCGGCCTGCACCTCGTTGCCGCCGCACCAGAGCACGATGCTCGGGTGATCACGCAGCCGGCGCACCTGCTCCACGGCTTCCTGGCGGACGTTCTCCTGGAAGGCGGTGTCGGCAGGCAGGATGGCGCCGCCGAACATGAAGTCCTGCCAGATCAGCAGGCCCAGCGCATCGGCCTCTTCGTAGAACGCGTCGCTCTCGTAATAGCCGCCGCCCCACAGGCGCAGCATGTTCATGTTGGCGCGCCTGGCGCTGAGCAGCAGCGCCCGCTGGCGCTCGCGCGTGACGCGGTTGGGGAAGCTGTCCAGCGGGATCATGTTCGCGCCCTTGGCGAACACGGGAATGCCATTGATGACGAAGGCGAAGCTCCGGCCCCAGGCGTCGTTCTCGCGCCGCAGCTCGACACTGCGCAGGCCGGTGCGGCGCTCGGCATGGCCCAATTCGACGCCGTCCTGCGTCAGGCTGGCGCGGAAGCGGTACATCGGCTGCTCGCCATAGCCGGCCGGGAACCAGCGCCGGGGCCGCTCGATGCGCACCGGCAGGCTGAGCGCGTTGCGGCCGGGGTCCAGCACCACGTCGCGGGTCAGCGTGAAGGACGCGCCCTCGGGCGGCGTCACCTCGACCTGCAGCCGGGCTGCCCCGCCGCGGCCGGCCTGCACCTCCAGCTCGGCCTCGAGCTGCGCCACGCCTTCATCCACGCGTGGCTGGCGCACGTGGAAGTCCTCGATGCGCAGGCCATTCCAGCTCTCCAGACGCACCGGCTGCCAGATGCCCAGCGTCACGAAGCGCGGGCCCCAGTCCCAGCCGTACTGGTACTGCGCCTTGCGGACGTAGGTCGCGGTGGCCACGCCCTTGGGCTCGTCGCCGAACTGCGAGTCATAGGCGCCCGGCAGCGCGTAGGGCTGCTTCAGCAGCCAGGGCTGCATCTTCCTGATCGGTGACTGCAGCCGCACGAGCAGCGTGTTGCGGCCCGGCTTGAGCAGCGCCTTGGCCGGCAGGCGCCAGCGGCGGAACATGTTGTCCGTGGCGGCCAGGGCCTGCCCGTTGAGGCTGACCTGCGCGAAGGTGTCCAGCCCGTCGAAGACCAGCTCCACCTGCTCGCGCGACAGCGTCGCGGCATCGACATCGAACGCGAGCCGGTACTCCCAGTCCGACAGACCGATCCATTGCAGCCGGGCTTCGTTCTCGCCGTGGAAGGGCTCGGGGATCAGGCGCGCGTCCAGCAGGTCCGTCTGCACCGTGCCGGGCACGGTGGCGCCGCGCCAGTCCGCGGCCTCGGGATGCGCCTTGGCGGCCTCGGGATCCGCGAGGCGGAACTGCCAGCCGCTGTTCAGCGGCTGCGTGTGCAGTTGCGCCAGCGCCCAGGGCGCTGCGCTGCTCAGCAGCGCGGCCACGCCCAGTCCGCGCAGCGCGCGGCGACAGCCGGTCAGGAAGGGGGAGAGAGGCATCTTGGGGGCGTCCTCGATCAGGGCCGGGCCGGCTCGGCGGCAAGCAGGCGCGCCGCATCGATCGCGTACAGCGGGCCGTTGATGGGCGCGGTGAAGCGCAGGCAGAGGTCCTGCACGCCGGTCAGCGGTGGCAGCGGCGCCTTCAGCGTGAGGGCCTGCGGCGCGCTGCCGGCAGGCAGCGGCAGTGACGCGAGCAGCGGCCCGGCGCAATCGCCCTGCCGCACCTCGAGCTCGCCCGCCGGCGTGCGGGCCGGGTGCTGGACGACCTTGACCGCGTCCTGCGCCAGGCCGTAGTTGCGGGCCAGCCGGCCGGCATCGACCGCGATGCCCTGCACGCCGTCCAGGCGCGCGCGCGGATAGATCCAGCAGGCATCGAGCAGATTGACGTTGAAGACGGGGGCCCAATCGGTCGCCTCGGTCCGCAGCGGCACGCGCAGGCCCATCTCGCCGGACGGGCAGGCCTGCAGCTGGTTGCTGGAGCGGGTCAGCAACGTCGCGGTGTCGAAGCGCTGCTCGCGCACGGCGGCCAGCGGCCGGCCCGCGGCATCGAGGGCCACCGCGCGCACGCGCGCGGGCAGCGTGACGATCAGCGGCTTTCCGTCGGCTTCCACCGTCAGCGACGCGGGACCTGGGTCGGAGCCGTCGAGCGTGTAGCGGATCTGTCCGTAGCCCAGCTGATTGCCGAGCCGAACCCGCGCCTGGCCGGCGGCGAGCATCGCGGCCGCGCCGCCGTCGATGTCGAAGCGCACCGCGAAGGCGCTGTCGGCGGCGTTCACGCCGTGGCGCAGATAGCGTGCCCGCTGCAGCGCCAGGCGCGGCACAAAGCCGCGCCAATCGCGCAGCGCGGCCGGCGACCAGGCCACCTCCGCCACGGCGGCCAGGCGCGGGAAGATCGCGTGCTCGCGGTGCTGGCGCGACGGCATGTACTCGGTCCACAGCGCGGCCTCCAGGCCCAGCACGTGCCTGGCGCGGTCGGCGTCCAGACCGGCGGGCATGGCCTCGAAGGCATGGACCTTCTCGATGGGCAACTGGGCCAGGCGCCCTTCCGGCTCGTCGTCACCCGCGCTCTGCAGGTTGTCGAGGTAGAGCGACCCGGCCGGTGCAAGCACCACGTCGTGGCCCAGGTTGGCGGCCGCGACGGCGCCCTCGGTGCCGCGCCAGGACATGACGGACGCGCCCGCGGGCAGGCCGCCTTCCAGGATCTCGTCCCAGCCGATCAGCCGGCGGCCGCGGCTGTCCAGGTAGCGACCGATGCGGCCGATGAACCAGCTCTGCAGCGCTTCCTCGTTGGCCAGGCCCAGCGCGCGGATGCGGGCCTGCACGCTCGGCGAGGCCTTCCACTGGTCCTTGATCGCCTCGTCGCCGCCGACGTGGATGAAGGGCGACGGGAACACCGCCATCACCTCGTCCATCACCTGTTCGATGAAGCGCAGGGTGGATTCATCGGCGTTGTAGAGATAGGGGTTCACGCCGTAGTCGACCGCCACGGCGGGCCGAGGATGGCGGCCCGGGCCATCGCCGATGTCCACGCCCAGGCGCGGATAGGCGGCGACCGCCGCCTGCGCGTGGCCGGGCATGTCCAGCTCGGGCACGACGGTGATCTGGCGCTCGGCGGCAAAGGCCACCAGCTCGCGCATCTGCGCCTGCGTGTAGAAGCCGCCATAGCGGGCCGGCTCGCCGCCGGGCGGCGTGCGCCAGCCGCCGATGCGGGTCAGGTCGGGATAGCGCTTGATCTCCAGGCGCCAGCCCTGGTCGTCGCTCAGGTGCAGGTGCAGCACGTTGAGTTTGTGCAGCGCCATCTGATCGACCAGGGCCTTCAGCTCGTCCAGCGGCGCGAAGTGGCGCACGACGTCCAGCATCAGGCCGCGCCAGCCGAAGCGCGGCTGGTCGACGATGCGCAGCATCGGCACGTCGACGCCGGCGCGCGTGTCATCAGCCTTGGCGCTGGCGTTGGCGTTGGCATCGAACAGCTGCCACAGGCTCACGCCCGCATACAGGAGACCGGCGTCGTCGCGCGCTTGCAGCGTGACGCCGGCAGGCGTCACCGCCAGCTCGTAGGCGCCCTTGGGATCGGCGTCGATGCGGGCGTCGCGGCGCAGCACGATCGCGCCGCTGGAGCCCTCCCGCACCTGCAGGCGCAGGTGGTGGTCCCGCCAGGCCATGGCGGCGAGGAAGCGTGCCGCGCGCTGTGCACCGCGGTCGCCGGCCGGCACTGCGATGACCGCGCCCGGCGCCAGACGCAACGTGCCCTCGCCGCGCGTGAGCTGCGCCGGCAGCGGCACCAGCGGCAGCACGTCCGCCGGCATCGGCAAGGAGGCGGCGGGCGCCTCGATGCCGGCATGCGCGGCACCGGCGGCGGCCAGCGCGAGCACCAGCTGCAACGCACGCGGCAGGCGCAGCGTGGACGACAGCGGCGGCGTGCGCGGCACGGTCGCGTTGGCGGGACGGCGGGATCGCATCGACCGCGTCCTCAGCGCCGCGACAGCGGCAGTTCGTCCCAGACGGCCGGGTCTTCCGCGCCGATCACCCAGGCGCTGAAGCCGTCGATGCCCGCGGCCTTGACCAGCGCATAGCGCTCGCGGAAGCCGCGCGCGTCGGGCATGAACACCCATTCGCGCATCTGGTCGCGCTCGAACCAGTAGTAGGAGGTGCGATCGACCTCGTCCCAGCGGATGGTGGCGCCGTAGGTGGCGGCCAGCGGGATGGACTCGTCGGCATCGATGTAGTCGCCGACGATGTTGGGCGCCTCCTTGCCGTCCTCGCGCACCGGGTTGCCGGTCGACCAGCGGTAGCCGTACAGCGCGATGCCCAGCGAGAGCTTGTGCCTGGGCACCACCTTGAGCGCGTAGTCCAGGTGCTCCTTCATCCAGGGATAGCCGTCCACCGGACCGGGCGCGGTCCAGCGGGTGTGCTGGTCATAGGTCATCAGCGACACCAGGTCGGTGACCTTGCCCAGCGCCTCCAGGTCGTAGGCGCCGCGCCAGAACTCCCACATCCACTTGGAGAAGGGACCGCGGCCCGACGCGCCCGGCGCGTTCGGCACCACGGCGACGCTCAGCTGCAGGCCGGCCTTGTGCAGCGCGTCGGCCGTGCCCTTGGCCATGCGCGTGAAGGCGTCGCGATCGGTCCAGGCGATGTTCTCGAAGTCGTACTGGAAGCCGATGAAGCCGTGCTCCTTGGCGGCGCGCAGCAGCGACGCGTTCATGCGCGCCTGCGCCTGCTCGTCATGCAGCAGCTTGTGGAAGCCCTCGCGGGTGGTCGTCATCGACACGATGGGCATCACCGGAACGCCCTTGCTCTTGGCCAGCGACAGCACGAAGGGATTGGGCGCGCCGTTGACCAGGCCGGCCGCGTCGACGCCGTACCAGGTCGGCACCAGCAGGTCAACCTTGTCGGCATGGGCGACGAAGGCGTTGACCGACTTCTGCGTCTCCATCATGTAGAAGAGCGCGCGCGGCCCGGCCTGGGCCTGCTGCGCGAGGCCCGCCAGGAGCAGCAGCAAGGGCGCGGCACACAGCCGCAGGCACCGGAGGAAGGGGGAATCAGACATGGAGGGATCGGTGGTTGGGTGTCTGGAGGTGTCGCGGGCAGGCGCTGCTCAGCGCGACTCGATCTTGAAGACGTAGGCATGACGGCCCACGGGGTCCTTGGGCACGCGCAGGTGCAGGCCCGCGGCGTCTTGCGTGAAGGGGATATCGCTGCGGTCCGCGAGCAGCGTGACGCGCTTGACGGGCGCCGCCAGCGCGCTCGGCGCCAGCGAGCGGATCAGCAGCTCCTGCCGTCCGTCGTCGCGCGCGGCCGGCCAGCCCAGGCCGATGGCGTAGAGCACCGGGCCTTGCGTGGTGAAGCGGAAATCCTCGGGCGTGTAGGGCTTGGCGTTGCGGTCCTGGAAAGTGCCGCCGACCACTTCCGTGGGGCCTTCGCCGAAGCGGGTCCACGGCCGGCTGCCGTAGATGGCCTCGCCATTGAGCTTGAGCCAGTCGCCCATCTCCAGCAGGATGTCGCGCGCCGGCTCGGGGATGCTGCCGTCGCCGCGCGGGCCGATGTTGAGCAGCAGGTTGCCGTTCTTGGACACCACGTCGATCAGTTGATGCAGCAGCTGGCCGGCCGGCTTGTAGGTGTCGCCGTCGATGTAGCCCCAGGAGGCGTTGCTGATGGAGGTGTCGGTCTGCCAGGTCTGCGGCTGGATGCCGACCATCTGACCGCGCTCGACGTCGTAGGTGCCGGCACCCTGCGGGAAGGCGTCGAGCTTGAAGTCGATGACGGTGGCCTCGCCGCGGCGCGCGCCCTGGTTGTAGTAGTACGCGGCGAAGCTGGGCATCGTCTGGGCGCGCATGCTCGCGTGGCCGATCCACCAGTCGAAATACATCAGGTCGGGCTTGTAGGTGTCGACGAGTTCAGCGGTGCGGGCGAGCCAGTCGTCCAGCCAGGCCTGGGACACATAGGTCCAGTCGTGCGGCAGGTCGCCGTCGTCCTTGCCATGCAGCTCGCGCAGCTGCGCCGGGCCATAGAGCGCGGCATAGCGCGGATCGTTGACGTCGGAGGCGATGCGGCGGCCGCCGTCGAAGAACCAGTCGTGCTCGGCGCGGTGCGAGGAGGTGCCGAAGCGCATGCCTTCGGCGCGGATGGCCTGGGCCAGTTCGCCCAGCACGTCGCGCTGGGGGCCCATGGTGGCGGCCGTCCAGTCGCTCAGGCGCGAGCGATACATCGCGAAGCCGTCGTGGTGCTCCGCCACCGGGACCACGTAGCGGGCGCCGGCCTGTGCGAACAGCCGCGCCCAGGCCTTGGGATCGAAGCGCTCGGCCTTGAAGCGGGCGATCAGGTCCTTGTAGCCGAACACGGCCGGCGAGCCGTAGGTCGCCAGGTGGTGCTCATGGGGCTTGCTGCCCGCCTGGTACATCTCCCGCGAGTACCACTCGTTGCCGAAGGCCGGCAGCGAGAACACGCCCCAGTGCACGAAGATGCCGAACTTCGCGTCCGCGTACCACTGCGGCGTCTTGTAGCCCTGCAGCGACGTCCAGTCCGCACGGAAGGGGCCGGCCGCGACACCGGCCTGCACCTGGCGCAGCACGCGAGCGCGCTCGCCATCGAACTTGCTCACCGACTGGCGCCAGATGGCGTCGATCTCGGCCGGCGACAGCGTGGCCGCGGTGGGCGCGGTCGGGTCGGCGGCCGGCGCCACCGAGGCCATCTGCGCATGCACGCAGGCCGGCCCGAAGGCGGCCATCGTGGTCAGGACGCTCGCGACGGTCATGGCGCTCAGGCGGCGGTGGCGGGAGGCGGACATACGGGGAGGACTTCCTGTGAGGAGTTCAGCGATCCACCGGCGCGGCGGCATCGGGGATGGGAGCGAGGGCGGAGGCGGGTCTGGCGGCGACGGGTGGGGCCTCGGCGGGGAATGGCGCGGCGCCCAGGCGCAGCGCGGCCTGCTCCAGCCGGCTCTCAAGCGCGAGCGCGCCATCGGGCGCGACCACGCGCAATCGCAGCGTCGCGGCCGGCAGGCCCTTCTCGGCTGGCCAACGGCCTTGCAGCGTGAACGGCGCGGCGAGGTCCGGCAGGCCTTGCGCGCCCTGCCCGATCAGCCGGCCGTCGCGATCCGTCATGCGCCACTCGGCCCGGTAGCCCAGCAGCGGATAGGAAGGCAGCTGCGCCGCGCCATTGGCCTGCAGCACCGCCTGGAAGCCCGACAGCCCCTCGCCTTCCCACGTCCAGCCCAGGCGGGCCGTCAGCGGCGCGTTGCGCTGCTGGTAGGCGGCATACGAGGGCTTGCGCTGGCGGTGCTCGTCGACCACGCCGTGGTCCACGTAGCCGGCGGTCTCGCCGGCGGCCAGGTTGCGATGCGACTTGTAGTCCTGGTAGATCCAGAAGATCGCGCCCGCGACGAAGTCGCGCCGGGCGAAGGCATCGAGCTGCTGGCGCAGGTTGGCGATGCGCTGGCGGTCGGCCTCGGCGGCGTTCGGCGCGAAGGGACCGACGAAGCCGTACTCGGAGATGACCAGCGCCTTGTCCGGATAGGTCTTCTGGATGAAGTCCAGCCAGGGCTCGACCTGCTCGGCGGCGCCGCTCCAGCTGCCGAAGTAGGCGTTGGCCATGAGGAAGTCGGCCTCGTGCAGCGCGGCGTTGTCGCGCCAGGGCGCGATGCTGACGTCGGAGTCAGCGAAGGTGAAGAAGCGTGTGGGGTCGAGCCGGCGGACCGTCGCCTTCATGCGCCGCACGTAGTCCAGGCCGCCGGGCAGGCGCGTGTCGCTCTCGTTGCAGACGCTCCACGCGAAGATGCTGGCGTGGTTGCCGTCCGCGGCGATCATCTCGCCCAGCATCCGCTCGGCCAGGGCCTGCACGCGCGGGTCCTTCAACTGCGCCTCGCTGAACTGCCACACCGGGATCTCCGGCACCAGCAGGATGCCGTGGCGATCGGCGTAGTCGAGCACCGCGGGCGGCTGCGGATAGTGCACCGGCCGCGTCAGCGTCGTGTGCAGCGCGCGCAGGTCGTCCCAGTCATGCAGGATGCTGCCGCGGGTCTCGGCCAGGCCTTCCCAGGGCGTGTCCTCGTGGCGCGTCAGGCCGGTCAGCCGCACCGGACGATCGTTGACCCAGAGCTTGCGATCGCGCAGTTCGATGCGGCGCAGGCCCAGCGTGTCGGTGCGCGTGTCCAGCACCTGGCCTTGCTCGTCCTGCAGCTCGGTGACCACGCGGTAGAGCTGGCCGTCGCCGATGTTCCACAGCCGCGGACGGGCGATGGACAGGCGCAGGTCCGCGCTGCCCTTGCCCCCTGGCGGCAGTTCCAGCGGTTGACGCGCGGCGGCGGCTGTCGCGCCGTCCGGCGCGAAGGCGGTCGTGACCACCTGCAGGCGGCGCGCGTGGGTGCTGGCGTTCTCCAGCTCGACGCGGGCATCGACCCGCGCGGGCGCCTCGCCGGTGCCGCGGCCGGCCAGGGCGCCGCTCAGCGTGGCACGCAGCGTCTGGCGGCGCACCAGCACGCCATCGCCGACGCTCAGCCACACGTCGCGCACCAGGCCGCCGAAATGCCACCAGTCGTACCAGACGCTGCCGCTGCCCGCCAGGCGCATCGCGTGGCCGGGAATGCTGCTCGCGGTCGGCCGGTTGTCGACGGCGACCACCAGCAGATTCGGCTGGCCGCGCCGCAGCAGCCGGCTGATGTCGAAGGCATGGGCCGTGTGGCCGCCCTCGTGCTGACCGACCTCCACGCCGTTGAGCCAGACGCGGCTGCGATAGAACGCGGCGCCGAAGTTCAGCTCGACATGCGCGTCCGGTGCGAGCGGCAGCGTCAGGTCGAGTCGGCGGAAATACCAGCCGGTGCCCTCGAAGTCGACCTCCGGCTCGGTCTCGGCATTCCAGGTGTGCGGCACGGCCACGCTGCGCGTGTGCGCCGGCACGGCGCCGGTCCAGCCGGCGGCCACGCCCTCGTCCTTCGGATCGGTGCGGAACTGCCAGCCGTCGTTGACGTCGATGCGCGTGGCGGCTTCGGCCAGCGCCGGCATGACGGCCAGCGGCAGCGCGAGGCTCGCCAGCACGGCCAACCGGGACAGTGGAGCCGTCATCGCGCGCGGGAGGGGGTGGCGTCGCATGACGGTCTCAGCGGCGGCGCGGGGGCGCGGCGGAGCCCCGCACCACGAGCTCGGGCGTGAACTGCTCGGCGCCCAGGTCCAGCGGCCGGCCCGACTGGGCGTGGCGCACGCGCTCGATCAGCCGCAGCGCGGCGCGGCGGCCGATCTCGACCGTGTCCTGCCGCGCGGTCGTCAGCGGCGGCCAGGTGAGCTGCGAGAACGGGCTGTCCTCAAAGCCGGCGATGGCCAGGTCGCTCGGCACATCGAAGCCGACCGAGCGGGCCGCGGCCAGCACGCCGGCTGCGATCTCGTCGTTGCTGCCGAACACGGCCGTCGGCGGCGCGCTCATCGCCAGCAGCTTGCGAGCGCGGCGGAAGCCGGAGTTGAAGTTGAACTCGCCCTCCAGCACCAGCTGCGGATCGACCTCCACGCCGTAGTCGCGCATCGCGTCCATGTAGCCGGCATAGCGCTGGACGCTGGACTCGTAGTAGCCCTCGCCCCAGAGGAAGCTGATGCGGCTGTGGCCCAACTGGATGAGGTGCTCGGTGACGGCATGGGCGGCGCGGCGGTCGTCCACGCGCACGCAGTCCTGCATGTCGCGCGGGTCGTCGCCGGCCGAGACGATGCGGATCACCGCCACGCCGTGCGCCGCCAGCGCCTGGACCAGATCGCGCTGCTCAGACATCGGCGGCGCCAGCACCAGGCCAGCCAGGCGAGAGCGCCGCACCAGGGCCAGCAGTTCCTCGATGGAGCCCAGCGCCGGCGTGCCGCAGGGATGGATCTGCAGGCCGTAGCCCTGCTCGCGGCAGGCGGACAGCACGCCGTTCTGCAGGCTGACCAGGTAGTGCGCATTCGGGTTGCTGTAGACCAGGCCCAGGGCGAAGGAATGCGTGCCGCGCAGGCTGCGCGCCAGCGGATCGGACTGGTAGTTCAGCGCGGCGATGGCCTGGCGCACGCGCTCGCGCATCTCCGGACGCACGGCCGCGTCCTCGTTGATCACGCGCGACACGGTCTTGAGCGACACGCCCGCAGCCTCGGCCACATCCCGGATCGAGGCGCGCGCGGGCGCGGCGGCCCGGGGCTCGCCGGCGGCGTCGATGGGCTCGGCCACGGCCTCGGCGGCCTCGGCGCCCTCACCCGTCCTGGCGGGCCGCGCCGCCTTGACGAGCTTCGCGGGCTTGGCTGCCTTGGCAGTCTTGCCCGGCGGGGACGCGGCGGTCCGGGTCTTGGGGGACGTCTTCATTCCGCATCCCCTTCGCGCAGGCCGACGCGATAGCCGGCCAGGCCGTAGTAGAGGATGTACAGATAGCACGGCGCCATCAGGGCCAGGAACACGAACTGGAAGTCGTAGTGCTGCTTGAGCACCGCGAAGGCCTGCGGAATGATCGCGCCGCCCGCGATGCCCATGATCAGCAGCGCGGCGCCGCGCTCGGTGGCCTCGCCCAGCGAGCGGATCGCGAGCGGGAAGATGGCGGGCCACATCATCGCGTTGGCGAATCCCAGCGCGGCGACGAAGGCCACCGAGACATAGCCTTGCGTGGTCCAGGCGCACAGCGACAGCACCACGCCCAGCGACGCGGACACCGCCAGATAGCGCTGCTGGGAGATGTACTTCGGGATCAGGACCAGGCCCGCCACGTAGCCCAGCAGCATCGCCACCAGCGTGAACGAGGTGAAGAACTTGGTCTGGTCGGCCGGCAGGTTGAAGCCTGCGCCGTAGGTGCCGATCGCATCGCCGGCCATCACTTCCGCGCCGACGTAGACGAACAGGCACAGCACGCCCAGCCACAGGTGCGGGAAGGCGAGCACGCCTCGTTTCGCGCCAGTGGCGGCGGACTCGCCGCGATTGGCCTCGGCGGCGCGGATGTCCGGCAGCGGCGAGCGCAGGATGCCCACGGCCAGCACGGCGAGCACGCCGGCCATGATCATGTAGGGGGTGTGGATCTTCTGCGCGAAGGCGTTCAGCAGGATGTCGCGCGTGGCGGCGTCGGCCGTCTTCAGGCTCTGCGCCAGGCCGCCGACGTCGGACAGCACCACCGCGCCCAGCAGCAGCGGCGCGAGGATGCCGGCCACCTTGTTGCAGATGCCCATCCAGGCGATGCGCTGGGCGGCGCTCTCGATCGGGCCGACGATGCTGATGTAGGGATTGGCGGCGGTCTGCAGCAGCGACAGGCCCGCGCCGATCACGAACAGCCCGGTCAGCGCGCCGGGATACAGCCGCATCGACACGAACTGGCCGAACACCATCGCGCCCGCGGCGATGACCAGCAGGCCGATCGCCATGCCGCGCTTCATGCCGGTGCGCTTGAACACCGCGGCCGACGGCAGCGCCAGGAAGAAGTAGGACAGATAGAACGCCATCGGCACGAGGAAGGCGTTCACGTCGTCCAGATCGAAGGCCAGCTTCACGAAGGCGATCAACGGTCCGTTGATCCAGGTGAAGAAGCCCATGATGAAGAACAACAGGCCAATGATCGCCACCGGACCGAGCGGCGCTCGATTCGCGGATGGGGAGACGGTTCCGGCGATGGGCATTCTGGGCCTCCGAGGTGAGCAGACTTGTTTATCTTTCTTGATGACACTGTTGTCAATCGAGTCACGCCACTGTCTCAGTTGCGCACTACCGCTAAACATCCGACCACCACAGGGGAAAGTCGATCAGCACGGCGATTCAAGGCCGGAAAGCCGAGGGAAAACACCGAGCCGTGGCGGTCTCTTCTGTCCGATTCAGACATCGATTGACAACAGTGTCATTTGCGCTTGAAACTCTTTCGAATGCGCTCTTCCCTGCCTTCGTTCGAACCCGGCACGCCCGGTCCTGGCGTCTTCTTTCTCGCGGCCGACGTGGGGGGCACCCACGCGCGCGTCGGGCTGGGCCGCACGCTGCGCGCGGCACCGGGCGACTGTCCGGTGGAGCTGCTGCACGGCGAGGTCTTTGCCTGCGCGCAGTGGCCCGGGCTGGGCGAGCTGCTGGCGGCCTTCGTCGCCCGGCTGGCGGAGACGCCCTGGGGCGAGGCGGCTATCCAGGCCTGCGTGCTGGCGTGCGCCGGCTATGTGCAGGAGGACCAGGTCGTGAATCGCAACCTGCCGTGGCCGGTGTCGATCTCCGCGCTGCGGCAGCGGCTGGGTCTTGAGCGGCTCACGGTGATCAACGACTTCGAGGCGCTGGCGCACGCGGTGCCGTACGTCAAGCCGCGGGACATGCGCCCGCTGATGACGGGCGACGGCAGCGCGGGGGGGCTGGCCTCCGGGACGATCGTCGTCATGGGGCCGGGCACGGGTCTGGGCTGCGCGGCCGTTCTGCCGGGCAGCGCGGGGCCGCAGGTGCTGCCGACGGAGGCGGCGCATGTGTCGCTCGCACCGGGCACCGCGCGCGAGATCGACATCCTGCGTCTGCTGGCGGGCGACCGCGGCCATGTGCCGGTGGAGAACGCGCTGTCGGGGCCGGGGCTGCTCAAGCTGTACCGGGCGATCTCGACGCTGCGCGGCGAGTCACCCGCGCTGGACACGCCGGCGGCGGTGACGGGCGCGGCGCTGGAGCAGCGCTCGGAGGCCGCGATCGAGGCGCTGAGCACCTTCTGCGCCCTGCTGGGCAGTTTCGCGGCGGACCTGGCGGCGCTCTACGGCGCGCATGGCGGGATCCTGCTCGCGGGCGGCATCCTTCCCAGGATCGAGCCATTCCTGCAGCAGAGCGATTTCAAGAAGCGCTTCCTCAACAAGGGCGTGCTGGCGCCGTTCCTCGAGCGCGTGCCGGTCCACCTGATCGACCACGGCGACCTGGGCGTACTGGGAGCGGCGTGCTGGCTGGAGCGGAAACTGGGGCGCGAATGAAACGCGCGGTCGTCCCCGCCCCCGAACTCAGACCGCTGGCGGCAACGCCGTGAAGCGCAGCGACACGCGCGTCCCCGCGCCCGGGGTGCTCTGCACCTGAAGCTCCCCGCCGAGCAGACGGGCCCGCTCCTGCATGCCCAGGACCCCGAAGCCCGCCCGCGCATCCAACGGATCGAAGCCGATGCCGTCATCGCTGATCTCCAGCAGCCAGGTCTTGCCCTCGCCGCCTTCCTCGCCCCCATCGCCGCCGCCTTCACCGCCTGCACGCGTCAAGCTCAGGGCCGCGCGGCTGGCCCGCGCGTGGCGCCGCACATTGGTGAGCGACTCCTGCGCGATGCGGAACACCATCGTGGCCATCGGCAAAGGGATCTCACGCGTGTGCGGATCCACATTCAGGGTGCATGGCAGCGCTGAACTCGACGTGAACTCGGCGACCAGCCATTGCAGCGCCGCTTCCAGGCCGCCATCGAGCGCGGGAGGCCGCAGCTGCGACACCAGTCCACGCACCGTGCGGATCAACCCGTCGACGCGGCCGAGCAGCAGGTCCGGATCCAGGGGCTGGACGGGACGGCTCGAGTTCTGCCGTCCTTTCCCGACGGAGACCTCCATCTTCAGCGCCGCCAGTTGCTGGCCCAGTTCGTCGTGCAATTCGCGCGAGACGCGCAAGCGCTCCTCTTCGAGGGCATGCGCGTTGTGCTCGCCCAGGCGCAGCAGCGCCTGCTGCGAGTCCGCCAGCGCCGCGGTGCGCTCCGCCACGGCGGCTTCGAGCTGGCGTTGCCGCGCGCGGTCGCGCCGCCGCGACCATCGGATGGAGAGCCACCACAGCGCCATCAGCGCGATGGCGGCGGCGGCGCGCGCTTCGCGCGAGTTCCACCACGGAGGACGAACCTCAAACGCGAGGCGCAGCACCGGCCCCGGCGCTTCGACGCTCGTGAGCCCGGCCGCGCGCACCTCCAGCGCGTGGGTGCCGGCCTCGACCGCGCCCAGGTCGATGATGGCGCTCTGCGAGGTCCGCCAGGCCGAGCCCGCGTCGAGGCGGTACTCGATCCGCAGCGATCGCGCCCGCGAGAAGCCGTCCGTCCCCACCGCGATGCGCAGCACGCGGTCCTCCCACGGCACCGGCTCCGAGGGCACCGCGCGGGTGCTCGTGCTGCCGAAGACCATCTCCTCGAGCCGCAGCGCGGGCAAGGGAGCCGGCGGCTTGCCGGGCAGCACATGCGTCAAGCCGGCGCTGGTGCCGATCCAGACGCTGCCATCGGGGTCGGCGAGGAAGGCCAGCGTCACATCGTTCCCGATGAGGCCGGTGCGGCGATCCAGCCGCGACCATTGGCCATTGGTGGAGCGGATGAAGACGCCCCGGTCCGTCCCCATCCACAAGCGCTTGTCGAGGCCGGCGTGCAGGCTGGTCACGGCGGCATCGCCGAAGGTGGACTTGGGAAAGAACGCCAATTGACGCGCCGTGGCCCCGGACAGCGCGTAGAGGCCCAGGCCGTCCGTGCCGCCGGCCCACACCGTGCCATCCAGCACCATGGCCGCGAGCGCGTCGATGGCGCGGCCATGCGAGTCCGCCACGGTGGCCCAGCCCGCGCGCTGTCGCATCCACAGATCGCGGCCGCTGATGACGAAGTCATCGCGATCGCCATCCGGCAAGACGCGGATGTCATAGCGCGAATCGAAGGTGCCGGCGCCCACCTTCTCGCGCCGCAGGCGCCCTGCGGCCATGTCGAGCCGCTCGAGCCCGTCGCGGCCGGCCGCATGGATCCGGCCGCCGCCTTGCGAGATCGTCTGCAGACCGGTGTCGCGAGCGATCACGCGGGGCTGGACTTCACCCGCCTTGACGCTGATCACCTCACCGTCCTCGACCCACCAGAGGTCGCCAGCCCGGTCCACCGCCAGCCGATGGACCGGGCCCGCGGAAGCTGGCGTTGGCGTCTTCAACGGGCGGAAGCGGCGGGCCGGCGCGTCGAACCAGGCCACCCCTTTCCCGGTGGAGGCCCAGAGCCGGCCGCTGCCGTCGCGCGCGAGCCCCAACACGGCGGCGGCGGGCAGCCCCGAGGCGTCGGTCCAATGCTCGACGCGGCCGTAGCCGACCCAGCGGTGTACGCCGCGCGCGTTCGTGCCCAGCCACAGCGAGCCCTCGGCATCGAACATCAGTCCGCGCAGCGAGGTGTCCGGCAGGCCGTCATGTTGGGTCCACTCCCGCCAGCGCTCGCCGTTCCAGACGGCAATGCCATTGACGGTCAGGGTGAGGATGGCGCCGTGCTCGTCCTCGACGAGGGCGTTGTCTCCGTAGAGCCAGCGCCGCAGCGGCGCCGCCACGACGGTGAAGCGGCTCGATCCGGGCGCCAGCCTGGCCAGACGCTCACTGCTGCGCGCCCACAGGCTGCCATCCCGCGAGACGAGGAGCTGACCCCAGGTGTCCCGCGGCAGCCCCTGCGACGGACCCCAGGGCTGGACGCGGCCATCGCGCCACTCGCACAGCTGCGAGCCGCAGCCGAACCAGAGCGCCTGGCCGCGATGGCGCATCGGGAGCAACTGCTCGGGGAGGGACTGCAGCTCGGGGACGGAGGTCCGTTGCACGGTCAACTTGGGGCCGATCGGGCCGTCGGCGGGGGCGGTCCAGAGCAGCCGGTCCTCGTCGATGGCGAAGATCCGGCCCTGCCCGTCCAGATCCAGTTGCTGGCCGGATTGCACGTGCAGATGCTTGCCGTTGGGCTTGAGCACTTCGGTCCAGACCGCGCCGTCATGGCCGTCCTGGCGGACGAAGACGCCGCCCTCCGCCAGCACCCAGAGACGGCCGCGCGCGTCCAGGCGCGCGCCGTAGACATAGCCGCCGGCTTCCTTGGGCAGCGGCTGGGCATGCATGCGAAAGCCGTCGAAGCGGAACAGGCCGTTGTCGGTGCAGATCCACAGCCTGGACTGCGAGTCCTGGACCAGGCACTGCGACGTGAGGCTGGTCAGGCCTTGGTCTTCCTGGAAGGACTCGAGGACGATGCGCTCGGCATGGGCAGGAGGAGCGGCCATGCCGAGCACGGCGAACAGACTCGCCACCCATGACCGGACGATGCGGTGCGACATTCGTTGTGTTCTGGTTTGACTCGGATTGACCGAAGGATTTATCGCCGCAATCACCAAAGCCTCTGTGCTGGTTCCAGGGAATCAAGGCCGGAAGCGCTCCCGAGCCCGCCAAGTGGCGCCCGCTCCCAGCATACTGGGCCCTCGTCGACGTGCCTTGCCACTCCTATGTTCTCTCGCCTCGACCTGCCCACCGTCCTGCTCTTCTACGACACGACTCTCCTGGCGGGGGCGCTCGCCATCGTCCATGTGCGTCGCAGCTCATGCCGGCCGGAGGGGCTGATGGGTCTGGCATTCGCCTACCTGATGCTGGCAGCCGGCGCGATCCTGGCCTGGAAAGGCGAAGAGGCGGCACTGCCCGCCGCCGTCTGGACGCACGGCAGCCTGTTGCTGGGCCTGACCGGCTATGCCGCGTTCTACGCCGGCATCCGTGCCATGGCCGGACGGCGCGGGGTGTCCGAGTGGTGGCTCTTCGCTCCGGTGCTGGTCTGCTTCGTCGCCGGCTGGGTCACGGGCTTCCCGCTGGACAACTTGAGCCGGGCCGGCGCCTTCCACGCCGCCGCCGTGCTGTCGCTCGCGAGCAGTGCCTACGCGATGCTCCGCAACTACCGTGTCGAGGCCCTGCCCTCGAGCCGGATCCTCGCCGCGCTGTTGGCGCTCAGCGGCATCGTCTACGGGATTCGGTTGACATTCATCGTCACCGGCACGGCAGCCAGTGCGGGCTTCGCCTTGGCGTTCTTCCTCCAGATGTTCTGCCACTTCGGCATTGCGCTGATGGTGGCCACGATCTCCAAGGAGCGCGCGGAGGTGCGCCTGGCCCGGCTCGCGGAGACCGACCCCTTGACCGGGGTCGGCAATCGTCGCTGGCTGACCTCGCGCCTGCCGAAGCAGCTGCGCGCCAACAGCGCGATCCTTCAACTCGATCTCGACCGGTTCAAGCTCATCAACGACCAGTTCGGCCACGCGGCCGGCGACGCCGTGCTGGTCGCTTTCGCCGACTGTGTGCGGTCGCAGCTGCGGGAGTCCGACCTGCTCGCCCGCACCGGGGGCGAGGAGTTCGTGGTCTTCACGCCCGACGTGTCCGAGGCGATGGCCCACGCGATCGCCGAACGGCTCCGGGCATGCGTGGAGCGCTTGCAGATCACCGACAACGGCACGCCGCTGCCGGTCTCGACGAGCATTGGCGTCGCCTGGGTGGCGGCCCCCGCGGCGCCGGCGTCCGCCTGCCTGTCCAAGGCCGATGACATGCTGTACGAGGCCAAGCGCGGCGGTCGGAATCGTGTCGCGTTCTCGCGGGTGTCGGGGCACCCGCAGGCCGTCGCATGAGCGGCTCAGCGACTCAGCGACCGAGCACACGCGCCAGTGCGGACAGCACGTCCCCTTCCAGCATCGTCGCGATGTTGAAGCGCATATGCGAGGCATGCGCCAAGGAGAACAGCCGCCCTGGCGCGGTGAGGTGGCCCTGCTCGAGCAGTTGCTGGGAGACCCTGAACGCGTCGACACCCTCGCCAAGGTCCGCCCAAAGATACAAGCCGGCATCGGGCTCATGCGCCAGCGTCAGGCCCAGACGCTGCAGCGCATCGGCGGCGCGGGGCCGGAGGTCGGCCAGCCGCATCCGCAACTGCTCGCAGTGGTGCCGGTAGTTCCCCTCCGACAGCAGGCGGTAGACGGTGCGCTCCGCCAGGCTGTTGCTCGCCAGGCAGTTCAGCGCGCGGTAGGTGGCCATCCACTCGATCCGCTCGGAGCTGGCCGCCAGATACCCCACGCGCAGGCCCGGCGCCATGGTCTTGGAGAAGCTGCCGATGTGGATGACGCGCTGCAATTGATCCAGCGACGCCAGGCGCGTCACCGCGCCCGCGGTTCCGCTGGGGATCAGATCTCCGTAGGTGTCATCCTCCACCAGTGTCAGGTTGAACTCTTCGGCCAGCCGCAGGATCTGGAAGGCCTTGTGCGGAGCCACATGCGTGCCGGTGGGGTTGTGCAACGCGGTGCTGAGAAAGAAGAAGCGAGGCTTGTGCTCGACGCAGAGCGCCCGCAGAACATCCAGGTCTGGCCCGTCGGACAGACGGGGAACGGCATGCATCTCCAGTCCCGCCGACATCATCCTTTCGGTCAGGATCGGCTGGCAGGGCTGCTCGATGAGCACCTTCTCCCGGGGATAGCGCAGAAAGCAAAGGAGCACCAGGTTCAAGGCATCGGTCGCCCCTGACGTCAGGATCAGGTTGCCAGCATCGACATGCAGCCCCACCTCCTGAAGCTTGACCTGAAGCTGGTGACGCAGCGGCAGGTAGCCCTGAGGGTCGCCCGCGGTGGCCATCGCGCGCTGATTGCCACGAGCGACCGCACGCAAGGCCCCCGCGATGGACGGCTCATCCATCCAGTGCTCAGGCAAGGTCCCGATGCCGCTGCGACTGATCAGCGCCTGCGACGGACGCTGCAGTTCGAGCCGCATGGTGCTCACCGCGTCCAGCCCTCCCGGGTAGAACAGGCTGGGACGAGGCGGCGCCTTGTCCGGGCTCCTGCGAGCACCCGCCAACTTGACGAAATATCCCGCGCCACGCCGCGACTCGACCAAGCCGTGAGCCACCAGCTTGTCATAGGCGCGCGCCGCGGTGTCGCGACTGATGGCGCAGTCCTCGGCCAGCCGCCGTACTGACGGCAAGCGCGTCCCTGTCACGACCTGCCGGGACTGGATGGCACCGGACACCAGCGAAAAAATGCGATCGACGAGCGAACCTCCGGCGGCTCCAGCGTCTGTCGTCAAGTCGGACCGGGCTATCGAAAACCCCATGTTGTCGCGCACGGCACGCATTTTCGGAATGCTCATTTCTTCTCTTCCCCGCTGCGATTCGCCTGTGTGATCATGGTTCAACTGTACTGACCATGTGTACGTGCCAGTACCCCCGCCAAAGCTGCGAACTGTATCGATATTGCAGCACCGTGACTGGATAACCTTTTGGCACATCGTCCATTGGCCACAGGAATCGCCATGTCACCTCGATCGTCCGCCTCCTCCGCCCGCCAGCAGTACGGCGCCGTCATGTTGGGTGTGCTCGCCTTCTGTGCGATGCCCTGCGGCGCGTCGGCGCAAGCGGTGGCCTCCCCGGCGCCGGCGGCCAGGGCGAACGCGTTCGACTTGCCGCCAGCGCCATTGGCCAGCACCCTGCGGGAGATCTCGCGCATTGGCGGCGTGCGCATCGACATGGACGCTGAATCGGTGTCGGGCAAGCAGGCGCCCGCCATCCGGGGCTCGCTGAGCGTGGACGAGGCGCTTTCCGCAGCCCTTGCCGACAGCGGTGTGCACTGGCTGCGCGTGGCCAGCGGCTACTGGGTGGCGCTTCCTGGCAAGCTCGACACCGTGCTCGTCGTGGCCAGGCGCGATCAGGCCGAGACCAGCTTCAAGGCCGATCGCTCCGACACTGCCACACGCAGCGGCACCGACCTGATGGACGTTCCGGGCGCGGTGACCATCATCACCAGCAAGGTGCTGGAATCCCAGCAGGTGCTGTCGGTGCGCGATGCGCTGGCCAACGTGAGCGGCATGGGCTTCAATCAGACGCCCCAGGGCTCCCCCACCTTCACGGTGCGCGGGTACGGCCAGACCTCCGCGCTGGTGAACGGCCTGAGCGACACCTCCGCCTCGCTCACCAACGTCTTCGGCGTCGAGCGCATCGAGGTGCTCAAGGGGCCGCAGGCCATCCTGGCGGGGTCCAACTCGCTGGGTGGCGGCGTCAACGTCGTGACCAAGAAGCCGCAGGCCGATCCGATCCGATCCGTGATGCTGCAATACGGCTCGCATGGCGATCTGACGCTCGGAGCCGACTTGGGACAGGCGCTGACCGACGACCGCCGGCTCAGCTTCCGGCTCATCGCGGCGCACAGCAAGGCCAGGGACAACGACTTTGGATTCGATGGCCGCAAGGATGACTCCGTGCTACCGCAGTTGCGCTGGAAGGACGCGACAACCGACTTGATCGTCGGCGCGTCCTACGGCAAACAGCATGCGCCCGTGCCGCTGTACACCTTCGCGCGCCGGGACGGCGTGATCCTCCCCATTCCCGGCCTGCGTCCCGGACGCGCCGAGGACGGCTTCGATACCGAGCAAAAGCGCTTCTTCTACCAGCTCGAACAGACGATCACCCCTTCGATCACGTTCATCAGCCGCCTTCAGCGCTCGCTGCAGGAGACGGAACTCCATCTGCGGACCCCCTCCGGACTGCTTTACGCCAAGGGAGCCGCCAACGACTCCCCCAACGGCAATGTGACGTTCTATGCGTCGCACACCTTCTTCAACCAACGCGATCTGAGCGGCGATCACTACCTTCGCATCGCGGGTGACACCGGACCGGTCAGGCACAAGCTCTCGGTGGGCGTGAACCACACCGACACGGTCTACAACCAGCCGCAATGGTCCGGCCCGACGACCACCGTGACCATGTACCCGACGGCAGTGCCCTACCAGTTCGGGGACCTGCGCACCGATGCCAACACGCTGTCCAGCGTCTGGGACCAGCACACCACGCAGCTTGGCGCCTACGCACAGGACCTCATGACCTGGGGCGACTGGAATCTGCTCGTGAACCTGCGCCGCAATCGCTACACGATCGCGGCCACGACGTCCTTCCCCACGGCCAACTTCGTCTCCACCTCGCCCAAGCAGACCATCTGGCAGACCACGCCCGGCGTGGGCCTGGTGTACACGTTGACGCCCCAGGTATCGCTCTACACCAACTATGCAGAGGGCTTCGCGCCCGCCACCAACGTGAGCTGCAACGGCGGGCTGGTGCCGCCGCAACTCACGCGCAACCGTGAAGTCGGCGCGAAGTTCGACCTGTTCGACAGCAAGCTTTCATTGACCACCGCGGCTTACGAGCTGGCTCAAAGCAACCAACTCGTCTACAACCGCGTCAAGAACTGCTACGACGTTCGTGACTCGCAGGTCTCGCGCGGATTTGAAGTGGACGCGCAGGGCCGGGTGGCGCCAGGCGCCAACCTGCTGTTCAACTACACCTTCGCGACGCTCAAGGATGTCGGCGATCCCACCAAGGTCTACACCGGCGTGCCCAAGCACAAGATGAGCCTGTGGGCCACCTACGACCTTCAAGGCGAAGCGTGGAGGGGCCTGGGCTTCGGAGCGGGCGTCAGCGCGACAAGCAAGTCCAAGGGCAACTACGATCCGCGCTACATGTCGCAGGTCCCCGGCCAAGCCCAGATCGACATGAGCGTCTTCTACAACCGCGGCCCGTGGTCGACCACCTTCGGCGTGAAGAACATTGGCGATCGACGGCTGTACGCCACCACCGTCAGCAGCGACTTCATGCCGGTTCTGAATGGGCGAACCTTCATGTTGACGGTCAAGCGCGACTTCAAATGACGCTCGATGCCGCCGCGCGGGGCCGCCCGACCAAGCGCCAGCTGATCATTCCCTTCTGGCGTTCGGAGGAACGCGCCAGCGCCTTCCTCAAACTGGGGCTGATCGTGGCGATCCTGCTCTTCGGCACCTACCTCGCCGTGTGGGCCAACAAGCTCACGGGCGAGGTGACCGACGCGCTGGTCAACCGCAAGTGGAACGCGCTGTTCAGCGCGTTGCTGATGGCCACCGGCGTGGGCCTGGCCAGCGGCTGCCTGACCATCACGCAAGTCGCGCTGAACAATCTGCTGGACCTGCAGTGGCGCACGTGGATGACGCGCCAGCTGATCAAGCGCTGGACCGAGGGCCACGTCTACTACGACATTGAGCGCGAGGGCGTGCTCAGCAACGCCGACCAGCGCATCGCCGAGGATGTGCGGCTCTTCACCGATCAGACGCTGAACCTGGGGCTCAACTTCACCACCGCCGGCATCCATGCGGTGACCTACGGCTGGCTGCTCTGGGAACTGTCGGGAACGCTGCGCTTCGAGGTGGGCGGCATTCATGTCGCGATCCCGGGCTACATGGTCTTCCTGGCCTTCCTCTACACCGGACTGCAGCTGGCGCTGACGCACTGGGTCGGCAAGAGGATGGTGGGACTCAACATCGAGAAGCAGACCGTGGAGGCGGACTACCGCTACACCGCGATGCAGTTGCGCGAGAACGCCGAGCAGATCGCCTTCTACGGCGGCGGCCCTCGCGAGCGAGGCCGGCTGTCAGCCCGCTTCGAGCAGGTGCGGCGCAACACCCTGGGCATCGTCCATCGAACGGTGAAGGTCATGTTCATGCAGACGGCCTACGGTCATGTGTTCCAGCCCGTGCCCACGATCGCCGCGCTGCCGCGTTATCTCGCCGGCGAAATCACGCTGGGCGGCATGACGCGCATCACCAGCGCCTTCGGCATGTTCAACGGCACGCTGTCGCTGGTGAACCAGGCCTACCTGGGCATCACCGGCTGGCTGGCGATCTGCAATCGGCTGCGAGACTTGAGCTGGTCACTGGAGAAGGCGGTGCACCGGCCGCGCGGCATCACGGTGACGGCCATGCCGCAGGCGGCGCTGACGACGTCGGCCCTTCATCTGCGCTCGCCGCTGGACGAGCCGCTGAGCGAGCTGGCACCGCAGCGCTTCAGCCGCGGCGAGCGCTGGCTGGTCCGCGGCCCTTCGGGTACCGGCAAGAGCACCTTCCTGCGCGCGGTGGCGGGGCTGTGGCCTTACGGCCATGGCGCCATCCAGATGCCTGAGGATGCGTCGACCCTGTTCCTGCCGCAGCGCAGCTACATCCCGGACGGCAC